>ERZ779880.1-NODE-1-length-536630-cov-14.586736_pt1 | contig 536630 bp, 459 predicted proteins | sample MGYA00511555_ERZ779880 | MGnify/ENA primary metagenome ERZ779880 (study PRJEB29588, sample SAMEA2145815) | human gut metagenome | biome: human gut; feature: human-associated habitat; material: faeces | place: Denmark | collected 2008/2010 ... | reverse complement strand
CTCAAAAAGGGGCGGATAAAAATACTTAATCGGAAAATTTAAACAGGCTCTAAGTCATCAAAACGTCTATCCGGACTTATCTGTAGCCTATAAAAATTCTACCCGACAAACCGACAATTTCTATGGGTAGAACCGGGCAACTCATCCGTTAGGGATGACCAACACTAACGGTAGTGTTTTTCGGTGTATAACAACGCTTATTTCTTTTTGTACTTTCACCGGACAGGAACGTTTCGTTTCGCATCCTGCCGGCTTTAAAGATTACTCCCCCGGCAATAAAAAAACTCCTACCGGAATGGCAGGAGTTTTCACTAATTGGAATAAAATATTATTAACCTCCAAAATTATCATACATAATTGAAGCGGGATCAACACCCAGACTATCCAGCATGTTAACCACAGCTTTCGACATCGGGCCGGGACCACACATGTAGTATTCAATGTCTTCCGGAGCTTCGTGATTCTTCAGATAAGTTTCATACATAACCTGATGAACAAATCCGGCGGTATATTTTACGCCCGCAGCGTCGGCAGCCGGGTCCGGACGGTCTAACGCCAAATGGAAGTGGAAGTTTGAGAAGTCTTTTTCCAACTGCAAGAAGTCTTGCAAATAGAACACTTCGTTCAGCGCACGCGCACCGTAGAAGTAGTGCATTTCGCGGTCGTGAGTGTTCAGTGTACGAGTCATGTGCATAATCTGAGCGCGCAACGGAGCCATACCGGCACCACCACCTACCCAAATCATTTCTTTCTTTGAGTCGAAGATAGGATGGAAATCTCCGTAAGGTCCGCTCATCAGCACCTTATCGCCGGGTTTCAGCGTAAAGATATAAGAAGAAGCGATACCCGGATTAACATCCATGAATCCGCTACGGTCGGGTTTAAACGGCGGAGTGGCAATACGTACCGTCAGCATAAATACATCGCCTTCGGCAGGATAGTTTGCCATTGAGTAAGCACGAATCGTAGGTTCGGGGTTCACACACTTCAGCGAGAACATGTTAAACTTCTTCCATGCAGGCAGGTATTCATCGCCAATCAGAGCCTTGTCGATATCCTTGTCATAGTCCATCGTAAATGCAGGAATCTTGATTTGGGCGTAAGAACCCGGAATAAAGTCCATGTGTGCGCCTTTAGGCAACTGCACTTTGAACTCTTTGATAAACGTAGCCACGTTCTTGTTTGAGATAACGGTACATTCGTACTCTTTTACTCCCATCACTGATTCGGGCACTTTTATCGACAAATCGCCTTTCACTTTTACCTGACAGCCCAAACGCCAATGGTCTTTCTGCTGTTTGCGGCTGAAATGGCTCACTTCGGAAGGAAGAATCTCACCGCCTCCTTCAACTACCTGACACTTGCATTGTCCGCAAGAACCTTTACCGCCACAAGCCGACGACAAAAAGATATTGTTAACCGCCAACGTATTCAGCAGCGTAGAGCCGGATTCAACCTCCAGTTGGTTTTCGCCATTGATAGTCAGTTTCACCTTTCCTGAAGTAACCAAGAATTTCTTAGCTACCAACAAGATAACTACCAGCACAAGAATAGTCACGAGGAATACTCCAATGCTTGCTAAAATAAAATTCATGTCCATTGTCTTATTCCTTTCGTTATTAGATGTTCAAACCAGAGAAACACATAAATGCCATAGCCATCAAGCCTACGGTAATAAACGTGATACCCAATCCACGCAAGGGAGCCGGCACGTTTGAGTAAGCCATTTTTTCACGGATGGCAGCCAAACCCACGATAGCCAGCATCCATCCGATACCTGAACCCAGTGCGTAAGAGATAGAATCCCAAATGTCGCCGATGTACTTAGGGTCGGAAGGAGTCAGGTTGATGCGCTGCTGCATAAACAGAGAAGCACCCATGATGGCGCAGTTAACGGCGATCAGCGGCAAGAAGATACCCAACGAAGCATAGAGTGAAGGGCTGAAACGCTCTACCACCATTTCTACCAACTGGGTAATCGCAGCGATAACCGCAATAAAGAGGATGAAGCTCAAGAAGCTCAAGTCGATACCCAAGATGCCGTCGGCAGCAAGCACTTTAGTTTGAAGCAGGTAGTTAACCGGCAGCGTAACCACCAGTACGAAGGTTACGGCAATACCCAATCCGATAGCAGTCTTTACATTCTTCGATACGGCAAGGTAGGAACACATACCGAGAAAGAATGCAAAAATCATGTTGTCCACGAATATAGAGCGGACCAATAAACTTATAAAATGTTCCATAATACTTTCCTTTCCTTAATATTATTCCTTATCTTGCAATTCCGGGTGTTTTGCACGCTGATACCAAATAAGGCAAGCTACGATAATCAATGCCATAGGCGGCATCAGCATCAAACCGTTATTTACATAACCGGCTTCTTTGATTGCATCGTAATTCAGGATATTGATGCCCAGCAATGTTCCCGAACCTAATAATTCACGGATAAACGCTACGATAACCAGAATCTTGGCATAACCCAATCCGTTTCCAAGTCCGTCCAAGCAAGATTCCCACGGGCCGTTAGCCATCGCAAAGGCTTCCAAACGTCCCATCAAGATACAGTTGGTGATAATCAAACCTACGTATACAGACAACTGAACGCTGACATCGTAGGCAAATGCTTTCAATACTTCGCTCACGATTGTTACCAACGCTGCCACTACAACCAACTGCACGATAATACGAATACGATTAGGGATTGTTTTACGAATCAATGAAATAACCACGTTAGAAAACGCCGTGATAATCGTTACAGAAAGTCCCATTACAATGGCAGGCTCCAGCTTAGAGGTTACTGCCAATGCCGAACAAATACCCAGCACCTGAACAGTTACAGGGTTATTCATGCTTATCGGAGTTGAAAATACTTCTTTGTTTTTAGATGAAAATAAACTTCCCATGTAATTTCCTCCTCACTTTATTCTTTAATCGTTAAAAATTTGGTATACTGTCCCATGCAGTTTTTCAGCATTTGGTCTACCGCCAACGAAGTGATTGTACCTCCGGATATACCGTCTACCTGATATTCCGGTTTTTCAATCTTTCCATTCTTTACTACGCCCAGACCGATTACACCGCCTTCCATCACGTTTTTATCTTTAAACTCATTCTGGAAATGTTCTGTTGCAATTTCGGCTCCAAGTCCCGGAGTTTCTGATGCGTGAGAGAAATAAGTTCCGTAAACGGTATTCTTATCTTCGTTCAGAGCCACATAGCCCCAGATAGCCCCCCAAAGACCTGTACCGTAAACAGGGATGACATACTTAGCCTTTCCGTCTATTTCACACACAAACAGATGGGCGCGGCCGTTTTCCTTATATTCTTTTTCATAGCCCGTAACAAAAGTTCCCTCGTAAGGTTTCAGTGTTCCGTCTTCGGCTACAACCATATCTGCTTTTACTACTTTGGCAAATTCAGCTTCTGCATCCTGCACCTCTCTGATGTTCAATGCAGACAGAATCTGCTTTTTCGTATCCAGCTCTACATTTTTTCCTTGAAGGTCGCGCAGAGAAGAGTTGACAAAAGCCAGTAAGAATGCTACGATAACAACCAGTACCGAAGCATAAACGATAGTATAAGAGTTACTATTGGTATTCATTGTATTCGGTTTTTATTTGTTAGACATAGCACGTTTAGCACGGCGTGAAATATTATTCTGCACTACTACATAGTCAATCAGCGGAGCAAAAATGTTCATCAACAAGATTGCCAGCATCATACCTTCAGGATAGCCCGGATTCAGAACGCGGATGATGATTGCCATCGCACCGATTAAGAAACCGTAAACAAACTTACCGTTTTCAGTACGTGAAGACGTAACAGGGTCGGTAGCCATGAATACAGCTCCGAAGCAGAAGCCTCCCAAGCACAAGTGTTCGTACCACGGCATTTGGGCAATATAGGTATCCGGACCAATCGTGTTGAAAATCCAGCCCATCAGCGCACCTCCCACGAAGACAGACAGCATGGTTTTCCAACTTGCCACGCCTGACCACAGCAGGATAACGGCTCCGATGGCAATGGCTATCACGCTGGTCTCACCGATAGAACCCGGTATTAGACCCGTAACCATGTCCCAAGAGAATTCCGGACACTCGGCAACCTTAGCTATACCCAGCGGGGTAGCTGCCGTCAATCCGTCGACCGTTTTTCCCAGACCGAAAATGCTGTCGCCCGACACCCATACCGTGTCACCTGACATCTTTGTAGGATAAGCGAAAAACAAGAATGCACGTGTAATCAAAGCCGGGTTGAAGATATTCATACCTGTACCACCAAAGACTTCTTTTGCGAAGATTACAGAGAAAGCGGTAGCCACGGCAAGCATCCACAACGGACAGTCGACCGGTACAATCATCGGTATCAACATACCTGACACCAAGAAACCTTCCTGAATTTCTTCTTTTTTCCATTGAGCCACTACGAACTCAATACCCAATCCTACCACATAGGAAACGATGATTTTAGGCAATACAGCCAAAAAGCCGTAACCGAACATTTCCCAAAAGCTGCCTTCCACGCCCGTAGCATGGTAGTGCTGGTAGCCTACGTTATACATACCGAACAGCAATGCCGGCATCAATGCTATGACCACGAACGACATGATACGCTTGCTATCAATCGCATCGTGGATATGCGTACCCGTTTTCGATGTTGTATTCGGCACGAACAAAAATGTTTCAAAACCATCGAATACAGAACGAAAAGCATGGTATTTGCCTCCCTCTTCAAAGTTCGGCTTTATCTTATCGAGATAATTTCTTAATGCTTTCATTATTATTTAGTTTGTAATTTACCGTTTTTGAGCATCAATCCAACAAATCAATTTAATATCACTCAAAAACACATCTGTTAACACATCTCACGGCGAAGCATATCCAAGCCCTCGCGGACAATACGCTGCAACTCCATCTTTGACGAACAAACGAACTCACACAATGCGAAATCCTCAGGAGCCACTTCGTAAATACCCAACTGCTCCATGCGGTCGATATCTCCTGCGATGATTGCTTTTATCAGGTATTCAGGAAGAATATCCATCGGGAGCACCTTGTCGTATTCATTCGACATTATCATGTGGCGTTCACCGCCTTTCACACGGGCATCCAATACATATTCTTTCTTCTTGCCCATCAGCCAGCTGAAATAAGAGTGATTTACGCTGAACTGGTCGCAGCGGGGCATTATCCAACCCAACATTTCATGAATGTCGCTTCCTTCCGGAATCACGGTTACCTGACTGTGAAAAGCGCCCAAGAAGCCGTTTGCCGGAATTTGTTTTCCCGTCAACGGATTGCCACTGATATAGCGCAACTCTTTATCCTTGTTTACATTATTGGCCAATACGTCTGTCAGCAAAGCCCCTATTTTTAATTTGCAATAAGCCGGTTTCTTCACTTCCGAACCCGTAATTGCAACCGTACGGGTCAAGTCTACCCGTCCCGTATTAAACAACCTGCCAATAAAAATAACCGCCTGCGGATCAATAGTCCATACGGTTTCTCCTTTATTGACCGGTGCGATATGATTAATCTGCACACCCACATTTCCTGCCGGATGTGGTCCGTCGAATACCGTAAGCGTTACGTGTTTAGCTTGCGTCAGAGCTGCGCTTTTCTGATTCACGCTGATGCTTAAATACGTTGTAGCTATTTTAGCCAGCGCATCAAGTCCTGTCTGGAAATGAGCCTCTTCTCCTTTCAAGGCAATCTCAAAATCAGGCGCCAACGGATTACTGTCGAATGCAGAAACAAAAATAGCTCTCGGAGCCACAGTAGGATCAGCTATCACGTCGTAAGGACGCTGCTTGATAAAAGCAAACATTCCGGCGTCTTGCAAAGCTGCCTTCACAGCATCCCCATCCATTGAAGCCACGTTTTTCTTTCCAAACTCTTCGAAATCTTGTTCCGGTGCTGCTTCAACGGTAATACTCATCACTTTACGGCGAGCTCCGCGCTCAACGCTTGTTACTACGCCACTTACGGGCGAAACAAATTTCACTTCAGGATGATTCTTGTCAATAAACAAGGGTCCTCCGGCCATCACATACTCCTGTTCTTTCACTACCACTTTTGGAGTTACACCCGTAAAGTCGTCAGGACACAAAGCGTAGAATCCCGGCTCTTTCACAGACATAACCTCGGCTGTAGCTTTTCCTTTCAGATTTATGTCTAAGCCTTTACGTAATTTTATTAAATTAGCCATATATGGGTTATAAAAATGGTTTTATATTTTGCGGGCAAAAATAAACAAAAAATAAGGAAATAAAGAAGAAATAACTATGGAAAAATAAGAATTTATTCAATTTATCGTGCTCAGAGGCTGTTTTATATGTCAAGTTTATTCAGCCTTTATCCTAATTTTTCGAGGCATAAAAAAAATTCTACCCATAGGACTGATGCGCCCTATGGGTAGAACCGGGTAATCCTTCCGCATGAACATAGAAACACTAACGGTAGTGTTTGCAGGGATAAATCTACGTGGGTTCACGTTATGCTCTTAAAGGCATAACATCTTACCATTCAACAGATTAATAAGAGACCGTTACTTTATATCCGATATTTTGTTCCAATGATTGGTTCATCGTGATGACCTTTTCCGGTATCGGGAAAACAGTAGTAAATCCGCTTTCTTCGTTTTCTATCTGAGGACGGAAGCTGTATGCCTGCGTAAATATTCCGAAACGAATCATGTCTTGACGCCGCCAGCCTTCCCATGCCAGTTCCATCTGCCTTTCTGCCAGCAGATTGGCTAACGTTGCCGGACGAGAGGATGCACCTGCCCTGCTCCGTACGGCGTTCAGTGCAGCATCGCCATTTTCTCCGTTGCGCACTTGTGCCTCGCTCTGCATCAGTAACACGTCGGCATAACGGAACAACACGATGTCGTTATCCAGCAGTTTACCGTCTTTCAGTCCGGTTTTATCCACCTCATACTTCTTCATGCGAGCACCGGCCGTTTTCTCGTAAGGTTTTCCCGATACATCAAGAGCCACCTGCCACGGCTCGTATACCAGAGGAGTTACTTCGTCATCGAGCATAATCTGGTTGCCATCCAAGTCTTTTACCGCACCGGCAAAGTAGCACCATTCGAAACGCGGGTCGACTTCGGGCGTGTCGTAGCCGAAGGTTTTCAGTACCTCTATCGTTGCGCTTGAGCCGTTTTCCCCACTCAGTCCGTAGGCTTTCGCGTGGTTATAGTGGCGCGAGCGGAACAGATATATAAACTGATTGGTATACAGTGTTTTGCTCATAGGTATTACAAAGATGTTTTCGCGCGAGGACTCGTTGAACACCGCAAAATTCTGCGTATAGTCAGGCTCTAAGATATAGCCGGAAGCTGTTATTTTTCCACAATAATATTTCACCGTTTCCCATGCATTAAGCTGTTGTCCTTCTACCTCAAAAAAGAGTTGGCTGCCATCGGGCTTGTTTCCGTCTGTCCAGTTGTCATCCGAATAAATTTCGGCATTCAAGGCAAGTTTTGCCAACAGGAAATATACCACCGGGCGCGTAATTCTTCCGTAGTAAAGCCCCGGCAGATTGCTATGCTCCTCACTCAACAAGGGAGCTGCCGCCTGAAGCTCGTCGACAATGAAACGGAACACCTCGCTTCTTTCTTCCTGACGGACATCGCCAACGCGATCACCCGACGACAATACCAACGGAATCCGTCCAAACAAATCCATCGTGTAATAATAGAACATAGCCCGAAACGCACGTACTTCGGCTATATAAGCGTTTACATCGTCATTCGGATGTAAAGCGGCATAGGCATTTATTTTTTCCAACGAACCGTTACACAGAATGATTACCTGATACAGATATTCCCATGTATCATAGATGGCGTCGTTATTAACTCCCCAGCGGTGCAGGTAAAGTCCCTGCCAGAAGCCACCGTCGTACCAGTCTCCGCCACGGGTAGGCATGATGGCCTCATCGGTGGTAAAGGTATTCAGGTCGTAAACGCCCCGCCCCGTACCTTGCAGTCCCTGACTGTCGGCATAACCGCCTATGTGATTATAAAGCGACAAAACCCCGTTTTGATAAAGCTCCTGCAAAGTAGCATAAGCGGTTTCTTCGTCCCGGCTATCTTGAGGATGTTCTTCTAAAAACTTACCACATGAAACCAGCATTCCCGCAACGCCAAGCACAAGCACAATTAAATAAGATAAAGTTTTCATAATAACCGGATTAGAAATTCAAACTCAAACTAACAGTATAAGTACGCAATAAAGGATAAGTACGCTTGTCGTCAACTCCCAGCGTGGCATCTACCAGACTGGAGTTTACCAGCGGGGTCAGCCCTGAATATCCGCTAATGGTTCCCAAGTTATTGACCGTACCCGCCAAGCGTATGCCTTTCAGGAAACGGCGTGGCTTTAGAGGCACAGTCCACCCCACGGTCAGATAATCGAAATTAACGTAGTTTCCGCTCTCTAACCAGTAATCGGTGGCCGTCTGGTCTTTTATCATCCGTTTGGGAGCCTCTGCCAATACGTTATAATCGGGCAGACTGTTCATGTTCATATACGAAAGCGAAGTCCCGTTATACACCTTATGTCCGAATGCGCCGTTTATCTGTAACGAGATGTCTATATTCTTATATCGGAAACTGATGTTCGAACCTAACAGAACCTTCGGGATGGCTTGCCCTGCCACGTAGCGGTCTTCTCCGTCTTCCAGATTAACCCCTCCCCCGTTCAGGTCGGCAATCTGATACGTATATCCTCCTTCACCGTCGGATACCAAGCCTTCGCAATGAGGAAGGTAAAATACGCCCAACGGCTGTCCCACTATCTGATATACGATATTATTATATCCTCCGTGGGTGCCCGCACCGTTCAGGCCGGCTATCGCCGTATATTCCGATGCCGAAATATATTCTCCGTTATACACACCGCTCAACGAAAGCAACTTATTTTTCTGGAAAGTGATGTTCGCATTGATATTCAGTTCCATGTCTTTGGTTTTCAGCGGAGTGACACCTACCGAAACTTCGGTTCCGCTGTTGCGCATCGAGCCTAAATTGGCAAGCAGTGTGCTGTACGGAAATGGCGGTACACTGACGTTATACTGATACAGCATGTCGGTGGTTTTCGAATTGTAATAGTTGACCGACAGCAAGAGGCGGTTACCATACATGCTTAAATCGAATCCGGCGTTGAAGGTGTGTTTTACTTCCCATTTCAGGTCGGGATTGACGTTTTTCATACTTTCGTAAGTTACCAGCGGCGCATTGCCTACGGGAGTCACACCGTTCGGGCGTACCAGCGCCATCGTAGTGTACGAATCAATTCCGCCTTGATTACCTGCCAGTCCGTATCCCACACGCAGCTTCAGATTATCAACGGAACGGAATTGTTTCATAAAAGCTTCTTCTGTTACATTCCATGCCAACGAAGCCGAAGGGAAAAAGCCCCATTTATGGTTTCTCCCGAATTTGGATGAAGCATCCGTACGCGCATTCAGCGTGACAACGTAACGGTTATCGTACGTATAATTCACGCGCCCCAAGAAAGAAGCCAAGTGAGGGTCTTCGTAATACGAGCCTGTACCGTCCCACGGGCGCAAAGCTCCCGCCTGCAAGTTATGATAACCCAAAGCGTTCGATGAAAAGTTTGTCACCGTGGTGTAAAAGCCTTTATATATATTTTTCTCTAATTCGCCCAGCGCAAGCACATCAAAGAAATGCGCCCCTGCCTGTTTGCGATAAGTCAGCATCAGGTTGCCCAACAACGACTCCGACTTGCGGTCGCCACGGTAAGCCTGCCCGTTTGCCCATACGCTGGTAGGAAGATACTGGGCATCCTCGGCATCGTTATAGGTGTAAGAGCCGAACATCACCAATTTCAGGTCTTCCATCAAATTAAAGGTCAGCCGGGCATGTGCACTAAGATAAGAAGCATCGTTGTTATTATCTACTTCCATCCAAGCCAACGGGTTGGTTATCTGGCTGGCAGTGGTGATTTGGTCCCATCCTCCCGTTTCCGGATTCTTATGGTTAGGGAAAGTAGGATTAAAAGTTGCAGCCGAATAAAAAGTCTTTTGCGTATCAAACAGCGTGCGGTTTTTCTTTACCGAGCCAAACAGCCCCAATTCGCAGTCGATGAATCCGTCAAGCAGTTTCTGGCTCATGTTCATGTTTGCGGTAAACAGCTTCATGCTCTCGTTGTCAACCACTCCCTGACGGTCTTGATACCCCAACGACACACGGTAGTTCGATGCTTCACCGCCTCCATAGAACGCTATGTTATGATTCTGCTGCAAACCTACCTGCTCAATCTCTTTCTGGAAGTCTGTATCATACCCCTTGTCTAATATTTGCAGATTGTTTTCGGCTGCCACCCTCCGAAATTCTGCTCCCGAAAGCATGTCCAAATGACGGTACACATGAGCGATGCCGAAACTGCCGCTGTAATTTACCCGCGTTTTTCCTGCCACACCTTTTTTGGTCACAATGTTGATAACGCCCGAAGCTCCCCGCGAACCGTACTGAGCCGTCTCGGAAGCGTCTTTCAGGATTGTAAAGCTCTCGATGTCTGCCGGATAGATGGAGGTCAGCATCGTCAAGTCGCCCAATACCCCGTCTACTATTATCAGCGGGTCGTTTCCGCTGGTAAGCGAGGTAGTACCACGCATACGCACCGACTCTAATGCCGCCATGCCGTTGCTGCTCTTCAGAATCGTAAGTCCTGCCACCCTGCCTTGAATAGCCTCCAGCGGATTGGTTATCTGTTCTTTATTCATCTGACTTTCAGTTATCCGTTCCACCGAGCCGGAGAGGTTTATCAGGCTTCCGCGCGCGTAACCGATGTTCAATATCGAGTCGGGCGGCAATTCTGTCTGCGGATTTTCTTGCGCCGATAAAGACTGGAAACAAAAGGGGAAAGCCCAAAGGCAAATAATCGGAATGTAGCTATTTCTTTTCATACCATCAGATTATAAGGGAAACACTTTTCACAAAAATAAATATAAATATTGAATATTCCTAATGCTTTACAAAGATTCTGAAGCTATTCAGAGTTACGCACAGGCTTGTTTTCAAGAGCCTGTTTCAGGCTGAAAAAACACTAACGGCAAAACCGGTTAACCTTCCGAATAGAAACAGGCAACGCTTCCGCATGGGATGAGTGACGCTTGCGGTAGCGTTTTTTTGGAATGTTTGCATCTGCGATTTTTATCACCAATTCATTTTTTATCGTATCTTTGAGGGCTAACTTAACACAAGGACAACTATGGATTTTGAACTGGTATCTGATTATAAGCCGACGGGCGACCAGCCGGAAGCTATCGCACAACTAACGGAGGGGGTGATGAATCATCTTCCGGCACAAACGCTGCTGGGGGTTACAGGCTCGGGAAAGACTTTCACAATAGCAAACGTCATCAAAAACGTAAATAAGCCGACACTTATTTTAAGCCACAACAAAACGCTTGCCGCGCAGCTGTACGGAGAGTTCAAAAACTTCTTCCCGCATAATGCCGTGGAATATTACGTATCTTATTACGACTATTACCAGCCGGAAGCCTATATACCTTCTACGGATACTTATATAGAAAAAGACCTTGCCATCAATGATGAAATAGATAAGCTGAGGCTTGCCGCCACATCTGCCTTGCTGTCGGGGCGCAAAGATGTTATCGTTATTTCATCTGTATCGTGCATTTACGGCATGGGAAATCCTGCGGACTTTTATAATAATGTAATCGAGGTGAAAAAAGGAAAGCGCATTGACCGCAACGTGTTCCTCCGCCGGCTGGTGGATAGTCTTTATGTGCGTAACGACATTGAGCTGAACCGTGGGAATTTCCGCGTAAAGGGTGATACGGTAGACATCTTTCTGGCATATACCGATGACATACTGCGTGTCATGTTTTGGGATGATGAGATAGACAGCATCGAAGAAATAGACCCCGTGTCGGGACATCGTACCGACTCTTTCGATGAATATAAAATCTATCCGGCTAATCTTTTCATGACAACGAAGGAGAGTACGCTGCGCGCCATTCATCAGATAGAAGACGATTTAACCAAACAGGTGGCTTATTTCGAGGAAATCGGGAAGCCTTACGAGGCAAAACGGCTGTACGAGCGGGTGACTTACGACATGGAGATGCTCCGCGAGTTAGGACACTGTTCGGGCATCGAAAACTATTCGCGTTACTTCGACGGACGCGAGGCGGGAACACGGCCTTACTGCTTGTTGGATTTCTTCCCCAAAGACTACCTGATGGTCATTGACGAAAGCCACGTCAGTGTGCCTCAAATCCGTGCCATGTACGGCGGAGACCGCGCGCGGAAAACCAATCTGGTAGAATACGGATTCCGGCTGCCGGCTGCGATGGATAACCGCCCGCTGACATTTGAAGAGTTTCAAGCAATGACGAACGAAGTCATCTACGTCAGTGCCACCCCCGCCGAATACGAACTGCAACAAAGTGAAGGGATAGTTGTAGAGCAGGTTATCCGCCCCACCGGATTGTTAGACCCGATCATCGAAGTGCGTCCGAGTTTGAATCAGATTGACGACCTGATGGAAGAGATACAACAGCGCATCGAGCAGGAAGAACGTGTGTTGGTTACCACTTTAACCAAGCGCATGGCGGAAGAGCTGACGGAATATCTGCTGAACCACGGGATACGCTGTACGTACATCCACAGCGATGTGGAGACGCTGGAGCGTGTAAAGATTATGGACGATTTGAGGCAGGGACTTTACGACGTGTTGATCGGTGTAAACCTGCTGCGTGAAGGACTGGACTTGCCTGAAGTATCGCTGGTTGCCATCTTGGACGCGGATAAGGAAGGTTTCTTGCGCTCTCACCGCTCGCTGACACAGACGGCAGGACGCGCAGCACGAAACGTCAACGGAAAGGTCATCATGTATGCCGACAAGATAACGGACAGTATGCGCCAGACGATTGACGAAACCAATCGCCGGCGGGAAAAACAGTTGGCTTACAACGAAGCGCATGGCATAACTCCCCGACAAATAAAACGTGCACGGAATAACGTTTTACTTGACATACAGGGAGAAAAGACAACCACCTCGCCCAAAGCATACGCCGAAGCACCGCAGGAGATTCAAACGGCTGCCGATCCGATTATCGAATACATGTCGAAAGAGCAACTTCAGCGCAGCATAAACCGTACGCGGAAATTAATGCAAGAGGCGGCAAAGAAGCTAAACTTCATCGAAGCCGCCCAGTATCGCGACGAATTGTTGAAATTAGAGGATTTGTTGAAAGAGAAATAATTTATCTCTTTCTCCAAAATCCGGGCGTAAACATCAGCAATATGCCGAACAGTTCCAAACGGCCGAGCAACATCAGGAACGAATGTATCCACTTGGCTGCGTCCGGCATACTGCTCCATGAGTAGGCAGGTCCGTATGCTCCTAAAGCCAAACCGGCATTGCCCAAACTGGATACTACCGTACTAAAAGCCTCTGTCACTCCCAGACCTAAAAACATCAGCACGATCCAACTGACAAAAAAGCAAATCAAATAGAACACTACAAACGTGGTTACCGTGGAAATCGTGGAACGAGAAACGGTCTGATTGTTTACTTTTACAGGCAGTACGGCACGCGGGTGCATCAGTCGCTGAAATTCATTCTTTATATTACGCATCACGATAAGCAACCGCATGTTTTTGATACCTCCGGCGGTAGAGCCGGTACATCCTCCCGCAAACATGGCATAAATCAACAGCATCCATGTAAACGGCTGCCAATTAGCATAATCATCCGTAGAGAAACCGCAGGATGTATGCAAGGTGGCAACTTGGAACAATGCCTTACGGAAAGCCTCTTCTACCCCGTAATGATTATGCACCACGAGCGATGCGGTGATAATCAGCGTAACGATTAGAATAGAACTGATAAACCATTTTACTTCGTCGTCGCGGAACAACTGTTTGCAACGACCTTTCAGACACATGAAATAGAGTGAAAAGTTCATGGCAGACAGAATCATGAAAATAGCAATCACATACTCGATAAAAGGTGAATGCCAATGAGCCACACTGTCTTGTTTGGTAGAGAAACCTCCTGTACCCGTAGTACCGAAAGCATGACAAACTGCGTCAAACCAGTCCATACCGCCCAACATCAGCAGTCCGGTTACCACGATGGTCAGAATCAGATAAACCGTCCACAACATTTTCGCCATCACACTAATCTTCGGATGTATCTTGTCATGCGTCACACCGGTCGCTTCGGCAGAGAACAGCACTTGGTTTCCCACTCCAAAAATCGGCAATACGGCAATCGTAAAGAACACGATTCCCAAACCTCCTACCCAATGTGTGAAGCTGCGCCAAAACAACATCCCATGAGACAACTCCTCAATGTTGTCGAGAATCGTTGCCCCGGTGGTAGTGAACCCCGACATGGTTTCAAAAAAGGCATCTGCTACCGAAGGGATGGCGCCACTCATATAAAACGGCATCATGCCGAACACGGTGAACAGCAGCCATGTGAATGCCACCACGCAATAGCCGTCGCGCCGTGTAACCACGTTGTTAGCTCCCCGTCCCAAAAAGAACATGATTCCGCCTACCACTACATTGATTACGGCGGCATAAATGAAATAAATATAATCCGCTTCCCGATAGAGCAACGACACCCCCATGCAAACAAGGAACAACGCTGCTTCAATAAAGAGCAAAATACCTAAAATACGCAAAATAATTTTACGGTTAATAAAACTATTTCTACGGCTACTGCCTGCCGGCATTTCGCTTAGAATAAACTCTTCCATTCTATTACCATTAAAATGTTTCAATTCAATTCAAAAAAGTAGCTTCAATTCCGCTTCAAGAACAATGAATGCGTAATCGTATCCGGTAACTCTTCCTGATAATGAGTCACCATAATCAGCGTTTTGTCTTTTCGCGCACAAAAAGCCTCTATGATATCTTTTACCATCCGGCGGTTATACATATCCAATCCGTGTAGCGGTTCATCCAAAATCAGCAGTTCGGGGTCTTTCACAAAAGCTCGTGCCAGCAACACCATGCGCTGTTCACCGCTCGAAAGTTGCAAGAAACTCCGGTCTTTCAAGTCTGCAATGCCGAAAATATCCATCCACCATTCGCAAACAGCCCGGTCTTTTTCCTGCATTTTTTTATAAAGTCCGATGGAGTCATGAAGTCCGCTTGCCACGATGTCTATCGCCGGAAGGTTTTTCAGATACGCCCGATGCATCTCCGGGCTTACGTATCCGATGTGTTTTTTGATTTCCCAAATGCTTTCTCCGCTACCGCGCTTTCGTCCGAACAGGGCTATATCGCACGCATAACTCTGCGGATTGTCGGCACAGACCAAACTTAACAAGGTCGATTTTCCGGAGCCGTTCTCACCGCTAAGCGCCCACTTCTCACCGCATTTCACCGTCCAGTCCAAATCTTTCAGGATGGTACGTTCACCGTAGCGGATGCTTACCTTATGCAAGTCGACCACATGCTCGTTATGATATAAATTTTCAGCATAAGGAAGATTCAGGATGCGGCTACGCTTTTCTTCCGACAAGACATGCGAAAGAATGGATTCCCGATGCTCAAGGTATTCCTGCAAAGTGATTTTCTTGCCGCAAACACGTCCGGCTACGGGGATAACGTGAGTGATAAACGAAGGTATATCGTCTGTTTTCGACAAGACAAGGATAACCTGCAAATCGGTAACCTCAATCAGCCTCTTCAGCAGGGAGTGAAGCAAATCGCGCGTCTTGGCATCCAAACCTATAAACGGATTATCCATTATCAGTACACGCGGATTGCTGAGCAATGTCTTCGTCAGTTGGAATTTGCGAAGCTCACCGCTCGACAAGAGGATGATGTGCTTATCAAGCATTGCTTCAATACCAAACAAATCATAAAGTGCATTGCGCAAAGCCTCGTTGGTACATGGCGGAAGCAAGTCGCGGACAATCGGCGTGTCGTCAAGGTCGTGAGCATTCCAACGCTGCTGGTAATAGTAACCGCCGTCGGCATCTCCGTACGAATCGCGGAAAGCGATATATTTGATATTGTCCGACACAAGCGAAGACTCCGAAGGCGAAAAATCATATTTCACTTCGTTCATCAACAGCGGATAACGTCCGGTCAGTGTGTCTATCAGCAGGCTCTTTCCCGCACCGTTCGCACCTACCACCGCTATATGTTCTCCTTTAGCTATCTGTAAGTTTATCGGTTCTTTCAGTCTGTAAAGCGGATGGCGCGTAACGCCATCCTCAACAGCTATGATGTTTTGCATCTTGTATATGAATTTTATTATTGATGAACTATCAGCGCTGAGCGTGGTGCCACCTGAAGCTGGTTGCCCACTATCATGCCCAGTCCGGTAATCAGGTCCACTTTCCCGTCGCGGCAAGCCACCCAGTACTTACCTGCCGGAACACTTATCTTGACAGGCTCGGTACGTGCATTAAGTACCACCGTTGTATTTATCCATGAGTCGTTACACGGACTTCCTTTCAGGCGGAAAGCCACAACGTTACTTGCCGGAGTTTCCAGAAACTCCAGATGCTCGCGTATCAGGTCGGCATCTCCCATACGGAAGGCAGGATGTGCTTTCCGCAGGGCTATCAACCCTTTTACGTAATCGAACACGCCACGGTGGGAGGTCTTGTTATGCCAGTCGATTGCGTTTATCTCATCCGGACTGTTGTATGAGTTTCCTACCCCCTGCTTGTCGCGCATCACTTCGTCGCCGGCAAAGATAAAAGGAACACCCTGAGAGGTAAGCACGGCGGTTTCCGCCAGCTTCAGAAGCGCTTCCAATTCTTGTACCGAAGCTCCGGGAAGCGTTGTTTTCAGTCGGTCGGTGATACACAAATCGTCGTGGCAGCTTACGTAGCTGATAAACTGGCTGGGAGCCAATGCCCACGACACAAGTGCGTGGCCTAACGTGTCATTGGTTACCTGTGCATGGCGTATGCCGCCTGCCAAGCCGAACTTGATTCCGTTAGCGTGACCCAAACGGCCGATAACGAAAGCCCCTTTCGAATCGTCGCCCCATGCACCGCGCAAAGAGTCGCGAAATTCATCGCTGAAAGCGGCAATGCCCGGCATTTTATAAGTATTTGCCTTCATCGCCAACCGGTCGTCAGGAAGCTGAGGCGCGCTCGCAGCCCACCCCTCGCCATACATATAAATAGTAGGGTCGATGTCATTCAATGCTTTCCGGATGGCATTCATTGTCTCAATGTCATGGATTCCCATCAAGTCAAACCGGAAACCGTCAACATGGTATTCTTTCGCCCAATAAGTTACCGATTCTACCATATATTTCCTCACCATCGCCCGTTCGCTTGCCGTTTCATTCCCGCAGCCCGAAGCATTGGCAAACTTTCCGTCTTTGTCCTGCCGGTAAAAATATCCCGGAACGGTACGCTCAAAGTTGCCGCCTTCCGTGGTTGCGGTATGGTTATATACCACGTCCATTATCACACGGATACCGGCACGATGCAACGCCATCACCATTTGCTTGAACTCACGGATGCGTACATCGGGACGATACGGGTCGGTAGCATACGAACCTTCGGGAACGTTGTAATTCTTCGGGTCGTATCCCCAGTTATACTGCGGAACGTCGGGCTTGGTCTCGTCTACCGAAGAAAAGTCGAACGAGGGGAGCAAGTGTACATGCGTTACTCCCAATTCCTTCAAATGGTCGATACCTGTCTTTTCGCCGAGGTACGTGTGAGTACCTTCTTCGGTCAGGGCAAGAAATTTTCCACGGTTGCGAATCCCCGCCACGGTGTCGATAGAGAAATCGCGGTGGTGCATTTCATAAATAACAATGTCGGAAAAGCTTTTCAGGGGAGGACGCACGTCATTCTCCCAGCCTTCGGGATTGGTGGAAGCAAGGTCGATAACCGCCGCCCGGTCACCGTTCACTCCTACCGCCTTAGCCATCACGCCCGGCGTGTCTCCCTGCCACACATCGTTTATTTTAGCATTGAATGTATAGAACTTTCCTTTCAAGTCGCCTTCAACGCTAATGTTCCACATACCCGATTCGCCCACTTCCATCGGAATCATGCGAACCGCCGAGCCGCCTTGTCCTTCATCGTACAACAAGACACGGACTTCCTGTGCCGTAGGCGCCCACAGTGCAAACCGAGTAGCCGCAGGCGAATAAACCATTTCTTCCCATTTACCTTCATAAACCGGATATTCGTCGTAGCTCCGGTATTCTTTCGGCTGATAAGAGCTACATCCCGCCGTTACAAGCATAGACATAGCAAGAAAACTTTTCAGGTTCATACTTAGTTACTTTATCTTACTTTATCAGGATTTTTCGCTATATAATCTTTCCACCCCGAGTAGGCTTTGGGCATTTCCGGACGCCCCATTTGCAAATAATGGCAATAGGCTGCACCCAGCGCATCCGTAGCATCCATGAATGGCCCCATCTCCGACTGCGGAATGTGAAGCATACGTTTCAGCATGTCGGCTACCTGTTCCTTGCTTGCCTGCCCGTTTCCGGTAATTGCCATTTTTATCTTCAGCGGGGCATATTCGGTCACGGGTATGTCACGGCGGAGGGCTGCCACGATAGCCACGCCTTGCGCCCGCCCCAATTTCAACATCGACTGTACGTTTTTACCGAAAAAAGGGGCTTCGATGGCAAGTTCGTCAGGCAGGTACGACGCTATTACTCCCTGTACGCGCTCATAAATATGCTTCAGTTTCAGGTACGGGTCGGCACACTTGCGGAGGTCTATTACGCCCAGTGTCATCACTTCGGGTTTCGTACCCGTTATTTTCAAGACACCGTACCCCATGATATTCGTGCCGGGGTCGATACCCAATATGATTTTCTCTTTTACCGGACGTATCACCTGATAACCTCCATCAAAGTGGGAAAACCAACCACCTTGCCTTTAAAAATTTTCATCATTTCTTCGTTCAGCTTCGCTCCGCAAGCCGTGTGCCAGCGGTGAAGGGCAGCGCTGTCTTCCACCTCCCACTGCAAGGAGAAACATTCGCTGTCTTGTTCCTTATGGCTCAAGATACGCAAGATACGCGGATTTTTCAACTCTCCCGACTTCTCTGCTTCAGGAATATAACATTCATTCAGCCAGATTACGAAGTTACGGGCATCATCTAACTCTACATGAAACGTAGTATTATACACCAACATAAAACTGTTTTTTAATGATATGTTACTGAACCGGTTAAGACTTTCTTTTTACACGAAAAAGCTCTAACGTCATATTCCCAAAAACACTACGGTTAGCATTTTTATTTCTTGCCGACAGCCCCATTCTTTCTATTCGGAAGACTTACCCGTCTTTCGAATAGAATTTTCAGCCTCGGAGAAAGCCTGAACAAGTTCATTGCAAACTTACGTATTTTCTGCGGAATAAACGAAAAATTTCATCACGGGTTTGCTTATTCCGGAAATAGAAACCGCAGAATGTCTTGGCTGTGGTCTGCAATGAAATCGGGCGAATAGGCTTCCAGCTCCGCGCGCGGACGGAATCCCCAGCTCACGCCCACCGTGGTAACACCTGCGTTTTTCCCGGTTTCCATATCTACGCAAGAGTCGCCCACGTAAACCGTATCCGGCTTCCCTACTCCGGCTTTTTCCATAATCTCGAACACCACATGCGGGTCGGGCTTGGCGGGAATCCCTTCGCGCTGACCGTAGATTCCCACGAAATCAATCTCCGGAAAGAATTGCAGAATGAGCTTGCGGGTGGCATCCTGATACTTGTTCGATGCCACTGCCACTTGGATTCCGCGCTCCTGCAAAGCTGACAGCACTTCCGTGATTCCCGGATAGGGACGGCTTAAATCGGCGTTATGTTCGTTATAATAAGGGATAAACTCGGAACGGATTTTCAGAACGTTGTCTTGCGTACGGGCATTTGCCGGCAGAGCACGCTCGAAGAGCTTGTTGATACCGTTTCCCACAAAAAATCGGTAGGCATCGGTTTCGTGTGTCGGATAACCGAAATGTGCCAGTGCGTGATTCGTTGCCGCTGCCAAGTCGGCTATCGTATTGAGCAGCGTTCCGTCTAAATCGAATATTACAAGTTTCTTCATTGAGTGATGTTTTTTTGTTATTTGTTCGTACCCATCCAAGTCCATTTGTGCCAGATATGTTCCAGCAGGCCTTGCTTGTGTTTTCCCAACCACCATTTACAGAACCAAACTTGCAGCAGGAAGGTGCAGATTCCTACCAAAAGGCTTACCGTATATCCGCAGTAAGGCGCAAGGTATAGTCCGAAGGGAAAATAGATAAGAGAACCTATAATAGACTGTGTGATGTAGTTCGTAAGACTCATTTTTCCGTAAAAGCGCAGGTTGCTTACCTTGCTGCTGAACTTCTTGTTTTGGTAGAGTATCACAAACGATGCCACCAAAACCAGCGTGAATGCCAGCTTCTGCCACATGTCGAAAGCCGTACCTGCCGTTTGCTGGATGAGTGTATCGTTTTTCATAATCAGCTCCTTCAGGGTATACAGCGGAGCAAATGCCACTGCCGAAACTATCAAGATATTTACCCACAGGCGCAGGTTCCGTTCGGTAGAAACAAACAACTGCTTTCTGCCGATATAAAATCCCAAGAGGAAAAGTCCGGCCGTCTGGAAGAATCGTCCGGCATTGACCGCCCACAGCAGACTGGCTTTTTGTCCGAGGGTGATGTTACCCAAGATGAAATCGCCGAAGTTTCCGGCTTTGGTGTATTCTGCCACTTCGGTATACATCTCGCCTACTTTCAGGTCGGGCAGATGGTGTGCAGGGTTTATCAGACCGGCAATGTAGTGATACCATTCCACGGGCTGTAATAAGAAAAGCACAGAAGTAACCAGCAGCGCCTTGTCGCTCCAGTTGCGGGTGAAAAACAATACCAAGCCCACTACCACAAACAGCAAAAGCACATCGCCCGCCGGGAAAAACGCGGCATTCAGCGTGGCGAACCCTGCCAACAAAACCAGTCGCCACAAAAAGCGATACCCGAAATCTTTCCCTTGCTTTCTCTGGTTATTGGTCTGTATATAAAATGTAAAACCAAAGAGCAAGGCGAAAATAGCATAGGCTTTTCCGGCAAACAGGCTGAATACGCCGTTGAATACTCCCTGATCCAAAATATTCAACCACGCGGGCGAATCGGCAGGATATACCGGAAAAATAAAGTGTTCCAGATTATGAACCAAGATTATTGCCATTACAGCAAACCCGCGCAGGGCATCTACCACCTCGATACGGGGACTCTTCTTTATCAGTTGTTCCATTTTATTTATTGAATAATGGTTCTATTTCCGAATGTCCGGCTGGCTCAGCGAGTATAAGTAGCCTCCACACCTACTTGGCTGCAATCGGCTCCCATCGGCGGATTCTGTTTGTAAAGGCAAATGTTTACCTCGGTCAATGCCGAAAATTCATCGAACAAACGCCGTGCAATGCGGTAAATCACATGCTCCAACAGGCGAGAGGGAATTTGCATTTCATCTTTCACGCTCCGGTAAACCTCGGCGTAACTTACCGTACCATCCAGCTCGTCATTCTCGGCAGCACGAGCGAAGTCGGTACGGAGGCGGAGATCGATGGTATATTCCGCCCCCACCTTGTTTTCTTGAGGCAACACGCCGTGATAAGCAAACAGTTTCAGTCCGTTGATACGGATATACATCGAAGAACTTTTCATAATTACTACTAAAAAGTTTTGTCATCCCAAACGCTGACTGAAAACCTTGACACAGGTATCTACCACGTTCAGAATGACAAAACGATATGATTAAACTATTATTATTTATCGGGATTATCCGCAGCGTGAAGAACCGCAGGTTTTACAAATCAGGCATCCTTCTTGGTAAACCAGCGTTTCGTGTCCGCAGTTGGGGCATTTCACGCCTTTGGCTTCTGTTCCGTCCTGAACGTATTTCTTCAGCGCGCGTGCCACTCCGTTCTTCCAAGTGTTGATGCTTTCGCTATCCAACTGGAGCGAGTCGACCAACTTGATAACCTGCTCGATAGGCATACGCCAGCGCAACACGCCCGAAATCAGCTTTGCATAGTTCCAATACTCTTTGTTGAACTTTTCCGACAGCCCTTCGATGGTCATCTTATAGCCGCGCTTGTTCTCGAACTGGAAATCATAATGCTTGTTACCGTTTTCATCGTAGTTCTTGATGATACGTCCCGTGGTTACCGACTTCGGCAGGATGATACCGTCATCATCGTCCTGCAAACCGGTAAATATTTCGTACGGATGTCCGTCGAGCAAACCTACAAATGCCACCCACTTTTCTTTGTTGTTCTGGAAACGAACCACGTCTGCCTCCAACACCTTCGGGCGAACCTCTACTATCTGAGGCGGCTTGCAGTGACATTCTTCTTCCTTCTTCTCATCTTTCTTTTTGGTAGAGAGCAATACGCCCGCACGAGAACCGTCACGATATACCGTACATCCTTTACAGCCCGAACGCCATGCTTCTACATACAAGTGGTTTACCAACTCTTCGTCTACATTGTTCGGCAGGTTGATGGTAACGCTGATTGAATGGTCTACCCACTTCTGGATACGTCCCTGCATCTTCACTTTCATCAACCAGTCTACGTCGTTCGAAGTAGCTTTATAGTAAGGCGATTTAGCCACCAGTTCATCTATTTCTTCCTGCGTATAACGCTTGTTCGGGTCGTAACCGTTTACTTCCATCCACTTCAGGAACTTGTGGTGGAACACGATGTATTCTTCAAAAGCGTCGCCCGTTTCGTCTACAAAGTCTACGTGTACGTTGGTATCGTTCGGGTTTACCTTGCGACGACGCTTGTACACGGGCATGAACACCGGTTCGATACCCGATGTGGTTTGTGTCATCAGACTGGTAGTACCCGTGGGCGCAATCGTCAGACACGCGATGTTACGACGGCCGTACTTCGCCATTTCCTCGTACAGTTCGGGGTCGGCTTCTTTGATACGGTTTACAAACGGATTGTTCTTTTCGCGTTCGGCATCGTAGATTTCAAACGCACCACGCTCTTTCGCCATGTTGACCGACGAGCGGTATGCCTCCAGCGCAATGGTTTTATGTACTTTTTCAGAAAATTCGGTAGCTTCTTCCGTTCCGTAGCGCAGTCCCATCGCAGCCAGCATGTCTCCTTCGGCAGTGATACCCACTCCGGTACGGCGTCCCATGCCCGACTTGCGGTAAATCTTCTCCCACAAGTGGCGTTCGGCACCTTTCACTTCTTCGCTTTCAGGGTCGGAGTCGATTTTCTCCATGATGCGGTCTATCTTTTCCAGCTCAAGGTCGATGATGTCGTCCATGATACGCTGAGCCAGCGCCACATGTTTCTTAAACAGGTCGAAATCGAAATAGGCTTCCGGAGTAAACGGATTGACTACATACGAATACAGGTTAATAGCCAGCAGGCGGCAAGAGTCGTACGGACACAAGGGGATTTCGCCACACGGGTTGGTAGATACGGTGCGGAAACCTAAATCGGCATAACAGTCGGGCACAGACTCACGGATGATGGTGTCCCAGAACAATACGCCCGGTTCTGCCGACTTCCATGCGTTATGTACGATTTTCTTCCATAGTTCAGAAGCATTGATTTCTTTCGTAAATGTCGGGTTGGCAGAGTCGATAGGAAACTGCTGCGTATACGGGTGGCCTTCTACTGCCGCTTGCATGAACGCATCGTCCAACTTTACCGAGACATTGGCTCCCGTCACTTTTCCTTCAGTCATCTTAGCGTCGATAAACGACTCCGAATCGGGATGTTTGATAGATACCGTAAGCATCAACGCCCCCCGGCGTCCGTCTTGCGCCACCTCGCGCGTAGAGTTTGAATAACGCTCCATAAACGGTACCAACCCCGTAGAAGTCAACGCCGAGTTTTTTACCGGAGAACCTTTCGGACGAATGTGTGAAAGGTCGTGTCCCACTCCTCCACGGCGCTTCATCAACTGTACCTGTTCTTCGTCGATGCGGATAATCGCGCCATAAGAATCTGCCTGACCATCCAACCCGATAACGAAACAGTTGGAAAGAGATGCCACCTGAAAATCATTCCCGATTCCGGTCATCGGACTGCCCTGCGGGACAATATACTTAAACCGGTCGAACAGATTAAACAATTCCTGTGCGCTGAGCGCATTAGGATACTTCGCTTCGATGCGGGCTACTTCATTGGCAAGACGCCAGTGCATGTCCTCCGGAGACTTTTCATAGATGTTTCCAAACGAGTCTTTGACGGCGTATTTATTAACCCAAACGCGCGCCGCCAACTCATCTCCTTTGAAATACTGTAACGAAGCCTCAAACGCTTCATTGTAACTATAAGTTTTCTTTTCCACGATTGATATATATAATGAAAATGTTTTTCTTTTCAAAAAACGTCTGCAAAGCTAAAAATGTTTTTTTTTATATGCAAAAGAATGCGAAAGAACTTATCAAGTTTTCCAAAATAAAAACACAAACTCCTGATAAACAATGATTTAAAAAATTTGTCGATTTGAAAAGTTTTCCAAAACGGACAATATCATAATAAAAACGCCCGCGAACAATATAATGCTTTTCTGCCAAAATTAAAAAGAAAATAATATCTTTGTAACACCAAAACAGATAAACATCATGGAATCAATCAAGAACAGAAGAACTATACGCAAGTACAAGCAACAGGACATCTCTGCCGACTTGCTGAACGAACTGCTGGAAGAGTCGTTCCGGGCTTCTACAATGGGGAATATGCAACTTTACAGCGTGGTGGTTACGCGCGATGCCGAAATGAAAGCAAAGCTGGCTCCGGCTCATTTCAACCAGCCGATGGTTACGTCGGCACCGGTGGTACTGACGTTTTGCGCCGATTTCAACCGCTTCAGCAAATGGTGCCGCCAGCGCAAGGCGGAACCGGGGTATAACAACTTCATTTCGTTTCTTAACGCGGCTACCGATGCGTTGTTGGTTACCCAGAACTTCTGTACGCTGGCAGAAGAAAACGGGCTGGGGATTTGTTTTCTCGGCACTACCATCTATAACCCCGACCAGATAATCGAGATACTCGGACTGCCGGAACAGGTTATCCCCGTTGCTACCATCACAGTGGGTTATCCCGATGAGCATCCCGAACAGCCCGACCGTCTTCCGTTGCGGGGAATCGTCCACGAGGAACGGTATCACGATTATTCGCCCGAAATGATTGACGATATTTATGCGTACAAAGAGTCGCTTCCCGAAAACAAGCATTTTGTGGAAATCAATCACACGGAGACATTGGCACAAATCTTTACAAATATCCGTTATAAGAAATCGGATAACGATTACATGTCGGCGGGACTGAAACGGGTGTTGATTCAGCAGGGATTTCTCGACGAATAAACCCATGCGGACAGGCCGCCCGTTCTTAGCCGAAGAAGCAGACAACGCAAGCCGATAAACCATGATGCTTATCGGCTTGCGTTTTCAAGGAATATAACACTTTGATTTTCAAAGCACGTATCAGAAAGACAGGTGCATCGTACAGCGCACGCCTTTCGTCTGGATGCCGGGATGGTTGCGGTAATTCAAACGCCACACGTAGTCAAGGCGCAGAAACTTGAAAATGTTTTCAATACCCACACTCACTTCCATGTAAGGGGCTTTCCCCATCGTGTAAGAACCTGCCGGAAAAGCGTACAGCCCCTCACCGTTTACCGCCGGATTGTTTTTGTCGGTCAGGTGTCCCCACAGTCCGCGGAAACAGAACACTTCCCTCCATTTCAGTTTCTTGATGAGCGGCAGACGGTTGAACAGGTTTCCGTTCATGTAATAAGTCAAGTCCCACGAAATGTATTCGTCGTTGATAAACTCGATGGCATTCATGTTTGTATACGCTTCGGGCTGGATGGTGTAGGTAATGTTGGCGTTCGGCAGAATCAGCAACGGATACGGCACTTTGCTCCACACCTTTCCTGCCTTCGTAATCAGGTCGGCGTAACCGAAAGCCGAGAACCAGAAACGTTTCTGGATGCCGATGTCCGTGCGGTGATACGTGTACGACGAGCCTAACAGCCCTTTCTTCGCCATCAGATGACTGAGGTTAAAGATAAGCGCATCGTAGGTTATCGGAATGCGTTGGGTACGTGTCTGATAAAATTTTTCATCTTTTCCGTACCGGAAGTTCAGTTCAAGTTCGGTCATGTCGTAACTTTTGACCGGGGTGGTAGAGCCGTCGCTGTTGATACGGTCGAACGCAGCATACTCGGTAGCATACTCGCGGCGGTTGCGCACAATGGCACCGTAGGATATTCCATTATAATGTTCGCGCGTGTATTCCAGCTCCGCCTTGCGCAGGTAAGTGGCGCGCGTGTCTTTCTGCCGCTTGATGGCAAGCATCACGTTATCTTTGCTGGTGTACATGTAATTTTGTCCCAACTTATTAATGTCGTACATGTACTCCATGCGCAGGGCGTGCCGTGGAAACTCCAGACGATAATCTTTGCGGCGGTTAAACGAGTATTCCACCAGCGCGTCGTATTTCATCTTCTTGTCTTTCGTTCCGTATGCCACGTAGCCGTCGAAAAACCAGTGAGGATTGAATACAGGAGTGGTTCCTCCGCCCACGCGGAAACGTGCGCCTTCGATGGCGTTACCGTTAATGGTACTGTTCATCGGTCCTAAGTCGAACTTGTTTTTCCGGGGGTCTTTATTGGTGGGAATGTAGCCCGACACAAGGGTTGTTACCACTTTCTCGGTGATATAGAATACCGGCACGGAACGCAGCTTTACCATCAGGGCTTCTACCGAATTGGGATTTCTTTTCTTCCCGCTCTCCGGACGGTTGGCTACCCAGAACTCGTCGGGTTGCCGGTATGCGTCTTTCAGCGTAATGACCGGGGCACTCTGCTCGAACACCCCCGCCTGCTCGCCCAACGGCTGCTCGAACGAGTGATTGCTGTACACATTCAGCCGCTGTGCGTACATGCCCTTCGATTTTTCGCTCAGCTTGAAGTTTACCCGTATATCGTCTTTCGTAATGATGCGCGTACTGTCGGGCTCGCGTTCAAACGTTTGTTCGATGGTCATCTGCGACACGAAATTCAGGTTAATGTCTTTCGCCACATTCAGAATGGCACGCTTGACGAAGTACGTGGAATCGAGCGCAACAAAGAGATGTCCCGTAAATCCGAACGACTCCGAATTGAAGGGTACGAAACCCAAATCGACACATGGTTTGTTGTCGACCTGTAACGTATCGAGCAGGTAGTATTTATAAAAAGCCGGACCGATGGTAGACAACGGACTGACAAAACGTTGCAGAAACAGCGGTATGTTGTTCTGAAAGATGTCTACTTCTTGGAATGCCTCATCGAGAAACTGCTGGATACCGTCGCGCGAGAAGATTTCATCCACTCCTGCCGATTTGCTTGCTTTCACCACACGTTTTTCCGACTTGGGGTGTTTGCGGTAATAAACGGTTTCTATTTTCTCTCTTTCAGATACGGGGAGAATCGTTGTGCCGACTTCGAGAGTGTCGATGAAATCTGCCAAGAAATCGAATTTGCCGGGCTGTCCGTTTTTCTTCTTTTTCGGCGTATAATCGTTCATCGCAAATACCACTTTCTCATACTGGTCGTAACGGAAATAGTCATGATTACGGGGGTCGTTCCCGTCGCGCCGGGCAATGACCTCTCTCACGAAGCGGACGGCAGGATTATCTTTCCGGCGGTATCTCTCCCGCCCCGGTTCCACCACGATTTCGTTCAACGTAATTCCCGTGGGCGCCAAGCGTATCTTGAGGTTCGTGGTTTTGCCCGACGAGATGTCGACTGTCTTGACGTCATACCCCAGATACGAAACCTCCAGCACCCGCACCGCCGAAGAAGTTGACAGCGAAAACCTGCCATCGGCATCCGTGATTGTTCCGATAGTAGTTCCCTTCAGCATCAACGAAGCATAAGGCAATGCCTCTCCGCTTATCGAGTCGGTTACCACTCCCTTTATCACAATCTTCTGAGCGTCTGCCAGCAGGCACACGAGCAAAAGAACACACCCTAAGACAATCTTTTTTCCCATATCAACTCCTTTATGTTTGTTTCAATCCTAAAATCCTATAACTGACTGCACAGCTCTTTACAGAACCTTTCGTGACGTGCGCGCATATACCGGCAGATTGCCGTCATGATAACCACTTCGAAGAAGAAGTAAAGCCACGGCACATCGGCAAGACACGTTGCGTAAAGTACGATAGCCCGCGTATTAAAGGTAAGGATGTTTGTCCACTTCATCATGGGCAATGACAATGCCCGGAAACGGTCGCGGAATTCCTGAGGGATATGTCCGGTTTCGCCGTACCGCTCGCGCAGCTTTTTCATCAGACGCTGAAATTCAGGGGTCTGCTTTTCCTGCGTACGGGTGTAATTCACATACGTCTTCAGGAATGCTTTCCAAAGGAAGTTGCCTTTCCACGGGGTTTCATCGTACAATTTCTGCTGCTGAACCGAGTTATCGAGTTCGCTGCCTGCCTCTCCTTTCAGGAAGAACAGGTGAATCTGACGGTAGTAATCGGCTATACCGCACTGGCGGCTGTGGCATCCGAAACCTGAATACAGCACCACGGCAAGAAATACCGACACGGCAATCCATGTGTTCTGTCCGGTATTCTCAATGCCGAGCATCCGGAACTCCCAGTCGTGATGGACGTAAAAACGGTAAACCAGCGACAGATAAATAGGTATGAACCATACCTCGCTTGCCGCCCCGTCGAGAATACGTCCGAGACGGGTTTTCTTTCCCGTCATACGCGCCAGTTGTCCGTCGGCGCTGTCGTAAAAATTAGCCCACGCCAAAAGCAACATCGCAATCAGGTTATACAGCAATCCGTCCATTCCCTCCGTGCGGTACGAACCGTGTGCGAAAAACCACGACGAGCCGGCACCGATTATCATCGAGAGGATGGTAACCGTATTGGGGTGGATATTGAAACGCTGAAAGAAAAGCGCCCAACGGTAACCGATAGGACGGGTCCACACGGTATCGAGCCATTCTTCCGTATCGTTCGATTTGTAAGTTGATTTAACGTCTTCTTTAGTCATTGCAGTAGTATGTTTTTATTCAGTCGTCCGATTTTTTGCCTATCTTCATGAGCAACAACCCGATCGAGGTCCAGAACAGTTCGCGCACACGGCAAATGATGCTGACAAACATCCCCACATCGCCCGTCATCCCCATCTGAGCCACCGACATGGCAAACCCGCCTTCGCGTCCGCCCAACTGCAAGGGAAGAAAGCCCAGCAGGTTGGCAAACAGCGAGGTGAACGCCAGTATCAGGAACGAATGAAGGAACGTCAGCACGTAGCCTTCCCATCCGCCCCCGCCGTTGATGTTGAAAAGCAGCAGCATGAAGAATATTTCGAAGCTCTGTAACAGACGCCCCACGTACTCCAAGAAGAAACTGCCGAAAAAGGAGCGTTTGTTCTGCCCCTGTAATTCGGATATCTGTTCGTCGATTTTCTTCAAGTCGTCCAGATGATTCTCTAAAAAGCGTTTCCCCCACTTTCTGAGTCCCGGAAGTTTGCCGAGGAAACGGATGAACTTAACCGCCATCCCGTTTTTATATCCCTTTACAAACAGGTAAATACCTCCCCAGCAAAACAGCAGAATCAGCCCCAAGATGATGCCGATGCCTACGTTGAACGGCAAATCGCCTATTGCCACAAGAATAAGATAGGTAACAACTCCCGTCACCCAAAACCAGAAATGACTGAAGATGTGCATCATGGCAAAAAGAACCACCGACGAAGTGGCTCGCCTCACACCGATGTATTTCGTCATTTCCATGATTTTATAAGGCTCGCCGCCCAGCAGACCTATCGGTGTGGCATAATTCAGCGCAAAGCCCGATATGGTCAACTTCAGCAAATTCGGGAAATCAATGGTACACGCTCCGCTTCCCTTGATAATTACTTTCCAAGTACACGCATTCAGTATATAAAGGAATCCCCACAGCCCCAAAATGGCAACCAGCCAGTAACCGGCTCTTGTTATATAGCCCCACAGCTCGACGAAACTTACATCGAATGTGAAAAACATTACGACCACGGCCGCAAGACCTATAATGAAAAACAAATTGTTAAGATATTTCCGCATATTTTTATTCTGTTTTTATTCTTCCCGTCCGGTTTCAGACAGGCGCAAATATTTGTTCTGCCACTCTTGATAATAATCGGGCTTCTCTACCATCAACTCCCCGCAGGGGTCAATGAACAGTTGGGTAGTTTCTCCCTCGGCACACAGTGTGCCATCACTTTCGCGATATACCTTATAGTGGTAATCCAGCCGTGCGCCGGGCTTATACACGTAGCACGTATGAATCACTGCCACGTCGTTAAGGGCGAGCGGTGCGTAATATTTCACATGCAGGTCGTAAATCGGCGCATAGATTCCCGAACGCTGCATATCGGCATAGCCTATCCCCGGATAATGCCTGCCAAAAGACTCTCGTCCGTCTTCAAAATAAGTGACATACGACCCGTGCCAAACCCTCTGCATGGAGTCAATCTCGCTAAACTTTACCTGCACGCGGCAGATGTCTTCAATCGTACCCATAGCATGTAAGAACTTATCCCATTACGTAAGCCTGCACTTACGTATAAAGTCCTCCGTTTATCGAGATAACTTCGCCGGTGATATAGCTTGCACCGGGCGACACAAGGAAGCCTACCAGCTCGGCAACCTCTTCGGGAGTTCCGAAACGGTTGGCGGGGATGGTCTTTTTCAGTGCAGCTTCATCCAGTCCTTCCACCATGTCGGTTTTGATGAATCCGGGAGCTACGGCGTTGACGGTTACATTCTTCCGCGCCACTTCCTGAGCCAGTGCCTTTGTAGCCGCTATGATACCCCCTTTTGCCGCCGAGTAGTTGGTTTGTCCGGGAAGTCCCTTGATGCCGCTGACACTCGCCATGTTGACGATGCGCCCGAACTTATGGAACATCATGGGTTGCAGCAGCGGTTGCGTCACGTTATAAAATCCGTTCAGCGTAATGTCGAGCACGCGCGTCCAGTCTTCTTCGGGCATCAGCGCCAAGATGTTGTCGCGACGTATGCCGGCATTGTTTACCAATACCTCGACGTATTCATCGGGGTGAGCCGCCTCCCATGCGGCAAGTGCCTCGGCTGTTTGCTGACGGCTGCTTACGTCGAATTTCAACAACTCGCCGTCCTGCCCTGCCTCACGCACCAGTTCCAGCGTCTTTTCCGCTTCGGCGGCGTTTGACACATAATTGACGAGAATACGGTAGCCCATCCGGGCGAGCTTTACGCAGACAGCCTGGCCAATGCCGCGACTGCCTCCCGTTACCAAAGCATATTTCATTGTTATTCGTTTCTACTGTTATTATTGATTCGTATTTACTATATTCCAAATTTTTTCTTTTCCCATTACCTCGGCACAGGTAAACAGGGCGGTCATTGTTACGCCATGTAACCCGTGGAGCATCAGATTTTGTCCGGTGAGCAAGAGATTAGGGATAGGAGTGCGCGGCGAAAGCATCGTCAGCATCGGGCTGTTAAAGTCTTTACGCAACCCGTATGCCGAGCCTTCGGGCGTGAACGTATAGTCGCGATAAGTAAGCGGTGTGCTGGTATAGCGTGCCTCTACGTGACGGGAAAGTCCCGGCAAAATGCGTTCTGCCAGCGTCATACATTCATCTGCCATCTGTTCTTTCATCTGCCGGTATGCCTCTCCGCGCCTGCCCACGGTGGTATCGGTCCACGGCGTACAGCGGCTCCACGGCATGGGAGTCAGCAAGTCGAGCTGACGGGTGTATTCACTCCCGTCGTCCGGCACACGGCAACTTATCAAAATCCCGCTTACGGGAGCATCTGCCTGATAAAACGTCCACACATCGGGACGGCGGTACACATAGCGGTTGCAGTTGAAGTAACGAACCGACTGAGGCTTGAGAGCGAGCGAAACGGTAAACATCCCAAACGTGTTTTCGAGGCGTGCAATGCGGTTGCGATACACTTTTTTCATCCGCTCGCTTTGTTTTACCCAGCCACACGTAACGGCGGGATGCACATCGCTGATGAAGGTATCGCCCTCGTAACGTTCGCCATCGGCACAGACGGCACATCTCAGTTTTCCGCCCTGCTCCACCAGCTCGGTCACTTCGGCGTTGTAAACGATGTCTCCTCCACGCGAACGAATGTCGTTCAGCAAAGAATCGACTATCAGCGAACCATCTCCCTTGAGCCTCCAGCTACTTTCGATAAAACTGCCGTTGCCGTGGGCGAATGTAAACAAGGGTAACGACTCGCGCCGCAGTTCCATTTTCAGCGAAGTGCCGCTCAGTACGTTTATCAGCAACGAATCGTTGAACGTACGCTCCAAGTATCCGTATGCGCTTGTCTCCACCAAATCCGGAAATTCAGACGATTCGGGTGCCGAGGGATTCAACGCATCAAACTGATGTTCGCCTGTGTAACGCAGCAGCCTCGCATACAGCTCCAGCCCCTTGCGCTCGGCAGGAAATTCGGCAGCCAATGCGTCGACAAAGGCATCGTATCCCTGCATGAAAGCAAACGTGCGGTCGGCGATGGTCACGCGGTCGAAAGCCTCATCAAGGCGCTGCCACGGAAGGCGGAGCAATCCCAAATAATCGAACGCCGCATGAAGCGACTGTCCTTCGCCCAGTCCTCCCACATAGTGAAAGCCCGTATCGAACCGCATCCCCCGGCGTTTATAGCTCTGGATACATCCGCCCGCCTGTGTTTCTCTTTCAAGTAAAAGAACGCTTCGCCCCGAACGAGACAGAACCGAAGCACACACCAGTCCGCCCAATCCGCTGCCTATGATAATCACATCATACTTCATGCCGTAATCACTGTCATCTCGCCTTTGTACTCCATGTATGTCCGCTCGTTGTCGACTATCTTTGCCGTCACCGCAAAACCTTTTCCGACAGGCGAACAGCTCAGCGTAACCTCCACTTCGGGACACACCGACGGCGATGCCACTGCCGTAAGGCGGCACTGCCTGATGGTATCGATAACCAACCGCTTACCCGTAAGTAACATGGCGCACTCTTTGATGGTTTCTATATTACAAACGCCGGGGCTTACCGGATTGCCGGGGAAGTGTCCTTTATATACCTCGCAATCGGGAAGAAGCGCCACGCGGAATACGGCATCCAAGCCCTCTCCGCTCCGGCCGATGATTTTATAATAGCTGTTTTCAAGCAACATGGCGGCATTTTTATTTAATGAAAATCTTCATTTGCGTATCTGCCACCGTTTCGCCCTTTACCCGTGTTTCGCCTTTGATTATCGTAACGCCGGCTACCTCGGCTCCCATCGTTATCGTGGTATTCAGCTCTTCGCCGGGAGCCGGACGGCGGTAACAATGGAACTTCTTGATTTCGCCGATATAGCCCACAGGAGGCTCGGAAGCTCCTGCGAGCAGTGCCTTGTATCCGGCAAAGGCTGAGACAGACTGGGCGATGTGTTCTATCAACCCGACTTCTGCCAAGAGGCCGTCATCGTCGAGAAAATAGTTATCCGCCTTGACAACGAAGCTCGTTACAGCCACATCGTCCGTTGCATCCGTCAGCCTGTCGACCATCAGAATCGGGGCGCGCTGCGGGACGAGCTTCGTTACATCTACAATCTCCATCATGCAGGCAAATGAGTCTCTATGTAAGTATAGAGGTCGTTAAACGTTTTGATTTCACGCAAGTCTGTTACCGGAATCTTGATTTTGTAGGTCTGCTGAATGATAGCCACAAGATCTACCAAACTCAGGCTGTCCAGCGAAAGCGTTTCCTTTACGTTTGCTTCCGGCGTGAAAGCCTCTGCTTCTACTTCAAATTCTTCGGATAATAAAGCATTTACCTTTTCTACTATTTCTTCGCGTGTCATAACTAATGTGTTTTTTATGATGTAATTATAAGTTTTTTACGATAAGGGTTGAATTTGTTCCGCCAAATCCGAATGAGTTCGACAAGAACATGTCGAAATGCGTTTCGCGCGTTTCGGGCAAGATATTGATGCAGGCGGTATCCTCGTCGGGGTTCTCAAAGTTGATGTTTCCGGCGATGAACCCGTTTTTCATCATCAGTATCGAATAGATAATCTCGCTGGCTCCCGCCATCCACATCTCGTGTCCGGTCTGGCTCTTGGTTGAGGTTACCGGCACCTTGTTGTCGGCGAACACCTGCGCTATCGCCTGTGCTTCGCGGCTGTCTCCGATGCGGGTCGATGTGGCATGAGCGTTGATGTAACCTATCTCCGCCGGCGAAACGCCCCCGTTTTTCAGGCACAGCTCCAGCGAACGGGCAGGCCCTGCCACGTTAGGCGTAGAGATATGGTCGCCATTGCTTGAGAATCCCCAACTTACGATTTCCGCCAAAATGGGTGCTCCGCGCTTCACGGCGTGTTCATAGCTTTCAAGGATGACTGTCGCCGCACCTCCACCGGGCACGAGTCCGTCGCGGTCGCGGTCGAACGGGCGACTGGCACGTGCGGGTTCATCCTCGCGTACGGAAAACGACTGGATTCCGTCGAACGCCGCCACGCTATACATGTTTGCCTCTTGTGCTCCGCCACACACTACACAGTCTTGCAGTCCGTTGCGTATCAGCAAAGCTCCCAAGCCAATCGACTGAGACCCCGATGCGCAGGCGGCAGATGCCGTGAGATTGATGCCCCGCAACTTAAACAAGCAGGCGAGGTTCATCGTAACCGTTGAGTTCATCGACTGAAAGATGGCTCCGCTGCCACACGCTGCCGTGTCTTTAAACTCGCGGAACTTATCGAGCGCATTCATCGTAGCTTCGGCCACCGAGTCATTGCCATAAATCAGACCCACTTCATGCGTATTAATATAATCCTGATCCAACTTTGCATTTTCAAGTGCCGCGCGAGTTGCCATGTAAGCATATTGAGCCTCTTCGGGCATAAACTGACGGAAATTGCGCGAAACAAACGGTTTCAGGTCGGGATGTTCTACATGGGCACATAAGGCGGAACGGAATCCGGCATCTTTACGCTCCTGACTGAAAACGATGCCGCTCTTCCCCGTGTACAACGAGTTACGTACTTCTTCAAGCGTTTTTCCCAGACAAGACCAAATGCCCATACCTGTTATTACCACTCTTCTTTCCATAACTTTAATCTTAAATTTATAATTTTTTCTTATAACATCTCCTCCTTTTGGTAAAGGTGGGATGCAAAGGTTTCCATTGCGATAGTTCTTTTACATTGCTTTCTAACTGCGGCCCGGTTTCCGCCCACGTAAAATGATACTTATTATAAATAGGTATCAGGTCGGCAAAGAACAAGGCGTTCACGCCCAGCCCCTGATAATCGGGACGCACGGCTATGAGCAGCAGTTCTGCCTTGTCTTCATGCTTCCACTTCAGGGCGCGAAGCAGGTGATACCAGCCGAAGGGGAACAATTTTCCACCCGACTTGCGCAACGCATACGACAAACTGCCCATTGTTATCGCCACGCCTACCAGCTCGCCCTTATCGTTTTCGATGACAGGCAGCATCTGGTTATTTATCAGCGGGAAATAACGCTTTACGTACTGTTCTATCTGCTTGTCCGACAGTTCGGTGTATCCGAACAGGGGCGAATATGCCTTATTCATCAGCTCGAACACTTTCTTCCCGTATCCGCGCTTGTAAACATCGGCATTGGTCAGCTTCTTGACACTAAGCCCGAAGAGTTCTTTCGACAGACTTGACACGCGGGCATATTTCTCAGGAATCTCTTTGGGGATGTCTATCCGGATTTGTACCCAGTCTACTTCTTTTTCATACCCCAGCATCTCCATGTGTTTGGGGTAGTAAGGATAGTTATAAATGGTAATCATCGAACCCATCTGGTCGAAATCCTCTACCAACATGCCCTCCTTATCGAAGTCGAAAATTCCCATCGGCCCCTGTATGCAGTCCATGCCGCGTTCTCTGCCCCACTCTTCCACCGCGTGGAGCAGCGCACCCGAAACATCCAAGTCGTCAATAAACTCAACAAACCCAAACCGGACATTCTTGGTATGCCACTTCTCATTGGCGTGATGATTGATGATACCGGCTATGCGACCTACGGGATTTCCCTCTGCATCGTATGCAATGAATGGCTGAATCTCAGAAAACTCCAGTCCCGTGTTTTTACGCGGGTCGAACGTCTCGCGGATGTCCATTCGCAAATCGGGAACATAATACGGACAATTAGCATATAATTTGTCTGCAAACCGTAGAAAATCGTTCATTTCACGCTTCGTCCTGACTCTATTTACACTAATATTTCTCATACGGGATGCAAAAATACAAATAGTTGCTTGAAAGCAAAGTCGGGAAAATTCAAATACAACTTTTTGACTATTTTTTCAGCGATTGGGAATATTTCTGCCCGTCTTAAAAGACAAACAGCCGTGCAAACATTCTTTAAGTTGCCCGAACGGGCTTTTCGGAAACGTTTCGGAAAAACCGGTATGCCTTTGGTTCACAATAAAAAAAGAACCGACACGCACCGATCTGCTCCTTTCGTCCGCACCAAGACAATAAAGAAAATGATAAAAAATAGAGGCAAAAACTTTTTTATTCCAACAATAGTCAATATCTTAGATGAATATATCAATAAAAACAGACAATGCAAGTATGGACATGAGTATTTTCCATGTAGAATCAAACAAGACCTTTCCGGTACACGCCGGAAACATCCTTATCGCCTCTCCGCTGCTGCCCGACTATCGCTTTGCGCGTACGGTCATCCTGCTGGTAGCACACGACTCGGAAGGAAGCGTAGGACTTGTTGTAAACAAACGCTTTTACACGACATACACTCTGAACATGATAGTCCCGGAGTTAAAATACGGACCACAGGTTCCTGTCTACCCGGGAGGACCGATGGATAAAGACAACCTGTTTTTCATTCATTCGCTTTCTTTCTTAGACGGAGCTGTGCCTTTGGGACACGGGCTGTACGTGAACGGCGACTTCGAGTTCATAAAAGACTACATCATGGCAGGAAATCCCGTAGAGGGGCGCATCCGTTTCTTTACCGGCTATGCGGGATGGACGTATGGACAACTGGAACAGGAAATTGAAGAAAATTCGTGGATTATCGGGAACAGCAATCCGACGACTTTCCTGAGAGGACAATTCAAACACCATTGCTGGAAAAACTGTCTGGAAAATATGGGAAGCCCGTACAACATTTGGGCTACATACCCCCAGTTTCCTTCACTGAACTAAGCAGAGCTTTAGAAACCATGAAAAAGACAATACAGATACTGAAAGGCGACATCACCCGGCTGAGTGTGGATGCCATCGTGAATGCGGCGAATAACTCGCTGCTTGGCGGTGGCGGAGTAGACGGTGCCATTCATCGGGCTGCCGGCATCGGACTCTTAAAAGAGTGCCTCACTCTGGGTGGCTGCCCGACGGGAGAAAGCAAAATGACAGATGCTTATAACCTGCCGTGTAAGAAAGTCATCCATACGGTAGGCCCTGTGTGGCACGGGGGCGGACATAACGAAGCCCGGCTGTTGGCATCGTGTTATGACACGGCTATGGATTTGGCCGAGAAACATAACCTGCTCAGCATCGCTTTTCCGTGTATCAGCACCGGGGTATATAACTACCCGCATGAAGAGGCTGCCAAAATCGCCTTCGACACGGTTTTACGCCATATAGACAGCGGAAGTTATAAAGGCGAGGTCATCTTCTGCTGTTTCTTGGAAGAAGACGCGAGTATTTACGAAAAGTTATTGCAAGCCCGCCCGTAACCGCCGGATTCAAATCTGCGTGTCACGCAAAGGATTGAGTTTCTGCAACATGCAGACGGTATGGTATCTGCCCCGCACCCGAACCCAATCATGCAAGCAGCCGCATTCTTCATATCCTGCCGACAAGAACAAGCGCATACAGCCCACGTTGTCTTTCCGCACGTAGGCATAAAGCTGATGAATGCCCAGCAAGTCGAAACAATGCGCTTCAAGCAGCAGCAGCGCCTTACGCCCCACTCCTTGTCCGCGCATCTCCTTACAAACCATGATGCCTACCTCGGCACGGTTATGACGGGGGTCGAAAGTACAGAGGTCTACCATGCCCAGCGTGCCTCGGTCGTGATGGACAATCATAAAACGGAGCTGACGGTCGACAAACACATCGTTCTGGGCTTCTGAAAGGTAAGTCTTCAGTTGGAAACGCGAATAAGGACCGGTGGCCGTTCCTTCCGCCCACAGTTCTGCATCGTTTTCAAACGCCAGCATCATATCCAAGTCTTCGGGCTCAGGCGCACGAAGCGTAATTTCATCCGTCCAGTCTTTCATAGCTCAGCCTCATCTGCGGGGTTTATCAAATCAAGCTCAGACAGCAGACGCTGACGGCCGGGCACACAGAAAAGCGAAGCTATCATCACCATCCCCGTACACAGCAATCCGGTTGTGTTCAGCGTACAATAATAAGAAGTAAGATTAAAGACTGCCGGAGCAAGCAATAACGAAAGGCGTACCTCGCTCCACCTGCGGTAACTAACCAGCGCACCGGGCAGCGGCAACTGCCTTACGTAGCGGGTAAGAGAGAGGTTGAACAGGCGGAGAGACAAGGGTATCAACGCTAACGCTAACAATATCCCACTCAACCGCATGAAGTAATCAGCCTTAGCGTTAGCGGTCAGTGTTCCTTGCGGTAGAAAATCTGCCTCAAAAAGCACCACCTCTGCCACTACTATCGCCCACATCAGAACAAACTCCAGTTGCAAACGCCGTAACAAACGATTTATCTTTTTCTCCATCATTACACAATTATATTAAAAAAGGTACGCATCCACCGTTACATCGTCCCCGTAAACGCTATGCGGTTTACTATCGAACGTCCTAAAGTAACCTCGTCGGTATACTCCAGCTCGTCGCCTATCGAAATACCGCGGGCAATGACCGTCAGTTTTACGTCCAGCCCGCTCAGCTTGCGGAAGATGTAGAAGTTTGTGGTGTCGCCTTCCATCGTCGAGCTCAACGCCAGTATCACTTCCTTTACCGAACCGCCTTTCACGCGCTCTACCAAGCTGTCGATTTGCAAATCCGAGGGACCGATGCCGTCCATCGGCGAAATCACCCCGCCCAACACGTGATACAGCCCCTTGAACTGCTGGGTATTTTCGACCGCCATCACGTCGCGGATATTCTCGACCACACAGATGGTAGACGCATCGCGCGCAGGGTTGGAACAGATGCGGCAAACATCTGTATCGGAGATGTTATGACACACCTTGCAGTATTTCACCTCGCGCTTCAGGGTCACGATGGCACCGGCGAACGCCTCTACGGTCTGCGCGTCTTGACGCAGGAGGTGTAACACCAGCCTCATGGCGGTTTTGCGCCCGATACCCGGAAGTTTGGCAAACTCTCCCACTGCCTTTTCGAGCAACACCGACGGATATTGTTGATTCATTTGATTCAGTTTCTTATTTTTTGATTGCGCGGGCAAATTTACTAATTTTCTATATATCTTTGTACCCCTTAACGAAACAGATTCATCATGAACGGCACTTTTATCCTTATCACGATATTTCTTTACTTCGGGCTTCTGCTGCTGGTAGCCCGACTCACCGCCAACCGACATACCGACAACGACGCTTTTTTCCGTGGCAACCGCCAGTCGCCGTGGTTCATCGTATCGTTTGGCATGATAGGCGCATCGCTCTCCGGAGTTACGTTTGTGTCTGTTCCCGGCATGGTGGGCAGCATCGACATGACTTACATGCAGACGTGTCTGGGGTTTGCCATCGGCTATTTCATCATCGCCCATGTATTGCTGCCACTGTATTACCGGCTGAATCTGACTTCCATTTATACTTACTTGGGCGGACGCCTCGGAAGATGCTCTTACAAGACGGGAGCATCGTTTTTCCTGATTTCGAAGCTGTTGGGAGCTGCCGCACGCCTGTACTTGGTATGCCTCATCCTCCAGCATTACGTGTTCGACGCTTACCATATCCCGTTTGCCGTGACCGCCGCAGGCACCATCGTGCTAATCTGGCTTTACACGCGGCGCAGCGGAATACGCACCATCGTGTGGACCGACAGCCTGCAAACGCTCTGCCTGCTGGCTGCCTTAGGACTGATTCTGTATCAGATAATCGGCACATTGGGGCTGAGCGCGAAAGAAACGGTAGAGCTGGTGGCGGGCGATGAACACAGCCGCATCTTCGTGTTCGACGACTGGCAGTCGAAACAGAATTTCTTCAAACAGTTCTTCAGCGGTATCTTCATCACCATCGTGATGACAGGGCTCGACCAAGACATGATGCAGAAAAACCTTTCTTGCCGCAACCTTCGTGAAGCCCAGAAAAACATGTACTGTTACGGTGTATCGTTCGTTCCGGTCAACCTGCTGTTCCTCGTACTGGGCATCCTGCTGCTGGCGGTAGCCTCCCGGCTCCACTTAGACGTCCCGGCAAAAGGCGATGACATCCTTCCCATGTTTGCCGCCGGAGGGCATCTCGGCTACACGGTTCTCGTACTTTTCACCATCGGCATCATAGCAGCCGCCTTTTCGAGCGCCGACTCTGCCCTTGCCGCCCTGACCACCAGCTTCTGCATCGACCTGCTGAACATCAGCCGTTACCCTGAACAGAAAGCGCAACGCATCCGCAAGCTGTCACACCTGCTCATCTCGGTAGTATTCATCGCATGTATGCTGGCATTCAAGGCAATAGACAGTCCGAGTGTCATCGACATGATTTACGTGCTGGCATCGTACACCTACGGCCCGTTGTTGGGTCTGTTCTGCTTCGGACTCTTCACCTGCCGACAGCCCCGCGACCGCTTCGTGCCCTACATAGCCATCGCTTCCCCCGTGGCCTGCTACCTGCTCTCCCACCTCATCTCCTCCACCACCGGCTACCAGTTCGGCTACGAGATTCTGATGGTCAACGGTCTGCTTACATTCATCGGACTACTGCTCCTGAGCCTCAACCGCCGGCTACCCCAATCGCCCGTATCATAGCCTCATTAGCAGATATTGCTTTATTTTTATAACTTATTTAATCTGCGGTGAAAATTTGGAATACTGATATTATTTCGTACTTTTGCTAAAAACGACAAATATATGGCAAACAGTTATATAAGATTCGACTGGGCAATGAAGAGGTTGCTCAGAAACAAAGCGAACTTTAATGTGCTGGAGGGGTTGCTTACCACGCTACTGAAAGAAAACATACACATACAGAAACTGCTTGAGAGTGAAAGCAACCAAGAAGAGGAGTTCGACAAATATAACAGAGTAGACATGCTTGCCGAAAACGATAAGGGAGAACTCTTTCTTGTGGAAATACAAAACAACAATGAGTATGCTTATTTCCAGCGGATGCTTTTCGGCACATCAAAACTGGTCACTGAATACATAAACCGAGGAGAGGGATATGAGAAAGTAAGAAAAGTATATAGCATCAACATCGTGTATTTCTCGCTCGGTCATGGGAAAGATTATGTGTATCACGGAAAAACCGAATTCAAAGGGATACACAAAGGAGATATTCTCGAACTGACTCCTTTCCAAAAACAAACATTCAAGGCAGATACCGTGAGCCAGCTGTATCCGGAGTATTACATTTTGAAAGTGAACGATTTTAACAGCGTGGCAAAAAGTCCGCTCGAAGAATGGATATATTATCTTAACACAGGAGAAATACCCGACAATGCCACTGCGCCCGGACTTGACAAGGCGCGGGAACAGTTGAAGCTGGACAAGATGAGCAAAGAGGAACTTAAAGCGTATTACCGGCATCTGGATAATATTGTCATCCTGAAAAGCAATATTTTTACAGAACGGGAAGAAGGCAGAGTGGAGGGCAGAGCTGAAGGTGAAAAAAGCAAACAGCTGGAAATAGCCCGGAACTTGAAGCGGATGGGGCTGTCTACCGCCGATACATGCAAGGCTACGGGACTTTCCGCTGAAGAGGTGGAACGGCTATGACAATCGAAAAGCTGTGTGGTTTTACGCCTGCATCATCTTACGGGCGTAAAACCATACTACCAAATAGCCAACAAAGGGGACGATGAATGCCATGCTCATCGTGGAGCAGTCGGCTACGTAGCCCATCAGCAGCGGACCTACCGCTCCGCCCACGGGAGACATCATCAGGAAGGAGGAAGCACGCTTGGTATGGCTTCCCAAACCTCTGAGTGAGAGGGCAAAGATGGTGGGGAACATGATGGCTTCGAATGCATAGCCTGCAAGCAGGGCGATTAGCGATGCCATACCCAAGTCCATCACTACGCAGAGGGTGGTCAGTACGGTGCCGGTGGCGCAGCAGAAAAGCATTTTTTCGGCGCGTACGCGGCTCATTATCCAGCTTCCGGCGAAACGTCCCACCATAAACAGGCTCAATCCGCCGAACGAAAGGACGAGCGATGCCTGACGGGGGCTCATCCAGCCTTGGTCGGTTACGTAGTTGATAAAGAAACTGTTGATGGATATTTCTCCCACCTCGTAGGCAAAGAGGGCTATTAGTCCGAAGATAAACAGCTTATGCGACCACAGGCTGACGCGATTTCCCTGTTCGTCCGTTTCTACTTCGTGCTTGATTTCAGGGAGGCTGATGCGCGAAAATACCACGCCCACCAGCAGCACGATGATACCCATGATGGTGTAAGGCAATGCCACGTTGCCCGAAGGTTCCTTGTCGTCAGAGAACAGCACCAGTGCGGCGAGTATCGGGGCGAAAATGCAGCCTAACCCGTTAAACGACTGTGCGAAGTTCAGGCGGCTGGCAGCGGTTTCTTTTGCTCCCAGCTCGGTTACATAGGGATTGGCGGCTGTTTCGAGAAACACCAGTCCGCAACCGATGACGAAGAGTGAAAAAAGAAAGAAGTTGAACGACATCCAATGCTGGCCGGGGATGAAGAGCAACGAACCGACCCCGTAAAGCAGCAGTCCGAACACCACTCCCCTACGGTAACCGAAACGGTTGATAAACAGTCCGGCGGGTATCGCCATAATGAAATAGCCCATGTACATCGTAACCTGTATCATGGCAGAATGGGCTTTGGTTATCGCCAAGAGTTCTTGGAAGTGCTTGTTTAATACGTCTAAAATAGCGTGTGCGAACCCCCACAGAAAGAATAAAGACGTAAGCAGAACAAACGGTATGAGGTATCGTTTTTCTACCAGAGCGATGCGCTGTTTTTTCATATCACGACTCCTTTCTGAACGGTTATTACAAATAAGACAACAGTTGGGGCAAATCGGTGATAATCACGTCGGGCAGGGTTTCGTCGATGGTTTCGTTGCCCCATCCCTCGCCTTTCAGCCAAGCCACCTTGCAGCCTACGGTTTTTGCCGGTACTACATCTTTCGAGAACGAATCGCCCACTACGAGGATGTTTTCTGCCGGGAATCCCATAGCCTCTACGCCCAACCGGTAGATGGCAGGGTCGGGCTTACGCACGCCTACCACCGACGATTCGATGATGTCTGAAAAACAGTCGGACAGCGCGAAGTCTTTCAGAATGGTCTGGATGTTTCCGTAAAAATTAGATACCAACACCAACTTGTAGCGTCCGGCAAGCGTTTCTACCACGGGGCGCGTGCGCTGTAACACGTTTAATACGTATTGGTAACAAGCGTCTGCCACCTTGCAGGCATACGCTTTCCCGGCAGCATCGGCTTCGCTCAGTTTTCCCTGTTCTACGAGGTAAGTTATCTGAATATCGGTTTTGATGCGCAACACATCGTGAAAGTCGTGTTCGGGTTTTACCAGCGGGATGCGTGCCAGCGTGCGTTCGCCGTGTACGTATGCTTCGCGGAAATCCGCCTTGCTGACGGGCATTTGCAGAGCTTCGTATTCGCCCCACAACACTTCTGCCCAGTGGCGGCTGTTCGTGTCAATTGTTCCTCCGTAATCAAAGATGATACCTTTAATATCTTCCAGCTTTTTCATTTTGTCATTTATATTTTTGATACAGACGGGCGCACATCGCTTCGTGCCGGTGACGCATGTAAACGAAGAGTGCCGTCATTATTACGATTTCAAAGATAAAATACAGCCACGGTTCGCCTATCAGCAGACTGATGTAGAGGGCGATGGCGCGGGTGTTGAAGGTGAGGATGTTGGTGTACTTCATCAGCGGCAGGCTCAGGGTGCGGAACTCGTCGCGCAGTGCCTGCGGAATGTTGTTGCCGTACTTTTGTTGAACCAGTGCGTAGAAACGCTGGAAGTTAGGCGTCATCTGCTCTTGCTGACGGGTATAATTTCCGTAGAAGTACAGGAAAGCCTTCCACCAGAAATTATGTTTCCACGGCAGGCTGTAGAATATCTCGCGTTGCTGTTTGAAGTTGTCTAATTCGCTGCCCGACGTGCCTTTCAGGAAATACAGATGGATGTTCCGGTAATAATCGGCAAGCGTACACTGCTTACTATGGCAGATGGTGCCTGAGAAGAGCGCCAGAATCCAGATGTAAATGCCCCACGTCATGCCTTCGCCGGCTCCTATCCCGAAAGGCAGGGGGTCGTTGGTGAGCCGCAGGCAAATAGCGGCATAGATGGTAAAAAACCACAAGTCGCCCGCAAAGCCGTCTAACATACGTCCCCAGCGGGTTTTCTTTCCGGTGAGCCGTGCCAACTGCCCGTCGCAGCTATCGTAATGGTTTGCCCACATCAGCAGAAAGATTCCTGCCAGCGTATGTTTCATGTCGGGAAAATAAAACATCACTCCTGCCGCCATGCCCAAGATGATAGACAGGATGGTCACCACGTTGGGATGTACCCCGAAGCGTTTGAAAAACAACGCCCAAGCGTAACCTATCGGACGGTTAAAATAGATATCAAGGAACTCTTCCGTATCCATCGACTTGAAAGAAGCCTCAAATCCTTTCTTTTCCATAATCAGTCGTTTAGTTTTTCTGTTTTTTGAGTTATGCAATTATAGATACATTCCGCTATTTTGGGTCCTGCTTCTTCGCGGCAGCGGGCAAAGCTGGGCCAGTCGTTGAAATCGATGATACGGATTTCTCCCGTCGATGATACCACACAGTCGCCTCCATAGATGTATATATTCAGGGCTTCGGCTGCCTGATTGCCGTATGCTTGGAGTTTCTTTACGTCAAAAGGAAATCCGCGTGTTTCGCCGTTGATGGCTTCCAGTCCGAATTTGCTGTGCGACTGCTCGGTGGGATAGAAAGTGTAAAAGAAATCGGTTCCGCGCACGCCGTAGAACTTCACCAAGTCGCCTACCAGATGCTCGTTGACTACCGCTTCGGGGATGTTGCGCCGGCGGAAGTCTGCCAGCACGTGTTCCGCCTCTTCGCGACACTCTACGTAAACTACATCTTCTTTCACCATCGCGTGGGAATTGCCCCGCTTTATCCAACACGGAAATACGTCCGGGGTAAAAGCCCCGTCGGTGGGGATGATGAAGCTGCGCGGATGGGGAACGTGGTTGGCTACCAGCAGTTCGGTCATCGCCTTGCGCACGCAGTTGTCGATGCCATACGCCGAGTTGACCACCGTAGCCCCGTTGTCTTCCAGTTCTTTCAAGCGGTTGATGGTAGCCCTGTCGCGTGCCATATCAAAGATAAAATCTGCCTCAATACCTTGTTTCACAAACTCCTTCTCAGGATAAAGGATTACCTCGCATCCTTTTTTTTCCAAACTTTCGGCTGTTATTCTGAAGATAGCAGCGTCGTTTCCTACATGATTCGGCGAGTATTCATTACCACGGCTCACGCCCACTACCCGAATCTTCTTGTCTGTTACAAACATCTTTTTACTCTCAATCTTTTTTATTTATTCCTTTCGATTCAGAAAAGCCTCAGCTTTTACTATATCACTTGCGTGGTCTACGTCTAATATTTTCGAAAACGGATAGGCAGTCAGCCGAAGCCCGTCTGCCACTAATTGACGCTGGAAATTCCTCATGCGCGACATGCCTTTTTCCATACATCCTTCAAGGGTGCGGATGGCTTTCGGTGTGAGGCAGTAGATGCCGCCCGAAATGTAACGACACTGCGGGGTGGCTTCGTCATGGAATCCGGTAATGTTCAGCTCTTCATCGGTCGAGATATAGAGGGGTTTTTCGTCGTCGATGTAATCGGTTACTGCCATCATACCGTCTTTGTCCGATGCCTTGAATGCCTCGATAAAGCGCGCGAACTCGTCTTCACGGAATATCGTGTCGACGGTAGTAAGACAGAATTTATCGTCTTTCAGGTATCTGCTTAACTCATAAAAACTGTGCATCGAACTGGGGGTGGTTTTTACCACGACCTCCAGCGGTACGCCCGAAGTTTTTTTCAGTTCGGCAAGATGCGCTTTCGTTTCGGGGACTTCATTATTGATGATTACCACCACCTGCTCGGCTCCGTTTGCTTCAAAAATGCGAATCAGGCGGTCAATCATTGCCGTACCGTTGAGTTGCACCAACGGTTTGGGCAACCGGACACCCTCTTGGGAAAGTCTGGAACCTTCTCCGGCTGAGATTATTGCAAATTTCATGTTTTATCGTAGTTTCTTTTTATCTGATTCAATCTTCGTCGATAGTGTCTAATTTAAGTTTATCGCTGTCATCGCGTTTTTCGTAATACTGCTTCCGCAGGGGATGGGCACTGATTTCTCTCTCGATGCAGCGGTGGCGGAACACGTCGATGGCTACGTAAACAGCCTGACGGAACGAGTCTTCCGAAGCGATGCCCTGTCCGGCAATGTCGTAAGCAGTGCCGTGGGCGGGCGAAGTGCGCACGATGGGAAGCCCCGCCGTAAAGTTGACCCCCTCATCCATAGCAAGTGCCTTAAACGGTGCAAGCCCCTGATCATGATACATCGCCAGAATGCCGTCGAAATGGGTATGGTTTCCCGAACCCATGAACCCGTCGGCAGGGTAAGGACCGAAACACAGCACACCTTCTTCCGCCATTTCCTGTATGGCAGGCGTAATCACGGTTTGTTCCTCCGTACCCAGCAGCCCTTCGTCGCCGGCATGGGGGTTCAGCGAGAACACGGCGATGCGCGGACTGTCGATATTGAAGTCTTGCTTCAGCGAACGATGGAAGATGGCGAGTTTTTCTTTTATCAGCTCTTTGGTAATGTCTTTCGATATTTCGCTCACTGGGATATGTCCCGTTACGAGCGCTACGCGGAAATCGTCTTTCAGCAGAATCATCAGCGCCTTCTGTCCGTCTCCCACGCGCTGTTCGATGTACTCGGTATGTCCGGGGAAATGAAAGTCGTCCGACTGGATGGTCGATTTGTTTATCGGCGCCGTCACCAGCACGTCGAAGTATCCTTCCCGGTATTCGGCAAGCGCCCTTTCCAGTGCCAGCAGCGCGGCACGTCCGCCTTCCGGTGTAGGCTTGGTAAGTTCAACCTTCACTTCCTCCTCGATGCAGTTTACGATGTTCAGTTTCCCCTCTTGCGCATCGGCAGCAGAAGCCACGATACTGAAATTGGTGGGAATATCCATCGCCTTGCGGTGATAAGCAGCCACCTTCGGCGAACCGTAGATAACCGGCGTACAGAGGTCAAACATCGCGGGGTCGGCAAAGGTTTTCAATATAACCTCGTAACCAATGCCGTTTATGTCTCCGTGGGTGATACCCACCTTTATTTTACGTTCTTCCATATTCACTTCTTATTTCTGTTCTCCTTCTTTCTTTTCTTCCGCTATCGACTGGTCTACCGTTATTTCGGGCGCTTCTTTTTCAGAAGGCAGCTTCAGGGTATAGAGTGCAGCGTTTAACTTTCTTATCTGGTCGCGTTTCAATTTTCCGGGGTTATATACGAATCCCTCGACTACTATCACCCTGCCGTTGGCACGGTCTACGCGGGCGTGTGCCACAAACGGGCCGCCCATTGCGTCGTTCTTCATTTCCCACAGTCCGCGTGCTTCGAATGCGTAATCGCCCTTCACGGCAATGTTTCTCACGCTCACGAACGAAGAGTCTGCCGTCTGCATGTACATGCCTTCTTCCGAGCCGGGCAGGTTAATCTGCATCACCGAGTCGCGCTTGTGGATGAAATACGCCTTTGTAAACGTCTGTTTGTCGGTATAGGGATATGAATACATTACGAAGTTCATATCGTTCAGTTGGGTCGATGCCCAGAAAAACTGTTCTCCCGTCTTATACGAATTCAGCTCTACGGGCAGCCACACGTCGCAGTCGAACTGGCTTCCCACCTTAGCCGAAATCACTTCGCTGTGTTTTGTTTTCAGCTGGCTTACCTCGCGGTTCATCTCGGCGCGGGTAAAGAAATCGACTATCACCTGACCGTGTTTCGACACATACTCGGCAAAGTCTTTCTGGTTAGGCGACTGGATGCTCATTATCATCTGCGGCGAAGAATAAACGTCGCGTGAGTATTTGAACTTGGTCTGCGTATAGATGTCTTGGATATCTACGATGATGATATTGCGGAACAGACGCATCCCGCGTTCGAAGTAATCGGGACGCACACGAGAGATACGGAATGAACGCTCCGACTGGGGAAGTCCCGGAACATCGGTATCCAACACGTGGAACAATGCACTGTCAGGGCTCATCCAACATTTATCGTCTGCCACAACCAGTATTTCGTAAGGACGTCCGCTGGCTACGGGGGTTATCATGCTCTTTCCTCCTTCTCGACACGAAGCAAGCGAAAGAACTGCCAACATAAAGCTCAAATAAAAGGCAAATCGTTTCATATCCCTCTTGTTTTAAAAATTAATATCTCATTCTTTTTCTGCCTGCTGGCGGGCCGTAGAGAGCATACCGCAAGCGGCAAAAATGTCTTCTCCGCGCGAGGCACGGATAGTAGCAAACAGTCCGTGGCGCGTCAGGTAGTCGCGGAAAGCAATCATCGAGTCCATGTCTGTTCCTTCCAAGTCCACTCCGGGGATGGCGTGGAAACGAATCAGGTTCATCCGGCACTCCAATCCGCGCAACAGGCGTACCAGCTCTTTGGCGTAGATCAGGCTGTCGTTTACGCCCTTGAACACGATGTACTCGAACGACAGGCGGCGCTGCTTGCTGAAATCGTACCGGTGCAGAATCTCCACCATTTCGGTAATGGAGAAGGCTTTTTCGGCAGGCATCAGCGTGCGGCGCTGTGCCGGGAAAGGCGAGTGCAGGCTCACCGCCAAATGACAGTTGCTTTCGCGCAAGAACCGTTCGAATCCCTTGCGCAGCCCCACCGTAGACACCGTGATGCGCTTGGGACTCCACTTATAGCCGTAGTCGGCGGTAAGTATCTCCAGCGCGCGCAACACCTCGTCTAAATTATCCATCGGCTCTCCCATCCCCATGAAAACCACGTTGGTCAGCGTGTCGCGTTCGGGGAGCGAGTAGATTTGGTTCAGTATCTGGGCAGCAGTCAGGTCGGCTGAAAATCCCTGCTTCCCCGTCATGCAGAACATGCAGTTCATCTTACACCCTACCTGTGAGGACACGCACAGCGTGGCACGCTCGCCGTCAGGGATATAAACCGACTCGATGTAATTACCTTCCGGCGTACGGAAAAGATACTTCACCGTGCCGTCTGCCGAGCGCATTTCGTGTACCGGACTGCTCGCCCCTACCTCGTACGTTTCTTTCAGCCGCTCCCGGTTTTTCTGCGAGAGGTTGGTCATTTCGTCAATCGTTGCAACTTTCTTGTCGTACAGCCATCCGGCTATCTGACCAGCCGAAAACTTGGGCATCCCCAAGTCTTTCACGATTTCGCCCAGTTCACTTAATGTTTTTCCCAGCAAAGGAATTTTCGCCATATCTGCTTTTTTATTAATTCCGAAAATACAATTAGCGTACAAAGTTAGGCAAAAAATAAATAAGTCCGTTAAAAATAGAAAGATTTTAACGATTGCCCTCCCTTGCATCTTATATTCCGGCAAGAATCATTACCTTTGTTCTACACTAACTTAATTCATGGAACAAAATGATTACTTGTTTTCTTTTTCACGACCATTCTTGTCCTTCTGACAACACCGTTACCAACCTGAAGGATTGCCTGCCGACAGCGCGCGTCGTTACTCCCGACGAGCTGGACTTGCCGGCGGCGAGCATGGAGTCGACAGAGATGCTGCATAAGGTGGTTTCGATGGCAGATACGCCTTATACATTATTTTATATAAAGCCTCAGCCGCTGGAGCTGGGATACAAGGCGCTGGAGCGCATGTGTGATTACCTGAACGCCCCGGAAACGGGGATGGTGTACGCCGACCATTACCGGTGGGAGGACGGAACGCGCAAACCGCATCCCGTGGCAGATTATCAGCCGGGCAGCGTAAGGGATGATTTCGATTTCGGCTCGGTGATGCTTTTCAAAACGGAGTGTCTGAAAAATGCGTTCCGCCTGATGGGTGCCCAGCCCGATTATGAGTATTCCGCGCTGTATGCGCTCCGGCTTGCTCTTACGCGGACGCATGAACTGACACACATCCGCGAATATCTTTACACCGAAATGGAGGAGAACGACACGCGCCGCCCCGAAGAAAAGCAGTTCGACTATGTTGACCCGCGCAACCGGCAAGTGCAGGTGGAGCGCGAACGGGCGTTTACGTATTACCTGAAAGACATCGGGGCGTTTCTGCCCGAACCCACGGAGGGGATTGACCCGCAGAAGGGCGATTTTGAATACGAGGCTTCGGTGATTATTCCGGTGAGGAACCGGGTGCGAACCATCGGCGATGCCATCCGCTCGGCGGTGGAACAGCAAACCGACTTCCCGTTTAACGTGATTGTGATTGACAATCATTCTACCGACGGTACGGCGGACATCATTGCCCGTTATGCCGATGACCGGAGGGTGATTCACCTTGTCCCCTCACGTACCGACCTCGGTATCGGCGGGTGCTGGAACGTGGGAATCGACCATCCGCTGTGCGGACGCTTTGCCGTCCAGCTTGACAGCGACGATTTATACAGCTCGCCCGCCACACTGCAAACCATCGTCGACATGTTCCGCCGCGAGCGTTGTGCGATGGTGGTCGGCTCGTACCGCATGACGGACTTCAACCTCCACACGCTTCCGCCGGGGGTTATCGACCATCGCGAGTGGAGCCGCGAGAACGGACATAACAACGCGCTACGTGTCAACGGGCTGGGTGCGCCGCGGGCTTTCTACACGCCTCTGTTACGGCAAATGCGTATCCCGAACACCAGCTACGGAGAGGATTATGCACTCGGACTGTGCTTTTCGCGCCGTTACCGCATCGGGCGCATCTACGATGTGCTCTACCTCTGCCGCCGCTGGGAGGGAAACTCGGATGCCGCCTTGAGCATCGAGCAAATCAACCGCAACAATGCGTACAAAGACAGCCTGCGCACGCTGGAAATCCGGCTGAGACAGGAGCTTGCCAAAAATCTCGACGCCTCGGCTCCGTGTCCGCCCAAAGAGGCTTTTTTTGCCGGACAGTTCGAAAAATGGGAGCTGGCGAAGAATAATCACCGGGCACTGAACCGCATCAGGCTGCGCAGCTTCCGCATCGGCGATTCAGACATCCTTGTACAGTATAATCCCGAACGAGCCGTGTCTACCTGCGCCAAGCTCGACAAGGCTTCCATCGAGGCGCGTCCGTGCTTTCTTTGCGAGGAAAACAAACCGGAAGCACAAAGCAGCATCCGCATCGGGATTGACGAGGGGTTCACGCTCCGCGTAAATCCTTATCCCATCTTGCCGGAACATCTTACCTTGTCTGCCGTGCGCCACCAGCCGCAGGTGCTTGCCGACAAGACCGACCGGCAGCTTCCGGGAAGGCTCTTGGAGTGGATGGACGAACATTTTGCGAAAGGCTATGCGCTGTTTTATAACGGGGCGAAATGCGGGGCTTCTGCGCCCGACCATTTTCATTTTCAGGCTGCCCTGCAACAGGATATTCCGTTTATCCGCCAATGGAAACGGCTGATGCTTACTGCCGACGAGCTTGGGCGCTGCGAGCTGGAAACGGGAGGCTGCTGTACGGAGTATCGGATAAACGATTACCCGTGTACGGTTCATGCTTTTGTAAGCGAACGGGGGTATAAGTACGCGCCCCGCCTCGTAACCCGCTACCTGAACAGCCTGCCGCAACACACCGGCGAAGCCGAACCGCGGTATAACCTGTTTGCATGGATGGACGAGGCACGGGGATTTACGCTGGCTTATTTCCCGCGAAAGGAACACCGCCCGCAATGTTATGCCGCAAACGATGATACCCAACGCCTCATCAGTCCGGGGGCATTGGACATGGGAGGCATCATCGTAACGTGCCGTGAAAAAGATTTCGAAGGCATTACGGCAGACGATATCCGGCAGATTTACCGGGAAGTAACCTTATAAAACAAGACCGACATGAAAGAACCCGAAATACATGTAGGCATCCTCAGTGCCGAAAGGATAGATTTCACGCTGAATGCTCCGTTCCGCGCCGAGGGGCAGACGGTATGCGGCAGTCAGCAAGTAACCGCCGAAGGCAATCGGCTGCGGTGGAACGGGAAAACGTACCGTGAGCTGTTTTTTACTCCCGTTACCGGGGAGGAGGCTTCTTTCTCGATACACCACGTAACCATCGGAATCCACTTCCACTGGGAGCGGAAAGAGACCCAGACGTTTACGGGCAGGCTGCGCTTCATCGCTGCCGAAGGGAAGGTTACGGCTGTCAACCAGCTTCCTGCCGAAGATTACCTGACGAGTGTCATCTCCTCGGAAATGAATGCTGCCTCGCCTCCGGAGTTTCTGAAGGCTCATGCCGTCATCTCGCGGAGCTGGCTGCTGGCGCAAATCAGCAGGCAGGCTTCGGATGCCTATCGGGTGATGTATTTCGGCCATTCGGTAGCCTCTGCCGAAAACGGGTACATCCGCTGGTACGACCACGAAGACCACACGCTGTTCCATGTGTGTGCCGACGACCACTGCCAGCGGTATCAGGGCATCACGAAGGCTTCTACCCCAGCGGTGAAGGCGGCAATCGAAGCTACGCGCGGCGAGGTGCTGACTTACGGCGGAGTAATCTGCGACGCTCGTTTCTCGAAGTGTTGCGGCGGTGCCACCGAGGTGTTTTCCACTTGCTGGGAGGACAAGAATTATCCGTACCTGCGCCCCGTAAGAGATGCGGCAGAACCGTCTCCCCTGCCCGACCTGAGCCGTGAGGAGGAAGCGGAACAGTGGATTCGCCACGCTCCGGACGCGCTGTGTAACACCCGCGACGCGCACCTCCTGTCGGTGATTCTGAATGATTACGACCGGGCTACCACCGACTTTTACCGCTGGCGGGTGACGTATGCGCAGGAGGAGCTGTCGGCTCTCATCTGCCGCAAGACGGGCATCGACTTCGGGAAGATTCTCCGCCTCACTGCCGTAGAGCGGGGCAAGTCGGGGCGCATCTGCAAACTGAAAATCACGGGCAGCCGGCGTACTGCCGTCATCGGCAAAGAACTGGAAATACGCAAGGCGCTGTCGGCAACCCATCTGTTCAGTTCGGCGTTCGTGGTAGACTACGGCGCGGAACACGACGGCGCACCCGAAACCTTTACCCTTACCGGGGCGGGATGGGGCCACGGCGTGGGGCTGTGCCAGATAGGGGCGGCGGTGATGGGCGAACGCGGTTACCGTTATACCGACATCCTGTTACATTATTATAAAGGGGCAACCCTGAGCAAACTTTATGAATAGACTGATGAAAACACATTCGCCGTGGAGCTGGGTTCCTACCCTCTACTTTGCCGAGGGACTGCCTTACGTGGTGGTCATGACGCTTTCGCTCGTGATGTATAAGCGCATGGGCGTATCAAACACCGAAGTGGCTCTTTACACCGGATGGCTGAACCTGCCGTGGGTTATCAAGCCGCTGTGGAGTCCGTTTGTCGACCTGCTGCGCACCAAGCGCTGGTGGATTGTAAGTATGCAGTTGCTGATAGGGGCTGCGCTGGCGGGGGTGGCGCTCACGCTTCCTGCCGACGGGTATTTCCGCTACACGCTCGCCTTTTTCTGGCTCATGGCGTTCAGCTCCGCCACCCACGACATTGCTGCCGACGGGTTTTACATGCTGGGGCTCGACACCCGCCAACAGGCTTTCTTCGTGGGCATCCGCAGCACGTTTTACCGCATCGCCACCATCGCCGGACAGGGGCTGCTCATCATGCTGGCAGGCTTCTTGGAACGCTACACGGGACGCATCGCCTACGCTTGGAGTCTGACGTTTTTCCTCTCAGCAGGGGTGTTCATCGCGCTCTGGCTGTACCACGCCGTAACGCTACCGCATCCGCCCTCCGACGCTTCCGCTAAGGCGCGCCCGTTTATCGGCTTGCTTAAAGATTTCATGCAGACGTTTGGCTCGTTCTTCCGAAAAGAACATGCCGCCACCGCCATCCTCTTCATGCTGCTCTACCGCCTGCCCGAAGCCCAGCTTGCCAAAATGAGCATTCCGTTCCTGCTCGACCCGCTCGCACAGGGCGGACTGGGCATGACGACCGAGCAAATCGGATTCACGCAGGGGACGATAGGAATCATCGGACTTACCGTCGGGGGGATTCTCGGCGGGATAGCCGCCGCCCGCCACGGACTGCGCCGGTGGTTGTGGCCGATGGTGTGTGCCATCTCCCTGCCCGATGCCGTTTACATCTACCTCAGCTACGCCCAGCCGGAAAGTCTGACGCTGATCAACAGTTGCATCTTCATCGAGCAGTTTGGCTACGGATTCGGGTTCACCGCCTACATGCTCTACCTCATCCGCTTTTCGGAAGGCAGTCACCAAACTGCCCACTACGCCATCTGTACGGCGTTTATGGCACTGGGCATGATGATACCGGGCATGGTGGCGGGATGGATTCAGGAGCTGCTGGGCTACCGGCTGTTCTTTATCTGGATTATGGTATGCACGCTGGTTACATTCGGCGTAACCTATCGGCTAAAGGATAAGATAAACGACTGACAGACATGCAGATATCTGCTCCCTTCATGCCGTGACGTATCGCATACGCCCCCAAACGCCCGCACAGGCGGATACAGACATTCATTAAAAAAATAAAAAAACTGCACACAGCGTTTGCTAATAAAATAAATATCTATATCTTTGCCATCGAATTAAAGTTGTAATAATTACAGAGTTGAAAGAGAATATGAACGTTTACGAATACTTGATTAGCTATAACATTAAGCCATCCGTACAACGCATCGCGATTATGGACTACTTGCTGAAGCATAAAACCCATCCCAGCATTGATGAAATTTACTTGGCTTTATGCAAAGACATCCCTACCCTTTCAAAGACAACTGTATATAATACGCTCAAGTTGTTCGTTGAACACGGTGCGGCAAAACAGTTGACGATTGATGAGCGAAACACTTGTTTTGATGGCGACTTGTCGCTGCACGCGCATTTCCAGTGTAAGTCATGCGGAAAAATCTATGACGTTCCGCTGAGTACCGAAACCAACGAAACCGAAAAACTGACAAAGAGCGGATTTGAAGTAGAAGAAGTGCATCATTACTACAAGGGGATTTGCCCCCACTGCTGCGAAAAATCCCTCGCAAAGAATTAAGAAAGAATTAAAGAGAAAACCAACGAATTAACGATATTAACTAACAACTAAAACTTTTACATTATGAAAAAATTTATCTGTACTGTTTGTGGTTACATCTATGAAGGCGAAACCGCTCCCGAAAAATGCCCTTTGTGTAAAGCTCCCGCTTCTAAGTTCAAAGAAATGGAAGAAAACGCAGAAGGTGGTTTGCAATTCGTTGACGAACACGTTATCGGCGTAGCTAAAGGTTGCGACGAAGAAATGATTAAAGACCTGAACAACCACTTCATGGGCGAATGTACTGAAGTAGGTATGTATTTGGCTATGAGCCGTCAGGCAGACCGCGAAGGCTATCCTGAAGTAGCTGAGGCTTTCAAACGCTACGCTTGGGAAGAAGCTGAACATGCTGCAAAATTCGCTGAACTGCTGGGCGACTGCGTATGGGATACAAAAACGAACTTGGAAAAACGCATGAACGCTGAATGTGGTGCTTGCGAAGACAAGAAACGCATCGCTACCCGCGCTAAAGCGTTGAACTTGGACGCTATCCACGATACGGTTCACGAAATGGCTAAAGACGAAGCTCGTCACGGTAAAGGTTTCGAAGGATTGTACAACAGATACTTCAAAAAATAAGAACTGAACGGACTGTTCAGAAACAAAAAAATCATTCCAAGCCGAGAGGTTTGGAATGATTTTTTTTGTTTATAGCGATTGGAACAGACGCGGGGCAATCCGCTGCCCCACGTTCCGTGTGTTACTTCTCGGATACGATTTCCAGCTTGGCGGTTTTCAGTCCCTTCGAACTGGCTTCAAGCACAATCTCGCCGGCTTCTTCAGTGGAAGACACAATAGCGGTCATCATGCCCGAAAAGACTTTCATCTGCGGCTTCTGGAACGATTCGAGCGAAGCGGGATTGCCGTTTGCCCCGGCGCGGTAGTAACCTTTGCCTTTCACCTTAAACTTGATTTCGTTGTCGGCAAGCGGACAGAGGTTTCCGTCTTTATCCACCACGCTGACGGTTACGAACGAGAGGTCTTTGCCGTCGGCTGCTATCTTCGTGCGGTCGGCTTCCAACTTGATGGCGTAGGGCTTGCCTGCCGTGTGGATTTCTTTCTCTGCCACAGCCTTGCCGTTGGCATCGTATGCCACCACTTTCACCGTTCCCGGTTCATACTTGGTGTCCATCCACATCAGGCGGTAACGCTGCTGACGCTTGAAGGTAGTAGAACCTACCGAGTCGCACTTGCTGTTGTCGATGGTCACGGTGAGGTCTTTCGTGCGTTTGCCCTGACTCTTTCCGTTGATGAACAGCTCGGCAGAAGGATAGTTGGTGTAGACGAATACCGGGGTCACCTCGCCTTCGCGTCCCTCCCAGTTCCAGTGCGGAAGGATGTGGAGCGTTTCCACGTCTTTGTTCCAGTGGCTGCGATACAGGTAGTAACGGTCTTTGGGGATACCTGCCAAGTCGATGATACCGAACAATGACGAGTGGCTGGGCCAGTCGGAGTAATACGGAGTAGGCTCGCCCAGATAGTCGAATCCCGTCCATACGAACTCGCCGATGCTCCACGGGTAGTCTTCGTGCCAGATGAAGTTATCTTCCGGAAGGTCAGACCATCCGCAGTGTTCCACGTCGTACGAGGAAGCCTGATGGTCATCGTACTTCTGCATGGCGCGACGAACCACAGGGAACTTATATACGCCGCGCGAGCTGATGGTAGAAGCGGTTTCGCTACCTAATGAAATCTGTTGGGGGAGCTTCTTGTAATTCTCGGCATACTTGAACGGGCGGTAGTTGAATCCCGGCACGTCCATCACGGCAGCCATGTTGTTGTTTACCACTGCGTCGGGCGCATCCATCCCCTGCGTTACGGGGCGTGTGGGGTCTTCGCGGTGACAGATGTCTTGGAGGAAGCGCGTCAGCTTCGGACCCGTCGCACCGTTCCACTGGTCGGGCACCTCGTTGCCGATACACCACATCACGATGCTGGGGTTGTTGCGGAAGTGGCGAAGCAAGTTCACCAAGTCTTTCTCCGCCCACTCGTCGAACAGCTTGTTATATCCGTTGGGCACTTTCGGGGTTTTCCACCCGTCGAACGATTCTGCCATCAGCATCATACCCATCTCGTCGCAAGCCTCAACCAGCTCCGGCGCAGGCATGTTGTGCGAGGTGCGGATGGCGTTACATCCCATGTCTTTCAGGATACGGATCTGGCGGCGGATGCCTGCTACGTTGGCAATACCTCCCAACGGGCCCAAGTCGTGGTGGTTACAAACGCCTTTGAACACGGTACGTTCGCCATTCAGGAAGAAACCCTTGTCGGGGATAATCTCGATGGAACGGATTCCGAAGCGGGTGGTATATTCGTCTTTCAGCTCGCTGCCTTCGTAGATACGCGATTCGGCGGTATAAAGCGCGGGAGTTTCGGGAGTCCACAGCGCGGGGCGGTCTACCACGAAGTCTTGCACAAACTTGCCGTCATCATACTTCGAGCCGCGGTTTTCAGCCGTAGCCACCACCTTTCCCGATGCGTCTTTCAGTTCGGTAACGATGCGGTAGTCAGCCAACTGTTTGCCCTCCGGCATCCGCAGTCCGGTCAGCAGATGTACTTTGGCATACTCTTTCTTCACCACGGGCGTAGTGAGCTGAGTGCCCCACGTAGGAACGTAAGCATCTTCATTGATTACGAGGTGTACGTTGCGATACAGTCCGGCACCGGGATACCAGCGTGAAGACTCGTGTTCGTTCTCTAACCGCACGGCGAGGGTATTCGTTTCGCCCGGTTTCAGGTACGGAGTGATGTCGAAGTAGAACGAGTTATAACCGTAAGGCCAGTAGCCCACTTCGTGTCCGTTCAGCCATACGCGGGCGTGGCTCATGGCTCCGTCGAACACCAGCGTGGCGGTTTTTCCGGCGCGGAACTCAGGGGCATCGAAATCGAGGCGATACCATCCCGTGCCCACGAAAGGCAGGCCGCCCGTACGTCCGGCGTGTTCCATCGCTTCCTTCTGTCCGTCTTGAGTGATGGCGAGGTTCTGCTTGTCATTGTCGATGCTGAACGGCCCGTAGATAGCCCAGTCGTGAGGAACGGTTACCGACTGCCATTTGGAATCATCGCACTCGGTGGCAGAAAAAGTAGCATTGTCTTCACGTGTAAACTTCCATCCTTTTTCCAGCAAACGCTCGGTGCGCACTTGCGCCGCCACGCATACCGGCAGAACGAGAAGCATCATCAAAAGTAGTTTCTTCGTCATAAAGTAATGTATTTTTAAAATTATTGGTTATATAATCCATACATTCCACAAAAATAAAAATAATTATCCGCATCCGAAGCAAACTCCTAATAAATAAGTTGATGTTATACAGCAGGTGTTAAAAAAAACGGGGCGTTACGTGCGCCCCGTTTCCCGTCAGAATGACTTTTCCTTTATCAGCCCCATGCGGTAGGCTGCCAAGAGTTTTTTCAGGTCTTCTATCTGAATCATCAGCTCGCGGCCCTTGTCGGTGTCTTTCACCATCATGCGCTTGCTGCTCATTTCCACGATTTGGGTGGTCGACTTGATGTCCTGCCCCTCCTCGATGGCTTTTTGCGTGGAGGTGAACGGCTCGTGTTGAACCAACTGGAATCCGCGCGAGTGATATACCAATGTATATCCGGCGATGCCCGTTTCGGGCTGGTATGCTTTCGAGAATCCGCCGTCTATCACCATCAGCTTGCCGTTTGCCTTGATGGGCTTCTCGCCTTTCACGGCTTTCACGGGCACGTGTCCGTTGATGATGTGGCGGTGTTCTCCCTCTACGCCGAACTCGTCCATAATCATGTCGCAGATGTCTTCGCGGTCGCGCAGGGAGTAATAATATCCTTTCACCTCTTTGTGGGTTTCCTTGTCGACGAGGAAGTAACGCTCAAAGGTTGCCATCTTGCTCTTGTCGAACGCAGGCGAATCGGGGCCGCACCACAAGTACCAGAGGTAATCGAGGGCAAAGGATTTTTCTTTGTTGTCGTTGTCGGCAAAGTAGGCGGTGCGGATAAGCTGCCCCACGCGCTCCAACAGTGCCTTGCCCTTGTACTTCTTGCCCAAGATGTCGACTTCTTTCAGTGTCCCGTCGGCGTTGAGGGGCATGGAGGCATGGAACAGCAGGTTCGAGTTGCATACGTTGTACATGCAGCCGTAACGGAAGAGGCATTTCATGTGCTTGCGCAGCTTTTCGCTGTGGGTAAACGAATTATGCAGCTTGGCGACTATCTCGCGCTCCTCGTCGGTGAGGCGGTACGGGTCGGACGGGTCGACAGTGGGGAAATAACAGTCGCGCATTTCATACTCGCGTCCGTCTGCCACAAACACCTTGCGTCCGAAGTCGATGTGGTGGAGCAACAGGCGGTTTTCCATCTCGAACTCAGGGCGGCGGCGGATTATCTCTGCCTCCAACTTAAACTGTATCACGCTGATTGCCTTGTGCATCTGGGCTATCAGGCGGAGGGTCTTGTCGTTATACGGACTGGTGGTTTCGTCCATGCGCGGGCCGAACAGCGTGCAGGGGTCGCTGGCGTAGGTATCCATCGCGAAGGTGGCAAGCGGCAGGAGGTTGATTCCGTAGCCGTCTTCCAGTGCCGAGAGGTTGCCGTAGCGCATCGCCAAGCGCAGCACGTTCGCCATGCTGCACACGTTTCCGGCGGCAGCCCCCATCCAGAGGATGTCGTGGTTTCCCCACTGGATGTCGAAGTTATGATAGTTGCAAAGCGTGTCCATGATGACGTGAGGGCCGGGTCCGCGGTCGAAGATGTCGCCCAAGATGTGCAGCGAGTCTATCGTAAGCCGCTGGATGAGGTTACACAGCGCCACGATGAAATCGTCGGCACGGTTCGTATCGATTATCGTACTGATAATTACGTTGATATACGCCTGCTTGTTCGGCTCCATGCTGCTTTCGTGAAGCAACTCCTGAATGATGTACGAGAACTCTTCGGGCAACGCCTTGCGCACCTTCGAGCGGGTGTATTTCGACGATACGTTCTGACACACCTTCACCAGTTGGTTCAGCGTAATCACGTACCAGTCTTCCAGATACTCTTCCGAGTCTTTCACCAGCTGCAACTTCTGTTCCGGATAGTAAATCAGCGTACAGAGTTCTTTCTTTTCGGTTTCGCGCAGGGTATTTTCAAAAATCTCGTTCACCTTCCGTTTGATGGCTCCCGAAGCAGTGCGCAGCACGTGTTGGAAAGCCTCATACTCTCCGTGCAGGTCGGCAAGGAAATGCTCCGTACCCTTCGGCAGGTTGAGTATGGCTTCCAGATTGATGATTTCCGTACTTGCGGTGGCAATGGTAGGAAAACTATGTGACAGCAACTCCAGATAGCGGCAGTCGCGCTGAATCATTTCGTCAGTAATCTGTTTATATGTTTTCATAGCGGTATGAGTATTATAAGAATATCATCAGTATCAGTTGGGCGATGATTACGCGGGTAAACATTCCCAACGGATAAACCGTGGCGTAGCTCACCGAGGGGTTATCGTTGGGGATGATGTCGTTGGCATAGTTCAGCGCCATAGGGTTTGCCATGCTTCCGCAGAGCATCCCGCAGGTGTTTCCGAAGTCGAGGCGGCAGCAGCGCATCGCCACTAACGCCATGATTACCACGGGCACGAAGGTGATGGCAAAGCCCAGCCCCACCCACAGCGCACCTTCGGGGCGGAGTACGGTTTCGAAGAAATGGGCGCCTGCCTCGATGCCCAGACACGCCAAGTAGAGCGACAGCCCGATGCCGCGCAGCATGAGGCTTGCGCTGCGGGTGGTGTAAGTCACCATGTGGAGGCGCGGACCGTATGCCCCGATAAGGATTCCCATCACGATGGGGCCTCCGGCGAGTCCTAACTTCACGGGCGAACTGATGCCGGGGATGGAGATGGGGATAGAACCGATTACCAGTCCCAGCACGATGCCGATGAAGATACACGCCAAGTTAGGGTCGCGCAGGGTTTTCACGGTGTTTCCCAGCACTTTTTCAACGTTCTGTATCGCCGCAGCCTCGCCCACCACCGTCAGGCGGTCGCCAAGCTGGAGCACCAGTCCCGGCGTGGCAAGCAGTTTCACCCCGCTTCGCAGCACGCGGCTGATGTTGATGCCGTAAGTATTTCGCAGGCGGAGCGAGCCTAATTTCTTTCCGTTGATTTCAGGACGCGACACGATGATGTGTTTCGAAATCAGCTTGCTGTCGATGGCATCCCAGTCGATGTCCTCCTTGTTCCAGTCGCGCTTCTCCTGCTCGCCGAAGAGGATGGTCAGCGCAGGAGCGTCTTTCTCGGTGGTGATGACCAGCAGGCGGTCGTTCTCCTTCAGTATCTTGTCGTACGTGGGGATGCTTACCGAGCCTTCGCGCCAGATGCGCGAGATGACGAACTTGGGGTATCCGGCATGGGCGATGTCTTGTATGCTTTTATTGAAGATGGCAGGGTTATGCACCTGAAAGGCGGCTATATACGTATGGTTGGGGTCTTCGGGCTCGTGGTTCTCCATGTCGGACGGGCGGACAAAGAGTTTCTTCATCACGATGATGGCGAGGATGACCCCCACCACGCCCAGCGGATACGTAACGGCACAACTCAGCGCCGCCCCGTTGGTAGGTTCGCCAAACTGTTTCAGCGTCTGCTGCGCCGCTCCTAATGCAGGAGTGTTGGTAGTGGCTCCGCAGAGGATTCCCACCATGTCGGGCATCGACACACCGCTTACAAACGACAGCACCACCGCCATCAGCGTACCTATCAGGATAACGCCCAGCCCCAGCATGTTCAGCGTGAAGCCTCCCCGGTGGAAAGAGCTGAAGAATCCCGGACCTACCTGAAGCCCCAGCGCGTAGACGAAGAGCACCAGTCCGAAGCTCTCGGCGTAGGCAAGCATCTGAGGGTCGACCGTAAAGCCGAGGTGTCCTGCAAAAATACCTGTGAAAAACACGAAAGTAACCCCCAGCGACACGCCGAACACGTGAACCTTTCCCAATCCTAACCCGATGGAGATAATGAGGGACATGATGATGACCGCCTGCAAAGCGGATTGCTCGAAAAACAAATTATATAGCCATTCCATGCTGCAAAGATATACACTTTTATTCGGTTACGAGGCAGTAAGCCCGTTTTAATTTTCCCCACCTGCACTGAAGCACACGAAGAAACCCTCCGCCGTGATGCTCCGGAGAAACGCTTCCGTTAGCGCGGTTCACCCTATATGGCAGCGTTTACCGGTTCTATCCATAGCGTCGAGGGGCTTATGCCGTAGCGTTTTTTTCAGGCTCTTACAGGGATGCTTCGCCCTCTAATTTCTTTTTGATGCGCAACAACAGCCACAGGCTGCCTTCCATGCGCGGATTGCCGGCATAGAGGTATGACTGTTCGAAAAGGCGCGAAACGGTGTCGGGCAAGTCGGGGATGTAAGTGGCACTGTCTAACTGCATACTGGCGGGCAACTGCTGTTGCTCGAACCACTCTTCTACTACTTTTATTTTCCGGTAATCTTCCGGGTTGTCACTTTTCTTTCTGATTAGCATATTACTGTTATAATGTTTTTAAAACGGATAACCTACCGCAAAGTGGAACGCAAAGTCGCGTCCGAAGTCGGGCGAGATAATCGGATAACGGTCGCGCCCTTCGTACATGGGGTTGATAGCCTTCATACCGCCGTCGAAGCGGATAATCAGGAAATCCAAGTCGAAGCGGATGCCCAGACCGTATGCCACAGCCAACTGCTTGTAGAAGCGGTTGAACTTAAACAATCCTTCGGGCTGCATCTCGCGGTTACGGATGGTCCACACGTTTCCGGCGTCGATAAATGCCGCCCCGTTCAGTTTCCAGAACAGATGCGTGCGGTACTCCAAGTTCAAATCCAGCTTGATGTCGCCCGTATGGTTCACGTAGTCCAGACTGTTGGTGTCGCCGCGATAACCTCCCGGACCCAGCGAGCGGACGCTCCAGCCACGCACACTGTTCGCCCCGCCCGAAAAATAGAGTTTTTCGAAAGGGAGGCTTTTCGAGTTTCCGTAAGGATACGCCACGCCCACGCCCACGTGGAACACGAGCGAGTTACGGTCGTCTATCATAAAGTTTTTTGCGAAATCGAAATCAGCCTTCACATACTGTGCAAAGTCGATGTTTGCCATCTGAAACGCCTCGCCGTTTTTCGGACGCCCGTTTACTATCTTCGAGAAAGCATAAAGCAGGTTGCCCGACTCTTCGATGTTGAAGCGGATGGAATAGGAATTGCGCTGGGCGGTTTTGCTCGATATGGCTCCGGAGCTGTTATACGTATAGGTATAGCCCATGCGCACGATGAACAAGTCTTCGTAGCTGTAACGCAGCAGGGGATTGCGTTCGTCCATCATGTCGAGGTAATCACGGAAGGTCTCAGAGCGGTAAGGCATGTAAATGTAGTTCACATCGAGCAAGTCGAACCGGTGAACCGCCCGCCGCTTCGACCACCGGTAACTCCATGCCGCCGACGCCACGGTGCGTTCAAACTCCGGACGAATCTGCCAGTTATACTTCACGCTCACCTCCGAAGTGGCACGGATGCGCCGCTTGAAGTCGGACGAGAGGAAAGGGAACATAAATTCGGGGAAATTCAGGCTTCCCTCCACGGCGTACTCCATGTAGTTGCTGTTGGCATACCCCTCTAACCCGCTCACCGCCTCGTATGCGCCTCGCAGCTTCAGCGTCAGCGTTTCCGAGCCGCGGAACAGGTTGCGGTGGGTGTACGCCACCGATGCCGCCGCACCGAGGTCGCCAGCCGAGTTCGTCCCTTCGATTTCGAACGACACCGACTTGTTCTTTCGTTTCGAGAGGGTTACGTACGCATCGAGATACGCCGAGTCGCCCTCCAGCTCCTCGCGGAAGCGGATGTTGGAATACTTCAGGATACCCAGCCGGCTCAAGTCTGAATACGTGTTCTGCACATCGCTGCTCCGGTATAAGCGTCCTGTTTTCAGTCGGTTATAATCGGTTATCACTTTGGGGCGCAAGAAAGGCTTGCCGTGGAAGTACAGCATTGCCCCCTGCGAGCGGATGGAATCCATGCCGCGGATGGCATCGGCGGAAAGCTCGGCAAAGTCCACGTCGAGCAGGAAGTTTACATTTCTCACCGTGTACTGGCGGTGCGGTTCCGGGTCGTCCGACTTCTTGCGGCGGAACGGAAGCAGCTTTACCGTCAGCCCCACCTTGCGCGAGTGCGCCGTGGTGTCTGCCTGATAAGTGATAAAGTCTTTGTTGAAGCGGTAATATCCCCGGTTTTGCAGGTACTGGGTGATGCGCTGGCGTTCCTCGTCGAGCACGTTCACATCGAGGCGCATACCGGGGTGCAGACGGGTGAGCGCCGAGTCGCGGGCAAGGTAACTCCCCACGGTAGAGTCGGCAATGTCATAAGTAATATGGTCGATCACGTAAGGCTCTCCGGTATGGATGCTGTAACGCACTTTCATTTTTTTCTTACCCTTCTGCTGCTCGTTCAGGCGGACGTAAGCCCCCATGTAGCCCATGTTCTGCACGGCAAGTTCTATCTGCCGGCGCGACTCCTCGGCAGCCTCAGGGTCGTAGATGCGGGGTGCGTCGCCTATCTTCCACAGAAAGCGGTTTATCCACTTCAACGAATCCCGCCCCGACGTGCTGTATATGTACATCGGCAGCTTCACCAAGCTGAACCACTTGGCGTTAGGCGTCTGGCGGATATACGTATTCATCTGCGAAGGCTTCACCTCTTTGTTGTCCGACTCAATCTTCACGTCGTCCAACAAATACTGACCCTCCGGGATAAATTTGCTTACCGAACATCCTGCCAATGTGAGGACTGCCGCCAGCAAATAAAGAATACGCAGCATCGCTTTTTCCATATCAGTTCGTAGAAGCACGGAAATGTGCAAAACAGTTGCAAATATACGGATTATCGTTGGAATAACAGAATAAATTTCGGGTTATTAACTTTCAACGATACTGATATTGCGGTAATGGGGAAAATTAGCGATTATTCCCATTAGGAGCAAATAAAAGAGCGGGATTTTCCGGAGAAAGTATAAACCGACAGTTTCCATTTTCCGTCTTTTATAGCACAAGTTTCCAACGATTTGACTATCTTTGCATTTATCATAAGAACATACACAGCTATGAAACTGATAGAAAATAACATACAGAAGATTATTGCCTTGTGTAAGAAATACAAGGTAAACAAGCTGTTTGTTTTCGGTTCCATCCTTACCAACCGTTTCAACAAGGATAGCGATGTAGATTTGGTTGTGTCCTTCAACAAGGCAGAAGTAAGCGATTACTTCGACAATTACTTTGATTTCAAATATTCTTTAGAAGAACTATTGGGCAGGGAGGTTGACTTATTGGAGGAGCAAACCATTAAGAACCCATATCTGAAAAAGAATGTAGACTCAACAAAGGTATTGATATATGGATGATTTGATAAAGAAGCACTTGCAAGACATACTGACCGCCATTCAAGAGATAGAAAGTTTCTTTGGTGACAAGCCTAAGCTATTTGATGACTTTTACAGCGACCTCTGTCTCAGGCGTGCCATAGAGCGGGACATAGAAATTATCGGTGAAGCCATGAACCGAATCTTAAAAGTAGACGGAAACATTGCCATTACCAATTCACGCAAAATAGTGGATGCACGAAATTACATCATTCACGGATACGACAGTCTGTCGGCAGATATTCTTTGGAGCATGGTAATTAATCACTTACCGAAGCTGAAGAAAGAAGTAATAAGCCTGCTGAATGATTAATCACACACTTAAAAAACAAAATCATGCGATATATGAAAAGTGATTTAACGCTCATACTGGGCTGTGTCTTGTTGCTGGCGGGGTGCAGTGCATCGTCAAAGAAGGCGGATGATGCCGGGGCGGAGGCAACGCCTGTTCCGGCAGAGGTGACGGACGATTACACTCGGTTCTTTACCGAAGGAATCCGCTTGGAGCGTGCCGACGGAAAGGCGGGAGGCATGTATGTGAGGTTCGGCAAAGACTCGCTGACGGCGGAGCTGTTCTCGCCTGCCGAGGGGGTGACCGAGACGCTGGAGCGGCGCATCACGCCGGCGGGCAAACGGGTGTGGAACATGGAAGACGATGATACCAAGAATCTGCGCCGGGAGAACGGCGGACTGTGGACGGTGAGTCGCCGCGGGAAACTGATTTTCTCTGAAGCGGGAGCTGCCGACGGACTGGGCAACTGGCTGACGGAGCGTTTCGAAGGGACGGCTGCGGGGGCGCGTTACCGGCTGGCTGTGCGTCACCGCGAGCATAGCGGCGACGGGTATTTCCTGTTGCACCTCACTCCTGCACAAGCGGAGGCGGGAAACGACACGACGCTCATCTACACGGGACGACGATACACGCAGCGGGGCACAGCGACCGATGCCGACGCCACCGTATGGCAGTTGGTTGCCGACGACGGCGTGACCCTCTATAACTTCATCCCCGAAAACCGCACGCTCGAACAATTCAACCGATAAAGTTTATCCGTAAAACAAGATCATGCTTAGCAAGAATAAAATAAAGTATATCCGCTCGTTAGAGCAGAAGAAACATCGCAAGGAGGAACAGGCTTTCCTTGCCGAGGGTAACAAATTAGTCAACGACCTGTCGGGGCATTTCGACTGCCTGCTGCTGGTGGCTACGGCGCACTGGTTAGAGGAGCATCCCCACGTAAGGGCGCAGGAGGTGATTGAGGCGAGCCGCGAGGAGTTGTCGCGTGCCAGCCTGCTGAAAACGCCGCAGGAGGCGCTGGCGGTGTTCCGTATTCCGCAGTACGAGGCGGAGGCGGAGGTGGTCAGGAGGTCGCTGTGCCTTGCGCTCGACGGCGTGCAAGACCCCGGCAACTTGGGGACTATCATCCGCATTGCCGACTGGTTCGGCATCCGGCACATCTTCTGCTCGGCGGGGACGGCGGATGCGTTCAATCCTAAAACGGTGCAGGCTACGATGGGTGCGCTGGCGCGCGTGCAGTTGCATTACTGCGACTTGAGGGAGCTGGTGGCTTCATTGCCGGATGTACCCGTGTTCGGCACGTTCCTCGACGGGGGCGACCTCTACACGCAGGAGCTGTCGGCAAACGGGCTTATCGTGATGGGCAACGAGGGAAACGGCATCAGCCCCGAACTTGCCGCTGTCGTCAACCGCCGCCTCCTGATACCCAACTATCCGCAGGGAGAGGAGACGAGCGAGTCGCTCAACGTGGCGGTGGCTACGGCTGTCGTCTGTGCGGAGTTCCGCCGGCGGATGCGCTGACCCGCCGGAAAGGGAATGCCCCGCACGGGGGGATTATTTTACGAGCTTCACTGCCGCCCAGCGGTTCTTCTCGCGGTGATGCACGAAAGTCAGTCCGAGGCTCTCGCCGCGCTCGCGGATAGCAGGAATATCGTCTACGTAGAATCCGCTCATGTAGATTTCCGAACCCTCGTGCATACACGCCACGTAAGCCGGGAGGTCGGCAAGCAGGATGTTGCGGTTGATGTTGGCGATGATGACATCGAAAGGCTTCCGTCCCTTGAGCAGCGAAGCGTCGCCCAGCTCCACGGTGATGTTCGCGATGCGGTTCAGCGCAATGTTGTCGCGCGAGTTGTTCACACACCAGTCGTCGATGTCGATAGCCGTCACCGGGTCGGCGCCGCGCATACTGGCAAGGATGGCGAGGATAGACGTTCCGCATCCCATGTCGAGCACCGACTTGCCCCGCAGGTCGGCATCGAGCAGTTCGGCGATGATAGAGCCGGTGGTTTCGTGGTGTCCCGTGCCGAACGCCATCTGCGGATTGATAACGATGTCATACTCAGCCTTCGGATAGTCGGTATGGAAAGTGCTGTGGATAACGCAGCGGTCGCCGATTACTATGGGTTGGAAAAAATTCTTTTCCCATTCCTCGTTCCAGTCCTTGTCCTCAGGTTCGGTAACGGTATAGGTAATGTTCGTGTCCGGAAGCGGAAAGGTTTCCAGCACCTCCCGCAAAGCATCTTCGCTGAACTGCGCCTGCTGGATGTATGCCTGCATACCGCCCTCACACGCCACGAAACTCTCGAATCCGATGTCGGCAATGAGAGCCGCCAGCACGTCGGTCACGGTTTCGGTACACGGACGTGCAGTAAAAGTCACTTCAAAGTATTTCATATATAAAAGGGAAGTATTAATTTTCGCAAAGATAGCCATAAATAGGGAAAACCCTACCCCGAAATAGGGAATTTCTATTTGCAGAGAAAAAATAACTCCCTAAATTTGTAACAAGAAAAGAATGTACAACATAAAAAAAGACGAACAACTATGAAAGGTAAAGTATTTGCTTCATTGCTGGTTGCCTGCCTGCCGTTGCTGGCAGCGGCGCAGAGCAACGATGACCTTTACTTCGTGCCGAAAAAGAAAGCCGAAACCAAAACCGAAACAAAGGTGACGGTGGAAACTGCGCCGAAGAAGGTGTCAAATACGACGACGGTATATGCCGCGCCGGGCTCTACCGTAGTGGTGAAAGACGCTGCGGGAAAAACGCGCGACATCGATGAGTATAACCGACGGTATACTTCGCGCGAGAATACGTTTACGATGGAAAACGATACCCTCTACATCCAAGAAAAGCCTTACGGCGAACGCGGTGAGTGGGTGAACGGGTTCGAAGGCTCGCAGGATGATTATGAATATGCCATGCGCATCGTACGCTTCCGAAGCCCGCGCTATGCCATCCCGGTAAGCAGCCCGCTGTACTGGGACGTGGTTTACGGCGCACTGCCCTCGTGGGAATGGAACGTGTACGACGACGGACTGTATGCTTACGTGTTCCCGACGTTCAGCAACCCGCTGTGGTGGGACTGGCGGTGGACATGGGGCGTAGCCGGACCGCGCTTCGGATTCAGCTGGGGATGGAGTTCGTGGTACTATGACCCGTGGTACTCGCCTTACTGGTACGCCGGATATTGGGGAGGTTACTGGGGACCGTACTGGCATCACCCGCACCCTTACTGGCATCATCATCCGCCTTATTACGCCGGAGGATGGGGAGGCGCAGGATGGCGTCCCTACGGACACCGCGACGCCCGGCCGGGACGATACACGGGATATACTACCTCGCGGCATAACCGGGTGGTGACGGGCACGCGCGGAGGCAACAGCACACGCCGGGGATACAGCACGTCGAGCATCCGACGGAACAACGCTTCGACGGCTTCACGTACTACCGGACGGGTGGTCAGCCCCAACTCACGCAACAACGGTTATTCGCTCCGCCCCGTAAGCACGCTGCCGGGTAACCGGGGAGAGGCTACGCGGAACGGATTCAGCACCGGGACTACCACGCGCGGAAACGCTACTTACGTGCGCCCCAGCAGCACGATAGACCGCACCGGCTCTTCGTATAACCGCCCCAGCAGCACGCGCCGCAGTTACAACGATGTGTATAACCGCAACGTGAACACCACGCGCTCACGCTCGTATAACAACACGAATACGCGAAGCTATAATTCAAGCCGAAGCTACAACTCGAACCGGAGCAGCTTCTCATCGGGCAGCAGCCGAAGCAGCTTCAACCGCGGCTCGATGGGCGGAGGAAGCACACGGATGCGCAGCGGAGGCGGAGGAGGAAGCTCACGCAGAAGATAAGCTCAACGAAAGGTAGAGAATATAAACACACTACAAGGTATGAAAACAAAGATAAGCATGATAGCGCTACTTGCCGGCATGGTGTCGGCAGCAGGCGCACAAAACCAGTATGACGTGGCTCGAATCCTGAACGACGACCTGAACGGAACGGCGCGTTTCGTGGGCATGGGCGGTGCCATGAGTGCACTGGGCGCCGATATTTCGACCATCGGCACAAACCCTGCCGGTATCGGTCTGTTCCGGGGAAATGATATTTCGCTGTCGTTCGGGTTTAACAACAATCAGGCGAAAGCGGACATGAACGGTTCGACTGCCACCGAGAAGCGTACCAAAGCGTCGTTCGACCAAGCGGGCATCGTGTGGAGCTCGAAGATTGGGAACAAGACTGACTTGCGTTACGTGAACTTCGCGTTCAACTATCACAAGCGTGCCAACTTCAACCGCCAGTTCTCGGCGGGAGGCAATGCAAGCAACGGGCTGTCGCTCACCCACGTGATGGCAGACATGCTGTGGCGCGCCGGCGATGCGGCAGGTACGTATTATAACACGGAAACGGATTTCGCCAACCTGTATGATGCACAAAACCCCTACACCGACACGTATTATTACGGCACGCCGTATCTGGCGGCATTGGGCGCACGTACCAATCTGGTTACTCCCCGACTCCAGTCGGCTACCGACCCTACGATTATCGGCATGGACGGGTGGGACGCTGCCAGCAACCAGTATTACACCCGTGAGGAAGGCGGCATCGATGAATACGATTTCAACGTGGCGTTTAACGTGAAAGACCGTTATTACTTCGGCATCACCTTAGGCGTGTATAACCTCGATTATAACCGCTACTCGTCTTACGGCGAGACGCTGACGGCGGGGGGCGACTTTACGCTGAACAACTTTTACACTGCCGAGGGTTCGGGAGTCGACCTGAAATTGGGTGCCATCATCCGCCCGTTCGAGTACTCTCCGTTCCGCATCGGACTTGCGGTACACACCCCGATATGGTACTCGCTGACGGAGCATCACACGGCTAACCTCACGTCGAACCTGCCCACTACCGACGGCTCGATGCTGAGCACCACCGAGAACTTGGTGGATTACCTCAACCCTGCCTACATCATGGATTACCGCCTCACCACGCCGTGGCGTTTCAACGTGAGCATGGGTACCATCGTGGGCGGCATCATGGCGCTGGACGCTGAATATGAGTACGCCAAGTATTCTTCGGCACAATTAGACGATGTAGACGGCTACCAACTGAGCGCCACCAATGCCGTGAGCGAGACGCTGAAAGGCGTACATACGTTCCGCGCCGGTATGGAGACGAAGCTGACCTCGGCGTTCAGCCTGCGTGCGGGATATAACTTCCGTTCGGCTCCGATACAGGAAGATGCGTTTAAAAACATCCCTGTGACCGACGAGACCCGTACCGATGCCGAGTACCTGAACCTGAAATCGCAACAGGCGGTGACGGTGGGATTGGGATGGCGCGGAAAGCTGTTCTATGCCGACCTTGCCTACAAGTATGATTTCTACAAGGCTGACTTCTATGCTTTCGGGGCGGAGCAAATCGACCTTACCCCGTCTGCCACGAAGGTGAACAACGACCGCCATCAGTTGCTGTTTACGCTCGGCGTACATTTCTAAACATATTCATCCTGTAGGGCGTATCGCATACGCCCGAAAACACCCACACGGATTAAGTTGGTGTAATCGGGGCGTATGCGATACGCCCCTACGGTATAATAATCAATCATTTATTTATCGGAACAATGGAATATCTGTTAGACGGGCTGACCGTTAAAGAACACTTGCTGCGCCTTGCCGAAGAAGGCAACAAACCGTTCACCGAGAGCCTCAATCCGGGAGTGGAACACGTGCTGGGCATCCGCATACCTGCCTTGCGCCGGCTGGCGGCACGCATCGCCCGCACCGACTGGGAGGCTTACCTTGACACGGCAGACACGTTTTACATGGAAGAGCGGATGCTGCAAGGCATGGTGTTGGGCTGTGTGAAACCCGATGCCGACGTGGAGGTGTATCTGCACCGCGTAACGAAATTCGTATGGATAATCAACAGTTGGTCGGTATGCGACACGTTCAAGTTCGGCGGCGGGAAGAAGTTCATCGCCACCCATGCCGACCGCCTGTGGGAGTATCTGAAAGAATGGATGCGTGCCGAGGGCGAATACGAGGTGCGTTTCGGGGTGGTGATGGCGATGAGCCTTTTCACTGACGAGGCTCACATTGCCGAACTCCTCTCCTGCCTCGACGACATCCGCCACGAAGGTTACTACGTGAAGATGGCGGTGGCGTGGGCGCTGTCGGTGTGCTTCGTCAAGTTCCCCACCCTCACGATGGATTACCTCCGCCACAACCGCCTCGACACATTTACTTATAATAAGGCGTTGCAGAAAATCATCGAGTCGTATCGCGTAGATGCACCCACGAAAGAAGTCATCCGCACGATGAAACGCAAGCAGTAACCGCCCCCGCGCAAGGGAACGCCCCGCCCCTTACAGCGTCCCCTTGCTCGACGGCACTTCGAAGTGATACACATCGCGCCGCACCGCCATGCGCAGGCTGCGCGCCAGTGCCTTGAATATCCCCTCTATCTTGTGATGCTCGTTCACGCCCTCGGCACGGATGTTGAGGTTCATCATCGCCGCATCGCTCAGCGACTTGAAGAAGTGGAAGAACATCTCGGTGGGCACATCGCCGATACGCTCGCGCCGGAACTCGGCATCCCACACCAACCACGGGCGTCCACCGAAGTCGAGCGCCACCGTACACAGGCAGTCGTCCATCGGCAGGCAGAAACCGTAACGCTCGATGCCCCGCTTGTCGCCCAGCGCACGCCGCAGACACTCACCCAGCGCCAGCGCCGTATCCTCCACGGTGTGATGCTCGTCCACCTCCAAATCTCCCTTGACATGCACCGTAAGGTCTATCCCCCCGTGCTTGCCTATCTGCTCCAGCAGATGGTCGAAAAATCCTAATCCCGTACGGATGTCGCATTTCCCCGCCCCGTCCAAGTCTACACGGATGTAAATGTCCGTCTCCTTCGTGGTGCGGCGCACCTCCGCCGTGCGTTCTCCGGCAAACAGAAACTCTGCCACGCGGTCCCAGTCGGTAGTGGCAAGGGCGCACACATCCTCCAGTCCCGTACCCGCCAGCACCGCCTTGTCGGGCTGCAAGAGGATGGCACGGCACCCCAGATTACGCGCCAACTCCACATCCGTGGCACGGTCGCCAATCACGAAACTCCCCGCCAAGTCATAGTCCGGATTCCCGATAAAGCGCGTCAGCATCCCCGTGCGCGGCTTGCGCGTAGGCGCGTCGTCGGCAGGAAACGAGCGGTCGATACACACCTCGTCGAACGTCACCCCCTCGCCCTCCAGCGTTTTCATCACCAAGTTATGCACCCCCCAGAACGTATGTTCCGGAAAAGCCTCCGTCCCCAGCCCGTCCTGATTGGTCACCATCACAAACTCAAAGTCCAGCTTCCGGCGTATGAAATACAGGTTGCGCATCACTTTCGGGTAAAACTCCAGCTTCTCGAACGAGTCGAGCTGATAATCCACAGGCGGCTCGATGACCAGCGTGCCGTCGCGGTCGATAAAAAGAACTTTTTTCATGCGTATAATCTGTTATGTAATGAGAGCAAATGTAATACAAAAAAGCGAAACAAGGGGCAGAAAAGCTGTAAATCTGGTACAATAGTCAGTAAATTAGTTACATTTTTTCGGATTCAACCGCTTATCTTTGCACTATTCATCAATAAAGCCTAACGATACGCCATGAACAAAATTTTACTGACACTTGCAGCGGCGATGGCTATATGCCTCACCGCCTGCGCACAAAACAAGGAGAAACGGAACATGGAAACAACAACACCTCGCACGCTGGTGGCATACTTCTCTGCCACCGGAACCACGGCAAAGGTTGCGCGGCAGATTGCCGGCATCGCGGGCGGCACGCTTTACGAGATTACGCCGCAGGAGGCTTACACGGCTGCCGATCTCGACTGGAACGACAAGCACTCGCGCAGCTCGGTGGAAATGAGCAATCCCCAGTCGCGCCCCGAACTGAAAGAATCACAAACGCCCGACGTAGCCGCTTACGACGTGGTTTTCATCGGCTACCCCATCTGGTGGGACCAAGCGCCGCGCGTAATCAACACGTTCATCGAGCGTCATGACCTGAAGGGAAAAACGCTCATCCCCTTTGCCACGTCGGGCGGAAGCGGAATAAGCCACAGCGTAAGCACGCTGAAAACTACTTATCCCGACTTAAACTGGCAAGAGGGCAAACTGCTGAACCACACCGACAGCAACAGCCTCGGCGAGTGGGTAAAATCTTACCAAAAATAAGAAAAGGGCAGTTATCAAGGTAGGGGCGTATGGCATACGCCCTCGGACACACACTTATTTCCGTGGGTTGTATTCGGGCGTATGCCATACGCCCCTACAAGCTATCCGGCGGCAGGCAGACACACTCAAAGCACTGCTGCAACCTTTCGGATATTCTCCAAACGCTGCATGAACGACTTGTCTTTTTTAGCAATGCGCATGTTGTATCTCATTTGAAGTCGCATCAGAGGTTCGGCATCCACTCCTAAAGCCGCTTCAAACATCATAGCCGTCTTCTCTGTAACAGGACGACGTGCGTTGAGTATCTCATTCAGAACAGAATATCCTATGCCCATTTGCTCCGCAAGTTTCCGTTGTGAAATCCCCCTGCATTCGATTTCCTCTTTCAAGATTTCCCCCGGATGCGTGGGAAACGCCGGCTCAAGATTGCCTGCTATCATATTGGGGTCAATTCCTTGAATGGTTATCATAATCAATATTTATAATGGTTTGACAAATTTGTTATATTTCGTAGCAACGGTTTCTCCGTCCCTGATGTGTTCCTTAAATTCGATACGATATTGGTCATTCACCCTCACGGAAGAAAGTCCTGCTTTATCACCTTCTAACTTTTCGTAATTCAGAGCGTTATAACGCATAAGCCCCAAAACGTTGGAAGTATCTCGCATCAAATCTATCACCCGGATATATTTCCGTATAACTTGGGGCTGAAAACGGTGTTTCTTGTCCGTTTTACCCGTAGTATACATTTTCCCGAAGGTATTCCTCATTGAAGATTATTTCCATGCCTCTGTTTTTATCACGGACAAAAATACGCTTTTTTTCAGACATTCGCAAAAAAAGCGAACATTTTATATCCAACATCAACAAGGTAGGGGCGTATCGCATACGCCCGAATACAACCACGTTTATGTTTTTTCCACCACAGATTACACGGATGAAACAAGTTATTATTTCGACATGAATCCGATGGAGGCGGAACGTCGCACCCCATGCCCGGATACTACGAATAAGGAGGGGCGACACTGCCCGTAAGAAGAAGGACTGCTCCGGCTAAAACCGGACAACGCAAGCAGGTGTTTTTTTTCTTGATTCAACGCGAGAAAAATGCCTGCTTGCGCATTTTTATACTTTTTTGCAACATTTTCCCCGAAACCTTGACCACCGAAACAATTTTTCTGCTACATTTGCCTTTAGTTGTAATCTTCAGTTTGCAAAAACGATGAAAAACATAAAACATACGGGGGTTGTAGAGCAGGTGGACGGGATGCGGCTCAAGGTGCGCATCAGGCAGACATCGGCGTGTGCGGCGTGTAGCGCGAAGGCACACTGCAATGCCTCGGAAACAAAAGAAAAGCTGATCGACGTGAGAAACGAGCGGGGGATTCCCTGCCACGCCGGACAGGAGGTGGTGATCTGCGGAGCTGCCTCGATGGGAATGAAAGCGGTGGGATGGGCTTTCGCACTGCCCTTTGCGGTGGTGGTGGCATCGCTCTTTGCCGCCATGAAGCTCACGGGAGGCAACGAACCGCTGTCGGCAGTGGTGGCGCTGGCAATGCTTGTGCCTTATTACCTCGCCCTGCGCCTCTGCCGGAGGTGGCTGGGACGCAGCTTTGTGTTTACCTTAGAATCTGTCAATTAACCATTCAAACAAACTAACTTCATCATACTATGAACTCTATTCTGATAGCAATCATCTCGTTAGGCGCCATCGGGCTGGTGGCGGCAGTCATCTTATATGTGGCATCGAAACGGTTTGCCGTAAACGAAGACCCGCGCATCGCCCGGGTGGCGGAGGTGCTTCCGCAGGCAAACTGCGGAGGATGTGGCTATCCGGGCTGTTCGGGCTTTGCGGCGGCGTGCGTCAAGGCGGGCTCGCTGGATGGGAAACTATGTCCGGTGGGCGGACAGCCTACGATGGACAAGGTGGCTGCCATTCTGGGACTGGAGCCGGTGGCTGCCGAGCCGGAAGTGGCGGTGGTGAGGTGTAACGGCACGTGTGAAAACCGTCCGCGCCTCACGCAGTATGACGGCGTGCGCTCGTGTGCCGTGGCTCATGCCACGTACGGAGGCGAAACGGGCTGTACGTTCGGCTGTCTGGGATGTGGCGACTGTGTGCAGGCGTGTCAGTTCGGCGCACTGCGCATGAACCCCGAAACGGGACTGCCGGAGGTGGACGAAGAGCGGTGTACGGCGTGCGGGGCGTGCGTGAAGGCGTGTCCGCGAAACATCATCGAGATTCGCCCGAAGGGACGGAACAACCGCCGGGTGTACGTAAGGTGTGTCAACAAAGACAAGGGAGCGGTGGCACGGAAGGCTTGTGCGGCGGCGTGCATCGGCTGCGGCAAGTGCGTGAAGACGTGTCCGTTCGAGGCCATCACGCTGAAAGACAACTTGGCGTACATCGACCCTGCCAAGTGTAAGGCGTGCCGCAAGTGCGAGCTGGAATGTCCGCAGGGAACCATCGTGGCTGTAAACTTCCCTCCGCGCAAGGCGAAACCACAAGCCGAGACGGAGGCGTGACAACCGGGAAAAAAAGACCAAAAGTAACTAACCCAATAAAGATATAGTACAGTGAAAACATTCAGAATAGGCGGAGTGCATCCGGCAGAAAACAAGCTGTCGGCAGCGGCGGCAATCGAGGTGCTGGGGCTTCCGCGTCAGGCGGTGTTCCCGCTGTCGCAACACATCGGCGCACCTGCCGTGGCGATAGTGAAGCGGGGCGACAAGGTTAAGGTGGGGACGAAGATAGCCGAGGCGGGCGGATTCGTGTCGGCAGCGGTGTTCTCGTCGGTGTCGGGCACGGTGAGCAAGATTGACAGCGTGACCGACGCGAGCGGATACCGCAAACCTGCCGTATTCATCGACGTGGAAGGCGATGAGTGGGAAGACGGAATCGACCGCTCGCCGGAGCTGGTAAGCGCGTGCAGCCTGAGTTCGGAAGAAATCATAGCGAAGATAAAAAACGCAGGCGTGGTGGGCATGGGAGGCGCGTGCTTCCCTACCCATGTGAAGCTCTCTCCCCCGCCGGGAGTACGTGCCGAGTGTGTGATAATCAACGGCGTGGAGTGTGAACCGTATCTTACTGCCGACCACCGGCTGATGCTTGAAAAGCCCGACCAGATACTGGTGGGCGTGGAGCTGCTGATGCGTGCGGCGAAGGTTAACCGGGCGTACATCGGCATCGAGGCGAACAAGGCGGATGCCATCCGGCTGCTCACCGAAAAGGCTGCCTCGCATCCGGGCATCGAGGTGGTTCCGCTCCAGATGAAGTACCCGCAGGGAGGCGAGAAACAGCTTATCGACGCCATCATCGGACGTCAGGTTCCGGCGCCGCCTGCCATCCCCATCCACGTGGGAGCGGTGGTGCAGAACGTGGGCACGGCGTATGCCGTCTACGAGGCGGTGCAGAAAAACAAACCCTTGCTTGAGCGGGTGGTGACGGTCACGGGGCGGTCGGTGAAACATCCGTCGAACTTCCTTACGCGCATCGGAACGCCTGTGAGCCAACTCATCGAGGCGGCAGGCGGACTGCCCGACAATGCCGGCAAGGTGATAAGCGGCGGTCCGATGATGGGCAAAGCGCTCGCCACGCTGGACGCGCCCGTGTGTAAAGGCAGTTCGGGCGTGCTGATAATGGACGACGAGGAGGCACGCAGGGCAGAACCCCAGCCGTGTATCCGGTGCGCCAAGTGCGTCAGCGTATGCCCCATGGGGCTTGAACCCTACCTGCTTGCCACGTGCTCGGCGCGCGGCGACTGGGAGCGCGTGGAGCATGAAATGATTCTCTCGTGCATCGAGTGCGGCTCGTGCCAGTTCACCTGTCCGTCGCACCGTCCGATGCTCGACTACATCCGTTTAGGCAAAGGCAAGGTGGGCGCCATCGTTCGCGCACGTAATGCTAAAAAATAACTCACACACTGATTATTATGGCAAATAAATTTATCGTATCATTATCGCCTCACGTACACGGGGGCGACAGCGTGAAGCGGAACATGTATGGCGTAATCATTGCGCTGATACCTGCGCTGCTGGTGTCGCTGCTGGTGTTTGGCGTGGGGGCGGCTATCGTCACGCTCACCTCGGTGGCGGCGTGTGTATTCTTCGAGTGGGCTATCACGAAATATATCTTGCGGCGCGAACGCTCGACGGTGACAGACGGGTCGGCGGCCATTACGGGGCTGCTGTTGGCGTTTAACCTGCCGTCGAACCTCCCGGTGTGGATTGTAATCATCGGGGCGCTGGTGGCCATCGGCGTGGGCAAGATGACGTTTGGCGGACTGGGGTGCAACCCGTTTAATCCCGCGCTGGTGGGACGTGTGTTCCTGCTGATTTCCTTCCCCGTACAGATGACCTCGTGGCCGCGGGCAGGACAGTGGGCCGAGTATCTCGATGCCGAAACGGGGGCTACTCCGCTGGCGCTGATGAAGCAGGCGATACATGGCGACGCGGACGCGCTGTCGCAACTGCCCTCGGCATGGGACATGTTCATAGGCAACGCTCCGGGCTGTCTGGGCGAAATCAGTGCGCTTGCCCTGCTGCTGGGCTTGGCTTACATGCTGTGGAAGCGCATCATCACGTGGCACATCCCGGTGTCTATCCTCGCCACGGTGTTCGTCTGCGCGGGACTGATGCACTGGGCGAACCCGGTGTACGCATCGCCCGTCCAGCACCTGCTGAGCGGAGGTCTGATGCTGGGCGCCATCTTCATGGCTACCGACTATGTGACCTCGCCCATGACCCACAAGGGAATGATTATCTACGGAGTGGCTATCGGATTCCTCACGGTGGTAATCCGCGCTTTCGGCTCGTACCCCGAAGGCATGTCGTTCGCCATCCTGATTATGAACGCCTTTACGCCGCTGATTAATACGTACTGCAAACCAAAACGTTTCGGGGAGGTAACGAAGAAATGAAGAAACTTACATCATCTTTAAAGAACATGGCTCTGGCGCTGACGGGCTTTTCGGTGGCTGCCGGGGCACTGCTGGGATGGGTGAACAGCGTGACGGCTGAGCCTATCGCACAAGCTAACGCCAAGACGCTGAGCGACGCCATCGCCGTGGTGGTTCCGCCGTTCGACAACGACCCTGCCGCTTCGCCCGAAACGGTGGAGGTAGAGGGAGTTGCCTACAAGGTATACCGTGCCACGAAGGGAGGCGAGTTTGTAGGTGCTGCCGTAGAATCGTCGGCAAACGGGTTCGGAGGCACGCTGACCGTACTGGTGGGATTTGACAAGGAAGGTAACATTACCGACTATTCGCTGCTGAGCCACTCGGAGACGCCGGGATTAGGCTCGAAGGCGGCAGACTGGTTTAAAAAGGGGGCGAAGGGAGACATCACCGGAAAGAATCCGGGCGAGAAACCGCTCACGGTGAGCAAAGACGGGGGCGAGATTGATGCCATCACCGCTTCGACCATCACCACGCGGGCGTTCCTGAGAGCCGTAAACGCTGCTTACGCCGCTTACACCAACCAGCCGGTAGACGCACACAGCGGGGCTACCGGACAGACTGATGCCACGAGCGGGGCTACCGCCAATCCATAAAGAAAGGAGGAATCGTATTATGATGAATAATTTCAAAATATTGATGAACGGGATTATCAAAGAGAATCCCACATTTGTGTTGCTCTTGGGCATGTGTCCTACGCTGGGCACCACGTCGTCTGCCATCAACGGCATGAGCATGGGGCTTGCCACGATGTTCGTGCTGGTGTGTTCGAACGTTGCCATCTCATCCATCAAGAACCTCGTGCCCGACATGGTGCGCATCCCCATCTTCGTGGTGGTCATCGCCACGTTCGTAACCGTGCTTCAGATGGTGATGCAGGCTTACGTGCCGGCGCTGTATGCCACGCTGGGGCTGTTCATCCCCCTCATCGTGGTCAACTGTATCCTGCTGGGGCGTGCCGAGGCTTTTGCCTGCAAGCACGGGCCTGTCCCCTCGTTCTTCGACGGGCTGGGCATCGGGCTGGGCTTTACCATCGCACTGACGCTGCTGGGCGGCGTGCGCGAGCTGCTGGGCACAGGCAAACTGTTTAACATGACCATCCTGCCCGAACAGTACGGGATGCTGGTATTCGTCTTGGCTCCGGGAGCGTTTATCGCACTGGGTTACCTGATAGCCATCGTCAACCGCCTGCGCAAGGCATAACGCATTGTTACATCTATCATAAAAACAGAAACTGAGTATGGAATACATCTTGATATTTATCACGGCAGTGTTTGTCAATAACATCGTGCTGTCGCAGTTCCTCGGCATCTGTCCGTTCCTCGGCGTGTCGAAGAAGGTAGAAACCGCCATGGGCATGGGGGCAGCCGTGGCGTTCGTGCTTACGCTTGCCACCATCGTAACGTATGTCATTCAGAAATTTGTATTGGATGCCTTCGGGCTGGCCTACATGCAGACCATCGCGTTTATCCTCGTGATAGCCGCACTGGTTCAGATGGTTGAAATCATTCTTAAAAAGGTATCGCCCGCACTGTATCAGGCGCTCGGAGTGTTTCTGCCGCTCATTACCACCAACTGCTGCATCCTCGGCGTTGCCATCTTGGTGATTCAAAACGATTACGACCTGCTTACGGGTGTGGTTTACGCTTTCTCTACCGCACTGGGATTTGCGCTGGCGCTCATCGTGTTTGCCGGCATACGCGAACAGCTCAGCCTCGTCAATATCCCGAAAGGGATGCAAGGCATGTCTATCGCCCTGATTACCGCCGGACTGCTGGCTATGGCGTTTATGGGTTTTTCGGGAGTAGACAAGGGTCTGTCTGCCCTGTTTGGTCTGTGATGACAGGCTTGATGCGCAGCGAGTCCATCTCCGCCATCGTCCCGTTAAACACGTTCAGGTCTACCTGATTATCAATTCCGGGCAGCGTGCCCACGTCGGTATGCTGCCAGAATTTCCACTCGCCCTCGTATGCCACCGAGTCGACATAATAATGTGCTATCCAGTAAGGATATGAGTTGAACAGCGAGTCGTTCAGATAGCGCGTTTTATACTTGTACGAGGTATACAGGATAGGCTTCACGCCGTAATGACGCTCCACGCGGTCGAGCCACTTCTTGAGGTCGGCACGCAGCTTGCGCGCGTCGGCAGGGCGTGTCTCGATGTCGAGCACCGGAGGCAAGTCGCCCGGTTCGAGCTTCACCGAACGGATGAAGAAGTCCGCCTGACGCTCCGGCGAAGTCTTCGGATTATAGAAATGATAGGCACCGCGGATGAATCCCACGCGGCGTGCTTCATCGAAATTGCGCACGAAAGCCGTGTCGCTGAAATCTCCCCCCTCCGATGCTTTCATGAATACGAACCTCACAGGAAACGGAGCCTGCTGCACGCCTCGCAGCTTCTCCCAGTCGATGCGTCCCTGATGGTGCGAGATGTCAAACCCGTGTACGCTGTAGCCGTAGGGCAGACACACGCCGTAAGCCTTCGTTCCGTAGCAGGGCTTCCAGCGGTAAGCATAAGGGCGGATAAAGAAATAGTAAAACCCTGCCAACAGGATAACCCCCACCGCCCCCATCATCAGGTAATACGCCCATGAGGGGAAATTCCGTTTGCGCTCTCCGCCTTTTTTCTTCCTGCCGCGTTTTGCATTTCCCTTACGCGGTGCAGCCTCCCTGCGTCTGGCAGGTGCAGCCTTGCGTGAGCGTGTCGTTGTCTGTCGAGGTTTATTCACCACCAATATGGGCGGTTCTTTGGTCATGATATATCAGTCAGGGATTTCAGGATTCATTTAAGGCACGAATTCCGCCGAGCCGCACGGACGCAAATCCGCACGGTACTCACGCAATTCGTGCCTGATGAATGGTGTTTCTTACAAATAATAAAAAAAAGTATTCTATTTACTTAGCCTGCTCCAACTGGAGGGTCTTCGTAGGCTGGTCGCATACTTCCGTAGGACCGAAGTACTGGATCGGGCCCGGATATACGTAAGCGGTTTCCTTAGCCCAAGTGTCGCGTACGGCAGCAAAAGCCTTGAACGGAGCACCATCCAAGCGCACCAATGCTTTCTGGATAACCGGTTTCATTTCGCCGTGACGACGTTCCATGTTCATCATCATCGTGATAGGCACACCGCCTGCAATCCACTCTTCAGCCGGAGCCGTGGTGTTGCGTACCGATGACATGTAACCCGTCTTGCCGTTAGCAATCAGCATTGAAGCCGTGTAACCCAGTGAGTAGCAGTAGTCGGCATCAAAGTTCGACGGAGCAGCGCAGCGTCCTTCGTAACCGAAGAAGTGGTGCTGAGCAGCGAATTTGCCCACATACTTGCCTTCAGCCTTCCATGCAGCCAGTTTCTTGCCTACCATTTCAGACAGCAGCTTTTCGGTTTCGATGAGCGATACCTGTACGTTTCCGTGCGGGTCGCGGTCGAGTGTCAGCTGGCGAGCCACGCCTTCGGGCAGTGAAGCGTAAACGGCAGCATTTTCAGCCGTCAGGTGGTCGATGATGTACTGGCGTTGCTGGTTCGGTTCTACCGCAGCGTATGCTTCAGCGTTTACGGCAAGGAAGTCGTTCAGTTCGGCAATCAGCTTCTTCATAGCCGGGATGAACTCGATCAAGCCTTCCGGAATCAGCACCGTACCGAAGTTGTTGCCATCGGCAGCACGTGAAGCCACAGCGCTTGCGATGTACGTAACCACGTCGTCGAGCGACATGTTCTTAGCCTCTACTTCTTCCGAGATAAGGCAGATGTTCGGCTGAACCTGAAGCGCACATTCCAGCGCGATGTGAGAAGCCGAGCGTCCCATCAGCTTGATAAAGTGCCAGTATTTGCGAGCCGAGTTACAGTCGCGTTCGATGTTACCGATAACCTCCGAGTAAGTCTTGCAAGCCGTATCGAAACCGAAAGAAGTTTCAATCATTTCGTTCTTCAAGTCGCCATCGATGGTTTTCGGGCAGCCGATAACCTGTACGCCGTAGTTCTTCGCAGCGTAATATTCAGCCAGCACGCAGGCATTGGTATTCGAGTCGTCGCCGCCGATGATAACCAGCGCCTTGATGCCCAGTTCTTTCAAGATTTCGTATCCCTTTTCAAACTGGTCTTCTTTTTCCAGCTTGGTACGTCCTGAGCCGATGATGTCGAAACCACCCGTGTTACGGTATTCGTCGATGATGTCGGCAGTCAGTTCTTTATAGTTATGGTCTACCAAACCGCCCGGGCCGAGGATAAAGCCATACAGCTTGTTGGCGGGGTTCAGTTTCTTGATACCGTCGAACAAACCAGAGATTACGTTGTGTCCGCCCGGAGCCTGTCCGCCCGAAAGGATAACGCCTACGTTCATCGGAGCGTATTCTTTGGCTTCACCTTCAACGAACTGAATCAAAGGCATTCCGTAAGTGTTAGGAAACAGTTTCTGGATAGCTTCTTGGTCGGCTACCGACTGGGTCGGTTCGCCCTCTTTTGCTACCACCGCGCCCTTTAAGGCTTTTGGCAATTTCGGCTGATAAGCAGCTCTTGCGATTTGTAATGCACTTTTTGTCATGATTCTTAATTATTATATATAAGGTGTGTAAAAAAGTCGGTTGCTTTGAATCCCTGCAAATTTCGTTTTTTTTTCGGAAATACGAAAGAAAGTAATAAACTTTTCTTACCTTTACCCATGAAAAACTGCAAACTTTAATTTTTTAAGAATCATGGCAAGTAGAAAAAATCTGAAAAAACGCATCAAGAATGCATACGAAACAATGTTATACCTGTGTATGGTAGAAGCCTCTGCCGCCGAAAACCAGCAACAGCGCGAAAAGGCTGCCGAGGTGATGACCGACCTTGCCGTGCTGTTCCAAGATTTGGTGTGCCGCATCAGCCATACCGAGCCGGGAAGCACGAAGCTCTTTTACCAGAAGCTGAGAAACGACTTTGCCGAGGGGATGAAGGCGGCGCTTGACAAGCTGTACGACCAACCTGCCGAGGCATGAAGCAAGCACTGAGCCGGTTTATCTACCACAGGCTGCTGGGGTGGAAAGCGGTGGTAGGGGTGCCCGACTTCAAGAAGTGCATCTTCTGTGCCGCACCGCATACCACCAACTGGGATCTCTTCATCGGGAAGCTGTTCATCAACGCCATCGGGCGCAAGTCGGGCTTCCTCATGAAGAAAGAGTGGTTCTTCTTCCCGCTGGGCGGATGGTTCCGGAGCATGGGGGGCATACCGGTGTATCGCGACAAGCATACGTCGATGGTCGACCAGCTCATCGCCCGCGTGAAAGAGAGCGACGAGTTCCACCTCGCCATCACGCCGGAGGGCACGCGTTCTGCCAACCCCAACTGGAAACGGGGCTTTTACTACATCGCGCTGGGGGCGCAGATTCCCATTGTGCTGGTGGGGGTCGACTACGAGCGGAAGTGTATCACCGCCGAGCGTTACCTCATCCCCACGGGCGATGTGGAGAATGACATGCGCGAAATCAAACAGTATTTCAAAAACTTCAAGGGGAAGCATCCGGAGCGGTTCGACGTGGGCGACTGCTGACCGGGGGCTTCCCCTTGCTTTCGCCCGCACGGCGAAAGGTTCATCGTGTGCTTACGCGCGGCGGCGCGTCATGCTTTGCCGAGCCACTCCGGGACTTCGCGCGAGACGTCGAAACACGGACACTGCTTCGTCCACTCGTGAGGCTCTACCGTGCCGTCGCCGTCGAGGTCGGGGCTGAGGTCGCGGTGTCCCACCACCCGCTTAATCCCGTAATCCTTTGCCAGCACCCTTACCAGCACACACAGCGCATGGCGTTGCTGCGGGGTGCGCGTGTCGGCAGCACGTCCGCCGGCATCCAGCCCGCCCTCGTAGGCTATGCCGATGCTCTTGGCGTTGAATCCTCTGGCGTGGGCACCCGTCCGCTCCACGGGGCGCATGGAGCAGATCTGCCCGTCGCGGCGGATGTAGTAATGATAGCCGCACCCGTCGAACCCGCGACGGCGGTGCATGGCGTCCAGCGCGTGGGGCGAGAGCGGTACATCCGCCCTCGTAGCCGTACAGTGAACTACAATCGTGTCGATTTCCCTCATTCGCACTCCTTTCTTTTTCCGGTGAGGATGCAAAGCAGGCACTTTATCACCCTGACAATAATCCATTTCAGTTTACTTTTCATCATACGTGTGTTTTACATGGTGTTTGTGGTTCGTCAAAAAAAAAGGCAGACAGCCCCGCCGCACCGGGCGACAGGGCCGGGAGGAGTCAGGCAGACAGTCCGCTGTCGGGTTCTCCCTCCTCTTCCTCGCCGCCGTCTGCAGTGCCGCCGGTACGGTCGAGCGTGCTCACGCGCTCAAACGCCAGCGTCTTCAGTGCATCTTGCAGCACCGCCCCCGGACGGAACAAGATGCGCTTGCGCTTAATCATGCCCGTGGTGAACGCATCTTCGGTATCGCTGCCCTCGCTGCCCAGACTGACTTGCAGCGAGCCGAGGCTTCCCAGACGGATAATCTCACCACACTTCAGTCCGTCGCTCACCGCCTCCTCAAGCGCCGTAAGCACCGCCACCACGTCGGGTCGCGTCACGGTACACTCACGCTGGATGCGCGTGGCGATTTCTTCAATGCTCATCACCCCGCGTGCCTGAGCCCGTGCGTAAAACTTGGGCGGCGAGTCGGGGTCTTGGGGGTTCTTACGTGCGGCAAGCGAGTAGGTCACTAATTTTTCCATAGCTCTGTTCTCCTTTCATTTTTAGTTGGTTAAACATCGATTTCTTTATTACGATGCAAAGATACAATGCCGGGAAAAAGCTATGTCGCGAACGGTCGCGTGCGGTCGTGATGAAAACGCAGATTTTTTTTCTTCACCACAGATTACACAGATTAATAATTTTATTTTTCTCATCTGCGAAAATCTGTGTAATCTGTGGTGAAAGAAAAAATATCTGCGGAAATCTGTGTAATCTGTGGTGAAAGAAAAATATCTGCGAAAATCTGTGTAATCTGTGGTGAAAAAAATATCCGCGTTTCAAAGATTCAAGGCTCACCCAGTCCGCGGATAATCACTTCCACTTCGGGTTTAAGGTAATACTTGCGGTGCTTGTCGTGATTCAGTTCGCTCAGCCCCTGCACGATGCTGGGACAGTGGTTTATCCACCGCTGGAAGTTGCGCATCGCCGTGGCAGGGCGACTGTTGGGAAAATACAACCGGGCAAGCTCCGACTTGCCGTACACACGCAAACGAAAAGGTTCTTCTGGTTCTAACATAATCAATATTTTTCTTTGACTATGGAGGTTGAAACGCGGATTAACGCAGATTAGCGCGGATATTTTTTTAACACAGATTACACAGATTATCGCAGATGGAAAAATAATAAAATTATTAATCCGTGTAAATCTGCGTGAATCTGCGTTTCAAGCCCCACACACGGTTTACAATAGCTTTTTAATCCACCCTGCGGGCGGCTCGTACTCGCCGATGCGCGTCATGCTGGGGTTATATCCGTAATACACCTTGCCGGTGCTGCCGTTGCGGTGCTTCGCCACGATCGCCACGCCCAAGCCCTCGGTGGGATAGCCCGAATCTTTCTCGGTGTGGAACCCGCAACGCTCCGGACGGTAAAGCATCACCACCATGTCGGCATCCTGCTCGATGGCGCCACTCTCACGCAGGTTGCGCAGCTCCGGGATGCCGTAACGCTGCCCCTCCACCTGACGGTTGAGCTGGCTCGACACGATGACCGGACAGCCTAACGAACGAGCCAAGCCTTTGAGCCGCCGACTGCACTCTGCCACCTCCTGCTCGCGCGTGCGCCCCTTCGACACGGTTTCGAGCAACTGGAGGTAATCGACGAACAACAGTCCCAGCCGCCCCTTCGCCTGAAGCCCTTTGGCGATGATGCACAGCTGGTCAATGTTGATGTAAGGCGTATCGTCGACGTGGATGGGCAGCGCCGACATCCGCTCCGCCGTCCGGCGCACGTCGTCCAGCTCCTCGTCGGTCAGCTGCCCCCGCTTCATGCGCAGCGGGTCGGCACGGCTCTCTGCCAGCACGAAGCGTTCGCCCACCTCGGCGGCAGTCATCTCAAGGGTGAAAAACGCCACGGGCACCCCCGCCATCGCCGCTTTGCGGGCAAAAAAGAGGTCGATAGCCGTCTTCCCGTCGCCCGGACGCGCGGCAGTGAAAATCAGGTTCCCCGGCTGCCATCCCCCCGTCAGCGCGTCAAGCTCCGCCAGACCGGTGGGCACCCCCGTCAGTCCGCCCACCGACAGCGCCTGCCTGCGTTCCACCTCGCGCACGGTGCGGTCCATCACCTCCGGCATGTCGTGCAGGTGGTCTTCCACCTCCGAGTCGTCGAGCAAGGCAGCAATCTCGCGCTGCACGGCGATAACCACGTCGTACACGTCGTTCGTCATGTCGCCCGCCGCCTTGAGCTGCTCCGAGAGCACCTGCACCAACCTCCGGCGCAGGTAATACTGCTGAAGGATAAGGCAGTGATACTCGATGTGTGCCGCCGACGCCACGCGCCCTGCCAGCATTGCCACGCGGTACGCCCCGCCCGCCTCGTCGAGCGTTCCGGAGCGCCGCATCTCCTCGGTCACGGTAAGCATGTCGACTCCCTCGCCGCGCCCGTAGAGCGCAGCCACGGCACGAAACACTGCCTGATGTGCCGACACGTAAAACATCTCCGGGCGCAGGCGTTTCAATACCGTGTCCTGCGCCCCGCGTTCCAAGAGACATGCTCCCAGAACGGCTTCCTCAATCTCTGATGCTGAATTTTCCATAGTGTGTTATGTGTGTGTGTTTTTATTCACCACAGATTACACAGATTAAACAAATTATTATTTTGCATATAGAAGTGGAAACGCGGATTTACGCGGATTCACGCGGATTAATAATTTTATTTTTTTCATCTGCGGAAATCTGTGTAATCTGTGGTGAAAAAACAAATCAGTTGATAACAAAGCTGCGCCGTGCCAGATAGCCGGCAGCCGAGCGCAGGCGCCGCATGTCTCCCACCTCACAGATATACCACTCGATGTTTTTCCGTGCCTCCCCGCGCTCGTAGGCGTTCAGTTTCGACCACGCCCGGCGCGCCATCTCCTTGTCGACGGCGGGCATTTGGGTAAGCTCGTGGTAAACCTGCCAGAACTCTTCGAACTTTTCGTCGCTGCGGTTCACGCCCGGCTTCGTGCCACACTCCATGCGGCACAGCTTGTTGTAGTGCAGCATGATGATGCTCACCCCATCGCCTGTAAGCGTGTAGCGGATGATTCCCTCACGCTGCAAGGCGGCAAGAAAGCGGCGCGTACGTGTCCGCCCCCACCCCAAACGGAGCGAAAGGCGGCGCACCGAAATGTGCATCTCGCCCCGGTGAAGCTGGGGCTGCTCGGTGTAACAAGCCGTGTAAAGCATATACAGGTATGCTTCGGTGTCGGTTAACGGACGTTCTTCGCCCAACTCATGAAACATTTCTCCCAACATGTTGCGGGGAACTACCATAAATCCCTGATTCCCCGGCGATTGCATAACTTTCGTTATCATCAATCATTAAAAGTTTTTGCGAGGCGAACCACCGTCTGACCCACTTTAACATTTCAAATGGACCACTCAACTGCTTCGCGCTCAGGTTATTACTCGGAGAGGTGTTACGCAAGTGTACCACCTGCCGTACCACCCTCTCTATTTATTATATAAAAGAAAGAAATAATAAGCAACGGAAGATTCTTTGCCGGCAAAGAACGTTCGTATTGATATTTTTCTTAATTTTAACCTCGATTTCCCAACAAGAGGTTATGTGTTACGCCGCAAAAATGGAGATTTTTTATCAAACAAACCCTGCCTTACAGGGCAGGATAAAACCGAAAATATTTTACGTAACACATGGCTAAAAAACAGACTGACCTATTGCCTTTCTGCGAAGTAAGCAAGGAGCAACTTGAGGCGTGGATGAGTACCGTCCACTTATTTTTTGACAAAATGTATAAAACGGCGGACATACCGAAAGCGCGCGTTATCAGCGCCACCGGATGCCACGAGCGGACGCTCTACGCCAAACGGCATAACTATAAGTTTGAAACCATGGCAAGATTAGTGTTCTTCCTCACCCAAGCCATGAACTTCACGCTTAACCTGAACGCGCTGTTACAGGCGGTGATACACTGCTGCCGCGAGGGGAAAGACCTCGTGATACAGCCTGCCGACCCCGACGCGCCGCTGGAACCGGGACAGGAGAAAATTCTGGCACAAAAACGCAAGCGCAAGCGTTGAACCGCTTGTCGGCACGGGAGGCGGAACGCTTGCGGAAGCACCCGCACACCCAAGCCGTAAAAATCCGGACACACTGCCCGAAGTCATAACAATCTCTAATGATGTTTGAATTATTCGGGTTTTGTGTTCGGACTTTACCATATTTTGCGTACCTTTGCCCCGAAGTACGACCCCGTGGCAGCAACTGTGGGAGGCTTTCCTATACGGAGGCGGCACGCAGGCAGGCTTCATCTTCAGGGAAAGACGGACAAGAACCTGCGCTAACAACGCGAAGCGCAGGGAAAAGAGGAACACCCCTATCCCACGAAAAACCTCACCACAAACAGTCAACACCGAACCCGAACAAATACGAATGACGGAAAACATCCAGAGCGAAACGGTATGGATGCCCCTGCAAACCATCTACAACAAAGAGTTGCTGGTGGGCGAATACCTGCGAGAGAAACATATCGAGTATTACATACCCATGAGCTACGAGCTGCACGAAGCCCACGGCGATCCGGAACAGGGCAGGCGCACGCTTGTACCCGCCATCCACAACCTGCTGTTCATCCGCTGCCGGTACGACGAGGAATGGTGCCGCCGCTTTGTGCGCGAATCGCCCCACCCCGTCTACTTCCTGAAGCGCGAACGGGCGGGAAACGGGTTTTGCACCGTGGGCGAGGCGGAGATGCAGAACTTCATCCGTGCCACCAACCCCGACATCGAGGGGACGCGCTTCGTGAACCCCGAAAAGCTGAAGGGCAAGAAGGGCACGCCGGTACGCATCGTGAAACCGGGACCGCTGTATGGCGTAACGGGAACTTTCGTGCGCTACGGCGGAAAGCATTACATCGCCATACAGATGCCGCAGAGCACCACGCTCATCAAGGTGAGCTACACGTGGTGCGAACTGATCGAATGATTTTCCATTCACCACAGATTACACAGATTATTATTTTTTGAAACGCGGATTCACGCGGATTAGCGCGGATTAATAATTTTATTATTTTTTCATCTGCGAAAATCTGTGTAATCTGCGGTGAAAGAAAACAGTAAAAAATAACGACATCGAGACATCACCCGGCAGGCACTCCGCACGGGATGAGGGTGCGACATGGGTTGATTATGAATTTATTAACTAAAACAGCTCACCACAGATTACACAGATTATTATTTTTTGAAACGCGGATTTACGCGGATTAGCGCGGATTGATATATTTATATTATTCTCATCTGCGAAAATCTGCGTAATCTGCGGTGAAAAAATATCTGCGGAAATCTGCGTAATCTGCGGTGAAAAAAAGACGGTGGAAAGCAACAAAAATGTAGGGGCGTATCGCATACGCCCGTCAGCATCCACGCGGTATGTATTAGGTGCATGTAATTTTAGTGTATGTAATTTTAGTGCATGTATCCGGGCGTATGCGATACGCCCCTACAAATTAAATATTTTAATCGGTGTAATCTGTGGTGAAAAGAGTACCCCGACAGTAACGGGTTGCGGCATACTTCATGTCAATATAAAACGCTGTACTAAGACAATTAAAAAAATGAATCACGCTTTTATTATTCAAGTACATAACTATCCTGAACAGCTTAAAGAAATAATAGACTTGCTACACGCCGAAAATCATTATTTCTTTATTAATGTTGATAAAAAAGTGGATGACCACCCATTCAAAGAAGCACTGAAAGGATATTCAAATATTTTTTTCACATTTGGAAAAGAAAGAACCAACGTCAACCATGCCGGATTTTCACAAATTCGGTGTACACTGAGGCTTTTACGAATGGCACGTTCCATGAATATGGATTATTACCATTCGTTAAGCGGTCAAGATTTTCCTTGTGTCAACAATAAGACATTCGATGATTTCTTTGAATCATGCGATAGTAAAAGCTATATGCACTATGACAGCCCCGAAGAAGCAAAAGCATGGGCGAAAGACAAATACCCTAACCGATACAGACGCTACTATGCTTACGATATGCCGGGAGGGAATTGTAAACCTGTAAAAATCGTAATCAGGGTATTAAACAAGTTTTTTAGCTTTTTACCTCAAAGGTCTGAAATAAACAATGTGGCAGCCGGCTGGAGTTGGTTTTCGTGGCACAAACAAGTTGTCGACTACGTTTTAAAATACTTGAATGACACTCCGAAGTTTTTAAACCGATTTAAATATACAGCCTGTTGTGACGAAGTTATTTTCCACACCATGCTTAACGACTTGGATAAGAAACTGAACATAGAGAAATATAATTGCTTGCGATTTATCGAATGGCATCCACACAGAGCGTTCAAAACATTACCCTTAGTGCTTAATCAGTCTGAATACAAAGAAATAATTGACAGCGGATGTTTCTTTTGCCGAAAAATTCACCCAACCGAGTCCCAACAGCTTAAACTGATGTTGAAGGAATATATTCACGATTTGGATTCCCCACACTCTTCTTATGGACAAAAGTTCGAATAACAAACGTATAGCAAAAAATACGATGCTGCTGTATGTGAGGATGCTACTCACGATGGCGGTAAGCCTGTACACTTCCCGTGTGGTACTGAATGTTCTCGGAATAGAAGATTTCGGTATTTACAACGTAGTAGGCGGAATTGTTGCCATGTTTAGTTTCCTTAATACGGCTATGGCTGCCGGAACGCAGCGGTATCTGACTTTTGAGTTGGGAAAAGGGAACATGGAACAGTTAAAGAAGGTATTCAGCACCAGCCTTCAAATCCATGTTCTGATTGTGCTGCTGGTTATATGCCTCGCGGAAACCATAGGGCTGTGGTTTCTTTATAACAAGATGACAATCCCGCCGGACAGGATGGATGCCGCCGTATGGACTTACCAAGCTGCTGTGGCTTCTACCGCCGTATTAATCATCAGCGCACCTTATAATGCAGCCATCATCGCCCATGAAAAGATGAAGTCGTTTGCTTACATCTCTATTTTAGAAGTTACGCTGAAACTTCTGATTGTTTACCTGCTTCTGTTGGGTGATTTCGATAAACTGAAGTTATACGCCGTACTCATATTGGGAGTACAGATGAGTATACAAGTAATTTATCAACTATACTGCAAACGCCAATTCACGGAAACGAAGTATCACTGGACTTACGATAAAAAACTATTTAAAGAAATGACAGCTTTCGTGGGGTGGAATTTATGGGGAAACTGTGCGGCAATAGCTTTCACACAGGGAATCAACATTCTGCTGAACATGTTTTTCGGTCCGGTGGTCAATGCGGCGAGAGGCATCTCGGTACAAGTGCAAAATGCGGTCAATCAATTCTCCTTTAACTTCCAAACGGCATTGAATCCGCAGATAACCAAATCGTATGCGCAACAGGATTATGGATACATGCACCAACTCATATTCAGGAGTTCAAAATTTACCTTTTTCTTGTTACTGTGTCTGTCTTTACCCATCGAACTGGAAACGGAAACCATCCTCTCTATCTGGCTGAGCAACATTCCTGAAAACAGTGTCACTTTTCTGCGAATCATACTGTGTATAACGGTTGTCGACTCTGTGGCAAACCCGCTCATGGTGTCTGCCGCCGCAACGGGAAGAGTAAAACGATACCAGTCCGTTATAGGAGGAATTTTACTGACCATCGTACCGATTTCGTACATCGTACTAAAAATGGGCGGCAGTCCTGCTTCCGTTTTTATCGTACATCTCTGCATTTGCATCATTGCCTTTATAACACGGCTGCTGATTATCCGCCCTATGATAAAGCTATCATTAAGGCTATATATACGGCAAGTTATAGTTAGATGTTTCATTGTTCTTGCAATGTCAGCGGTAATCCCCATAACGCTTAAATGCTGCCTGAAAGAATCCATGATAAGTTTCATTATAGTCTGCGCCTCGTGTGTTATCTGCGTTATCGCTTCTGTGTACATTGCGGGGCTGAGCAAATCGGAAAGAGATTTCATAAACAAAAAACTGCAAGCTATCTGTAAATCATGATTAAAATTACCCGACCCGAAAACTGTTGCGGGTGTAGCGCCTGCGCCCAACGATGCCCCAAACAGTGCATAACGATGGAAGAAGACCCTGAAGGCTTCCTCTATCCTCGGATAGACCTGTCAAAGTGTATTGACTGTAAACTATGTGAAAAGGTTTGTCCGATTATCAACCCCAACGAAGATAAACAACCTCTGGAAATATATGCTACCATCAATCCGGATGAAGAAACAAGAAAACAAAGTTCGTCGGGAGGCGTATTTAGTCTGTTTGCCACCCGAATCATTCAAGAAAACGGCGTAGTATTCGGAGCGCGGTTTGACGAAAATGGGGAAGTAAAACACGATTATACCGAAACATTAGAAGGATTAGCCGTTTTCAGAGGTTCGAAATACGTGCAAAGCCGCATAGGAAACACTTACCAAAAAGCAGAATCATTCTTAAAATCCGGCAAGAAAGTATTATTCTCCGGTACACCTTGTCAGATAGCCGGACTGAAAAGATTTCTGAGAAAAGATTATGATAATCTTATAACGGTTGACTTTATCTGCCACGGAGTTCCCAGCCCGAAAATATGGCGGCATTACCTGAAAGTAACCTGCAACAAACTTGCCGGAGGTGAGGATTACGAAATAAAAGCCATCAACTTCAGAAATAAAGACAGGGGATGGAAAAACTTCAGTTTTCTTTTAAACCTAAACGTGACAGGAAAGACTAATAAAACGCTCTGTGAACCTGCCGGCAATAATGCATACATGAAAGGATTTTTAGGCAATTTATATTTGCGCCCTTCTTGCCATTACTGTGCTGCAAAATCCGGAAAATCAGGAAGCGATATAACCTTTGCCGACTATTGGGGAGTACAAAAGCAAAATCCGTCATTGAATGATGACAAAGGTGTCAGTTTGGCTTTCTACAACACACCCAAAGGAAGTTTATACAAGCTACCTTCAGACACACCGCTTTCATACCAAGAAGCCATAAAGTATAATCGGGCTGCCGTGAAAAGCCACAAAGCCCATCGCAAACGGAATCTTTTCTTTCAGAAATTCAACGAAGGCGAAACTGACATGGCTACTCTCGTCAGTCAACTCACCAAAGAGACCATTACAGCCAAAGCTATAAGATTAACCAAACGAATTATCATAAAGATTATAAGAAAATCATGAAAATAGGAATACTTACACTTCCGTTTGGCAAAAACTATGGAGGCATGTTACAAACGTATGCCTTACAGCAAGCATTAATGAAAATGGGACATGAATGTACTACCATTAACCTGCGCCCAGTACATGAGAAGCCAACACTGACCAACAAACTGAAAAAGAACCATCTCTTACGGAAACTACTTGGAAAGAGATTTGCATTTGATGCAAAAGAAGAGGCTTTGATACAACAATATACCAATCTTTTCATTAAACAGCATATCCGCACCACAAGCCTTGTTTATGCAGGCGAGACAGATAAGCTCGGCGGATATGATTATAAAGCATATATCGTGGGGAGCGATCAAGTTTGGCGTCCTAACTATACTCCCAATATTCGACATTACTTCTTTGATTTCTTGAAAGACAAACCCGAAGCCATAAAGATAGCCTATGCAGCATCTTTCGGGGTTGACGACTGGGAATTCAGTGCGGAAGACACAAAAGCTTGTGCTGCCCTTGCACAAAAATTCAACGCAATATCCGTCAGAGAGAAGTCGGGCATAGAGCAGTGCAGACGTTACTTCGGAATTAACCACGTAAAACAACTACTTGACCCGACTTTACTGCTGGATAAAGAGGATTATATCCGATTAGTGAAAGACGAAACAAGCGAGTCGGAAAATAATCAGCTCACAGTTTATATATTAGACCCTACCGAAGATAAACTCAAAACGGTAAACAGAATATCATCCGATTTAGGCTTACACACCTCTGAATTTATTCTGCTCCCGACACCGCAAAACCGCCCTAAATCAATCACCCCGTATATTCTTCAGCCCGTAACCCAATGGCTGAACAGCTTTATAAATGCTCGGTATGTAATAACAGATTCGTTTCACGGTACGGTTTTCGCCATCCTGTTTAACAAGCCGTTTATAACAATCGCAAACAATGAAAAGGGCTTACCACGGTTCAACTCGCTACTCGAAACCTTTAAGTTGCAAGACCGGCTTGTACATAATGAAAAAGAAATTACCCCTGAGCTGATACATGCTCCCATTGACTTTAATCAGGTAAACGACATCTTGCGGCAAGAAAGAGAAAAAGCTATTTCCTTTTTACGCGAATCATTAAACCAATAATCACATTATATAGATGACTATCATATATTTATCTTTACCCTTTTTTGCCGATTGTGACTTTCCGCTGGTAAAAGAATTAAGGAAACAGGGATGCAGGGTTATTCATATCATCCCCATTACGCCCCAATGCTTGAAATCGACCCTGATAGACATATCCAAGCAATATCCTTTAAACGGAATCTTTAAAACGGACATTTACGATGAAATAAAAATATATTCGGAATATCTTGACGAAAAAGACACCTACATCGTTAACCGTAACTACACCAGCAAGCACCTGCTTAAACGATTGAAATCTACATTCCAGCTCTTGAAACTTATCAGGTCTTTCCGTCCGGATTACGTTTGGACAAGTTCCCCGTTCGGGTTTTACGATTTAATTTTATATACCTTGCCCAACATCGTATTAACGGTTCACGACCCTTTTCCGCACAGCGGAGAAAACAATACGCACCGAAGCATTACAGAGAAAATCGCTTTCAAGCTATGTAAAAAATTTGTTTTGCTTAACAGCAAACAATCGTCGGCATTTATCAATGCCTACCACATCAAGCCGTCGTCCGTATTAATCAACCGCTTAGGCACTTACGATTGCATCAAAATATTTGCTTCTAAAACCGCAGACTCTGTTCCGCCATATCCCTACGTGCTGTTTTACGGAAGAATATCTCCGTACAAGGGCATAGAATATCTGTTGGAGTCTTTTCTGAAAATCCATGAAACCTATCCGGAATTACACCTGATAATAGCCGGAGGCGGAAAATATCATTTCGATATTTCTCCGTACCAAAAGCTGGATTACATAGAGTTCAGAAACTATCACGTGAGCATGGATGAAACCGTAAACTTGTTTCAACATGCAAAATTCGTTGTATGCCCTTACCTCGATGCAACCCAAAGCGGCGTGATAATGACCGCTTACACCATGAACAAAGCCGTAATAGCTACAAAGGTGGGTGCGCTTGAAGAAACCGTTATCGACGGCGAAACCGGACTGACAGTTGCCCCCGCAGACAGCAGAGAGCTGTATGACGCCATATCACAGCTATACAGCCAACCAGAGTTATTGACCCGGATTGAAGAGAATATAAAAAACAAATACCAAAAAGGAAATGACTCATGGACTGAGATTGCACAAAAGTATATTTCCTTTTTCCAACAAAATTCATCCAAATAAAACACTGAGAAAAAATGAAACTGTTTTTCTTGATAGAAAGTTTACACAAAGCTGCCGGAACAGAACGCATCGCCACCGATGTGGTCAACGCGCTTTACGAAAAAACGCAATGGGAGATTACTTTCATTACCGTTTCATCCAACACGGAATGTTATTTCAATGTAAACAGCCATATATCTGTCAAATCCATCAACAGCGATATAAAACACCCGTTACAGGCTATCGGGAATTTACGCAAACTTATCAAACAACATAGTCCCGACTACATTATAAACGTGGCTACCGTGATGAGCCGATTATCCATTCCCGCAGCTATGTTTACTCCGACCAAAGTTATTACGTGGGAGCATTTCAACTTATTTGCCGGCTCTAAGTTGGGGTATATGTGGCGAATCTGTTCGGCTGCGCTCAGCCGTAAAACCATCGTACTTACTCATAAAGACCGGTCGGCTTATCCGAAATGGCTTCACGGAAAAGTACAGACGATTTACAACTTCCCTACACCGATAAAGGACGCACCGGCAGAACTGACATCCAACATCGCCATATCCGTAGGCAGACTGACTTATCAGAAAGGATTCGACATGCTGCTTAACGTTTGGGAAAAAGTATGCCGGAAAAACAAGGAATGGAAACTCTACATCGTAGGCAACGGAGAGGATGAAGATAAGCTGAAACAGCAAGCCAAAAATCTGGGTATAGACCAATGTGTTTCGTTTATACCCGCAACGCCCAAGATTATAGAACTTTACAAGCAGGCTTCCCTATATATCATGTCATCGCGTTTCGAGGGGCTTCCGCTGGTTTTAATCGAAGCCAAACAGTTGGGTTTGCCCTGTATCAGTTTTGACTGTCCGAACGGACCCAGTGAGGTAATCCGCCGCGGAACAGACGGGGATTTAATTCCCTTAGGCGATGAAACCAAAATGGCAGAATCAATACTTACGCTGATTAACGACAGGAGCAAAATAAAAGAATACGGGAAAGCTGCCTATGAAGATGCAAAAGAGCGGTTCTCGAAAGATAGAATCGCAACAGACTGGATTCATGTACTTAACACTCTCTGAAAATGTTAATCTACATCTTATTTTTCTTGTTATTATCTGCATTGTCATTTACAGATATTACTTCTCTATCCCAACGTAATAAAAAAGTCATTTACGGAATAACCGTAGCAATTACAATCATATTTTTTGGAGGACGCTATAACTGTGATAATGATTATGGCAATTATATCCATTTTTACAATGTAACTCCTCCTCTTTACCAAATGACATGGAAAACATTTATCCAACTTTACACAGGATATCAAGTAGAACCTCTCTTTTTCGTTTTCAGTTCGTTACTTAAAATGTTCGGGATGGGAGGACAGGCAATCATCCTTCTTTATGCAAGTGTAACTTTCGTCGTTATTTCACGCTTAATTCTAAAGACCTCAATACATCCTCTAATGTCTTTTTTCCTATACACAACATGTTATTTCTCTATGCCTTTCATACAAATACGTTTCGGAGTGGCTTCAGCATGTTGCCTATACGCTATATATCTATTAAATTGTGAAAATAAAAAGTCATATTGGAAATGGCAGATTACAGCTCTTTTTTTCCATTTAACAGCTATCATAGGTCTTTTATATTATTTTCTTAACCGATTCAAAATAACCCCGAAACGTTCTTATTTTCTATTAGGCGCAGGCTTTTTACTAATATTCTTTCCTACTCGAGAAATATTTACGTGGATTGTAAATCTGATTGGCATGAGCAGATACTTAAACTACTTAAATGAAGAATCCATTGGTTTAGGTTCTTGTTTACTCCATATAGTTTTGTTTGCTCCCCTTATTTTATTCCAAAAAACATTGAAAGCACAGATTCAACATTTCGAGATGTTTTTAAAGTTAGCCATATTCACCATCCTCCTAATGATAATTACAACCCAATTACCCATATTAAATCGCTTCTCACTTCTTTTTGCCAGTTCATCATGTATATCAATCGTTTACTATTTCTTACTGGTCAAAAAGAACAAAGCAAACCAAATCATATTATGGAATATATTCATTTTATATGCTTTCCTGAAATTCTATCCGAGTTTAAATCATATAGATAATTATCAATTCTTTTTACTTCATTAAAAATGAAACCATTAGTTAGTGTTATTATCCCTGCATATAATGCAGAGAAAACTATCACAGATTGCCTCAATTCCATTTACCAACAGACATTTAAAAATTTTGAGGTTATTGTCGTTAATGATGGTTCGAAAGACAATACGCTTTCCATTCTGAATGAATATGCTGCAAAGCATACAGATATAGATTTACATATCTATACGATAAAAAATTCAGGACCGGCTTCTGCCCGTAATTATGGCATAGCCCATTCTACCGGAAAATACATTGCCTTTTTGGATTCTGACGACCAATGGGTAGCGACAAAATTAGAAAAACAAATAAAATGTTTTGAAGAACATCCTGAAATAGACTTATTAGGATGTGACCATTTTATAGGGAAGAGTCACCCATCTTCAACTACTGGGATTAAAAGAATATCCAAGCATCAATTACTTTTAAGAAATTATTTTCTTACTCCATGCGTAATCGTAAAAAAATCATTATTGCAAAACATAAGTTTTGAAGAGAAAAAGAAATATTCAGAAGATTACTATCTATGGTTACAAATAGCATGTCATAATTACACTTGCGCCATACAAAAAGACAAGCTGACAATCTTATGCAACAAAGCAATGTACGGACAATCGGGTTTATCCAGCCGATTATGGGAAATGGAAAAAGGCGAACTCAGAAACTACTCCTTACTTTACAAAAATCATTTAATTTCCTTCTCATGGTACGGTGTAGCCACTTGCTTCTCTCTCTTGAAATACAGTAAAAGGATATTACTAACTTTTCTACGAAAAATTATTCAAAAATGAAAATTCTTCAAATTATAACTCTCAGCGAATTAGGCGGTGCCCAATCTGTTGTAATCAACTTAGCAAATGAATTAAGTAAAACAAACGAAGTTATTGTAGCCGCAGGCGAAGGAGACGGGAAAATGTGGGCTATGCTTAACAATAATGTGAAACAAGAACATTGTAAACATTTAAAAAGGGCATTATCCCCTATTGATGACTTACAAACAGTTTTTGCTTTTATAAAACTCTACATTAAATACAAGCCCGATATAATACATCTTCATTCTTCTAAAGCCGGAATTTTAGGAAGAATAGCCTTTCCCTCTAAAAAAATAATCTACACTGTACACGGATTTGATTCCATCAGATTAGCACATCGAAAATTTTTACCGATAGAAAAAATCATGCAAAAATGCTGTAAAGCTATCGTTGGAGTAAGTTTATATGACAAGGAGTGGATGAAAAAAGAAGGCATCACACGAAATGTCTACACGATATATAATGGTATTAATCAAGTCACTAATGACATACCTAAACTAAACTTAGAAAGCAATCGACAAAAAGTATTGTGTATTGCCCGAATATCAAAACAGAAAAAATTAGACCTCTTTCTTGAAACTGCAAAGTTATTGCCTGAATATGATTTCATTTGGATAGGAAACCAAAATGAAATAAACGAACATCCTCAAAATGTTTATTTTTTAGGTAACATACCTAATGCTGCTGTCTACAACCGAGTAACCGACTTATTCATGCTTCCAAGTAACTACGAAGGTCTACCTATGGTTATTATAGAAGCTATGAGCTGCAAACGACCTGTGGTAGCTTCTAACGTTGGAGGTATCAGTGAAATAGTACAAAATGGAGAAACCGGCTATGTTGTGGAAAACAATGCAAAAGATTTTGCTGAAAGAATCAAAGAAATATTAAGCAATACAGATACTTATAACCGCTTCTCGAAGAATGCTTACTTACGTTTTCAGCAAGATTTAACCGTAGAGAAAATGATTAACGAATATTTGAAACTTTATAATAAATAAGCAATATGAACATCACATTTATCGGAGGCAGCGGTTTCGTTGGAACACGCCTCATTGAACTTCTGAAAGAAGACAAGAATAATAATTATCAACTGCATAACATTGACCTGCTGCAAAGCCACTTCCATCCGGAAATCACCGAAATAGGGGATGTAAGGGAGCAGCAGTGCATGGACGACAAACTGAAAGGGGCTGACTGCGTCGTGCTGCTGGCGGCACAGCACCGCGATGATGTGCATCCCACATCACTCTATTATGAAACAAATGTCGGCGGAATGGAAAAGACACTGAACGCCATGGAAAAGAACGGGATAAAGCGTATCGTTTTCTATTCGTCAGTCGCCGTGTACGGACTGAACAAGGAAAACCCGAACGAGACGCATCCGGCTGACCCGTTCAACCACTACGGGAAAAGCAAATGGCAGGCAGAACAGGTGCTTCAGGCATGGCATAAATCCCATCCGGACTGGAATATCAATATTATCAGACCGACAGTTATTTTCGGAGAACGTAACAGAGGTAATGTATATAACCTGTTGAAACAAATAGCCAGCGGAAAGTTCCTCATGGTGGGGAAAGGGGAAAATAAAAAATCCATGGCTTATGTGGGAAACATTGTAGCCTTCACCAAATATCTCATTGAGAACAAAACGACAGGATATAATGTGTACAACTACATTGACAAACCGGACTTTACCATGAATGAGTTAGTGGGGCATGTAAGCAAGGTCTTAGGGAAACACATACCCACAACCCATTTCCCCTACTGGCTCGGAATGTTAGGAGGATACGGATTTGATTTATTGGCAAAAATAACCCGTAAAAAACTTACCATCAGTTCTGTACGCGTAAAGAAATTCTGCGCAACTACTCAATTCGATGCAACAAAGGTACAACAATCCGGATTCAAAGCACCTTATACGTTAGGAGAAGGGTTGGCTAAAACACTTGAATTTGAATTCATTCATGATGCTTCAAATGGAATTACTTTTAAAACCGAGTGATTTAATCTGAAATGGAACAGAACATCAACAATACACAAACTGAAAACCGGAAGGAACAGGAAATCGACCTGCTGGAGCTGGTAGGAAAACTGTGGAGAAAGAAGAAACAAATCTGCAAGGCGGCGGGATATGGCGCACTGATAGGATTAGTGGTGGCATTCAGCCTGCCGAGGGAGTACACCGTGTCGGTCACGCTCTCGCCTGAATCGGGAAAGACAGGAGGAAGCAGTCTGATGGGGATGGCTTCGATGCTGGGGCTAAGCGATGCTACCATCGCCAATGCCGATGCGCTGAACGTATCGCTTTTCCCGGAAATCATAGCGTCGACGCCGTTTGCGCTGGAGCTGTACTCCATGCAGGTAAAACCGGAAAAGAGTGATACCACCGTGGCGTTGCACCAGTTTGTGGAGGAGCAAAGCAAACCGTGGTGGGGGTATGTTTTCGCGCTTCCGGGAAAGGCTATCGGGGGAGTGATGTCGTTGTTCAGCGATAAGGAAGAGGAGGAACGTATCGCGCCCGACCCGTTCCACCTGACGCGCAAGGAGGAAAAGAGCCTGATGTTGATTAAAGAATCGATGAAAGCGGAAGCCGACAAGACTACGGGGATTACCACCATCACGGTTACGCTGCAAGACCCTGTGGTGACGGCGGTGGTGGCTGACAGCGTGGTAAACAAGTTGCAACAGTACATTGCCGACTACCGCACGCGGAAGGCTACCGAGGACTTTAACTATCAGGAGGTTATCTATAACAAGGCGAAGGCGGAGTTTTACAGTTTGCAGCAGGAGTATGCGCGGTATGTCGACCGGAACCAGAAGATAACGCTTCAGTCGGCAAAGATTGAGCAGGAGCGGATGAAAGATCAGTACGACCTTGCTTACCAGTTGTTCCAGCAGGCTGCCACGCAGTTGGAGGTGTTCCGCGCGAAGATTCAGGAAGACAAGCCGGTATTTGCCGTGGTAGAGCCTGCCAGTGTGCCGCTCAAGCCGTCAGCTCCGCGCAAGGTAATCATTCTCATCGGGTTTGTGTTCCTCGCCGTGGTAGGCAGCGGGGCGTGGATTCTCTTCGGCAAAGAGCTGTGGGAGGATGTGAAAAAAGGAATCCGCGGGTAGTTTTTTTTCACCACAGATTACACAGATTATTATTTTTTTTGAAACGCGGATTTACGCGGATTTACACGGAGTAATAATTTTATTATTTTTCCATCTGCGAAAATCTGTGTAATCGGCGGTGTATATTTGAAACGCAGATTCACGCGGATTAACGCGGAGTAATAATTTTATTATTTTTTCATCTGCGGAAATCTGTGTAATCTGTGTTAAAAAACATTTCCATACGCAAAATAATAATTTATTTAATCTGTGTAATCTGTGGTGAAAATTCCCACACAGCATTATATCCGTGTAATCGGTGGTGAGAAAAGAGGGATAACGCGGCTGTGGGGGGTGAACTCCGTGGCGGAGAGGTTGAAGGGAGCGATGCGGACGGCGTGCAGCGGTGCGGCGGGCTGGCTGCGGAGGCGGTCGGCGTAACCGGAAAAGGGTTCTTCGGGACGGCGCGGGGGAAAACCGGGAGCGATGACGATGATGCCGCTCACCCACTCGGTGTGACTGATTTCTTCACACAGGGGAAAGACGGTGCGCACGATGCCGCTGTCGTCAAGCTCTACCACGTGGAGGTCGAGCATTCTCTGTTCGCTCGACAGATAGATGCGGCGGGCGGCAAATCGCTTCATGATCATCGGGGTGAGGCGGTGCGCACTTTGCGGTTTTTCACTTCGGGAGCTTCCGCTTCGTCGTCGGCAGGTTTCGATGCCGGGGCTACCGAGGCACTGCCGTTGTGATTGCGCGTCAGGCTGATGCCGTTTATCAGCACGCTGCCCTCTGAGGCGAGGTCGGAATCGTAATAAATAAATCCGTTGATGGTTTTAAACTTATACGCCGAGTCAGCACGGAGCGTGAGGCGCTGCGTCCCCGACGAGGTGATGACGCGCGTAATGCCTTGCGTGCTGTCGTTGTCGAAGGTAAAGTTCAGTCCCATCACCGCTTTGGCTTTTTGGCGGGCTTGAGGCATGAAAAGGAAATTCGCCTCCCACGTCATGCCATCGTAAGGCCTGAACGAGGTGTCGGCACGCAGTTCGAAAGTCACCTTATTGGTCAGTTCAGACGACGAGAGCCAGTAAAGCGAAGGCATGTCTACCGTGTCGCGGAAGAGCGTAAGCGAGGTCTGCCCGCTGCGCCGGTCGGCAAACTTGCGCACCTGTTTTCCGTCGGCCTCGAAGCGTTTCAGCAGATTGTCGTAGATGGCAGCCAACTCCTCACCGTGACGCGAGTACCACACCATCGACGAATCGAACTCTGCCTCGGTCACGCCGTGCTTGCTGAACACATACTCCGCGTAAGCCTCCTTCTTGTAACTTTCGGTATGGGGCAATTCGCCTTGCAGCGTGGTGCCGAGGTGATAATCGTACAACAGATTTTCCATTTCGGCAGGCTGGATGATGTCGGACGGAATCTGCTTTCCGCATCCCGCCAGTGCGCCTGTCACGGCTGCTGCCACAAGCCAACTTGCGTATCTCTTACTTTTTTTCATGCTCTTCTTTGGTGTTCAGGTAACGGCTGTAAAATATCAGCAGGGCGATGATGCCGCAACTGATTGAGGCGTCGGCAAAGTTGAATATCGGGCTGAAGAAGATGAAATGGTCGCCCCCCACCCACGGCATCCACTGCGGCCAGTAGGTGTCGATAATCGGGAAGTAGAACATGTCGACCACCTTTCCGTGAAGCCAGTCGGCATAGCCTTCTCCGATGGGAGTCCACGTAGCCACCTGAAAGGGAGTGCTCTCTGAGAATATTTCGCCGTAGAACACACAGTCGATGATGTTTCCCACGGCTCCGGCGAGTATCAGCGCGAGGCAGACCACGTACCCGTTTGCCACGCGGCGTTCCTTGCGGCGCACGATTGAAACCAGATACCATGTGATGAGGATTACAGCCACGATGCGGAACAGCGTGAGAAACAGTTTGGCGAATATCTCCAAACCGAACGCCATGCCGGGGTTTTCGGTGAAATAGATGTAAAACCAGTCGGTGACGCGGATGTTTTCGTGGAGCGCCATGTTGGTTTTCACCGCAATCTTGATTACCTGATCAATCACTAATACCAAAAAAACAATCAGGGCAGCCAGCCGCCCCTGAGTGAGCCATTTCTTCATACGCAGGTATTGAAACGGGGAGACACACCGCCTCCCCTTCTTTTTTTTACTTGTTTAATTATTTCTTTCCGGCCTGTTTTGCTTCGATGCTCAACGTAGCGTGAGGAACCGCCCGGAGGCGTTCGGCAGGAATCAGCTTGCCGGTTTCACGGCAGATTCCGTACGTTTTGTTCTCGATGCGCACCAGTGCCGCACGCAGGTTCTGGATGAATTTCAACTGACGGGATGCCAGACGGGTGGTTTCTTCTTTCGAAAGCGTGTTGGCGCCTTCTTCAAGCACCTTGTAGGTGGGCGAAGTATCGTCGGTATCGTTTCCGTCGGTGTTCATGATACTACTTTTTAATTTCTCATAGTCGCGCTCGGCGAGCTGAAGTTTTTCCATGATAATGGCGCGGAACTCCTCGAGTTCGGCATCCGAATATCTCGTTTTTTCAGCCATAGTGTTTAAGTTTTAAAAAGTTAATTAATAGTATCCGGTCTTCCGCGTCCTCAGCACGAGGACGCAGAGACGGATGTGTTCTTTTTTCACAATTTGGTTACCTTTATCATCAGCGAATAGTCGTCGAAGCTCAGCTCGGTGGCATCCGCCACTTCGTCGGCAAGCGTCAACGAGTTTGCCAATACTTGGTTGCAAATATACGTATTATATTCGGTTACCGCATCATCGGTGTTCGGATTTTTCGACAAAACAATGTCTATCTTGTCGGTTATTTCGAAACCGCTGCTCTTACGGATGTTCTGGATGCGGTTTACCAGTTCGCGGGCGATACCTTCGCGGCGAAGCTCGTCGGTTACGGTTACTTCGAGCGCCACGGTGAGGCGGCCTTCGTTTGCCACGAGCCATCCGGGGATGTCTTCGCTGAAGATGTCGACGTCGGCGGCTTCGACCACAGCTTCCACACCGTCGAGGGTGAACGTGTAGCTGCCTTCACGCTCCAAGCGTGCGATTTCTTCTTGCGTCATTCCCGATACGGCGGCTGCCACGGCTTTCATCTGCTTGCCGAACTTAGGTCCGAGCTTCTTGAAGTCGCACTTCACACGTTTTACCAGCACGCCCGAATCGCCTTCCACGAAGCGGAGTTCTTTCACATTTACTTCGCTCATTATCAAGTCTTTCACGGCTTCGATGTGGCGGCGTTGCTCCTCGTCTACCACCGGCACCATGATACATTGCAGGGGTTGGCGCACCTTGATGTTCACCTTGCGGCGCAGGGCGAGCACCATCGAGGTAACGTCTTGTGCCATCTGCATACGTGCCTCTAATTCTTTGTCGATGAGCGACTCGTCTGCCACGGGGAAGTTTGCCAAGTGTACAGACACCACGTTGTCGCGTCCGGTTACCGAGGTGAGGTCCATGTACAGGCGGTCGGCGTAGAACGGTGCGATGGGCGCCATGAGGCGTGCCACGGTTTCCAAGCATACGTACAGCGTCTGGTATGCCGAGAGCTTGTCGACCGACATCGAGCTGCCCCAGAAGCGTTTGCGGTTCAGGCGCACGTACCAGTTGCTGAGGTTGTCGTTTACGAAATCGGTAATCAGTCGTCCTGCCTTCGTGGGTTCGTAGTCGGTGTAACAAGCGTCAACATCTTTTACCAGCGAGTTAAGCAGCGAGAGTATCCAGCGGTCGATTTCGGGACGTTCGCTTACGGGTACTTCGGGTTCGGCGTAGGTAAATCCGTCGACGTTGGCATAGAGGGCGAAGAACGAGTAAGTGTTATACAGCGTGCCGAAGAATTTGCGGCGCACTTCGTCTACTCCGTCGGTATCGAACTTCAGGTTGTCCCACGGCGAGGAGTTGGTTATCATGTACCAGCGCAGGGGGTCGGAACCGAATTTCTCGATGGCTCCGAAGGGGTCGACGGCGTTGCCCAAGCGTTTCGACATCTTGTTTCCGTTTTTGTCGAGCACGAGTCCGTTTGACACCACGTTTTTAAACGCCACGCTGTCGAACACCATCGTGGCGATGGCGTGGAGCGTGAAGAACCATCCGCGGGTCTGGTCTACTCCCTCGGCGATGAAGTCGGCGGGATAGTATGAACGGCTGTCTATCAGCTCTTTGTTTTCGAACGGGTAATGCAGTTGGGCGTAAGGCATCGAGCCGGAGTCGAACCACACGTCAATCAGGTCGGTTTCGCGCTTCATCGGTTTTCCGCTCGGCGAAACGAGGATGATGTCGTCCACGTAGGGGCGGTGGAGGTCGATGAGGTCATAGTTTTCTTTCGTATATACGCCCGGCACGAACCCTGCTTTTTTGTATGGGTTGCACTCCATGACGCCTGCGGTAACAGCCTTCTCCACTTCCGCATAGAGTTCTTCAAGCGAGCCGATGCATTTTTCCTCTCCGTCTTCGCTGCGCCATACGGGTAACGGCGTACCCCAGTAGCGCGAACGGCTCAAGTTCCAGTCGTTGAGGTTTTCAAGCCACTTGCCGAAGCGTCCCGTGCCGGTCGATTCAGGTTTCCAGTTGATGGTTTTGTTCAGCTCCATCATGCGTTCCTTGCAGGCGGTAGAGCGGATGAACCAACTGTCGAGCGGATAGTAAAGCACGGGCTTGTCGGTGCGCCAGCAGTGCGGATAGTTATGCACGTGTTTCTCGGTCTTGAACGCCAAGCCTTGCTGCTTGAGCATCATGCAGAGGTACACGTCGAGCGATTCGGCTGCCTGAGCTGCCTTTTCGTCGTATTTTCCGTCGATGGTGAACTGGGGGTCGTAAGCGTTTTTCACCCAGCGTCCTTCGTATTCCTTGTATTTTTCCACGTCGATGCAGGTGCTGACGAATGTTTCGTCCAGCTCGCTCATCAGGAAGAACTTACCCGTGAGGTCTACCATCGGGCGGGTTTCTCCTTTCTTGGTAATCATGAACAGCGAGGGGATGCCTGCCGCGCGTGCCACGAAAGCGTCGTCGGCTCCGAAAGTGGGCGCGATGTGAACGATACCCGTACCGTCTTCGGTGGTCACGTAATCGCCGGGGATGACGCGGAACGCTTTGGCAGATGCCTCGTGCCACGTGCCGTCTTCGGCTGCCTCAACGGGTTTCACCCACGGGATGAGCTGTTCGTACTCCATTCCCACGAGGTCGGTACCCTTGTAGCGTCCCACTATCTCGAAGGGAATCAGCTTGTCGCCCGGCTTGTAGTCGGCCAGCGCGATGCCTTCCGCCTTCTTGTTGAAGTGAGTATAGAGCAGGTCTTCGGCAAGCACCACGGTCATCTTCTCGCCCGAATAAGCGTTGTAGGTGCGCACTGCCACGTAGGTATATTTCGGTCCTACGCAGAGGGCGGTATTCGAGGGGAGCGTCCACGGCGTAGTGGTCCACGCCACGAAGTAAGGCGTCCCCCACCCCGTCATTTCGGGTTTGGGATTTTTCATCTTAAACTGAGCCACCACGGTGAGGTCTTTCACGTCGCGGTAACATCCGGGCTGGTTCAGCTCGTGCGAGCTGAGTCCCGTTCCGGCAGCGGGCGAATAAGGCTGAATGGTATATCCTTTATACAGCAATCCTTTCGCGTAGAGCTGTTTGAGCAGCCACCACAGGGTTTCGATGTATCGGTTATCGTAAGTGATGTAAGGGTTATCGAGGTCTACCCAGTAACCCATCTTGTGAGTAAGGTCGGTCCACTCTTTGGTGAATTTCATCACATCCGTGCGGCAGTGGCGGTTATACTCTGCCACCGAGATGGTTTTACCGATATCCTCTTTGGTAATTCCCAATGCCTTCTCAACCCCCAGTTCGACGGGCAGCCCGTGGGTATCCCATCCCGCTTTCCGCTTCACCTGATATCCCTTCATGGTTTTAAATCGGCAGAAAGTATCTTTAATGGTACGCGCCATTACGTGATGAATGCCCGGCATACCGTTTGCCGAAGGGGGGCCCTCGTAGAATACAAACGAAGGACAGCCCTCGCGTTCCGTCATACTGCGGGAGAAGACATCGTTCTCATCCCATTTTTTCAGCACTTCCTTGTTTACTTCCGACAGGTTGAGCTGCGAATATTCGGTAAATTTCTTACTCATAATCTATCTCTCTTGTTTTTCTTTTATTATTTCCTAAAACTTGCACATTCGGCGGGGAGGAAATAACCTCCCCAAATTTAGGGTGCAAATTTATAAGAAAAAAGAATAAGAGTAAAACATTTGAGATAGTATTCTCATTAACAACACTTAAAAATGGTTTCCATCAGTCGTCGATGTCGATAACCTGCATCTGGTTGTTGAACTTGATTTCCCAGCGGTTAGAGAGCTTCACTTCGTATTCTTTCTTGCTTCGTTCTATCTTCAGAATCTCGGCGTCGGGATAGTTCGTTTTCACGTAATCGCGTATGGCTGCGGGCACGATTGCCTCCGGCACGGGGTTCCGTGTACATTTCACCTCCGTCCACCCCCCGGTGCGGTCGAACTCCACCTTGTCGCCGTTGGTAAATATCACCTCGTAGTTTTTCGAGAGCATATCGCTTTCCATTTTAGCCAGCGCCACTTTGTGCTTACTGAAATGGGTGGTGATGAAAGTCTGCGCCGGTGTGGGCAACTGTCCTATCTGGATGGGCTTGTCGCTGTCGGCAAGTGCGGCAGTCGAAAACGTAAACACGCATACAAGCAAAAGGAATAATTTCTTCATGATTCATACATTTTAAAAAGTGGGATAATCGTTTCGCTACTGCAAAGATGGGAAACGAATCTGAAAAGAATTTGAAATCAATTAAGAGTGAATATCGGAAAATGAATTTTTCAATTATTATTTTTTCATTGGATTGATACGGTAAACACATGCCTGCCGTCGGCATAGCGGTAAGTTACTGACAGATGGCTTGCCTTACATACGGAGTCGACCAGAGCCAGTCCCAGTCCCGTGGAACCTTCTTTCTTGCTGCCCTGATAAAAGCGTTCGAAGATGCGTTTATCGTCAAGCGGATGTTCGCCCGTATTGCTGATTTCGAAGGAGGCCGCAGTAAAGGAGACGGTTATCTCGCCACCTTCGTCGGCATGTACGAAGGCGTTTTTCAGCAGGTTGGCTACCAGCACCGATGCCAGCGACTCGCTCATCGTTACGCGGAAAGTGGCGGCTTCGGTCACTTCTACCCGGATGTGGCGGTAGGCGTATACCTCCTGATAATCGTCGAGGTAGGTGCGGAATAGCTTGTTCAGGCAGATTTCTTTCTCGTCGGAGAACTGGTGGTTCTCTATCTTACACAGCAGCAGGAGCGAGCGGTTCATGCGCGTCAGCGACTCCAGCGTCTGATGGGTCTTGGCAAGCTCGGAGAGCTGTTTCTCGGTAAGCGTGTCGTCTTCCATCAACATTTCCAGCCGGTTGAGGGAGATGGCAAGGGGAGTCTGCATCTCGTGGGAGGCGTTTCCGATGAAAAGTTTCTGCTGTTCGTACACTTTCTCGCTGCGCTCGGTGAACACCACCGCCGCATCGTTTAGCTTACGGAACTCCGAGACGGGGGTGTCGTTCGTCAGGGGTTCATTCTTGCCGCCCAAGCGGTACTTGTCTAACCAGCCGAGCAAGCGGTAGAGGGGTTTCATGTTGCGCTGGAACACCCACGCATTGACGGCAAGGATGGCGAGGAGCAGCAACACGTAGAGGAAAACAATCCACCCCAAGAGGGCGCGCCGCAGGTCGAGTTTCTCGATGGTGGGAGCGTAAACCACCAGCTCCATGTAGCGTCCGTCATCGGTTTGGAAGATGGTCATGAGCACACGTGCCGGCTCGGTTTCTTTTTTTTCTTCGATGTATACCATCTCGTCGCGGTACGTAATGTGCGGGTACGAGCGGGCGTATTCTTCGCTCACTTCGTAGAGGTAATACTGGTTGTTCGAGCCGCTGTTTTTCGAGGGCATCTCTTCGCCCGACAGCCAACGGATGATGAGCGTCTCGGCGTAATCGCCCAGCGAGTCGTCGGTCTCATCGTTTACCTCCTCGATGATAGCCCAGTAAAAGAACACCGCCCACACCGTGAGGATTGCCACGAGCAGGGCGGACACGCGCCACATAACGAGATGGAAGAGCTTCATTCTATCACAAATTTATAGCCGATTCCGTAAACAGCCTTCAGTTCCGGCGTGGCTCCCGCTTCTTTCAGGTGGCGGCGCAGGTTTTTTATCTGGGCGTAGATGAAATCGAAGTTATCCACTTGGTCGATGTGGTCGCCCCACACCGATTCTGCCAGCGTGTTCTTGTTGACCAGCCGTCCGGGACGCAGCATGAAGTATGAAAGAATGTCGTACTCCTTGCGGTTCAGCTCCACTTCCTTCCCTCCTATCAGCACCTTGAAGAGGTCGGGGACAAGCTCGATGTTGCCATACTGTATGGTGTGTTCTCCTTCGCGCGTGTTGCGTCGGAAGAGGCTTTTCAGGCGGGCGTGAAGTTCGGCAAGGTGGTAAGGTTTGGGCAGGTAATCGTCTGCTCCGAGGTCTAATCCCTTCACCTTGTCCTCTAACGAGTCTTTTGCCGAGAGGATAATCACATTCGTACGTTTGCCCAGCGCACGCAGCTCGCCGAGCAGGTCGAGTCCGTTGCCGTCGGGCAGCATGATGTCGAGCAGGATGCAGTCGTAATCATAATCCTCTATCTTGCGGAGTGCCGTCATGTAGTCGGGAGCCTGCGACACCACGTAGCGTTCTTTTTCGAGCGAGCGGGTGGTTATCTCGCGCAGGTCGTTGTCGTCTTCTACTATGAGTATCTTCATATCGGTTTCATGATTAGGGTGATGCGCAAATATACGAAATCCGGTGGAATAAAAAAATGAATGCCTGCAATTTGCCAACACAAGAGGGTATAAAAACGCTGCGGCTCCTCCCACCGGAGAAACCGCAGCTTGTCACTGTGAATTTAAAATTAAAAATTCATGAAAAGCAAAGTATCTGTCTCACGACAGTATTTTAGTCCATATTAAACCAGCGCACGTAGCAGAACTCCTGACGGTGAGCCAAGTACGGATGTTTCGGGAACATACGGTAAGACACCTTGAAGCTGCCGGCGTTCGACAGGCTGTTAATTACTTGGAACGTATACAGGTCGCCTTCGCGCTTGATCATCTTCATCGGCGCAACCGAGTAGATGTGTTCTTTGCCTTCTACGTTGGTGTAAGTAATAACCTGCTCGATACCGATGGCATCGTTCAGTCCTTTTTCGTCTACCACGCAAGTAATGGTGTAATCTTTTCCGCTTTCCACGTTGCCCTGACGCAGCTCCTGCGATTTATCCATTGAAACGATTTGGATAGAATCCCACTTCGCAGCCACTTCTTCCTGCCATGCAGCCAGTTCTTTCACCTTTTCGAAGTTGTTGGCAGCCAGTGCGTGGAAGCGTTCTGCTTCTTTGGTGTAGAACTTCGTGTAGTAATCGTCAAGCTGGCGTTTCATCGTATAGTGAGGAGCAATCTGCGCGATTGAGTTCTTGATGGTCTTCACCCAGCCTTCAGAATATCCCTTCTTGTTACGCGCGTAATACAGCGGCAGGATTTCGGTTTCGAGGATGCTGTAAATGGTAGCGGCATCCAGCTGGTCTTGGTATTCCTGATTCTGGTAAGTACGCTTTTCGGTAAGCGCCCATCCTGCCCCTTCGCGGTAGCCTTCCAGCCACCATCCGTCGAGTACAGAGAAGTTTACCACACCGTTCATCAGCGCTTTTTCGCCCGACGTACCCGATGCTTCGAGCGGACGGGTCGGGGTGTTCATCCAGATGTCGACACCCGAAACGAGGCGGCGTGCCAGTTTCATATCATAGTTTTCGAGGAAGATAATCTTACCCATGAACTCCGGACGGCGAGAGATTTCTACAATCTTCTTAATCAATCCCTGTCCGGCTCCGTCGTGCGGGTGAGCTTTTCCTGCGAAGAGGAACTGCACCGGATAGTCGGGGTTGTTTACAATCTTCGACAAGCGGTCGAGGTCGGTAAACAGCAGGTGTGCACGCTTATAAGTAGCAAAGCGGCGGGCAAAACCGATGAGCAGCGCGTTGGGGTTGATTTTATCCATCAGCGTAACCACGCGCGAGGGGTCTCCCTGATTCTTCAACCACGTATCGCGGTACTGGTTGCGCACGTAGTTGATCAGCTTGTTCTTCAGCGCCATACGGGTTTGCCAGATTTCTTCGTCGGGCACGTTGTAAATCTTTTCCCAGATAGAGGGGTTCGACTGGTCTGCCATGAAGTTCTCATCGAAATACTTGCTGTACAGGGCTTTCCATTCCGATGCACACCATGTGGGGAAGTGAACGCCGTTGGTAACGTATCCCACGTGGTTTTCTTCGGGGAAGTATCCCTTCCAGATGCCTGCAAACATTTCCTGCGAAACTTTTCCGTGAAGCCAGCTTACGCCGTTTACTTCCTGACAGGTGTTGCAAGCGAAGGTCGACATACAGAAACGTTCGTTGTTGTCGCCCGGGTTGATGCGTCCCAAGTCCATCAGTTCCTGCCAACTGATGCCCATGCGCTGCGGATATCCGCCCATGTATTTTCCGAACAGCCCTTCGTCGAAGTAGTCGTGTCCGGCAGGCACCGGCGTGTGAACCGTATAGAGTGAAGAAGCGCGTACCACTTCGAGAGCTTCTTCGAACGACATTCCGCTTTCCACGTAGTCGCACAAGCGCTGTACGTTACACAGAGCGGCGTGTCCCTCGTTACAGTGGTAAACGTCTTTCTTGATGCCGAGACGTTTCAGCAGCAATACACCACCGATACCCAGCAGGATTTCCTGTTTCAAGCGGTTTTCCCAGTCGCCTCCGTAAAGCTGGTACGTGATGGGGCGGTCGAACTCGCTGTTCATTTCGTTATCGGTATCCAGCAAGTAGAGGGGCACACGTCCTACGTTGACTTTCCATACATACGCATGAACGTAGTAGTTGAGGTAAGGAACGTCGAGCACCAGCGGGCTTCCGTTTTCGTCCATCACACGTTCGATGGGCAGGCTTCCGAAGTTCTGCGCTTCGTAGTTTGCAATCTGCTGTCCGTCCATCGACAGGCTTTGGTCGAAGTATCCGTAGCGGTACAGGAAACCGATACCACACATATCCACGTTACTGTCTGAAGCCTCTTTCAGGTAGTCGCCGGCAAGGATACCCAGACCTCCTGAGTAGATTTTCAGCACGTGAGTCAAGCCATACTCCATACAGAAGTAAGCTACCGACGGCCGAGTGGCGTCGGGTTTGGTGTTGACATAGGTTTTAAACTTATCGTAAATATGATTGATTCTGCTTAATACTTCCTTGTTGTTACACAATGCTTCGAGCTTTTCGTAGCTCAACCGTTCCAACAGCGCAACCGGATTCTGTTTTACGAACGACCACAGTTCGGGGTCGAGTTCTCTGAACATTTCAGTTGCTTCGTCATTCCAAGCCCACCAGATATTGCGAGCCATTTCTTCCAACATCTTCAATGATTCCGGAATGCGCGACTTAACGTTCACTTCTTTCCACACCGGAGCATTCACATAATTAGTTTTGACTTTCATATCTCAAGTTTTAAATTTGGTTTCAAAATTTGTTTTCCTCAAGACGTTTGGCTGCGTTACGCAACGCCACGTCGTAAGCCACGTAATAGTTTTTGATAAAATATTTCCACAGAGCCTGTTCAGCAACGGCGGCTGCGTTTTTCCGCACCTTGTCGATTTCTTTGGGCGAGAGTGCCGAATATTCGGTCAGCGTGTCGCGTATGGCATCTGCCACCTCCGAATAGTTATAGTCGGTGCGGTGAATTACTTTCACACCGTCTTGCAGTGTGGCGTAGTGTCCTTTCAAGGTGTTGACCCACAGTCCGAATCCGGCAAGGTCTGTCGTAATGGTAGGAACTTTAAACGCCATGCTTTCCAGCGGCGTGTAGCCCCACGGCTCGTAGTAAGAGGGATATACCGTAAGGTCGAATCCGGGCATCAGGTCGTAATAAGCCAAGTTTACGATGCCGTCGTTACCGTCGAGGTAACAGGGCACGAAGATTACTTTCACGCGCATGTCTTTAGCGTTCGACATGTTCAAATATTTCAACATATCGAGCACTTGGTCATGGCTCATGTTATGCAGCCAGTGGGTGATAAACGGACATTCGAGGGGAGTATCAAAGTCTTCCTTGCTCTTCAGCCGTTCAGCCAAGTCTTTGCGCGGTTCTCCCACCCATCCCGGCACGCTGACAAACGCCAGCACATCCCGTTTCAGGTTCTTGTCGCGCGTCAAGCGGTTCAGCGCCTCCAAGTACACGTTTATGCCTTTATTCTTGAACTCATATCGTCCGCTCGTTCCCACCAGCATGGTGTCGTCTCCCAGCCGGGTACCCAGCAGCTTGTTTGCCACGTTCAGCAGCGCCTTGCGTGCTTTCTGGCGTTTTGCGCTGTAACTTCTTCCTTTCGGAACGAAGTCGTCTTCAAAGCCGTTGACCAGTACCACGTCTGCCTGTTTTTCCAACAGTTCCTTACACTCGTTGTCGGTAATGTCGCTCACGGTAGTGAAGCAGTCCACATGGTGCGCCGTCTGTTTTTCGATGGAATGTTTCGATTCCATGTTCAGTTCGCGTGCCATCTGGTCGCCGTTGTAAGCAAATAAATAATCGTAAAGGGGTTTGTTGTTTCCGGCAATAGACCTGCCGATAGAAGTAGCGTGGGTAGTAAAAACAGTCGCTATCTGAGGAACGTGTTTCTGAATATATAAAGCACCGAGTCCGGTCATCCACTCGTTGGCGTGATAAATCACCTTGTCGGCAACTGTCAGGTTATGGCGGTAATAACTTTCAACCACTTTTCCTGCCGCGTACGAGAACATCGAGGCTTCGTCGTAATCGCCATAAGCATGAAGCGAATCTACTTGGAAATCAAGCCAAGCCTGCGTATAGATATCATTTTTTACGGCATAAAAGGGAGTAAAGTCTACCAATATTGTTATCGGGTTTCCGGGGATGTTCCATCGTCCTACCCGGATTTTCAGATTATCCTTCGTTTCCGCTTCTGTTCTCCATGCTTTCAGCAACTCATCGTCTTCGGTAAACAAAGGGTTCTCTTTGCCGGACCAAACGTCTGGTCCGATGAAAAAAAGTCTGTCCGGAAATGCTTCCTGCAATGTCTTCGCCCGTGTAGAAAGTACGGTATAGATACCTCCAACCTTATTACAAACTTCCCAACTCGATTCGAAGATATAGTCCGGAGTTAAAAGTTTATCACTAATCATTACTAATATTTTCTAAATCAGGCGCGAAGTTACGAAAAAACATTGAATTACAACGAACAAAACAAGAAAATAGTTGTTTTTTATTTCCGTATTTTTTCACAGCCTAAATAAGAGCCTGTTTTAATTTTCCGATAAAGCAAGTTATGCCGGATCTCATCCGCATGGAATAAAGCACCGAGCCGCTAAGAATCCCCTACGCAAGCGGCAGGGTTTCCCAGCGGTTCTGTATGTTCGCCCGGAGGCGGAATGTTATGAAGAAAAATATTATTTGGCTACGCGCTCCAGCCACTTCAGCATGAAGAGCATGGTGAACATCGAGATGCAGCAAGCCACCACGAATACCGTCCACGTCATCCAGATGGGGATAGACTCGTATAACACGGCGCCGATGAACAGCAGCTGGTTACCCACGGCGGTAGCTCCTAACCATCCGCCTTGCATGATGCCCTGATACTTGGGAGGCGCAACTTTCGACACGAACGAGATGCCCAGCGGCGAGATGTACAGCTCGGCAATGGTGAGCACCAAGTAAGTAGCCATCAGCAGCAGCGGAGTCACTTTAACGGGCGATACTCCGGCAGCGATGATGTCGGCATGAAGCGGAAGGTTGGCTGAGTATGAACCTAACGCCATGATGACGAATCCGGTAGCGGCGATACCCATACCGATGGCAATCTTCTTCGGCGTAGAGGGTTCTTTGCCACGCGCGCGCTGACGGGCGAACACTGCCATTACCAGCGGGGTGAGGAACACCACGAAGAAGGGGTTCAGCGACTGGAACAGCTCAGCGGTGATAGGCATACCGAAGAGGTTCAGGTCGGTGTATTCTTTAGCAAAGAGCGTAAGGGTCAACCCGTTTTGGTGGAACGAGAACCAGAAGAAGATTACCACGCCAAACACGGCAAACAGCGCCATGATGCGTTGTCTTACTTCCTGCGGACTCATTTCTACCGCTGCCGCGCCACCCTTTGCTGCGGTTTCTTTCGATGCGGGGTCGGGGAAGCGGCGTTTGTTTATCACGTAGATTGCCAGCGAGAGCAGCATAGCCGCGATAGCCACTGCAAAAGCGTAATGGAATCCCGTAGAGAACACGTTGAGATAAGCGTGGGCAAAGGCATCGAGGTCGGTCACCGCCTGTCCGCTCACTTCGGCAGCCAGCGCACGGAAGTTTTCGGCTGCCTGCGGCTGAAGCGTTCCCGCCAAGTGTCCGTGACACAGTTCGGGCAGGTCTGCATTATAGGCAAAGCCGTTATGAATCAGCCACCAGTTACGCACGCCCACGGCAGCAGGCGGAGCGAAGATGGCTCCGATGTTGATAAACATGTAGAAGAGCGAGAAGCCGGAGTCGCGCATACTGGCGTACTTCGGATTGTCGTACATCTGTCCTACCAGCGCCTGAAGGTTTCCCTTGAACAGTCCGTTTCCGAAAGCGATGACAAACAGTGCCACGCAAGTCATCGTGAGCAGCATCGTTTTGTTAGCCTCGGTAGCCTCGGAAGGGATTGCAAGCAGAACGTATCCCACCGCCATCAGCACAATCCCCGTCAGGATAGTACCTTTATAGTTACGAGTTTTGTCGGCTATCACACCTCCCACCAATGCCAAGATGTAAATAGAAAAATAAAATGTAGAATAAATCAGACCGGCTTCTTTCGGGCTCAAAGCGAATTTAGCCTGCAAGAAAAGCACCAGAATCGCCATCATGGTATAAAACCCAAAACGTTCCCCCAAGTTAGCCAATGAAGCTGCGACCAGTCCTTTTGGATGTTTGTTGAACATAAGTTAATGAAGATTTTAAGTTAATACATAGTAAATTAGGGGCAAATATAGGCAAAATCCGCGAATATCCTAATGGTTTGGCTTATTTTTAAAGTGTATTTTCGACCGACAAGGCGCGCCGGGGGTACATTATTTTTCGTACATTTGCGCCGTAGCTTACTTTTAAAACCGACATTGTCATGGCAGATAATTACATAGAAAAACAGTACGAACTGTATCAGGCGCGCAAGGCGGCATGGGAACAGGCGCAGAAAACCAAACGGCGGAAGGCGGCGGAGACGCAGCGGAAGCCGAGCGTGCTGTTTCAGAATCAGACAAAAAAGATTGTGGCGGTGCATGACCTTTCGGGCGTGGGACGGGTGTCGCTCATGGCGGTTATCCCCATCCTGTCGTCGATGGGCTTTCAGGTGTGTCCGCTGCCTACCGCCGTGCTGTCTACCCACACGCAGTATCCGGTATATTCGTTCCTCGACCTGACGGACGAGATGAGCCGCATCATCGAGAAGTGGGAGCAACTGAACATCCGGTTCGACACGTTTTACACGGGTTATTTGGGTTCGCCCCGCCAAGCTCAAATAGTAAAAGACTTTATCCGCAAGTTCCGCCGGCCCACCGACTTGGTGGTGGTAGACCCGGTGCTGGGCGACAACGGGAGCCTGTATAAGGGAATCTCGGAGGAGATGGTGACCGAGATGAAGACGCTGGCATGGAACGCCGACATCATTACGCCGAACCTTACGGAGATGTTTCTGCTGTGGGGCAAGCCGTATCAGCCTACGGTGACGGACGACGAGCTGAAGACCGCCCTGCGCGAACTTGCCGCAAAGGGTCCGGAAATCGTTATCGTGACGAGCGTACCGGTGGCAGACAATCCGCATACGACGTCGGTGTACGCCTATAACCGCACCGCCCGCCGTTACTGGAAGGTGACGTGTCCTTACCTGCCGGCTCATTATCCGGGCACGGGCGACACGTTTACCAGCGTGGTTACGGGGTCGCTCATGCAGGGCGACAGCCTGCCCATCGCCTTAGACCGCGCCACGCAGTTCATCCTGCAAGGCATCCGAGCCACCTTCGGCTACGAGTATAACAACTTGGAGGGCATCATGCTTGAAAAGGTGCTTCATAACTTGGACATGCCCATTCAGGTGAGCAGTTACGAGTTGGTGGAGTGATATGAGACGGCAGCGCAAGGCAGTTCCACCTCTCCGAAGGAAATCATGGCGTTGAAAAGGCGCATCTTCTGATACCTTCCCACTTCGGTGGCGGGGATGTCGCGCTCTGCCAGCACTCCCTGAGCCAAGAGCGAGGCGCGCCGGGTGCCGCAGAGCAGGGGATGTGAGGGAGTGTACCACCCCGTTCCGTCCCACAGGGCGACGTTGGCTATCGAAGTGTCGGTAATCAGTCCGCGACGCACTATCAGCACGTCGTCTGCCGCTCCGCGCAGGGCAAACAGACGGTCGAGCAGCGAGCGGTCGGCGCTCTTGTAACGATAGTCCGCCTCATCGCAATCTACCATCGTCAGACTCTTCACGGGGCGTATGCGGTAGGGGAAATATTCCACCTGCTCCACCTCGCGCCCGTACACCACGCGGCAGCGCGTCCGGCCGGCATAACCTCCGGGGTGAATCACGCCTTCCAGCCGGAGCGGTTCTACCCCACCCCATACGGCGGCGCGCGTGGCGTTCATCCGCCGGTTATGCAGGTCGAGGTTCCACGCCCTGCCCCCTTCTATCCGTATCGTTTCAATAAATCGGCACATAAACTTTTTGTATCATTTCTTCGTACTCGCTGCGTGCATCGCTCCGGTAGGTGATGCCCCCGCCGCTCTTGAACACCATCGACCCGTCGGGACGCTGTTCGAGGAAGCGAATCAGCACCGCGCTGTCGAGGTTCGTCCCGTCGAACCAGCCCATGATGCCGGTGTAGAATCCACGCTCGCAGGTCTCTGCCTCGCGGATGATTTCAACGGTTTTCCTCTTCGGCGCACCGGTTATCGAGCCGGCAGGAAGGAGTCGGAAGAAGAGGTCGCCCAAGCGTTCGCGGTAATCACCGGGAAGGCGTCCGCGTATCTCCGAACTCATTTGGAGCAACGCGCCGCGATGGGTTTGCAGGCGGTCTAAGTAGCGGTAGCGGGTCACGGTTACTTCGGTGGCTATCCGGCTCAGGTCGTTGCGTATCAAGTCGGTAATGGTGGCATGTTCGGCAGACTCTTTTTCATCGCCTAACAAACGGGTTTCGGCATCGGGCAGCAAGGCATCGATGGTTCCCTTCATGGGATGTGAATACACGAACCCGTCGGCGATGCGCACGAAGATTTCGGGCGAGAACACCGTGAAGCGGTCTTTCAGCCAGAGCTTGTAGCGGGCTTGGGTATGGCGGAACACGTCGAGCAGTGAAAGGTTTGTCGTTACGGGCGTGGCGCAAGTCAGATTGGTGAGGAACGAGTTGCCGGCGTAGATGTTCCGTCTCACCACATCGAACGAGCGGCGGTAGGCTTCAAACGGCTGCGGAAATGCTTCCCATAAGACGGAGTGACGCAACGGCAAGAGCGGTTCATCGGTATTCGAACGACCGGGGAAAACATACCGAAGCTCGTCGGCGGGGATTTCTTCCAACGGTTCTACCAAGCAGTGCGCCTCATCGAAATCGATCAGGAAGAAGAACTCGCGGCGTTCGCTCCCCCAGCGGTTCATGCGCCGTATCGCCTCGGCGCGCGGACGGAACACGAGCTTACTCATGGCTGCGGCGGGTTTTAAACGAGGTGATATAGACGGTAATGCCCGCAGCCACGGCAAGCATCAGCGCCTTGAGCCACCACGGGTGGAACAACAGCAGGATGCAGTGGAGCGAAGTGAGCCAGAGCAGCGTGAGCGACACGATTTTGGCACGCAGGGGGATGGCGCGGTCTTCACGGAAGCTGCGGATGTACTCACCCAAGTATTTATGACGGAGCAGCCACCCGTATGCCTTCGGCGAACTGCGGAAGTATAGGGCGGCGGTGAGGAGCAGAAAAGGCGTGGTGGGCAAGACAGGCAAGAAGATGCCCGCCACACCCAGCGCTAAAGAGAGTGTGCCTACTGACAGATAAATGTATTTCATGCCGGCAAAGATAGGCTGTTCTCACCACATTTTTCAAATTTCATTGCTTTTTATTTTCTACGCCGGTACACACACTTCATTTCACGCACCGGGTTTTCCACACGGCAAAAAGCAAGCCCGACAAAACGAATGCCACGGCTGCCGATACATAGCCCACGACGGGAGGCAACCCGAAACTGTTGTCGGAGATGAGCAGGAAAGAAATGCAGACCGCTGTCATAAACATCGCCGGCAGGAGGGTAATCCAGTAATTCTTTTTCTTGCGCACTAAATAAACCGTCAACGTCCAGAGCGTGAATACTGCCAAAGTCTGGTTTGCCCATCCGAAGTAATTCCATATCACGTTGAACCCGTCTTCATCGGCAATGTTATACCACAGGAGTGCCAGCGTGACACCGAATACGGGGATGCAGATATAGATGCGCTTGCGGATGGTGTGTTGCTCCAGATGCAGGAACTCGGCTATGATGAGCCGGGCGCTGCGCAGGGCGGTGTCTCCGCTGGTGATGGGGGCTGCCACTACGCCCAGTATCGCCAAAGCTCCGCCGAATACTCCCAACCATCCTTGAGATACGGTGGTAACCACTTCGGGGGCTTGGAGCGTGGCAGGTACGCCCAGCTCGCCGGCGGCACCTCCATAGAAGAAATACATAGACACGGTGGCCCATATCAATGCTACCACGCCTTCGGTTATCATCGCACCGTAAAACAAGGGCCGCCCTTGACGTTCGCTCTTGATACAGCGTGCCATAAGCGGACTCTGGGTGGCATGGAAACCGCTGATGGCTCCGCAGGCGATGGTGATGAACAGGCAGGGGAATATCGTACCCAAAGACGGATTCATGTTGGCAAGCCCGTCGGTCAGTTCGGGCAGGGAGGGCCATCTGACGAAAAGCACGACCATCAATGCCACTGCCATAAACAGCATGGCTATGGCGAAAAGCGGATAGATGCGGCCGATGATTTTGTCGATAGGCAACATGGTGGCAAGGAAATAGTAAACAAAAATGATGAGGCACCAGATGTAGACCCACGTGAGCGAATCGCTGCACAGCTTGCCGAGAATGATTGCCGGGCTATACACGAACACGGCACCTACCATCAGCAGCAGGAAGACGGAGAATACCAGCATCACTTTCTTGGTGCGTCCGCCCAAGTAAGCGCCCACCAGTTCGGGCAACCCTGCCCCGCCGTGGCGCATGGAAAGCATACCGCTCAGGTAATCGTGGACGGCTCCGGCAAAGATACACCCGAAAACAATCCACAGGTAGGCAGAAGGACCGAACTTGGCACCCATAATCGCCCCGAAGATAGGGCCTGTGCCTGCAATGTTCAGAAACTGAATCATGAAAATTTTCCATCCGGGAAGCACCACGTAATCTACCCCGTCTGCCATGCTTACCGCCGGGGTGGGACGGTCGTCGGGAGCAAACACCCGCTCTACAATGCGCCCGTAAACAAGGTAGCCCACCACAAGGGCCACAAGGCTCAATACAAATGTTATCATAGTTTTATCTGTTGTTAAATTGTTTCAGTCTGTAACAAACGGATGCAAAATTATGAATAATCTTTATAAACCGGCTTGTGTTTCTACAAAAAAGTTTCCTCCGGTGTATTGGCGTGTGTGTATTTTCGTGCTTTTCCTGCGAGCAGAGGCGAACGGTCACGGTGGCTGAATGGAAAAGGAATATATAAAGAAAAACGGAAGAGTGAATAATGAATGACGGCAATGCCCTGTCTGCCATTCATTATTCACCTTTCAGTTACTGTTTTTTCATCGTGCAGCGTTTGCGCGTCTTGCGGTCGCAGTAACGCTTGCACTGCGCACATATATCGTAGCCTAACATCGCCCCCAGTATGAAATCTTCTTCGGGCGTGAGCATGTTCAGCGGGCGGGTCACCATCAGACGGATGGCTTCGATGCACTCCGCCTTGCCGAAAAACAAGTTGATGCGCTCGCCGTCCACGGGCTGGATAACGAAACGGATATGCTGGCTTTTCAGGCGGTTTACGGCAAAGTCTTCGTACTTCTTGTTGGTGGTGTAAAGCACCATCTGGCGCACGCCTTTCTTAAACTCGTAAACGTGGTTGAGGAACACTTTCAGTTCGGAAGGATGAATATCGGGGGTTATCATAGGCTTTTTCGATTTATATATGTGTCAGTGAAACTTCGTTAGAAACAGAGAGAAAAGGGTTATGCCAAGTCAGCTTTCAGCAGGTCGGTCCATGCCGATACGCGCGCCTCGGTTTTGTCGCTTTCGTTCATTTCGTCGATAGCCAGCCCTACAAACTTTCCGTCTGTCACGGCGATAGACGAGCTGTACGTATATCCGGTGTCGGGCACAGCCCCCACGAAACGGCATCCGCTGTCTTTCAGGTCTTCGTAGATAACCCCCATGCCGTCGCAGAAAGTATCGGAGTAAGATTCCGAGTCGCCGCAGCCGAACAGGGCAATCACTTTATCGGAGAGGTTCATCCCTTTCAACACCTTAACACCGTCGTACCAGTCGTCTTGCAGTTCGCCGTCGCCCCATGTCGAAGTACCCAGCACCAATGCTTCGTAACTCCCGGCAAGCTCGGCAGTCATCTTGCTCACATCGTGCACATCGGCAGCAGCCACACCTAATTTTTCAGCAATCATGCGTGCAACAGACTCGGTAGTGCCTGTTGTAGAACCATAAAAAATACCAATTTTTTTCATTGTCTTCATTATTAAAATTCGATACCGCAAAGTAACAGCATCGCAGGCAGTTATGAAATACCTAAAAATTGGGATTTTTCAGTTCGTATTACTTTTTGGGATTACATGCGCTAATATACAATATTTTAGTTTCCATTGTCTCAAAGCCTGCCTGATTTTTTTAATTGTAGAGGCGTATCGCATACGCCCGAAAGCATCCACATGGATAATCTGCGTATTCAGGGCGTATGCGATACGCCCCTACACGGACTAATGGCAGATGTTCATTTTATCTAACCTACGGGACATGCGGTGTTCAAAAAACCACCGTTTTCATTCATCTTCTTTCAAATCGAACATTTTTACCGAATATCTGAAAACGGAAGATTGGTTTTTTCTTCCGTTCTTTGCAACAGAAATGTAACAGCCATGACACAGAAAAACCAAATTTCAACTTTTTTGCTCACGGTGTGCCTGCTGTTGGCGGGGTGTGACATGATAGAGTATCATCCGTATGACTTGGACATCGACGGGGAGACGGGTATCAACGAGAAGAACATCGCGATTATCGAGGAAACGGGTAAAGGAAGAAAGGAATTTGCCTTTGCCGTTATCAGCGATACGCAACGGTGGTACGATGAAACGGAGGATGCGGTGGAGGCTATCAACCGGCGCACGGACGTGGACTTTGTGGTGCATACGGGAGACCTGTCGGACTTCGGAGCGAAGCTGGAATTTGAGAAACAACGCGACATACTGAACCGCCTGAACGTGCCTTACGTGTGTTTGCTGGGGAATCACGACTGCCTTGCCACGGGGAAAGAGGTGTTCAACATCATTTTCGGGGAAGAGGATTTTGCGTTTACGTATGGCAACACGCGCTTTATCTGCCTGAACACCAATGCACTGGAGTTTGACTACACCGATGCCGTCCCCGACTTCACTTTCTTGTCAAACGAGCTTGCATCGCTCACGCCGGAGGTGGAGAAGACGGTGGTGGCGATGCACGCCGCTCCTTACTCGGAGCAGTTTAACAACAACGTGGCTCCCATTTTCCACTATATCATCGACCAATTCCCGAAACTGCAATTCTGTATCCACGGACACGGGCATAACATTACGGTGAACGATTTTTTTGACGACGGTACGCTGTATTACCAGTGTCCGTGTGCAAAAAAGCGGGCGTACCTTTACTTTACCATCAACGAAAACGATTATACCTATGAAGTGGTTTATTACTAACTTGTTGCTATGCATCGTCTTGGTGTCTGCACGGGCAGCTTCGTCCGACTCGCTTGCCGCCCCACGGAAATGGGACAAGCGCGTACACCTGAAATATAAAGGCTGGGAACGGCTGAAGCCTACTCATGCCAAATGGCAGTACGCCGGAGGCATGGGTGTATCGAGCTTCGGTGTGGGATGGGACTACGGGAAACGCCGCCAGTGGGAAACAGACTTCCTCATCGGCTACCTGCCCAAGAAGTATGCCAGCAAGTTCCGGCTGACGTTTACGGTGAAGCAGAACTACATCCCGTGGAGCATCACGTTTGCCGACCGCTGGGTGGCGGAGCCTTTCTACTGCGGACTTTACATAACCACCATCGCGGGAGAGGAGTTTTGGGAAAAAGAGCCGGGACGATACCCTAACTCGTATTACAACTTCAGTACGAAGATTCGCCCGTATATCTTCGTGGGACAGCGCTTCGGGGTAGATGTTCCCCACTCGCTGCTGCGCAACGTATCGTTTTATTACGAAATAAGTACCTGCGAGCTTTACCTCGTCAGCAAAGCTACAAACAAGAGCCTGAGCATGAAAGACATCCTCCGCATCTCGTTCGGGGCGAAGGTGTACTTGTTCAGAGACTGAAACAAAAAACACAAAAGGATGCCCACGGTATGTATGTGTGGTGCATCCTTTCGTGTTTTATATTACTCGGCTTCCCTCGCCTTTGCAGACATACGTCCGCCGCTCCGGTTCATCACCTGCTCAAAATCGCGGACGATATTCCTACCCATGTTCACGCGCGTACTGTCTACCTTTCGGATGGCAACAGGCGTTACGGCGTCTTTATATTTTGCCTTGCCGAGTCGGAACTTCATGTCGTCCAGATTACCGGAAATGTTCAGCCCCAACTTGAACGGCACGGGCGACTTGAGGATGGAGATGTGATAATCGAAATTCATATCCAGCCCCTGCGTTCCTCCCACGGCAGCTTTGTAGCGGTCTATCTGAACCACGAACGGGTAGATGGTAACGTCGCCGTCGTCAACGGTAAGGTTGACCGAAATACTGTCGAACACGTTCCGCTCTTTGTTCTTAAACAGGAGTTTCTTAGATATTTCGGCAAAGGTCTCTCCGTCCATCAGTACCAGACTGTCTCCTTTGATGTGAACCGCCGCGCGCAGCGAAGGTATCTTGATGTTGAGTGCCGAGTCGAGTACCGTTTCGGCAGCCGCCTCAAAGTCGACCGTTCCTTTAAACGAACGAAGCATCGGGACGATGGTGTCGAGCGACGGGGCAAACTCTACCAGCCTGCCGATGTTGATGCGCTTCAGGCGGAAATCGAAGCCGGCATATCCCCTCGCCTTGCGTTTGGCGCGATACACTAACGTGGCACGCATGTCGGCATCCAGTCCGCGCATACTGAGGTTTTTCAGATGAACCGCCTGATTACGCACGTCTACCGCCCCGTTTACGTTCTCAAACACCATCTTTCCGTAAGTAACCCGCTTCAGGTTGGTCTGCAACTCAAAGTCGATGTTCTTGGGGATGACAAACAGTTCCATCGGAGCATCGCTGCTCGTCGTATCCACTTCTGCCTGCAAGGTATCCTGCGGGAAATTCAGCGAGTTGATAAGCTGGTTACAGTCTAAGTTGCGCGATGAGATTTCAAGATTGGCACGCAACATCCGATGGTGTTTCATGGCTCCGTACAAATCATGTACCGCTCCTGACGCCGTCAGGTTCGAACGCCCGATGCGCATACTTGCATTCCGCAGCGTAATCGCCCGGTTGCCCACCGTGACCGAAGTTTTCCGCATCCGTATGGGCAAGGCGAACTGCGGCGTACGAACGGTAAGGCGGTTGAAGCCGATGATGCCTTTCGGAATCCACAGCGAATCGCGCACCTTGTCGGCTGTCACGGCAAAGCCTCCTTCGTCCATTCCCATCTTCATGTCGCCCAATCGGCAGAACAACGTATCGGTTTTCAGCGACAAGTCGACCTGAGGCTTTTCGGGATTCTTCCGCTGAGGCTGCAAGCGCACGGTAGCGTTTGCCTTCTGGCAATACACGCCTAACGAATCGCCCAGCGCCCCCTTCAGCCGGTTGACCTCCAATTTACATTCTACGCTCACAATCCGCGTGGTGTCTTGCGGGTTGGTAGACTTGACGGTGGCTTTCAGATGAGCCACGTCCGACGACAAGCGGGGCGCACGTACCTTGATGGTGCTGACGTCCAGTTTTGCCGCCAAGAAATCGTTTCCGACAAACGCCAGCGAAGCATCCCCCAGAAACTCGAAATGCTTCGTGGAGTCGCGCAGCGCAAGCCCCTGCATGTTCAGTTTGCCGCCCGCACGGATACGCCCCAAGTCTTGTTTCTTGAGCGACGACAGCCGGCAGTGCAGCCGCAGGTCGGCATCCAGCTTACCTTCGATGGCAACCCCTTTCTGAAGCGGGAACGTCTGGGCAAGCGCCGTAAGGTCTACTTTCGACTGGGTATTGAAAGTAATGTCCGGGTCGCCCAGCAAATCTTGAATCTTCGCATCAGCCAAGATTTCGGTATGCGCACCCCGGAAACGGAAAATCTTCAAATCGGCATACGAAGGAGTGTGCCGCATCAGGTCGACGTAGGCATAAAAGTCAGCCTCGAAATTGTCAATCCCGTAAGGCATCCGGTCATATTTCGCCGACGCATCCTTTATCGTTACCTTGAGCGTAGACACGGGCATTTGATTTTTACCGTATAACCCCTTCAGCGTTCCCTCCACCGTCACGTTTCCCTGCGCCTTCACTTTTTCTTTCTTCAGCACGCTTTCAGGAATTATATGAAGCACCGTTTCGAGCGAGGGTGCATGTAGCCCGTATGTGAGGTCGGTTTCGAGGACACGGCGCAACGTATCGCGGCGTAGCGTCCCCTTCACGTCGAGTTCGACACCGTTTACCGCCAGCCTTGCATTCTTCAGCGTAAGCGTCCGTGTAGCGCGGTTCAGGTCGACATCGGTTTCCACCTCCGTGGCAATCTTGTTAGCCAGCAACTGCCCGTCTTGCCAGAAGAGAATATTTTCGTTGTCGAATTTCAGGTTCATCATCGAGTGCCCTTTTTTCAGCGACGCTCTCAGGTTCAGATTCGCATTCTTCAGGTCGGCATATACGCGCGTCTCACGGTCGTCGAACGTAACGTTCGCCCGCTTCAGCCTTACGCGGTTGATGTTGATTTCGCTTATCATCATCGCCGTGTCCTGCTTCACGGTGTCCTCCACCGCCGCGGCAGTGGTGTCGGTCAGCGCGATGTCCCAGTTAGCCACCCCGTCTTTCCCCTTATACGCATATACAGAGGCATCTTCCAGTCCTACATAATATAAGTTTATCTTTTTCTCTTTCAGATAATCGATGGGGTTGATCACCACCACACATTTCTTAAACGAGACGAGCGAATCGGTTTTCTGCCACAGCGTGTCGCGCACGGCCTTCGAAACCAGCGACCCGTCCGTGAGCTTCAGCCCGAAGCGCGGAAACGAAGAAAAGAAAGTCAGCTCCACGCTCCGCATGTCTAACTTTGCGTTCAGCGAACGGTTCGCCACCTGCAACACCACGGGCGTAAGTTTTTCGGAAGTAAATACAAAATTGATGGCGACCGCAATAACAGCCAGTATCACAACAATGAGCGAGACAAGCGTTATTGAGGTCGCCTTGATTACTTTACGCACTTTCATTTTCTCTATCCGATATAGTAACTCAATTCAAGATACAAACACCCTTTATGGTTCTCTTCATTTTCGCTGAATTGAATTTTTCCTTCGCGTGCCAGCCACCCGATGGCTGCGTTTAATTCCCTGTCTCTAAGCCCTGAAGCCTCTTTTAACTCTTTATACTCCCATCGGCGATTATCGCCATGCAATATGCGCCAGACGATACCGGCGCATTCACCAATCGTTTGTACATTCATAGTTGTAAGTTTTTTAGATTTGCCTCCCAAATATCATAATTTTTGTCGAATCATCCAAATTTTCATACTTTTTTATTATGCTGCTTCAAAGTTTCTTCCTATATTTATACGTCGTTTTTAAGATTTTATTTCGATTGTTTCATCTTTAAATTATTAGCGTATGAGAAAGTATTTAGCAGAAATGATAGGAACGATGGTACTCGTTCTTATGGGATGCGGAAGCGCGGTTTTTGCTGGAAACGCTGCCGCTGAAGTGGGAGCCGGCGTAGGTACGCTGGGTGTTGCTCTGGCATTCGGGCTTGCGGTAGTAGCAATGGCATATACCATCGGCGGAGTGTCGGGCTGCCACATCAACCCTGCCATTACGCTGGGCGTATGGCTTTCGGGCAAGATGACTCATAAAGATGCCATCATGTATATGATATTCCAGATCATCGGAGCCATCATCGGTTCGCTGATTCTTACGCTGCTGGTTTCTACGGGCGGGCATGGAGGGCCTACCCTGAGCGGCTCGAACACGTTCGACCCCGGCGAGACGGCTCAGGCGTTTGTTGCCGAGGCGGTGTTTACGTTCATCTTCGTGCTGGTGGTGCTGGGTACGACCGATGAGAAGAAAGGTGCCGGAAACTTGGCGGGACTTGCCATCGGTTTGTCGCTGGTACTGATTCACATCGTGTGTATCCCTATCACGGGGACATCGGTCAATCCGGCACGCAGCATCGGTCCGGCGCTGATGGAAGGCGGACAGGCACTGTCTCAACTCTGGCTTTTCATCGTGGCTCCTTTTGTGGGGGCGGCATTCAGTTCGATGGTATGGAAGACCATCGGAGGCGGCAGAAAACGCTAACCGCAGCACCGGCAAGCCTTACGAATAGAAACCATGAACCCTACGGCTTGAAAGAAAGGAGGCTAACGGTAGCGTTCTGACGGAAAAATTTCATAGAGCGGAAGCTCTGCTAATAAAAGAAAAAAATCACTCCCCAGAAGCGTCCGGGGAGTGATTTTTTTATACATACGAACAAAGGATTATCCTTCGATTTCACTCAATTCGAGCCAGCGCATGGTCTTTTCGTCCAGCTCATCGTTGAGCACGGGCAAGCGTTTCGATTTCTCCGTCAGCTCGTCTACGCTCAGCGTACCGCTGCACAGGGCTTCTTCGATGGCTTTCTTTTCACTTTCAAGTCCGGCGATTTCCACCTCTAACTGTTCAAATTCCTTACGCTCCTTGAAGGTCATGCGGCGGCGTTCGTTGGTGCGGACGCGCTTGGTTTTTTCTTCCTTCGGCTTTGCCGCTGCTTTCCGCTCATGTTCTTCTTTGGCGAGCTTCCACTCGCGGTAATCGGTATAGTTGCCGGGGAAGTCGCGGATGTCTCCCTGCCCTTTGAACACCAACAGATGGTCTACCACCTTGTCCATAAAGTAACGGTCGTGGCTCACCACGATGACGCACCCCTTGAAGCTCTGCAAGTATTCTTCAAGCACTTGGAGGGTCACGATGTCGAGGTCGTTCGTAGGCTCGTCGAGCACGAGGAAGTTGGGGTTACGCATCAGTACCGTACACAAGTACAGCCGCCTGCGCTCTCCGCCGCTCAACTTATACACGTAGCTGTGTTGGGTTTCGGGCGTGAAGAGAAAATGTTGCAGGAACTGCGATGCCGTGAGCCGCTTGCCGTTGCCCAGCTCGATTACCTCGGCGATGTCGGTTATCACGTCGATTACCTTCATCTGTTCATCGAACTGCAATCCCTCTTGCGAGTAGTAGCCGAAGCGTACCGTTTCGCCGATGTCGAGCCGTCCGCTGTCGGGCTTCTCCAGCCCCATCAGAATCTTGATGAAGGTAGATTTCCCCGTACCGTTATTGCCCACGATGCCCATCTTTTCGTAGCGGGAAAAGATGTACGAAAAGTCGTCGAGTATCTTCAGGTCGCCGAAGCTCTTACACAGATGGTCTGCCTCGAATATCTTCGACCCGATGTAGGCAGCCTTCACGTCGAGCTTCACCTGCGCGTCGTACGTGCGGCGTTTCGCCACTTTCTCCAGCTCGTAGAACGCCTCCTCGCGGTAGCGTGCCTTGTGTCCGCGCGCCTGCGGCATCCGGCGCATCCACTCCAGCTCGGTACGATACAGGTTATTGGCACGGGCGGTCTCGGCATTTGCCGCATCGATGCGCTCTTGCCGTTTCTCTAAATAATAGCTGTAATTTCCTTTATACGAATAAATGCGGCGGTTATCTATCTCGATGATTTCCGAACACACGCGGTCAAGAAAGTAACGGTCGTGCGTCACCATGAGCAGGCTGAGTTTCCCACGGTTGAGATACTCTTCGAGCCACTCGGTCATGTCGAGGTCCAAGTGGTTGGTCGGCTCGTCCATTATCAGCAAGTCGGGTTCGGTAATCAGCACGTTGGCAAGTGCCACCCGCTTCAGCTGTCCGCCGGAGAGGTTCTTTATCGGCTGGTTGAAATCGCGAATCTTCAGTTGCGACAGAATCTGTTTCGCCCGCCGCTCGTAATCCCACGCCTTTTCATGCTCCATGCGCGCCAGCAGGTCGTCCATCCCCGGATTGCCCGGCGTTTCCATGCACCGCTCATACTCTTTTATCAGCTCCACCACAGGCGTGCCGTGATAAAAGCAGGCTTCGAGCACGGTCAGCTCGCCGGGATAGTGCGGACTCTGCTCCAGATAGCCCACGCGCAGGTCTCGCCGATAAGTAATCTTGCCCTCATCATACCCCTCCTTGTCTGCCAGAATGTTCAACAGAGTGGTTTTCCCCGACCCGTTTTTGGCTATCAGCCCGATGCGCTGTCCTTCAGCAATGCCGAACGATATGTTCTGGAAAAGCACAAGGTCGCCAAACGATTTGGTCAGGTTTTCTACTTGTAAATACGGAACCATGATTGTTTTATTTCTATGGATGGTTTTTCGATTAAATAACGGCTTCCGCCTCGCGCCGTATCCGCAGGTATTCTGCCTTCAAGTCGCAAGGCTCTCCGCGGCTTACCTTGTTCCAAATCAGCGATACGGGGTAAACCATAAGCCGGGTATCGGCAAAACGGAGTGCGGGATATTCTTTTTTCCCGTCGATGACGGTAACCCAGTCCATTCCGTCCATTTCGTTGACTAATATCGTACCGAAAGCGATGCCGAAATTCTCCCACGCCTGACGGTTTCCGGGCTTGAATTTCCCCTCGTCTACCATGCGCTGAAGGTTGGCAATGTCTGTCTCATGCGCCGTGAAATCTTTCGACAACTGCTTTTTCAGCGTAGAAACCGCCCAGTCATAGCCTTCGTTGATGGTGTTGATTTCGAGAACACGCACGGGGATGACGTCGTGCCACGGTTTTTCGTCCGGCTGACGCACGCGGAGCGATGCCACAATGTCCTCGCCCGGTTTGGGGCTGTCGCCTTTACGCACGGTAAACGAACATTCCACGCTTATGCTTCCGCAACCGGTTATCCAGATGTGGGAAACGTAATCGGTGCCTTCTTCATTAAATGCTTCGGCAAAGTAAACGCAGTCCCACGCGCCCACCTTTACGGGTTTGGAACCGGACGTGTGGCGCAGTTCGTCTGCCATGCAGTCTTTGGCATAGTTACGGTTCTCGCCCTGATAAGCCGAGATGCGGAAGTTTCCGTTCCACTTTTCGGGATTGTAGAACAAGAAGCAGTCTTCGGCTTCTTCCGCCTCACACCAGTTGTCGGGATATTCCAACGAAAACCATGACCCCGGAGATATATACTTCATCATAGGCATCAGGTTATTTTTCGGGAAGAATTTCTATCCAGTAATCATCGGGGTCGTTGATGAAATACAGCCCCATCGCCTCGTTTTCGAAACATACGCAGCCCATCTCTTTGTGATACGCACGCGCCTCGTCATAATCGCCGCCCACGCGGAAACAGAGGTGGCTCTCGTTCTCGCCCAGCTCGTAGGCTTCGGTGTGGTCTCGCAGCCACGTCAGCTCCAGCAGAAAGCCGCTCACCTCGTCGGTAAGGTAAACCAGCGTGAAAGAGCCGTCGGCGGCCTCCTTGCGGTGAGACTCTTTCAGTCCCAATGCCTTATCGTAGAACTCGATACTGCGCTTCAAATCGGTTACATTGATATTGAAATGGTCAAATCTTCCTTTTACTTTCATATACATTATTATATATAAGTGATTACTCAAATAATAATTCGCGCTGCCCGCGGCGGGCAAGCACAATCATCCTTCCTCCGTTCGCCTCTGCCACGGAGCGGAAAGCTGCTGCCTCGGCATACGCCTCATCGAAGTGCATCGGTACAAACACGGCGGTCTTCACCTGCTCTACAAACTGGCGTGCGCCGCGCATGTATTCGCGTCCCAAGCGGGGGTCGACGGGAAACATCGCCAAGTCGAGCCCGGAGGTATAACTGCGCAGGTCGGCAAGCTCATGAAGGAAATTCTTTTCGTATCCGCGCCACTCCGCCTCGCTGCTCTCGTCCATCCAGTGCCAGTTATTCAAATCGCCCGCATGGAAAATCTTTTTTCCCCCGACTTCTACCAAGAACGAAACGCCCACATCGGTAGAGCCGAAGGCGCGCACGGCGAGACACTCGTCGGCATACGTATCGCCTTTTTTCAGGAATATGGCTTCATCTTTTCCGGCGCGGCGGCGGCGCAGGATGTCTTTCGAGAACAGGTAAACGATGTCCGGACGCTGTTCGCGCCACTTCAGCACCTCCCGGCTGAAATGGTCGGCATGAAAATGGCTCGCCAGCACGTAAAACCGTCCGTCACGTTGCAGCAACTCGCTGTGAAGGATTCCGCTGTCCGGACCTTCCGAATCCTCAAAATAATCGAATACCAGCGTAAAACCGCTGCCCGCCAGAGCGAAACCGCTGTGATACAAATAGATTAATTCCATTTACCGCACGGCGATACATTCGATTTCCACCAATGCCCCTTTCGGCAACGCTTTTACAGCCACAGCCGAACGTGCCGGGAAATCGCCTTCGAAATACTTGGCATATACGGCGTTCATATCGGCAAAGAGCGACATGTCGGCAAGGAAAACCGTTGTTTTTACGATGTTCGCCGTGGTAAGTCCGGCTTCAGCCAATACGTTTTTAATATTTTCGAAAACCTGAATCGTTTGTTCCGTTACTCCTCCTTCAACAAACTCACCCGTTGCCGGATTTACCGGAATCTGTCCGGAAAGAAACACCATACCGTTTGCTTCGATAGCTTGGCTGTACGGACCGATTGCCGCAGGAGCTTTTTCTGTAAAAATAACCTTCTTCATCGTTCTTAAATATCTATTTAAATTAATTCAACGGCTAAGTTAGCACAAATCTTTCATTTGTGGGCAGAAAAGAGAAAAAAAACGGCATTTATTAGATTTTCTGACAAAAAACATTTACCTTTGTCGATGTAATCATGTAAAACGAGGTTAGCAAGACACCTCCGACATGGCTACTCCTTATTATACCAAATAAAGAATAATATCAATTAAATCCGTAATTTACTGACGCGCAACGATTACGACACCGGTTCTTTATGATCAGTGTTAATCGGCATTATGTACTGCGTTGCCGCTAAATTACTAATCTCATTACACATTTTTATATGTATAACATCATTCAATTAAACGACAAAGACTTGTCGGAACTTCAACAGATAGCCAAAGAGTTGGGTCTGAAAAAAGTCGAATCGCTTCGTAAAGAAGACTTAGTCTACCGTATCTTAGACGAACAAGCCATCGTAGGCGCAAACAAAGCGGCAGAACGGAAAGAGGGACAACCCCGCAAACGTTCACGCATCAGCGTAAAAAAAGAGGGAGACAAAGTTTATACTGCAACAAAAGACAAGGCACAAAAATTAGAAGCCAACACACCTGCGTTACCTGCACCTACACTTTTGTTTAAAGAAGAGGCAGCCGCAGCCCCGACTGAAAAAGCCAACGCAACAGAAGAAGCTAAAACAGAAACATCGGAAGTAAAGCAGCCTAAGAAACGCGGACGCAAACCGGGCTCGAAAAACAAATCGACGCTGGCACGCGAGGCAATGGAAGCACAGAAGAAAGCGGAAGAAGAGAAAAACACAGAAGCCCAAGAGGTAGTTGTTCCTGCTGCTGAAGATGACATGGAGCTTCCACCGCTCGACCTGAAGGGCGGAGACGATTTCGTTCCCATCGAAGACCTTCCTTCCGAAAAATTTGAAATCCCCTCGGAACTGCTCGGCAAATTCGAAGCTACCAAAGTAGAACCTCCTACTCTCCCTGCCAAAGAGCAAAAAAACCCGAAATTCCAACCGCGCCAACAACGGCAGAATAACAATCGGAACAATAACCGCCCGAACGTTAACAATAATCCGAACAACAATAATAACAATACCCCGGCTGCACAGACGGAAGCACCGGCAAACCAACCTGCCGCAGCTCCGCAACCTGCCAAACCGGTTGAAAAGGTTTACGAATTTGACGATATCCTGAAAGGAACCGGCGTTCTGGAAATCATGCCCGACGGTTACGGATTCCTCCGCTCATCTGATTACAACTACCTGTCGTCACCCGACGATATTTATGTTTCTCAGTCGCAAATCAAACTGTTCGGACTGAAAACCGGAGATACCGTAGACGGAATCATCCGCCCGCCCAAAGAAGGAGAAAAATATTTCCCGCTGGTAAAAGTATCTAAAATCAACGGACTTGAACCGTCGCTGGTGCGCGACCGCGTTCCGTTCGACCATCTTACACCGCTTTTCCCCGACGAAAAATTCAAGCTCTGCAAGGGTTATGACGATAATCTTTCGGCTCGCGTGGTCGATCTGTTCTCGCCCATCGGAAAAGGACAGCGCGCACTTATCGTGGCTCAGCCCAAGACGGGTAAGACGATTCTGATGAAAGACATCGCCAATGCCATCGCAGCCAACCATCCGGAGGTGTATATGATTATGCTGCTCATCGACGAACGTCCGGAAGAAGTAACCGACATGGCGCGCAGCGTAAACGCCGAAGTGATTGCTTCGACTTTCGACGAACCTGCCGAACGCCACGTGAAGATAGCGGGCATCGTACTGGAAAAGGCGAAACGCATGGTAGAGTGCGGACACGATGTGGTTATCTTCCTCGACTCTATCACCCGACTGGCACGCGCTTACAACACCGTTTCGCCGGCATCGGGCAAAGTGCTTTCGGGTGGTGTGGATGCCAACGCCCTGCACAAACCGAAACGTTTCTTCGGAGCGGCACGAAACATCGAAGGCGGAGGCTCGCTGACCATCATCGCCACGGCTCTTATCGACACGGGCTCGAAGATGGACGAGGTTATCTTCGAAGAGTTCAAGGGAACGGGTAACATGGAGCTTCAGCTCGACCGCAACTTGAGCAACAAGCGTATCTTCCCGGCTGTCAACATCGTGGCTTCAAGCACGCGCCGCGACGACTTGCTGCTCGACAAGACGACGCTTGACCGCATGTGGATTCTGCGCAAGTACCTGTCGGACATGAACCCGATAGAGGCGATGGATTTCGTGAAAGACCGTCTGGAGAAAACGAAAGACAACGAAGAGTTCCTGATGAGCATGAACTCTTAATCCGGAGAAAAAACGCTATTTTCTTAAAAAAAACGGCATTTTGTTTGGAATCACCAAATTTATGCCTACATTTGTGCATCGAATAACTGAAAAGAACAACTTGATATGAAACAAACGATGGTAAATACATTCTTCTGGTGGCGCCTCTTACAACTCCATAGGTCGTAAGGGAAATCAGTCGTGTGTATATACCAATCGAATCAAGATATAGCGTAACGGGCTGTCGTACTTTACGGCAGCCCGTTTTTTTTTTCGAATCAGAATCATACAAATGCAACTATGAAAACTTATCAAGTAAACGAGAATGGCTATTACGGAGAATTTGGCGGGGCATACATCCCCGAAATTCTCCACCGGTGTGTGGAAGAGCTGCGAAACGCCTACCTGAAGGTAATGGACAGCGAAGATTTCAAACAAGAATTTGCCGCTTTGCTGCGCGATTATGTGGGCCGTCCCTCGCCGCTCTATCTCGCCCGCCGACTGTCTGACAAGTACGGCTGCAAGATTTACCTGAAGCGTGAGGACTTGAACCACACGGGAGCACACAAGATAAACAACGCCATCGGTCAGGTACTGATAGCCCGACGGATGGGAAAGAAACGCATCATCGCCGAAACGGGTGCCGGACAACACGGCGTTGCCACCGCTACGGTCTGTGCGCTGATGGGCATGGAATGTGTGGTTTACATGGGTAAAACAGACGTGGAACGCCAGCACGTAAACGTAGAGCGGATGAAGATGCTCGGAGCGCGGGTGGAGGCGGTAACATCGGGCAACATGACGCTGAAAGATGCCACCAACGAAGCGATTCGCGACTGGTGTTGCCATCCTGCCGACACGTATTATGTCATCGGTTCTACCGTAGGGCCTCATCCCTATCCCGACATGGTGGCACGCCTCCAGTCGGTCATCAGCGAGGAAATCAAAAAGCAGTTGACGGAACAGGAGGGGCGCGACTATCCGGATTATCTGATGGCTTGCGTGGGCGGAGGAAGCAATGCCGCCGGAACCATTTATCATTATTTAGACGACGAGCGCGTGAAAATCGTGCTGGCGGAAGCCGGAGGCAAGGGCATCGACACGCTGATGTCGGCAGCTACCATCCAATTAGGACGGTTAGGTATCATCCACGGTGCGCGCACGTTAGTGATGCAGGACGAAGACGGACAGATAACGGAGCCTTATTCCATCTCTGCCGGACTGGATTATCCGGGTATCGGACCGATGCACGCTAACTTGGCAAGGCAGCATCGCGCCACGGTGCTCGCCATAAACGATGATGAGGCTGTACGGGCGGCTTACGAACTGACCCGGCTGGAGGGTATCATCCCGGCATTAGAGTCGGCTCATGCCCTCGGAGCGTTGGAAAAGATGAACTTCCGCCCCACCGACGTGGTGGTGCTCACCGTATCGGGACGCGGAGACAAAGACATTGAAACTTACTTGGCAAACAATCCTTACTAAACTATCTGATTATGAAAACTTACAGCTATACTGCCCAGCATAAGACGTTATTGGGCGACCTCCATACGCCGGTCAGCACATACATGAAGGTGCGCGACCTTTTTCCGCAGAGTGTATTGATGGAAAGTTCGGATTATCACGGGGTGGAAAACAACCGCTCGTTCATCGGGCTGAACCCGATAGCAAGCATCGGGGTGAGCCACGGCGTGGCTACGGCAAAGTATCCCGACGGCAGTACCGAGGAACATCCCATCACAGAGAACTACCGCGTAGAGGATGCCGTCAGTCGGTTCCTGTCGCGCTTCCACGTGTCGGGCGAGTATGCCCGCTACTGCGGACTTTACGGTTACACCACGTTCAACGCCGTGCGCTACTTCGAGCATATCCCCATCAAAGACAGTTGCGACCCTAAAAACGATGCGCCCGACTTGCTGTACATCCTGTATAAATACCTCGTGGTGTTCAACGATTTCAAGAGCGAAATGGTGCTTATCGAAATGCAGGACGAGAAAGAACAGTCGCACATCGGCGAAGTGGAGAAAGCCATCAACAACCGCAATTTTACCGAGTACGATTTCCGTGCCGTGGGCGAAACAACCAGCACGCTGACCGACGAGGAGCATAAAGCGAACATCCGCCGGGGCATCGGACACTGTATGCGGGGCGACGTGTTTCAGATTGTTCTTTCGCGCCGCTTCGTCCAGCGTTACGAGGGCGACGACTTCAAGCTCTACCGTGCGCTGCGCAGCATCAACCCGTCGCCGTACCTGTTCTACTTCGATTTCGGAGGCTTCCGCATCTTCGGTTCTTCGCCCGAAACCCACTGCAAGATAGAAGACGGGCGGGCTACCATCGACCCGATAGCGGGAACCACGCGCCGGAACGGAGACAAGGCGAAGGATGCCGAACTGACTGCCGCCCTGCTTGCCGACCCGAAGGAGAACGCCGAACACGTGATGCTGGTCGACCTTGCACGGAACGACTTGAGTCGGAATTGCCACGATGTAAAAGTGGACTTCTACAAAGAGCCACAGTATTACAGCCACGTTATCCACTTGGTGAGCCGCGTGAGCGGAATGCTGAACGAGGGGGCGAATCCGGTAAAAACGTTCGTCGATACCTTTCCGGCCGGTACGCTGAGCGGCGCTCCGAAAGTGCGTGCCATGCAGCTCATCAGCGAATTAGAGCCGCATAACCGGGGGGCATACGGCGGATGTATCGGGTTCATCGGACTGAACGGCACGCTGAATCAGGCTATCACCATCCGCACCTTCGTGAGCCGGAACAACGAGCTGTGGTTTCAGGCGGGAGGAGGTATCGTGGCAAAAAGCAATGAAGAAAACGAACTGCAAGAAGTAAACAACAAGCTGGGAGCATTGAAAAAAGCAATCCTCTTGGCAGAACAATTATAAGACTTAAAGAAACTATGAATATAGCAATTATCGACAATTACGACTCGTTTACCTATAATCTGAGTCATTTGGTGAAAGAATCGGGAGCAGCGGTCACGGTATTGCGTAACGACCGGTTCTGCATGGAAGAACTTGAAGCATTCGACAAGCTGTTGCTTTCGCCCGGCCCGGGAATCCCTGAAGAGGCGGGTCTGCTGCTCGATGTCATCCGCACGTATGCCGGACGGAAACCCATCTTGGGGGTATGTCTGGGTGAGCAAGCCATCGGCGAGGCGTTCGGCGCACGGCTTACCAACCTGAAGGAAGTGTATCACGGCATCCAAAGCCCCGTACGCATCGTGTGCCGGGACTATCTGTTCGACGGACTGCCCGACGAAATCGCCGTGGGGCGTTACCACTCGTGGGTGGTAGATACCGCAGCATTCCCCTCCTGCTTGGAGGTTACTGCCGTGAGCCGCGAGGGATACATCATGGCGTTACGCCACAAGCTGTTCGACGTGCGCGGCATACAGTTCCATCCCGAATCGGTACTGACGCCCGATGGCAAGCGCATGATTCAGAACTGGTTGGCTCATCCGGCCGAGGCTTCGGGCAACGCCCTGTAAACGAGGAAGTAAGAGAAAGAAAAAATCCTACCCGTAAGACCGACCGGTTCTACGGATAGAAACGGGCATCGCTACCGCTTGGAAAAAATGATGCTAACGGTAGCGTTTCCCGGTATAAAAACAAAATACAGATACACCTATGAAACAAATACTTATACGACTTTTTAATCACGAGATACTCACGCGCGAAGAGGCTTGCCAGTTGCTGCAAGACATTACACGCGGACGATACAACGATACGCAGATAGCCGCCCTGCTTACGGTTTTCCAGATGCGCGGCGTGAAGGTTGACGAACTCATCGGTTTCCGCGATGCCCTGCTCAGTACACGCATCCCCATCGACCTCTCGGCTTACCAACCCATCGACATCGTGGGGACGGGAGGCGACGGAAAGAATACGTTCAACATCTCTACGTGTGCCTGCTTCATCGTGGCGGGTGCGGGTTACCGCGTGGCGAAACACGGCAATTACGGGGCTACCTCGGTGAGCGGGGCAAGCAACGTGATGGAGCTGCACGGAGTAAAGTTCACCAACGATGCCCAACGCCTCATCCGCTCGATAGAGAACTGCAACATGGCTTACCTCCACGCCCCGCTGTTTAATCCTGCCATGAAGACGGTTGCCGCCATCCGCAAGGCATTGGGCGTGCGCACGCTGTTCAACCTGTTAGGCCCGCTGATAAACCCCTGTCTGCCCGCCTACCAGTTGCTGGGGGTGGCAGACTTGCCTCAGATGCGCCTCTACACCAACACGCTCCAGCGTCTGGGCATCGGATTTGCCGTGGTCAACAATCTGGACGGATACGACGAGATTTCGCTCACCGACGAATTTAAGGTAATGACCAACCGTTACGAAACCATCTACCGCCCTGCCGACTTGGGGTTCTCCATTGCCCGGCAAGAGGAGCTGTACGGAGGCGATACGCCGCAAGAGGCGGCACGCATCTTCGACAACGTACTCGAAAACCGCGCCACGAAAGCCCAAACCGACTGTGTGCTGATTAACGCTTCGTTCGCCATCCAAGCCGTAGAGCCTATGAAACGGATTGAAGAGTGTGTAGCCATCGCACGCGAATCGTTGGAAAGCGGAAAGGCACTGAAAACTTTCCACAAATTTATCGAACTAAACGCCGACTGACATGAAAGAACAAGATATCCTGCAAACCATCGTTGCCCACAAGCGTATCGAGATAAAACAGCAAGAAGAGGTGGTTTCGATGACACAGTTAGAAAACCTGCTGGAAGACCTCGCGCCGTGCGTCAGCATGAAGCAGCGTCTCGCCGCATCGCCCACGGGCATCATCGCCGAGTTTAAACGCCGCTCGCCTTCGAAAGACTGGATTAACCGCGAGGCGGACGCTGCGCTCATCCCTCCGGCTTACGAACAGGCGGGTGCCTCTGCCCTCTCCATCCTGACAGACGAACGGTTTTTCGGCGGAACGCTGAAAGACATCCGCACCGCACGCCCCCGCACCTCGCTCCCTATCCTGCGCAAAGATTTTACCGTGAGCCGTTACCAGCTCTGCCAAGCAAAGGTGACGGGGAGCGACGCCGTATTGCTCATCGCCTCTGTGCTGTCGGCAGAAGAATGCCGGACATTGGCACGCCAAGCCCACGAGCTACAATTAGAGGTGTTGCTCGAACTGCACGATGAGGCAGAACTGGGACACGTGAATGAGTTCGTTGACATGGTGGGCGTAAACAATCGCCATTTGGGGACGTTCCGCACCGATGTCGAGACCTCGTTCCGTCTTGCCGACCGCCTGCCGAAAGATTTCTTGCTGGTATCGGAAAGCGGAATATCGCAGCCCGAAACCGTGCGTCAGTTGCGAGAAGCCGGATTCCGTGGATTCCTGATGGGCGAAGCATTCATGAAAACTGCCGACCCCGCCGCCACCCTCTCCGGTTTCATAAAAGCCTTACAGCCATGATAGTGAAAGTCTGTGGTATGCGCGATGCCGTCAACATCCGCGAGGTGGAACGGGCGGGAGCCGACTGGATGGGATTTATCTGCTACGAACGCTCTCCGCGCTTTATAGACCGCGTGCCGGAATACCTCCCGCAAAAAGTGGTGCGTGTGGGCGTGTTTGTCAATGCCGCTCCGGAGGTCTGTCTCCGGCAGGCGGAGGCATTGGCACTGCACACCGTACAGCTTCACGGGACGGAATCGCCCGACTGTTGCGACCGGCTGCGCAAGAGCGGACTGAAGGTGGTCAAGGCGTTTGCCATCCACCGTGCGGAGGAACTCCAAATCACCGAGCCGTATGCCGGCGTATGCGATTACTTCCTCTTCGACACTCCCTGCCTGCAATACGGCGGTTCGGGACGCTCGTTCGACTGGAGCGTCTTGGAACACTATCGCGGCAGTACGCCTTTTCTGCTGAGCGGAGGGATTCGTCCCGAAAACATGGAGGCACTGAAGGCTTTCCGTCATCCGCGCTGGGAGGGCATCGACCTGAACAGCGGCTTTGAATCCGCGCCGGGCATGAAAGACGCGCAAACCCTCGCCCGCTTTATCGCCGAATTTAAAAAACTACATCCATCAACCCTTTAAACACGTCAGCATTATGAACCGCATCAATCAATTATTCAGTACCAAGAAAAGCCGAATTTTCTCACTCTATTTCTGTGCCGGCACTCCTACTTTGGAAGGCACGGCAGACGTCATCCGCACCCTCGAACAAAAAGGGGTGGACATGATTGAAATCGGTATTCCGTTCAGCGACCCGATGGCAGACGGTGTGGTGATTCAAGCCGCCGCAACCAGTGCCCTGCGCAACGGAATGACTCTGCGAAAACTATTCGCCCAATTAGAAAACATCAGAGATACCGTACAGATACCGCTTATACTGATGGGCTATCTGAACCCCATCATGCAATACGGCTTCGAGAACTTTTGCCGCGACTGCCGGCGTACAGGCATCGACGGAGTTATCATCCCCGACCTTCCTTTCAGGGATTACGAGGAAGAATACCGCCCCATAGCCGAGCGTTACGATGTAAAAGTCATCATGCTCATCACGCCCGAAACCAGCGAAGAGCGCGTCTGCCAAATCGACGCCCATACCGACGGATTTATCTACATGGTATCGTCGGCAGCCACCACGGGGGCACAGAAAGATTTTGACGAACAGAAGCAGGCATACTTCCGCCGCATCGAAGCAATGAATTTACGCAACCCGCGCATGATTGGTTTCGGTATCTCAAACCGTCAGACGTATGAGGCTGCGGCAGCTCACGCGGCAGGATGTATCATCGGCAGCAAATTTGTCACGCTGCTCGAAGAAGAAGGGGGCGATGCCGCCCGTGCTACCGACCGACTGATGGATGCACTCAGCAAATAAGGTTAAGGAATGTCTGCATCCGCCCCCGATTTTAATCATTTTGCTATTTTTAGGCGCTCCCGTTTCGGTATTTCAACATTAAAAGCTATCTTTGTGGCATAATTAAAAGAAAAAGCCCATGATAAAATCCGACTATCCTTCCGTTTTGTTAATTTATACCGGAGGAACGATTGGTATGATTGAAAACCCCGAAACGGGAGCATTAGAAGCCTTTAATTTCGACCAACTGCAAGAAAATGTGCCGGAACTGAAACGCTTCAACTATCGCATTTCTTCTTACCAGTTTTCTCCGCCTATCGATTCTTCGGACATGGAACCGGCATTATGGGCGAAGCTCGTAAAAATCATACATTATAATTACGATAATTTCGACGGGTTTGTTATCCTGCACGGTACAGACACGATGGCATATACTGCGTCGGCACTGAGTTTCATGCTCGAAAATCTGAGCAAGCCGGTTATTCTTACGGGAAGCCAACTCCCCATCGGGATGTTGCGCACCGACGGAAAGGAAAACCTGATTACTGCCATCGAAATAGCTGCCGCCAAGTATCCTGACGGTACGGCGATAGTGCCGGAGGTATGTATCTTTTTTGAAAACCACTTGCTGCGCGGAAACCGTACCACGAAGATTAATGCTGAAAACTTTAATGCCTTCCGCTCATACAACTACCCTGCCCTCGCTACGGCGGGTATCCACATCAAGTATGAGTATGACCGCATCCGCAAGGCAGACCCTTCCATCCCCATGCATCCTCACTATGTGTTCGACACGAATGTTATCATCCTGACATTGTTTCCGGGGATTCAAGAAAACATCGTGCGCACGGTACTGAATACGCCGGGACTGAAAGCTGTGGCGCTAAAAACATACGGTTCGGGCAACGCGCCTCAAAAACCGTGGTTCATCCGCTTGCTGAAAGAGGCTACGCAGCGGGGAATCGTTATTGTAAACATCTCGCAGTGTCAAACCGGAATGGTGGAAATGGCACGCTACGAAACCGGGCTTCACCTGCTGGACGCAGGCGTTATCAGCGGTTATGACTCGACGGCAGAAAGCGTGCTTACCAAACTGATGTTCCTCTTAGGACACAACATGTCGCCACGCGAAATACGAAACGAAATGAGCCGTCCCATCGCCGGAGAATTTACACGCCCCGAAATGTTGTAACAAAATCGTAATAAGTATTTCATAAGGGCGAAACAAAATAAAGTCAACTTTGCAATCGTAAAGATAAATATCGTATTTTTGTAAATAACAATTCATTTAGCGGATACAATATGAACGATTACAGAATATTAGTAGTTGACGACGAAGAAGACCTCTGCGAAATACTGAAGTTTAATCTTGAGATGGAAGGCTATCAGGTAGACACTGCTACCTCTGCCGAAGATGCTCTCAAACTGAAACTCACCAACTACGACTTGTTGTTACTTGACGTAATGATGGGCGAAATATCCGGATTCAAAATGGCAAGCATGATGAAGAAAAACAAGGAAACGGCAGACATTCCTATTATTTTCATCACGGCAAAAGATACGGAAAACGATACGATTACGGGATTTAACCTCGGAGCAGACGATTACATCTCGAAGCCGTTCTCACTACGCGAAGTTATCCTGCGTGTGAAGGCCGTACTGAGAAGAACAAGCAGTACGTCGAACGAAAATGCTGAAAAACTGACCTACAAAGGGCTGGTTATTGATATTCCCAAAAAGAAAGTAACCATCGACGATGAAGAAGTGGCGCTGACTAAAAAGGAGTTCGAAATCCTGCTTTTCTTACTCCAGAATCAGGGACGGGTGTTCTCGCGCGAAGACATTCTCGCCCGTGTATGGCACGATGAAGTGTATGTACTCGACCGCACCATTGATGTCAACATTACCCGCCTGCGCAAAAAAATCGGCGAATACGGACAGTGCATCGTTACGCGGTTAGGTTATGGTTATTGCTTTGAATGTGAATAAACTATCCTGAAACTTTATTATGACTAAACTTTCTTATCGTATCCTCTCGTTCAGCCAGAGGCTGTTTCTTTCTGTCCTTATCCTTTTCCTCGTTTTTGCCATCTGCTTCATCGCGTTTCAGTATCAACGCGAAAAAGCCTATAAAAGCGAATTGCTGAACATCCAGTTGCAAAGCTACAACAACCAGCTTGGCAATTTCATTACCGACCGGGGCGAACTGGATATCGACTCCATGCAAAATTATGTGGCAACCCACATGATGCCCAACCTGCGCGTTACCCTCATTACGCCGTCGGGGAAGGTTATTTATGACAATATACGAAAAGACTGGAAATACTTTGAAGATCATTCCACACGCAAGGAAGTACAAGAAGCACTGATGTATGGCAGCGGGTATTCCATCGGACGTAACTCGGAAAGCATTGAGGGCGAAGAATATTTCTACTCCGCACGTTATTATCCTCCTTTCCGGCTGATTATCCGCTCAGCATTGCCATACAACCTCAGCCTGAGCGAACATCTGAAAGCCGATTCTTCTTTCTTATGGTTTGCCCTTTTCATCAGCCTGATTCTGATAGGCGTGTTTTATCAGTTTACACGCAAGTTAGGGATGTCTATCTCCAAACTGCAACAGTTTGCAATGAAGGCCGACCGCAACGAGCCTATCGACCTTGCCATTTTAGACACTTTCCCGAAAAACGAACTGGGAGAAATATCACAACACATCATAAAAATATATAAGCGTCTGCACCGGGCCAAAGAAGCTCTGTACATTGAGCGTGAAAAGCTGATTTCACACTTACAGACGTCGCACGAGGGATTGGGTGTATTCACCAAAGAGCGGAAAGAGATTCTGGTGAACAATCTTTTCGTACAGTACATCAACAACATTTCCGACCGCAATCTCAGCTCGTCAGATTCTATCTTCCTGATACCGGATCTGAAGCCGATTACCGATTTCCTGACCAAGAACGAGGGAAATTACAGCAAAGAAGAGAAACGACTGTCGATGCACATCGACAAGAATGCCCGTTCGTTCGTTCTGGAGTGTATCATCTTCCAAGACCTTTCGTTCGAAATATCCATCAACGACGTAACGCAAGAGGAAGAACGTGCCCGACTGAAACGGCAACTTACCCAAAACGTAGCCCACGAGCTGAAAACTCCCGTCAGCAGTATTCAGGGATACTTGGAAACCATCATCAGCAATCCGAACATCTCGCCGGAAAATATGCGTACATTCCTCGAACGAAGCTATGCACAGAGTAACAGGCTCACCCTGTTGCTGCGCGACATCTCGGTACTGACCCGCATGGATGAGGCTCCCGGAATGGTAGAAAAAGAAACGGTAAACCTAAGCCGCATCGTAGAAAACATCTTAAACGAAGTGGCTTTGGGACTGGAGGAAAAACAGATGCGCGTGGTCAACCTCATGCCCCACGACCTTATCCTGACCGGAAGCAGCTCGTTGCTGTACTCTATTTTCCGCAATTTGACCGACAATGCCATCGCATACGCGGGAGTAGGCGTACAGGTTACTATCAACTGTTTCCGCGAAGACGAGAAATTCTATTATTTCAGTTTTTCCGACACAGGCATCGGAGTACCAGAAGAACATCTTAACCGCCTGTTCGAACGGTTCTACCGGGTAGACAAGGGACGTTCGCGCAAACTGGGAGGCACGGGGCTGGGACTTGCCATCGTTAAAAACGCCGTGCTTTTCCACGGAGGAACCATCTTTGCCAAAAACGCGCCGTCGGGCGGACTGGAATTTGTATTTACCTTGCAAAAAGATTTGTAAATAATACACACCGACATAAGGAATTTGCCAACTCTACGCTGTCAGTCTGACATTTTTTCACTATTTTTGCAGCCGTTCTCATACAAACGACCGCTCAGGCACACTATTTGCTATTAGCCCCATATAAATATTACAGAAATAATCAAACGAATATAACTATGGATATGAAAAAAAATCAGACTTCGGAAAACGAGGAAATATTAAAAGAAAAAGAAGCTGAAGCTGCCGCCGAAAATCGGGAAACGCAAGCCGAACCTCAACCGAACGAAGAGGAACAAGCCGAACTGACTCCGGAAGAAACGTTGACTAAGGAGCTTGAAGAAGCTAAAAACATCATTGAAGAACAAAAAGACAAATACCTGCGCTTGTCTGCCGAATTTGACAATTACCGCAAGCGTACCTTAAAAGAAAAAGCGGAATTGATTAAAAACGGAGGTGAAAAGGCTATCTCGGCTATCCTCCCGATACTGGACGACTTGGAACGCGCGCTGGAAAACATGCAGAAAACAGACGATCTGAAAGCTATCCATGAAGGTATTGACTTGATCTACCAGAAATTCCTGAAAAACCTGACTCAGGAAGGATTGGAGAAAATGAATCCCATAGGCGAAAACTTCGACACGGATTATCATGAAGCCGTAGCCCTTGTACCTGCTTCTGCCGAAGAACAAAAAGGCAAAGTGTTAGACTGTGTACAAACGGGATATAAACTTAATGATAAAGTAATCCGCCACGCAAAAGTTGTTGTGGCACAATAAAAATCAGTAAAAGATGAAGAATCGGGAAAAGGAAAATCTTCTTTCCCCGGTTCTCCATCTTTTTTTTAATTCTTCTATAAAAAATGGCGAAAAGAGATTACTACGAAGTATTAGGCGTAAGCAAGTCGGCATCGGCAGACGAAATAAAAAAGGCATACAGAAAAAAAGCGATACAATATCATCCTGACAAAAATCCGGGCGACAAGGAGGCGGAAGAGAAGTTCAAAGAAGCGGCAGAAGCCTACGAGGTTTTGAGCAATCCGGATAAACGCGCCCGCTACGACCAGTTCGGACATGCCGGAGTAGACGGAGCAGCAGGAGGCGGATTCGGCGGATTCGGCAGCGGAGGCATGTCAATGGATGACATCTTCTCAATGTTCGGCGATATCTTTGGCGGACACGGCGGATTCGGCGGGTTTGGAGGAGGAAGCGCCCAGACGCACCAACGCAAATTCCGTGGCGCAGACCTGCGTGTGAAGGTAAAGCTGAGCTTGAAAGAAATCTCTACGGGAGTGGAGAAGAAATTCAAGGTAAAGAAGTATGTGGAATGTCCTCACTGCCACGGAACAGGGGCTGAAGGTAACGGAGGCGTAGAGACGTGTCCTACCTGTCACGGAACAGGAAGCGTTACACGCACGCAGCAAAGCATTTTCGGCATGATGCAGACGCAAACGGTGTGTCCGCAATGTAACGGAGAAGGTAAAATCATCAAGAATAAATGTAAGGAATGTAGCGGCGAAGGCGTGGTTTACGGCGAAGAAGTGGTTACGGCGAAGATTCCGGCTGGTGTGGCAGAAGGAATGCAGGTTACCATCAACGGCAAAGGTAATGCCGGAAAGCACAACGGTGTGCCGGGCGACTTGCTGGTACTCATCGAAGAGGAAAAACATCCCGAACTGATTCGCGACGAGAGCGACTTGATTTATAACCTGCTGCTGAGTGTGCCGACGGCTGCATTGGGCGGTACGGTAGAAATCCCCACCATCGACGGGAAGGCTAAGATAAAGATTGAACCGGGAACGCAACCGGGCAAGGTGCTTCGTTTGCGGGGCAAAGGTTTGCCGAACATCAACCGGTACGGATACAGCACGAGCACGGGCGATTTGCTGGTAAACGTCAGCGTATATATCCCCGAAACGCTTACGAAGGAAGAACGTCAACTGCTCGAAAAATGGCAGGAGGCTGAAAACTTCCAACCCAATCTCAGCCTGAAAGAAAAGATATTCAAGAAGTTCAGAAGTCTTTTCGAGTAACATCCGGTTACCCCGGACGCTCAGAAGAAATAGCCATCCGTTTGCCACCCCAAAACGCTACCGTTAGCACCTCTATGCGCAAGCGGTAGAGTGACTCGGTTCTAACCGTAAGACACATCAGTCTGACGGGTAGAATTTCAGGGCTGTGAAACAGAGACAAAAGATACTTCAAATAGAAAACGGAATCGCCCGAAGCAGCAGTGGTTGCTTCGGGCGATTCCGTTTTCTTTTGGTATCCGATGCCCGGACTTATTTCCGTTTCATTTTCTGCATCATGCCGGCCATTTTGCTACCCGTAACCATTTTCATCATCTTACGGGTCTGGTCGAACTGCTTCAACAGGCGGTTTACTTCTTGGATGTTCGTTCCGCTACCTTTGGCGATACGCATACGGCGCGAACCGTTCAGTATCTCCGGACGTTTGCGTTCTTCGGGAGTCATTGAATAGATAATCGCTTCGATGCTCTTAAACGCATTGTCGTCGATATCGATGTCCTTGATGGCTTTTCCCACACCCGGAATCATCGATGCCAAGTCTTTCAGGTTACCCATCTTCTTTATTTGCTGAATCTGTCCGAGGAAATCATCAAAATCGAACTGGTTTTTCTGGATTTTCTTCTGAAGGCGTTTTGCTTCTTCTTCATCGTACTGTTCTTGCGCACGCTCTACCAGCGAAACGATATCACCCATGCCGAGGATACGGTCTGCCATACGAGCGGGGTGGAACTGGTCGATGGCATCCAGCTTTTCACCTGTACCCACAAACTTGATGGGCTTGTTTACCACCGTGCGGATAGAGAGCGCCGCACCACCACGGGTATCACCGTCTAACTTCGTGAGCACTACGCCGTTGAAATCCAAACGCTCGTTAAACTCGCGTGCCGTGTTTACGGCATCCTGTCCTGTCATGGCATCTACCACGAACAAGGTTTCATCGGGGTTGATGGCGTTTTTGATGGCTTCGATTTCGTTCATCATCTGCTCGTCTACCGCCAAGCGACCTGCCGTATCGACGATCACCAAGTCGTATCCTTTCGCCTTCGCCTCTTGGATGGCGTTAAGAGCAATCTGAACGGGGTTCTTGCTTTCAGGTTCGCTGTAAACGGGCACTTCGATTTGCTGTCCCAACACCCTCAACTGTTCGATGGCTGCCGGACGATACACGTCGCACGCTACCAAAAGAGGTTTACGGTTTTTCTTGGTTTTCAGCATCCGCGCCAGCTTACCTGAGAAAGTGGTCTTACCCGAACCTTGCAAACCCGACATCAGGATGACTGCGGGACGTCCTTTCAGCTCGATTTCGGCAGTCTCGCCACCCATCAGTTTGGTCAGCTCATCGTGTACGATTTTTACCATCAACTGGCTCGGTTTCACGGCTGTAAGCACGTTCTGTCCCAACGCCTTTTCTTTTACCGTATCGGTAAAGCTCTTTGCCACTTTATAGTTTACGTCCGCATCCAGCAGTGCGCGGCGAACATCTTTCAAGGTCTCTGCTACATTGATTTCGGTGATTTTTCCCTCACCTTTCAATATTTTAAACGACCGTTCTAATCTTTCACTTAAATTGTCGAACATATCTTTTGCTTTGCTTAATTTCTTCTTTTACAACGAGGTGCAAAATTACAAAAAAAACGATTCACTCAAATCTTTTTGTTCTGCCATTTTGCTTTTTTCAGATAAATGAGGCTGAATGTCAGCATCAATACATAGTAAATCAGTTCGGTAGTAAAACAAACATCCACCGGAGCCTGAATAACCATTCCTACCACGATGATATAAAGTGCGTAGAAAACCTGCACCCCCACCTCAAGCACCAACGCCGCCTGCGTGTTTCCCGTGCCGGAAATTCCGTTGAAATACACGTTTGCCACCGATGCCACCACCATTGCCACACAAACCACGTAAAGTGCCGAAACCGACTCGGTAAGCAGTGCGGCTTCGTTCGTGTAAACCGAAAGGATGGCATGGGGGAAAATGACGCATAGCGCCACACAAACCAGCATGAACAAAAACGACATTTTGGCTATTTTGTGAAGCAGCCTGATTACTTGGGAAACGCCTCCCGCACCTATCAGGTTACTAACCAACGTGTTTGCGGTAGTAGAAAGGGCCTGTACCGGAATCAGCATCACCACGTACACGCTCCGCACGATGTTGGCTATGGCAAGCTGGCGCTGCCCTAACCGTTCGAGTGCCATAAAAAACACAAACCAGATAGCCATTGCCAGAAAATATTGCACCATCGTGAAGCAGGAAATCCGCAAAATGCGCCCCACCATCGCCCAGTCGAACCGCCCGAAACGGTTTAATCCGTATTTCTTCAAATCGACCCTGAAATAAGTGTAACACAAGAAAAACACCAGCGAAGAAGCCTCGGCTATCACCGAAGCAAGTGCGGCTCCCTTGATTCCCATCTCCGGGAATCCGAGTTCACCGAACACCAGTGCATAATCGAGCACCACATTGACCAGCGCCATCACCACGGCATTCATCGTCAGCGTCTTGGTCTGCGTTATGCCGATATACAGCGCACGGAACATGACATTTACAAATGCAAACAAGAATCCCCAAATACGCCACGTAAAAAACTCATAGGTGGCGTGAAAGATTGCATCCGACGTTATGAGCAAACGTATCAAGGGCTCGGCTGCCATATACATCACGGCAAGTAGCACTACCGCCATTGCAAAGCTGAACGCCGTCCCCTGCCACATCACCTGACCTACCGAACGGTAATTCCCCTCTCCGTTACGCCGGGCGATAAGAATCTGCGACCCCACGCTGAAACCAAACGCCACGGTGTATACGCAGATGTATAACAAACCGCCCATCGCCGCAGCCCCCAGAGCCACTTCGCTTACGTGTCCTAAAAATGCCGTATCGGTTACGTTAATAACATTTTGAGCCAACAATCCTAAAAATATAGGATAAGTAACATTCCATATTTCTTTATTGCTATACATAAAAAATTTTTATAAACTAAACAAGCGGAAAAACGATTGGCAAAGATACAAATAATTCTGCTGACAAGAAACTGTGGGGCAGGCGCGCGCCCTGCATCGGTTTACAAGCCTGCCGGGAAGGAGCCTTCACTTTAACCAAAAATAACAAAACCGATGAAAATAACGCCCGCTTTTTCCCTTCCATTTCATTTTTTTCTTAACTTTGCGCTGCAACTGAGATACAAATGTAACACTTTAACATACTTAAAATATTAAGATTATGATGACTATTGACAAATTCAACTTTGCCGGAAAAAAGGCAATCGTTCGTGTGGACTTCAATGTACCTTTGAACGAAGAAGGTAAAATTACTGATGACACCCGTATCCGTGGAGCGCTGCCCACATTGAAAAAAATCTTGGCAGACGGCGGTGCACTTATCATCATGTCACACATGGGTAAACCCAAAGGTAAAGTAAATGCGAAATATTCTTTAAGCCAAATTGTAGATGCAGTTGCTGCTGCATTGGGTACTCCGGTTCAGTTCGCTCCCGACTGCGCTAAAGCTCAGGAAGCTGCCGCAGCTTTGAAACCGGGCGAAGTGTTGCTGCTCGAAAACCTCCGTTTCTATCCGGAAGAAGAAGGCAAACCGGTAGGCATTGAAAAAGAAGACCCTGCTTACGAAGACGCTAAGAAAGAAATGAAAGCACGCCAGAAAGAATTTGCTAAAACATTGGCTTCTTACGCTGACTGCTACGTAATGGATGCTTTCGGTACAGCTCACCGTAAACACGCTTCTACTGCTGTTATCGCTGACTATTTCGACGCTGACCACAAGATGTTGGGCTACCTGATGGAAAAAGAAGTTCAAGCGGTAGATAACGTTTTGAAAGACATCAAACGTCCGTTTACTGCCATCATGGGTGGTTCTAAAGTTTCTACCAAAATCGGTATCATCGAAAACTTGATGGACAAGGTAGATAACCTGATTCTGTGTGGCGGTATGACATTTACTTTCGCTAAAGCTCAGGGCGGAAAAATCGGTAAATCAATCTGCGAAGAAGACAAACTCGACTTGGCTCTCGAAATCATCGAAAAAGCTAAAGCTAAAGGTGTAAACTTGGTATTGGGTACTGACTGTGTAGCTGCCGATGACTTCTCTAACGATGCTAACACGCAGATTTGCCCGGCTAACAACATTCCTGACGGATGGGAAGGCTTGGATGCAGGTCCTGAAAGCCGCGAAGCATTTAAGGCTGCCATCAAGGGTGCCAAGACTATCTTGTGGAACGGTCCTGCCGGTGTATTCGAATTCGACAACTTTACGGGCGGTTCAAAAGCCATTGCAGAAGCAATCGCTGAAGCAACGAAGGAAGGTGCATTCTCACTGATTGGCGGTGGCGACTCAGTAGCTTGTATCAACAAGTTCGGTATGGCAGACCAAGTATCATACATCTCAACCGGTGGTGGTGCTTTGCTGGAAGCTATCGAAGGTAAAGTATTGCCGGGTATCGCTGCTATCCGTGGTGACAAATAAACATAATATCTTGTCATAAAAACACTAAAGGATGCGTCTTTCCAATGAAGGCGCATCCTTTTTTTAGTTCATTCCTATCCGTCCGGAATGTCTGTGAAGCTGATTACAGATTAATAGGTTTCCTCGTTAGCCAGATTCCACATGTTCAGGAATGCCGCGCGGGTGATGTCTGTCAGTTTCTCCCAGTTAATCCGTTCTGCATGGTCCGTAGGCTGGTGGTAATCCGGATGGGCATCCGTGTGATACCAGATGATGGGGATATCCTTCAAAGCAAACGACCCGTTGTCGCTGCCTCCTATGGGGCGGTCCCAAGCCCGGTAGTCCGGTTCCAGTTTCAAATCATATCGGGCGATGGCATCTTTCAGCCACTGACCGAACACAGGATGCGACTCGGTATAGAAATAGACCACGTGTTTGGGCTGCTGCGGTTTGTTATTACGCCCTATCATGTCGAAGTTCAGGTATCCTTTGATTTGGTTTACGAAAGGACATGACTGCACAAAATATTTTGAGCCCAGCAATCCTTTCTCCTCCCCGTCCCAAAAAGCGAAGATGACGTTTCGTTTCGGCTTCTTGCCCGACACAGCAAACGCCCGCGCAATCTGCAAGGCAGCCGATACGCCTGAAGCATTATCATCTGCTCCGTTATAAATCTGGTCGCCGGCCAAAGTGGGGTCGTAACCGATATGGTCGAAGTGTGCCCCGATAACCACATACTCATCAGCCCGTTCGCCGGGTATCCATCCCAGCACGTTTGCCAGCTTCAGGCTGCGGTATGTGCCTTGCTTGAGCCGTGCCACCGAGTCCGGATGTACTTGGAAACGTCCTTTCTGCTGGCGTTCCACGGCACACGCCTCAAACGGCTGATAATACGTGTCGCCCAGCAAAGGCCGGATGCCCGCCTCTTTCAGTTCCGAAACCAAATAACGTGCCACGATACGCGACTCCCGCTGTCCGGCCTCACGCCCCAGCAGATTATCATCTGCCAGAAATTCTACGATAGCTTCCGCCTTGTCACGGCTGATGCTCTGCAATCCTTTCTCTACGGGTGCTTGTGCCCACACCCCCATTGATGCCGCAAAGAAGCAGCAAACTCCCAAAATTTTCTTATACATATTCGTTGTGTGTTTTTTAAGGCTATGTTTTCGCAAATATAAAAAATACTTTTCAGACTAAGAGCCTGAGCAAAATTAAAACGACAGGCTATAGAAACTGTTTTGAACTTCTCCAAAAAGTTTTCTTGGCTTGATGTCGGACTTTCTTATCCGTATGTGTCTATGAAGCATTATATCCTGACGTTCACTTGTTACGGCTTCCCATCCACGTCAGCTTATGCCAGATGGTTTCCAGCGGACCGCGACGGTAATGACGGAACCACCAATGGGCGAAAGCCAACTGAGCGAGGAAGAACACACAGCCAATCAGGAAACTGTACGTATTACCGCACACCTTATGAAGTGCCAGCCCGTAGCCGAAATAAAGGAAACTCCCTATCACCGACTGCATGACGTAATCTGTAAGACTCATTTGTCCGTAGGGAGCCAACCAGCGTTGCACCTTTCCGTTATTTGCCCAGTAAAGCAATAAGAACGCGCTGACCAACGTCAACATAAAGAACAGATTATACCAAGAATTAAGAATGGTTTTCATGGTTTCAAGAATGAACTTCGAGTCGATTTGCGAGAAAACGAATTCTTTTACAAAATACATCACAAACGCCGAAGGGATGCTGACGTACAGAACGCGACGCCAGAACGAACGAGACCGTGACAGGCTTTCCGGAGCAGATGCACTGAAATATCCCATGCGGCCCAGCAACATTCCGAACATAAAAAGCGATGAAGTCTGGAATACGCGCCCGTAACACCAAGCCCAATTCAGACTTGCTAACTGCCCGGTTACAAAGTTTGCCTTCACCATCTCCCACCACGATGTTCCTCCCAACTGCGGATATACATCTCCTAACGAATAAATCATCTGCTTGGGAGCAAACTCCGGATTTACCACAGCACAAATCACTTTAACCCACTCTAAGGGCTGAAGCATCAGAAACAAAGCGAGTATGAATACTGCCTTATTACTCCAATGACGGACGGGCACCAACACAAAGCCTAAAATGGCGTAAAGCACCAAAATTTCGCCGGGGAAGAAGCTGGCGTTGATGAATCCGAAACCCAACAGTAACAACAACCGCCACATATAGCGGTTTTTGAAATCTTCGCCACGCTTTTCTGAACTGCGGCTCTGGAGATAAAAGGTAAAGCCGAACAGCAGGGCAAAAATGGCGTATGCCTTGCCTGAAAACAGGAAGAAAAGCGTATTCCAAATGTGAGTGTCAAACCACCCCAACAGTCCGGTAGCGGGCGGAGGGAAAGAATAGAAGTTAAAATGCTCGATATTATGAAGCAACACGATGCCCATTACGGCAAATCCGCGCAACGCATCGACAGCCAAAATACGTTCTTTTTTTTGAATCGGTGTTCCCATAGAAAAATAGAATTAAAGCGGATAAAAAAACAAAGGCACGAATTACAGACTTCCACCCTACGTATTTAGGTATAACAAGTCTGTAATCCGCGCCCGTTTATAACATCGCGATATATTTATTTAGCCGAATCGCCCGGTGCCGGAGTAGCAGCAGCATCCTGAGTTTCGGTCTGCGGAGCATCAAAACCAGCAGGAGCATTCAACGGATTTGTTTTTTGTTCTTCTATAGCCTGTTCCATGATAACAGAAGAATTGGTAGTCTGATGAGGTATCACGTAAGAAGTCGCAATACTGATAACCACCATAAAAACAGCCAATCCCCACGTCAGCTTTTCAATGAAATCGGTTGTCTTACGAACACCCATAATCTGATTAGAAGACGCAAATGCGGAAGAAAGACCTCCCCCCTTCGAGTTCTGCACCAATACGACGAAACACATCAATATGGCTGCAAGCACCATTAATACAACAAATAATAAGTACATTTTCTTTATTTTGATTTAGCGTTAATAATCAATTTCTCTAAAAATCTCATTTGGTCTGCAAAGTAAGTATTTTTTTTCGGATATTTCAAATTTAATTTTTTAATAATTTCCAGAGCTTTATCATATCGTTGCTGCTTGACATAGATTTTAGCCAATGTTTCGGTGAAATAATCTTCTTCGTTGTCTGTTTCGGGCTCTTTTTCTTCGGTTTCCGTATCTTCATCCTCTGGCTCGGCTGCACCGGCATCCTCGGGTAAAACGTTCCGTTCATCGTCTGCACTTTCTATGAAATGGTCAATCAGCTCCTGTCCGCGCAAAGGAGGTGTGGCTTCTTCCGCAGCAGGCAAGACGGATTCGCCCATCAGCACCGATGTATAATCCACCGCCGCCATATCGGGTACCGGAAGTTCGGCCGGTGCAGCGTCTGAATGTCCGGAAAGGAAACGGTCTATAAGGTCGAGTGTACGGTCGGCTCCGTCGGCAACAGCACTTACCGGTTCGTGTTCTTCCAGCCGGAAACGGTCTCCCTCAAGATAATAAAACAACACACCTATATCGGCAACAAACAAAGCCCCCCGACGTAATTCATCGCGGAAAGCCGGGTCGTTCAGCAGAAACAGATTCTTCAGATACAATACCCACGCCGTTTGGAAATATGGATAACGCTCCAACAGCGTACGTAACTCATACAAACTGTTTTTATCCAACCGTTCGGGGTGTTTTATCCATTCTTGTAATTGCTGTTGCATCATGAGTCTACCAGTTTGCTACTGTGGCGTTAAAAATCTGCTCCACAATTTCGTCAATCATCTGGTCAACCAACTCCTCCTGCACGGCAGAAAGTTGCTGGCTGGCGTTATATTCACGGCTCGCCGAGAACGATTGTTCAAAGTCTTCCACGTGATTGGTATTGTTTACAAAGCGTACATTCACCGTCATACGCAGTTCTGCCATCGTTGAATAACCGTCAGAGCCCACACCCTTATTATAAGCATCGTAGTTGGTGATTTCTCCCGACAGTTCCAAATCGCCTCCCTGACGTACCTGCTTCAAGCGCGTCTGCTGCATGTAAGCATCCTGCAAGGCTGTGTTGAACATCGACTCCATCGGCCCCCATACAAACGCCGCCGAACGGTTCGGAAAGTTTTCAAACGAAATGGTTTTTACTTTCTCATAGTTGATAGACGAACCGTTAAACTTATAAGACACTGTACAAGCCGCCAGCAAGCACACGGCCGTCATCCACATGCTTATTATTTTCCATTTTCTTTTAATCAAGCCCATATTCTTTTATTTTTCGATAAAGGGTACGTTCGGATATCTTTAAATCGTTTGCGGCGCTTTTCCGCTTTCCGTGATGCCGCTCAAGCGCCTTGCGAATCATTTCTTTTTCTACGTCGTCCAGCGAAAGATTTTCTTCGACATATTCTTCGGTATCTTGCACTTCGGGTTCTTCAGCCGGCACTGTCTTTACGGATGCAATATGGCTGACAGAGGGTACGGAACTCATCACCACCGGATTGTCTTGGACGATGCTCACCGGAGTATTCGGTATGTAGCGCACGGAAGCATCCTGATGGGTGGAAACCGGTGCATTGCCATTGCGTTCTGCCATTATGTCATGCATGAATTTCTTCAGCTCCGTTACGTCGCGCCGCATGTCGAACAATACTTGGTAAAGAATCTCACGTTCGCTCTCAAAACCTTTATTGCCCGAAGGCTTCACACCGAGCAGTGTTGGCAAATGAGAATCTGACTGGGTGGGCAGATAATTACGAAGAATCTCCGGCGTTATATCCCGGTTGGTTTCAATAATAGAAATCTGTTCGGTAATATTTTTAAGCTGACGCACATTTCCCGGCCACGAGTAAGCCGTCAGCATCTGCTTTGCTTCTTCGGTCAGCTGAATGGCAGGCATCCGGTATTTTTCTGCAAAATCTCCGGCAAACTTCCGGAACAGCAGCACGATGTCGTCCGGGCGTTCGCGCAGAGGCGGTATCTTGATAGGAACGGTATTCAAGCGGTAATACAAATCTTCACGGAAACGCCCTTCCGCCAATGCCTCGGCAAAGTTGACATTCGTAGCAGCAACAATCCGCACATCGGTTTTCTGTACTTTCGAAGAGCCGACCTTGATGTATTCGCCCGATTCGAGCACGCGCAGCAACCGGGCTTGTGTAGACAGCGGGAGTTCGCCCACCTCGTCCAGAAAAATCGTACCTCCGTCTGCTTCGGCAAAATAACCTTTCCGGTCACTGATAGCTCCGGTAAAAGCACCTTTCTCATGCCCGAACAATTCGGAATCGATGGTTCCTTCAGGTATCGCCCCACAGTTTACCGCAATATACGGCCCGTGTTTCCGACGACTGAACTGGTGAATGATTTGCGGAAAGCTTTCCTTACCTACCCCGCTTTCCCCAGTTACTAATACGGACAAATCGGTAGGAGCCACTTGCATGGCTATATCTATAGCCCGATTCAGCCCCTCGGTATTTCCGATGATGCCGAACCGTAATTTCACATTCTGTATTTCTGATTTTACCATATAATTCGTATTATATATGACAAAATTATAAAAACTTTGGCTTGGCTACTTATTCCGAAAAGAAAAAAGTAAGAGCCTGCTTCATTTTTCCAATTAAAGCAACGTTTTATCAGTTTCTTCTAAGTCTGTTTCCGGTTTGTATTTCTGATTGGTTACAAACCTGTATCCCCACCGAATCAGAATACGGTGCGAATCATAAAGCGGATGCCCCACTTGTTTGCCGTAGGCAGGTCATTATAATTTAAACGGCGTACGTATTCTACATGCAGCAACTTGAATATATTATGAATGCCGACACTCAGCTCTACATAAGGTTTCTTTTTATCCATTACATAGCTGGATGTGTAGAAATTGCCATTTGCATCGTAATGTCCGGGAAACATCATCAGTTCTGCATCGTTTCGGTTCTGCGGCAATAGGGGATTATTCTTGTCGGTAAGCGTTCCCCACAAACATTTAATGCCGATGAACTCGCGCCATTTCAGTTTCTTCAGCAGCGGGATGCGGTTAAAGAGTTTTCCCTGCATGTTCCACGAAACGTCCAGCGAAGCATAGCGGTCGTTCAGAAACTCCATGTTGTTAATCAGGTTGAATGTTTCTTCCTGAATGATATACGACAGGTTGGCAGCGGGCATAATCAGCAGCGGGAAGGGAACTTTGTTCCACTGGATTCCTCCCTTTATCGAAGTATCGATGTTTCCCCACGAACTGAGCCACCAACGTTTATAGAAACTCACTTCGCTCATGTTATAAGTATAGTCTGACCCCAACACACCTTTCAGTCCCACTGTGTGCTGTAAGGTAAACACCGGAGCATCAAGATTGATGGGCAGACGTCGCTGCTTGGTATTGATAAATGTTTCGCCGGGGGCATAACGCAAGGCTATTGTGGCCTCCGCCACCGAAAAGTCGTGTACATTATAAGGTGAACGTACCCACTCCGTACCCGACAGACTGCCGTCTGCTATCGCCTGCTGCAACTGGGTCTCACCTGCCATCGTACGGTAGAACAGTTTGCCACACGGCTCGTAATTGGAGTGTTTCAGAATGAATGTGGTTTTCAGTCCCGACTCGCGTTCCAACTCATATTTCACACTTGCCGTACGTTCGTAATTATATTGGTCTACCGACGTTACTTTCAGCGACGTAAAGACATTATCCTTGTCCGTAGCCATGAACTTATCGGTTGGCAGCATATTGTCGTACGAATAAGAGAAAGTCAACGAATTAATCGGATATTCCCTCGGCAGATATTCACGTTTCTTGAACGAGTATTCCACTTCTGCCTTGTATTTCGAGCGCGCATCTTTAAATCCGTACGCATAATATCCTCTTAAAAAGAGATGCGGATGCAGATTTGCCGTGGTTTGAGCAGACGCACGCAAGCGGAGGCCGTCGATGTAGTTGCTTGAAATCATGGTGTTGATAGGCCCTATATCCACCTTGCTGGGTTTTCCACGGACACCGGTTTCCACAAAGTTTTCGATAAAGGCTTTTGCCACAAACATGATGTATTTAAATCCCTTTATCTTGCTCAGGTTATCGACAAACGAATCCATCTGTTTTTCCGAGGTAGTAAGCTGTGTGGGGCGGTATTCTTTCCAGAATTCATCGCCACGCATCATGGCATTCACGTCTTTTATCTCACTGCCTTTCCGCTTGAAAATCCTGTCCGGGATTTCATCGAACCCGAAGTCTGAATACCTTGTGGTACGCCTTACCTGAAACGACCCAAGCAATTTCCGCAAATAAGAAAGTTCGCAGGTCATGTCGTCAACCATCAACACCCATTCGCCCGAAGGCAACTGACCGAACTCCTGCTCGATAATCATCAAATCCACAAAGTTGATATCTGTTTTCTTTGGCAAATTCATGGTGCATTTCTTCACACGATACGTCGAGTCTGCCAATATATACAGACTTCCCGTAAAGCCGAAATCTTGCGGATTGTTGGGAACAAACGAGAGCAGGAAACATTCATCGCGGTCTACCGTCAATGTATCCATGATGTAATAGCGGTAGAAATTAATTCCCGCATCCGAAATCGGACTGTCAAAAGGATATTGCAAGAAGCGGAAACGGTCTTGGTAGATGTTTACATCCTGAAACACATCCTTCAGCACCGTGGTCAACATGTCGCCCGTATTAAACAGCTCGTTGATACCCGATGAATTAAGCCCCTTTATGATCGTCTTTTCGCTGTGAGGATTTTTGCGGTATACTTTCTCCGATACGGTTTCGTCGACAGATATGGGCAGGATATTCTTGCCCGTTACGTCGCTCACCTCCACTTGGTCGCGAAAGAACGGATATTTCTTAAAGAGATTCGACTCGCGTAACGAATCGGTCGTGATATTATTCAGCGAAAAAGTAATCTTCTGGTACTTATTATAGTGGTAATAATCGTTTACGCTCAGGTCGTTCAACTCTTTGGCGGCGATAACCTTTTTCATCATCTCCACCGCCGGATTATTCTTACGCGAATATTTTTCTTTCTTAGGCTTGACTATCACCTCGTCCAATACCAAATCGGCTTTCATTTTCACATCGAGCCGATGCGTATTCGGAGACACTTTCAGCACTTGCGTGGCATAACCCACCATCGAAAAAGTCAGTTTATCCCACCCCGCACGGGCATCTATCGAGTAATTTCCATCTATGTCGGTAATTGTCCCCACCCCTTTTCCGTCGTAATACACATTCAAATAAGGAATGGGTTCTCCTGTTTCAGAGTCTGTCACAACTCCTTGAATCTGGGCAGAAAGTTTCGCAACTCCCATACACAATACCAACAGAAAAAATAACCTTTTTACCATATATTGTTTCAATACCTTCTCTATGTTTTTTTATACTTATTGCGCAACGAATGAGCGCGTAAAGTTACAGAGTGTTGAAGTCTCTTACAAATTTATGCCGACAAAAAGCTATAATCTTACCTTTTTTTATGAATAATAGAATATTATTTCTATCCAATCAATCTCCCCGATAGTAATAAAGCAAAGCGTGGCGCGCTATGAAATCGGCATTTTCCTGCACCGTAGTCCGGCTTTTTCCATCCGGGAAAACGGCATCGGGCAACAAATGATGTTCCAAACAATGCAAGAGCAAGTCGGGCGGACAAAGCGTTTCTTCCGTCAGCAGCCGGAAAGCATTCTTCGCCGCCGCATCGGGGGCATACATCGGGTTGTCCGGGTCGGCTATACACTCGCATACGTCTTTTGCCAGCAAGATGCCTTTTTCCGGTTCGGTCATCAGCACAAAGTTGCGGAACGGTTTCATTTGAGGCAACGTATGGTTATCATCGTCTGTCCATTTCAGCACCTCCACCAAGAAACGCCTCAGCTCGCCGTAGCCGTTCAGGTAAACGATTCGCTTTCCGTTCGTTCCTGCCACAAAGTTGCGGTACATCTCTGCACTTTTTTCGCGCACTTCATCGGGCACGACAGGTTCATCGGGGAACAGTCCTTTTACCTGTTTCCACGCCGGTGCGTTATCTCCCGCCAACCGTTCTATCCACTCGTGAAGGAACAGAGCAAGCGGCCCTGTGGGGATGATAAAACGGTCGGCAGCGGTAACCCGCTCAATGTATGGCGCCATCGAAGGCTCGGTAAGATACGTATGCCCGAACAGCCACGTCAGTTTACGGTCGGCATCGCGGGCATCCGAGTAGCCACTCCAATAATTTTCGAGCAACTCATTTTCCGGAGCTTCTTCGTATGCCGTTGCCAACACTTCGTAAAATGCAGCCGCCTGCTTTGCTATCCGCTCATCGCAGGGGTTGACGTACGGATGTTCGTAATGGGCTTTCTGCCACGTGTTCCACACAATGAAACGTACATCTTCTTCATTCACTTCATCGCGCAGGTAATCGTCTGCCAGCGTGTAGAACGGCAAAGGCTTGCCATACAGCCGGATATGCTCGTCGATAAAACTACGCCACAGCCCCAGTCCGGAAATCACATCTTCCAGATAAGCCGCCACGTAGAGACACATTTTTTTACGGAACGCTTCCGGCATTCCGGAGAGCATAACAGCCTTGTAGAGTCGCCCTGCAAGTTTTACAAAATACTCGTCTGAGGGTTGCGGAGTGGCATAAGGATGGATAGCCATCCAGTCTTTAAGATATATTGTTGGTTTATTCATTTTTATTCGTCGGTTGATTATTCTACATAAGAATGAGCTTTTATTGTTCTTGCAAATTTAATAAATATTTCTTTCGTGCGGTTTCTTTTGCAGAAAAGCATTGTAAAACGCCCGGCCTCACTGCTACTGAGAGACAAGACCGGGCGTTATCAATACTAAAACAGGTTCTTAGAGTTTGTTTAAATTTTGCTCGGCTTTAGTTTGAGAATTTTTTTCGAGGATGTTTTTTTGTTTTTGCGAGGAGGATAGCGGGCTATCTGACGAGTAAAAACGGGAAAACAGACCGGAAACAAACTCAAAGGGAAGCTGATAAAAACAACTTATTGGAAAATTTAAACAGACTCTTAGTTAAAGAACTTTATCCCGATGAAATAAGTACGAGGCTGTGTAGGCCCGTAGAAATACTTCGAGTCACGCAGTTTGCCACGGTCGAGGTCTTTCTGGAAGGCGTTGAAGATGTTCTGCACACCGCCGTTCAACTGAAGTTTCAAATGGTCGTTCAGCACGAAGGTATAATTCAACTTCACACCCAAATCCATAAAGTCGGGGGTATGTTCCAAGCGGTCTTTCGCAATATATCCTGCAAAGTGAGGAACAATCATCTTACCCGTGTAGACACCCGATATGGAGAAATCGAAGTTCTTCAGCGGAGCGGAAGTAAACGTGAAATAACCGTAATAATCGGGTGTACGAGGCATCCGCTTGATAGGTGCCACGTCTGCATCCTCGCTCCAATGAATGGCTTCGGTATAACGGCTGCGCTGTACGGTAAATCCTAATTGGAGCTGCGCCTCCCGCCCGTGAGCTATCTTATAATCAATGTTAGCCCCGTAAACGCGCGCCGTGTCCGTTACGCCGTTCCTGCTTCAATGTTCCGGTCTGAGGGTCTTTGCCCATAGCTTCCAGATAAAACACATCGTTAAGAGCCGTATAGAAACCTTCTATCAAGAGGTTCGACTGAAAGTGCCCGAAGTTTGCAGTCCAGTCCAGCGAGCCGCTCACACTGTTCGAGCGTTCGGGCTTCAATCCGTCTGCCAGCGTAATCATCATCGCTTCGCCGCCTACCGCCGCCACGTGAAGGTCTTCATCGTAAGCCTGAGGCGCACGGAATCCGGTGGACCATGTAAGGCGGCCTTGCAGCTTCGACGAAGGATTCCACAGCAGGTTGACGCGCGGACTGAAAATAATGTCGTCTACCAAGTTATGCTTATCCAAACGGAATCCGGCAAGCAAGGTGAAATGTTCCATCTTCCATTCGTTTTGCGCAAAACCGCTGGCTATCCTCACATTCTGACGGAGGTCGCGGTTATACCCCGTCATTACGTCGTGAAGGGAATTGTAGCTATACTCCAGTCCTCCCGTAAACGTGGCGGGAGCAAAAAAGCAGTTGTCCATGTTTCCCACATACATCGCCCCGCCCACTGCCGTAAGGTCTTTGGTCTTTCCGTAAGCATTGGGGTCTTCACCTGCGCCGTAATAACTGTTGCGGTCGATGTGTTGCGCCGAACCATACACCGACAGTTTGTGGCGATATTCGCGGAAGAACACATCATACGTCAGTCCGCCGCTGTTTATAACGTGTTTCGTCTGCTCGGTAATGTCTGTTTCGTGAGGCTGAAGGTCGAACTTGTTACCTCCGCGCCGGAATTCGTTCGTGGTATGATACTCGATGCTGATGCGGCTGAACTGTGTGGGGCGGTAGTAAGCACGAAGCCCGAAGGTGTTCATGTTCAGTTTACCCAGTTCCGAGAAACCGTCGCCGTCGGCATCGTAAGGATTGCGGTTGCGGTACGACTGGTAGAGGGCGATGCCATACGAATTATCAGACGACACCAGCGAGGCATTGGCACCCACATATTGCTCCCACACCTTTCCGTTGAGGTTCGACATGGTAGACGATACCTGAAACGAATTGTTCACCGGGTCTTTGGTGATGATGTTGATGGTTCCGCCCACGGCATTTGCCCCGAACAGCGCCGAGCCGCCGCCACGCACCACCTCTACGCGCTCAATCATGTTGGTAGGAATCTGCTCCAATCCGTACACGCCCGACAGCGCACTCATCACCGGACGGCTGTTTATCAGAATCTGCGAATAAGGACCTTCCAGTCCGTTGATGCGCACTTGCGGGAATCCACAATTCTGGCAGTTGTTTTCCACACGCAGTCCCGACTGAAAGTTAAGCGACTTGGCGAGGTCGTTCGAGTTGACTATCTCAAACAGGCGGTTGTTCATCACGTTTACCACCACCGGAGCCAGCTTTCGGTTGGTCTCGTTGCGGTTGGCAGACACCACCACCTCATCGGTCATAATCGTTTCTTCTTCCATCACAAAGTGCATGTCAACAGTGAAATCATTGCTCACCGTTACGCGCTTGGTTTGGGTAGAATACCCCATGCTCTGTACCTTCAGCGTATATTCTCCTGCCGGAACATTCTTAAAGCGGAAGTAGCCTTCGGCATCGGTAGCCATCCCTACGCCCGTTTCAACTATCAATACATTGGCGTATGGCAAACCTTCCTCCGTATTTTTTTCTATCACATGTCCGGTAATAATGTTTCCCTCTTTCACCGGATTAACCGCCATGCTTACAAGAGCGCACAGCAATCCCGTCAATATTAATATATGTCTTTTCATTACGTTTTTTTGTTCGTTGATTAATGCGTGCAAAACACCTGCCCACACTGCCGCCAAAACGCATACGGATGTTTCCCCTCACGCATACGGATGCACACGGGAGTCCATGCGGATGTTTTCAGCAACACTTCGGGTAGGATTTTCCATGCCGGGAACAGCCCGACAACTAACTGATTTGAAAAGACATAAAGGGAGGAGCGCGCAGATGGATTCCTGCCGTATGCGCTGATACGGCACGGAAGTTATCCTGCACGCAGAATAACGAATAAACAACATGCCAATCCGGTTTAACCAGCTCGGTCCCTTCCTCGTCCAGCGAATAGAAACTGGAAAGAAAGTGCAACGAAAGGGTTTGTCCGGCAGTATGAGAGTGATGCTGAGTGAAAGGGTGAGAATGGACAATCATTACCCCGCCTACCACATGGACGTGGGCAAATACGACGACACTCGTATAATACGCCACGAACAGGGTAAGCAGGCTTAACGCCCACACACGAATATGGTATGTCTGCATTCTCACTTACTCAGTTGTATTATTTATTGCCAAACAAAAGTAGGTAATCCCTTTTGGCTGCAACTTCCGTCCATGCCTCCGGGATAAATTTCCATTGATTCAACGCTACGGGATGAAGCGTTTTTACCTCTTCAATGCGTTTCATCAGGTAATAACGCAAATCTTTGTCGGTAGAGAAAACGATACGCTTCGCCAGTTCTGCTTTCGGGATGCCGGCACCTTTCGTCAGCAAGTCTCCCCCGCCGTTGCCCCTGTATGAATTAACAGCTACGCGGTAGGTTTTGTTCATATCGAAAGCGCGTCCGTCGGCTAAACTTTTGATAGTAATCTTTTCGCCCTGCGGTTTGGTTACATCGACAGTATAAATAATGCCGGCGGCCGAATCGAAATTGAAGCTGGGGTTTTTAAAACGTCCGAATCCATTATCTTTTTCGTTGAGCAGCAGCAGATGGTCGGATGCCGATTGCATCTGGTTCGTCCAAATGGCGTACGACATTTCAAGGAAGTTTTTAATCTCTTTTCCGCTCAGTTCCATCACGTAGAGCATGTTTTCGTACTTATAGAGGTTGAACATGTCGCTCATGTAGATGTCGCCTTTCTTGATTTCAGCGTTAAACGACAGCGGGGCGCAGAACGAAATGTCTGCTCCGGTGATGTCTAACTGCAACTGCTGGATGAGGTCGATGAACGCCGACGAACCGAAATAGGCATCGCGTGTGGAAATGGTGCGGTCGATGCTTCCTATCTTGCGCGAAACAAAAGTATCTACGGCCTGATATTGTTCTTTGAATGCCGACATAAAGTCCTCGTCAACGGGATAAGTGGTCATATCGGCAAGTTTGCCTTCTACCGACTTGCTTACTACCCTATCGCCGCGTTTTACTACTTTCAGGGTAACGTCGGATACGGTGCGTGCCATATTTGCCGGGTCAATCAACAAGACAGAGTCGCCCGCTACGTTGGCTACCTTTTCGCAACGGCGCACGTGGTCGTGTCCCATAAAGATGACATCGAAGCCCGGAACGTTACGAGCCACCTCACCCGAACCGTTTTCTATCGTATTATCCAGCTTGTTTCCTTCCGGACCAGCGTGAAACAATCCTATCAGTACATCGGGATTTTCTTTCTCGCGGATAATCTTCACCCACTTGCGGGCACAGGTTTCCATATCTTCAAAACGGAGTCCGCTCCACAACTTTTCGGGCAACCACGACGGAATGGAAGGGGTAATCATTCCCAATACAGCTATCTTTACTCCCTCCCGTTCCAACACTTGATAAGGCGGAAGGTAGGGTTCGCCGCTCAGCGTGTCGACAACGTTTGCGCCCAGTACGGGGAAGTTACACTGCTTCACCCAACGGTCGTACACGGCGTGTCCGGTTTCCACATCGTGGTTTCCCATGTTTCCCACATCGTAACGCAGGTAATTCAGCATTTGGGCACATACGTGGTCCGATACCGTATCAATGAAATTATAGTAATATGCCGTGGGTTGTCCTTGCAGGATGTCGCCGTTATCAAGCAACACCACGTTGTCGCCAAACGCCTCGCGCTGTTCTTTTACATACGAACTTACCCGTGCCAGACTGCCGTCGAGGGGTTTTCTGCCGATAAAATCGTAGGGGAAATAGCACCCGTGAACATCGCTGGTCTCGATAAACTTTAACGTGATTTCTTTTTCGCCGGAAGTAGTACACGACTGTATACAGCCCATACCGATAATTGCCGTCAGGCAAAGGAGAGATTTCAATGACTTCATAAAGACAATTTGTCAGATTTATGCCGCAAAGATAGTCAAGAAAATCGAGATAGGAAACAACTGTCCCAATAATAATAAGCCGCTCGATACATGTTTCGTATGTTTCCGGCACGAAACGTCTCTCTGCCTCCGAAAGGAAGAAAAACAGCCTGCCGGACAACCCGATTGGCATGTAATTTGTTCCACTTCAAGCAATTAAATTAACTGACAATATGGCTTACATAGACTATTACAAAGTGCTTGGCGTTGAGCGGAATGCAACCCAAGACGACATTAAGAAAGCATACCGTAAGCTGGCAAGGAAGTATCACCCGGACTTGAACCCGAACGACCCTACGGCTAAGGACAAGTTTCAGGAGATAAACGAAGCCAACGAGGTATTGAGTGACCCGGAAAAGCGTAAGAAATACGACGCTTACGGCGAAAATTGGAAACATGCCGACGAGTTTGAAGCGCAACAGCAAGCCTATCGCGCCCAACAGCAAGCAAACGGAAACAGGCAAGGTGAATACTGGTACTCTACCGACGGAGAACATTTTACGAGCGGATTTGGAGGTAACGCAAGCGGATTCTCTGATTTCTTCGAGGAATTGTTCGGACATCGGGGGGCAACGGGAGGTAGAACACGCGGCGGATTTCGCGGTCAAGACATTGAAGCCGAACTTCAACTTTCTTTGCGTGAAGCCGCTGTTACACACAAACAAACGTTCAGCATCAACGGCGAAACATTACGAATCACCGTTCCGGCGGGCGTAGCAAACGGGCAGGTTATCAAGCTGAAAGGACATGGAGGCAAAGGAATGAACGGAGGTCCGGACGGAGACTTATACATCACGTTCGCAGTAAGCGATGACCCTGCCTTTAAACGGAAGGATAACGACCTGTACACCGATGTCAACATCGACCTGTACACTGCCGTATTGGGTGGAGACGTGACCGTGAATACCCTCGACGGGCAGGTTAAACTGAAGGTACGCCCCGGAACACAAAACGATGCGAAGGTACGTCTGAAGGGCAAAGGATTCCCGGTATATAAACAGGAAGGTAGCTTCGGCGACTTGATAGTGACTTATCATGTATCAATTCCTACCACGCTGACCGAACATCAGAAAGATTTGTTCCGTCAGTTGCAACAAGGATAACTTTTAAAAACAGACAATTATGCAGAACGATTTGATTATCATAAGCGACTATTGCAGCCGCTGTAACATAGAGCCGGACTTCGTCATGATGTTGGGCGAAGACGGGCTGATAGACATTGAGATACGAAATAACGTCAGCTATTTCCCTGCCGAACAACTGAACGAACTGGAACGATACGCTCACCTGTATTATGACCTCTCTATCAACATCGAAGGCATCGATGCCATCCGCCACCTGCTGGCACGGGTAGAAGACTTGCAGCAAAAGGTTCGCCGGCTTGAAAACGAACTGCGCTTTTACCGCCGGTAAGCATAAAAACAAATCAGGCACGGATTACGGTTTCTTTGGAAACACCGTACATCCGTGCCTGATTTTTTATCGTTTCGTAACAGTACCCTGATTATGCTTCAGCTTCAGCAAACGGAACTACAGAAACATAGCTTCTGTTTTCACGTCCTTTCTTGAAACATACTGTACCGTCAATCAAAGCGTAAAGAGTGTGGTCACTACCCATACCTACGTTGTTACCCGGGTTGTGAACTGTTCCTCTTTGACGAACAATAATGTTACCGGCTTTGCAAACTGAGCCGCCGAATATCTTTACGCCTAATCTCTTACTTGCTGATTCACGACCGTTCTTAGAACTACCTACACCTTTCTTATGTGCCATTTTCTTCTACGTTTTAATGATTAAGCAATAACTTGTTTGATTGTCAATTCGGTAAACTGCTGACGATGACCGTTCAGCTTCTTGTAACCTTTTCTTCTCTTCTTGTGGAATACCAACACTTTCTTGCCTTTTACGAGGTGAGAAACTACTTCGCATACCACTTTTGCACCTTCTACGGTAGGCGCACCTACTTTTACAGTACCGTTGTTGTCTACCAACAAAACTTTGTCAAATTCAACAGTTGCGCCGTTTTCTGCATTCTGAATGTGTTGAACAAACAGCTTTTTGCCTTCTTCAGCTTTGAACTGCTGACCGTTAATTTCTACAATTACGTACATCTTTTATTTTATATTAAACGGGTTTTCTCCGCAAGGTGAACCGTCCTCTCCGGTTACTTGTCTACCTCCACGGACTAAATCGGACGCAAAGGTACTGCTTTTATCTCACATAGCCAAAGGGTTGGACAAGTTTTTTATTGGAATAAAATATAAAAACATAAGGTAGAGCCCTACTATCGCCACGCTGATTGATATATGTATACCACCCTTATGAGGTTGGCGAAACAGCAAATCCATTTTCTGGTATCCATCGCGCTGAGAGTTTTCGGATTCTGTGATTTTGAGGGTTCAATGTTCATGAACTTATTATCCATTATATTTCTTGAAATTCTCCGCTTGTTCCAAAATCTCTTTAAACACCTCGTCATTCGTCACCGGAGGATAACCATATTCGGCTAAGACCAAAATCAAATCCATTTTCAGTTCTGCCTTTATGTCATCACGAGTGGACCAGTCTGTGTACTTGGACTTGTCTGCTACAATCTTCTTGATTTCAGCAGCAAGTTTAAGTAGCTTATCTTCGGGATATTCAAAACCAAATTGTTTGGCGATAGAATTCAGAATATCATAAAAGGCTTTTTCCTCATAGCTAATGCCTAAATCAAGAAAAGATTTCTTCTCTTTGTTTAACTCTTTCAACAAATCAACCATCTGATTAGCCACCTCCGTCAAGACTTCATCCGCAAAAACAGCACTATCTCTACGGTCATTATATTTGTCAACCAAAGCGTTCAAGCGTTTGGAAAAATCCACTCCTTTCGCCTTGTTCACTTTCTTGAACTCTGTGATGACAGTTTTCAGCAGACGTTCCATGAGTTTTACTTTCGTATTGGGCAGTTTCAATTTGCCCAAACGTTCCATGTATTCTTCGCTTAGTACATCCAAGTTTTCTTTGTCATTGCCAATTTGAATGATTTCTTCCACGCCTTCCGATTGGATAGCTTCTTCTATCATTTCACTGACACGGCGGTTCATCTGAGAGATGTCCGGCGTATCACCTATTGTCAATTTATAAATGATAGAACGCACCCCGCAGAAATAATGGATTTCTTCACGCTCGTCGTCACTTATCTCTTCGCTGTTGCTACACAAGTTAAATGCCGATTTCAGTTTCTTAGCGTGTCCCATAAACAAGTTTTCCAATTCTTTGGTGCGCTGCATAAACTCGGCACCCTTGTTCAGGCAGTCTAATTGTTCCAATGGCGTACCCATAGAAAATTTTGTATAGTCAAATTCGCCGAACATCCGCCGAATAATATCCAACTCATCTTTCACCATCGTAACGGACTGCTCAATGTTCTCTACCGAATCTAAGTTAGCATCACCTTGCGCGTAGCGTTTCAATGCCACATTCATATTGCTTTTTATGCCAATATAATCCACAACCAAGCCTTTCTCCTTGCCCGGATAAACACGGTTCACTCGTGAAATGGTCTGCACCAACGTGTGTTGCTGCAAAGGCTTGTCAATATACATTGTATCCAAACAATCCACATCAAAACCGGTTGTCCACATATCGACCACAAGGGCAATCTTGAAGTTTGATTTCGGCTTTTTAAACTCCTCTGCCCAAGCACGGCGGTCTTCATCCGTTCCCAGCAAGTTGTAAAGTTCCGGTTCATCGTCCTTGCTTCGGGTCATTATCAGCTTTATTTTCTCGATGGGGAGTTCTTGATTTCCATAAGGAATACGCGGTTCTGCCGCCATCATATAATGGTATTCATGCGCTTCTTCGCCGGGTATCTTTGCCCACTCTGGACGCAAAGCGATAATCTTTTTATAAAGGTTGAAAGCGATGGTTCGGTTGGAACAAACGAACATAGCCTTGCCCTCTACCGTACTCCCTTCTTCCACTCGTTTCTCATAATGAGCAATGAAGTCTTCGGCTACGGCTTGCAAGCGATCGGAGTCTCCCAAAATGCGCTCCATTTTGGTAACGGCTTTCTTGCTTTCCTCTATCTGATACTCATTGGCACCTTCTTCTGCACATTGCTTGTAATAAATCTCTATTTCTTTCAATTTCTTATTGTCAAGCAACACCTTTGCAGCACGTCCTTCGTAGACAATACGCCGTGTAATACCATCTGTCACTGATTCGGTCATCGTATAAGCATCTACCACTTTACCGAACACGTCTATTGTGGCATCAATCGGTGTTCCCGTAAAACCTACGTACGTGGCATTAGGCAATGAATCATGCAAGTATTTGGCAAAACCATAGTTGCGTTTCACTCCCTTGTCAGTCTGCTTGACTTGTAAGGCTAAGTTCGTTTGGGAACGGTGTGCCTCATCGGATATGCAGATGATGTTTGCCCGTTCAGACAAGAGCCGTGTGTCTTCGGTAAACTTATGTATGGTGGTCAGGAACACGCCGCCGCTGGTTCGCCCTGCCAAATGTTCCCGGAGTTTATCCCGACTTTCTACTTCCAGTACACATTCATCGCCGATGAACTTCTTAGCCGTTCCAAATAGTTTGGAAAGTTGGTCATCCAAATCGGTACGGTCAGTTATCAGAACTATCGTAGGACTGGCAAACTCCCGGCTTCGCATCAACATACGGGTAAGGAATAGCATCGTGATACTCTTGCCACAACCTGTTGCCCCGAAGTAAGTTCCGCCTTTTCCATCACCGCCTTCTTGGAGCTTGGAATGCAGACGGATATTATCGAATAGCTTGTGCGTGGCAAAGAATTGCGGATAGCGGCAAACCACTTTCTTCTCGTTTTTCGATGAATCGGGGAAGAACACAAAATCCTTTATCACGCTCAGCAACCTTTCTTTTCGGAACAAGCCTTTTACCATCGTCAAGAGAGAGTTGATTCCGTCTGTAGCCTTATCATCTGCTTCTACTTTCCGCCACGCATAAAAGAAATCGTAAGGAGAAAACAGAGAGCCATACTTGTTGTTCACCCCATCGCTGATTACCACAAACGCATTGTATTTGAACAGGTCGGGAATATCACGGCGGTAACGAACGATGAGTTGGGTGTAAGCATCCATGATGGTCGTATCTTCTTTTACGGCACTCTTGAACTCCAATACCACCACGGGCAAACCATTCACATAAACAATGCCATCGGGAATGCGTCGCTCCGCACCTTGTATCTCCAACTGGTTGACGATACGGAACAGGTTGTTCTTTGTACCATCTTTGCTAAAATCTATCGGCTCGATAAACAAATCCGGCAAAGCCGCGTCCTCACGCTTCAACGAAAAGCCCTCCGTCATCAGCCGATAGGTATGGCGGTTCTGCTCATACAAGGAGAAGCTCACATTGGCAGTCAACTTGGCAAGTACGCGCTCAATCTCTAACGGCGTAATGCTTTCGGCTTTGTATCGATTGCGCAGATATAGGCGCATATCGTCCCGAAGCAAGACATCGCTCACTTCCTTATGGACTTCTTCCCCGTTGGTATATATGTAACCCTCCTGCTGGAACAGTTCCATGATGGAGAGTTCGAGGGCGTATTCGTTAAAGTGTGGCATAGATTGTATTATTAACTAATTGTAGGTCTTCCAAAATAAGAATTTACAGTATTTATTTGATTTTGAAAGGATTCTCCAAAATTAGGAATCATGCTTTTCAATTTATCTAACAATTCTTCTTCTTGAAATATTGAATTAGTACAATTAATTACATATTGATTATCATTTGTTGCACTTATAATGCCGGAAGATATTGATGAAATAAAAAATCCAAAAGAATATTGTTCATTGCCTTTGAACAGTTCTAATAGTGGAAATCCTTTTTTCTCTTTCATTGACAAGGTACACGAATATAACAACAATAAACCAACGGCTGAAGCAGAATTTAAATATCCTTCTTTGAATTGACCTAGTTCTATTTTTCCATCGTTATACATTGTATTATTTCTTCCATTTAAAGAATTTATTTGTTCCGCAATATTATGTTCTGTTTCTTTCATGCGTTCTTGAAGTTTTTCATCGACGCGTAATACAATATTATCTATTTGCTTTGTTATCGTATTAGACGCTTCTACCAATTTGTCTTTTGACTCTAATAACCCTTCTAATGTTTTGTCTATTTGTTTTGATACTTGAGTTATCGTATCTGTAGCATTATCAATACGGGTAAATTGCTTGTACAAATCTGAAGAAGATTGCACAGTTACAAATATTGCCAATATGGATAGAACTAATGAAGTAATAGTTGAACCAAAAGACAAGTAATCAAAAATATTATTGTTAGGTCCTCCATATTTTGCAGAAATAATAGTTATTATTGCAAAGCTAAGAAACCCCACAATATAATTTCGATGCAATTTAATTATTTTCTGAGTTAACAAATTTTCCGCGGAAGTTTGTGAGTTTTTATTATTCAAAAAATCACAAATAATAGCTACTATTGCTATCAAAGTAGCACAACCAATCATAATTATAATAACATTCCTTTCCATAAAAATATTTTTATTGCCCCATCTTTGCCAAAAACAAAGACTGTAATTTTTTTAATTGATTATTCTCTTGCCGCTTTTGTTCTATTAATAATTTTATTGGCCTACAATTCTTAGAATATGCTTTCAATGTATCGTTATCAGGAATAATGATTTTTAAAGGACGCACCATGGAACAATACAATCGGGTTTGGTCGGTGCTTCCCTGCGATATATGCACAAACATATTTTCCTGCTGCGACACATAGCTTCCAACATATTCTATTAAAAAATCTTCTTTGGCTCTAACCATAGTCATATTAGAGTCGAATGTAACATCTTTCGGCTGGAAATAGATTTGCCCAACGCGTCCCAATGTACCTTTCCCTGTCGAGTTGATAAGAATATCACCAAATTTTAATGAAATGCAACTCGATTTCGGTTTGTGCTTTCTTGCTTTAGACAAATCAATACTTCCATTGTAATTGCATTTTTGTCCTAATACAAGATATCTGCTTTCGTCAGAATACACTGGAATAGTTCCTGCTATAATTAATTCGCAAAGCATTTCCAACGTTCCCATTTTCCACTCTTCCGGCAAATTCTCCTTATCAATTCCATCTACAAACATCTTGCGATAGAGGGTTTGCGCCGTTTCTTCCAGCTTAGTGATGATTTGCTCATTAAGGCGAATGCGACGGGTAATAGCTTCGTATTCGGATACAATCTTTTGCTGCTGTTCTATGGGAGGAATGGGTAATTCTACATCGCACATTTCTTCCCAACTGAAAATTTCTCGCGCACTACCGTGTGATTTGAAACGGGCATAACGGTCAAACTCCGGGCGACGAAACCACATTATCAGGTATTCGGGGAGAAGTTCTTGCTTGTTCTTTACTTCAAATATCGTATAGGCTTGTGAAACTATTGCTTTTTCATCGTCCTTGTACAAAGCAATAGAAACCTTATCTCCATTACGTGATGTAACCGGACCGTATGCAAATTGCCGAGGTTCAACTACCTTATAAGAAGACATATCCGTTCCAATAGTGTTCGCAATGGATGGCATGAACTCTTTGGAAATACTGACGCCTAATAGTTTCGTCACCTCCAAATCCCGATTCCTTACATCCACCTCGCGGATGTAATCGCCCAATCGTTTCACTTCTCCCTTATTCATAGTTGTTCTTGTTTATCAGGTTCACAACTACTTTTACCATCACATCCTTTTCCTCTGTACGACTTTCGGCAATCATCAGTGTAAGGGCGACAAGGGTGTTGTCGGCTATGCGTTTCGTACCGTCCGGATTGTAAAGGATGCCGTTGCCTGCCATAAACCATAAGAATAGCGTGGCGGCTATGCGCTTGTTGCCATCGCTGAACGAATGATTCTTGGTTACGAGATAAAGCAACATGGCGGCTTTTTCTTCTACTGACGGATAGAGGTCTTGTCCGCCGAATGTCTGGTATATCTGCCCGATGGAACTCTTGAATGAATCGTCTTTCTCATGGGCAAACCATTGGCTTCCACCGAACTTGGCTTTCAGTTCATCAATAGCTTGCATGGCTCCTTCGTAGGTGGCATGAAACTTTGCTTCGTTCGTAGTCTGATCTACCGTCAGTTGTTGATAATCGTACTTATCCAATGTATCGAGAGCATAAGCATAATCGGAAACCACTTCTACCAGATTGAGGGCATCATCGGAAGTCAATGTTTCTTGTGCCTTAACCGTCCTGCCTAAGACGGCGACCAACTGTTTCAGTTCCGTGTAACGTTGCTCCGTCAAAACCTTATTGACGGCATAGCCTTTCACCAAATAATCTTTCAACACTTTGTTTGCCCAAATGCGAAATTGCGTACCGCGCTGGCTTTTTACACGATAGCCTACGGAAATGATGACATCTAAATTGTAAAGGGCTGTTTGATAGGTCTGGTCAGCATCTTTACCCACATGTGCAAAATTTGCACATGTGGTCTCTCGCTCCAATTCATGTTCCTTATATATGTTGTTAATGTGCCGTCCGATGACAGTCCTGTCCTTTTGAAATAGTTCTGCCATCTGTGCCTGTGAAAGCCATACCGTATCTCCATCCATCCTGACATCTACGGTAGTTTGCCCATCAGCGGTACGGTAAATTACAATCTTGTCATTCAAGTCCATATCCCAACTCTTTAAACAGGTTCAACAGTTCCTTTTTGCTTTCCTCTTCCTTACGGAGCAGTTCTTGCATCTCACTTTGCAGTTGCGTCATCTTCGTATCGAAGTCAATGCCCTCATCCCGGTTCTTGAACTCGATGTATTTGCTGGGCACGAGCGACCACCCTTTTGCTTCGATTTCTTCAAGCGTAGCGGAATAACAGTATTCGGGTACATTGCGATAGGTTTGTTCATGACCTTCTCGTTGCCAGTTATGGAAGTTTTCGGCTATTTGTGCAATCTGTTCCCCAGAAAATTGAATGTATTTCTTCTCAAACGGTTCGCCCCATTGACGCAAGTCAATAAACAAAACCTCATTTTCCCGGTTGCGGTAGTTCACCAACTCACCATTCAGTTCCACGGTACGGGCTTTGCGGTTGCCTGCCAATATCCAAAGTGTAACGCTGATATCCGTAGAGTAGAACATATTTCGGGGGAGGATTACAATGGCTTCCACCAAATGGTTCTTCAACAGTTGGCGACGAATGTTCAACTCTATGCCGTCGCCGCTCAACGCACCGTTGGCAAGCAGAAAGCCCGCCATGCCATTAGCAGACAGTTTAGAAACGATGTTCAGAATCCATCCATAGTTGGCATTACTCGTAGGCGGAACTTCATAACCGTGCCAACGCGGGTCGTTGGTCAGTTCGTTTTCTGCCCGCCATGCCTTTTGGTTGAAAGGCGGATTTGCCATGATGAAGTCCGCTTTCAAGTCTTTGTGTTGGTCGTCATGGAACGTATCGGCTGCTTTTTCGCCTAAGTTGCAGGCTATGCCACGGATGGCAAGATTCATCTTCGCCAACTTATATGTGGTATTGGTGTATTCCTGTCCATATACGGAAATATCTTTTTTATTGCCGTGATGCGCTTCGATAAATTTCATGCTCTGCACGAACATGCCGCCGGAGCCGCAACAAGGGTCGTAAATCTTGCCTCGGTAAGGCTGTATCATTTCCGCTATCAGATTAACTATCGTTTTGGGCGTATAATACTCCCCCTTGCCTTTTCCTTCGGCTATGGCAAACTTGCCCAAAAAATACTCATAAACACGACCTATCAAATCGTGCTCCTTATCTTTCTGCGTATCTATCTTGCCGATGACGTCCAGCAGGCTTGCCAATTTAGTGCGGTCAAGTCCTAATCCGGAATAATAATTGCTCGGCAAAGCCCCTTTCAGTGTCGGGTTGTCTTTCTCAACCTGAGCCAAAGCTGCATCTATCTTGATGGCGATGTCGTTCTGCTTGGCATTTTCTATCAAATAGTCCCATCGGCTTACCTCGTTTAAATAAAAAACATTCTTGGCATTATAAAATACAGGCTGTTCAATAAACGCTTCTTTACCGTCTGCTATCAGTTCATTCTGACGTTCCACAAAGCGATCGTAAGCATATTTCAGAAATATCAAACTCAATACCACATGCTTATACTCCGAAGGTTCAACCGACCCACGTAATTTATTCGCCGAATCCCAAAGGGTTTCTTCTATGCTTTTTTCTTTCTGCTGTTTCTTTGCCATGATCTTATTCTTCTATTCCGTTATTAATCAATCTTCTCGCATCCACATTCAATATAGAGGCTATCTTCATCAGCATCCCCAAAAGATAGTTCTGCCCCATATTCAGTTCATATTACAAGGATGCGATAACATAGATTGACGCTACTTGCAAAGGTAGTGATTAATCTTAAATGTTTTGAATTTCCAAGAAGTGAACCACTATCTTTTTCTGCAACTGCGTTTTTGTGTTATACTCTTTATGGAGGTTGCGGTGGGACTGAAACGCTACCGTTAGCGTTACCTATTTCATGCGGAAGAGTTGCCCGGTTCTACCCATAGCGATGAATGGTCTAACCGTTAGTGTTTTCCAAGCCTCCGATTCGGTCGGACGAAAATCTTAACAGACTCAATAAGAAAGAGATACAGAAGACTTCGGAAAGGCATAAAAAAATCCGCCTGCAACTCGGCTATGAATTGCAGGCGGAGGATATACGGATTAACGAACCGTATCAGTTATTTTCCGGACGCAACTTGCGGACGGTAACCGCAGTCTGCCACATTTCGCTTTCGCGCAATGCTTTCAGTTCGGCATTCAGCTTTTCGCGGTAGTCGGGCTGAGAGTTGCTGTCGATTGAAATCTGTGCTTCGTGACCTGATTTTACGCTTTCGTACAGTTTCTGCATAACGGGTTTGATGGCATCGTGGAACGGAGTCATCCAATCAAGCGCACCGCGCTGAGCGGTGGTAGAACAGTTGGCGTACATCCAGTCCATACCGTTTTTAGCGAACAGCGGCATCAGTGACTGAGTAAGTTCTTCCACCGTTTCGTTAAATGCTTCGGATGGTGTATGTCCGTTTTCACGAAGCACTTCGTATTGAGCCAGCAGCAAACCTTGAATGGCTCCCATCAACGAACCGCGTTCGCCGGTAAGGTCGGAAGTTGCTTCGCGCTGGAAGGTAGTTTCAAACAAGTAGCCTGAGCCGATGCCGATACCCAGTGCGATGGTGCGGTCGTAAGCCTTTCCCGTAGCATCCTGATAGATGGCGTAAGAAGAGTTCAAGCCGCGTCCTTCGAGGAACATGGTACGCAAAGATGTACCCGAACCCTTCGGGGCAACCATGATAACGTCAATGTCGGTAGGAGGAACCACGCCCGTACGGTCGTTCCATGTGATGGCGAATCCGTGAGAGAAATACAAAGCCTTTCCTGCAGTAAGATACGGCTTGATGGTAGGCCATACAGAGATTACGGCTGCATCTGAAAGCAGACACATGATGATGGTACCGCGCTGGCAAGCCTCTTCGATGCTGAACAGCGTTTCGCCCGGCACCCATCCGTCGGCTACTGCCTTTTCGTAAGTCTTGCCCTGACGCTGACCTACGATTACGTTGAAACCATTATCGCGCAAATTCAATGATTGTCCCGGACCCTGTACGCCGTATCCGATAACTGCAATCGTTTCATTCTTTAATACTTCACGTGCTTTTTCCAAAGGAAACTCTTCGCGGGTTACTACGTTTTCGATAACTCCGCCAAAATTCAGTTGTGCCATTGTTTTTACAATCTTTTTACGCAGCCCAAAAGCTGCACGGTTAATTATTAAATTAGTTACTTAAATATCAGTTTGCTGCGAACCACCACTTCCGTGTCGTTCTTCTTGACCTCAATGTCATACTCATTATCGCCCGTCTGCTGGCGATAAAACGTCAGCTTGTCGCCGTAATAACTTTCGGCTACATACGCCATTTCGAAACGCTGTACGCGCTTTTCGCGAAACGTTTGCAGCGGGAAGAGATCGAGGATGTGTTCGATGTACTTGATGCTGTTTACATGACCGTTGATGTCGATGTCGCTGTACTTTGCCCGATGCTCTCCCGCCACGGTGTCTTCGCTTACCTTAATCCGGCTCGGTTTGGCTATCGGACAGTCTTTGTCGCAGATATACTCCGTTATCGACCCGTTATGCAAGGTCAGCAAATCAGCGGGCTTACGGGTTTCCATGCTAATCATCGCCCAAATCGAACGCGCATAGCCTATCGGTCTCCCATCGGCATTCAGAATGGCAAAGTTGCGGTCGGTAAACAAACGGTATACGTTCTCCACCCACGTTTGAACGCTGAACGATTCATACGCTTTCGGCATTTCTTCCATCTCGACAGCCAGACGCGACAACACCCATGTATAACGGTTTTCATTCAACGTGGCGATTCCGAAGCCACGCTCCTCGGCATGGAATCCGGCGCAATTCAGCAGGTGATTTCCTAAAACCCCCATCGTCAGCCTTTCGTTAAAATCGACATGGAAAGGTTCAGCCACGAAATGATACGTCCCGATTTTGTTTTCTTCAGACATTCTTTTCTGAGTTTATGAGTTTGTAAATATCTTCATTCAAAAGCCTCAACGCGCAAAACACTTACAGGCAGAACCGCCCGGACGGACTAAAGCCCTTTCTTATAGCGTTCTTCACGGTGAGCCAAATATTCGTTCACACGCTCGAAACAGCTTGTCGACACGGCAATACGTCCCGAACGGACGAACTGCAACACGCAATTCAGCGCCTTCAGTTCCTGATAAAGCGAGGTAATATCGTCGCTCATACCCGTCAGTTCCACGATGGCAAACACCGGATTAACCTCTACGATGTGTGCACTGTAGCGGCGGACTACTTTCGAGGCTTCGGGATTCGACTGAAATTCAGGCATCGAAACCTTATACATTGCCACTTCACGCTGGAATATTTCGCTGTCGGTGAAATAATGCGCCTGAATAACGTCTAATTTCTTCTCGATTTGTTTCACTACTTTTTCGATGATATCTCGCGTAGTCCAGCACGTAATGGTGTACTTATGTACGCCCTTGATAGACGATGCCGAAACATTCAGGCTCTCGATGTTCAACTGCCGGCGAGTAAACACCGCCGTTACCTGATTCAGAATACCGGCGAGGTTTTCAGAGTGAACAATAATAGTATATAATGTTTTGTTTTCCATAATCAACACTCCATTAACATATAGTTAACCGAACTGCCCGGAGGCGTCATCGGCAATACGTTTCCTTCTTCCACTACACAGGCTTCCAAGAGAAATGCCCCGTCGGTTTCAAGCATCTCGCGGATGGCATCGTTCAGTTCGGCACGTTCTATTACGCGGCGTGACTTGATGCCGTATGCTGCTGCTATCTGCATGTAGTCGGGGTTCATCATCGGCGTAAACGAATAACGGCGATTGAAGAACATAGCCTGCCACTGGCGCACATTGCCCAGATAATTATTATTCAGCAGGATAATCTTCACCGGGGCTTTCTGTTCCATCACCGTGCCCAACTCTTGCATGGTCATCTGCAAGCCACCGTCTCCCATAAACACACACACCGTGCGGTCGGGGCGGCCGAATGTAGCACCTATGGCTGCCGGAAGTCCGAATCCCATCGTTCCCATGCCGCCGGAAGTCACCACGCTCCGTTCTTTCGTGTATTTAAAGTACCTACATGCCATCATCTGGTTTTGTCCCACATCCGTTACCAGTATGGCTTCGTTGTTCGTTGCCTCACTTACGGCGTGAACCACTTCTCCCATGTTCAAAGGCCCTTCTTTAGGGAACACTTCTTTCTCGATAACCGCAGCATACTCTTTTTCTTCGTACGTCTTGAAACTGTCAATCCACTCTTTATGCTCTTGATGCTGGATTAATTCGGTAAGCAAAGCCAATGTACGTTTACAGTTGCCCAAAACCGGTACATCTACCGCCACATTCTTTCCTATTTCCGACGGGTCAACATCCAGATGAATAACTTTCGCCTGCTTTGCATAGGTATCCAACTTTCCTGTTACCCGGTCATCGAAGCGCATACCCACGGCTATCAACACATCACACTCGTTGGTTTTCACATTCGGTCCCAAGTTGCCATGCATACCCAACATACCTTTATTTAAAGGATGCTCCGTTGGCAGCGCGGAAAGTCCCAACAGTGTACATCCGCAAGGAATATCCGCCTTTTCAATAAAGGCACGAAGTTCGGCTTGCGCATTTCCCAACTCTACCCCCTGACCAACCAGCGCCAACGGCCTCTTGGCTTCATTAATCAGCGCAACCGCCTCGGCTACTGCCTTCGGGTCGGTTTCAGGGTCGGGGTCATAACTGCGGATGAAATCCACCTTCATCGGTTCAAACTCAGTAAGTTCCTGTTGGGCATTCTTGGCAAAATCAAGGACAACCGGTCCGGGACGTCCGCTCCTCGCTATATAAAACGCACGCGATACCGCCCACGCCACATCCTCAGCACGGCGAATCTGATAGCTCCATTTCGAAATAGGCTGTGTGATACCCACAAGGTCTACCTCCTGAAACGCATCCGTGCCCAACAATCCGGCTCCCACCTGTCCGGCAATCACCACAATCGGTGTGCTGTCTATCATGGCATCGGCAACGCCCGTTATCGTATTCGTGGCTCCCGGCCCACTTGTTACCAAGCAAACGCCGACTTCCCCCGAAACCCGGGCAAATCCCTGAGCAGCATGTGCAGCTCCCTGTTCGTGACGCACCAATATATGATTTAATTTATTCCGATGGTCGTAAAGTGCATCAAACACCGGCATGATAGCTCCGCCCGGATAACCGAAGATGGTTTTTACCCCCTCGTGTTCCAGCGAACGCATCAATGCTTCTGACCCTGTTATTTTTTCTTTCGACATATTCTTACTTTAATGAAGATTTACTATACGATTCTCACCCCACCCTTGTCTGCCGAGCTTACCATGCTGGCATAAGCGCGTAAGGCTTTCGATACTTCCCGGTTTCGAGTTAGCGGAGCCATCGGACGGGCAGCCAGCTCTTCATCGCTCAGCCGCACATTGATGGTACGGTTGGGAATATCTATTTCTATAATGTCTCCGTCTATTATCTTTCCGATGTTTCCGCCTGCCGCCGCTTCAGGGGAAATATGCCCGATGCTCAGTCCCGAAGTTCCCCCGCTAAAACGTCCGTCGGTTATCAATGCACATTCTTTACCCAGATGTTTCGATTTGATATACGATGTGGGATATAACATTTCCTGCATTCCCGGACCTCCTTTGGGGCCTTCGTGAGTAATCACCACTACATCGCCGCTCACTACCTTTCCTCCCAAGATACCTTCACAGGCAGCTTCCTGAGAGTCGAACACCTTAGCCGGACCAGCAAACTTCCAGATGCTTTCGTCTACGCCTGCGGTTTTCACCACACAGCCGTCTTGAGCAATATTTCCCTTCAACACAGCCAGTCCGCCGTCTTTGCTGTACGCATGTTGCAGGTCACGGATACATCCTGTCGCACGGTCGGTATCCAGTTCCCGATAAACATTATTCTGCGAACCGAGGGCGATATTGAACTTCCCGCCCGGAGCGCTGGTGTAAATACGCAAAGCCTCTGCATCCACCTCCGGTTTACAAACATCGTATCGGGTAATGGCCTCTGCCAGTGTAGTACCATCTACACGGTGAACCGACGTATCGAGCAGTCCGCCTTTTGCCAACTCGCCCAAGATGTTCAGGATACCTCCTGCGCGGTTCACATCCTGAATGTGGTATTTCTGTGTATTGGGAGCTACCTTACAGAGGCAAGGAACACGGCGTGACAGCATGTCAATGTCGTCCATCTTGAAATCAACTTCCGCTTCATGGGCTATCGCCAGAAGATGAAGCACCGTGTTAGTCGACCCTCCCATCGCTATATCCAGCGTCATGGCATTCAAGAAAGCCTGACGAGTGGCTATGCTTCGCGGAAGTACGCTGTCATCGCCTTCTTCGTAATACTTAAAGGCATTTTTTACTATCAGTGCAGCCGCATCTTTAAAGAGCTGTTTCCGATTAACATGAGTAGCCACCACCGTTCCGTTTCCCGGCAATGCCAACCCGATAGCCTCATTCAGACAGTTCATCGAATTGGCTGTAAACATGCCCGAACAGCTTCCGCATCCGGGACAGGCATGACGTTCGATTTCGGCAACATCGGCATCGCTCACCGTGGGGTCTGCCGACTTTATCATCGCATCAATGAGGTCAAGATGCTGTCCGTTCCATTCGCCAGCCTCCATCGGTCCTCCCGACACGAACACCGTAGGGATATTCAAACGCATGGCAGCCATCAGCATCCCCGGCGTGATTTTATCGCAATTAGAGATACACACCATCGCATCGGCTTTATGGGCATTGACCATGTACTCCACACTGTCGGCAATCAGGTCGCGTGAGGGCAACGAATACAGCATACCGTCATGGCCCATCGCAATACCATCGTCGATGGCTATGGTGTTAAACTCTGCGGCAAAGCAGCCTAACTTTTCTATTTCGGCTTTTACCTGCTGACCGATTTCGTGCAGATGCGTATGTCCGGGAACAAACTGTGTAAACGAGTTTACCACAGCTATAATCGGTTTACCCATCATTTCTTTCTTCATTCCGTTTGCCACCCACAAGGCTCTTGCACCTGCCATGCGGCGACCTTCCGTACTCATCGAACTGCGTAACTGATGTTTCATCTCTTTCTCTCTTTTTCAATTAAAAAGCCTCTCTCATCATCGGTGAGAAAGGCTTTCATACATATCTTTATTTCACAACTACATACGCGAAACTTCCTCACCTCTTGGTGTCATCACCACGACGCGAATAATAATATGCAGGACTGCCAAGTTTGCCAATGTATGAGTTGATGTCATAATTAAATATCTGTTTTGTTTTACAAATGCAAAGGTAAAGTCTTTTTTATTATAAACAAATAAATTGACACTTTTTTTTCGAATAAACTAATATTCGTAAGTATTCATTTGTTTTTATTGTCAGTTTATCAATAAGCTCATCATAAAAAAGCCTGCCCGCCTTCTGCAAGATGCAGGCAGGCGGGCAGGCATATCAAGATGATATCTGTTTTTGTCTTAACGGATAATCGTCATTTCGTCTATCAGATGACGCGCTCCGGCATATTTGTCTATAATAAATAATGTGTAGCGAATGTCAACACAAGCGGCGCGTTGCAACTGGGGATTATAAGCGATATCGCCTGTCAGCCCTTCGTAGTTGCGGTCGAAGCCGGTACCGATAAGTTCACCTTTCGCATTAAACACCGGCGAACCCGAATTACCTCCGGTATTGTCGGTTGCCGTAGCAAAGCAAACCGGCATTCTGCCATCGGGCATCGCATACTCGCCATAATCTTTCTTTTCGTAAAGTTCTTTCAGCTTAGCGGGCACTACAAACTCCGGATTATCGGGGTCTTCTTTTTCCATCACGCCTTTTAAGGTAGTGTAATATAAATACTCCACACCGTCAACAGGTTCGTACGAGCCTATTTTACCGTAAGTCAGACGCAACGTAGAGTTGGCATCCGGATAAATAGCTTTCCCCTGTCGGCGACGCAGTTCCAACATACCTGCCACCCACGTTTTATGGGCAAGGTTGTAGGCGTTCGTTTCAGCCTTCATAGCGTCGCTCGTAGCCTGATATCCTTCTTTTACCGACTTGGCGTAGATTACCATCGGGTCGTTTTCCAACGTTTCCGCAGCAGGGCGTTTCAAGAATTTCTCCAACGCTTCGGCACTGCTGAAAATGGAACGGGTGAAACAAGCGTCTACAAACGCATCGGTACTGCCCTGATATTTATCGTCAATCAGACGGAACACACTGATGCGTTGCGCAGCCGGTATCAAACGGGCATAAAGCGCAATAAGCTGTTTCGACACCTTACAGTCTACCGACGGACTGTAATCTTTATTGAAGAATTTCTTTCCTGCCTCGCGAAGCTGTTGGGTTTCTTCGGCTATCGCTTTTTTGTTTTTCTGCTGCAAAGCCTCCAAAAGTTTATCGGTATTAGGGATTTCAGAAAACTCCGTACCCAACATCAGCGCTTCATAGATGGCTTGCTGGTGATAAACCGCATCCCGACGTTTTGCCACGATGTCTTTAATGGTTTCGTATGCTTTAAGGTAATCATCATTACCAGTCTCGCGTCCGAACTCAAGCAAGCTCTCCTGCTGTTTTTTCTTCGTATTCAACACCTTCAGCCGTACCAGTCCCTCGTTCATGCCAATGGCGTTTTTCCAATAATTGGCAGACGAAGCATACTTGGCAGCATACTGGATGCGGGTTTTGTCATCTTTGCTCATTTCCTCACCCAACACGCGCAAACGCACTCCGCGCACGGTGTCGCGCATGAAGTTGGTGGTTTGCATACGTTCTTCCACTTCATCGCTTATCATATAACGCCAGTTGCGCCCGGGGAATCCCATGACGAAAGTAAAGTCGCCCTCTTTCACACCCCGCAGGTTGATGGCGATGTGTTTCTTTACGCGCAGCGGAACATTATCGGCACTGTATTCTGCCGGTTTTCCGTCTTTCGACGCATAAATACGGAAGATAGAAAAGTCGCCGCAGTGACGGGGCCACATCCAGTTATCCGTATCGGCTCCGAATTTTCCGATAGAAGAAGGAGGAGCTCCTACCATGCGCACATCCTTATAAACGGTCTTCACAAACAGATAGTATTTGTTGGCACCGTAAAACGGCTTCAGTTCGAGAACAGTAAACGTATCGACAGCAATGTTTTCCTGTTCGGCAAAACGCGATGCCACCGTAGACAGGTACGACGGAGACAGATAGTTCAACCCTTCCGGGTCTTCGTCTTTAGCCAACTGTTCGCGCACGTAATCTGTCACGTCAAGGATACGGTCGATAAACGTCACCGTAAGCCCGCTGCAAGGAAGTTCCTGCGAGCGGTTCATAGCCCAAAAGCCATCCGTCAGGTAATCATGTTCCACCGAGCTGTGTTGCTGGATGTATTTATACCCGCAGTGATGGTTGGTGAGCACCAAACCTTCTGCCGAAATGACTTCGCCCGTACAGCCGCCTCCGAAGTGGACAACGGCATCTTTCAGGCTGATGCTGTCGGGGCAATATATCTGGTCGATACCGATATCCAGTCCCAGCTCACGCATTGCCGCCGCATTTTGCTGCTTCAGGTCGGTCAGCATCCACATGCCTTCATCAGCACGCGCCGTAGAGACCGCCAACGAGCCCAGCAAAGAGCACAATAAAATCGCTTTTTTCATACTGAGTGTGATTATTTTATTCTACAATCGTCATTTCGTCAATCAAATTCTTACAGCCGCCCAACTTCTCGATGATGAACAACACGTAACGGATATCCACCGCGATGCAACGCTGAAGGTTATTGTCGAAATTGATATCACCTGAAAGAGACTCCCAGTTGCCGTCGAAAGCTGCTCCGATCAACTCACCGTCGCCATTCATCACCGGCGAACCGGAGTTACCGCCCGTAATATCGTTCGTAGTCAGGAAGCAAGCAGGCATTTCGCCGTTAGGCAGAGCATAACGTCCGTAATTCTTGGTAGCATAAAGTTCTTTCAACTTAGCAGGCACTACGAATTCCGGATTGTTCGGGTCTTCTTTTTCCATTACCCCTTTCAGTGTGGTATAATATTTATAGTGAACACCGTCTTTCGGGTCATACGATTTCACGTTTCCATACGTAAGACGGATAGTGAAGTTTGCATCCGGAGCTTTCGGCGTGGGAGCATACATTTCGCACAGTCCGCGAACATAAGTTTTATGCAACAGATTGATATCGCCGTTTGCCTCATCCAGCTTGTTGGTCAACTCCTTATACATATCGCTTACCGCGTTTGCATATTGTGCCGACAGGTCTTTGTCGATGGCTTCCCGGGTAGGATTAGCGATGAAGGCATTGAAGTTTTTCTCATTGGCAAAGATGCTGTTGTCATACAAAGCGTCTACGTAAGCATTGTAATCGCCCTTAAACTCGGTCTGGATGGTTTTGTAGAATCCGGGCAATGCTTCTGCCGGCACACTTCCGGCGTACAGCGGCAGCAATACCTTAGCCACCTTGCGGTCTACCTCGTGGTCGTAATCCTTGTTATGGATTTCGGCGTAAGCCTCTTTCAAGTCGGCTATCGCCTTTTCGATGTCTTTCTTTTTGTTCTTTTCCAAAGCCACACCCAAGTCGTTCAAAACCGACACTTTAGAAGCCAACGAAAATTCGATACCGTTACGGAACGTTTCCGCAAAGTAAGTTAACTGGGTACGAATCGGCAATACGCGGTCTACATAGGCATCAATCTGCCCCACTACCTTTGCATACGCATCGTTGTTTTTACTGTTGGCAAACTCAAGGAATTTTACTTCCTGCTCTGCCTTCGCCTCCAACACCTTATTATCGATGATGGCTTTATTCATACCGATGGAGTTTTTCCAGTAGTTGCTTGACGATGCAAACTTGCTGGCATACTGGATGCGCACTTTATCGCTGGCAGCCATTTCTTTACGCAGCACAGCCTGACGTGCCTCGCGCACGGCAATGCGGGGGATATTCGTACCCTCCATACGCAAGCGCACTTCGCTCTCGGTAAGGTAACGGCTTGTACTGCCGGGGAATCCCATAATCATGGCATAATCGCCTTCCTGCAACCCTTTCAGCGAGATGGCAAGATGTTTTTTCACTTTGAGAGGAACGTTCTCAGGACTATATTCTGCCGGGTTACCGTTTTTATCGGCATAGATACGGAACACAGAGAAGTCGCACGTATGCCGGGGCCACATCCAGTTATCCGTTTCGCCGCCAAACTTACCGATGGATGAAGGCGGGGCAGCCACCATGCGCACGTCGCTGTACGTTTTAATGAAAAACAAATAATATTTATTGCCCTCGTAGAACGGAAGCGCTTGGGTAGAAATGCCCGGTTTGCCCTTCAGGTCGCTCTTCTTCAGTCCCTCGTCGGCAAGTTTTTTCAGATACTTGCTGCCGAATGATTCGGCTTCGGTAACCTTTCCTTTTTTGATATCCTCGTTCACCTTGTCGGTAACATCCACAATGCGTTCTACAAACTTGAATGTCAACCCCGGAGTAGGCAACTCTTCCGCATAGCTTTTTGCCCAAAATCCGTCGGTAAGGTAATCATGCTCAACCGAGCTGTGCTGCTGGATGGCATCGTAACCACAATGATGGTTTGTCAGAATCAATCCGTTCGGCGAAATGATTTCGCCCGTACATCCGCGTCCGAATATACCTATTGCATCTTTCAACGTCACATGGTCCGGACTATAAATATCGGCAATATCCATTGCCAACCCTTGCGCTTTCATGCGCTCGGCAAGGTTTTGTTCCTGCATAAGCTGGAGTAACCACATACCCTCGTCCGCCTTTGCCGGAGTGAAGGCTGCACAAATCAATGCGAGTGCTAATACTTTCAGTTTTTTCATTGCTTTATTTTTTACATGAGTCTATTAAAATAATCCGTCAGGCCACACGCTACGACCTGTCTGAACTGCAAAAATAGTAAAAAAAAGAACATTCCCCCGTAAATCAGTAATAATCCTCTATATAGTTTAATTTATGATAATTTTTTTCCTACCCTAACCGAAAGATTATACCTTTGCTGTGTAAAATTCAAAAGGAGATTTACATGTTTAGATTTTGTTTTTTCCTGTTGTGTGCTGTTCTATGCGCCTCTTGCAGTAAAAAGTATAAAATAGAGGGCTCTTCTTCCGTCTCTACGCTTGACGGCAAGATGCTTTTTATCAAAGTACCGACGGGCGATAACCTGATTGATATAGACTCGGCAGAAATCATACACGGCCTGTTCAAGATGAAAGGAAAGGTCGACTCTACGGTTTTCACGATGCTATACATGGATGACAAGAAAATCATCCCCATCGTGCTTGAGCAGGGTAACATTTCTATCCGGATAGATAATGCGCGCATCACCATCAAAGGTACACCGCTGAATGACAGTTTCAACAATTTCATTTTGAGCCAGAACTCGCTGGACGACCGCGCCTCGGAAGTAGAGTACGAAGAAAGCCGCATGATTATGGATGGCACGTATGGACCGCAGGAGCAACACGAAATTGTAAGAAAACGCAACCAACTGCAAGAAGAGCGGAACAATCTCATTAAAAACTTTATCCAAGACAATTACGAAAATGCGCTGGGGCCGGGCATCTTTTTTTGGATAGGAAGCAACATGCCGTTTCCGTTTCTTACGCCCACGATGGAGGAAATCGTAGAAAAGGCTCCCGATTCGTTCAAGAATAATCCGATGGTAAAAGATTATGTGAGTGCCGCACGCAGCAACATGGAAAAGATGGGTATCATTCACTGATTTTTTCAACCCATAGAACCGGTCGGTTCTACCCATAGAAACACTGAGCTTTCCGAATAGAAACCACCTGCCTTTCGAATAGAAAAAAACGCGGGGACATTTCGAGTGAAACGAACATTACGTTCTGTCGAAATGTCCCCGCGTTTTTATTGGGATAATGGCTGAATTCGGCTTATTTGTATTTTTCGTCCAACCCGCTTGCTATCGACTTATACGATTCTTCCATCAGCATTTCGAGGTTTTCCGTACCCTTCTTCCCTATCGGATAGATGGGTTTATGAATGGTAAGCGTCAGCGGATGACGCGACAGGAGTTTTCCGGTACGGGGAAATATTTCGAACGAACCGTTTATCGTCATCGGCACGACAGGCATTTGAAGCTGGTCGGCAATGAAAAAAGCTCCTTTTTTAAATTCGTTCATCTTACCCGTAAACGTGCGGCGTCCTTCGGGGAAAACCATGAGTGAAGTACCGTTGGTCAGCACCCGTTCGGCATACTTGATGGTTTTATACATCGAACGCGGATTCGACTTGTCGACGAAGATGAAACCTGCCGACTCGCACGCTTTTCCCACAAACGGAATCTTGCGCAGACTTTTCTTCATCATCCACTTGAAGTTCCGCCCCAAGAAGCCGTAAATCAGGAAGATATCAAACGCTCCCTGATGATTGGCAAGGAAAACATACGAGGTATGATGGTCGATGTTTTCGCGCCCTTCGACCTTTACCGGCAACAAGAAAACAAGGCACGTCAGTTGCGACCAGATTTTTCCGGGATAATATCCCCAGAAGTGTCCGTTCCCCAGCCAGCAACCAACCATCGTGGTAAGAGCGGTAAGCAACGTAAGAACGATAAAGATAGGTAATCCGATACAAATTTGGTAAACAATATACAAATATCTCATAAATCAGTTTTTGTGATGATAAACAATTATTTTTCTTTCTGTAAAGTGATGACTGTGATTTCAGGCCATGCCCCCAAACGCATCGGGAACAGTACGTAGCCCAAACCTATATTGACATAAAGTCCGCGCTTGCCTTCCAGATACATTCCGCAATGCTCAGGATAAATGAATTGGGAGGGCGAAAATCCGAACACACTGACCTGCATTTCGTGGGTATGCCCTGCCAACATCAGTTGAATGTCTGTTTTGGGCAACACCTCACGCCGCCAGTGGGTCGGGTCGTGACTCAGCAGCACTTTAAACATGCCATCCGTTCCGCGCAAGGCTTTGGGCAAGTCGCCGAGGTCTGGGAAAGGCGGATTCCCGCTGTTCTCCACTCCCACCAGCGCTATCGAATCGTTTCCCCTGCGGATGATACGATTTTCGTTAAGCAACATCTGCCACCCCATACGGTTCTCGCGACTGATAAGCGTATCGACATTCGCCAATCGCTCAGCTTCCGAATTCCAATGAGTATAAGTGGCATAATCATGATTGCCCAAGATGGAATAAACACCGTCTTTTGCTTTCAACTGTGAGAATACAGGCATCAAGTCTTTCATTTCATCGGCACGACTGTTCACCAAATCGCCGGTAAACACCGCCAAGTCAGGATGCTGTTCATTACACAGGCGGATAGCATCTTGCAAGGCTTCCTGATTCCGCTCCCAGCTGCCGGAATGAATGTCTGATATTTGCAGAATCCGATAACCGTTGAACGCATCGGGGAGGTCGGGCGAGACAAACGTTACTTCATTCACCCGGAAATTTTCTTTCCCCTTTGTCCCTCCGTAATAAATATAACAAAACACAGCCAATGCCGGAATCAAAGAAATCATGCCGTGAGGAACGGCACACCGGAACAGCTTACCGACACCGCGCAGCAAAAGACTGGAAAGGACGTATACCAGTTTCGGCACAGCAATACATAACGTAACCACAAGATATACCCCGAAATAGTGTCCGAAATTTTCGTTGATAATCAGAAAAACCAACAATACCAGCAGCAGCAACACGGTAGGCAGCCAATACAGCCTCTTTATCCACTTACGCTGCGCACCACGTACGTATACTTTATAGATATACCAGTCGGGCAGCAACAGCAGGAGAAGAAACATTAATGATACTCTCAGTAAAATCATATATCACACTAATAAAAGATTTTCAATTCTCTCAAGAGGCGGACTCAATGTTTCCCGCCAAAAATTTTTTCATTGTCTCAAGCGAATATCCGCGCCGCCGGGCGTAATCGGCAAGCTGCTCGCCGTCAATCTTGCCTACCGAAAAATAGCGCGAAGCAGGATGGGCAAACATCAGTCCGCACACCGAAGCATGAGGCTGCATCATTCCGTTTTCCGTCAGCCGGATACCGATGCCTTCCATATCCAACAACTCTGCAAGCAAGAAAGATACAGACATATCGGGCAATGAAGGATACCCCACCGCCGGACGAATCCCCTGATACTCCTCACGCAGGAGTTGTTTCATCGTCAGATTCTCATCCTTAGCATAGCCCCAAATCTTTTTACGGATGGTTTCGTGGGTTTTCCCCGCAGCAGCCTCGGCAAGCCGTTCGGCAAGTGTCTTTACCAATAAACGCTTATAATCATCATCGGCATAAAGTTCTTCCATTTCCGCATCCACGGTTGTGGCAAAAGCTCCCACAGTATCGGTCCCATGAGAAAGCGGGCGTACGAAGTCGCTCAGACAGAGATACGGATCGTCGGGGCGAACGCGGGTCTGCTGGCGCAACAGCGGAAAACGTTTCCCGTCTAACAACAAATTATCCCCATCGGCATTTGCCTCCATCAACCGATAAACGGCATATACCCGATAATCTTCGTCCAGCCCGTCCAACATCCGGACTGCCTCTTTATAAAGTTGCATGGCCTCTGCCGCTTTACCACGTTCTTCTTCAGGAAACTGGGTCAGCCACATTGCCCGACAAGAATCGCATCCATGCACGTCGGCTATTGCAGCAAAACGAGGCTGGAATCCCCACGCATGAAAGAAATAAATCCAATTGATGTATTCCGTCAGTTCGTGTATCCGGTAAATAATCTTCCCTTCCATAACGGTATCTGTTAACGGTCGAACGTCAGAGCCTGTCCACGGTGACTACGGTCTACCTTGCCATCGGTATAAACCAGCGCACCGTTTACAAACGTTTTTTCTACTTTCGCATGGAAGTGTCTGCCCTCCATCGGACTCCATCCGCATTTGCTCTGAATACAATCAGACGTCAGCACCCACTCTTTATCAGGATTAACCAACACCAAGTCTGCCTGATATCCGGGACGAATGTATCCACGGTTTTTAATCTGGAACAGTTCGGCAGGTGCATGACACATTTTCTGTACCAACTGTTCTACCGTAAACACGCCTTCACGAACCAACTCGAACATGCTTACCAAAGAAAACTGGAGTGAGGGCATTCCCGACACCGCCTTTAATGCACCACCCTGCTTTTCAGATAACAGATGGGGAGCATGATCGGTAGCTATTACATCGATAAGGTTGGTAGACAACGCCTTGCGCAACGCATCCCTATCGGCACTCGTCTTAATGCTCGGATTACACTTGATGCGTGCTCCCAACGTGGCATAGTCTTCATCGCAAAAACAAAGATGAGAAACACACGCTTCGGCAGTAATACGCTTTTCTGAAAGCGGTTTATCTTCGAACAACTCCAACTCGCGAGCCGTACTGACATGCAAAATGTGTAGCCGCGCACCGGTTTCTTTAGCCAACTGTACGGCGAGCGATGAAGACTGGTAACATGCCTCTTCACTGCGGATAACAGGATGGAACCGGATATCCGGGTCGTCGCCATACTGTTCGCGGATACGCTCTGTGTTGCAGCGAATCACCTGCTGGTCTTCGCAATGGACGGCAATCAGCATCCCCGCCCCAGAGAAAATCTTACGCAAAGCATCCATACGGTCGACAAGCATATTGCCCGTACTGGCTCCCATAAAAAGTTTCACGCCGCATACATGTGTTTTATCTAACTGGCTCAGCATATCAGCGTTATTGTTGGTCGCCCCGAAATAGAATGAATAGTTTACCACACACTTGGTAGCGGCATCGGCAAACTTGTTATCGAGAGCCTCAAGGGTGGTAGTTTGCGGATTACAATTCGGCATATCCATAAACGATGTCACCCCACCGGCAGCCGCAGCAGCCGTTTCGGTAGCCATATCAGCCTTATGCGTCAGTCCGGGGTCGCGAAAGTGTACGTGATCATCTATAACACCGGGAATGAGGTAACAGCCTTGTGCATCCAACCACTCGTCGCACTGCTCTGCCGGACGTCCCTCGCCCGCTATTACCTTACGGATTATTTCGCCTTCCACCAGTACAGAGCCAACAAAACGGCTACCTTCGTTTACTATAATCGCATTATATATACACAGCATGTCTAAAATAAAAAAGAATGAAAATTAAAGACTAAAAAAGGGTAATGAAGAGACTTCCCGACGTAACAGCAAGTGTTTCTTCATTACCCTTTCTTTATTTTTTTATCGGATATTTCTTGAACCAACTATCCCACTTCAGACGAATGACTCCAAACACGGCTTCGCCGAAAATACTGCTGTTCATCTTCGATGTGCCCAGCTCGCGATTAATAAATATAACCGGAACCTCTACCACCTTAAATCGGCACTTATAGGCGGTAAACTTCATCTCTATCTGAAAAGCATATCCCTTGAAACGTATCTGGTCTAACGGAATAGTCTGTAACACGGAGCGACGGTAACATACAAACCCCGCCGTAGTATCATGAATCGGTATGCCCGTAATGAACCGTACGTATTTCGATGCGAAGTACGACATCAATACACGTCCCATGGGCCAGTTTACGACATTTACTCCACTTACATAACGTGAACCGATGGATACATCTCCTCCTTCGTCATGACATGCCCGATACAAACGGGGAAGGTCATTCGGGTTATGGCTGAAATCGGCATCCATCTCGAAGATATATTCATACGTCCGCTCAATAGCCCACTTGAATCCGGCGATATAAGCCGTACCCAATCCCAACTTCCCTTTCCGCTCTATCATGAACAAGCGTTCGGGAAATTCGTTCTGTAACCGACGCACGATATCGGCTGTGCCATCGGGCGAATTATCTTCGACAACCAATATATGAAAACATTTCTCCAAGCCAAATACGGCCCGGATAATGTTTTCTATATTTTCCTTTTCATTATAAGTAGGAATAATGACTATACTATCACTTCCTTGCATGGCGTTTCTGTGTTTAGCCTGATTAGATAAATTATTTTTTTAATGCGGCAATGCTTTCCTTTAATGCGGCAATCTTGGTCTCGGCATCGGCTTGTTTCTTACGTTCCATTTCAATAACGTTTGCCGGAGCTTTGCTCACAAATTTTTCATTACCCAACTTCTTCAGTACGCTCTGCAAGAATCCTTCCTGATACTTCAGGTCGGCCTCCAGTTTTTTCAGTTCTTCCTCAACATTAATAAGATTGCCCAACGGGACAGCATATTCCGTAGTACCTACCATAAAGGTAGCAGCTCCCTCAGATTTAGTTGTTACCACCTCTATCGAAGAAAGATTGCAAAGTTTGGTGATAATGGCTTCTCCCCATGCTTCGCCGAGCGAACCCGTATTGACAATCTCCAGTGAAAGTTGCTCTTTCTGAGCTATATTCTTTTGTAAACGGATGGTACGGATACCGCTGACCACTTCTTTTACGGTTTCAAAGCGACTCAAGATAGTATCGGTTTCTGCCGTTGCGTCCTGTACAGCCGGCAACTGCTGAGTCATGATGCTTTCGCCTTCCTTGCGGTCGTAAATATGCTGCCACAATTCTTCGGTGATAAAAGGCATGAACGGATGGAGAAGTTTAAGCAACGTATCGAAGAAACCGAGCGTTTTTTCGTAAGTAACCTTATCAATAGGCTCACCATAAGCCGGTTTCGCCATTTCCAAATACCAGCTTGAGAACTCATCCCAGAATAATTTGTAAACAGCCATCAACGCTTCGCTCAAACGATATTTTCCGAAAAGGTCTTCTACCTCGGCAATCGTCTTGTTCAACATGGCTTCAAACCATTCTGTAGCCAAACGTGCATATTCCGGCTGATCTATTTCGGCAGTCTGCCATCCCTTAACCAGACGGAACGCATTCCATATCTTGTTATTGAAGTTACGACCTTGTTCACAAAGAGCCTCATCAAACAAGATATCGTTTCCGGCAGGCGCACAAAGCATCATACCCATACGCACACCATCGGCTCCGTACTTATCAATCAGTTCCAACGGATCGGGCGAGTTACCCAACGATTTAGACATTTTACGACCGATCTTATCACGCACGATTCCGGTAAAATAAACATTCTTAAACGGCATATCGCCCATATATTCGTAACCCGCCATAATCATACGCGCCACCCAGAAGAAGATAATATCAGGACCGGTAACCAAATCGGTGGTAGGATAATAATATTTGATTTCTTCATTGCCGGGGTTGTTAATGCCGTCGAACAGAGAGATAGGCCACAACCACGATGAGAACCAAGTATCCAAACAGTCGTCATCCTGACGCAGTTCTTCAATCTTCATATCCTCACGTCCGGTTTTCTGCTTGGCAAGTTCAAGCGCTTTTTCCGGCGTTTCAGCCACAACAAACCCGCCTTCAGGAAGGAAATAAGCCGGGATGCGATGCCCCCACCAAAGCTGGCGACTGATACACCAGTCTTTAATGTTTTCCATCCAATACTTATATGTATTTTTATATTTAGGAGGATAAAACTTCAGTTCATCGTTCATAACCGGAGGCAACGCCATATCTGCGAAATGCTTCATCTTTAAGAACCACTGCATGGACAACTTAGGCTCGATAGGCACGTTGGTACGTTCTGAACATCCAACTTTGTTGGTATAGGCTTCCACTTTTTCCAACAATCCCGCAGCCGCAAGGTCTTTCTCTATTTGCTCGCGCACATCAAAACGGTCCATGCCCACATACAGTCCGGCAGCCTCACTGATAGTTCCGTTATCATTAAAAATATCAATACTGGGCAGATTATGTTTCTCACCCAACATATAGTCGTTTACATCGTGTGCCGGAGTAACTTTCAGACATCCTGTACCAAACTCGATATCCACATAATCATCTTCGATAACCGGGATTACGCGATTAACCAAAGGCACGATAACCTTCTTACCCTTCAACCATTGATTTTTCGGGTCATTAGGATTGATACACATCGCCGTATCACCCATAATCGTTTCAGGACGTGTAGTGGCAACTACGGCATAACGTCCTTCAGCATCACCCTCTACCATGTAGCGCAGGTAGTATAGTTTACTATGTTCTTCTTTATAAATCACTTCTTCATCCGACAACGCAGTCAAGGCCTTCGGGTCCCAGTTTACCATGCGTACACCGCGATAAATAAGTCCTTTATTATAAAGGTCGACAAAAACCTTGATAACGCTTTTGCTACGTTTTTCATCCATCGTAAACGCAGTTCTGTCCCAGTCGCAAGACGCTCCCAACTTCCGAAGCTGCTTCAAGATAATGCCACCATGTTCATCCGTCCACGCCCAAGCATGTTTCAAAAACTCATCGCGGGTAAGATCCGTTTTTTTGATACCTTGCTGAGCAAGCTTATTTACCACTTTCGCCTCAGTAGCGATAGAAGCATGGTCGGTTCCCGGAACCCAACAAGCGTTTTTGCCCATCATACGGGCACGACGCACCAATATATCTTGTATAGTATTATTAAGCATGTGTCCCATGTGAAGAACTCCGGTCACATTGGGTGGCGGAATAACGACGGTATACGGTTCGCGTCCGTCGGGTTTCGAACTGAAAAGTTTATTATCCAGCCAATACTGATACCATTTCCCCTCCACATCAACGGGATTGTACTTACTTGCTAATTCCATTGTTTTATTATTATCTTGTTAAGTGTTAAATGCTTATCGTTTTCATTGGTGCAAAGTTAATAAATATCCATAGAAAACACGATAAAAAAATCATGTAAATGTTTGCAAGAATGAAAAAGTTCTCCTACATTTGCACCGCATTTGAGAGAAAATGAATTCTTTGGAAGTTTGGGTGAGTGGCTGAAACCAGCAGTTTGCTAAACTGCCGTACGGGTTACCGTACCGGGGGTTCGAATCCCCCAGCTTCCGCTTCTATTTTGCAATTTCCTTTTTATATTTGTCTTTACATATTCTTAAGCCCTTAACTTCTTATTGATTTTCGTGCATTTTAAAGAATATCCATTCAATGGAATAGATATTCAATAAAAAAATTAGCGTACCTTTGCGGGGCTAAAAATAATGATAAATGAAACATTACAACGCTTATTTATTCGATTTCGATTACACGCTGGCTGACTCCTCACGGGGAATTGTGATGTGTTTTCGTCGTGTGTTGGAACGCCACCACTATTCGCAAGTAACCGACAATGAGATAAAACGGACTATCGGAAAGACACTTGAAAATTCTTTTTCTATCCTGACGGGGGTTACGGATACCGATACGCTTGCGGCATATAAAAAGGAGTATGTGAAAGAAGCGGATGTGTATATGACGGCAAATACGTTCCTTTTTCCGGAAACTGCAGAGGTGCTGAACGGCTTGAAGAAACGCGGAGCTAAGATAGGTATTATTTCTACCAAATTCCGTTACCGCATCATGGAGTTGTTAAGCAAACATTTTCCGACTGACTTTTTCGACATTATCGTAGGTGGGGAGGATGTGAAAACAGCCAAGCCTTCGCCCGAAGGTTTGCTCTTTGCCATGCAGCGGTTGGGATGTTCGAAAGAAGAGACATTATACATTGGTGACAGTACCGTGGATGCGGAAACGGCACAGGCGGGAGGTACTGATTTTGCCGGTATTCTTCACGGAGCTACCACACGCGAAGAGTTGGAAGCGTATCCGCACACTGTCGTGGCCGACAGCCTGCGTATTTTAATCTGATACTCCCCTATCGCTGGGGTTTCAGTTTTACGATTTCCCCCAATTCGGGCAACAGCACAGACATATCGCGGCGTTTGGCTTCGGCGGCAAACACATGAGGTGGGTCGAACAAAGGCTCGTCCGACAAGTCAAACGTCCCGTAATGCATCGGTATCGTGATGTACGCATTCATCTCGGAGGAAGCCGTCAATGCATCGTAAGGCGAAATATGATTGGGTTTCATAAACCACCGGGGCTTATAGGCACCGATACCTATCATGCAATAATCAATATGGGGAAATAACTCCGGAAGTTCCTGAAAATGGCGGGCATAACCTGTGTCTCCGCTATTGTAGATGGTTATGCCGTCTGCCTGAATCATAAAGGCTCCCCATAAACGTTCGCCGCCATCGCTTACGCCGCGCTTGCTCCAATGTTGCGCCGGCAAAAATGTCAACGTTACTCCATCGTTCTGATATTGCTGATACCATGCCGCTTCGATTGTTTTCAGTTGAGGGAACCAGCTTTGTATCAGTTCGCCCGTACCTAATCCGCAAAACAGTTTCATCTGCGGATTATCGGCAACCAAACGCGCTACGCTCGGTTTGTCAAGATGGTCGAAATGGTCATGACTGATAAGCAAGTAATCGATATGCTGAAAAATCGAAGGATTGGCCGGCAGCATACTTCTGCGCTTGACAAAAGGAATGTTTCCGTACACCGGGTCAATCATAAACCGCTTGCCACCCAACTGGAGGAAAAAAGAGTTATGCCCCAACCAGATTAGCGAATTGCCTACCACTCCGTCAAGCGAACGCAAGAAGTTTACTTTCGGATTCCATTTTATCGTGCGTTTTTCTTTACGCTGCGGATTAGGAGAGAGACGCCACTTAAGCACACTTCCCATCCCCGGCCGCCAACGGTGCTGCCGGTTAAAAAATTTACCATTAGCCACCGGGTTTCCTCGCCAACGGGGATTCACCGTAGCCAGATGATTATTTCGCCGGAATGTGATTCGCTCTCCCATATACTCTCCTTCTTCGGTGTTTACAATCGCTTACATCATGCCATATAAGCGGTATTATTTTTCCAATAAATCTTTCAGAAAGGCATCAAGTTCTTCGTCTAAGCCTTTCAGCAACTCTCCGTTTAATAACAAGGTATCCTCATCGTCGATAAGCAGCATGTCGGCAACCGTCTCTTTTTCGTCGTCGACCAATACAAAAGAGTATGGCTTTAACAGATTGAGATTATCAAAAATCCCCTCTTCTTTTAATGCCGTAAGTTCAGAATGTAACAATCCTTCTACTTCGGTGTAAAAATCATTACTGTCATCGTCCACCCATTCGTCAATAATTGTACGTGCCAGTTCTTCATCATCGTCATTAAAAATAACTAACTCGCCCGTTTCTTGTTTGGGTTGCAAGTGGATGTCGGTAATCGTTGAATTTTCCTCTTTCGCACCATATCTTGCCACGGCTTCTTTTACACAAGAAGCTATCGCCGCGTGCGACTGTTCGCTAATTTTCATAGGCATTCATTATTTATACCTCAAATGTACAAAAAAATTCAGTCATGCAAACGATATTGTTCTTTTTTGTGCAGCGCAGGCAGAAAAAAGACGAATAGCCTTTCTCTTACCGGAGAAGTCTTAAAAACGCCCCATCTGCAAGTTTAATTTGGGCAAATCGAGTTTTTTCTTTTGTAATGCTTCTTCATAATAAGCTATAACCTGCCTATCTTCCGAGCCAGAACCTACCAGTTGTTTTGCTTTGCCTAACCACTCGATGGCTTGGTCTATATCGCCTTCCATTTCGAACGACAGGGCGATATTGAACGCGGCTTTCATCTTCGCGCTTCCTTTCTTCCGATTATCATAAAGCTGTTGCCACAGTCTGCGCGCTTCTTTCCAGTCGTTCTCACGCAAACAGATTACGGCATCACGCATTTCAACGCTGCCTCCCGTGTAATACAGGCGTGTAACCTGTCCCCAGTGAGGAATCAGATAAGGCACTAACGTTGTCATGGCGTCCATCGTCCCGTCGGTTACAATCCGCTTGTCCGACAAATCGGGCGTGATGTCCCAGTACAGACTGTCGGTTTTACTTACCACAGCCATCGGTTTACTACGCGAAGGGATGTAAATTTTTATCAACGGAGTGGTTTTCAGTTCCACAGCCTCGAAAGGCATCGGCAATTCGGGATAAAAGACTTCACGTCTGTTGGTCTGCAACAACACACGTTCCACCGAAAAAATCATATCTGCTCCTAACGACGAAGCAAGTGATTCTACCTCGGCTTGCGTGAGTGCGGAATAATCGGACGGAAGCTCGTCTTTTGCCCGCAGAGCCGAATCGCAAATTATCACCTGATTAAAATAACGGCTATCCGCCAGCGCTTCTGCCAAAGTTTCGGCTGCCACTTTTCCGTCGCCCTCCAGCAAGCCAATGGTCAGCAAATCGTCTTTAGGGGTAGGGATTTCTGCCATATTGTTGACTACAGCTACGTTTTTCACCTGATCCGGATAAGTGATGTCTGCCGGATAAAGCTGATCAAAAGTAAAACTCTGCATAGAGCCACAAGCTGTAAAAACGCTGGTCGCTGCTAACAGTAACAGCGGGAAAATATGCTTCTTCATAATCATGCTTCTTTATTATAAGATAGAGAGACAAAAATACGATTTTCCACGAAAAGAATACGTTAAAAATTGAGAACTGCCTCTGAAAAAACAAATTTAAATATAAATCGGTTACACAAATGCCTGTTTTCGTTACATTTAACTCGGTCATGCAAGCCTGAAAAACGCTACCCATAGGACTGCTGTGTCTTACGAATAGAACAGGGAGGCTTATCCGCATGAACCGATCAACACTACCCGTAGCGTTTTTTTTCGGAACAAACCGCCATAAAAAAAGAGGATGGACACCGAGCGGTTCGTTGTCCATCCTCCTATATCAGCTAAAATCAATAATGATTTCAGGAAAGTGTTCTGAAACAGTTTTTAAGTTTAAGAGCCTGTTTATGCGTTCTTACCGTGACAGTTTTTATACTTCAGTCCGCTGCCGCAAGGACAAGGGTCGTTACGTCCAACGGTTTTTTCAGAACGAATCGGTTCCTGTTTCTGCTTTTCGCGCGTATCTTGCTGTGCGGCCGCCTGCTGATTCGGGTCGTTCAAATCTTGCTTTTCTTCCTTGTACTGCTGGCGGGGAGCGGGCTGTTCGGGAGCAGCCTCACGCACCTGACGAGGTTCTTGCACCGGTATTTGTCCGCGCATCAATACAGAAACGGTATTGTTGTTAATCTTGTCTACCATGTTACGGAACAGGTTGACAGACTCTAACTTGAATATCAACAGCGGGTCTTTCTGTTCGTAGCTGGCGTTCTGAACAGAATGTTTCAGTTCATCCAACTCGCGCAGGTTTTCTTTCCAAGCGTCGTCGATAGTATGAAGCAAGATTGCTTTTTCGAACGCCTTAACGATTTCTTTCGATTCGGTTTCGTATGCAGCCTTCAGGTTGACAGAGATGTTATACATACGCTTGCCATCGGTAATCGGTATCATGATGTTTTCGTACAAGTTTCCTTGCGTTTCGTACACCTGTTTGATAACCGGATTAGCTATCTGCGCCATGCGTTCGGTTTTACGCTTAAACAGCGCCATTGCTTCTTGGAATGTTTTTTCTGCCAAATCGTCTTTCTTAGCCGAATGGAATTCTTCTTCGGTGAACGGAGTTTCCATTGCGAGCGTATGGAAGATTTCGCGCTGGGCATCCTCATAGGTAGGTTGCTCAAGAGCGTTGGCACAACGGTTCCATATCATTTCCACGATATCCATGCCGATACGCTCACCCATCAGTGCGTGACGGCGTTTGGTATAAATAACCGTACGCTGTTTGTTCATCACGTCATCGTATTCCAACAAACGTTTACGGATACCGAAGTTGTTTTCTTCCACCTTCTTCTGTGCACGTTCGATGGAGTTGGATATCATCTTATGTTCAATCATCTCTCCTTCTTTGAATCCGAGCTTATCCATCACGCTGGCAATGCGGTCGGAAGAAAACAGACGCATCAAATCGTCTTCCAGTGATACGAAGAACACAGATGAACCGGGGTCGCCCTGACGTCCGGCACGACCACGCAACTGGCGGTCGACACGGCGCGACTCGTGACGTTCCGTACCGATAATAGCCAAACCTCCGGCAGCTTTTACTTCAGGGCTCAGCTTGATATCCGTACCACGACCCGCCATGTTGGTAGCGATAGTCACCGTACTGCTCTGACCTGCTTTTGCTACGATTTCGGCTTCTTTCTGGTGGAGTTTCGCATTCAATACGTTATGCGGAATCTTACGCAGGGTAAGCATCTTACTCAACATTTCGGAGATTTCGACCGAAGTAGTACCAACCAGTACCGGACGGCCTGCCTGTACCATCTTTTCGATTTCCTCGATTACAGCTTTATATTTTTCGCGTTTGGTTTTGTAGACACGGTCGTTCATGTCGATACGGGCTATCGGACGGTTAGTCGGGATAACAACCACATCGAGTTTATAAATGTCCCAGAACTCTCCGGCTTCCGTTTCTGCCGTACCGGTCATACCAGACAACTTATGATACATACGGAAGTAGTTCTGAAGGGTAATCGTAGCAAACGTTTGTGTAGCAGCTTCTACCTTCACGCCTTCTTTTGCTTCCACTGCCTGATGCAATCCGTCGCTCCAGCGGCGTCCGTCCATAATACGGCCCGTCTGCTCGTCGACAATCTTAACCTGTCCGTCCATCACCACATAATCGGTATCTTTTTCGAACATGGTATATGCCTTCAGCAACTGGTTAATCGTATGCACACGTTCCGACTTGATGGCGTAGTTAGTCAGCAATTCGTCTTTCTTAGCCAAACGTTCTTCTTCGCTCAAATCCTTACGGTTTTCCAGTTCAGAGAGTTGGGCAGTAATATCGGGCAGCACAAACAGCGTCGGGTCTTGCGAATTACCGGTAATCAAGTCGATACCCTTATCGGTAAGTTCCACGCTCTTCAGTTTTTCATCGATAACGAAGAAAAGCGGTTCTACGGCTTCGGGCATACGCTTGTTGTTCTGCTCCATGTAGATTTCTTCAGTCTTGAGCATACCCGCCTTAATACCCGGTTCGCTAAGGAACTTGATAAGGGGTTTGTTTTTAGGCAATGCCTTGTGGCTGCGGAACAATGCCAAGAAACCGGCTTCCACGTCTTCTTTCTTATCAGAAGCAATCAGGCGTTTTGCATCGGCAAGATACTGTGTTGCCAAACGGTGCTGAGCCTCAACCAAGCGTTCTACCAGCGGACGCAACACTTCAAACAGTTGCTGGTCGCCTTTAGGTACGGGACCTGAAATAATCAGCGGAGTACGGGCATCGTCAATCAACACCGAGTCCACCTCATCGACTATGGCGTAGTTATGCTTGCGCTGTACCAAATCGCGCGGGCTGACTGCCATATTGTCACGCAGGTAATCGAAGCCGAATTCGTTGTTAGTTCCAAAGGTAATATCAGCCATGTATGCCTGACGACGTGCTTCCGAGTTAGGCTGATGCTTGTCAATACAATCCACACGCAAACCGTGGAACATATAAAGCGGTCCCATCCATTCCGAGTCACGTTTCGCCAAGTAATCGTTGACGGTTACCACATGCACACCGTTTCCGGTCAGGGCATTCAGGAATACGGGAAGCGTAGCCACCAATGTCTTACCTTCACCGGTTGCCATTTCTGCGATTTTCCCCTGATGCAGAACCACACCACCGAACAACTGCACATCGTAATGCACCATGTTCCATACCGTATCGTTTCCGCCTGCTTTCCAGTGGTTTTTCCAGATGGCTTTATCGCCTTCTATGCTTACGAAGTCTTTTCCCTGAGCCGCCAGTTCACGGTCGAAATCGGTTGCTGTTACTTCGATGGTTTCATTTTGCGAGAAACGGCGTGCCGTATCTTTCACAATCGAGAAGGCTACCGGCAATACGTCGTTCAGCGCTTTCTCATATTTGTCGAGCACGTCTTTCTCCAACTTGTCTATCTGAGAGAAGATACCTTCGCGCTGTTCCAAGTCGGTAGACTCAATGGTAGCTTTCAGTTCTTCTATTTTTTTTGTTTCCTCGGCAGCAGAATCTTTAATATAGTTCTTTAATTCTTCTGTCTTTGCACGCAGTTCGTCATTGCTAAGTTTCTCTATTTCCGGATAAGCCTGCTTTATTTTTTCTACCCACGGCTGAATTTCTTTCATATCACGGGTGGCTTTATTTCCGAACAGCTTGCTTATAAATTCATTAAATCCCATTTGTATTTATTGTTTTTGTTTTACTTAATTAATTTATTTCCTCTTATTTCCGAATGTCGAGCAGCGGTGCTGCTTCGCTGGCGTTGGGCGCCCGGATGCGCATGTAGTGGGCTACCGTGGGGGCGATGGTTGCCATTTTTACCGGAGCATACAATATCTCCGGCTTTACGTTATAGCCCATGAAAATAAGCGGAACAGAAGCGTAAGCCTCGCGAACCACCTGCGATATCTGCGGATAATCGTTGATAACCGTCCATCCGGGCATTACTTCGATGTAGAGGTCGCCCGAACAATCGCGACTGAACGAATTGCGTATCTTGTCAATCTTCGGAGTCCATGCCCCCAACAGCAGGCGCTGCGAGGTATAAGCATCGCGAACACCGCTCATCTGGACGACAAACTCCGCCGAACGGTTCATTATCTCCGTCAGATTCAGCTTTTTGTCTTCTATCAGTTTATGGTTAAGGTAAATTTGCCTGTCGTAATAAGTTTCCACGTACTGCCCGTTGCCGTAAATTGCCATCAGATACATGTTCAGCAGGGCGGCACAACGCTTGATGTGGAATTCTCCTCCCGGAATCCGGTACTGCGAAGGGTCGGCAGGCTCGGTATCGGTATAGCCCGTAGAGGTGACAAAAAACAGCGTGTTTGCCAAACCTACCTTGCGGTCTATCATATCGAGAAGGTCGCCCAGACTGTTGTCAAGCCGCACGTAAGCGTCTTGAATCTCCATTGCATATTCCGAATTGGGCTTATGGTCGTAATTCCCGGCGTAGTAAGAAAGTGTCAATAAGTCGGGCACGTTGTCTTTTCCCATCGGAGTAGCCGTCAGACAAGCATTTACCAGCCGGTTGACTTCATCGTTTACATACGGGCTGGTTTTAAACTTCCGGTACTTTTCCGCCCGCTCGTCGAAGAAGTTATGTTTAAACGTTACCTGCTTGCTGTTCGAAGTAACATATCGGTAGGCGGTAACTACGTGATAAGGCTGCCACTCCAGCGTACCGATACGGAAGTCCAGCCCCTCGCGGTCGTTATAATCCGTCACCCATTGGGGAAACGTACCGTAATAGGTGGTTCCGCTCCATTTGCCGGTATCGTCGTTAATCCAGAATGCTCCTTTTGCAGCGTGTCCTGCGGCAAGAATCGCCATTTCGCGTGTGGGAGCTATTGAGTAAACTTCCGCTTCTCCCCCACTTGCCACCATCAGCTCGTCGGACAGCGTAGATACTTGCAGGCGTTTCGGCGAAGAATATTCCTGAGTATAAACGCCCATGAAATCGCGGTCTTCCACGCACTCCACAAGGCGCAGCGAGTTGCGATCCATCCATCGGGTTCCCACCACCCCATTATAATAAGGTGTAGTACCTGTATACACGGATGCCGTCGCCGATGAACGGTCAATGTTTATAAAGTCGTATTCTGCATTACAGTAAACGCGCCCTTCTTTCATCAGCCGCTTAAAGCCGCGCTCGCCGTAAAGCGCGGAAAACGCTTCGATGTAATCGGCACGCAACTGGTCGATGGTCAGCCCCACCACCAGCCTCGGTGCGCCCGGAGCGGTTTGCGCCTGAAGCCCCGTAATAACAAATACCGTAATTAAAGATGTCAGTATGCGTTCTTTCATTCTTTTTTATTCCAAACTAAAACATGGCTCGCTGTATTTACCAGCAAACTGAGTGCCAAAGGTAATACTGTTAAATTAAATTCTTGCGGCGAAAAGGGGAATATAGCTATAAAAAGTGTTAAATAGACGATATTCACCACGTGGTACCTGTCTTTTTTGCGTTTTATGTCGCAATAAACCATCCGGGGGAGGTATAAAAGCGGGAGGGGATTGAATAGTATCAAAAGCCAGTTTGAGCCGACCGTAGGGTGTGACGACACGAAGAAAAGGAAAGCCACGATACATCCTGCCAATCCTTGTGCGCCGTACAGCAGAATATCCCATCCCCAAAGAATCCGTTTCCGCCGCCACTGCCACCAAGCCACCAAAGCGTTTAACGCCAAAAACAGCGAAGCACCCATCAGAGGGGTCAGGGGGAAACCCGGCACGGATTCCGGCTCTACGTCGACTATCTTTGTCTCTTTAGCCACTAACGAACGCTTGGTTCCGTCTTCATTTACGATGTATGCCTCCGATGCGAAATAGCGCATGTAGAAGGGGGCGAACATCTGCAAGCGATTGTCAATCGGGCGGTCGGCTTCTGCTCCCAAACAAAGGTCGATGCCGAACTCATCCCACGGGGATTGCGCCGTAAACTCATGGACGATGCTGCGGAAAGACTTTTCCGGCAAGCCTTCGGGATAAACCACTTTGCCGCGTATGCTTTTTTCTATTTGATCGCGTGCGCGCGTGGTACAATTATCATAAAAATAATTATAACGGTAGATGCGGTTCTCGGGGCGGTAGTTTTCTTCTAAAAGCCCCAACAGGGTCTCTTTTTCGGCGGCGGTCAGGTTCAGCTCCTGCTGGTACACCGCCGAGCCTCGCAGGGCATATTCCGTTTCAAAGTATGTATAAGGCGTAATGCCCAACTGGTAGTCGGTCTCTCCCTTCACGAAGCGGTAAACAAAATTGGGGGTATTGAAGCTGAACATGCCGTAATTGAACACCACATCCGTTCCGCGCGTAAGGTTCTGATAGCGCAGCGCCGTATGCCCGAAAAGTTCATAAATCTCGCTTCCGGGCGCACACGTAAGCAGGCTGAAGCGGATGCTGTCGCGCTGTTGGGCACGGAGCGGCGCCAGCGTTACGAATACCGCCAGTAAACCGATGATGAGTTTTATCGTGTTCCGAACAATCATATTATTCATTTCATTGCTTTGAGCGCACAAAAATACAGCTATTTATCCTATCGCCGAAACAAATGGAGATTTATTTTCCGCACACCCGTTTTTTGACATGCTGAGGACAGATTCGGTATGCCGGAATTTGGGGTAAAAACGCTACCGCATGTGTTCACTTACTCATCCGCATAAGTTACCTTACGCTACCGCATAAACCGGTCAACGTATGCGGTTGCGTTTCGGGCGCATATTTCTGCCGTTTTTTTCTTGATTTTTTTTGTAAGAAAAGCCGACATTCCTAATTCTTTTCAGAATCACTGCCGACTTTTGTGATAGAAAAACAAACAAAGTATTTAATAACCCTTTAAATTATAGCCTTATGAAAAAGTTAGCATTATTATTAGTAGGTGTTTTGGTTTCCATGCAAGTGATGTTTGCCGACAGCGAAAAGCCGATTGCGTTTGAACAGCTTCCACAGGCAGCGCAAACTTTCGTAAAAAAGAATTTCCCGGATGCAAAGGTGGCATTTGTGAAACAGGAGACCGATTTCCTGAAAAAATCGTACGACCTTGTATTTATCAACGGCGACAAATTAGAATTTGACAGCGACGGAAACTGGAAAGAAATCAAATGCCGCACGCTTACCGTACCTGCTTCTGCCATCCCCGCCGGAATCAACAAGTTTGTTACAGAAAATTATCCCGATGCAAAAGTGGTACACATCGAAAAAGACCGTTACGAATACGAAGTGAAGCTGTCTAACTTCTGGGAAATCAAGTTCGACCTCAAATGCAATGTTATCGACTTAGACCGAGACAACGATTAGTTTCTTAACCACTGTTTGATTAAACCGACGTAAGCCATCGGCTGTTCCGCCTACCGGAGCAGCCGATTTTTGCATATTCCGCAAAGCCACGCACTGCCGCAAACATTCCCTGCTTTTGCTTTGAAATGTTTAAAAAATTTCTTAACTTGCGATTGGAATCCTAAAATACATACGTTATGAAGAAAATCTATTTTTTAATCCTATCGGCGTTTGTCGGTTTCCTTTTTATGCAAAGCTGCAAAGAAGACGAAACTATAGACGGTTGTAAATTTATAGACTACACTTTTTATGTTGAATTTGTAAACAGCGAAGGATATCCCGTTGTTACTAAAACTATGGAACCGACAGACTTCTCAATAAAATGTATCAAACCGCTACAAGAATATAAAAATTTCTGGTATACAACTGTTTTTCAAGGGGAAGACAGGCGTTACTATACTCGATTTAACCATTCAATAGAAGAACATTTAGACGATAACCGCAACTTCAAATTCGAGGTAAGCTGTGAGCTGTGGAAAGAACCCGTTGTTTTCGATACCGCATGGATTCTGGAAGAGGGAGAAGACTACAAAGAAACCCAACTGAAAACCATCACCGTTAATGATGTAGAACTTGAAGCCACTCCTGCCGAAGAATACGCGAAAGAAGACAGAAATCCGCTATTCAGCCACCAGCCTACCATAAGATTGGTAATAGTGGTGGTAGACAAGCAACCGTAAGCCCCCACTTTGTAGGCGTCCGTCATTCAGTCGGCGAACGCCTACAAACGCAAATACAACTCGTCTCCCTCGCCCCCTCTACAAGAAAAATTCATCTGTTTCTCCCTATATTCAATATACTTTTACTATTTTTGGACGCACAAACGAATTATTAATTATCAAAAATAGTAAACCTGCAAAATGAAAGAAGAACTTGAAAAACCGACGGGACTGCCCGATAACGCGTTCCGTCCGCTTAAACCGGGAGAGAAATACGAACCGCTGATGTCGCCCGGTAAAACTTATCCCGAAGTAACGTTGTGGTCGGTTACGTGGGGCATCATCATGGCGGTTATCTTTTCTGCCGCCGCTGCTTATTTAGGATTGAAGGTAGGACAGGTGTTCGAAGCCGCCATCCCTATCGCCATCATCGCGGTAGGCGTATCGAGCGCAACTAAACGCAAAGGCGCATTGGGCGAAAACGTAATGATTCAGTCCATCGGAGCTTGTTCGGGAGTTATCGTAGCGGGAGCCATCTTTACCTTGCCCGCCCTTTATATTCTTCAAGAGAAATATCCCGAAATGACGGTTAACTTCATGCAGATGTTCATCAGTTCGCTGCTGGGTGGCGTATTGGGCATCTTGTTCCTCATACCGTTCCGCAAATATTTCGTTAAAGAGAAACACGGCGAATATCCTTTCCCCGAAGCTACGGCAAGCACACAGGTATTGGTATCGGGCGAGAAAGGCGGCGACCAAGCAAAGCCATTGCTGCTGGCGGGACTCATCGGAGGACTGTACGACTTCATAGCCGGAACGTTCGGATGGTGGAACGAGAACTTTACGAGCCGTGTGTGCGGCTGGGGCGAGACCATAGCCGACAAAGCGAAATTAGTATTTAAAATCAATACCGGAGCTGCCGTTTTGGGATTGGGCTACATCGTGGGACTGAAGTATGCCGCCATCATCTGTGCCGGTTCGCTCGCCGTATGGTGGATTATTGTTCCGGGCATGTCACTGTTCTGGGGCGACCAAGTATTGAACGCATGGAACCCTGAAATCACCACTGCCGTAGGAGCCATGTCGCCTGAAGCCATTTTCAGCGAATATGCCAAAAGCATCGGTATAGGTGGTATCGCAATGGCAGGCATCATCGGTATCGTACGTTCGTGGGGAATTATTAAAAGCGCGGTAAGCCTCGCAGCGAAAGAAATGGGCGGAAAGAAAGCAGAAGAGAACGTAGAGCGCACGCAGAAAGACATTCCGATGAAGATTATCGCTTTCGGGTCAATCTTTACCCTGCTATTAGTGTTGCTGTTCTTCTACTTCGATGTGATGCAAGGCAATATCCTCCACACCGTGGTAGCCATCCTGCTGGTAGCGGGAATCGCTTTCCTGTTTACCACCGTGGCTGCCAATGCAATCGCCATCGTAGGAACAAATCCCGTATCGGGCATGACGCTGATGACGCTTATCTTAGCTTCGGTAATCATGGTGGCAGTAGGACTGAACGGTGCGACGGGTATGGTGGCGGCACTCGTAATGGGTGGTGTGGTTTGTACGGCGCTCTCAATGGCGGGAGGATTCATTACCGACCTGAAAATCGGATACTGGTTAGGAAGCACTCCCAAGAAACAAGAGAGCTGGAAATTCCTCGGCACATTGGTGTCGGCAGCTACCGTAGGCGGCGTTATCATGGTGTTGAACGACTCTTACGGATTTACGAGCGGACAATTAGCGGCTCCGCAAGCCAATGCAATGGCAGCGGTTATCGACCCGCTGATGAACGGTGTAGGTGCTCCGTGGCTGCTGTACGGCATCGGCGCACTGCTGGCTCTCGTACTGACATTCTGTAAAGTACCCGCACTGGCATTTGCGCTGGGAATGTTTATCCCGCTGGAACTGAACTTACCGTTACTGGTAGGAGGAGCTGTAAACTGGTATGTGACGACACGCAGCAAAGACGAAGCCGTAAACAACGCCCGCGGGGAAAAAGGAACGCTGCTGGCATCGGGATTCATAGCCGGCGGTGCACTGATGGGTGTGGTGAGTGCCATCATGCGTTACTGCGACATCAACTTCGTCAACGAAACATGGCTTGACAACCCGATGAGCGAAGCCGTTTCACTCGTTGTCTACATCCTGCTTATTACCTTCCTCGTAAAAGCAAGCATGAAACTGAAGAAATAAAAAAAAGACTAATCCTTTGTCATTCAAAAGAAAAGTCTTACCTTTGCACCCGCCATTACGAGCTAATGGCATAATTCAAATCATTAACATTAAAATTTAACGTTTAAGAAATGGCAACTAAAATCAGATTGCAAAGACGCGGACGCAAAGGTTATGCGTTCTATTCTATTGTTATTGCGGATTCAAGAGCACCACGTGATGGTCGGTTTACTGAAAAAATTGGTACTTACAACCCGAATACCAATCCTGCCACAGTAGATTTGAATTTTGAACGCGCATATTACTGGGTAATGGTAGGTGCGCAACCTACTGACACAGTACGCAACATCCTTTCTCGCGAAGGTGTTTACATGAAGAAACACTTGATGGGCGGTGTTGCTAAAGGTGCATTCGACGAAGCTACGGCTGAAGCACGCTTCAACGCTTGGAAAGAAAACAAACAAGCCGGTTTGGAAGCATTGAGAGCTAAAGAAATGGAAGCTAAGAAAGCTGAAGAAAAAGCTCGCTTGGAAGCTGAAAAGAAAGTAAACGAAGAAATCGCTAAGAAAGTAGCTGAAAAGAAAGCTGCCGAAGCTGCTGCTAAGGCTGAAGCTGAAGCTGCTGCAAACGCAGAAGCTCCCGCTGAAGAAGCTACTGAAGCTCCGGCTGAAGCATAATTCTTCTTACAAGAAAACAGGAATGGCTGTCTCTATCAAGAGGCGGCCATTTTTGCGTTAAAGAGGTTGCCGAAAAGGTTGATTGCCGATGAAGTGAGCTAATTTACAACGAGTTCATTTTAAGCCTTTTATGCCTTATCCGAGAGCTTTAAAAACGCAAGCGGTAGAACTGCCTCGTCTTACGAATAGAAATGGGCAACGCATCCGTTAGAACCGGGCAACACTAACGGTTGCGTTTTGCGGGATATTCCGACAAGGAAATTCCCCCTCCGTACTTTCGCCAAACAGTTTCTTCTAAATTCAACACAAAAAGCCCGTCAAAACTTACACATATTTCCCCAACAACGGGAATCCACCGAAAAAAACAGGCTGATAAAGCGTATAAAAACCGTACACAGAAACGTTTTCTTCATCTGTATTACGGGATGATTACATTTTGTAATTATTGTTACCCGCCTATTTTCCAAAGAAATACGAACATCAATAAAAGAATTTTGCTCACTCTGCATTACAAAAAGGTTAATATTCTACCGATTTATTTGTTAAAATAAAACCTAATATACGCTGTATTGAAAAAAATACTTAATTTTGCATCAAAATAAACAAAAATCAATGAAAACCCGCAAGGGGGAATAACGAAAACTACTATTGACTAAAGCGAACTATAACAACTTTAAGAAAACAGAGAGACTAAGTATCATTTAATCAAACCTTTATGATGAATCAATCTAAATTCTTGATGGCGGCAGTGGCATCTGCAATGACAATATGTGCCAGCGCCCAAGTGACAACTTCCGCAGTCAGCGGACAAGTTATCGACGAGAACCAAGAACCGGTAATCGGCGCTACAGTGGTAGCTGTTCACGAACCATCCGGTACTATGTATGGAGCGGTAACTAACATCGACGGACGATATACCATTCAAGGTATGCGTACCGGAGGTCCATACAAAATCGAGATTACTTACGTCGGTTATAAGAAATCAGCTTATACCGGACTTTACCTCGAACTGGGTAACACATTGAGCCTGAACGCTACAATGGAACCAAGCAGCGAACTGCTGGACGAAGTGGTAGTAGTTGCTGACGCAAGACCTAACGCCGGAGCTTCTCAAAACTTCTCAACTCAACGCATCGAAAACACCCCGACGGTAGACCGTAACGTGTATGACATCGTAAAGAACATGCCGATGGCTATGACTTCTAAAAACGGCGGTATCACGTTTGCAGGTTCAAACAACCGTTATAACAGCTTCCAAATCGACGGTACGGTAAGTAACGACGTATTCGGTCTGGCAGCTTCGGGTACGAACGGAGGACAGACAGGAGCCAACCCGATTTCAATGGACGCCATTCAGGAAATTCAAGTTGTAGTAGCTCCGTTCGACGTTCGCCAGAGCGGATTTACAGGAGGAGGTATCAACGCCATCACCAAGCAGGGTACGAACACCACACACGGTTCGGCTTATACTTACTTCAACAACCAAAACATGTATGGCAAGTACAGCGCCATCCGCGATTACGCCAAGTCGCCCATGGCTCAGCAATACACCCGTACGTTTGGTGGAACATTGGGTGGTGCCATCATCAAAGACAAATTGTTCTACTTCGTAAGTGCAGAAGGCAAGAAAGAATCTTATCCGTCAAGCGTTTATCCGGGATATACCAGCAATTACATTACTTCGGATGTAGCCCAGCAAATAGCTGACCAATACAATAAACTAACTGGATTTAACGAAGCCTATGCACAGCGTAACGTAGACCAAAAATCATTCGGATTATTAGCCCGTATCGACTGGAATATCAACCAAGACCACAAATTGGCTATCCGTTACCAGCATAATAATTCTTACGATGACAACTACGGCCCAAGTGCTTATTCATATACATTTAACAATAGCGGCTACCGTATGAATAACAAAACCAACTCTATCGTAGCCGAATTAAACTCACACTTAGGAGAAAACTTATACAATGAATTCCGTGCTTCGGCAAGTTTCATTCGTGACCACCGCGATGTCGCTTATCAAGGACCTACGGTACAAATTAAAAACATCCTTGCAGCCGACGGAATAACACGTATCACGGCTAACATCGGTACAGAATATTCTTCAGGAGCTAACTATTTGGATCAAGACATCTATACCTTTGAAGATAACCTGTCATGGTATTTGGGAAAACATACATTGACATTCGGTACACATAACGAAATATACCGTATGAAGAACTTGTTTATCCAAGCTGTAAACGGTTCATGGTACTACAATTCTTTAGATGAGTTCTTGAATGACGAACCTTATCAATTCCAGTATAAATATACCGATCCGGAACTGACCGGAGGCGACACTCGCTGGGCACCTGCCATGAAAGCCGGACAATTCGGTTTCTATGCCCAAGATAAATGGGACATAAATAACAATTTCAACTTGACTTACGGTTTACGTATTGATATTCCGGTTATATTCAATAATCCGACTGAAAACCCAACTTTCAACCAATACGCGGCACAACATAACTTCGGAGTGCGCGTAGGCGAAAACCCGAGTGCAAAAGTTTTGTTTTCTCCGCGTGTAGGTTTCCGCTGGTATCTCAACGATTCTCATGACACCCTGTTACGCGGTGGTTTAGGAATCTTCACCGGTCGTGTTCCGTTTGTATGGTTGTCAAATTCATTCAACAATACCGGTATGGAAAGCAAAGGTACCACCATCGGTAACAAAGAAGGAAACAACTGGCTGAACGATGCACCGAAATTGGGACAATACGCCCATGACCCGATGGCAGCAGCCAACTCACAGCAAGGTTCTGCTTCCCGTCCAGACATCGTAACCGTAGACAAAGATTTCAAATATCCGCAAGTATTCCGTGCTAACCTTGCATTGGAACAACGTTTACCGGGCGATGTAAAATTAACATTAGAAGGTATTTACTCAAAAACGATGAACAACGTATTCTTTGAAAACCTTGCCATCAGCAATAACGGTGAAAAAGTATATGTAGTTCCCGGTGTAGAAGCTTCATCTGCTCCGTTCTATAGCAACGAAAAAAGCGACTATTATAGCATCATCAATTTGAAGAATACTAACAAAGGATATACTTACGCTATCTCTGCTATGTTAGAAAAGAGCTTCAACTTTGGTCTTGACTTGTCGGCTTCTTATACATTCGGACATGCCAAATCAGTTAACGATGGAACAAGTTCGGTTGCTTATTCTAACTGGAAATACAATTACTCGCGTGATACGAACTCAGGAAACGAACTTGGATTCTCTAAATTCGACGTTCCTCATCGCGTAATGATGCAGGCTTCTTATACCAGCCCGAAATACTGGAACGGATGGATGAGTTCTACTATTGCCGTTATCTACAACGGATTCTCAGGAAGCCGTTACAGTTTAACCATGAATGAAGTACCTGACTTTAACGGAGATGGCAATGGGGGAAACACATTACTTTATATCCCGACCGATTCTGAAATTGACAAGATGATCTTCACCGATGTCAATAAAGACGGGAAACCATTATCGATGACTGCTGAAGAAAGCCGCGAAGCATTTAAACAATGGATTGAAAACGACAGTTATGCAAAGAACCACCGCGGACAATATGCTGAACGTAACTCCAATCTAAGCCGCTGGGAACATGAAATTGACCTTCACTTCGCCCAAACAATTTACAACGTTCAAGGTGTAGGCAAGCTGGAATTTACGTTTGACATCATTAACTTTGCCAATATGCTGAATAAGAAATGGGGAGCAAGCTACAGTTCGGCTTATAACCTCTCTCCGCTGTCAGTAGAATATATGACGACTACTAACGACGGAATTAAAACGGCAGCTTACTCTTATAACAGAGCTGAAATTGAAAAGAGCGATGTATCTTCTCGCTGGCACGCTCAAGTTGGTGTAAGACTGACATTCTAATCTTTATTTGATATCTCATTTTTACAATCAGGCACGGATTGCACCGGGTACACCTCAACAGACAAATGTGTTACCGATGCAGTTCGTGCCTGAAACATTTAAATACCTCATCAGTTATGAAAAGACCCCTTTTATTGCTTACTCTGCTTCTGCTGCTTTCACCCCTCGCAGCCGGAAACAAGCATTATACAGTTATCGTGTCGCTCGACGGATTCCGATGGGATTACGTCAAGATGTATCACACACCGTTCTTCGACCGCATGGCGGCAGAGGGCGTACAGGCTGTTATGACTCCCTCGTTTCCTTCGAAGACATTTCCTAACCACTACACGCTTGCCACCGGGCTTTATCCCGACCACCACGGCATCGTGGCCAACTCGTTTTGGCATCCCGAAAAAAAGAAGTTATATTCGATGAGTGATTCCGAGACCCGAAACGATGCTTCTTTTTACGGGGGAGAACCTATCTGGATTACAGCACAACGGCAAGGGGTGAAAACCGGAAATGTGTATTGGGTAGGTTCGGACATTGCTGTCAAAGGACAATATCCTACATACTATGAAGTGTATGCTCATACACCGCGCCTGAACTACGCGGAACGTGTGGCAAAGGTTTTGGAATTGCTAAAGAAACCGGAGACAGACCGTCCGCAACTCATTATGGCGTATTTCGAAGACCCTGACCACTACGGACATTCATTCAGTCCTCACAGTGCCGAAACGCGCCAATGTATCACCGAACTTGATGCGCTGATGAAGCAACTGTGGGAGGGTATTCAAACGCTTCCATTCGGCAAAGATGTCAATCTGATTGTTACTTCCGACCACGGCATGGCTACTGTAAGTCCCGACCGCTGTGTATCCGTCACCCAACGTTTAAAGCCCGAATGGTATAAGCGCATAGAAGGCAATTTGCCTGCCCAGATTTATGCTGAGGAGGAATATCATGACTCCATCTATCAGGCATTACAAGGGTTAGACCACGTACGGGTATGGAAAAAAGGCGAGATTCCTGCTTACTTGCATTACGGAACGAATCCTTCGGTGGGAGACATCGTGGTAGTCCCCGACTTGGGATGGTTAGTAACCGACAAAACAGATTTCCGGGTTGGCGGTGCTCACGGATTCGACCCTACGTATGACGACATGCAGGTCATGTTCCGTGCCTGCGGTCCTGATTTCAAAAAAGGCTACGAAGCACCTAAATTTCCGAACGTTTGCATCTACTCGCTCTTGGCTCACTTACTCCACATCACTCCCGCTCCCACCGACGGCAGTCTGGATGCTGTAAGAAACATGTTGGCAGAGTAAAATACATTCACTGAGGACAAAAAAAATCAGCGGACGAATGTGGCATATATACATCCACTTCGTCCGCTAACTTATAAATGGCTTCTATGTTTCTTACTGCTTTTTCATCTCAAAGCCCAACAGCAAGCCATCGTATTCTTTCAGCAACGAATTGGCAGTGCTGACAGCCGAGTTAGATGAACTGTTTGAAACCTTTCCCAATATCGACTGGGCGAGCGACATCACCTTGTCAGCCTTAAAGAAAAGGCTCAGTTTATCACCTGTCAATCCTTTCGAAGCCACCATATTCATCTTTATGTCCAAACGGGTTTTCAGCGTCAGTTCGCCCGACTCGGCATTGTAGCTGTACGTTCCGTTAGTTGTACGTCCGCCCACTACCGATGTATACGTGCTGTCTGCGTTAAACGTATATGTAGTTCCCTCCTTAAAACCGAGCGTATTTAAAATACCGCTCATTTTATCTTCCACTTTTTGGGCAGCAACCTCTCCGCCGGCTTTCGCCAACAGATTATCACTCTCAAATTTGCAGTCGGGACCCACAAACGTCCATGTACCTTCTATCGAACTGCTTGTTCCGCTTACTTTGTTGCCTACCACCTTTGCCACTCCGGAAAGAATTGACTTTAAATCCTGAGCAGGCAGTTGGTTTACTCCGAAACAGAGCAAACAAGCCAACAAAACACCTCCAAACAATCTTTTCATAGTTTTTACCTCCTATTTTTTATTCATAACGGCTAAGAGCCTGTTTAAATTTTGCGCTGCCTCAGTTTGAGAATTGTTTTCGAGGATGTTTTTCGGCTTTTACAAGGAGGATAGCGGGCTATCTGACGAGTAAAAACAGGGAAACAGACCGGAAACAAACTCAAAAAGGGGCGGATAAAAATACTTAATCGGAAAATTTAAACAGGCTCTAAGAGCCTGTTTTTAATCTATCAAATCAGCAAGCCTTAAAGCTCATGTCCAATCCTTTTACGGAATGAGTCAATGCGCCTACCGAAATGAAATCGACGCCACATTCGGCATAATCGCGTAACGTATCAAACGTAATGCCGCCCGATGACTCGATTTCATAGCGTCCGCCTACCATTTCTACCGCCTTGCGCGTGTTTTCAGGCGTAAAGTTGTCGAGCATAATACGGTCTACACCACCCAAGTCGAGCACCTGTTGGAGTTCATCGAAATTACGCACTTCGATTTCTATCTTCAAGTCTTTACCTTTTTCCTTACAGTATTCTTTCGCACGGGTAATCGCCTTGTCAATGCCTCCGGCAAAGTCAACATGGTTATCTTTCAGCAAAATCATATCAAACAGTCCGATACGGTGATTCACTCCCCCGCCTATTTTGACTGCCATCTTTTCCAACACACGCATACCCGGTGTGGTTTTGCGCGTATCAAGCACGCGGGTTTTGGTACCTTCCAAGCGTTTTACATATTTATTGGTCATCGTGGCAATGCCGCTCATGCGCTGCATGATATTCAGCATCAGACGTTCGGTTTGCAACAACGATTGTACTTTGCCTTCCACCACCATAGCCACATCGCCCGGCTTTACATGCGCGCCGTCGTGAATAAATACTTCCACCTTCATGTCAGGGTCGAAACGGTGAAACACTTCTTTCGCCACTTCAATGCCAGCCAATATACCTTCTTCCTTAATCAAGAGTTTCGATTTTCCCATAGCGTCTGCCGGGATGCAAGATAAAGTAGTATGGTCGCCGTCTCCTATATCCTCTGCAAACGAAAGGTCGATGAGACGGTCAATCAAATCTTTTACAATTTTTTCGTCCATATCGTTTTTTATGTGTTTTAATTACAAAGGCAAAGGTAGAGAAATTCATTATCTTTGCAAACACAAACTAACGAAAAAGAATTATGAAATTTACGTTACTCGTAGTAGGACGCACCGTTGAGAAACATTTTATTACTGCCATTAACGATTATACGGAACGTACCAAACGGTATGCATCGTTCGACATGGAGGTGATTCCGGAACTGAAGAACACCAAAAGTCTTACCCCCGAACTACAGAAGGAAAAAGAAGGAGAGCTTATACTGAAATCGCTTCAGCCGGGAGACGTGGTGGTGCTGTTAGACGAACACGGAAAGGAGTTCCGCTCCATCGAATTTGCAAACTGGATAGAGCGAAAAATGCACACGGTAAGCAAGCGGCTGGTATTCATCATCGGCGGACCATACGGGTTTTCCCCCGCCGTTTATGCGGCTGCCCACGAAAAGATATCGCTGTCGAAAATGACGTTCTCACACCAGATGATTCGCCTCATCTTCATTGAGCAGCTATATCGTGGGCTGAGCATCCTGCACAACAGTCCCTACCACCACGAGTAGAACCGTTTATCCCTATTACCGCAAACGCAGAATGTCGCCCACGTTCGGTGCCGGAGCATCTTCATCCATCTTGTTCAGCTTATACAGGTTTTTCAGCCGGATACCGAACTTCTGGGATATGGAATACATGGAGTCGCCGGCGCGTACCACGTAGACGATGTTGTCTTTCGTGGCGCGTTTCATTTTCTTTTCCAAGTAAATCACTTCGCCGCCCCTGAACTGGTAATCTTTCGGCAATTCGTTATACGTACGGAGTTTCTTCTTGCTGATACCCAATTCTTTTGAAAGCGATTTGAAAGTATCGCCGCGACGGGCTATCACGTATAACATGCCGTTTGCCAAATAAGGCTGGTGCGGATTCGGGAACTCTTCCACCCACTTCAGTCCGCCTTTCCGGTCGTAATTATCAAGGTCGTACAGCTCGATGATGTTAATCAGCCGGTCGGCATAACGCGGGTCGGTGGCGTAACCCGCTTTTTTCAATCCCCTTGCCCACCCTTTGTAATCGGTTATTTTCAACCGGAACAAAAAGGCATAGCGTGCGCCGTTACTCAGAAAAAGCGAGTGGTCGCGGTACGAGTCTTTCGGACTGTCGTAAGCGCGGAAACACTCATTGGGGGCATCGTCATTGGCACGGACGGTTTTCCCGTCCCAGCTTCCGCCGCATTTTATACCGAAGTGATTGTTCGACCGACGCGCCAACGCGCTTTTTCCCGCCCCCGATTCTAACAAGCCCTGTGCCAACGTGATGCTTGCGGGTATGCGGAAGCGGTGCATTTCGTCGACCGCTACTTTACGATATTTATGGATATAACTTTCGTACGCTTTGTTACGACGCTGGGCCGCACTGCCCACACAGGCCATGCTTACCAAGCAACATATCAAGATATAACGTAATAACTTCATTTCTTTCCGGTGTTAATACTATGCCCCGCAAAGATAGCGGATTGCTTTCTGATAAAAACTTAAAAATACAGAAATTTACAAGGAGAGATTGTTTTTTTCTTACATTTGTAAGAAGAAAATACGAAAAAGGTCTAAGTGATTGAAAATGAGTTGCAGTTACCAACTCATAGTAGTAATAGGTTACGAATTAGTTAGTTATCTACTGTTTTATTCTTCTATGCGTTGCGTAACCTTCAAAGAACTCTTCGTATGCAAAAGTAGCATATTAATGGCATATATTGAAATAAAAATCCAGCTTTTTAAGCTCCACAGGCAAGTTTTTCCGTAAAAGCGATTTAAGGCGTAGGAACACCATCGTCAATAAATCGACGACCATGTTCCTACTATTGCATAAGCATAGAAAAGGGCTTTGCGTCACGCCTGAACCATGTTCAGACTGATGATGCAAGGCCCCTTTCTTTTTTTGCTTATGCCACAAGCGGTGCTTTTACGGCTGTCACCTGTTGATTTTCTTTTTTTTGTCGGTTCCTCTAATCGAAAACGGAAGTCATGGGTAACCACACCTTCCATAAATGAAAAGTGCCATTACCCATGACGGCAAACCGGAAAGAAAATTGCAACCGCATAACTAAACAGGTTTAGCCACACGGTTGCAACATACTTTCTTGGAATGTTTGCCAGTTTCACGTTTTCGCCGTATCCTTTTTTTTGACGGTAAACGGCAATACCTATTTCAAAAGTGCGATACCATTGCAAGGATGGCGGTTTGACTTCTCCGACATACTGAGGACATTCCTTGTAAGCCAGTACGGACAATGAAATGCCGGAGTAAGTTCCTTCAGGGCAATATCCTTCACATGGTAGCGAATATTCAGGAACTCTTGCAGGTGCTTGTAAACGACCAGATATTTTGAAAGCGTGGCTTTGGCTTTCATGCCGGCTTCCACCTGTTTTGCATAATCCTCGTTGTGCTGGCGGAACACCTGCATCAGTGTATGGCAGCGGTGTTCCAGTCCGAGAAAGGCATTCTTCACTTTTTCAGCCGTCACAAAATTGTCACGCTCCATGATTTCCTGATAATGCCTGTTGATGCTCACACGCATCTTGTCAAGCAGGCGGTTTGTTTCAAGTGCGGCTGAACTTCTTCCCGTGACACGTCCGCCTTTCGTGTCCCACAATTTGGGATCGACCGAAAGTTTGCTGCTGAATTGCGTCTGCGTTCCGTCCACTGTGATACGTCCCATAACCGGTACTGTACCGTCTTTCTTCACTGCCTGTCTTTTCAGGTAGAAGATAACTGAAAATGTACTCTTCATCGTTCTAAAATTTTTTTGGTTTCAAATTTAGTTCGTGAAGAATCCTTCGTCGCTACGCAAATCATTGAGGAATACTGCAATTCTCGTTCACGCCGCATTTTCTTGCGTGAGTTGTTAGTAACTCACTGGAAGTTAGTGTTTTCTATATTCTTCCAACCTCGTCATAACCTGTTTTGGGCATGGTCACGAATTGGTAACGGTGCGATGTCCTAACTTGGCTTTTTCATTGCTTTTTCTGTCTTTCATTTTTTCAAGCCATCTTCCTAAAACGCCTATCTGCCAATAACTTTGCTACATTTTTCTGTTTATCACTTTTTATTCGTACTTTTGTAATCGCAGAAAATGTAACATTACTGCCATGAAAGAAATTAAATTAGACATCCGAATCCGTGCTTTAAGCTACAACGAACTGAGTGAAGAAGACCGTCGGCTGACAGATCTTGCCAAAGAAGCCACACGGCGAAGTTACTCGCCTTACTCCGGCTTTTCAGTGGGCGCAGCCGCACTGCTTGCCAACGGAGCAACCGTAACGGGCAGTAATCAGGAAAACGCCGCCTACCCCTCAGGAATATGCGCCGAACGAACTACCCTGTTCTACGCCAATTCGCAATATCCCGACCAAGCCGTAAAGACACTTGCCATTGCCGCCCGCACGGTATCAGGGTTTATCGACACTCCCATCCCTCCCTGCGGAGCCTGCCGGCAGGTATTGCTTGAAACGGAGCAACGCTACCACCAGCCTATCCGTATCTTGTTATACGGTGAAAAAGAAATTTATCAGATAGACGGAGTAAAAGACTTGTTGCCGCTCTCGTTTGGCGGAGATTTCTTGTCAAAGTAACTGCCTTGAGTTTTCAAACAGTCAATAAAAAAGGCAAGTCCCGACTGTTTCCAGCCGTGGCTTGCCTAACCTTTGCGCATTTCTGCGCATCCCAATAAAATACAAATATATGGTTAAGAATCTGTTTGAATTGTCCGATAAAGTAACCTCACCGCCCCCTTTTCAAGGCATGAAAAACGCTACCCGAAGAACGAGTCAACACTATGGGTAGAACCGGGCAACGCTACCGCATGAAACGACCAACGCTAACGGTAGCGTTTTTCCCGATGTAAAATCATTAAAACCGGACCACCCAAACAGGCTCCAAACGATTCATTTACTTGCAATTACTCTTGCGGCGGGAAGATGAACCCGTTTCCTCCGTTGTCATCGAAAGTGTAAGTAGAGTGTTTGGGCAAATCTTTCCCACTCTTACTCCAATCCCACAGTTTCGTATCATCCTCTACCACCTCGCCGGTTTCACGGTCTCTCTTTTTACCGTTCAGCGGATAGTAAAGCAACAGATTTTCATCGTCGGGGTTTACCATCTTCCATACGTTCGAAGCAATCTCCTGCGGTGTTCTTGCCGTTTTCCAGAAACGAACCTCGCGAATCAGCTCATTCGAGCCTCCAATCCAGAAACCGATCAATCCGTAAGGCCCTGTCCGTATTTCACGTTCAGCCACCAAAGCCCCGTTGACGTAAACAGAGTTTTTCTGTCCGTCGTAAACGAAAGCCAACATATACCATGTATCAGGCTGAGCCGAGAACTTATCGGCAGGAATATCTATCTGCGAACTTCCGGTTTTAATCTGCAACTGGTTCGGATTAATCGTCACGTCACCAAAACGTACATAGATTTCGTCCAGCGTGCCGGCATTTTCAACCAGCTTGGTTCCGCAGATAGACCGGTTGTTGCTTCTATAGCTGGAGCGGTTTACCATAACCTCCATCGTCCATTGGTCAACTTTGAAGTCGCTTGGGAACATGGTATTATCTTCACTACCCGAACCCCGACCGTCTGTACTGATGCGGAGCGCTTTCGTATTTACCCGCTGCTCAAGTACCAGCAAGGTTTCTTCCTGTCCCTTGATAACATTCACATCGCCACCTGTGATGCGGACGGGCAGCGCGTAATTACCTTCCATTGAAAATTTTACGTTTTTCAAAGTAATCGGCACATCTACCATAGCATAACGGGGCATGAAGGTTACGCTTTGAGATATTTCGTACATCTCTTTCGGAAGCACAATATAGTTCGTTCCGTTTTTCGCATTATATGCCTTCAGTTGCTCCTCACTCCCCGCTTCCAACGTAACATTCACCTCGCGGGTATCCTGAACCGCCAAAGCCACTTGAAGTCCGTCAATCTTCGTATCTTTATCTTCTTCCACGAAGCTCTGCAAAATACCTTTGGTAGCTATATAAACACCTTGTTCGCTTTGAAATTCATCCAACGGATTTTTATATAATTCGTTTTGGCAACTGCTTGCCAGAAACAACAGAATCATCCAACAAATATTCTTTTTCATATAAGCCATTTTTTATGTTACTCAAAATTACCGGGATATACCTGATTACCGTAATACAACGCCATTCTCAACCATTTGTAAGGCGGGTCATTGGGAAAATCGTACTCCATGTGATAAGTACCTACACCTCCTATTCGTTTTCCGCTGGGCAAATCAAGCGTTGCATAATCAAGAATCTGAGTTCCTTCCATGTTATTCAGCTCCTCGCGTTCACTCGTATATCCCCGTATGCCTCCGGTTTTCCAACCTTGTTCAAACTCTACGGTGATAATCGTTTTGCGCTCCCAGTCATCCAAATTGGGTTTATTGATTTTCCGGATAACCGAGGATGTTCTTGACTCCCAATATGCCTGATAGATATAGAAATCGACCAACTTGGAAGTTTCGGTAGACAACAAGTCGGGCTGACCGTCCATTACCAGCAACCGTCCGGCAGGGCGCAGGCGATTACTCAAGGTCTCAATGAACACCTGCATGTTATTATTGCCTTCGGGACTGATGTAATAACCATTTGCCAACGTTCCCGAATGTCCGTACCCGGGTTCGTAGTCGATATCGAAACCATCGAGGTTATATTTCTCAATGCTGTCGCAAATAGCGTTGGCATAAGCTTTCACCCCTTCTAAAAAATCACCTTTACCTTTTTCTTCCACCCAATACTGTGTGGCGTTCATGCCTTTGGGCGTCAGTTGGTCTCCCAAATCCTGAATAATCCAGCACAAGAGAGCTTTTCCGCCTTTTACTTCCTGAAAGAACTTCAGGTCGGCTTTCTGTTCTTCCGACAAAGAACCTCTGGTTCCCCAAAGCGATACGAAATCCACACTGTCGGGCAACATCTTCAGATAATTCTGGGCATTATTTCCTTTCCCCGTCCAGTTACCGAACCACCCGAAGCCTCTTACGTGAGGTGTATTTCTGTATTCGCGTATCCGCTTGAAATGTTCACGCATGGTCGGTGTCAAGTCGTCTTCACTTTGAGCTTCAATCAACGGAATCCGCTTGTACAAGCCTTCCTGATTTTCAAATATCTCTCTTTCTTCCGATGTCCAATCAGAACAGCTTGTAACGCATAATGCTGCTATTCCGATGTATAAATATTTTAGTAGTTTCATATAACTTACGCTTCTTTAAAATGGATTAAACGATTACTGATTAGGCTGTTTAGGTCTGTCTGAACGTACCCACCACATTTTAGTGGCTCCTATATCATCACCTCCCAACAGTTTCGGGATTTCCGCCATGTTAGGATTGGAATTATAAGCCGTGGGAGCAAAGCGGAAACGTTCGGGCGCTCTGGTATCTTCAGCCGATGCACCGATACGTCCAGCAGCAGCTCCGTCCATCGGTTTCATGATGTAAGGGAATCCGGTACGGCGGTATTCAGTCCAAGCCTCTACCGCGTTCGGATAAAGCGCCAGATACTTCTGAGTGATAATCTTCTGCAACTGCTCGTCCTTCTGCGGCAGGCTTCCCGTATAATCGTCCCACTTGGGAGAAGTGTTGCCGATACTTAAATCGTGACCATAGTCGCCATACCAGTAAGCCATCGTTCTAATCCCTAACGGCTTATCGGTAGTCTCCAGATAATCTGCCGTAAAACCATTCACTCCGTTTTCTTGGAAAGACATGCTCACACCCTGTTCGTAAAACGTTTGCGGGTCTCCCTCCATCAGATTATAAAGGGCAGCCTCAGCCTTCAGGAAGTAAGTTTCAGACGCTCTGAACCAATACAGCGGTGAGTTTGCATCAATGTTAGGGCGTGAAGCGAACTTTTCCGACCAAGTAGTTTCCTGCTTCGAGTTTGTATTTTCCGGTGCTACCGCAAAATAATCTTTCTGCATATAACTGCCATAACCATACGTGCCCTGTGTAAAATACTTGCTAAGCCGCGGGTCTCTGTATCCGCGCAGGTATCCCCAGATGGTGGCTCCCATTCGGGTTTCATTGTAATCGTTCACAGATGCCATCATCGAATTCAGCAACGGCATCTTGGCGGAAGTCTGGATTTTGGCTTCGCTTGCAATATCTTCAATCACTCCGCCGTTCTTGGGGTCTAATGCTTTGGCAATGTATTCGCGAGCCAATGCCTCGTCTTTGAAGTGAACTCTTACAGCCATTCGCAACATCAAAGAGTTTGCCAGCTTCACCCAGTTCTGTACGTTACCGTCGTATATCAAATCATATTGCGACATAACTCTGTAAGAAATGGTATTCAGCAGTTCGACCGACTTAGCCAAATCAGCCATCATGGTTTTATAAACCACCTCCTGACTGTCGAACTTCGGAGCAATGCTTCCATCGCCGGCAGAAGTATAGGCAATAGGGCCAAATACATCCGTAGCACGCAGCCAAGCCACGTTTCTTACGATATTAGCCATTTCCAAGATAGCCTGTTCAGAAGGAGATTCGGCATCTTTTGCTATCTCATAGATTTCGTTCCACGGCAAAAAGATTGACGAATAGAAATTCTGATAGGCATAATTCATTCTGCTATCAGTAAAGTTCCAGTTCGATTCGTTGTTAAATCCCCAGTTATTATTATTTCCAAAATAACCGATATAGTTACCCGACGAAATCAAATCTGTATTTTGCAAATCGTTTCCCGGTCCTGTTGTCAAGCTGGGCGAACCGATAGGAATCACTCTTTGCTGCATATTCATAAAACGCGCACCGTATTTAAGAGGCCCTAATTCTTCATCAGAAACACCGTAAGGATCCGTGTTAACGGTCTCGTAATCGCAAGCTGACATCGAACAAAGTGTCAAAAGCAGAATTATATATTTTTTCATATTCAATTCCTTTATTTTATTTTAAAATCCAAACTTCAAACTCAAGCCATAAACAGACTGACTGGGCAACATGAAATAATCATATCCTTGACCAAAAGTTCCCGTAGAAGCTGTCAGCTCGGGGTCGTAAGGAGCTTTGTTATAAATCATCCACAGATTTGTACCGTATACAGACAGACTGACGTTATTCACTACGTTCTTAAACCACTTGTCTGGGAAGTTATAAGTCAATCGGGCTTCCTGTAATCTAACGTTGGTAGCAGAATAGGTATAATAAGCATCCAAGTTAGACACCGCTTCATAATATGCTTTAGGATCTACCTGAAAATGTCCGAGCGATACACCTCCGGCATTGCGTGCTTTTGCCGAAGCCTCTGATACGCCGTATTTATCCAACACCGCCTGCGTTTTCGATATTACGATACCGCCGATACGCGCCGTAAACAGCAGGTTCAGGTTAAAGCCTTTATATCCGAAGCCGTTTTGCCAGCCCAAATTCCATTTCGGGTTTACGCTGCCCAGCTTATACGGAGTGGTAGTTTCGGTGGTCAAGGCTTGTCCGGGCTGATAATCTACATAATTATCTTCATCGCGCTTCAGCCATTCATTGGCGTAAACCGTACCGATTTCTTCTCCTTCTCTCAAGCGGAATCGTCCTACCTGTATGTCGGTCAGGTCGATCTGCGTATTGGTTACAGGATTCAGCACATTGCGTGCCAGCCGGACAATTTTGTTTTTATTGGTAGTGGCGGTAAGCGTTGTATTATAATTGAATCCGCCCCAAGTCTTGTCGAATCCTACCGTCAGTTCAATACCTTTATTCTGAACGTTTCCTGCTTGTACGAACATGTATTCGTAACTGCTGCCCAGCGTGGCTTTCAGCAACTGGTTATACGTGTTCGAATGATAATATGTAAATCCGAGTGTAAGCGCATTGTTAAACCATCTGGAGTCGATACCCACTTCGTAAGAACGGGTTCTCTCTGCCTTCAGATTCGATACCGGATAATACTTAAAGGGTTTGAACGTACCTCCTTGAAGCTCGTGAGTCAGCGTTCCGGGAGTAAGTCCGGTATAAAGGATAGGCGAACCTACCTCGGTATATGATGTTCTTACTTTCAAAAAGCCCAGAGTAGGAGCCAATGTTTCTCTCACCTTGTCGGGCAACAATTCTGTTACGAGGACAGACAATCCTACCGACGGGTAGAATATCCACGGTTCGTCGCTGTTTACCAGTTGCGAAGGCTTGTCGGCTCTTCCCGTCAGCGTGAGGTATAATGCTGACTTCCATGACAGTTCGGCTGAAGCAAACAGTGCGAAGTTTCTTTTGCGGCTGTCGCCTCCCGTTTGGCTGGCGTAGCTTTGGGTGGGGTCGATGTTGCTGTACGCAAACTTGTTCGGAACCAAAAGCAGTTGTCCGCCGTAGCCCCGTCCTTTGGTATCGTATTCCTCAAACGACGTTCCGACATTGACCGTTGCATGGTAGATTTCAGCAAACTGTTTGTCGAAGTTTACCATAATATCGGCATATTTCTGTTTGTACGTCTCGTTAGAGTAAGCATAAAATCCGTTTGCTCCGGCGTATGTGTTAATCGTCGAAGCATAACGCTTGTCTTCTTTCTCGGTATAGGTATTATCCAGACGAACACGTCCTACGATATTCAAGTAACGGGTAATATCATATTTCAGCGATGCGTATAACATGTAGCGGTCTTTCACCTCGGGGCGGATATTGCGATATGCAATCCAATACGGGTTTTGGATATCGAAACCGAAATCGCCCGGAGTCCACTGCTGTTCCGAATAGCCCAGCTCACTGTTAAAGCGCTCAAAGTATTTTTCACGTCCGAACTCCTCACCGCGGGGATACAAGTATGCCCCAACGATAGGGTTAAAATACGTTCCGTAAGAAATCATGTTATTATAATACTCACGGATATAGCTTACAGACGCATCCAGCGTCAGTTTATCGTTCAGAAATTTAGCCGTATTTCTCAGCGTGACATTGTAACGATGATACTTATTATTGGGTACAATACCGGCCGAATTAACAGCTGCGACAGAAAAATAAGTCTGATTTTTATCATTTCCGGTTGAAAGATTAAATGAATTGTTAAAGGTAGTTCCCAGCTCGAAGAAGTCTTTCGGATTATAACACGGCTGGTTTTCCAACTTATCGCCCCATGAATAGTAATTGCCGGAAATGCCATACTCGTTCTGGAACTTAGGCAGCATCATCGGCGTCATAAATTCTACGGATGACGATACTCCGATGCGCATTTTTCCCGCTGCACCTTTCTTGGTATTGATAAGGATAACTCCGTTTGCGGCACTTGCACCATACAGGGCGGCTGCCGACGGACCGGTAAGTACCGACACGCTTTCGATGTCTTCCGGGTTCAGATTGGCGATACCTTCTCCCGACGTGCGTCCCTTGCCGAAGCCTGTTCCGTCTCCCTCACGATCGGCTTGGTTTCCTACGGGAACACCGTCGATTACATACAGCACGTTGTTATCGCCGTTGATAGACTTGTTTCCGCGCATTGTCACACGTGTACCTCCGCCCACGCCCGAAGCGCTGCGCTGGATGTTCACACCGGCTACTTTACCGTTCAGGCTGTTGACAAAGTTGGCGTCTTTCACCGATGTGAGCATTTCATTGTCCACCTTCTGAACATTATAGCTCAACGCCTTTTCAGAACGCTTAATACCCAAAGCCGTAACCACCACTTCGTCTATCTTCTGCGAGTCTTCGGTCATCACGATGTTCAGGGGGAACGTGGCGTTCAGCAACTGAATCGTTTGGGTGGCATAACCGATGTAAGAAACAGCCAACACATCGTTTCTGTCGGCTTCAATCTTGAAACGTCCGTCTACATCCGTAATCGTTCCGGCTGAAGTCCCTTTCACTACGATGCTTACTCCTATCAGGGGTTCACCGTCTTTATCGGTAATCTTTCCGGTGATTTCATTACCGGTTTGGGCGAAAACTTGGATTTGCAAAAATAATATACTTAAAAAAGTGAGAAGTATCCACTGATGAACTGTGCGCCCACTATTTTTTTCCATAAATTTGTACATCTTTTTAGTATTAAGTAAATAGGTTATTAGTGTAAGATCAATTTCAGAACAGCATGAAATATGCTGACAATAGATGGATTCGATTTCATATCCGGAAGGCACGGTCTTTCCTTACGGGTACTTTTTTGCATAGTTGTTTAAGGTTATTCAAGGTTAATTGAACTGCATATATATGTGATTTTTATCATGTAATTCTAATAACAATAAAACCCCGATATTGTTCACTGTTTTTTTCTACCGCATGAACGCCTCAACTCTACCCATAGAAACCAAGTGTTCTTCGGGTAGAAACAGTCAACGCTATGGGAAAAATTTTACACCTAAAAATCAACAAGTTACAAACGGCGTTTATAGCAGAGCGGGAAAATAAGGCAATACAGATTTCTGTATAAAAATAAAAACAAAAAAACAGCATCAAGAAAATCTCTATCTTCTCAATGTTGTTCTTCTTATGATACATCACCGGCGATTTTTCCGCTGCTCATATTCATCATAAAAGAAGCTGTTTCTTGAAATAAAGGCAAGAGGAATAGTCAATCATTTGACTAATTCAGAAAAAAGTCATACCTTTGCAGCCGTAAAACTAAACGGTCGCAAAATAGGATGGAAGAAGGAGAAGAGTTTAGAGAACTCATGTTAGAAGTATTCCGTACCCGCATGGCGTTCCGGCGTGCCATGCAACGAACTTTGAGAAAAAACCATGCAGGGATAACGTTTGAAATGCTTCAAGTATTATGTAGCCTGTGGTATGAACAAGGTATTACCCAACAAGTTTTATCAGAACGAATAGCCAAAGACAAAGCGTGTCTTACCAACTTAATGAACAATCTGGAGAAAAAAGGGTACGTATGCCGCAAAGAAGACCCTACCGACCGACGAAACAAGTTGGTTTTTCTTACGCCGAAAGGCGAAAAATTTAAAGAAGACATTCGTCCCATACTCGGACAAGTGTACGAAAAAGCAGAACATATTATAGGAAAGGAAAGCATCCAAACCATGTTGTCTGAATTAAGAACTGTATATAATGTGCTTGAAAATGTATAAGAAAACACTTACCGTCATTCTTTTTTTAGCATCGCTTTCCATCGGCTCTACAAGGGCGGCAGAACATGCCGACACGCTGTTTCTACCGGTAGAGCAGTTGTTTGAAAGGGGTGTGAAATATAATTTGCAACTTCAGGCTGACGCACTGGAGACGGCTATGGCACACGAACGGACGAAAACGGCGCGCACGTCTCGGCTGCCGGACTTGCAAATCGGGCTACGGGGCGGATATGTAGGACAGCCGGTTCTGTTTCAACACGGATTATCAGACCCTACGCATCCTGAAACGCCCGACTGGTCGCAAAATTATGCCATCGACTTCACGCAACCGCTTTACGAGGGTGGACGTATCCGTTACTCCATCCGCCAAGCGGACATGGAAAAACAGGTGGCGGAACTGCAACAGTTAAGCGATGAAGCCGAGGTCAAGCTCAGCCTGCTGAACCAATACATGAACCTGTTCAGCCTGTTTAAGCAACACGAGGTACTGTCACGAAACATCGAGGAATCGGAAATCCGCCTTCACGACATACGGCGTATGAAAAAGGAGGGGCTGATTACGAACAACGACGTATTACGCAGCGAAATGCAACTTACGAACGACCGCCTGTCGCTGCAAGAAACCGAAAACAGCATCGCATTGGTTTCGCAGCAGTTAAACATCCTGTTAGGACAAGATGAAACGCTATTACTGAAGCCCGACACTACCCTGCTTTACCGCTCCGTAGCGTTAAGCGATTACGATGAGTACATCGAACAAGCCTATACCAACGACCCGGCAATGAAGCTACTGAAAAAGCAAACCGAACTGGCGGAAAACGGCGTACGCTTAAACAAAGCAGCCTACTTGCCTGTCGTTTCTTTATATGCTTCGAATACATTGGCACGTCCCCTGTCGCGCACAATGGCAGACATGTATAACAATACATGGAACGTGGGATTGTCGGTTTCTTATCCGCTGTCTTCGCTATTCAAGGAAAATCATCGGATAAAAGAAAGCAAACTGCAGGTTTCTCTGCGCAAAAACGAAGAAAGCCAAAAACAACAAAACATACGCATAGAGGTACGCACTGCTTACTTGCGACACAAAGAGGCGTTGCTGCAAGTCGAGGCGTTGAAGCTGTCGGTACGTCAGGCAGAAGAGAATTACCGAATCATGCAAAACCGCTATATGAACCAGCTGGCTATACTGACCGACCTGCTCGACGCCAACTCGGTAAGGCTCAACGTAGAACTGCAACTCACAACGGCACGCACACGAGTTATTTATACCTATTACCAATTATTAAAAGCCTGCGGAAGAATTTAGCCGGCACTTACAAACGCAAAAAACTCGTCTATGGAATTGATGGAAAAACAAAAAAAGCTAAGAAAATTAAGAACGCGCAACATTGTTCTCAACATCGTATGTATTCTTTTGGCAGGCTCAGGCTTGTGGTGGACTGTCAACTACTTCTGGCGATACATCAACTATGAAATAACCAACGATGCGTTTATCGACCAATATGTAGCTCCACTGAACATCCGGGTTTCGGGATATATCAAAGAAGTGCGTTTCAAAGAACACCAATACGTGCGTCAAGGCGACACCTTGCTGATACTTGACAACCGCGAATATCAGATAAGGGTGAAAGAGGCGGAAGCTGCCCTGCTCGATGCCCACGGGTCACAGTCGGTACTTCATTCGGGTATCGAGACATCGCACACCAACATAGCCGTTCAAGATGCCAACATTGCCGAAGCCAAAGCCCAACTATGGCAGTTGGAACAAGATTACCACCGCTTTGAGCGGTTGCTGAAAGAAGAATCGGTTCCTCAGCAACAGTTTGAACAGACTAAAGCTGCCTACGAAGCTGCACAGGCCCGTTATCAGGCTTTACTTGAGCAAAAACGGGCGGCACAATCGCAATACACCGAAACCAGCAAGCGTACCATCAGTGCCGAAGCCGCCATCATGCAACGTGAAGCCGACCTTGACCTTGCCCGGCTGAATCTTTCTTACACCGTACTTACCGCACCTTACGATGGTTATATGGGACGCCGCACGCTGGAACCGGGGCAATACGTATCGGCAGGGCAAACCATTTCTTACCTCGTCCGCAATACCGACAAATGGGTTACGGCTAATTACAAGGAAACGCAAATCCGAAACATCTTCATCGGACAGGAAGTACGCATCAAGGTTGACGCGCTGCCGGGACGGATATTCAAGGGCAGGGTTACGGCAATATCCGAAGCCACCGGCTCGAAATACTCACTCGTCCCGACCGATAACTCGGCAGGCAACTTTGTGAAAGTACAACAACGCATTCCTGTACGGATAGACCTTGAGGATGTAAGCCTCAACGACATGGCGCATCTAAGAGCCGGAATGATGGTAGAAACTGAAGCCTTACGCCAATGATGACGATGAAATCACTGGACGTACCTGTCCGCCAATGGGTCCCCGACTGGCTGGGGATTGCCATTCTCTTTATCATCCTCCTGCCGGTAACGATGCTGAACGGCTCGTATACGGGCAGTTCGCTGGAAGTATCCAACACGTTGGGCACATATACCGAAGACATTACAATGGGATATTATGCTACTTCGGCAGGCATGGCGATAGCTTATCCCATTGTCCCGAAAGTGCTCGATACGTTTTCGTCTAAGTTTATTCTGCTAACCGACCTCATCCTGCAGTTTTTCCTCAGCTGGATATGTGCTTATTCCGAAAACATAGATATCGTTATCGTATGCAGTTTTGCCATCGGCTTTCTAAAAGGATTTCTTATGTTGTGGCTTATCCGCCGCATCCAGAAGATATTCAGCCCGCGGAACATACGTAGCGAGTTTTATGCCTACTTCTACCCTATCGTATTCAGCGGCGGACAGTTGTCGATGCTTGTCACCGTCGAACTGGCGTATTACTATAACTGGAAGTATATGTATTATTTCATGATGCTTCTTATCGCGATAGCCATTTTATGTGTCATCATCTGCTTCCGCCATAACCGCAGCTTGGAGAAAATACCTGTTTCCGAACTCCATGTGCGCGAAATGTTTGTCATCTCCGCCGGAATACTGATGCTGATATATGTCATCAACTACGGAAAGGTGCTCGACTGGATGGCTTCTCCGAAGATATGTGCCTACATCGTCATCGCTCCGATGCTGATTATTTATTTCATCTGGATGCAGTCTCATTCCCAGAAACCGTTTGTGAGTCTGGCACCGCTGTATCAGCCTAAAGCCATCGTAGGATATTTTTACATGATGCTTGTGATGTTTTTCAGCACATCCACCACTTTAATAACCAATTACCTCAATTCCATATTGAAGGTAGATACCACCCACTTGTATTCACTTTATATTTATCTGATTCCCGGATATTTCCTCGGAGCCTTTATTTGTTTCTGGTGGTTCAGGTGGCAACGATGGCGCTTCCGCTTTCTGATAGCAGGCGGCATGGCATGTTTTGCGTTCTTCTTCGGCTCGCTGTATTTTACCATTTCGCCGGACAGCACTTACGAAATGTTGTATCTGCCTATCTTTTTCAGAGGGTTGGGGATGCTTGTGCTGATTATCGCATTCGCACTGTTTGCCGTAGAAGATTTAAACCCGAAATACTTGTTGGCAAATGCCTTTTTCCTGATACTTACGCGGTCGGCATTAGCACCCATCATGGCTACCGCGTTTTACAGCAACGTCTTATACCGGCTGGAACAGAAATACCTGCATTCACTGTCCGAGACGGTAACCATGGCAGACCCCATTGCCGCCGCTCGTTACGACCAGTCGCTAAACACTTATCTGGCGCAAGGGCATGGATACGATGAGGCTGTACGCATGGCTACCAATTCTTTATACGGCACACTTCAGGAGCAAAGTTTATTGCTGTCGCTGAAAGAGATATTGGGCTACCTGTTTGTGATAACGCTTGTCATAGCCATCGTTTCGCGCTTCATCCCTTTCCATAAGACCATTCGTGTGAAATATACGAAAGCGGGCGACGATATGGTTTAAGAGTTTTTGGTGTTTTGAGTTTGCTGTTTCTTGTTTTTTTCATTCCTTTGTAAGCAGTAAACTCAAAACTTATTGATATGACTCGCAAATGCCTCACTTTATTCTGCCTCGGATTGCTGTTGCTTACTGTTTCAGCAGCAAAGGCAGCACGCATCGACACGCTGTCGGTAGAAAGTCCGAAAATGAAAAAAAACATCGAAGTGTTGGTCATCGTCCCCGACCAATGCAAGGCGTCGGCACCCTGCCCCACTGTGTATTTGCTTCACGGGTATGGCGGAAATGCCCGCTCGTGGTTAAAACTGAAGCCCGAACTTCCCCAAATGGCAGATGCCGACGGCATCATCGTTGTTTGTCCGTACGGAGAAAACAGTTGGTACTGGGACAGCCCGCTGCAAACAGGCAGCCAGTTTGAAACGTTTGTTTCTTCAGAACTGGTAAATTACATCGACAGCCATTACCCTACTGTAGCCGACCGCCGCGCAAGGGCGATTACGGGGTTCAGCATGGGCGGACACGGAGGCATGTGGCTATCCATCCGTCATAAAGACATCTTCGGAGCAGGCGGAAGCATGAGCGGAGGAGTAGACATCCGTCCGTTTCCGGATAATTGGGACATGAAAAAGCAATTAGGAGAAGAAGCTGCCAATCAGGGACGCTGGGACGCACATACAGCCATCAACCAGCTGGACAGACTGAAAGACGGCGACCTTGCCATGATTATCGACTGCGGTACGGAGGATTTCTTTTACGATGTGAATCTGAAATTCCACCAAGCACTGGCTGAACGCGGAATCCACCACGACTTCATCAGCCGTCCGGGAGTACACAATGAGGCATACTGGAACAACTCGATGGATTACCAATGGCTGTTTTTCAAAAAGTTCTTTAACGGATACCGCGATACCCCGGTGAAATGACAATCTTCCTATACGACCATACGTTCGAGGGGCTTCTTACCGCCCTTTTCGACGCTTATTTCCGTAAGCGGTTCCCCGACATGCTACTTACCGACGGCGAACCGCTTCCGCTGTTTTACGATGAATCGTATACCGTAACCACCGACACCGAAAAGGCTGAACGTGTATGGAAGGGGCTGCAAAAAAAACTCTCCGCCAGCGGGCTGAGCTGTTTTTCACAATGCTGGCTGTCGGAACTGCCCGAAGCCCCGATGCTGATGTTCCGCTACATGAGAAAGGTATTCGAATCGCCCGGTTTTTCGGAAACAAATTTTGCAGATGCCGACGTGCTAACTTTGTTTCAGCTCAGCAAAAAGGTAAGCGGCGAACGTTACCGTGTCCTTCAGTTCATGCGTTTCCAAAAGACTGCCGAAGGCATCTATTTCGGCATAATGGCACCCATCTACAACGTTATTCCGCTCACCATTGAGCATTTCCGCGACCGCTTTACCGACCAGCGTTGGCTGATTTACGACAGCAGGCGACAATACGGTTATTACTACGACGGAGAGATGGTAAACGAAATCACCTTTACCGAACCTCGGCAGGCGCATCTGATAACAGGCATACTTGACGACGACCTCTTGGCGCAAGACGAACGGTTAATACAATCAATGTGGAAAAACTATTTCAAATCCATCTGCATCAAAGAGCGTATCAATCCGCGCAAGCATAAAAAAGACCTGCCCGTCCGTTATTGGAAATACCTCACAGAAAAGCTCTAAAGAGCCTGTTCTTTCGCCCCAAAAACGCTACTCGAAAAACCACTTTACGCTATGGGAAGAACCGGTTAACGCTACCGCATAAGATAAGTAACGCTACCCATACCGTTTTACGCGCCTTTACCGTGACGGGAAAAGAATGTATATATCTTGCTGAAGGTTGTAACTAATTTACAGATTTTCAGGTCCACATGAATCAGAAAACAAATAAAATCATTATTTTTGCTTCATACTTAATCACTGGCTACTATGGACAATTTAATTCAACTGGACACGATAGAAAAATACAATAACCTATTCGGGCTTGAAACTTTTCATCCGCTGGTAAGCGTGGTCGATCTGAATAATGCTACCAAATTTCCAACCCACTTCACGGTTAATTACGGTATATATGCGCTCTTTTTGAAGCAAACCAAGTGTGGAGACATACGCTACGGAAGACAGATATATGATTACAGTGAAGGTACAATCACCAGTTTCGCACCCGGGCAGGTGGTAGAGACCGACATGCCCGAAGGCGTAAAACCTTCGGCTTTGGGCGTTTTGTTTCATCCGGACTTGATAAAGGGGACATCGCTGGGACAGGAAATCAAATCGTACTCATTTTTCTCGTACAATTCGAACGAGGCGTTGCATTTGTCGGAAGAAGAGAAAGAAATCTTTTTAGACTGCCTGAAGAAGACGCAAATGGAACTGATACATCCCATAGACAGGCTCAGCAAACGGCTGATAGCCCGAAATATCCAATTACTGTTAGACTACTGTATGCGCTTTTACAACCGTCAGTTTATCACTCGCGCAGAAGCCAACAAAGATATACTTACCCGGTTTGAAACGCTGCTCGACTCTTATTTCCAAAGCGGGAAGCCTCAAACGGAAGGACTGCCTACAGTGAAATATTTTGCCGACCAAGTATATCTTTCTCCGAATTACTTTGGAGACCTGATAAAGAAGGAAACCGGCAAAACGGCACAAGAATACATACAGAATAAAATAATAGATGCCGCCAAAGAGCAACTCATCGCAACAAAGAAAACAGTCAGCGAAATAGCCTATGAACTGGGCTTCCAATATTCGCAGCATTTCAACCGGCTTTTCAAAAAGAACGTGGGATATACTCCTACCGAGTATAGGAAACTCCCCGTATGAAAGAATAAAGGCTTAAACCTCGAACAGTGTGTCGGGATAACCGATATCGACCAGAAAAAGGGCATGTCCCGGTACGGAAGTCCCCGCACTGCAACGGTTTTTCTCTTCGATAACCCTGCGAAAGCCATCGACAGTAAGTTTCCCTCGTCCCACTTCGACCAGCGTACCAACTACGGCACGCACCATGTTTCTTAAAAAACGGTCGGCACGAATCGTGAATACCCATTCGTCGGACGCTTCCTGTTCCCAACGGGCATACATGATTCGGCAATTATTGGTTTTCACATCGGTATGCAGCTTGCTGAAGCTGGTGAAATCAGTATAATCGAAAAGGGTTTGCGCCGCTTCATTCATCTTATCGAAATCCAACGACTGGAATACCCTCCACGCATACATACGGTTAAAGGGGTCTTTGCGCGTGGTAATGTAATATTTATAAGTACGATAAGTAGCATCGAAACGTGCGTGTGCGTCAGGTTTCACCTCGCATACGCGGTAAACGGCAATATCCGCAGGCAGCAAACGGTTCAGTTTGTCGGTTACTCCCTCAACATCCAGACGGGTTTCAAAGTCGAAGTGTGCCACCATCAGCCGAGCATGTACCCCCGCGTCGGTACGCCCCGCTCCTACCACTTCCACCTGCCGGCGCAAGAATGTAGACAAGGCTTTCATCAATGTTTCTTGCACACTCGCCCCGTTAGGCTGAATCTGCCAGCCATGATAATTCGTACCGTCGTATCCCAAATAAATAAAATACCGAAACATACCCCTTGCCCTGTTTTATCTTGCCGTAATATGGAAACATCCCTGACGCAACTCATACTTCACGTAACAGCGGTCTGCCTTGCGCAAATCGCGCAACACTTCTGAAAGGACCAACTTCAGCGTATCGGCACTAACATCCTGCATCGGACGCCCGTCCGGGTCTTCCACCTTTTTAAAACGTTTCCAGCTTACATCGAACGTGGTTCCGTAGAAATGACAAGAGTTAAGCGATGCATTCCCGTTCGTACGTCGCAAGCGTTTCACATCTTCTTTTGTCCGCGTTACAGAAGTTACAATTATTTTATTCGGATTAAGCCCCTTGTTTTCCAAAGAATCCAGAAAGTTCACTCCAATGGTATCAAGCAACGCACTTGCCTGTGGAATCAGATAGGGAATAGAATGAGTAAGCGAATCCATATCGTAGCGTTCGCAGGGGGTTATCTTTACCAGACTTCCTACCATCTCATCGGCTTCCTCGCGCGAGCTGATAGGACGGATGCCTATTTTCTTAGCCGTAGCCAGTTGTACCGCATTTACGTCACCAAACGAACGCTTGTAACTAACCACTCCACGAATATTGCGGGGCTGATTCATTTTCATCGACATATCTTTTTCTGCACAGCCGGTTACCGACATACCGACAAACAAGATACAGGCAAAGCAACCATATAATAATCTCTTCATATTAGCATTGTCTTTATTTGATTTGCCGACAAAATTAATACTTTTTTCTTTATATCACCTCATTTAAGAGCTTATCCCTATATTCGCGCGGCGATACGCCCAAATAACGTTTCACATATTTCCCGAAAAACGACAAACTGGGGAAATCAAGTTCGTTGGCTATTTCCTTTATGCTTTTCCGCGTACGCTTCAACTGGTATTCCACATCTTTCATTACGTAACGGTTTATCCAATCCGAAGCTGTTTTTCCACTAACGTCTTTACATACAGCCGAAAGGTATTTAGCTGTTACGTGCAGGCGGTCGGCATAATAAGCCACCGAACGTTTCTTGGGGTAAGAGGAAGATAATTGGTCGAGGAACGAACGGAACAGATTGTCGCCCGATGTATAAGAAAGATTAGCCGGTTCGACGAAACGTTCCAATGCGCTTCCGAAATCATACATAAACGCCTGCAACAAAGCCTCCATCAATTCTTTATGGTATTTGCATGGCGTACCCGTAAGTCGCGAACGCAACAACTCAAAATACTGCAAGAATGTTTTGACCTCTTCTTCATTCAACGAAAATACCGGATATTTTTCAAGAAACATTTTCATATTCCAGTTATGCCCGATAAGCATTCCGATATGAGTCATATACTCCGGCGACAGAATAAATCCGCAGCAATCGAAATCCACACTCATCATACCGTGTTCAAGGATTACGTTAGGCAAGCAAATCAATATATCGTTTGCATGGATCGTATACTCCCTGTCGTCTATGTAGAGCGCGCCTCTCCCTTTCAAGCAAAGCGTTACGGCAAATACCTCTACCTTAGCCACCGTGTTTTCCCCGATATTATGTACATTGTCAATAATGGCAAAACGATTATCGTAAAAAGTTGCCACTTTTTCCAACAACTCTGTATTCTCAAGATCTCCAACAATTATACCTTTTTCTTCCATAACCTATATTACATTGCATTGAGACAGCATTTCATCCGCAAAATAACGCAATATCCTTAAATTAGCAATCATACATATTTCGTTGCAACTATCCCATATTTCCTAATTACTCATAAAGTAAAGAAATACAGAACATTTTATTCTTAAAAAGAAGCTGATATTTCCAGAAATCTTAGTTTCTTTGCATTCGGAAAATCATATAGACATACATCAATGAATATCACGTTAGAAATCGGTTTACTCGTAGGTTCGTTTCTTATTTTTTGCAGCATTCTTATCAGTAAAACAGGATACCGGTTCGGTATTCCTACCTTGTTGATGTTCCTCTTGGCGGGAATGCTGTTCGGAAGCGACGGTTTAGGCATCCAGTTCCATAACATTTCCGAGGCGCAAAACATCGGAACGATAGCTTTATGTATCATCTTGTTCAGCGGAGGTATGGAAACCAAATGGAAAGACATCCGCCCCATCTTGATGCCGGGAGTCATGCTGTCTACCGTAGGGGTATTGCTTACCACACTCATTACGGGGGTATTTATCTATTGGATATCGGGATGGCAGCACACCGAAATCGGGTTCAGCTTGCTGGGCTCGCTATTGCTTGCCGCCACCATGTCGTCTACCGACTCGGCTTCGGTGTTTAACACCCTGCGTACGCAGCGCATTAATCTGAAAAACAACCTTCGCCCCATGCTGGAACTGGAAAGCGGAAGTAACGACCCGATGGCATACATGCTCACCATCATCTTAATCCAGTGTATCCAAACCGGACATTTGTCGGGCATGGAGATAGCCGGCTCACTGTTGCTCCAGTTTGCCGTAGGAGGCATCGGAGGGTATTTCTTCGGCAAGCTGACGGTGTGGGTGGTAAACCGCATCAATCTTAAAAACGGCGAGTTATACTCCATTCTGGTTTTAAGTTTCATATTCATTATTTACTGTATTGCGTATTTGCTGAAAGGGAACGGATATTTAGCGGTTTACATTGCCGGAATGGTAATAGGGAACAGTAATTTATTCAAGAAAAAAGAAATCGGCACCTTCTTAAACGGCATGACGTGGCTGCTTCAGGTCATCATGTTCCTTATTTTAGGATTGCTGGTTAATCCGCACGAAATGTTGGGCGTAACCATAACAGCCATACTCGTAAGCCTGTTCATGAATCTGATAGCACGCCCGGTCAGTGTGTGGCTCAGCCTGCTGCCGTTCGGCAATAAAATCAGCCATAAGTCGAAGGCTTTCATCTCATGGGTCGGATTGCGTGGCGCCGCCCCGATTATCTTTGCCACTTACCCGGCGGTGGAGCAGGTAAACGGTGCCGACCAGATATTCAACATCGTATTCTTCGTTACGCTGCTTTCACTGCTTGTTCAGGGCATGTCGCTTTCATGGGTTGCCAAGAAATTAGGCTTGTCGACGCCCGTACCCGATACGGAGGAAAACTTTGGCATCGAAATCCCTGAAACGGTGGGCAGCCAGCTTCACGAGGTGTACTGCACGCATCAGCTTCTGTCGCACGGAAAGCATATTCGCGACATTCCTTTTCCGAAAGGGGTATTGGTAATGATGATAAAACGTGGAGAAGATTACATCGTTCCGAACGGTAATGTTGAACTGAAAGAAGGCGACATCTTGTTGCTGATTGCAGAGAATGCGGTGGAGACTCCTGCTCCTCCTCCTGCCAACCCGCAGGCGTAAACCGACAAAGAAAGCCGATACAGGTACGGATTACAATAGTTTTTCGTACCTTTGCAACCGCTTACTGCTCAAAAAACTAAAAAGACTTAAAACTTAAAAATCTAAAGACATGTTTGAAAAAGGAAACAGAGCTAACACCTTACATGGCATTCTTTTGATTGCCTTATTTTCATTCGCGGCTTTCTATATCGCCGAGATTCCGTTTGTAAAAAACCTCTCTTTCAGTCCGCTGATTGTGGGTATCATCTTAGGAATGCTATATGCCAACAGCTTGCGCAACAAGCTGCCCGAAACGTGGGTTCCGGGCATCAAGTTCTGTACCAAACAGATTCTGCGCACGGGTATCGTGCTTTATGGTTTCCGCCTTACGCTGACGCAGGTGGCGGCGGTAGGGCTTCCGGCAGTGGTTATCGACACCATCATTGTGGCAGGTACGATTTTCCTCGGTGTATGGCTGGGCAAGCTGTTGAAAATGGATAAGGATACTTCGCTGATGACGGCAACAGGAAGTTCCATTTGTGGCGCAGCCGCCGTATTAGGAGCCGAGCCGGTGGTAAAATGTGAAGGACATAAAACCGCCATTGCCGTATCTACGGTGGTTATCTTCGGTACGATTTCGATGTTTCTTTACCCGATACTTTACCGCGCCGGACTGCTTGACGCACTTGGCAATACGGGAGTTGCCATCTATACGGGCAGTACGCTTCACGAAGTGGCTCACGTTGCGGGTGCGGGTAATGCGATGGACCCTACCGACTCTTTGGGCATAGCCGGAACTGCCACCATCACAAAGATGATTCGCGTAATGATGCTTGCCCCGGTACTGGTGATTATGAGTTTCGCTCTTGCAGGACGAAAGACCAAGAATGCCGAAGGGAAAACGGAAAAAAGCAAAATCACCATTCCGTGGTTTGCCTTCGGATTTATCGGCATCATTTGCCTCAACTCGCTCTTACAGTACCTGTTAGGAGTAGAGAGTGTTAAGGATATTCCGCTGAACGGGGCTATCGAATACATCGACACATTCATGCTGACGATGGCAATGACAGCGTTGGGAACGGATACGAGCATCGAGAAATTCAAGCAGGCAGGTGCAAAACCGTTTGTGTTGGCATTCTTGCTTTACGTCTGGTTGGTAGTAGGAGGTTACTTGCTTACCAAATATCTTGTACCGGCTTTAGTATAACCGGAAAACATCGGTTTGAACATAAAAGAACATGCCCATGGACTTGCAAATTCACGAGCATGTTCTTTTTATATATCCCAATGGGATGGGGTGATTTACACTATGGGAAGCGTTATCCTGCGCTATGGGATGCGTTGACTTACGCTATGGGAAGCGTTACCCTGCGCTATGGGATGCGTTTACCCCAGCTCTTCGGAACGGATTCCCAGTGCTTGAAGTATGCCGAATCCTAATAGTTCAAAGCCATAATCGTGCTCATAATCCGGTGGATTCATGCCAAACCTTGTGATGCTTTCTTTCCCCTTTATCTCACTGATGACTTCTTCTAACGCCGGAGCGTAATCTTCTTCATCGGGCACGAAGATGATGCGCTTTACTTCTTTCGACTCGCCTGCCAACTGAAGTGATTCGCTGAACAAATCTTCGCGTTTTGCCATGCCCGACGGCTGGAATGCGTAGAGCGAAAACTCTCCCACCGCACTTTTAAAGCCCACGTTATGAAGTTCTGTCTCTAAACCGGACGGCTTACAAAACTCCATTTTCGTTTTTCCGGCTTGATATATAAAGATGACTTGTATCTCCGATTCGCCCGGCTGTACACCGGCGTCCAGCGCCAGACATTCTAACAACACCGCTAAATCGGCTTTCGGCAACTCTCGGTTGACTATCGGTGCGAAATGCGCCACCATGTCGCGCCCCACCCGGTCAAGGTAAACGGCATCGACCAGCAACACCGTGGGAGCAAATTTGATTTTCTGTTCCATTCGTCCTTATTTTATTTGAGGGATAAAGGTACAGCTTTTCCCCGAAATACACAAATGCTGACATTTTGTTAGGAAACGCGACAATATTTCAGTTTAAAAACATAATTATCTGACATTTATACAGATTCAGAACGTTTTTTGGAGGTTGGCAAAGATTTTGGGGTTTAGTTGGCGTTCCGATTAACCCGGATAGGGAAAAAGGAACAGAAATAACCCTGATAAAAATAGAAAGGAGAACATTATATGAACTTTAACAACTTTACAATCAAATCGCAAGAAGCGGTGCAACAGGCTGTCAACTTGGTACAGACCAACGGACAGCAGGCCATCGAACCGGAACACTTGCTGGCAGGCGTGCTGAAAGTAGGAGAAAACGTTACAAATTTCCTCTTCCAGAAACTGGGCATGAACGGTCAGCAAATCGCTACGGTACTTGACAGGCAAATCGCTTCGCTGCCGAAGGTATCGGGAGGAGAACCTTACCTGAGCCGCGACACCAACGAGGTATTGCAGAAAGCTGTGGAATACTCAAAGGAACTGGGCGACGAATATGTTTCGCTGGAGGCTATCATCCTCGCTTTGCTGAACGTGAAAAGTACCGTGTCTACCATGTTGAAGGATGCGGGCATGACAGATAAGGAACTGCGTGCTGCCATCTCGGAACTGAGACAGGGACAGAAAGTAACGTCGCAGTCGAGCGAAGACACTTACCAGTCGCTGAACAAGTATGCCGTCAACCTCATCGAAGCGGCGCGTAACGGAAAGCTCGACCCGGTTATCGGACGTGACGAGGAAATCCGCCGGGTACTGCAAATCTTGAGCCGCCGAACCAAGAACAACCCGATTCTGATAGGTGAACCGGGTACGGGTAAAACGGCTATCGTAGAGGGGCTTGCGCAACGTATCCTGCGTGGCGACGTGCCTGAAAACCTGAAGAACAAGCAGCTCTACTCACTGGATATGGGTGCGCTTGTTGCGGGTGCGAAATACAAAGGTGAGTTTGAGGAACGACTGAAATCGGTTATCAACGAGGTAACGAAATCGGAAGGAAACATCATCTTGTTCATCGATGAGATTCATACGCTGGTGGGTGCCGGAAAGGGTGAAGGCGCAATGGATGCGGCAAACATCCTGAAACCGGCGTTGGCACGTGGCGAACTGAGAAGCATCGGTGCGACAACCCTCGATGAGTATCAGAAGTATTTTGAAAAAGATAAGGCGCTGGAGCGTCGGTTCCAGACCGTAATGGTAGACGAACCGGATACGGCAAGTTCTATTTCCATCCTGCGTGGACTGAAGGAGCGTTACGAGAACCACCATCAGGTACGTATCAAGGATGAGGCGATTATCGCTGCGGTAGAGTTGAGTAACCGTTACATTACCGACCGTTTCTTGCCGGACAAGGCAATCGACCTGATGGATGAAGCGGCTGCTAAACTGAGAATGGAACGCGACTCGCTTCCGGAGGAACTTGACGAAATAGAGCGTCGGTTAAAACAGCTCGAAATAGAACGCGAAGCTATCAAGCGCGAGAAAGACGAAGCGAAATTGGCTCAACTGAACAAAGAAATAGCCGAGCTGAAAGAGCAGGAAACGTCGTACAAGGCTAAATGGCAGAGCGAAAAGGAACTGGTGAACAAAATTCAGCAGAACAAGCAACAGATAGAACAACTGAAGTTTGAAGCTGAACGTGCCGAACGGGAAGGCGACTACGGAAAAGTGGCAGAGATTCGGTACGGTAAGTTGCAAGCCTTAGAGAATGAGATAAAAAGCATCCAAGAGGACTTGAAACGCAAGCAGGGCGACAACGCCATGATTAAAGAGGAAGTTACCGCCGAAGACATCGCCGACGTGGTATCACGCTGGACGGGAATACCGGTAAGCAAGATGATGCAGAGCGAACGCGACAAGTTGCTTCACTTGGAGGACGAACTGCATAAGCGTGTAGTGGGTCAGGACGAGGCTATTCAGGCAGTGGCAGACGCCGTCCGCCGCAGCCGTGCCGGACTGCAAGACCCGAAGCGTCCGATTGGTTCGTTTATCTTCCTCGGTACCACGGGTGTCGGTAAAACAGAGTTGGCGAAAGCATTGGCAGAATACCTGTTCGATGACGAGTCGCTGATGACACGTATCGACATGAGCGAGTATCAGGAAAAGCATTCAGTGTCTCGATTGATTGGTGCGCCTCCGGGATACGTAGGTTACGATGAAGGCGGTCAGCTTACCGAGGCAGTGCGCCGCAAACCGTATTCGGTAGTGTTGTTCGATGAAATCGAGAAGGCTCACCCCGACGTGTTCAACATCTTGCTGCAAGTGTTGGACGACGGACGTCTGACGGATAACAAGGGACGGACGGTGAACTTTAAGAATACCATCATCATCATGACTTCGAATCTCGGCAGTGCGTACATCCAGAGTCAGTTTGAGAAGATAACGGATGCTAACCACGACCAGATAGTAGAGGAAACGAAGACGGAAGTGCTGAACATGCTGAAGAAAACCATACGTCCGGAGTTCTTGAACCGTATCGATGAAATCATCATGTTCCAACCGTTGAACAAGCCTCAGATAGAACAAATCGTGCGCTTGCAAATAAATGGCATCCGGAAGATGTTGGAGGAAAACGGCGTAACGTTGCAACTGAGCGACCAAGCCATCAACTTCATCGCTACCGCCGGTTACGACCCCGAATTTGGTGCGCGTCCGGTAAAACGTGCCATCCAGCGTTACCTGCTGAACGACTTGTCGAAGAAACTGCTTTCACAGGAAGTAGACCGCACGAAACCGATTATCGTGGAGCGGAGCAGCGATGGACTGATGTTCCGCAACTGATAAATCCCAAATACTTAACCACAACGGGGATTGGCTCTTTCAGAGGGTCAATCCCCTCTTTTTTTGTCCCGCATCCGGTATCTCTTATCCGAATTTAAGGAACTCAGCCTGCGGGTAGCTACAAGATATCCAAGAGAATATGTTATTTTTGCGGATAGAACGATTTTAAAATCTCATTCGTATGAAAAATAATTATTTGAAGAAAGGTGCAGGGCTGCTGCTTGCATCGGCCTTTCTGCTATCGGCTTGTGGCGGAAATGCACAAAAGAAACAAGAGAATGAAACTCAGCCTGCCCCAGTTACTGCTACTGCATCGGGCGTACAAACCTTACAAGCCGGCAATGTAACAATAACATGGATACAAGACAACGCAGAAGACAAACTCATGCCTCGCAGCTTGTTCTCTGATGCTCCCGACAGCATCATCAACCAACTTTCATTGCAAGCGGGCATTCCCTCCAGCGTAAGTACGTTCGTTATTAAGACGGACAGCCTGCGTATTTTATTCGATACCGGACTGGGAGCACCAGACAGCAGGCTTGCCGAAGGACTGGAATCAACAGGTATGACTCCCAATGATATTGACTGCCTATACCTCACCCATTTACACGGAGACCATATCGGCGGAATGCTGAAAGGCGACAGCATTGTGTTTCCCAACGCCGAGGTTTATGTTTCAAAAACGGAATATGATGCGTGGATGAACATGCCCGGACAACAGAAAGCACAAGCGATGCGGACGATGGAGAAGTATAAAAACCACCTTCACTTATTCGAGTTCGGAGATACCCTGCCCGGAAACGTAATCGCCATTGATGCAACCGGACACACACCCGGACATACGGCTTTTCAGGTGGGCAAGGTGCTTGTGGCGGGCGACTTAATGCACGGGGCAGCATTACAGAAGCCTCATCCCGAATACTGTGCCAACTATGATATGGATAAGAAAAAAGCCGCAGAAACGCGCGTACGCATCTTAAACTACGTACAGGAAAACAAGCTGGTTATGGCGGGAATGCACCTGCCCGCACCGGCTTTCTTACAACCCGAATAACCGACCTTCCGGACGTTATTCCTCTTATATAGGGATACTACATAGCAAGCTGTAATTCGGGTTATTATTTCGGTAATTTATCTACATGGATATAAGTTTTTCGGCTGTAATTTTGCATCATGAAAATATTGTAATAACACATCAAAATAACATTGCGTATGAAACTGATTAACTGTATGCGTATGGCGGTATGTTCACTGGCGATGCTGGTCGGAACAAGTTGCCTTCAGGCTAAAGACTCCGGAAAAGAAGAGGCTGACAAGGTAGCCAACCTTCCGAAAGTATATATGTATAAAGAGATTTCGGCAGACAATCTGGTGAAAATCTATAAGGCATTGGGCCGCGAGGCGAAAGGCAAGGTAGCCGTAAAGCTGTCGACAGGTGAACCGGGCGGACACAATTTCCTTCAGCCCGAACTGATAAAGAATCTGGTACAGGAGGTGAACGGAACCATCGTGGAATGTAACACGGCGTATGCCGGCAAGCGTTCGAGTACGGAAGACCATCTGAAGGCTGCCGAAGACCACGGGTTTACCAAGATAGCCAAAGTAGTAATCATGGATGCCGAAGGAGAAGCATCGCTTCCGGTAACAGGAGGCAAGCACCTGAAGGAAGACTTTGTTGGGAAAGACTATTTGAATTATGATTTTACCATCATCCTGTCGCACTTCAAGGGGCACGCGATGGGTGGTTTCGGAGGAGCCATCAAAAACATGTCTATCGGTATTGCCTCATCCCACGGGAAAGCATGGATTCACTCGGCGGGGAAAACCAAGAATCCGGACGAAATGTGGGGCAACTTGCCGGAACAGGATGATTTCCTCGAATCGATGGCTGAGGCTGCGAAAGCAGTGGCAGACCATTGCGGCAACAATATTTTATATATAAGTGTGGCAAATAATCTGTCGGTCGACTGCGACTGTGATTCTTCGCCCGAAGATCCGAAGATGGGTGACATAGGTATTCTTGCTTCGCTCGACCCCGTTGCGCTCGACAGGGCTTGCACTGATTTGGTCCGCTCATCGAAAGACCACGGGAAAATCCACCTCATCGAACGCATCGACTCGCGCCACGGGATGCACACGCTCGACCATGCCGAGGCGTTGGGAATGGGCAACCCAAAATATGAACTTATAACACTGGATTAAGACGAAAACCTATCCGATTCAATAACTTAACGTCAGCTTAATGGCGGATGATGTAGAGATTGCATCATCCGCCATGTGATTTATAAAAAGGTTAAAAGGATGGGAAGGTTAGAATTTATAGCCCACACCTATGCGGAACAGCAAGCGGCGGGGTTCTCTGTATTCTTGATTACGGCGAAGGAAGGAATACTTCACGTCTAATCCGTAGAACCAATGCTTATGGTTCAGCGTAACGCCAAACTGAACACCCCCGTTGAAGCGGTCGCGTCCGCCGATGGAATAAGAATCGCGTTTGCCTTCGGTTACTTTCGATGTACCGGATGTCAGGTCAGACTCCACGTTTACATCTTTCATCACGCCAAACAGCTTGTAGTTGGCAAATACACCTCCCGACACGCGCAAATCGAACGGACGGAGGGGAATATTATAACCTACCTGCAAAGGAAGCTCCAAACTGTAAACGTCGTTAAAGCCTTTCACATCGCTTATGCTGATGCGGTGGCTTGTCCGTGTAAACAACAGTTGAGGCTGGAAATACCACTGTTCGCTCAGCTTCATATCATACAGTCCGCCGAGGTAAAATCCGGGGCGTGCCCCGTCGAAATCCACATTGTCCGCACAACTGAAAGACCAACCTAATCCTCCGGTCACTCCCCAACGGTTTTGTGCCGCAACAGGAAAAACTGACAATACTGTCAAAACAAAAGCCAATACTTTTTTCTTCATAACTATATAATTTTATTTTTAGGAATCTGTTTAAGTTTTTCCGGTCTTATTAAAGTCGTAAAAATTCTATTCGAAAGACAGGCCTGTCCTATGGGTAGAACCGACCAACGCATCCGCAAGAAACAGGTTACGCTAACGGTTGCGTTTTCGGGTGCTTCCGAAGGTAAATTTTGCCTGCCATTGGTAAAAGTTTACGGGGACAAAAGTAGGACATTCGCAAGAGAACATAAAAAAAACGCTATAACATCATAAAGACGTATAGCGTTGATTATTAAGGAATAAGAGTTTACAACTATAACGAATAAGAGTTTTTATTGTTTCATCTTCTCTTTCAGACGATATTTCCGTTGGTTTATAGGTTGCGTATTAGAAAATCCCAAACACAAAGCAATAGAGAGAGAGTCAAGGTTAGTATGCGAAAGGCAAAGATAAAGTAAATCTTCATCTGTCAGCCGGGGATATTTCTCTTTCATGGAGCATATATAATCATCATATATTCTCCAAATAACATCGTACAAATGCGAACGTTCCGTCATTGTGAGGACTTTTCGCTCTTTCTCTTTACATTTCTGAGTTGACAATTTCTGTATTTTCGCATAAATGCTACTTTGCTCAAACAGCCAACTGCGCAAATTCAACTGCTCTTTTTCTAACTGACGAATCTTTTCTTCACGACTACCAACCTCTAAGTCTTTATCTCTTATCTGCATTTCCAACAAGGAAATAACAGATTGGTGTTCTTTTATTGCCTTTTGCAGAATACTTAACTTGAAAATTGCTGTTGGCATACCATCCCCCCAGTGAATTATACAGTAACAACCGGCAACGTGTCTCCTGCGGATAATCTTCCAAAACATCCAGTGCTTTCAATGCATTGGCTATGGCTTCCTGACGTTCACCCATTTCGCCTTGCAAACGGCTTTTATAGAGCAAGGCGAATGCCTTTTCAAGGTCGCTGTCGTCGTAATAGCCGATGGCAACGTTCAGCAACGAATCGCAGGGTAGTAAGGATTGTTCGCTTTTGTCGGTGGCTTTAGCCAACAAAATGGCATAGTAAGCGCAATGGGATTCCGGCATTTCGGATAAGTCCATGCGGCGCAATACGGTCAGTGCGCTGTCGGGACGGGTATCGACATAATCGGATACCTGACGGAGCGTGAGCGGCAAAGGCTCGCTGTTCCGGCAAGAAAAGAGGGTGCTTACCAGCGTAAGCCACAGGGTGAAAACGGGTAACAAGGATTTCATATATACACAGGTTATCGAGAGTGAACGAAACACAGATTATGCGGAAACCGATTCGGCTCGCCGCATAATCCGTGTATCAATACAGTGAAACGAACAAGCGGAGGTTAATCTTCCATCAGCTTGCGGTAACGTACGCGCTTAGGCTCTACGTTGCCCATGCGTTTCAGCTTGTTTGCTTCGTATTCGGTGTACGAACCCTCGAAGTAGAACACTTGGCTGTCTCCCTCGAAAGCAAGGATGTGGGTACAGATACGGTCGAGGAACCAACGGTCGTGGCTGATTACCACGGCGCATCCGGCAAAGTCTTCCAAACCTTCTTCCAAAGCACGCAGCGTATTCACGTCGATGTCGTTGGTCGGCTCGTCGAGCAGCAACACGTTACCCTCTTCTTTCAGCGCCATTGCCAAGTGGAGGCGGTTACGCTCACCGCCCGAAAGCATTCCGCACAGTTTTTCTTGGTCGGAACCGGAGAAGTTGAAGCGGCTCAGGTATGCGCGGGCATTCACATCGCGGTTTCCCATGCGCAGGATGTCGTTTCCGCCGCTGATTACCTGATATACCGTTTTGTTCGGGTCTATGTCCTTATGTTGCTGGTCTACGTATGCCACCTTCACCGTCTCGCCTACTTCAAACTCGCCTTTGTCGGGAGTTTCGAGTCCCATAATCAGACGGAACAAGGTTGTTTTTCCTGCGCCGTTCGGACCTATCACACCCACAATGCCGTTGGGCGGAAGCATGAAGTTGAGGTCATCGAACAGCAGCTTGTCGCCATACGCTTTTGCCACATGTTTCGCCTCGATAACCTTGTTACCCAAGCGCGGTCCGTTCGGAATAAAGATTTCAAGTTTTTCTTCTTTTTCCTTCACATCTTCGTTCAGCAACTTGTCGTAAGAGTTCAAACGTGCCTTACCTTTCGCCTGACGAGCCTTCGGAGCCATGCGTACCCACTCCAACTCGCGTTCCAGCGTTTTGCGTCGTTTGCTTGCCACTTTCTCTTCCATCTCCATGCGTTTGGTCTTCTGCTCCAGCCAGCTTGAGTAATTTCCTTTCCACGGAATACCTTCGCCGCGGTCAAGTTCCAGAATCCAGCCAGCCACATGGTCGAGGAAATAGCGGTCGTGAGTAACAGCGATTACCGTTCCTTCGTACTGCTGCAAGTGCTGCTCCAGCCAGTCGATGCTTTCGGCATCCAAATGGTTGGTCGGCTCATCGAGCAGCAACACGTCGGGCTTCTGAAGCAGCAAGCGGCACAAAGCCACACGGCGGCGTTCGCCACCCGACAGGTGTTTCACCAACTGGTCTTCGGGCGGACAGCGCAAAGCGTCCATCGCACGCTCCAACTTGCTGTCGAGGTTCCACGCATCGGTAGCGTCGATAATGTCTTGCAGTTCGGCTTGGCGGGCAAAGAGCGCATCCATCTTCTCCGGGTCTTCATAATACTCCGGAAGTCCGAATTTGTTATTGATTTCCTCGTACTCGGCAAGCGTGTCCACTACTTGCTGTACGCCCTCCATCACAACTTCTTTTACCGTTTTCGTATCGTCAAGCTGTGGTTCCTGTGCCAGATAACCAACCGAATATCCCGGTGAGAATACCACCTCGCCCTGATAGCTGGTGTCTAACCCTGCAATAATTTTCATCAAGGTAGACTTACCCGAACCGTTCAGACCGATGATACCGATTTTCGCACCATAGAAGAAAGAAAGGTAGATGTCTTTCAATACTTGCTTATTGTTCTGGAATGATTTGCTCACTCCAACCATTGAAAAGATAATTTTTTTGTCGTCTGCCATATTCTTATAATCATTTTTGAGGTTTCTATTCAGGTGACAAGGCGAGCCGGAAATTAATATTGTTCCGCCTCGTTCGGGAAGTCGCACGACTTGACATCTGCCACGTATTGTCCGATGGCATCGGTCATTACCGTGTGCAGGTCGGCATAACGGCGCAGGAATTTAGGACTGAAACCTTTCGTCATTCCCAGCATGTCGGCCACTACCAACACTTGTCCGTCTACCGCTCCCCCGGCTCCGATACCGATTACCGGAATACTCAGTTCGCTTGTTACACGTTCCGCCAGTTTTGCGGGAATCTTTTCAAGTACCAGACCGAAACATCCTGCCTCTTCCAGCAAGTGAGCATCACGAATCAGCTTCTCCGCCTCGGCATCCTCTTTGGCACGCACGGTATAAGTTCCGTATTTATTGATAGACTGAGGCATCAGTCCCAAATGTCCCATTACCGGAATACCCGCACCGATGATGCGACGGATGGCATCGATTACTTCTTCGCCCCCTTCCAGCTTGAGCGCATCGGCATGGGTTTCTTTCATCATGCGGATGGCGTTGCTTACCCCCTCGTAGGGGTCTGCCTGATACGAACCGAAAGGCATGTCAATCACTACCAGCGCACGTTTGACACCGCGCATAACCGACTTACCATGATAAATCATCTGGTCTACCGTAATAGGAAGCGTAGTTACGTTTCCCGCCATTACGTTAGAAGCTGAGTCGCCTACCAGAATCACGTCCACTCCTGCCCCGTCTACTATCTGAGCCGTGGTATAGTCGTAAGAAGTAAGCATCGAAATCTTTTCTCCCCGCTGCTTCATCTCAAACAGACGGTGAGTTGTTACTTTACGGGTATCACCCGACAAATATCCTGCCATATCTTTGTTATTTATAGGTTAAAATACTGATTTATAGAATATAATCTTGTAAAACGATAATCATTAAAAGTGAGCCGATTTTACGCTAAAAACACATGCGGAAGAACGGACCATCCCATGCGGTAGCGTTAAGGAAAACAAGCCCAAGAACCTGATAGTTCATCCCGAAAGGTTTTTCAGCCTAAAAAAGTCCGGTTATCCGAGCAGCGCCATCATGTCGGCATACGTAAATGAAGTGAAATCGGGGATAACCAGCCGGCACTTGTCTTGGATGGCAGACTCCGGATTCGTGGTACTCAGTCCTACCACCGCCATGCCAGCCGCGTTTCCAGCCTCAAGCCCGTGAAAAGAATCCTCGAAAACCACACAGTTTCCGGGCACAGCCCCAAACACCTCCGCCCCCAGCAAGAAGCAGTCGGGGGCAGGTTTCGAGCGGGTAAACATTTCTGCCGTCAGAATACGGTCTACCAACTCCTTCAGCTCCGGATGCTTGGCATACACATTCGCCATTTTCTTTTCATTCGAGCTGGTAACAATCGCTATCTTTACCCCGTTAGCCCGCAGCTGGCGCATAAAGTCGACCACCCCCGGAACATACTCATAGTTCATTTCGCTCTCATAGCGGTTCAAGTCCTCGGTAATCCGGGCTTGCTCTGTTTCCATTCCCTGAAAATATTTTCCGTAAATCTGAGCAAGTGTCTGCCCCTTTATCATTGCTCCGAAAGTTTTACATTCCGGATGGAATTTCTTTCCTACCTCATTCCAAAAAACCGTATACTGTGATTCAGTATCCATCACCACCCCGTCGAAATCGAAGAGGGCAACTATACATTTCGTGATGTCCATTCTTAAAATTTATTTTTAGTTTGATTTAACGGCACAAAGTTCCGAAATATCGCTGTATCTTCCTAACTTTGCACCTCAAAATTAATGAAAACTAATTTTATGAAAGAAAACAATCCCCATATTTTGGGCGAAGCCCCTATCGGCAAGCTACTGTTACAATATTCTATTCCCGCCATTATCGGCATGACACTGACCTCGCTTTATAACATTATCGACAGTATTTTTATCGGACACGGCGTAGGCGCACTCGCCATTTCAGGATTGGCCATCACCTTTCCGCTGATGAACCTGCTGATTGCTTTCTGTACGCTTGTGGGCGTAGGGGGAGCTACACTTTCGTCTATCCGTTTAGGACAGAAAGACACGCAGGGAGCAGAACATATTTTGGGGAATGTAACCATTCTCTGCATCATAAACGCGGTGTTTTATGGCGGAATAGCGTTTATTTTCTTGGATGACATTCTTTACTTTTTCGGCGCAAGCGATGCCACGCTGCCCTACGCACGCGACTTCATGCAGGTTATTTTGCTCGGAAGCCCTATTTCGTACGTGATGATCGGGCTGAACAACATCATGCGTGCTACCGGATATCCGAAAAAAGCGATGCTGTCTTCGATGCTTACCGTAGGGTGTAACATCATTCTTGCTCCGCTTTTCATCTTTGTTTTTGAATGGGGAATCCGGGGAGCTGCCCTCGCCACCATCGTATCGCAGTTTGTTGGCATGATATGGGTGCTTCATCATTTTTACAGTCCGCAAAGCTACATCCGCTTCAAACGTGCCAAAATGCGACTGAGAAAAACCATCATACTCAATATCTTCAGCATCGGGATGTCGCCTTTCGTAATGAATGTGTGTGCCTGCTGCATCGTTATCTTTATCAATAACCGCCTGTTAAACTATGGCGGCGACCTCGCTATCGGGGCTTTCGGTATCTTGAACCGTATCCAAATGCTATTCGTAATGATTGTAATGGGTATTACGATGGGTATGCAGCCCATTACAGGATACAACTACGGTGCACGCCATTATGACCGCGTACGCCGCACACTGAAATTAGGCATTACCGCCGGAACGATTATCACCACCGCCGGATTTCTGGCAGGCGAACTGGTTCCGGGCGTATTCGTAGGCATGTTTACCGACAATCATGAACTGACCGGCCAAGCCACGCTTGCGCTGCGCATCGGTGTTGCTGTCTTTCCCGTTATCGGTGCGCAAATCGTTATCACGCAGTTCTTCCAGTCTATTGGCAAGGCGGTAATATCCATCTTCCTGTCACTTTCGCGCCAGCTTTTATATCTGCTGCCGGGACTGGCTTTCCTGCCTTCGGTTTATGGCGTGAAAGGTGTGTGGCTCAGTATGCCGATATCCGACGCACTGGCGTTTATTACTGCCGTACTGATGCTGATTTATCACTTCAAGAAAATCCAAAAACAACCGTCCGTCAGCTGAACAGCAACATGATGTTCAGCACGGATACAATGGTAGCGATGGCGTAAAGTACGAATGAACTCCAGCGCGAGTTGGCGTATTGTCCCATCACGCGGCGCGAGGAAGTAAGCCCCACTTGCAGAAACACGGTAAACGGAAGCTGGATGCTTAACATCATCTGCGAGATAATCAGGCCCTGAAAGGGGTTTTCGATGAAAAGGATAAGCACCAGCGCCACACCCAATGACAGCAAGACACCTACCCGTGAGTGGATATCTTTGATGTGGTATGACTCGCTGAACATGCCGGCAAAGATGGAGCCTGCCGCCATGCCACTGGTTACGGTGGACGATATACCTGCCATCAGCAATGCCAGTGCGAAGATAACTCCCGCCTGACTGCCCAACAAGGGGTCAAGCAATGACTTTGCCTGCTGGAGTTCTTCTACCGGAGTGCGGTGAACAAAGAACGTGGCAGCAGCGAGCAATATCATCGCACTGTTGATAGCCCACCCTACTCCCATTGAGAACAGCGTATCATAAAACTCATACTTCAGCAACTTGCGGATGGAAGCATCGTCTTGTTTGTTATATTCGCGGCTCTGTACCACTTCGGAATGAAGGAACAGGTTATGGGGCATTACCACAGCTCCCAACACGCTCATAATAATCAGCATACTGCCTTGTGGTATATCGGGCACTACCCATGAGCGTGCCGCCAATGACCAATCAATATCCACCAAGAAAAGTTCGTAGAGAAAAGACAGCCCGATAACCGAAACGAAGGCGATGATTCCACGCTCGATGCGCTTATAAGAGTTGGTAAAAAGCATGATTACTACCAGTATGGTGGTAAGTACGGCACCCCACGCAATCGGTATGTTAAGCAGCATCTCTAAGGCTATTGCCCCGCCCAATATCTCTGCCAACGAGGTAGAGATGGAGGCAAGTACCGCACTGCCCAATATAGGACGCGACACCCATCGGGGTGCATACCGGGTAGCGGCTTCGCTCAAACAGAGTCCGGTTACAATGCCCAAATGAGCCACGTTATGCTGTAATACGATAAGCATGACGGTAGATAGCGTTACCACCCACAGCAGGGTATAACCAAATTCCGAACCGGCTGCGAAGTTCGATGCCCAGTTTCCGGGATCGATGAACCCTACCGTAACCAACAATCCGGGACCTATGTATTTAAAAAAATCAAGACCACCCAAATAACGCTGGTGGTCTTTCCTTTTCAGTTCTTTAATGAAATTCCACATAACTACTGTTTTTTGTTTTTATACATAACATCATACGTCCACGCAAGGTTTACCCACAAAAATAAAAAAGCAGTTACATGATAAAGAAGTCTTCAAGCAAATTAATTCAGCAGCCCGTCCCAGCCCACTGCCTGATACCACGATATGGAAGTGCGGTAATAATCTTCCCAACTACTTCTAACTCCGGTATATTCGGGGAAGAACATGCCTATGCCGCAGAAACGGTCGGCATCCACTTCGGGTAAATAGCTATACTTACCCGGAATGCAACTCTTCGCTATAACGGCTTGGTCTAATGCGGTTTGGATGGAAGCGGGAATCGTTCCCCCATTCAACTGTCTGAAGAAATCGCCTATATCGAAAGAGAAATTCCGATAAGAGCTTGCGCCATATTGTTGTATGTTCTGATAATCAAGTGTAGAAATATCTGTGGCATGATTCTGAAGTTCGCCTGCCACAGCATCCGCCAAGTTATCCAAGCGGCTGCAATCGATTGCCGCACATGTTCCCCAACCGCTTTGATAATAATCTGTAAACGCCGTGCAAATACGCTGGTAATCCACGTCTGTATCCGACAAGTAATGGAACATCCGCTGGTAAGGGAATCCGGATGCGGGAGTTTCCATAACCGAAGCAATGCAATAGTCTGCCACGTTACGCAGCTCGTAGGCGACTTCTACCGAACCCATCATACAGGCATCCAGCAAAATAAAGTCAAGGTTTCCTGAAGCGAAAGAATTGGTCAAGACGTCGCGCAGTTCGGGAATGTTGATGGAATATCCGTCATCATCGCCAAATGCACGTGACACGGTAGCAGATGCGGGCATCCATCCCGAAGCATGGGAACCGAATATCAAACCGTAACTGTTGCTCGGAGCCGCCGTCTGCATATCCCTGAACACCTGCGCCATCACTTCGGGGTCGGTAGCGTTATATCCCTCTGTTTCTATGTAGGTTCTCAGTACCGTAGCTTCGCCGAACACATCGCTGAATTCCTCCGTACTCAATGCCGAACGTCCGTTGATATGCCCCTTTCCGTCTGATATAAATTCCAAGATAGAAGGTTCGGTAAGCAACCCATCGTTTTGATTGGGACGATAATACACCAGTAACCTGCATGAATCAGAGTCTGTCGCCATATTCTGATACATCCACAGAATATTTGTTTTCAAGTATCTGTCCAGATTGGTAGCCGAATTGTTCGCCACCAAATAAACCAGAATCGTGCGTCCGTTGAATGATGCTTCTTCCTGTTCGGGGATTTCATTGGAACAAGAAGCAAGCATGGCTATCGTTACCCACAAATACAACAACCGTTTCATAAGATATTAATATTCCGGTTTTTCAAACTTGAAAGAAGAATCCACATCACGGATAACCAACGTTCCGCCTTTCTGATATTTTTCTTTCAGCTTCTTCATCTCTTTCTCTAACTTCGCTTTCTTGCGGTTGAAGAACATAAAGCAGGTACGGTTTTGCTCGCCTTGCTTTTGCTCTAAATAATCTTTCAACTGGTAGCTGTAAGAGGCGCGGCCTACCAGCATGTCTTTCTCATCGACCGCAGCGCTGTCGACAAACTGGATGTCGGTAAAAAACACCAGCGAATCGGCAAACGAAGCTGATACGCCCGCAAGGTAAACACCGTATTTATTTTTATCTTTCGGCTGTTTGCTGAACGCAGACACGGCAAAAGCCGCAGCAAACAAAAAACAAATAATCTTAGTATATCGCATGACTTTCAAATTTATAGGCTACAAAGATACGAACTTACGGATAAAAATCAAATTTGAGGCGGCTATTTTACTCTATTTTAATAAGAAGCCAAAGGAGTTAGGAGGACTGAAAAACGCTACCCGAAGCGTAAGCAAGTTCTATGGGTAGAACCGGTCAACGCTACCGCATAAGATGAGTAACGCTACCCGAAGCGTTTTCGAGGTGTTTGCCACACTTCTTTTTCTCTTCATTTTCCGCGAAACAAAGCAGCCTCAACTACCTGTCATACAGGCTGTCGGAGCCGGAACGTTCACTTTTTATATCTTCACTGCTTGCACAATCAAGATTTTCTTGATAACTTGCGTTTATTTTGAACGAACCCTCACAAAAACATAGTTTAGAAGCATGTCTGAAAGTAATTACATCTCGATTAAAGGAGCAAGGGTCAATAACCTGAAAAATATAAATGTAGATATTCCGCGAAACAAGTTGGTGGTTATCACCGGACTGTCCGGTTCGGGAAAATCATCGCTGGCGTTTGACACGCTTTACGCCGAAGGGCAACGCCGCTACGTGGAGAGCCTTTCGTCGTACGCACGCCAGTTCCTCGGACGAATGAGCAAGCCTGAATGTGATTTCATAAAAGGGATTCCGCCTGCCATCGCCATCGAACAAAAGGTTATCAGCCGGAACCCGCGCTCTACCGTGGGTACTTCGACGGAGATTTACGAGTATTTAAGATTGCTTTTTGCCCGCGTAGGCAAGACGTTTTCGCCCATCAGCGGACAGTTAGTAAAGAAAGACAGCCCGGAGGACATCGTAAACTGTATGCTTTCGTACCCGAAGGGAACGCGATATACCGTACTGACGCCTATCGTTCCACGCGACGGACGCACGCCTGCCGAACAGATAGAAATGGACTTGAAGCAGGGATTTACCCGGCTGGAAGTAGACGGCGAGATAGTACGCATTGAAGATTATACGTATGACGAAGCGGACAAGGTGTATCTGCTGATTGACCGCATGAGCTGTGACGACAGCAAGGATGCGTTGAGCCGACTGACGGACTCTGCCGAGACTGCCATGTTCGAGGGCGACGGCATGTGTCTGCTGCGCTTCTACCAACCCGACGGCGAAAGCAGGCTACACGCCTTCAGCACAAAGTTTGAGGCAGACGGCATCAAGTTTGAAGAACCTACCGACCAGATGTTTTCTTTTAACTCGCCCGTAGGCGCCTGCCCCACGTGTGAGGGGTTCGGCAAGATTATCGGCATCGACGAGCATTTGGTTATCCCTAATCGCGCACTGAGCGTGTACGACGGGGCGGTACTCTGCTGGCGGGGTGAAAAAATGAGCGAATGGCTGAACGAGTTTCTGCGCGAGGCTCCGGCGCACGACTTCCCTATCTTTGCCCCTTACTATGAACTGACGCAGGCGCAGAAAGATTACCTGTGGCACGGACCGCGCGATAAAGTCTGCATCGACTCTTTCTTTAAGATGCTGGAAGAAAATCAGTATAAAATCCAATACCGTGTCATGCTGGCACGGTATCGGGGAAAAACCGTCTGCCCCGAATGTCACGGAAGTCGGTTGAAAAAAGAAGCGAACTACGTAAAAGTGGGTGGAAAAAACATTTCCGACTTGGTGGAAATGCCCGTTTATCAGCTGAAAGAGTTTTTCCGCACTTTGAAATTAGACGCGCACGATACCGCCATCGCCCAACGCCTGCTGAACGAAATCAACAACCGTCTGGCGTTTTTGTCGGATGTGGGTTTGGGGTATCTTACACTGAACCGGCTGAGCAACACGCTTTCGGGCGGTGAAAGCCAGCGTATCAACCTCGCCACATCGTTGGGGAGCAGCCTTGTAGGTTCGCTTTACATCTTGGATGAACCCAGCATCGGACTACACAGCCGAGACACCGACCGACTTATAAAGGTATTGCGCCAGTTGCAGCAGTTGGGAAATACGGTGGTGGTAGTGGAACACGACGAGGAGATTATCCGTGCGGCAGACTACATCATCGACATCGGACCGAAAGCCGGCAGGTTAGGAGGCGAAATCGTTTATCAAGGCGACATGAAAGACCTGAAGAAAGGCAGCAACAGTTATACGGTGAAATACCTGCTGGGAGAGGAAACCATCGACTGTCCGCCCAACCATCGTTCGTGGAACAATTACATCGAAATAAAAGGTGCAAGAGAAAATAACCTGAAAGGCATCGACGTGCGTTTCCCACTCAACGTCATGACCGTGATAACGGGAGTGAGCGGTTCGGGAAAAAGTACGCTGGTGCGCGACATCTTCTATAAAGCCCTGAAACGCGAGTACAGCGAAGCAAGCGAACGTCCCGGAGAGTTTATTTCACTCGAAGGAGACATAAAGCAGGTGAGCGACATCGAGTTTGTAGACCAGAACCCGATCGGAAAATCGTCGCGAAGCAACCCCGTGACTTATGTCAAGGCATACGACGAAATACGCAAACTGTTTGCCGAACAGCCGCTTGCGAAACAGATGGGTTACTCTGCCGGCTACTTTTCGTTCAACACCGAAGGCGGACGCTGTGAGGAGTGTAAAGGCGAAGGAACGGTAACGGTAGAGATGCAGTTTATGGCAGACTTGGTATTGGAGTGTGAATCGTGTCACGGAAAACGCTTCAAGAGCGACACGCTTGAAATAAAGTTCGAAGGGAAAAGCATTTACGATATTCTGGAAATGACAGTCAACCAAGCCATCGAGTTTTTCACCGAACATAACCAGAGAAAGATAGTAAAAAAACTGCTCCCCTTGCAAAGCGTGGGATTAGGCTACATCAAGTTAGGGCAATCATCGTCTACACTTTCGGGCGGCGAAAACCAGCGTGTGAAATTGGCTTACTTCCTCAGCATAGAAAAAGCACAGCCCACCATCTTTGTTTTCGACGAGCCGACTACCGGACTTCACTTTCACGACATCAAGAAACTGTTGGAAGTATTCGACTCGCTGATAACCCGCGGACATACGATTATCATCATTGAGCATAACATGGACGTAATCAAATGTGCCGACTACGTTATCGACCTCGGTCCGGAAGGAGGAGACAAGGGTGGAAACTTGGTAGTTGCCGGAACACCGGAAGAAGTAGCACAGTGTGCCGCTTCTTATACCGGGCAATATCTGGCAGAAAAGCTCCATACACAGTCTCAAAACGCATAAACGGCATAAAAATAAATTCATGGACAAATCTTTAATAAAGACAAGTCCATGAATTTATTAAGTTAAGAACCTGTTCCCGCCGAAACATACGGATGAAATCGTTTATCAGATGATTCCACGCTTCAATTCATCTGCCACTACCGCCATCATTCCTTCTACCTGACCTAACGCCAACATACGCCCGTGGAAGGAATAGCCGGCATTATAACCTTTGGTCTCATCGCCCAGCATCACCCTGCCGTGGTCTACACGCATTGGCAGTCCCGGATTCTCTTTCTCGAAGATACGAATCAAATCTATCAGATGACCGCGCCCGCCGAGGTGGGTACTTTCAATAAAGTTGCCACCGGGCATAGCCTCTGTGCTGCGCAAATGAACGAAATGGGTACGTTTGGCAAATTTCCGTGCCAGCTCGCGCGTGTCGTTATGCTCGCCTGCACTCAGCGAACCTGCACAGAAGGTTAACCCGTTATGCGGATTATCTACCGCATTCAAGAACCATGCTATATCTTCTTCATCGGTTACTATGCGCGGCAATCCGAGTATCTGGAAAGGCGGATCATCGGGATGGACGCATACATTTACCCCGTATTCTTCGCAAACCGGCATGATGGCAGCAAGGAAATAGCGCATGTTCTCGCGCAAGGTATTGCGATCGATACCCTCATACAGCGCCAGCAACCGTTTAAAAATTGCCACCGGATTCTTATCTCCTTCCCGAATATTTCCGTTGACGAAGCCTTGCGTCTTTACGATTATCGAATCAATAAGTTCATCCTTTTCGGCTTCGGTAATCACTTTATCGAGTTCTGCCACTTTGCGGAGTTCTTCATCGGTATAGTCCTGTTCGGCATTCTTACGCTCCAGAATCTTCACATCGAAGTAAGCAAAGCGCACACGGTCGTAATACAACGAACTGGTTCCGTCTGCCCACGGATGTTGCAAATCGGTACGTACCCAGTCAATTACGGGCATAAAGTTATAACAGATCGTTTTTACCCCACACTTACCTAAGTTAGCCAAACTGATTTTATAGTTTTCTATCAACTGCTCCTGCTCCGCTCCGGCGTATTTGATTGCCTCACATACCGGAAGACTCTCTACCACTGACCAACGCAGACCGTATGACTCGATGTAGGTTTTCAGGTCGTTAATGGCTTCTTCTGTCCAGATATCCCCGTTAGGCACTTCGTGAAGAGCCGTTACAATACCCTCCACTCCGATCTGGCGCAGCATGGAAAGCGTTATTTTATCTTTCTTTCCAAACCATCTCCATGTTTTTTCCATCATTGCTGTTTCCTCCTTACATTATCTTCTTTTCATCATACCCCGCTGAATGCACTGAATCCACCGTCGATAGGCAACATCGCACCCGTTACAAAGCTGGCGGCATCGCTGCACAAGAACTGTACCGCGCCATTTAATTCGTTAATGTCTCCGAAACGCCCGAACGGTGTTTTCGCCAATACTTTCTTGCTGCGCTCAGTCAACGTTCCGTCGGGATTAATCAGCACACGACGGTTCTGGTCACCGATAAAAAAGCCCGGCGCAATGGCATTAACCCGAACACCGTCGCCATATTTCAATGCCATTTCCGTAGCCAGCCACTTGGTAAAGTTTGCCACAGCCGTTTTAGCAGCCGAATATCCCGGCACACGGGTCAAGGCACTGTAAGCAGCCATTGATGAAACATTGACGATACAACCGCTTTTCTGCTGTGCCATAACCTTACCGAATACCATCGACGGATAAACCGTACCGTTCATATTCAGATTTGTTACTTTTTCCCAGCAAGCTATGTCCATATCGTAGAAATTTTGGTCGGGGTCGAGTGTAGCTCCCGGCATGTTTCCGCCCGCAATGTTCAGTAATATGTCGATTTTCCCCCATTTGGCAACCACTTCATCCGCCACCTTCTGAAGACTCGCAATGTCCAATACGTTTCCTACAATACCGATCACCTCATCGCCATATTGTTTCAACTCCGTCACACGCTTATCCAACTGCTCCTGACGGATATCGAGAGCAACTATTTTCGCTCCTTGCTGTATGAAGTGCTGGGCAATATTGCCCCCTAACACACCACCGGCTCCCGTAATAACGGCTACCTTACCGGCAATACTAAATAATTCATTCATAAGTTTTATCTTTAAACTATCATATTCTCTTTTCAGACAAAAATACACGTATTTTACAAACGGTAGTACGCTGATTTTTGCAAAAGATTTGCGTATTTTTGCAACATGAAGAAAATATTAAACGAACAAATAGCCGTCACCGATGCCAACCCGATACGCGCCCGCTTCTATTGCTACCCGCGTTTCACTTATCCGTGGCACTTCCACAGCGAATATGAGCTGATGTATGTGGAATGCGGACACGGACAATGTTTGGTGGGAGACAGCATCATTGACTTTCAAGAAGGCGACGTTATCTTGTTCGGTTCGGAACTCCCCCACTGTATGCAGAGTGCTCCGGAATATGGCACGGATGAACAACTCTACGTGAAAGGCGTAAACATCCAGTTCGAAAAAGACTTCATGCAATACTCTTTTTCCCACTACATCCAGTTCACTTCCATACGCAACCTGCTGGAAGACGCTCATCGGGGAATCTCTTTTTCGTTACGCCAAGCCCCTCACACGGTAGAAATGCTCAACCTAATACCTCAGACACAGGGCGTAGACCAGATTGTTTTAATACTTTCTCTCTTACAGGCATTGGCTTCATTTCCACAGAAACAATATGCAGCTTCACCTAATTATCTGCTCACGCCTTCTTTATTTTCAAATAAAAAGATGGAGCGTGTCATTTCGTACCTCAACAAGCGGTACACGCAGCCTGTCAGTTTAAACGAGATAGCCTCGTTCACTGCCATGAATCCGGCTGCTTTCTGTCGCTATTTCAAGGAACATACAGGGAAAACCTTCAAACAATACATCCTTGAAATGCGAATCGGATATGCCTGCAAGCTCTTGGCTGCCGACCGGCTGAATATCTCGCAAATCAGTTTAGAATGTGGATTTGAATCAATCACACCTTTTAATCGCAGTTTTAAGAAAATAACAGGGCTTACCCCTACTCAATATAAAGAAAAAGTAAATACCTTATAAATATATGGAATCTTTAGGAACACTTTACCAAAACTATACCGGATATGCCCCCGATGCGATAACACCGTTATCCGGAGCCGGTTCGAACCGAAAATATTTCAGGCTCACAGGCAAACGGACGCTCATCGGGGTATGTGGAACTTCAAAAGAAGAAAATCATGCTTTTATCTGCATGGCTAAACATTTCCGACAAAAAGGTATCCCCGTACCGGAAGTGTGTGCTGTATCTGCCGACGGGATGAATTACCTGCAAGAAGATTTAGGCGACACCCAGCTCTTCCAACTCATCAAAAGCAACGGACTGTGTGACTACACAAAACTGTTATTAAGACAAACCATCCGTCTGTTACCCCGTATTCAGTTCGAAGGTGCCGAAGGAATGGATTTCAGTGTATGTTATCCGCAAGCTGCATTCGACCGCCGCTGTGTTTTTTGGGATTTGAATTACTTTAAATATTGTTTTCTGAAGCCGTCGGGGGTAGAGTTTCAGGAAAGTCTGCTGGAAGATGACTTTGAACGTATGGCAAACATCTTGCTTACCGCTCCGGCAAATACATTTATGTATCGCGACTTTCAGAGTAGGAATGTAATGATAAAAGATGGAAAACCTTACTTTATCGACTTTCAAGGAGGACGCAAAGGGAGTTTTTATTACGACGTTGCTTCTTTTCTTTGGCAAGCAAAAGCAAATTTTCCGGACAGCCTGCGTCAAGAGTTAATCGGAGAATACCGAGAGGCACTTCAAGCATTTTACAGAGTGGATGAGGCTGACTTTTCAAATACGTTGCGCCATTTTGTCTTATTCCGTACCTTGCAAGTACTCGGTGCTTACGGATTTCGGGGAAATTTTGAGAAAAAGGCGCATTTTATAGAAAGTATTCCGTATGCTCTCGCTAATCTGAACGTGCTGCTGGATGAGGGATTCGGCGAATATCCTTATCTCTGCAAGGTATTGCGGAAACTTTGTGAAGTTGGAAACATGGAAGCGAAATCCCAACCTTCCGCTGATGTTCCGCAACCTAAATCGCTTACGGTCACAGTCATGAGCTTTTCATATAGGAAAGGAATCCCGGCAGACGAGAGTGGAAACGGTGGAGGATATGTATTCGACTGCCGGGCGATACATAATCCCGGACGATATGATGCGTACAAACAACTAACCGGACGTGATGCCGCTGTTATCGGTTTCTTGGAAAACGATGGGGAAATTCTCCGATTTCTGGAACATGCAGACGCACTGGTGGATATGCATGTGGCGCGTTATCTGGAGCGCGGCTTTACTCATCTGTCTGTATACTTCGGATGCACAGGCGGACAACACCGTTCCGTGTATGCGGCTCAGCATGTAGCCGAACATCTTAACCGTAAATTCGGAGTGAGAGTACATTTGATTCACCGGGAACAAAACATTGAACAAACATTTGAAGCCCTATGAAAGCCATGATATTTGCCGCCGGATTAGGAACGCGGCTGAAACCTTTGACTGATCATACGCCCAAAGCATTGGTTCCGGTCAACGGACGCCCCATGTTGGAACACGTTATCTTGAAACTCAAAGCGGCAGGATGTACCGAGGCGGTGGTAAACGTTCATCACTTCGGACAACAAATTATTGATTTCTTACATGCTAACCAGAACTTCGGTATCACAATTCATATCAGCGACGAACGCAATGAGTTGCTCGATACGGGCGGAGGAATCAAAAAAGCATCTTCTTTCTTTTCGGGAACAGCTCCTTTTTTGGTTCATAATGTAGACATACTTTCGGATGTCGATTTAAAAGTTTTGTATGATTTTCACCTGCAAAGCGGAAACGATGCTACCTTGTTGGTGAGTCCGCGCGAAACCTCCCGCTATTTATTGTTCGATACAAACATTCGTCTGTGCGGATGGCTGAACAAGCTGACCGGACAAACCAAACCTGCCGGCTTCATATACCGCCATGATATATATAATGAATATGCTTTCAGCGGCATACACGTGGTTTCGCCTTCGCTTTTCCGCTATATGGATAACCAGTGGGAAGGTAAGTTTCCCATCATGGATTTCTATCTGCAAACTTGCAAAGAAGCCCGGATTGGCGGATACCTTGTCACCGGCCTGCAACTGATTGACATCGGCAAGCCCGACACTTTGGCGCAAGCGGCGGCTTTCCTGAAACGGATGTCGTAAATGACAGAATGTCGGCTGGGCAAGGCGTTTTATTTTTAAATACTGCAAAAAGGGTTAACTTTCGAAAACGTAACACAGGCGTGGACTTATTTTTGTAAGCCGTTTAGCGAGCCCTGAAAAAGTGGGGCTAATTACTAACTAAACTAAACTGATTATGAAAGAAGGCTACATTGGTATTTTAACATCCGGAGGAGATGCTTCGGGGATGAATGCTACAATTCGTGCCATTACCCGCAGCGCCATTTGCAACGGTTACAAGGTGAAAGGTATCTACCGGGGATATGAGGGACTGATTAACGATGAAATACGCGAACTTACCACTGAGGATGTAAGCAATATCATTCAGCGTGGAGGTACTATCCTGAAAACAGCGCGCTCTAAAGATTTTGAAACGGCTGAAGGACGGGAAAAAGCGTACGAAGTAATGCAAAAAGAAAAAATACATACCTTATTCATCATCGGAGGAGACGGTTCACTGACGGGGGCAAGAATCTTTGCACAAGAATACGATGTTCCGTGCATCGGACTGCCGGGGACCATCGACAACGATCTGTGGGGTACAGACTTGACCATCGGCTACGATACGGCGCTTAACACAATCGTGGAATGTGTGGATAAGATTCGTGACACGGCTACCTCGCACGAACGGATTTTCTTCGTGGAAGTTATGGGACGGGATGCCGGATTTCTGGCTCAAAACAGTGCCATCGCTTCAGGGGCGGAAGCTGCAATCATACCGGAAGACCAGACGGATACCGACCAACTGGAAGAGTTCATCAAACGTGGATTCCGAAAGACCAAGAACAGCAGTATTGTCATCGTAACAGAAAGCCCCACGGGAAAGGGAGCAAACTATTACGCTGAACGTGTCAAGAAAGAATATCCGCAATACGATGTTAGGGTTACAATATTAGGACATCTGCAACGGGGTGGATCGCCCAGCGCAGGCGACCGCATCTTGGCAAGCAGATTGGGATGTGCCGCTATTCAGGCGATGATGGAAGGGCAACGGAACGTCATGATAGGCATACGAAACGACAAAGTGGTTTATGTTCCTTTTGCCGAAGCCATAAAAAAGAATAAACCCATCGACAAAAGTCTGATTACGGTTCTGAACGAGTTGTCTATCTGACTTCTTATCGCTTACTGATAACAAACAACACGGATTGTGTGGAACAAGTTACGGAGAGTAAACCTGTCCGTCAACGGCAAAACGACACACAGTCCGTGTTTTTTTATGGTCCGACCATTCAACTGATTTTCAAAAGTTTCTTTACGTCTTTCTGTATTTTTTTATACAGCGGAGAGTTTTTATAATTCGTATTCTTGCGAATCACCACATCTACCCCCAAGAGGCTGCGCTGGTAACTGGTCAGTTCGTTTTGAAGCTGCATTTCGTGAAGCGCCAAGCGCTGAATTTGCTCCTCGCGCTCCCGACGCAAAATCGTACAGACGGGCAGCAGCAGGCGCATCACCACATTATCCATAATATGATGTCCCTGAATAAACATATAAGTGTTTTCAGGATAAACGCCAAGCTCTTTCAGTTCTTCTTTCAGACTTTCTATTTCGCCAAGTGCATGGGCATGGCGGTGCTCAAGTTCTTTCAACTTGCGCCTTACACGCTTTTCCATAATCTGAAGGCTGGTTTCGGGATGACGTGTGCTTACTTGCTCCAGCCTTACAAAAGCACAAAAGTCGAGCAGCGAGAACTCTGAAAGATGCTTGTTTCGATAGAACCATACCGACCAGACGAACAAGGGATAGGCTATTTCGGAATACAGTTTCATAAACGCCGGAAAATCAATTATCTGGCGGTCGTTAAGAGTAGCCATTACGCACACTTCGTGCAATCCCTCGGCGTAACAATGATAATTTTCGATGGCGTAAGCATAGGTCTGGAGTACGAAAGGACATTCAAGCATGTAGCGTGAAGTCTGCGTCCGTCCCTGCAACAGATAATCGTAATCACTGTCTACACAAGCTATCATATTTTCGCCCAACTGCTTTCCCAAATGGTTCATCAGCACGGTTTTCTTCCCTTTCGCCAGTGTATCCCGCGAGGGCAGCATCACTTCAAAATAACGGGTATCGTCTTCAAATTCAGCTAACAGGGAACGCCAGAAAGAAACATCATCGTAACTTTCCACGTAGGCTACGATTTTCTTCCTTGTACGTTTAGGCTTCAGGCTGTTGGCAGCTCCGATATACAGGGAAGACAGGTTGTCAGTCAATCTTTTTCCCATAGCTGTTGTTTAATGGGTTGTAATGTCGCTCACTTCGGTTACGGCATCAATCCATCCGTTCATGATTACCGCCGGCGAATGAGTGGTCAGAATAATTTGCACGTTGGGGTTAAGGCTGCGTATCAACGAAATCAGCCGTTGCTGCCATTCTACGTGGAGAGAAATTTCAGGCTCATCCATAAATAAGGCAAAAGGCTGGTTATCTTGCACCAACACGGTAAGCAAGATTACGAGCATCTGTTTCTCGCCCGAAGAAAGCTGGTAAGGAGTCAACACGTCGCCGTCTTGCTCAAACTGTATTTCGTTGCTCTTACGGATGATTTTCTTCCCCGTTTCGCTGAACAAATCGTCTATCATATCCTGAAATTCGGTTTTCGGACGAGACACCTGTGCGGCGCGGGCTTGGTCTTCGATCACCCCGCTGGTAAGCAACTCGATGATGCGGTTGCCGATGTTCACCTGATAATCCAGATAACGGCGCTGCAACTGGTAAAGCTGCCAGTCGAGTTCGGTTTTTACATTCTGGTTTCCTATCTTTTCCAGCAAGCCGGAACTGATAAGCGGGCGGTCGAAACTCCGTATCACGTCGAAATGGATATAAGTAGCGTCTTCGGGCGAGAAAATAAACGACACACCCGGCTGGACACCATTGGTTAATGCGCCCCCTTCAAGGGCATTAAGGCTTAAAACCGACTTGTTGAGGATTGTACTTTTGCCGATGCCATTCACTCCGCTCAGGATATTAACATCGGCACGTAAATTCCACGAAATATTTTTCCGTCCCCACAAACCTTTTATCTCAATGCGTTTAATGTAATCAGCCTGTTTCTTCATGACTTTGTATTTTTATTCTGAAAACCAAATATACTGATTTTAACGGATAATCTGCCTTGAGGGGATTTAAATTTTATCAAAAACAAGAAGAAAAATTCTATTCGGATAACCCACCGACGCATCCGCATGTGTTCACTTACATTAGCCGAAAAGTCACCGTGTTCTACCGCAAGCGTTTTTGCCGCTAAAAGCTGTCTCATAAACCGCTGGTAATCAAGGCTGGCTTCATTACAAGAAAAAACCGCCGCCATACGAAAAAAGGGACAAAAATCCGAGAAGCATCGGATAGGTACTTCTCGGATTTTTGTCCCTTTCGGATAAGAGGACGATTAAGAACGAGTATCAGAACGGCAGGTCGTCTTTATCGTCCGTAGCAGAAAAATCGACCGGTGCCGACGGAGCTGCATTAACCGGCGGGAAAGGAGGCGTAACGGGAGGCATTTGTGCCGCATCTGCCGATACACGTTCCACTTTCCATGCACGAATACTGTTAAACCAGCGTCCTTGCCATTCGCGTGCGTCGATGTCGAACGAAACATTCAGTTCCTCTCCTACTTGGATATTGAATTGCTGTATTTTATCTGCGCCAAACACATCGAAACACATACGGCGGGGATATTGGTCGTGGGTTTCGATTACGTATTCCTGCACCTTCCATTCGTTTCCGTTTTTAGAAATTCCGCCTCTCGGTTCGAGAACGGCTATCACTCTTCCTTGTAATTCCATTACTTGTCTTTATTTATATCTGTTAAATATTGATGTTTTGTCTCGGTTGTAAAAAAATCGGTTACGAAATTACACTTTTCCGAAAAAGCAAACTAATTTTTCGGTGTTTTTTTGTGCTGCTTCTGCAATCTTTTCGTAACTTTGGCAGTTAATTGAAAGAAATATTATAATAAACATATCAAAACAAACCTATGAAGTTTATTGTTTCAAGTACCGCTTTATTCAGCCACTTACAGGCTATCAGCCGCGTTATCAACTCAAAAAACTCATTGCCTATACTGGATTGTTTCTTGATGGAAATGCAAGACGGAACATTAACGATGACAGCTTCGGATAATGAAACCACCTTATGTACTTCCATCGAGGCAAACGAATTTTCGGGCGACGGACGCTTTGCCGTTTCATCCAAAACCCTGCTGGAAGCATTGAAAGAAATCCCCGAACAGCCCTTGAGCTTCGATATAAATCCGAGCAGTCTGGAAATTACCATCCAATATCAGAACGGGCAATATAACTTAATGGGACAAAACGCCGATGAATACCCTCAAGCTCAAAACTTGGGAGGAAACACCGTTGAAGTCACCATTGGAGCTGATGTGTTGAACGTGGGTGTAAACCGCACGTTTTTTGCGACAGCCGATGATGAGTTGCGCCCGGTAATGAACGGTATTTATTTCGATATAACTACCGAAGATATCACGATAGTGGCATCAGACGGACACAAGTTGGTGCGCTACAAGACTTATGCGGCACACGGCGATGAAAAGGCTGCCTTCATTCTTCCTAAAAAGCCTGCCAACCTGCTGAAAAACTTATTGCCGAAAGAGCAAGGCGATGTGAAAATCAGCTTCGATGACCGCAATGCCACGTTCGTACTCGAAAATTACTGCATGACATGCCGCCTGATAGAAGGACGTTACCCGAATTACAATTCCGTAATTCCGCAGAATAATCCGCACAAGGCTACTATCGACCGCACCATGTTTATCAGTGCGTTACGGCGTGTATCGGTATTTTCTTCTCAGGCAAGCAGCCTCATCAAGTTAAGTCTCTCAGACAACTTGATGAAAATTTCTGCACAGGATATTGATTTCTCTACTTCGGCAGAAGAAACGACAATCTGCCAGTATGACGGGAATCCGATGAGCATCGGCTTCAAATCGTCGTTCCTGATAGACATACTGAACAGCATGTCTTCTACCAATGTAATAATCGAACTGGCAGACCCGTCGCGTGCAGGAGTCATCGTACCCGAAGAGCAGGAAGAGAATGAAGATTTGCTGATGTTGCTCATGCCCATGATGTTAAACGACTAAAATAAGAAATGAAACTGAACTTAAAAAATCCGTTGGTATTCTTCGATTTGGAAACAACGGGAACCAATATAAATACCGACCGCATCGTGGAAATCTGTTACCTGAAGGTTTACCCCAACGGTAACGAAGAGTCTAAGACGATGCGCATCAATCCGGAAATGCACATACCGGAAGCCTCGTCTGCCGTTCACGGAATTTACGATGCGGATGTGGCAGACTGTCCTACCTTCAAGGAAGTGGCAAAGAGCATTGCCAACGACATTGAGGGTGCAGACATCGCCGGATTTAACTCCAACCGTTTCGATGTCCCCGTACTGGTAGAGGAGTTTCTGCGTGCGGGAATCGACATCGACCTGACCAAACGGAAGTTTATCGACGTGCAGGTAATTTATCACAAGCTGGAGCAGCGTACGCTTTCGGCTGCCTATAAGTTTTACTGCGGAAAGAATCTGGAAGACGCGCATACAGCCGAAGCCGACACACGGGCTACTTACGAAGTGTTGAAGGCTCAGCTCGACCGTTATCCCGAGGTTCTGGAAAACGACATTAATTTCCTCTCAGAGTATTCAACATACAGCAAGAACGTAGACTTTGCCGGACGCATCGTGTACGATGATAACGGCGTGGAGGTTTTCAATTTCGGCAAATACAAGGGAATCCCTGTATCCGAAGTATTAAAACGCGACATGGGTTATTACGGATGGATAATGAATGGCGATTTCACCCTGAACACCAAAAACGTACTGACTAAAATCCGTTTACGCGAAAGCAATCTGATGAAATGATGAAAGGAAAGAAAATCGTATTGGGAATAACGGGTAGCATTGCTGCGTACAAGGCTGCCGTACTGACACGAGGCCTGATAAAAAAAGGTGCGGAAGTGCAAATCGTCATAACTCCGGCGGGAAAGGAATTTATTACTCCCATCACGCTTTCGGCACTGACCAGCAAGCCGGTCATCAGCGAGTTTTTTGCGCAGCGCGACGGAACGTGGCACAGCCATGTCGACCTCGGATTGTGGGCCAACGCAATGGTCATTGCCCCGGCTACGGCGTCTACCATCGGCAAGATGGCGCACGGCATAGCCGACAACATGCTGGTAACTACCTACCTCTCGATGAAAGCTCCCGTGTTCATTGCTCCGGCGATGGACTTGGATATGTTTGCCCATCCGTCGACCCAGCATAACTTAGATATTCTCCGTTCGTACGGAAATCATATCATCGAACCGGCTTCGGGCGAACTTGCAAGTCACCTTGTTGGTAAAGGCCGCATGGAAGAACCGGAAAAAATAATAGAGGTGCTGGAAGCGTTTTTTTCGCGCCGGCAAGACCTGCAAGGGAAAAAAGTCATGATTACTGCCGGACCTACATACGAAAAGATAGACCCGGTACGTTTCATCGGCAACTATTCGTCGGGTAAAATGGGATATGCTCTCGCCGAAGCCTGCGCGGAACGCGGAGCGGAAGTAACGCTGGTAAGCGGTCCGGTAAACCGAGAGGTGATTCATCCCAACATCAAACGCATCAACGTGGAAAGTGCTGCCGAGATGTACCAAGCTGCGGTAGAGAATTACGAAGATGCCGATGCCGGTATCTTATGTGCAGCCGTGGCAGACTTTACTCCGGAGGTGACAGCCGAGCAAAAGATTAAACGTGAAAAAGACGACCTGATACTCCGATTGAAGCCTACGCAAGACATAGCTGCGGCACTGGGTAAACAGAAACGCCCGGAACAACGATTGGTAGGATTCGCATTGGAAACCAACGATGAAGTAAGCCATGCGCAAGACAAACTGAAACGCAAGAACTTTGATTTCATTGTACTGAATTCACTGAACGATAAAGGGGCGGGATTCCGCTGCGATACGAATAAAATAGCCATCATCGACCGTGACGGCATAACGGCTTATCCGCTGAAACCGAAAACGGAAGTGGCTACCGATATAATCGACAAACTGGTAACTTTATTTTAACGCTACGCCATGTTACAGTCTATCTACATACAGAACTATGCGCTTATCGACAAGCTGAATATCGACTTTACGCCCGGCTTTTCCGTTATTACCGGAGAAACAGGGGCGGGAAAGTCTATCATTCTCGGTGCCATCGGCTTGCTGTTAGGGCAACGTGCAGATGTGAAAGCCATAAAAAACGGGGCAACCAAATGTATCGTAGAAGCACGTTTCGTAATTGCATCCTACGGCATGGAGCATTTTTTCATGGAAAACGACATTGAGTTTGACCCGGAAGAATGTATCCTGCGCCGTGAAGTATCAGCCAATGGCAAGAGCCGTGCGTTTATCAACGATACACCGGCATCATTGGCTCAAATGAAAATTTTAGGCGAGAAGCTGATAGACGTACACAGCCAGCATCAGAATCTTCTGTTGAACAAAGAAGGATTCCAACTGAATATATTGGACATTTTGGCGCAAGATGATAACGACTTGTCTGCTTATCAGAAAGTGTATCATGACTACAAACAGATTTGCCGGGGGTTAGAGGAATTTATCGCTCAGGCAGAGAAGAGCAAGCAAGACGAAGATTATATCCGTTTCCAACTGGAGCAGTTGGAAGAAGCCGGACTGAAGGAAAACGAACAGGCGGAACTGGAAAAGGAATCGGAGACGTTGAGTCATGCCGAAGATATCAAAGCCGGACTGTATAAGGCTGAACAGCTTATCAATGGCGATGAAGGCGGTACGCTGGCGCTGGCTAAGGAATGTGAACAGACACTGCAATCCATCTCCCGCGTGTATGCTCCGGCACAGGAATGGATAGAACGCCTGAACAGTTGTTACATTGAGCTGAAGGATTTGGCACACGAAATTGCCGGAGCGCAGGAGGAAATAGAATTCAACCCGTCGCGCTTGGATTACGTGAACGAACGGCTGAATTTAATTTATTCCCTGCAACAGAAACACCATGTCAAGACTGTAGAAGAGCTTATTGCTTTAGCGGATAAGTATCGGGAACAATTAAACACCATCACTTCATTCGATGACCGTATTGCCGAGCTGAATAAGGAAAAGGATAAGCTGTATGCGCAGGTAACACAACAAGCGAAACGCTTAACCGAACTCCGTACAGGCTCTGCACGCTACATCGAAACGCAGATGAAATCGCTGCTTGTTCCGCTGGGAATGCCCAATGTACGTTTTGCGGTAGAAATGACGCTGCGCAAAGAGCCTGATGCCAAAGGTATGGACAGTGTTACTTTTCTCTTTTCCGCCAACAAGAACGGCACGCTGCAAAACGTTGCGTCTATTGCTTCGGGTGGAGAAATTGCCCGCGTGATGCTTTCACTGAAGGCGATGATAGCCGGAGCGGTCAAGTTGCCAACCATTATTTTCGACGAAATAGATACGGGGGTTTCCGGCTCGATAGCCGAGAAGATGGCGCTTATCATGCAAGACATGGGGAAACAGAACCGGCAGGTTATCAGCATTACCCACTTGCCTCAGATAGCTGCACGCGGAAGTGCACACTACAAAGTATATAAAGAAGATACCGAAACGGGAACAAACAGCTACATCCGCCGACTGAGTGATGACGAACGGGTCTGCGAGATTGCCAACATGCTGAGCGGAACGACCATGACTGAGGCTGCAATGAATAACGCACGCGCTTTGTTGGGATTCCCGAACAACTAATTACAAGCATATTTTAAAGTTATGATAGAAAAGAACGAAATGATATTTGGCGTAAGAGCCGTAATCGAAGCCATACAGGCGGGCAAGGAAATAGACAAAGTTTTGGTGAAGAAAGATATTCAAAGCGACTTGTCGAAGGAGCTTTTCGCCGCACTGAAAGATACGTTTATCCCGGTACAGCGAGTGCCGGTAGAACGCATCAACCGCATTACGAAAAAGAATCATCAGGGGGTGGTGGCTTTTATCTCACCCATCGCTTACCAGCGCACGGAGGATATCGTGCCTTTCCTTTTCGAGCAGGGTAAGAATCCGTTGCTGCTGATGCTCGACGGACTGACGGATGTACGTAACTTCGGAGCCATTGCCCGCACGTGTGAATGTGCCGGAGTAGATGCCATCATTATCCCTTCGAAAAACAGCGTAAGCGTTAATGCCGATGCCATCAAGACTTCGGCAGGGGCTCTGCATACGCTTCCGGTGTGCCGCGAAAGTAATCTGAAGAATACCATCAACTTCTTAAAAGAAAGCGGATTTAAGATTGTTGCCGCTACCGAAAAAGGTGATTACGATTATACGAAGGGCGATTATACCTCGCCTACCTGCATCATCATGGGGGCGGAAGATACGGGAGTGCCTTACGAACACCTCGCCCTGTGCGACGAATGGATTAAGATTCCGCTGTTCGGCAACATCGAATCGCTTAACGTATCCGTGGCAGCAGGCATCCTGATTTACGAAGCCGTGAAGCAGCGCGGATTTGGAAACGAATAACATAAAATCTTAACATAACATGAAAAAGACAATACTTCTATTAGCCTGCGGGATGTTCTTCCAATGTGGTTGGGCGCAGGAACTTCCCAAGTGGGTAAACAAAGCGCGAAAAGCGGTATTCTCGGTAATTACATATAATAAGGAAAACAAAATCCTGAATACGGGAAACGGATTTTACATTGATGAGAACGGTACTGCTGTGTCTGATTATTCACTGTTTAAGGGTGCCGAACGGGCGGTGGTGGTGACTGCCGACGGCAAGGAATTGCCTGTTACGTTCATCTTAGGGGCTAACGACATGTATGATGTGGTAAAGTTCCGCACGGCTACCGACAAGAAGCCTACGGCGCTTCAGCCTGCCGCGCAAGCTGCTGCCGAAAACGCCACGGTTTACCTGCTGCCTTACTCTACCCAGAAGTCTGCCGACGTTCAAAACGGAACGATAGCAAAGATTGACAGCATCAGCAACAATTCTTTCTATTATACGCTGAACATGCACACCACCGACAAAACCGTGAGTTGCCCGATAATGAACATCAACGGTGAGGTAATCGGATTGTTGCAGAAAAATACGGAAAAAGACAGCAAAGAAAGCTATGCCATCGGGATCGGTTACGCCATGTCGCTTTCTATTTCCGCACTGTCGGGCAGCGATTTTACACTCAACTCCATCGGCATCAAAAAGGCTTTGCCGGACGATGAATCGCAGGCGCTGGTTTATTTGTATATGCAGTCGTCGCAACTTTCACAGAGTGATTATCTTGAATTGTTGAACGACTTCATTGCTCAGTATCCCAACAACATCGAAGGGTATCAGCGCCGGGCTACTTGTTACATGAATTTCGGCGATGACGAACACAATGCTTTGGCGGAAAAAGAGTTGGAAAAAATGCTTGACATTGCCGAAAACAAGGCGGAAGCTCACTACAACATTGCCAAACTGCTTTATAGCTACAACCTTTCCCTGAACGGCAAACAGCTGTACGGCGACTGGACGCTGGAGCGTGCGCTGAACGAAATCAATGAGTCGCTTGCCGCTTCGCCGGAGGGACTTTACTATCAGGTGCAGGGGGATATTTATTTTGCCATGCAAAAGTATGCCGAGGCATCTGCTTCATACGAGGCGGTAAACCGTACGCCGCTGGCTTCTGCCGCTTCTTTCTATTCGGCAGCCAAAGCCAAAGAGCTGACGCCGGGGGTAGAAATGAAAGAGGTTATCGCACTGATGGACAGCGCCGTGATTCGTTTCAACAAACCTTACGGGCAGGATGCCGCACCTTACTTGTACGAACGCGCACGGATGAAAAGTGCAGCAGGCGAATACCGCGATGCCGTGCTTGATTATAACGACTTTTACGACGCCATGTTAGGACAGGTTACTGCCGAGTTTTACATGGTACGCCAACAGACGGAAATGCAATGCCGCATGTATCAGCAGGCACTCGACGACATCACGAAAGCCGTAGAAATGGAACCCAACAACTCGGAATATTGGTTGGAAAAGGGTAGCGTACACTTGCGGACCAACCAAGTGGCAGAAGCCATCAAGTCGTTGCAACAGGCCATTGCGCTCGATGCGAACAATGCTGCCGCCTACCGTATGTTGGGATACAGCCAGATACAGCAAAAGCAAAAGAAAGAGGGGCTTGCCAATTTAAAGAAGGCGCAGGAGTTGGGAGACACTGTTGCCGGAAACCTGATTGAGCGGTACAACAAATAAAACGACACTCTCTTACCCATAGAAAAAGGGGACATTCCTGATGTGATTCTACCACAGGAATGTCCCCTTTTTCTATGGGAAGAAACCTGTAACGCTACCCGAAAAGTTACCTGTTTCTATGGGAAGAACTGACTGACACTTCGAATAGAAATTCATCCTCCTTTTCCTTCCTCCCAATCATACATTTTCCACGAAAAAAACATTAGCAGTAATTTATTTTGCCTATTTTTGCAATATACAAACACCAAATTTAATCGCTATGAAGAAGACATTGTATTTATTCATGTTGCTGGCTGCCTGCTCAAGTGCAGTGAAAGCACAGTTTTGCAACACCCAAAAAGGCACATTGCTATATTACGAAACGCGGGATACGGAAAAAGAAACCGTACAAACAGACACATCTTGCATTGTTGACGTTTATAAAAGCGGCGATACATTAATTGTAAAACAAGAAAACTGGGGAAAGCGGGCGGAGTTTGGAGACGCTGCCGAACAAATAACATTCCGATGCGACAACGACAAAACGACCCGCATGACGCTGATGAGTGCTGATTATCTGAAAGAAATGATGTACCGCTATTACCTTGACGGGTATCACCAAGCCAATCCTGAAGAAACCGACGAGGAGAAAATGAAAAAAGGATTTGACGAGTTTATGGAACAGTTGCACTGCGAGGGAGAAGTCTATATTCCGCTGAAAACCGATGCCAAAGCCGGTGACAAATTGCCTGAATCTAAATTCCTTTACAAACTGAAACCGATAAAAATGACTGCTTCCGTCAGCAACGGTACGGTTATCGGATTTGAAACCCTGACTACCGAAGCAGGTACGTTCAACTGTCTGAAGGTGTCCTATCAAGCCAAATACAAGATCATGTTTATCTCTGAAACCACTTATATGACCGAATGGTATGCCGAAAATGTCGGTTTGGTAAAGAGTGAAGAGAGAACCAAACGCGGTAAAGTTATGGCAACAAGTACGCTTGTACGCATTGAGAAACCGTCTATCTGACACTGACAAACATATTAAAATATCCTGACATTTACCACCCAAATGTCAGGATAAAAAAACAACCGATAAAACTTTTTATCTGTTCTTTCTTCGTTATCCCAATCTTTTCTTCTATCTTTGTCACAATCAAAGTAAAACAAAGGGGTGCCCGACAAAACAGGCTGAGATTATACCCTGCGAACCTGATGCGGTTAGTACCGACGAAGGGATTGTTGCTTGCTGATATTTTTTCTGCTTATTCCCATCCGGGTTCCTCTTTGTATTACTTACCTTTTTAAATACGTTATTATATGAAAATACTGGTAAATAACAAAGAGACAGAGCTTACGGGTGGAAACACCGTAGCCCATTTAGCCCGCCAATTAGAACTTCCCGCTCAGGGAGTTGCCATTGCCCTGCATAACCGCATGGTACCACGTACGGAATGGGAAAACACTCCGCTGAAAGAAAACGACAGTCTGGTAATCATCAAAGCTGCCTGCGGAGGGTAAATCAGAGCTATGGAACTTCAGTTCATCACTCATTTCACGGAGAAATATTCGTATTACGACTCGGCGCGCATGGCACTCGAAGGGGGATGCCGATGGATTCAGTTGCGCATGAAAGATGCTTCACCCGAAGAGGTAGAGCAGGAGGCGTTGCGCGTTCAGGCATTATGCCGGACGTATCATGCCACATTCATCATCGACGACCACGTAGAACTTGTAAAAAAATTACACGCCGACGGGGTGCATCTGGGCAAGCATGACATGCCTGTCGCCGAAGCACGCCGGCTGTTGGGCAACGGTTTCATCATCGGAGGAACGGCAAACACGTTCGACGACGTGAAGATGCACTACGAGGCGGGAGCCGACTACATCGGGTGCGGACCGTTCCGATTCACCACCACCAAAAAGAACCTCAGTCCGATTCTCGGTCTGGAGGGGTATCGCCGTATCGTATCGCAAATGAAAGAAGCCGGAATTAATCTGCCGATAGTAGCCATCGGAGGAATCACCCGCGAAGACATCCCTGCTATCCTGCAAACCGGAGTAACAGGTGTTGCACTGAGCGGAACCATCCTGCGGGCGGACAATCCTGCGGAAGAAACACGGCGAATTTTAGCTATCAAATAATAAAAAAATTGTAACAAGATAACAATGGAAAAATTAATCATTGCCGGAAAAGAGTTTAACTCACGCCTGTTTTTGGGCACCGGAAAATTCAATTCAAACCAACTGATGGAAGAGGCGATTCTTGCCTCAGGCACGGAAATGGTAACCGTAGCCATGAAACGTATCGAACTGAACGATAAAGAAGACGACATGCTGAAACACATCGTTCACCCGCATATCCAATTACTGCCCAACACGTCGGGCGTACGCACGGCAGAAGAAGCCGTATTCGCAGCGCAAATGGCTCGCGAGGCTTTCGGCACGAACTGGCTGAAACTGGAAATCCATCCCGACCCGCGTTACCTCCTGCCCGATTCAGTTGAAACGCTAAAAGCCACGGAAGAACTGGTTAAATTAGGATTCGTGGTACTTCCCTACTGTCAGGCAGACCCCACGCTCTGCAAACGTCTGGAAGAAGCCGGAGCAGCCACGGTTATGCCGCTCGCTGCCCCCATCGGTACAAACAAGGGATTACAGACGCGCGACTTCCTGCGTATCATTATCGAGCAGAGTAACGTGCCGGTAGTAGTGGATGCAGGAATTGGTGCACCGAGCCACGCAGCCGAAGCGATGGAAATGGGCGCGGCGGCATGTCTGGTAAACACTGCCATCGCCGTTGCCGGAAATCCGGTGGAAATGGCTACTGCATTTAAAGAAGCCGTTATCGCCGGACGACGTGCCTACGAAGCCGGACTGGGTACGCAGGCTACCAACTTGGTGGCTTCCGCTTCCTCTCCCCTTACAGCATTTCTTAATTAAAAAACAACCCGATTATGGAAAAAGACAATAAAGCATACGCACATGCCGAAAAAGCCTATATGCAAGGCACACTGTTCCCGTTCGTTAAGGTGGGAATGCAGAAAGTAAACCTTACGCCCAGCGTCAGCATCGTAGACGGTAAAAAGGTAATGACCCCGAACGAGCCTGTTTACGTTTACGACACCAGCGGTCCGTTCAGCGACCCGAACATTGAAATCGACTTGAAAAAGGGGCTTCCCCGTATGCGTGAATCGTGGATAACCTCACGCGGCGACGTAGAGCAGCTTCCGTCTATCACTTCGGAATACGGCAAGATGCGCCGCGATGATGCCTCGCTCGATCATTTGCGTTTCGAACATATCGCCCTGCCCTATCGTGCCAAAGCCGGAAAATGCTGTACTCAGATGTATTATGCCAAGCAGGGCATCATTACGCCCGAAATGGAATATGTAGCCATCCGCGAGAACATGAACTGCAAGGAGTTGGGCATCGATACCTATATCACTCCGGAATTCGTGCGCGAAGAAATCGCTGCCGGACGTGCCGTACTGCCTGCCAATATCAACCACCCGGAAAGCGAACCGATGATTATCGGACGCAAGTTCCTCGTAAAAATCAATACCAACATCGGTAACTCTGCCACCACATCGAGCATCGATGAGGAAGTAGACAAGGCTGTATGGAGCTGCAAGTGGGGAGGCGATACGCTGATGGACCTCTCAACGGGCGACAACATTCACGAAACGCGCGAATGGATTGTACGCAACTGCCCCGTGCCGGTAGGAACTGTACCTATTTACCAAGCACTTGAAAAAGTGAACGGCAAAGTGGAAGACCTGACGTGGGAAATCTATAAAGATACGCTGATTGAACAGTGCGAACAGGGTGTGGATTACTTTACCATCCATGCCGGAATCCGTCGCCACAACGTTCATCTCGCCGACAAACGCCTGTGTGGTATCGTAAGCCGCGGAGGTAGTATCATGAGCAAGTGGTGTCTTGTCCACGACCGCGAATCTTTCCTCTACGAACACTTCGACGACATCTGCGACATCCTTGCCCAATACGACGTGGCAATCTCTTTGGGAGACGGATTGCGCCCCGGCTGTATTGCCGATGCCAACGACGAAGCCCAATTCGCCGAACTCGACACAATGGGCGAACTCGTAGTACGTGCATGGAAAAAGAATGTGCAAGCCTTCATCGAAGGTCCGGGACACGTGCCCTTGCACAAGATACAAGAAAACATGCAGCGCCAGATAGAACACTGTCATAACGCACCATTCTATACGCTCGGCCCGCTGGTGACAGACATAGCTCCGGGTTACGACCACATTACTTCTGCCATCGGTGCAGCCCAAATAGGATGGTTGGGAACAGCCATGCTCTGTTACGTTACTCCCAAAGAGCATTTGGGACTGCCGAACCGCGAAGACGTGCGTACGGGAGTCATCACCTATAAGATTGCTGCCCATGCTGCCGACCTCGCAAAAGGTCATCCGGGAGCGCAGATACGAGACAACGCCCTGAGCAAAGCGCGCTATGAATTCCGCTGGCGCGACCAGTTCCACTTGAGCCTCGACCCCGACCGTGCATTGGAATACTTCAACGAAGGTCGACATACCGACGGAGAATACTGCACGATGTGCGGACCTAACTTCTGTGCAATGAAACTTTCACGCGACTTAAAACAAATCGATAATGTATAACTCCAAAATCCATAATCGAAAAAGCATTCGATTAGCGGATTACGATTATACTTCTGAAGGTTTATACTTCATTACGATTTGTACAAAAGACAAAAAGTGCCTGTTCGGAAACATAGTGGACGGAGAAATGATATTGAATAATACAGGTAGAATAGTAAAAGAAGAATGGTTGCATACGGTAGAAATCAGAAAAGAAAATGTAGCTTTACATGAATATGTCGTCATGCCCAATCATTTTCATGCCATCGTGGAAATTTGTAGGGGCGTATTGCATACGCCCGAAAACATCCACAACAATATCAACCATTTATGTAATCAGGGCGTATGCTATACGCCCCTACAATCTCCGTCAAAATCATTAGGAGCTATTATCCGAGGATACAAAGGAGCTGTTTCACGACTATTGGGATATTCCGTATGGCAGCGTAATTATTACGAACACATCATACGTAACCAACAATCATATGAAGAAATAGCAACATACATAATAAACAATCCATTTGTTTGGGAGAAAGATCAATTATTCATTAAATAAAATGTTCAGCGAAGAATTAGAAAAAATAAATTGGGAAGCCACCACCGAAGCCATCTACGCGAAAACAGAATCGGATGTGCTTCGAGCTTTGGGAAAAGAACATTGCGACGTAGACGACTTCATGGCACTGGTTTCACCGGCTGCCGAGAAATATCTGGAGCCTATGGCGCAACTCAGTCGCAAATACACCGAAGAACGGTTCGGCAAAACCATCTCGATGTTTATCCCTCTGTACATCACCAATTCATGTACGAACTCGTGTGTATACTGCGGATTCCATATCAGCAACCCGATGGCACGCACTATCCTTACGCCGGAGGAAATAGAAAACGAATACCGCGCCATCAAAAAGCTCGGACCGTTCGAGAACCTGCTCATCGTTACCGGTGAGAATCCTGCCAAAGCGGGAGTTCCGTATCTCGCCAAAGCGCTCGACTTGGCTAAGTCGTATTTCTCGAATCTGAAAATCGAGGTCATGCCGCTCAAAACCGAAGAGTATGCCGAACTGATAAAACACGGCATGAATGGAGTTATCTGTTTCCAAGAAACCTATAACAAGGCGCGGTATAACGTATATCATCCGCGCGGCATGAAATCGAAATTCGAATGGCGCGTCAACGGATTCGACCGCATGGGACAGGCGGGTGTTCACTCCATCGGCATGGGTGTGCTGATAGGATTGGAAGACTGGCGGACAGATGTTACCATGATGGCTTATCACCTGCGTTACCTGCAAAAGCATTACTGGAAAACGAAGTACAGCGTAAACTTCCCGCGTATGCGTCCTGCCGAAAACGAAGGATTCCAACCCAATGTCATTATGAGCGACAAAGAGTTGGCACAGGTAACATTCGCCATGCGTATCTTTGACCATGATGTAGACATTTCGTACTCTACGCGCGAACCGGCTTACATACGCGACCACATGGCTTCGCTCGGCGTAACCACCATGAGCGCGGAGAGTAAGACCGAACCGGGAGGGTATTATACCTACCCGCAGGCACTCGAACAGTTCCACGTAAGCGACGAACGTACTGCCGTAGAGGTGGAACATGCCTTGAAATCGCTCGGACGCGAACCGGTATGGAAAGACTGGGATGCTTCGTTCGATTTCGTAAAGTAATATTTTAAAACATTCGTGATTCATGGAAAGATACAATCGCCAGCTTATCCTGCCCGAAATCGGTGAGGAAGGACAGGCGCGACTGAAACAGGCACGTGTTCTCATTGTAGGCGTGGGGGGCTTAGGCTCTCCCATTGCCCTTTACCTGACAGGGGCGGGAGTTGGAAACATCGGACTGGTAGACGACGATATGGTAAGCGAAACCAATCTTCAGCGACAAGTGATTTACAGAGAAGACGAAGTGGGACTCTCAAAAGCATTACAGGCGCAAAAGCACTTGCAGGCCTTAAACAGCGAAGTCAACATTGAGGCTTATCCCGTGCGCCTTACTTATGAGAATGCCGAGTCCATCATCGCGCAATACGACATTGTGGTAGACGGATGTGACAACTTTGCCACCCGTTATCTGATAAACGACACGTGCGTCCGTTTAAACAAAGTGTACGTGTACGGTGCCATCCGTGCCTTCGACGGGCAAGTCTCGGTATTCAACTATCGGGGCGGAAAGACGTATCGTGACCTCTTCCCCGACGAAGCGGAAATGCTCTCCATGCCTCATCCGCCCAAAGGGGTCATGGGCTTTACTCCGGGACTGATAGGGTCTGCCGAAGCCAACGAAGTAGTAAAGATTATCTGCGGCTACGGTGAAGTATTGAGTGGAAAACTGTGGCACATCGACCTGAAGACACTGGAAACATATACCTTTTCACTGTAAGCCAATCGCTCTCCGTTTTTACCTCCATCCACATAAACGATAGGGTAAGAACGGAGAGTTTTTTTGCCTCATTTTATCCCCCCGAAAACGCTACCCGAAAGACCGGCAAGTCTTACCCATAGAACCGGGTAACTCATCCGCATGAAACAAGCAACACTACCCATAGCGTTTTTACGGGTAATCACCGTTACATTTTTACCTCCCAACCGAGTCGGAATAAAACAGACTCTTAACGTAACCTATATAAAAACACGCTATTTATTTTGCAGTTTTAAAGGGAGGTTCGTAACTTTGCCGCTATTATTTATTTATAGAAATGAAGTTAATATTAATTACAACTCCCCAATATTTTGTGGAGGAAGACCAAATAATAACTAACCTCTTCGATGAAGGACTTGATGTGCTCCATCTGCGAAAACCCGATACGGCATCTGCTTACGCCGAACGACTGCTGACGCTCATCCCCGAAAAATATCGTAAACGCATTGTGGTTCACGATCATTTTTACTTGAAAAACGAATACAAACTGAAAGGAATCCACCTGAGCCACCGCAACCCGATAATCCCCGACAACTATACGGGACACATCAGTGCGTCATGCCACACGCTGGAAGAAGTGGAAGCCGACAAAAAAAATTGCGATTACGTATTTCTAAGTCCGATATTCGACAGCATCTCCAAACAAGGATATCATTCCGCCTTTACAGCCGAGACCATCCGCGAGGCCGCCCGAAAAGGGATTATCGACAAGAAGGTGATAGCGCTGGGCGGAGTAGACGAAGACAACATCCTGCGTGTAAAAGATTTTGGATTCGGAGGTGCTGCCATCATGGGAGCAATATGGAATAAATTCGACCCTGCCACCGACACCAATTATCAGGGACTTATCGACACTTTCCGACGAATCAGGAATCTTGCTGACTAATGTAAGAAAGGCTTTCCTGTAACTATTTATTAAATACTTATTAAAACAATGACATGTGAAATAGATAGGCATATTTCACATGTCATTGTTTATTTTATTCTTCACCGCACCAGAGCAAACATCATCCACCCCACCGCCAACAGAAGAATTGATAACCTTTTATATCCTAACATACTGTTCTTGCTATTTTATAAGATACATGTACCACTTAATTCTGTCAGACTCTCGAACGCTTGAATGCCTTGATGGTTGATGTCAAGCATTTTCACTTCGTCCAGCAGAGTGAGTGATTTATCTACGTTACCTAATCCGTAGTATCCCAATGACATCATGTATTTACAGTGGATGATATTGCGCACTTTCAAATCGTCTTCCCAAATCAGAAGGTCGGGCAACGAAACGGCAAAATAATCTAACTTCACTTTATCGAACAAATGTTTTTCTCCGTATGTAGTCAGCTTGTAGAAACGTCCGTTTGCCTCGTCTTTTCTTCCTAACTTCAGTAACGCCAGTCCCTGATAGAAGATTTTATCCGGTTTGGCATCGTTATAATACAGGGCGGCGGCGGGTTCGGTTGGTCCTAATACTGCTTTTTCCCAACACGTTCTGGCTTGAGCATTATCTCCCATTGCGGCATAGGCGCATCCCAAGAAATAATAAAAATCATTTTCCTGTGCCCCGTAGAGTTTGCCTTCACCCAAATGGTGCGGATAGACCAAACATTCTTCCAACAGCTTAACGGCTTCGGCGTTCTTGCCCTCCTTCAGGCATTTCTTAGCCAACTCCACACGGGCAAACTGGTATTGCGCCGGGACTTTTCCTTCGCCGCCTTCCCACGGATGGAATAGATGGGCATCCAGCATACTCTTGGCTGCTTCATATTGTCCGGTTTGATTCAGCAAGGTAATTTCTTCCAACACCAAATCATCGCGCTGTGCCACTTGTTCGGGATAATGCTGCAAGAACTTCAAACGCTCGGCGTGAGAGCAATGTACACGTTTGTACAACTGGTCCAGCTCCATCAGCACACGGGCATCTGTTTCATCCAGACGGAACGCCCGCTCCATACATTCAATCGCCTTCTCGGTACGGTTCTGCTTATTGAAATAAGCCAACGCAAGATTCCGCCAAACGGTAGGAAATGTATCATCCAACGCAGCAGAAGTTTCCCATGCCTCGGTAGCCAAATCATACTGACGCTTATCGTAATACAAGTTACCCAAATAGTAAGGAGCCTTCGCGTCTTTCGGATTCTTTTCCATCGCACACTGTAAGGCAAGAATCGCCTCCAGCCGGTTGGGGAAACAGTAATCGGGACACTCAGCAGCAGCTTTCGCAAAGGTTTCATCCGCTCCGTCCAACCGTCCTTGCACCAAACACCAGCCTAAATAATAATACGTCATCGGCGTTACGGCATTTTCGGAAATCGCCACTCTCCATAAGGATGCTGCTTCCGTCCAACAGCCTGCCCCGCAATAATCCAATGCAATCTCGTCGTAATTATGTGCCGAGCCTCTCATCAGTTCTTTCAGTGCCGACAAATCATCGCTTGAGCCCGTCAGCAGATACTTTTCGTACAAGCATCCGAAATTAAAGCGGTCGATATCCAACGACTCGTCTATCAGTTTTAAAGCCTCATCGGTTCTTCCCATACGGCGAAGGATGGTTGTTTTCAGCGCCCTTGCCTTATGGTGATGCCAGTTGCGAATCAGTGAACGGTCGATTTCATCCAATGCGTCTTCCAAGCGGTCTTGCATGACCGATATCTGTGCGCAGGCAAAATAACCGGCATCCTGCCATGCGGCATTCCAACAGGCTTTATAGAAACGTGCGTATGCCTCGTCCATTCTTCCCTGATATTTCAAAGCCAATCCCAGATTATAGATAGGTTCGCCATCGTAAGGATTGGGGTTGCGTTTCTGAAGCGTTCTTACAGCCGTGGTCAGATATTGCTCAGCACGACGGAAACGCCCCTTACGGATATACCACAACCCCAGTGCATTGTTATTACGCACGTCGATCGGGTCTCGGCGCAAGGCTTCTTCGTAATAATCTACCGGATTATAGGTGGCGTGGCGATATTGTTCCAAATGTAAGCCTGTCAGATAAAGCTGTTCAGTAGTTTTTATTTCTTCAGGCAACAGGGCTGCTTCGGCTGCATCCGGAATGGGTTTAACTTCATCGGGTTCGGCGTGCCAATACAGCAGTTCTTTCCCTTTCGAGGTAATGTCTAAACGCAGGTCGCCAAACCGTTCGTCACCTGTCTCTACCGTTTCATCCAGTAATGCTTCGGGAGTAATGACGACATCTTTCTGATAATAAACCTGCCCCTCTTTACCGCTCAGCGTTACGCATACAGCCTGTTTGGAAGTGGCAAAAATCTTGAAACGAACCTTCCCCTCTCCCTCCGGGTCGATGTTCATCAGCAAATCTTTAGTGGCATTCTTCACTATGCCCAATTCACGGTAAGGCAAGAAATACTGTACGAAACTCTTTTCTTCGTAAGGCTGTAACCAAGTAAAGTCGGGTTGGTTTTCGGTATATACCCCTGCCATCAGTTCAATGTACGGACCGTCTTCGTCGGTCAGGTTACGGTCCCATGCGCGGCCGAAGTCTCCGTTTCCCCATGTCCACTGTTTCTTTCCCGGAGATATGTGATGATTTGCCACATGCAACATACCTGCATGGGTATCGTTTTCGTATCCTCCTTCAAAATCAAATCGGGAGTTTACCGCCATATACGAGGTAGGCACTTTAATGTTTTTATAGTTGGATATGTCTACTCCGGCAGAGTAATCCATTTTGTAATAAGTACCCGTAGCTATGGGGAAACTGGAAACGGCACGTTTTCCGTGGTCGAATACGGCGTTTATATCGGGCGGAAATACGCTCTGGTAATAATCGTTTACCGCCACTGCCGGATTAGCCCACCAAAGGAAAGTCTGCGGCACTTCGGTACGGTTATAAAGAACCCCCTTTATCTCCAGAAAGGCACATCCCGGACGGAGTGTAAAACCTGCCGCCCCTTTCTGGTGAAACATCCGTTCTATTTCGTTCACCCATACGGTAACACTTCCGTCGGCATTTTCTTCTATTTTCGAATCTACCGGCATATAAGTGCTCGGACGATGGTGTTGCGGCCAGTTAAATTCGATTCCACCCGAAATCCACGGTCCGGCAAGTCCTACCAAAGCGGGCTTGATTACGTGATTGTAATAAATGAAATGACGCTGCTTTATCTTATCATACGCCATCTGCACGCGCCCGCCCAGCTCCGGAAGAATCATTACTTTTATATATTCATTTTCTATAAAGATCGCATTGTAGGCTTTATCCGTTTTCTCGTTCGATATTGATTCAATAACCGGATAAGGATATACCACGCCGCTGCTTCCCTGATATACACGTTTTTCTAAGAATATCGGATTTTTTTCGGGCTTGCCCACTTCGTACGTGGGAATGACAACCCTTTCTTTCCATGCTTTTACCATAATTTATCTGAAGTTTTAAAGTTATTCTGCTATTTGTTTCGTTTTAATTCTTTTGGTTTCCGACCAATATTTCCTCCAAGTTCTCTAAAGACTTTCCTTTGGTTTCGGGCAACGTGCGGAGGAAATACACGAAACCTGCCACACAGATGGCGGAGTAAATCCAGAACGTTCCGTAACTGCCCAGCGCGTGGTTCAGCAGAGGGAAAGTATAGGTAAGCGTAAAACTGCCCAGCCACAGGGCGAACGTAGCGGTGGCCATCGCCACGGCACGCACGCGGTTAGGGAAGATTTCGGCAAGCAGCACCCACGTAATCGGACCTAACGACATGGCGTAACAGGCTATGGCAAGCACGACTAGCACCACCATGAAGAAACCGCTCACCTGAAAGAAATAACATGTACCGAGAATCAGGTAGATGCCGCCCAAACCACCGGCTCCCAAGAGCATCAATGAGCGGCGTCCCAAGCGGTCGACTGTATATATTGCCACAACCGTAAAGACAACGTTGGCTATTCCCGTCACTACGATGTTAAACAAGACGTCTCCCAACGAATAGCCCGCCGACTGGAATATCTCTTGTGCATAATTGAATATCACATTCGTTCCGCACCACTGCTGGAATACTGCCACGATCACGCCCAATGTCAATACGCGGCGGAAGGGACGGCTGAACAACAGTTTTAATCCTCCTTTCTCTTGCTTGTCGCCCGCTGTCTGCGTCATCCGCGAGAGTTCTTCGTCGGCATACGTCCCGCCACCGATATGGTTCAACACTTCGCGGGCGATATTCACCTTCCCGTTCATTGCCAGCCAGCGCGGACTTTCGGGGATAAAACAAGCCAATATCAAGAAGGCAGCAGCGGGAAAAGCAGCTCCCCAAAACATCCATCGCCAACCCATCTGCCCGTTCCACGACATGCAGATATCCGCCGGAGTAAACGTATCGGGGATGGGGTCGGCTATCTGCCAGTTGGCTATCTGCGCTCCCAAGATTCCCAAAACAATGGTCAACTGATTAAGCGACACCAAACGCCCGCGCACGGATGCCGGTGCTACTTCGGCAATATACATCGGCGACAAGCCCGAAGCAATGCCAATGCCGATACCGCCCAAGAAGCGTGCCACCAAAAACCAGTTAAATTCCGAAAAAGCTCCGGTAGCGTATGCCGAAGACAAGAAGATAAACGCCGAAACCAGCAAAAGCGGTTTCCGTCCGTAGCGGTCTGCCATCATGCCGGCAACCATTGCCCCTATCAGGCATCCCAGCAAGGCAACACTCATGGCAAGCCCCTGCATTACGGGCTTATCGGCTATCCCGAAATAGAGTTCGTAAAAGGGTTTGGCACCTCCGATAACCACCCAGTCATATCCGAACAGGAGTCCGCCCATAGCAGACACCAGACAGATAAAATAAACAAATCGTTTGTTGTACATTCCCATGATATCAGATTATTAATTATTGTTTTTCAGGTAGGGCAAAGGTACGCAGCAAAGGGCTGGCAAAAAATGGAATCTTTCATCGAGAACATGGACAATCTTATTATTTATCGCTATATTTGCCGGCAGAACCTTACCCTTCCCATTACATCTATATATTATGGTACGACTGAAAAACGGTTTCAACGGAGAGCGGGCAATCGTTTTGCCCCAACTCATTATCCGGATGATGGAAAAAGATCCGCTGGTTTCCATGCTCCACATTACGGACATCGGCTATTATCCCAAAGCCCTTCACCACTTTCGGGAAAGGAAACAGCCCATCGATCAGTATGTTTTCATTTACTGCATCAACGGGTCGGGATGGTTCCGCATCAACGAACGCGAGTATGCCGTCTCCTCCAACCAGTATTTCATACTCCCCGCCGGAGTTCCGCACGCCTACGGAGCAAGCCCCGATACGCCGTGGACGATTTACTGGATTCATTTTAAGGGAACGCTTGCCCCCTATTACGCACAGAAGGCGGTACATCCGGTAGACATACGTCCGGAGATTCATTCGCGCATCAGTAATCGCATCAACCTGTTCGAGGAGATATTCAACACGCTGGCGTCGGGCTACAGCAACGAGAACCTGCACTATGTGTCTTCTTTGTTTCATTACTATTTAGGCTCGTTGAAATACGTTCAGCAGTACCGTAACGCGGGCGAACACCAGACTGACGATGAGAACCTTTCGGAAATAGCCATCCACTACATGAAAGAGAATCTGGAGAAACACCTCACGCTCGAAGAGCTTGCAGAGCATATCGGCTATTCGCCCTCACACTTCTCAATGCTTTTCAAGAAAAAAACAGGACACAGCCCGCTGTCGTATTTCAACCTGCTGAAGATACAGGAAGCATGTTTCATGCTCGACACTACCGGCATGAAGATAAACCAAATCTGTTACAAAGTAGGCATCGAAGACATGTATTATTTTTCAAGATTATTTCATAAAATAATGGGAATCTCACCGCGAGAATACCGGAAACTAAAAAAAGGATAGCGCATATAATCACTTGAAAATCAATAGCTATTTATATCGAAAAACGCTATGGGTAGCGTTACTCATCTTATGCGGTAGCGTTGACCGGTTCTACCCATAGAACCAAGGCACCTTCCGAATAGAATTTTCAAAGCCTTCGTGTCATGCCGGGCAACGTTTGAGCTTGTTCTAATTTTTCAATAAGGCATTTTTTTTATTTTTTATGAAAATCTTTTGTCCGACTTAAAGAAATGGCGTAAATTTGCATTTCATAATAAATATTTAGGCAATATATCTATTTAAAAACAATGAGCGGAACAACACCTTTTAAGGTATTCTCGGGTACAAATTCGAGATACCTCGCAGAAAAAATCTGCAACAGCTTGGGCTGTGAACTTGGTAATATGAACATTACCCACTTCGCCGACGGCGAATTTTCTGTTTCTTACGAAGAGTCTATTCGTGGACAGTACGTGTTCTTGGTTCAATCTACTTTCCCTAACTCTGATAACTTGATGGAACTGCTCCTGATGATTGATGCCGCTAAACGTGCATCCGCCAAGAGTATTATTGCCGTTATCCCTTATTTCGGATGGGCGCGTCAAGACCGCAAAGACAAGCCCCGTGTTTCCATCGGAGCAAAATTGGTGGCAGACTTACTGAGAGTGGCAGGCATCGACCGACTAATTACTATGGACCTTCACGCTGACCAGATTCAGGGTTTCTTCGACATCCCGGTAGACCATCTGTATGCTTCTACCATCTTCCTTCCTTACATTCAGTCGCTTAAATTGCCCGATTTGGCGATTGCTACTCCCGACGTAGGAGGCTCGAAACGTGCGAGCAGCTATGCCAAGTTCTTGGATGTACCTTTGGTATTGTGTCATAAAACACGCGAAAAAGCCAACGTGGTAGCTTCCATGCAAATCATCGGTGACGTGAAAGACAAAAACGTTATCCTGATTGACGACATGGTAGATACTGCCGGAACCATTACCAAAGCTGCCGACATTATGAAGGAAGCCGGTGCACGCTCGGTACGTGCCATCGCTTCTCACTGTGTGATGTCGGGCCCGGCTTCGGAGCGCGTACAAAACTCACAGCTGGAAGAACTGGTGTTTACAGACAGTATTCCTTATTCTAAACGTTGCGCCAAAGTCAGACAACTGTCTATCGCCGACATGTTTGCCGAAACGATACGCCGCGTGATGACTAACGAGTCTATCAGTTCGCAATACTTGATTTAAGTTATATTTTCCGGGCACGGGATTCATGGAACGCCGGACGATGAGCATTCTCATCGCCGAAACGACTGACATGAAGCCCGTGCCCGATTTTTATCCATCCCCCTCTCATGAAAATCCTTTGGCTCGACTTAAACAGTTCTTACGCCCATTCTTCACTGGCTCTCCCCGCCCTTCACGCACAGGTAATGAACGATACGTCATGGGAGTGGACCGTAGTTTCTGCTACCATCAATGAAAATCCCGGCATGATAGCCGGAGACATCTGCCGACACCGCCCCGACATCGTTGCTGCTACCTGCTGGCTTTTCAGTCATGAGGCACTCATCCACATCCTTGCAAGGGTGCACGCCATGCTGCCCGACTGTGTCATCGCGTTGGGTGGTCCTGAATTTTTAGGAGACAATGAAGATTTCCTGCGCCGGAATCCCTTTATATCGTGCGTGTTTCGCGGTGAAGGAGAAGAGGCTTTTCCGCAATGGCTTTCGGCATGGAACCGCCCGGAGGAATGGAGCGATATTACCGGACTGTGTTACATGGACGCACAAGGGGCGTATAACGACAACGGGCTGGCGCGCGTGCTTGCCTTCGACCGCCTGACGGCTCCCGAAGAAAGTCCGCTGTTTAATTGGGGCAAACCTTTCGTGCAGTTAGAAACTACACGCGGATGTTTCAACACGTGTGCTTTCTGTGTAAGCGGAGGCGAGAAACCGGTGCGTACACTTCCGCTGGATGTTATCCGCCAACGCATCGAAACCATCCGCCGGCACGGGATACGGGATATCCGCGTACTCGACCGCACGTTTAATTACAACTCCCGCCGTGCCTCGTCGCTGCTCCGGCTCTTCCGCGAGTTTCCCGGACTGCGTTTCCATTTGGAAATTCATCCTGCCTTACTTTCCGATGAAATAAAAGTGGAACTCGCCCAAATGCCTCACGGGTTACTGCACTTGGAGGCAGGAATCCAAAGCCTGCGGAAAGAGGTCTTGGAAACCAGTATGCGGCGTGGCGAGCTGTCTGCCGCCCTCGAAGGGCTACGCTACCTCTGCTCGCTCGCGAACATGGAAACCCATGCCGACCTGATAGCCGGACTACCGCTCTATCGGTTAGAAGAAATATTTGAAGATGCACGTACCCTTGCCGGATACGGTGCGGGAGAAATACAGCTCGAATCATTAAAGTTGCTGCCCGGCACGGAAATGCGTCGGCGTGCCGCAGAGTTGGGCATACGCTTCTCTCCTCTCCCTCCCTACGAAGTTTTACAGACAAGAGAGATAAGTCCCGACGAACTTCAAACCGCGCGGCTGCTTTCACGGCTGCTCGACGGATTCTACAACGCCAAAGCATGGCAGGGCATTACGCGCCGACTGATGATTCGGTACGCAGATTTTCTGCACCGCTTCCTCGACTACCTGACAGAGCAACGTGTTGCCGACCAGCCGCTGAGCCTCGAACGCCGGGGAATCTTGCTCTACGACTTTTGTAAGATGTACTATCCCGACCATCTCACAGCCGTCTCCCTCGCATGGATAGAGGCAGGCATGTCGCTGAAGAAACAACCTGCCGAGCGCGTACGTACCAAGCATGTTGTCCCTCCTGCCCGCTGGGACATTCTTTATGGTACGTATCACGAACAACTCCGGCTCTGCAAACTGACAGACGAGCGTGATAATCTGTGTTACTGGTATGGTTTTGAAACCGAAAGCCAATCGCCACGACCTGTATTCAAGGCACAATCTGCATCGGAACAATCGGAAGTGTAATTCCAAATCCCCACAAAAAAGCCAATGCCGTCCGTTTCCCAAGTTGAAACGGACGGCATTGGCTTTCTCTGTTCAGACGGTTAAACGCCTGCTTAATATACCAAATTCACATTATCAATCCAAATCTTATTGCCCGGAGAACCTACAAAAGCACCGCCGAGGCTTGAGGTAAACTGAAGTATCAGATGGGTAGGCTGTTCATCGACATCGGCCCATCCGGTTTCCTGTATCAACACACTCTCACCCTTCTTGTTGCGTGCATAATAATGTCCTACGCCCAACTTCATCAAATCAGGAACGTAACGGCTGTCGTGAGTAATGTCGCCGTACATGATTTCGTAAGTTGCCCCGTTCTGCCAACCTTGCGTCTTGTTATATTTCACGGCAATCGTTCCCACACGTTTGGCTATGATGTTTCCGTCGGCATCCTCTGTGCGCTTCTGAAGCAGGCAAGTCATGATAGCACAATCCTGTCCGGGAACTGTTTCTTTCCGGCTGAACCCCGTCTGTCGAATACGGTCGGGCTGTCCGGACATTTCCACCTTATAATCGTAACGCACAGCTTTCGGACGTCCGGTAAAGGGTACTCCCATATTCAGAGCCTTTTCGCCGTCTTTTGTTCCGGTGATAGGTTCTTTCATGTCGCCCAAATACAGCGAGCCCGAAGCAAGTACGGTAATGTTTACTAATCCCAAAACCTTTACTTTCTCGATATGAGTTTCCAAACGGGCACAATAACCGTCGCCGCGCTTTTCGGGGTAGACACTGGTATTCGTCTTAACAATCCCCATTACCTTCGCCATCACATTAGAATTTGCCCACGGAGAACCTCCCAAATTAACGTATGCTACATTTCCATCTATTTCCTGTGTAGGCCCTACTTCGTAAAGCAATTTAGTATTTCCACCAATGATACCCGACTCATGGATACGGCGTGTTATCCACTGATCCATGTCGCCGTATTTAAGAGGAACGACTTTCTCCTGTGCTGTCAGCGAAGCGAAAGAAAGTAATGCCAAAGATAAGCTAATCAAATATTTCATGTTTATAAGTTTGTTCTTATGTTTCGGCTGCAAAGGTATAAAAAAAAGCGATAGTTTTCACACCATCGCTTTTAATCCGAAATATAGAATAATAATTCTTACTTTCTTTCCAGCTTACAATCTTAATATACACGTGAAAGTAACCATGCTTCTTGGAAGTCATCACGGTTCGGATATTTTGCCTTGAAAGCATCACGTGCGCGAACGGCTTCAGAGCGGGTATCGAATGATTCCACAGCTACACGGTACATGTTCCGTTCGGCATTGTAAACCACCTTAGCATTGTATCCTTCGTTGTCCAACCAAGTTTTCAGCCCATCCGCATTCGCTTTTACACCAAAGCTACCGCAGATAACACTGTAAGCTTTCAGTCCATCACCCGATACCAATTCTACTTTTTCCTCTCGCACAGGAGCTGTAGTTTCTACCGGAGTAGTTACAGGAGCAGGCTCTACTACGGGTGCGGGTTCTGCCGGAGCTGTCGTTTCGGCTGCGTTGGCTGCTTCCGCCAATTCTTGTTGTTTAGCCTTTTCATAAGCTCTTTTGTAGGCGCTTTCGTTTGATTTGCAGGAAGAGAATGCCAACGCCACGCATAATCCCATTCCTAATACAACAACCTTCTTCATTGTTCTTTTTGTTATTTTGGTTATATACAGTCGTTAAATGATGCTACAAAAGTAGCAATATAAACCGTGCCTGCCTATTAAAATCTGTTAATAATATGTTTTATCAAACGTCTGGATGCATTTTCTTTAAAAAAAAGAACAATGTATCAGGATATTTATTAGATTTGTAAGGTAATAACTAAAAACACATACGTATGAAAGCATTAAGTATTGTAGCTGCATTCTTAGGCGGTGTTACCTTAGGAGCAGCAGCCGGTATCTTGTTCGCCCCCGAAAAAGGTGCGGATACTCGCAGAAAAATAGCTGAAGTTCTTCGCAAGAAAGGCATCAGACTAACGCGCGACGAAATGGATGATTTGGTTGACCAAATCGCGGCAGAAGTGAAAGACGCCGAATAGTTTTAGAAAAAAAATGGCTGGCAGGCTTTTACGGAAATGTAAAGGTCTGCCTTTTTTATTAACTAACCAAAACTTTTTATGTTTGCCAACGACAAGAGCATAGACAATCTTGAAGCGCTGTTTAAAGAAGCACGCAAGTATATCAACTTACAAGGTGAGTATTTAAAGCTCAATCTGGTAGAGAAACTTACCATTCTGCTGTCTACACTCATCGTGATTCTGCTGATAATCATTCTCTGCATGATGGCTTTGTTTTACTTCTCATTCATGCTGGTTTACGCCATAGCCCCGCTGGTGGGCAGCCTCATCGGAGGATATGCAGTCATCGGAGGAATCTTATTGCTGCTTGCCCTGATTATTTATCACATGCGCAGAGAACTTATTTTTCAGCCGATGGTGAATTTCCTCGCGCGGCTGTTTCTTGACGAGTCTAACAACAAAGAAAAAGAAGATATAAAATGAATCAGCAACTCCCTACGCCTCACAAGGTATATACCATAGAATCTATCACCAACCTGCGGAAAGCAAAACAGGAAGAACTGCGCCGTTCACGCCAGCGAATGCAGTCGATTACCGAAAACCTTTTTGCTCCACAACAGAGCAAGAACAAAATGGAAAATCTTTTACAGCACGTCAATGCGGGTATAGCGGCTTACGATGGTATCCGCACCGGCATGATGGTGCTGAACCGCATACGTGCTTTTTTCGGGAAGAAGAAAAAAAGAAGCTGATTATAAAGCTATTAAAACCTTTCCGGTCGATGAAAGCGCAAGAAAAATCCCTTGCCGATACGCCACTGAAAACGCTACCCGTAGCGTTACTCACTCCATGCGGTAGTGTTTAGCATTTCTACCCGTAGGATTCGTCGGTGCTATGGGTAGCGTTTTTCAGGCTTCCGGCAAGACCGGGCAACGCTTTAAACAAGAAGAATACATATATCGAAAAATTTATACAAATGAGACACAAGTTACTGGTTTTGGCGGCACTGGGCTTCAGCGCAATCGCCAACGCACAAGAAAATCCGTTGTGGCTACGCTATTGTGCCATCTCGCCCGACGGGACACAGATTGCTTTTACATATAAAGGAGATATTTACACCGTCCCTTCCGTTGGAGGAAAGGCTACCCAGCTCACCACAAATGCGGCCCACGATACGCACCCCGTATGGAGTCCTGACGGAACGCAGATTGCTTTTTCTTCGGCACGCGAGGGGAGCATGGATGTTTACATCATGAGTAAAGAAGGAGGAGCACCACGCAGGCTGACATCGCATTCGGGAGGGGAATTTCCTATCGCTTTCCTCGGCAACGACCGGCTGCTTTTTGCCGCTGCCGTCATGCCCGATGCGCAAGATATGACTTTCCCCAGCAGTCAGTTTCCGCAAGTGTACGAGGTAAGTACGATGGGAGGACGTCCTGCCCTGTTTTCATCAATTCCGATGGAGGACATCAGCGCCAGAAGCGACGGGGCTTTGCTGTATCATGACAAGAAGGGTTACGAGGATACGTGGCGCAAACATCATACGTCGTCCATCACCCGCGACATCTGGCTGAGCCTGCCCGGAAACGGCGGACGTTCTTATCAGAAACTCACAACATTCAAGGGTGAAGACCGCACGCCGGTATGGACTGCCGATGGGAAGGCGTTTTATTACCTGAGTGAGAACAAAGGTTCGTTTAACGTCTTCAAACGTAACATCGATGGTACGGAAGAAACCCAGATTACACACCATGAGAAACACCCCGTACGTTTCCTCACTGCTGCCGCTGACGGCACACTGTGTTACGGATATAATGGAGAAATCTATACCATAAAAGAAGGAAGCGAGCCGAAGAAGGTGCAGATAAGCATCGTAACCGATAAAAACGATAAAGACTTGATACGCCAGATCCGTACGTCGGGGGCTACGGAGATAGCTGTGTCGCCCGACGCGAAAGAAGTGGCATTCGTGCTCCGTGGAGATGTATTCGTAACCTCGGTTGAGTATAAAACGACCAAACAGATTACCAATACGCCGGAACAGGAACGAACCATCGACTTTGCTCCAGACGGACGCAGCATCGTATATGCCTCGGAGCGCGACGGATTGTGGCAGATTTACCAGACATCGTTGGTTAATAAAGAAGAGAAACTCTTTACGTATGCCACCGACTTGAAAGAAGAACGGCTGACGAATACCAACGTGGCGTCTTTCCAACCTAAATACAGTCCTGACGGCAAGAAAGTGGCTTACTTGGAAAACCGCACTACCTTGCGCATAATCGATTTGAAAGACAAATCGGTACGCACAGCGATGGACGGTAAGTTTGAATACTCTTACAGCGACGGCGACCAATGGTTTGAATGGAGTCCCGACAGCCGCTGGCTGCTTTCGGGTTACATCGGAACGGGCGGATGGAATAACAAAGATGTAGCTTTGGTAAACGCTTCGGGCAATGGTGAAATTCATAACCTGACCGAAAGCGGATATACCGACACCAACGCCAAATGGGTACTCGACGGCAAGGCTATGATTTGGGAAAGTGACCGCGCCGGCTATCGCAGCCACGGCAGTTGGGGAGCAGAGAGTGATATTTACATCATGTTTTTCGACCTTGATGCTTACGAACGTTTCCGCATGAGCAAAGAAGAGTTGGCATTGCTGGAAGAAAAAGAGAAAAAAGATAAGGAAGCAGAGGAAGACAAGGAGGACAAAGGAAAGAAAAAAGACGATAAGAAGGATAAGGAAAAGGATAAGGAGGTAGAACCGCTGACGTTCGACCTTGAGAATTGCCGCGACCGGATTATGCGCCTCACGGTAAATTCATCCCGGCTGGGCGATGCCATCCTTACGCCGAAAGGAGATAAACTTTATTATCAAGCGGCTTTCGAGGGAGGATATGACCTCTGGTCGCACGACTTGAAAGAAAACAAAACCGAAATCGTTCTTAAAAATGTAGGTTACGGTTCGCTCATAGCCGACAAAGAGGGCAAAAACGTTTTCTTATGCAGTCAGGGAAATCTCAAGAAAATCGACATCGAGAAAGAGGAAACCAAACCCATCGAATTTGAAGCCGTATTCAATTATCGTCCGTATGGCGAACGCGAATACATGTTCGACCATGTATGGCAGCAGGTTATGGACAAGTTCTACGTGCCCGACCTTCACGGTGCCGACTGGAAAGGTTATCGCGAAAGTTACTCGCGCTTTTTGCCTTACATCAATAACAATTACGACTTTCAGGAACTGTTGAGTGAGATGCTGGGCGAACTGAACGGCTCACACACAGGAGCGCGCTACTACGCCCCCGGAGCAACGCTGCCCACGGCATGTTTAGGCTTATTCTATGATAACACCTATAAGGGCGACGGACTGAAGATTAAGGAAATCATAGCCAAAGGTCCGTTTGCCGTCAAGAAAACCGACGTTACGGAGGGATGTATCATCGAAAAAATAGACGGACAGCCGATTAAAAAAGATACCGATTATTACCCGTTCTTAGAGGGCAAGGCAGGCAAACAGGTACATCTGGCTATCTATAACCCATCGAACGGAAAACGGTTCGACGTAACCGTAAAGGCTATCAGCATGGGCGAACAGTGGGACTTGCTTTACAAACGTTGGGTTAAGCGCAACGAGCAGTTGGTAGAAAAATTATCGAACGGACGTATAGCATACGTACATGTGGAAGGCATGGACAGCCCAAGCTTCCGCACGGTTTACAGCGAGCTGTTGAGCGACAAAAACCGGAACAAAGAAGCGGTTATCGTTGATACACGCCATAACGGAGGCGGATGGTTACACGACGACCTCGTTACCCTGCTGAGCGGTAAAGAGTATCAGCAGTTTGTTCCGCGCGGACAATACATCGGCAGTGACCCGTTCAACAAATGGCTCAAGCCTTCGTGCGTAATGGTATGTGAAGACAATTACAGTAACGCGCATGGTTTCCCGTGGGTATATAAAGAACTGAAGATAGGCAAACTGATAGGTGCGCCCGTACCGGGAACGATGACTGCCGTGTGGTGGGAAAGCCTCATCGACCCCAGCATCGTATTCGGTATTCCTATCGTAGGATGCAGAGACATGCGCGGAAACTACATGGAAAATCATGAACTTCAGCCCGACATTGAGGTGTATAACGCTCCCGAAAAGTCGCTGAAAGGCGAAGACCAGCAACTGGAAGCTGCCGTGAAAGAAATGCTGAAAGAAGCCGACATGAACAAAAAAGCAAACTGAAAACAACAATAGAAATCATTTTATTTTGTACCTTTGCATTCTATCTTAACAACTATTTTATTATATGGAAAATAAATACATCACAGTGGCATATAAGCTGTATGCTATTACAGACGGACAAAAAGAACTTTTGGAGGAAGCTCCGGCAGCACATCCTTTCCAGTTCATCTCCGGCATCGGTTACACGCTCGACAGATTTGAAAAAGAAATCGTGGCACTGGCTAAGGGCGATGATTTCAATTTCACCATCCCTTGTGCCGAAGCTTACGGAGAACGAAACGAAGATAATGTACGCCAAGTTCCGAAATCGATGTTCTGCGGTCCCGACGGCAAGTTTGACAGCGATAATATCTTTGAAGGAAACATCATCATGCTGAACGATGCGGAAGGCAATCGCTTTTATGCCAACGTGGGAGAAATAGGCGACGATAAAGTTGTACTTGACCTGAATCACCCACATGCAGGAAAAGACTTGATTTTCGAAGGAAAGGTTATCGAAATGCGCGATGCCACAAACCAAGAAGTTACCGAAATCCTGAACATGATGAGCGGCGAAGGCTGTGGAGGAGGATGCGAAGGCTGCGGAGGCGGATGCGGCGAACATCACGAAGAAGATGGATGCTGCGGAGGCGGATGCGGGCATTGTCATTAATAGATTTCTTTATTACAAACACGGATTGTACGATCTATGAGCGTACAGTCCGTGTCTCATTTTAACCTTATAACAAACCTATTTCTGTGATTCTACTTGCAGACAGTGGAGCAACAAAAACCGATTGGTGTATTGCTAATACTTCATCGGGGTATACCATCATACAGACCGAAGGAATCAATCCGTTCCATCAGCCTGAAAGCCATATACGGGCTATCATCGAAAACCAACTGTTGCCATCACTGCCTTGTTCTACACGCGATATTCAAGCTATTTTTTTCTACGGAGCCGGTTGTATTCCTTCACAAAAAGGCAGTATCAACAACGCTTTACAAAACAACTTTCCTCAGGCTACTTTCAGCGTAGAAAGTGACTTGTTGGGAGCTGCACGCGCTTTATGCAAACACCGAGAAGGAATTGCCTGTATTTTAGGAACGGGTTCCAATTCATGCCTGTACGACGGAGAGCGTATCGTTCGAAACATTTCCCCGCTGGGATATATTTTAGGCGATGAAGGCAGTGGGGCTTACTTGGGAAAACGCTTTTTAGGCGATTGCCTGAAAGGATTATTACCTGACCGGATTAGCAACGAGATGTTGGACGAGCTTCAGCTTACCGCTGCCGATATACTCGAAAAAGTGTATCGCCAACCGCAAGCCAACCGTTTTCTTGCCGGCATCGTACCTTGCATTCATAAACATAAAGCAATACCTGAAATACATTCTTTCCTGACCGATTGTTTTGCGGATTTCATCCGTCGCAACGTATTGCCCTACCATGCCTCACTTCCTGTCTCTTTCACGGGCTCGGTAGCGTGGTTTTTCCAAGAAGAAATAAAAGAAACACTGGCTTCGCTGAACCTTACAACCGGCATATTTGTTAAAAATCCCATTAAGGAACTGGTAGATTATCATCTTAGAATCTGCCGATAAAGACAGACAATAATCGTTTCACTTATTTAATACCAATGTATTATGAAGAATTTTAGAATCGAAGCAGCCATTCTGGCTATCGGATTGCTGCTGTTGGGCGTATTTATTGAGAAAGGATTCAGTACATTTGCTGAACGAGACCGCAGTGTAAGCGTAAAAGGACTTGCAGAAATGGAAGTTCCGGCTAATAAGGTTACTTGGCCGCTGGTTTACAAAAGTTTAGGAAACGACCTCGGTGCACTGTACGACGAAATCAAACGTTCTAATCAGACTATTATCCAATTCCTGAAAGAAAAAGGATTGGATGAAAAAGAAATCAGCGTCAATGCTCCTGAAATCATCGACTTGAAGGCAGAACGTTACGGAAATACCCAAGCTGAAAACTACCGCTATAACGTAACAACTGTCATTACGGTAACGTCAGAGAAGGTCGATTTGGTTCGGGGACTGATTAGCGAACAGGGAGAATTGCTAAAACGGGGCATCGCCATTACGTCGGGCGAATATCGGTATAACGTACAATACGAATATACGGACTTGAACAAAATCAAACCGCAAATGATTGAAGAGGCTACCAAGAATGCCCGTGAAGCTGCCGAAAAATTTGCAAAAGATTCTGACAGCGAATTGGGTAAAATCCGCCATGCCAATCAGGGACAGTTCAGCATCAATGACCGCGATGCGAATACGCCTTATATCAAAAAGGTGCGTGTAGTAACTACTGTTGACTATTCTTTGAACAATTAAAGCTACATATTGAGTTTACAACACCCGGCGGGCTGACATTCTGTTATCCAATGATGACGGTTTGTCAGCCCGCTGTCAGTTTATACAGTTAACAATGTATGCAAAACTTTAAAAACAAATTCTTCTGGTTTAAAAAGGTTTTCAGAAGTTTAAAGTAACCGGCAGAGTTGTCAACCGCTCATCAAAGCGGCATATCGTTTGCACTATGTAAGGCGAATCGCGAAACCGAAAGGCGGAGGGATTCAAAGAGATTACAAACGAAATGTATAACTAAAATATAGGAGATTACAACTATGATGCCTGTTAGAAAGTACAACAATCAGAATTGGTTACCGAGTATCTTTAATGATTTCTTTGATAACGATTGGATGGTAAGAACCAATGCCACAGCTCCTGCAATCAATGTAAGCGAAAGCGATAAAGATTACAAAGTTGAAGTTGCAGCTCCGGGTATGACCAAAGAAGATTTCAACATCCACTTGAGTGAAGATAACGAATTGGTCATCACAATGGAAAAGAAGAACGAAACGAAAGAAGAGGACAAAGAAAACAAGAAATACTTGCGCCGCGAGTTTTCTTACTCTAAGTTCCAGCAAGCGTTGGTTCTTCCGGACGATGTGGAAAAAGATAAAATCAGTGCCAACGTAAGCGATGGCGTTTTAACAATCGACCTTCCGAAACGTACACCTGAGGAAAAGGCTAAAGTCAATCGTCAGATTGAAATCAAATAAAGGTAACGCATAAAAACTTAGAAGCCTGCCGTGCAGCCGGTCGTCAGACGGACTCACACGGCAGGCTTTTTTTGTAAACACACTCGATGCGGTTTCCGTCGGGGTCGAGTATCACGCTTTCAAAATATCCGTCGCCCGACGTGCGCGGCTCGCCCACCACCCGATAACCATCGTTGCGCAACTGCTCTGTTATGCGCAACACATCTTCCTCGCCTGTAAAAGAAAACGCAAGATGTGTCAGCCCCCGCCGGTTTTCTTCGGGGATTTCGTCTGTCACGTCGGGGCGGCTCATCAGTTCCAGCGCTACCCCGCCTTCAAACGTTATGAAGTAAGATTCAAATCCCTTACGCGGGTTTACGTATTTTTCGTTACTCCGCCCGCCAAAATAACGGACGTAAAATGTCCGGAGCTCCTCTAACCGAAATGTCCAGAGGGCAATGTGATGCACTTTCATACCTCTTTTTTTATCAAAATCGGAGGTAAAGATAATATTTTCCATCGTTTTACGATGCTCTTCCGAGGCTTGAACGTAAAAAATTAATATAAAATCTGTATTTTTGCGCCCGTTAACACACATCTTTCAACAAATGAATATGAATACTAAAGTAAAAGGCTTTTTCTACGGGATTATAACCTCGGTTACTTTCGGTTTGATACCGCTGTTTACCTTACCGCTGATGCAGAAGGGAATGCAATCAGACTCTATTCTGTTTTATCGTTTCGTGGCTGCCACACTGGCGCTGGGCACGATGATGCTCATTAAAAAAGAATCGTTCCGAATCGGCGTGCGCGACTTGCCGATACTTATCATACTTTCACTTTTCTATACCGGCTCGTCGCTGTTCTTGCTTTACGGCTACGAGGTTATGGGTGCCGGCGTAGCTACCACGCTGCATTTTACGTATCCGGTTTTCGTTACGCTGCTGATGCTGTTTTTGTTTCAGGAAAAAACGTCATGGGTAACGTGGACGGCTGTGGCGTTTGCCGTCGGCGGAGTGGCTAAATTGTCGTTGCAAGGCACTCAACTGCGAATCGAGCCGATACATGTCATCATCGTGCTGCTTTCCGCCGTAGGCTATGCCAGCTACATCGTAGCGGTCAATAAGTCACACATCCGGGAAATGCACAGCCGGAAGTTGGCTTTCTATGTATTTGTCTTCACGGCACTGATGTTTGGCATTAAGACGGGGGCTTCACAGAATCTGCAACCCATCCCCGACGCATGGGCGGTAGTCAACATCCTGCTGCTTGCCGTGGCTCCTACCGTGATATCGAACATTACGCTGCTGCTTGCCGTGCGTTACATTGGCGGTACCACGACCTCCGTTTTGGGTGCGCTCGAACCGGTCACTGCGGTATGTATCGGCGCATTAATATTCGGCGAGGAATTTACATGGAGCGAAGCGATAGGTATTGCACTTATCTTGATAGCTGTCACCATTGTAATCCTGAACCGAAACATCCAGAATAACCTTTCGCTCCTCATCAAACGCATCAGACCGCGTCACGCCTGAGATGCGAAAAAGAGGAACTGAAAACCTATCGGAACACCCCATCAAACAGATGCACAGCCCCAAAGGATGCGCTGTGCATCCTTCAAATCTATAAACATCTTATTTTTAACACCTTACGGCTTAGCCGAAAAGCTGAAAAATTCTACCCATAGAACCGACCTACACTATGGGTAGAACCGGTCAACGCTACCGCATGGGATGAGTAACACTACCCATAGCGTTTTTCAGGGTATAAAAACGGGAAACAGGTCAAAACTGACAGTCTTACCAACATTTCTGTCAACCGGAATACGCCAGTTTGTCAGTTTTCGGTTATGGCACAGTTTTAGCTAATAACTTAGCGTCCGCAACAGGACAAGAACAACGATAAACAGAATAAAAATATAGCATTATGAACATTAAACCATTAGCAGACAGAGTTCTGATTCTTCCTGCTCCGGCAGAAGAGAAAACAGTGGGTGGCATTATCATCCCCGACACAGCAAAAGAAAAACCCTTGCAAGGCGAAGTAGTTGCAGTAGGTCACGGCACAAAAGACGAAGAAATGGTCTTGAAAGTGGGTGATACCGTATTATACGGCAAATACTCAGGTACGGAAATCGAATACGAGGGTGTAAAATATTTGATGATGCGCCAAAGCGACGTTCTCGCCGTATTGGGATAAACGCACAGAGGAGTGTAATTACTCGGAAACTTAAAAACTAACCAATTAAAAAACTGAAAGAATCATGGCAAAAGATATTTTATTCAATATTGACGCACGCGATCAATTGAAAAAAGGCGTTGACGAACTGGCTAACGCCGTAAAAGTAACGCTGGGTCCGAAAGGCCGTAACGTAATCATCGAAAAGAAATTCGGCGCTCCGCACATCACAAAAGACGGTGTAACGGTGGCTAAAGAAATCGAACTGGCTGATGCGTTCCAAAATACGGGTGCGCAGCTGGTGAAGTCGGTTGCCTCAAAAACCGGAGACGATGCAGGCGATGGTACAACAACTGCTACCGTACTGGCTCAGTCTATCGTAGGCGTAGGCTTGAAAAACGTTACCGCAGGTGCAAACCCGATGGATTTGAAACGTGGTATCGACAAGGCTGTTGCTAAAGTGGTTGAATCAATCAAGGCTCAGGCTGAAACCGTAGGCGACAATTACGACAAGATTGAACAGGTAGCCACTGTATCAGCAAACAACGACCCGGTTATCGGTAAACTGATTGCCGACGCTATGCGTAAGGTTTCAAAAGACGGTGTCATCACCATCGAAGAGGCTAAGGGTACGGATACTACCATCGGCGTGGTAGAAGGTATGCAGTTCGACCGCGGTTACTTGTCGGCTTACTTCGTTACCGACGCTGAAAAGATGGAATGTGTGATGGAACATCCGTACATCTTGATTTACGACAAGAAAATCAGCAACCTGAAAGATTTCTTGCCTATCCTCGAACCGGCTGTACAGAGCGGACGTCCGCTGTTGGTTATCGCCGAAGATGTAGACAGCGAAGCACTGACTACACTGGTTGTTAACCGCTTGCGCGGACAGTTGAAGATTTGTGCCGTTAAAGCTCCGGGATTCGGCGACCGTCGTAAAGCCATGTTGGAAGACATCGCTATCCTGACAGGCGGTGTGGTTATCAGCGAAGAAAAAGGCTTGAAGCTGGAACAGGCTACACTCGAAATGTTGGGTACTTGCGACAAGGTTACCATTACGAAAGAAAACACTACAATCGTAAACGGTGGCGGCGACAAAGAAAACATTCAAGAACGTATCAACCAAATCAAGGCTGAAATCAAGAATACTACTTCTGACTACGACAAAGAAAAATTGCAGGAACGTCTTGCCAAATTGTCGGGTGGCGTAGCAGTGCTTTACGTAGGTGCAGCAAGCGAAGTGGAAATGAAGGAAAAGAAAGACCGTGTAGACGACGCTTTGTGTGCAACACGTGCAGCCATCGAAGAAGGTATCGTTCCGGGTGGTGGCGTAGCTTACATCCGTGCCATCGAATCACTGGAAGGTTTGAAGGGCGACAACGCTGACGAAACGACCGGTATCGAAATCATCAAACGTGCCATTGAAGAGCCGTTGCGCCAGATTGTGGCTAACGCCGGAAAAGAAGGTGCGGTGGTAGTTCAGAAAGTACGTGAAGGAAAAGGTGACTTCGGTTACAATGCACGTACAGACGTTTACGAAAACTTGCACGCAGCAGGTGTGGTAGATCCGGCTAAGGTAACACGTGTGGCTTTGGAAAATGCGGCTTCTATCGCAGGCATGTTCCTTACTACCGAATGTGTTATCGTAGAAAAGAAAGAAGAAAAACCCGAAATGCCGGCTCCGGGAATGGGCGGCATGGGTGGAATGATGTAATTCTTTCCCGATAAAGATACTGTCAAGGCGCAGATTCCGTGGAATAAAAACGGTTTAGCATAACGCTAAACCGTAAGTTCCGCAGAGTCTGTGCCTATTTTATTTGTATCCTCTCCGGCTTCACCGGCATCATCTGCCTCATCCAACTTATTCTGAATGCGGGGCGAGAATTTTTTCTTCGACGTAATGCCCAGCTTTTTCAGCATCTCAGCCTGACGAATCACATTGCCACGGCCGGTAGAGAGTTGCCCCAGCGCGTTTTCGTATGCCGCAGAAGCATTTTTCAACGTATCGCCTACTTTTTCAAAGGTTTCGGTAAAGCCCACTAATTTTTCGTAGAGAGCCGTACCGCGTTTCACGATGTCTTGAATGTTCTTCACTTGATACTCACGCTTCCACAAGTCGAGTGCCAAACGCAGGGCAGCAATCAGGTTGGTAGGACTCATCAGTACCACCTTCTTCTGATAAGCATAATTCCACAGATTCGGCTCGGTTTGCAGGGCAAGCACATAGGCCGGCTCATTAGGGATGAACATCATCACAAAGTCTAACGATGCCAAGTTATATTTCGAGTAATCCTTCCGGCTCAGTTCGTCAACATGCGTTCTTATCGAATTGAGATGGGCTTTAAGATACTGCTCTTGCTCTGTTTTGTCGGTACTTGCCACGTAATTGGCATACGCCGTAAGCGACACTTTCGAGTCGATAATCACTTGCCGGTTATCAGGATACACCACCAGCACGTCGGGTTGCATCCGTTTTCCCTCCTCGTTTCGGGTCACCTCCCCATGCTCGTCGGTTAAAAATTCCTGACGGAAATACTCTTCCCCTTCCCGCAAGCCGGAATTCTGGAGAATGGATTCCAATATCATTTCCCCCCAGTTACCTTGCGTTTTGGCTTCTCCCTTCAGCGCGCGGGTAAGGTTATTGGCATCGTCGCTGATCTGCTTGTTCAGCAACACCAGTTCTTTGATACGGTCTTCCAGCGAGAAGCGTTGTTTCGACTCCTTGTCGTAGACCTCTGCCACCTGATGTTTAAACTCATTCAGGTTTTCACCAAATGGCTTCAGCAGGTTCATCAGACTTTCCGAACTCAACTTATTAAAACTTTCTGTTTTCTGTTGGAAAATCTTATTGGCAATGTTTTCAAACTCCATGCTGAATTGCTTATGAAGTTCCTCCATCTCGCGCTTTTGGTTTTCCAACTTTTCTTCTAACCCACGCTTCTCCACCTGTACGGCAGAAAGAGTCTGCCGGGCTTCCATCAGCAACCGACTGGTTTCTTCCGCCTGCTTTCGGAACAAGGCTGTTTCTTGTTTTTGTTGTTCCACCGCAACCGAAGCCTGACGCTGTTCGGCTTTCACCATTTCGTCGGCATGGGCTTCCTGCATTTGCAGTCGGGTATGTAACACGCCTATTTTACGCGATACCATCAGGTAACCCAACCCAAAACCTACGGCTATCCCAATAACTAAGTAAATAAACTCCATTGTTTTATGTATTTATATGGTTTCGTTTCCGCTTTTTCTTTCACAGTCCGGCAGACCGTCGCATCTCAAAAGCCTGCCCGGTAAAAAAAAGCGGAATATGCAAGTAAACTCACATATTCCGCTTCACGCTCTTTTTATGTGTAAAAAACTATCAATCTTCTTTTACTTCCCATCCCAATGCGCTTGCTCCCAACACGGCAGCATCGGCATCTTTCAACTGAGAAAGCAACAGTTTAGTTTTACCTGCGTAGATTTTCAAGATATTTTCATCGATTGCTTTCTTAATCGGCTTCATGATATAGTCGCCTGATTTAGCCAAACCACCAAACAGAATGATTGCTTCGGGACTTGAGAATGCAATGAAGTTAGCTAAGGCTTCACCCAAAATACGGCCTGTATATTCAAAAATATCCAAAGCCAGCTTATCGCCTTTCACAGCTGCATCGTAAACATCTTTCGAAGCGATTTCTTCCGACGGAATGTTTCTCAACAAACTCGGTTCGGTACTTTGTACCAAGAACTCGCGTGCCGTACGTGCCACACCGGTAGCCGAACAGTATGTTTCCAAACATCCTTTACGTCCACAACCACACGGACGTCCGTTACGGTCGATAATAACGTGTCCTAACTCACCGGCAAAACCGTCATGACCGTACACTAACTGACCGTTGATAACGATACCGCTACCTACACCAGTACCTAAGGTAATCATTATAAAATCTTTCAAACCACGTGCTGCTCCGTAAGTCATTTCTCCGATGGCAGCCGCATTCGCATCGTTTGTCAGAGCAGTAGGGATGCCCAACTTTTCTTCAAACATAGCAGCCAAAGGAATCACTCCTTTCCACGGCAGATTGGGAGCAAATTCGATAGTTCCGTTATAGAAATTACCGTTCGGAGCTCCAACGCCCATACCTTTAATCTTTTCCGTACCGCCAACAGCCTGTATCAACGGAATCAACTTCTTGCAAACTGCATCTACATATTCGTCAATATCCTCATGCTGCTGCGTCTTGATAGAATCAGAAGACAGCACATTACCACGTGAATCCACGATACCAAAAACAGTATTCGTACCGCCGATATCCATACCTACCACATACGGTTTTTCCATGTTTATAGTCATGATGTTTATATTTTAGGGTTAATTATACAGACAAAAGTAAGGATTCGACACATATAGAGCAAATTTTTTTCCGTTTATTTACGCAACTGTATAACTTTTTCTATATTCGCAGCGTCTAACAAGACGGAAACCAAAGATTATAATAGAATGATACACTTAAAAGATATAAACAAAACGTATCACAACGGGGCACCGCTCCACGTACTGAAAGGCATCAATCTGGATATTGAGAAAGGGGAATTTGTTTCCATCATGGGAGCTTCCGGTTCGGGTAAATCTACATTGCTGAATATTCTGGGAATATTAGATAACTACGATTCGGGAGAATATTATTTGAATGATACGCTTATCCGAAATCTGAGCGAAACGCGGGCGGCGGAATACCGAAACCGGATGATTGGATTCATCTTTCAATCGTTTAATCTGATTTCATTCAAAAACGCAATGGAAAATGTTGCCCTGCCGCTCTACTATCAGGGCATCAACCGCAAAAAGCGTAATCAGTTAGCTTTAGAATATCTGGAGAAACTGGGACTGAAGGAATGGGCACACCACATGCCTAACGAACTTTCGGGCGGACAAAAACAACGTGTTGCCATTGCCCGTGCCCTGATATCGAAACCGCAAATCATCCTTGCAGATGAACCTACCGGTGCTTTAGACAGTAAAACTTCGGTAGAGGTAATGAATATATTAAAAGAACTGCACGACAAGGAAGGACTGACTATCGTGGTGGTTACTCACGAAAGCGGTGTGGCGAATCAAACAAACAAAATAATCCATATCAAAGACGGAATCATCGAACGTATCAAAAATAACATCGACCATAATGCTTCGCCTTTCGGTAAGAATGGATATATGAAATAACACTAAAAAGAAAAGCACACGATTATGGTTGACCTGATACAAGAAATCTACGGAACTATCATGCGCAACAAGCTGCGCACGGCGCTCACCGGCTTTTCCGTGGCGTGGGGTATCTTCATGCTTATCGTTCTGCTGGGAGCAGGCAACGGATTGATTCATGCTTTCGAAGGACAGTCGGAAGGCATGATGATGAACTCCATGAAAATCTTTCCCGGATTTACATCGAAGCCTTATAAGGGATTTAAGGAGGGACGAAGCATCTCTTTGGATGAAAGCGACCGACTTTTAACCGAGCGGGCTTTCCCCAACCACGTCATTGCCACGGGAGCTACTGTAAGCAAAAGCGATGCTTATCTTGCGTACGGAAAAGAAACGGTAAGCATAGGCATAGACGGGGTATTTCCAAACTACCCGGAACTGGAAGCCGTAAAGGTGAAGGAAGGACGGTTTATCAATCAGCGCGACATGCAGGAACGCAGAAAGGTTATCGTGCTTCACGAAAAAACGGCAAAGATTCTTTTCCCTTCTACCCAACCGCTGGGCAAATATCTTAACTCTAACGGTGTAGCTTATCAGGTAGTAGGTATTTACACTGACCAAAACAGTTTCTCACCTACCGCACTGATTCCTTTTACCACCTTGCAAGTGGTATATAATAAAGGTGACAGCATCGACAACCTGATATTCTCTACCAAAGGACTGACGGATGAAGCTACCAACGAGGCTTTCGAGCGGGATTACCGAAAAACAATCGGAGGAAATAAACACTTCGCTCCCGACGACGACGGTGCTATCTGGATTTGGAACCGCTTTACGCAATATCTTCAACAGCAATCAGCCGCCAGCGTATTGCATATTGCCATTTGGGTTATCGGTATCTTTACTTTACTGAGCGGAATCGTGGGAGTAAGCAATATCATGCTGATTACCGTGCGAGAGCGTACCCATGAGTTTGGCATACGCAAGGCGCTCGGTGCCAAGCCGATGTCTATTCTTTGGCTGATTATCTCTGAAAGCGTTACGATTACCACTTTCTTCGGATACATAGGGATGGTGGCTGGAATAGCAGTTACCGAATACATGAACCAAGTGGCAGGAAAGCAAACAATGGATGCCGGACCTTTTTCTGTCACCGTATTCGAGAATCCTACCGTAGACATGGGTATCGCCATCCAAGCTACTTTAACTTTAATTATAGCCGGAACGCTTGCCGGACTGTTTCCTGCCCGCAAGGCTGTCCGCATCCGCCCGATAGAAGCACTTAGAGCCGATTGATTATGAGACGATTTGATTTAGACACATGGGAGGAAATCTTAATCACCATTACCCGAAACAAGACCCGCAGTCTGCTCACCGCCTTTGGTATCTTCTGGGGTATTTTCATGCTGGTAGCGTTAATGGGTGGAGCGCAGGGTATGCAAGACAAGCTGCAACAAGGGTTCGTAGGATTTGCTACCAATTCCGGTTTCATGGGAACGAACAGAACCGGACGAGCTTACAAGGGATTCCAGCAAGGACGTGCATGGGATTTGGAAAACAAAGATGTAGAGCGGGTTCGCCGCAGCGTAAGCGAAGTGGATGTCATCACTCCGTCGCTGGCACGGTGGGGAATCGAAGCTATTTACAATGAGCATAAGATATCGGGTACGCTGAAAGGGCTTTACCCCGAATACGGAGAGATAGAAGAACCGTCTATCACTTACGGACGTTATCTGAACGAGATGGACGTGCGCGACCGGCGCAAGGTGTGCATCATCGGGAAGCGTATTTATGAAACATTGTTCCCCGAAGGAGGAGACCCTTGCGGTAAATTCGTTGAAATCAATGGCATTTATTATCAGGTTATCGGCGTAAGTATGAGTACGGGAAACATCTCGGTACAGGGACGTTCGGAGACTTCCATCATCATTCCTTTTACCACCATGCAGCAGAATTATAATTTCGGACAAAAGGTTCAGTTGCTTTGTTACACGGCGAAAAAGGGATATGCCATCAGCGAGGTAGAAAAGAAAGTGGCTCAGGTAGTTAAACAGGCTCACTTTATTCACCCCGACGATGAGCAGGCCATGATTATTCTGAATGCCGAGGCTATGTTCAGCATGATGGACAATCTGTTTACGGGCATCCGCATACTGAGTTGGATTGTCGGACTGGGTACGCTGCTTGCCGGGGCTATCGGTGTGAGCAATATCATGATGGTGACGGTTAAAGAGCGTACCACGGAAATTGGTATCCGCCGTGCGATTGGTGCCCGACCGAATGATATTTTGCAACAGATTCTTTCTGAAAGCATGGTACTGACCAGTATGGCGGGAATGGCAGGAATCTCACTCGCTGTCTTTTTATTAGATATTGTAGAAAAAGCGGTTTCCGAACCAAACGCCATCGTTCATTTCCAAATCAGTTTTTGGGAGGCTATCGGTGCATGTGTGTTATTAATGGTGTTGGGGTTACTTGCCGGACTTGCCCCTGCTTATCGTGCCATGTCTGTAAAGCCGATAGAAGCGATACGGGATGAATAGCTCTTTCATCACTTAATTATAACTCTACCACTCATTTTATCTGAACTTAAAACGAATAGCAAGATATGAAAAAGTACATTAAAATCGCTGTATTGGTGCTTATCGCACTAATTTTCATCGGGACTTTTGTTTTCCTTTATCAGAAGTCGCAACCGAAAGAAACTGTATATAACATCCTCACTCCGGAGGTTACCGACCTGATACAGACTACCGTGGCTACCGGAAAGATTGAACCGCGCGACGAGGTGGAAATCAAACCGCAGATTTCAGGCATCATTGCCGAAGTCTATAAGGAAGCAGGGCAAACGGTTAAAAAGGGAGAAGTCATTGCAAAAGTAAAAGTTATCCCCGAACTGGGTACGCTGAATGCTGCCGAAAGCCGTGTGCGCTTGGCGGAGATGAACGGACGGCAGGCTGAAACGAATTTGGAGCGCATGGAAAAACTTTACAACAGCAAATTGGTGAGCAGCGAGGAATACGAACAGACATTGCTTGCAGCTCAGCAGGCTCGCGAAGAAACCCAAGCAGCGAAAGATAATTTGGAAATCGTAAAAGAGGGAATTACAAAAAACAGTGAATCGTTCAGCAGTACATTAATCCGCTCTACCATCGACGGACTGATACTCGATGTGCCTATCAAAGTGGGTAATTCGGTTATCATGAGTAATACGTTTAACGACGGAACTACCATCGCAACCGTGGCCGACATGAGCGATTTGATATTCCGTGGAAACGTAGATGAGACTGAGGTGGGACGCATCCGCGAGGGGATTCCGGTGAAAATCACTTTGGGGGCTTTACAGAACATGAAGTTCGATGCCAGTCTGGAGTATATTTCGCCGAAGAGTGTGGAAAACAACGGTGCCAACCAGTTTGAAATCAAGGCAGCAATCAACGTGCCTGACAGCGTTACGATTCGTTCGGGATACAGCGCCAACGCAGAAATGGTATTACAGCGCGCCGACCATGTGTTTGCCATCCCCGAAAGTGCGCTTGAATTCAGCGGAGATTCTACATTTGTTTATGTGCTGACCGACAGCGTACCGGTACAGAAATTCGAGCGCCGCCCGGTTACAACGGGTATCAGCGACGGCATCAAGATTGAAATCAAACAAGGACTGAAGACCGGCGAATCGGTTCGCGGGTTGAAAAAAGAATTATAATCCATGAAAACAGTATCGAAATACATCGTAACGCTTGCCGTCGTTACCGGAGTTTCTCCCGTTTTCGCACAACAGGCATGGGATTTAAAGCAATGTATCGACTATGCCATCGAGCATAATCTGACGGTAAAACAGCAGGAGGCAACGCGCGACCAGAATGAAATAGAACTGAATACGGCGAAATGGAGCCGCCTGCCTAACCTGAACGGTAGTGCATCGCATTCTTTTAACTTCGGACGAAGCCTTCAGGCGAACAATACGTACCAGAGCATCAATACGCAGAGTACAGGTTTGAGTCTGAGTACCAGTATCCCGCTATTCACCGGGTTGCAAATTCCGAACAGCATTGCGCTTGCCAAACTGAATCTGAAAGCAGCCATCGAAGACCTTAACAAGGCTAAAGAAGATATCAGCATACAGGTCGCTTCTGCTTACTTGCAAGTGTTGTTCAACGAGGAACTCAGCAAAGTAGCCCACGAACAAGTAAAGCTGAGCCAAAGCCTGCTTGAACAGCAGGAGGCGTATTTCAAAGTGGGGAAAGCATCTGAATCGGAATGGCGTGAGGCACAGTCGCGCGTGGCGCAAGATCAGTTGTCTGCTGTACAGGCTGACAATAACTACCGGCTTGCATTATTGGATTTGAGCCAGCTTTTGGAACTTCCTTCGCCTGATAACTTCAGCATTGTTTCGCCTGAATTAGAAGGCGACAACTTTATCGGGACGCTCACCTCTCCTACCGACATTTACAATCAAGCCTTGCTGATAAAGCCTTCTATCAAGGCAGCCCAATACCGGCTGGAAGGTGCAGCCCGTAATATCCGCATTGCCCAGAGTGCTTATTATCCTCAGCTCAGTTTCGGAGGCGGATTAAGTACCAACTACTATAAGGTGTCGGGCAGAGACAATGCCGGCTTCGGCTCGCAATTACAAGATAACTTCAGCCAATACTTCGGACTGTCGTTAAGCGTGCCTATTTTTAACCGACTCAGTACGCGAAATCGGGTACGCTCGGCGCGTGTACAACAAACCGCACTGAACTGGCAGTTGGAGGAAAGCAAGAAAACGCTGTATAAAGAGATTCAGCAGGCGTATTATAACGCCGTAGGTGCCGAAAGCCAGTATCGGAGCAGTCTGGCCGCCGATACAGCCGCTCAAGCCTCGTTTAAGTTGACGAAAGAAAAATACGTAAACGGCAAGGCAAACGCCACGGAGTATAACGAAGCACGGACCAACTGGATGAAAGCCGTATCAGACCGCATTCAGGCGAAATACGACTACCTGTTCCGTACGAAGATTCTCGATTTCTATAAGGGCATTCCGCTTACTTTGGAATAATCTTTCTGAAAGTAAACGGTCAGGCGCAAATCTTATCGGTTGGTATCGTTTCATTTAATCGATAGGATTTGCGCCTGACTGTTTTCTGATTTATCAGATTTCTCCCCGCCTGATGGCTTCCATCACGTTGGCAGGCGCACGCTGCGCCAGAAATTCTTTCTTCATATAATCCATGTAAGGAGCGGCGTGGCGGAAAAACCGGTAGTATCCCGCACAAAGGTAATTCAGCCCGCTTTCTCCGGAAGCCGTTTGGGTAAAACGGTTTTTCGGACATTCGCCGTTGCAGGCAAACAGAAACTCACACTCGCGGCATTGGGTAGGAAGGCTGTCTTGCTTCATCCGCCCGAACTGTTGCTGCTTTTCGCCATACATCATTTCCACAAGGCTTTTTTCACGGATGTTTCCGAGTTTGAACTCCGGAAATACAAAGTGGTCGCACGAATAGACATCGCCGTTAAACTCCATCACGCCGGCGTGTCCGCACTGCTTTGCCAGCGTGCATACGCCGGGCTGTTCGCCCACCCAGTTTGCCAGCGTGGAATCGAACAACTGAATATAAAAGTTGCCCACGTCATTGCGCACCCATTCATCGAAAATGGTGCAAAGAAAGTTGCCCCATTGTTCGGGCGAAACGGAGAAATCCGCCAACTTCTCACCCTCATCGAGCGGCGTGGCAAGATAACGCCCGTCGGCACGACGCTTTATCCGCTCTACGATGGGGGTAAACTGGATATAATGGCAGTCGATTTCCTTGAAAAAGTGATAAAAATCCAGCGGATAGTCGCCATTAAAATCGTTTACCACCGCCAGTGCGTTCCACTCCACTCCGTGTTTGTTCAGCAGGCGGATGCCCTGCATCACCTTGACAAACGAAGGTTTCCCCTGCCGGTTCCTCCGGTACTCATCGTGAAACTCCTGCGGTCCGTCGACAGATACCCCCACCAGCCAGTTGTTGGCGCGGAAAAACTCACACCACTCGTCAGTAAGCAGCGTTCCGTTCGTCTGGATGCAGTTTTCAATGTTTCTGCCGCCCGCATACCGTTTTTGCAGTTCCATCACCCGCTTGTAAAAGCTGAGCGGACGCATCAGGGTTTCTCCGCCATGCCAAGTAAAAAGAACGCTTGACATGGTTTGCGCCTGAATATACTCGCGAATGAATTTTTCCAACAATTCATCGCTCATCACGTGTTTGGAAATGTCTTTATACAAGTTCGATTTTTCCAAATAGTAGCAATAATCACATGCCAAATTACACACCGAACCGATGGGTTTGGTCATGATATACAGTGGTTTAGCAAAAGGGGCTATAATCATTTCGATCAGTTAAAAAAATTATAGCCGTAAAGATACATAAAACTAACGGAAGAAACCTACAACTTAACGAATAAGATTGGTAAACGCTACCCATAAAAAAATCCCTCCCAAGCCGGACACTTGAAAGGGATAAAAAGTGCGTTAAAAATAATTGTCAATCAACGGCCGGTTCTGTTTCCGCAGTGCCTGCTCAAGACTTCGAGAAGCTGTCCGCAGTCATCACAACTCACCACGTAAGTCTGATTGTCGGTTTTAATCTCAACCATCTCGTTTCCATTCTTGACAAATGCCTTATAGTTTCCGCTGTCTCCGCTCCGGAACAGCCCGATATGACCGAAATAGCCGCTGATGCCCCACAAACGGATATCCCGCATCAGACTCTTTTTATATCTCACCTGCCGAATGTCGCTAAAGGGGAGCGTAATCTTCCCCACTTTCTTCTGTATAACAAGGCTGTTTTCCGTTAACCCGACATATTCTATTTGAGATACAAATCCGTGGAACATGGCTGCGATTATGATACACAGTGCCGCTACCGCCATCCAAAACTGCCATGACCCGACAGAAGATACCGGAATACGGAGAGCGATTACATAGATTGCATAGAGCACACACAGCAGCTACAATACAGGTTGACAATAACATTCCGCTTGAGAATGATGACTTAAACTTTTTCATAATCATCTGTTTTTCAGGGTTACACAATCACTTACCTTTTAAGGCTCATAGAGATATAGCGAAAAATGTATCGTATAGCGTCAACTAAACCTCCAAACAATCACCACGGTTACCTACAAAAGCAAAATTAGCAAATTTTGTCGTAAATAGAAAGAGTTAACAGAACAAATTATCCGCATTAAAAAAAGAAGCCTGCCCTTGATATTGGTTTCATCAAAGGCAGGCCACTTGCTACTTTGGGTTATATCAACAACTTAATATAATTTATCGAATAAAAAAATAATAAGCGCTTTTTATCATTGCTTACCTTCTAATTTTCCTATTCGCATAACGATAGAGGTTTGACTTCTTCCCATTTTCTCTGCGATGTACTTTATGCTCTTTCCTTCATGGTAAAGTGTGAGTAGAAATTTGTCAGCACTGCGCGTCCATTTTTTATTGGCATTGGGATGCTTAGCATAACTTTCATCCGTGACCTTTTCAGGATGCAAGAACTCGTCAACAAAAACGGATGGAAAGCGTTTGTCGTAAAGTACATATGTCTTTATTCTCGCTCTGGTAATAGCCACATAAAACAACCTACGCTCTTCTCCATACGGATATTGGTCGCTTTTAGTCAAAACATAATCAAGAACAGGGTCATCGCTTACCATTGAAGGAAATCCATAGGTGTCTTTATTACATTGAAGAATTATCACATAGTCCGCTTCAAGTCCTTTGGATTTATGTACAGTCAAAAATTCAATTTTTCTGTCTCCAATGAAGTAGTAAAAGCGATTTCCCTCTTTCACTGATTTGTATAGAAACGACAAATAGTAATCGTCAAAGGAATACCGCCCTAACAAAAAGATGGATTTATCCGCAGGAATAGACGCTACCAATTGTCCGATAGCGTTACAATAGTCACGCCGTTCATAAGCGCAGAATTGTAATTCGGTTTTGGCTTGTGGATTGAATGGGTGTATATCCTTTCTTAGCTGTGCCTTATTCCGCTGGATAAATTGCGAGGACAGGCTTACCAAAGGTTCCCCAAAACGGTATGTCGTCTCGATTCTATTGATTTCTGTGGAACCGAAATAATCTGAGAACTGATTGAAAAGAGCCATATCACTTCCTGAAAAGCGGTATATGGATTGCCAATCATCGCCCACGCAATACAATTTTGCAGGAGGATTGCCTTCTCGAAGTACTTTAAGAAAATTGTAGCGGTCAACTGATATATCTTGGAACTCGTCAACGATGATATACTCATACTTTACAGGATGAGAGGAATGGCATATTTCCGTGGCTTGCAAAATAGCATCGGTAAAGTCTATCTGATTACTGCTTTTCAGTTCTTCAATATACCGCTCATAAACAGGCTGGAATATTCTTTTGATAATGAATGTGCTGCGCTCATCCCCTGCACTTTTAGCCTGTTTCAAGACCTCTTGTATGGACTTACAGCTTGATTTTATCAATGTAACAAAAGTTACAACGAGCCGAATGAAAGCCTTTTCCTGCTTGCTGTTTGGAGGAAGAACCATATCATACAATTCAGCATCAGTTTTTTCTTGAACAGGAACACCTGCTTTTTCCAATGACACTTTTAATGTATGCCGAATATCTGAATAATGGAAATCAGCACTTGAGGTTGTCAATAATATAGTCCCAAACTTCTCATGGGCTGCTTTTTTCCATGTTATTCCGTCATTGTATTTTTGATTTGCTTCTTCATAAGTAATGCCTTTGTCTTTTGCAAACCATGTGGGAACAAGTCCATGTTCGTCCACACCAAAATGTTCTAAATAAATACGTTTTGTCTTGCCGTCCTGCTCAAAATAAATGGAAAAATCGGGCTTGTATTGTGAGTGCATTTCATCTGCCAACGGATGTTCATAAGGCTCTTCATATCTGAATTTCACACCCAAAGAAGACAATGCAAAACAGATTTTCTGTTCCTGCTCACTCCGAACATAAATAGCTTTCCCGTCCATGTCGGGGAATTGGGCTTTCAAGCGTATTTCTTTCAATTCGGAGAGTTGTTGTCTGCGTTCATTTTTACGATGTTCCCAATCCGCTTCTTGCACTTGATAGTCAACAAAGTATTCTACGATGCTCTTTTTGAAATTCTCATCTTCCAATAGCTTATGATAGATTTTCACAAACAGTGCGTCTGTGTTATCATGGATAGAGGGCTTTTGTCCTGTCGCTTTTCCAATGATGTCAATGGCAAGTTTATGAAAGGTGTATCCTCTTAGCCCCACAATATTCATTCTTTCCGTCAGTTCGGCAGCAGCCTTGTTTGTATAGCTGATAAGAAGAATGTTTTGAGGATTGATGTGTTTGATGTCAATCAGATACCTTACCTTGCCTATGATGGACGATGTTTTCCCACTTCCTGCACTACTGACCACCAAACAATTATCTTCCTCAGACACGATTGAACGCCTTTGTTGCTTGTCTAATGGGTATTTAAGGCAATGGTCGAAAAAGTCTTTGTGGGCATTAAGGGTATCTTGGATAACCTGCTCGTTATGTCTTTTGACAAATGAGTGGATGTTCCCGAAATCGTGTGTAAATTTTGAGATTGTCTCGGACGGTTCTATATGGAATGCTTCAAGACTTTTCTGTAAGGAAATGACTTCATGGAAGAACTCTGTGTAGTATTTCGTAAATTGTTCCTCTTCCGAAGAAGATATTATATATCCATTAAAACTGTTCCTTAAATCAGTTTCAATATCAATGAAAAAACTTTTATTGCTTTGACTTAATTCTTTTTCTCTGTGTTCTTGTATATCCCTATAAGGAGTAATGGTTGCTATGCGCTCTGACAGTTCATTTGACTTCTTTTTTAGCAATAACCGTATCGCTACTATGACTGCACCTATTATAGTAGCGATACTTAATACCAAAACAAGAAATGACGGCATAAAAAGTTACCTATTTATTATCAAATAGTCCAGCCAAAGCCCTTCTAATTGCTTGTCGAATATCATCGGCTTCTGTTTCCCCTTGCCCCTCAGCTGTACAAGAGCAAACCAATTCATGAGTTTCAGCTGAAATAAACTGTATTGTTACTTCTATTGTATAACCTAATCCTCTATTTCTTCTACCGCTTTCACCATAGTTTACAATCAGAGTTTTATTATTTAATTCAGATTTCAATTCGGGTAATACAACAAATCCATTTTTTATAAGTTCACCAGAAATAACATCACTTGGGTTAACACTTTTAGTCGTTGAAGCTCCATATATACCATATTGTCCTCCATAAGTGCCTCCTACACTTGATGTCAATTCTTTTGTTGGTGTTATAAAAACGTATCTATACCCTTCTATTGGGGCATTCCTAACTATTACGGGTGTTTTTAATGCACCACAACTACTAAACATTATAACCGTGAGTACGATAGAAATCCATAATTTGAATGCTTTCATCATATCAATATTTTTTAAGTGACACAATTTATTAATTGTTTAATAACCACGAAGCGTGGAACTGCAATGCCACGTCTTCGAGTGTAGGCCCTGAGAAAACCTATGTATGACGATATGGTAATAGCAGCCCACGCTATAGCGTGAGAACCACTATGCCTTCTTGTCATACGATTGTTCAGTTTCTCAGGCTTTACACTCGCAAGAAAAGCACAACGCTTCTTTTTATTAACATGTCTTAGACGGAGTTAGCTCCATCCAATTACAAAAATAGGGGATTTTTCCGATAATCCCCTATTTTATAGTGCTTTATTTACTTTTGAAATGGATTTTGAGAAATAGATTTTGTTTAACCAGTCCTAAAGGAATTTGTAGTATTCTCTTTTCGGACTGGTTTTATTTTTGTACATTTATATCAGTAAGGAGTTACCTGAAAAAGCAAAGCGATGCAGACTACAGTAATTAGAACAATCGCCAATTCATTGCCCAACGAGATAACCCTTTCCAACTCCCTTGATTTCAAAAAGATATTTCTCGTGCAGATCATGTCAACAATCAGTTGATGGCAATTTCATCGAAGAACAAGAAAGATTTCTTACCAGCTCCCGAATGCCACTTCGGTAGTACCGGAGTATTTTTACCCACGATACGCACGTAGCGCGTGTTCGTTTTGTCGAAACTGATTTCTTCACGCTTCAACACGTTGTTTTTGCTGCCCTTCTCAAGAACAGGAATCGACTTAGAAGCAATCTTGCGGAAGTTTTTCCCGTCTTCGGAAGCATAAACTTCCAGTCCGGTCAACCCGAAGATGTAATCGCCCGGAACGAGGTACGTACCTATTGAAACCGAGGAGATGTCTTTCGGCTCTTGCAAATCGACTACCGCATCGAAGTTTTGTCCGTAGAAACCGATGTAACGTCCGGAACGATAGTTGTCGTCGCCTTCCAAACCATCGACCAGCAGGGTAGCTCCCTTATAAGTGAACGATGCGTCGGGTTCTGACTTCAGCGTAATCGGGCGCATGGTGGCCAAATTATATTTCAAGGTTACTTCTGCAACGTTACTTTCCCGTCCGTCACGGATAGCTATAGCTTTTATCGTAGTTGTTTTATCGACAGTAAACGGTTCGGTATATTGCTGCGAAGCCGCGGTAGGCTCCGAACCATCGAGCGTATAATAAACGGGAGCGTTATCGAACGTACTCAGTGTAACTTCGGCTGCACCGCCCTCTCCTTTCGGTGTTGCACTGATGGTAACCTCTTCGATGTCTTCTTTGTAATGGAAACCGTATAAGCTGTATAAATCCAACTGATGACGCAGACGTTTCAAGAATCCGTTCAGGTCTTTCTTTTCAGGATTGCTCCACTGCAATTCGCTCAGCGCGGCAATGCGCGGCATCATCTGCCATTCCATCTTCACGCTGTCTTTCGTCCACTCCGTCCAGATACATCCCTGCACACCGATGATGTTTTTCTTTTCTTCGGGTGTCAGTTTTTCCGATTCAGGCTCAAAATTGTATACGCGCTCCACGCTGCTGATACCGCGCAAGCGGTTATATCCCGGATTGCTGAAGTAAAGATGACTGATGGGACACACGATGGTAGGATGTCCTAACTGAGCTGCCTTGACAGATGCCGGTACGCCCGTCCATGCCATCACGGTAGTAGTTTCAGGATTGGGGTTTCCTTCCAGTATCTCATCCCATGCCAACATCTTCTTGCCGCGCTTGGCGATTTCCTTCTCTACTTCGTTCATAAAATAAACCTGCAACTGGTTTTCTTTGCTGTGTTCTTTGGTGTCGCGCAAGCCAAGCTCTTTGATTTTCGCCTGACACTTGGGACATTTTTCCCACTCTGCTTTCGGACATTCGTCGCCACCTATATGTATATAAGGAGCATCGGGGAATATATCCATTATTTCATTAACCACATCTTTTGCAAATTGAAGCGTTTTTTCATTGCCTCCGCAAAGCACTTCTTTAAACACGCCAAACTTGGTAGCCGTTTCATACGGACCACCCGTACATCCCAATTCGGGATATGATGCCAAAGCAGCCAGCATGTGACCCGGCATGTCGATTTCGGGAATTACCGTAATGAAGCGTTCTGCCGCGTATGCCACGATTTCTTTCGCATCTTCCTGCGTATAGAATCCGCTTACCGGAACACCGTCGAACTTGCCTGAGCCCGGAGCCGTAATGGTTTCTTTACGGTAAGAACCGACCTCTGTCAGCTTAGGGTATTTCTTGATTTCGATACGCCATCCCTGATCTTCGCTTAAATGCCAATGGAAGTAATTAATGTTATGTAAAGCCATAACATCTATCAGTTCTTTCAAGTATTCTTTCGGGAAAAAATGACGACAAACATCAATCATGAATCCACGATATCCGTAACGAGGAAAGTCTTTCACCGTTCCGGCAGGCAGCGCGCCGTCGGCTTTTCCTCCGGTAATGGGAAGTGCCTTATGTATGGTTTGAGCACCATAAAACACACCCGCTTCCGTAGAACCGTTCAAAGTAACGCGGTCGGCAGTAATATCCAGTACATAACCGTCTTTCTGAGCGATAGCCGGGTCAATACCTAACGCAATACAATTATTTCCAGCAGCTTCGGTAGTAGTTTTCACCTCCGCACCAGTCACATCTTTAATATATGTAGCCAGCAAGCGAGCGGTTCGTTCTAATTTTTCATTTCCTTCCGGATAACAAATTTTAGTTGAAGAGCGGATAACAAAAGGCGAAGCATCTGCAACTTCAGCAATTTCTTGAGGCTGCGGAATCACATTCAAATCGCCGGTCTGTACCTCTCTCGGCGAACATGCAGCCAGAGCCCCTGCCGCAAACAGACAGAATGCCCATGTCTTTACCTGAATCTTGGTCATAATGATAACTTTTTAAAATACTATTATGCAAAAATAATTATTTTCTTATAGTTTATTGGTTTAATTAATAATTTTTTGTATGTTTGTTGCATATTTGATTATTAAAAGACGAATGAGTGCCTGTTTTTTCTAAAAAAAGAGATATACATTATTACTAATATCCTGATAGCAGGAAATGTAAAGGGAAATTCATTTTAGTACCTAATACCAAATATTAAAAAAGTTTTATGAATCTGTGTGTGTTTAGTAAAGGCTTTTTCAAGCGGGTATCGCTTTGTGGAGCCGCAGTTTTATTGGCATGTCCACAACTGATGAATGCCGAAGAGGTAGCAGTTGGCAACGATGCAATGAAAGTTGTCCAACAAACCGTGGAGGTAAAAGGTGTGGTATATGATGCAACAGGAATGCCCGTTATCGGTGCATCAGTAGTAGAAAAAGGAAATCCGACAAATGGAGTTATAACCGACCTTGACGGAAACTTCACGTTGAACATTCCTCAAAACGGCGTAATTGAAATTTCCTACATCGGATACGCCACCCAAGAAATCAAAGCTACCCCGGGAAAAATTCTCAACATCACATTAAAAGAAGATAACCAACTGCTGGACGAAGTAGTAGTAGTAGGTTACGGTGTACAGAAAAAAGTGAACCTGACGGGTTCGGTAGCTACCGTTGAAGGTGAGACACTAGAACAACGTCCGTTGGCAAACGCCACCCAAAGTTTGCAAGGTTTGGTTCCGGGTTTGTATGTTGACAACACCAATGCCGGACGTCCGGGTGCCACTTCTTCATTGCAGTTGCGTGGTCAAGGTAACCTATCGGGAACTGGTTCTCCGTATGTATTGGTCGACGGTGTGGAAATGGATTTGGCAGATGTAAACCCGAATGACATCGAAAACATCTCTGTACTGAAAGATGCTGCCGCTTCATCTATCTACGGTGCACGTGCGGCATACGGTGTGATTTTGGTTACAACCAAAAAAGGCAAAGAAGGTAAAGCCCGTGTAAGCTATCAGGCAACGTTAGGATGGAGTTCTCCGATGTCATTGCCGGAGATGGTTAATGCAGCTGATTTTGCCAGATATTTCGATGCAGGTCTCTACAACAATAATCAGACCACACAATACGGTGAAGAAAAAATCGCATTGTTAGAACAATACATGCGAGACCCAAGCAGCGTAGACCCGTGGATGAATCTAACTCCGGGACAAACATTGGTCAACACCTTTACCAACAGCCCTGACGGTATAGGAAACGTAAACTATTTCGATTTGCATTATAAAAATGCGGCATTTAAACAAAACCACAACGTCAGCGTCAGCGGCGGCGGTGAGAAAGCACAATATTATGTATCCGGCGGCATGTATAAAGAAGAGGGTTTATTACGTTATGCAGACATTGATTATAGACGTTTCAATTTTAATACAACCATCAATGCTCAGGTAACCGATTGGATGAAGCTAAAAGTGAACACCAAATACATGAACTCAAATAATGAAACACCGTTTGGTGACGGTGGGTTAAATGAGGGGTTCTATCATAACTTGGCACGTTTCCGTCCTACTACCAGCGTCATTGATCCAAACGGAAACTTCACTGAAGCCTCTATGATTCCCTATTTACAGAGTGGAACAAATACCGTTACAGAAAACAATAACTTGACAATGACCGGAGGCTTGGAATTTGAACCGATTAAGAACTGGCGTATTTTCGTAGATTATACTTACCGCTACAATACCCGTGATTATGAAGCCGTACAAATTGCTCCCTTGATACCCAGAGCCGACGGAGAAACATATGATGTGGGAACTCGCGGAGAATTAGGAGTAGTAGAAGGTGGAAAATATACCCGCTATGCCATGAATAACCAATATCAGTCGCTCAACATTTACACTAACTATAATTTCTCACTGGCTGACAAGCATAACTTTACTGTCATGATTGGTTATCAAGAGGAATATTATAAATACAGATATCTTTATAATCAAGTATTGGACTTGCAATATGCTTCCAATCCAAGTCTTGAAATGGCAGATGGTGACCTAACCGTACGTGACAACCGTTATGCGTGGGCTACTCGTGGCTATTTCGGACGTATCAATTACGATTTCAAAGATCGTTATCTCTTAGAATTCAATGCACGTTATGATGGTTCTTCCCGTTTCGCCAAAGGAAATCGTTGGGGATTCTTTCCTTCTGTTTCTTTAGGCTGGCGTATCAGTGAAGAAGCTTTTATGGAGAAAACACGCGATGTTTTATCTAACTTGAAACTACGTGTATCCTGGGGATTATTAGGTAACCAAACCGGAGCTGCTTATTATACATTCGCTTCCTCCATGGATCCGTCAGGTATTGGCAACTGGTATTTCAATGGTATACGTTCTGGATATTATCGTCCGGGCGATGTAATTGACTCCAACACAACATGGGAAAAAGTAGACCATAAAAACATTGGTATTGATTTTGGATTCTTTAACAATTCATTAACCGGTACGTTTGATATTTTCCAACGTGACACCCGCGATATGTTAGGTCCGTCAGCTCCTTTGTCAGATATATTCGGTGCTGTAGCACCCGAAACCAACAATGCGGAAATGCGCAATCGCGGTTGGGAATTGACCTTGCAATGGAGAGGTAAAATCGGCAGTGATATTGATTACACTATCGGAGGTTCACTCTCTGACGCTACTGCCGAAATCACAGCATACGATGGCGGCTATACAGACCCCGCAGGAGATAACGAAAATAGCACAGGCTGGTATAAAGGTAAGAAAATGGGAGAAATTTGGGGATACCGGGCTTCTGGAATTATTCAAACCCAAGATGAAGCCGATGCTTATAATGCGGCATACGATTTAACCGACATTTCACCATTGGCATGGGAACCCGGCGATGTTAAATATATTGATTTAAATAATGATGGTTCTATTGACAAAGGTACTAATAGAGTTGGTGATATGGGAGATATGACTGTCATTGGTAATACAACTCCTCGTTATCAATATACCATTAACGGTTCTATCTCTTGGAAAGGACTCTCATTGAGTTTAATGTTTCAAGGCGTAGGAAAACGTGATTGGTGCCCGGATAAAGGAACTGCTTATTTTTGGGGTTCAGGAGCATTGGCACAAGTAAACGTATTTAAAGAACACATGGATTATTGGACAGAAGACAATCCAGGTGCTTACTACCCGAAGCCGTATATCGGTGCGGCCGGTGCACGTTTACAGAACCTGAGAGCCAAGACATCGGAAAGAAGTGACCGCTATATACAAAATGCTGCTTACTGCCGTTTGAAAAACTTAACCATCAGCTATGATTTACCTGAGAAATGGATTAGCAAAGTACATCTTACTAAAGCCCAAGTATTCTTCTCTGGCGAGAATTTGTTGACCTTCACCAAACTAAGCAACATCTTTGACCCTGAAGGTTTGTTTACATATAGTGGTTATGGCAGCTCTAATGATTATGCAGGTAAGAACTATCCGATGACGAGGGTATTCTCTTTCGGAGTTATTTTGAATATGTAATTTATAGGATATGATTATGAAAAAGATACATTTATTAATAAGTTCTGTTTTATGTTTGGGACTTGCTTCTTGCTTTGACATGAACCAAGAGCCTAAAGGAGAACTTTCAACATCTGAAGCTTTCTCTACAACCAATGAGATACAGATGTACTTAAATATGTTTTATCAAGGAAGCGTTCCGAGAAGCGGAGGCGGAACTGTAAATAACACAGCTATAAAAACACATCCAAGTAATGCAAGTAGCGGTCTTGCTTTCGGTGATGCGGCCAGTGACAACTTGCTGCCTAATGAATTCGATTCACGCTTATCCGGAAACACATCCATAGCAAATGCTGTGGAGATGACTGATTACAGTGCTATTCGTAATGTAAACTTCTTGTTACAGAATATCGGCAGATGTGAAGATCAAGAGTCTGACGCTTTTAAACAATGTTTAGGAGAAGCTTATTATTTCCGAGCAGCTTATTATTACCATTTATTGGTGAATTATGGAGGCGTAACATGGTTAGATACTCCTTTAGACCCTAATACCGAATTAATGGCACGCCCGCGCAATACTCGTACGGAGCTAACTAATTATATCCTTACTGATTTGGATTTGGCTATTGAGAATCTAAACGAACAAAGTTCTAATGCAACAGGACGTGTACACAGAGATGTAGCACGGGCTTTAAAAAGCGAAGTAGCCTTATTCGCCGCTACATGGGAAAAATATCATCGAGCTGAAAATGACAAATTCTATGATACGACATTGACTAACGCAGAAGAACAGATAACAGACTGGTTGAATCAAGCTGTAAAGGCTGCAGAAGAGGTTATGCAACGTGATGTTTGGCAAATTCACAATACAGGTGATCCTTTGACTGACTATCGTGATTTGTTTATCACACTTGACCTAACCGGAAACCAAGAGGTACTTTGGTGGAAACAATACAATGCTGCTGCAAATATAGGTCATAACGTAACATATTACTCTTGTTATGGAGGCGGAAACAAGGGAGTTTCTGCATCATTGGTAGATGACTATTTGAAAAGAAACGGTGAATTATTTGAAGGTGCTGAAAAGTTGAACGCCAAGCGTACGTATGGTGTAGAATTATCTCCAACCTTGCGCGATCCTCGTTTATCCCAAACTGTTTTTACCCCCGGACAACAAATCAGAAGTGAAAACGGCGGAGTCTATTTTGAATGGCCGCCATTAGACCGTACAGATTACCACCAAAACACCACGGGATATTCTTTGTTAAAATATGAAGAATTCAACACCACCCTTGAAGCTTCTTATAATGAAGAAGGGCGAGGACAAGCTCCTGCCATTCAATTCCGTTATGCTGACATTTTATTGAATTATGCAGAAGCTTTGGCTGAATTAGATGGTGCCGCAAACGCACAGCGTATCATTAATGCCTTGCATCCCTTACGCCAGCGTGTAGACATGCCAGATGTAGATTTTGATAGAGAATATAACACAGATGCAGATTATCCGTTCCATAATTTGGATAAATACATTCAAGCAGTACGCCGTGAACGCCGTGTGGAAAAAGCAGCTGAGAATGCACGCTTGACAGATATTTTACGTTGGGCTGCAGCTGATGAATTAATTGTAGGCAAATATCCATTAGGTGCACTTTACACAGGTACTAATTTAGAAACTGAATTTTCAGACAAATTAACGCCGGGTGACGGTTTTTGGTTAAATTCTGAAGGTTACATTATTTCTGCTAACCCGGCAAGTTATCCTAATGGATGGCAGTTTAATGTAAACCGTGACTACTTGTTGCCTATCCGAGAAGAGATGTTAGGTCCGGATGGTCTGACCAGCGGACAATGGGAACAAAACCCCGGCTGGTAATCTTTTTATAACTTAATATAAAATGCACGGAGGTCGGATGTAACGTCCGATTCTCCGCGCATTTTCTTTTTATTTCCATAACAAAAACGTATCTTTGTCAATATTACGTTTCCCTGCATGGCAAATTTACTATTTAAACTTTTACATATTCTATGAAACAACTGACTTCCGCATTCCTTTACCCACTGACGGGAATGGCTGCACTTGCTTCATTGGCTTCATGTACCGAAGAAAAGGAGGCAGCAAAACAATACAACATTGTGTATATCATGACTGATGACCATACGGCTCAGATGATGAGTTGTTACGGTAATCATCTTATCGAAACGCCAAACCTCGATCGCATTGCCAATGATGGGGTTATTTTCACCAACAGCTTTGTTGCCAACTCACTGAGTGGTCCCAGCCGCGCTTGTATGCTGACGGGTAAACACAGTCATGCCAACGGCTTTACAGATAATACCACCTGCGTATTCGACGGTTCGCAACAAACGATGCCCAAGCTCCTGCAACAGGCAGGTTATCAGACGGCTCTTATCGGAAAATGGCATTTGATTAGTCTGCCTACCGGATTCGACCATTGGGAAATTGTACCGGAACAGGGCGATTATTATAATCCGGACTTTATTAACATGGATAATGATACGATACGGAAAGAGGGATATATCACCAATCTGATAACCGATATGAGTATCGACTGGATGGAGAACCAGCGCGACAAGAATAAACCGTTCTGTATTTTCATCCATCACAAGGCTATCCACCGCAACTGGTTGCCGGAACTGAAATACCTGTCTCTGTACGAGGACAAGACTTTCCCCCTACCCGACAATTTCTACGACGATTACGAGGGACGCCCGGCTGCAGCGGCTCAAGAGATGAATATCCTGAAAGATATGGATATCATTTATGACAACAAGATGGACCGCGCCGATAAGGAAACTCCTTTGAAAGAACGTTATGAAAGTTACGTGGGACGTTTGAATCCGGAAGACCGCAAAGTTTACGATGCGTTTTACGAACCGATTATCGAAGATTTCTATAAAAAGAACCCGAAGGGAAAAGAATTGGCAGAATGGAAGTACCAACGCTATATGCGCGATTACTCGAAAGTTGTAAAATCATTAGATGACAATGTGGGGCGCGTACTCGATTATCTGAAAGAAAAAGGCTTGCTGGATAATACGCTGGTGGTTTATACATCCGATCAGGGTTTCTATATGGGCGAACATGGCTGGTTCGACAAGCGATTCATGTACGAAGAGTCTATGCATACGCCGCTAATCATGCACTTGCCGAAAGACTTCAAAGCGAAGGGAGAAATTCCGCAGATGGTACAAAATATCGACTATGCACCTACGTTCCTCGATTTGGCAGGCGCACCGATTCCGGAAGATATTCAGGGGGTATCGTTGCTGCCTCTGCTGAAAGGAGAGAAACCTGCCGACTGGCGGAAATCTTTGTACTACCATTTCTATGAGTTCCCTGCCGAACACATGGTAAAACGTCATTACGGGGTGCGCACCGAACGGTATAAGCTGATTCATTTCTATAACGACATTGATGAATGGGAATTGTACGACCTTCAAGAAGACCCGACTGAAATGCACAACTTATACGGCAAACCCGGTTACGAAAAGATAACGGAAGACCTGAAAGCCGAATTAGTGAAACTTCAAACGCAATATCAAGACCCGATTGAAGAAAAACTGAAACAGCAACAGAAGAACTAATTCATTCTGTTTCGCTTCTTAACTAAATCCGATAATAAGGAAGCGTATCCGATACGCTACAACTGATGTCTTTTGACGCGGATTACACTATGCAACACGGTTTCCGTGAAGTTCCGTGTAATCCGCGTCTTATTTATATACCATGAAAACATTATGAAACGTAACCTTCTTCTTATAATGCTTTGCTATGCTACTCTTTTGTTCGGGCAATCGGAACTACAACCCGAAATCATAAAACTTGATACGTGCTGGAGTTTTGCAAAATCGGGAAGCAACGATTGGCTGTCTGCCACCGTTCCGGGTACGGTACATCAAGACTTGTTACGCCATAACCTGCTGCCCGACCCTTTTTACGGAACGAATGAACAGAAAATACAGTGGGTTGAGAACGAAGATTGGGAATATAAAACCTGTTTCTCACTCAGTGAAGACCAAATGAAACGACAGGCGGCACGCCTTGTCTTCGAAGGACTTGACACGTATGCCGATGTGTATTTGAACGGTGCGCGAATCCTTGCTGCCGACAATATGTTCAAGGGATATGCCGTTGAGGTGAAAGACATGTTGCGCTGCGGCGAAAATCACTTGCGGGTGGTTTTCCGTTCACCGATTAAAGAGACTCTTCCGCAATGGGAAACCAATGGTTTCGAGTATCCGGCAGACAATGACCATGCAGACAAAAAGGTCAGCATCTTCAGCCGGAAAGCTCCTTACAGTTTCGGCTGGGACTGGGGGATACGGATGGCAACCTGCGGCATCTGGCGACCTGTCACGCTGCAACTGTACAATGTGGCGCGCATTGACGATTATTATGTGAAACAACTGTCGCTTACCGACGAGAAAGCGTGCCTGTCTAATCAAGTGGAAATTTATAATGTGACCGGCGAAACGATACCGGCAGAAATAGACATCGACTGTTCTCTGTCGGGCGCGACTGAAAACGCCGCGAAACAGCAAGTTACGTTGCAACCGGGATACAACTCGGTGAATATTCCTCTCGACATCCGCAACCCGAAGCGTTGGATGCCTAACGGATGGGGCTCTCCCACTCTTTACGACTTCACAGTCAGAGTAAGCTATCAGAATGAAATCCTTGCCGAAAAACATCATCGCATCGGGCTGCGTACCATCCGCGTGGTAGCTGAAAAAGACAGCGCGGGCGAATCTTTCTATTTTGAAGTCAACGGGATTCCGATGTTTGCCAAAGGCGCAAACTATATCCCGTCCGATGCTTTGCTGCCTAACGTAACAGCGGAGCGTTACCAAACGTTGTTCCGCGACGTGAAAGAGGCAAACATGAACATGATACGTGTATGGGGAGGCGGAATATATGAGAATGATTACTTCTACGATTTGGCAGACGAAAACGGCATTTTGGTTTGGCAGGATTTTATGTTTGCCTGTACACCTTATCCGGCAGACCCGCCTTTCTTAAAGAAAGTGGCGGAAGAAGCTGAATATAACATCCGCCGCCTGCGTAACCATGCGTGTCTGGCTATGTGGTGTGGCAACAACGAAATCGAAGAAGGCATCAAGTACTGGGGATGGCAGAAACGGTTTGATGCGGATGTCTACAAGCGTTTCGGGACAGACTACCGGAAACTGTTCCATGAACTTTTACCTGCCCAAGTAGCGAAATTCGATGAAGGGCGGTTTTACATGCACACGTCGCCTTACTTCGCCAACTGGGGACGGCCCGAATCATGGAGCGTACGCGACAGTCACAACTGGGGAACTTGGTATGGCAGAAAGCCGTTTGAGTCGGCAGACGAAGAACGAAGCCGTTTCGTCAGCGAATATGGTTTCCAGTCTTTTCCCGAAATGAAAACCATCCGTACGTTTGCTTCTCCTTCCGACTACCGGATTGATTCGGAAGTGATGACGGCACATCAGAAAAGTACGGTAGGCAACGACCTGATAGCCGAAAGCATGGAGCGTTATTTCAAAGTGCCTCAACGTTTTGAGGATTTTGTTTACATCGGATTGGTTTTACAGGGTCAGGGTATGCGCCGCAGCATGGAAGCGCATCGCCGCCAGCGTCCGTACTGCATGGGTACGCTTTATTGGCAGCTAAACGATAGCTGGCCGGTAGTATCTTGGTCGAGCATCGACTATTACGGCAACTGGAAGGCGCTTCACTATCAAGCCAAGCGCGCTTTTGCACCGGTACTCATCAGCCCGTTAGTAAAAAACGACAGTTTGCGGGTACATCTGATATCCGACCTTCTCGACAATCTTCAGGGGCTGACGCTCGACATGCGTCTGACCGACTTTTCGGGCAAGGTATGGAAAAAGGAAAGCCGTAAAGTGGATTTACCGGCTAATTCTTCGCACGAAGTTTTCGGCAGCACAACCGCTTATTGGAAATCCGCAAAAGACTTAACCGAATGTTATTTGCTGATAACCCTGAAAAACAGCAGGAAGCAGCCGATAGCCCAAAGCGTATGCTACTTTGTTCCGACCAAAGACCTGAAACTGCCGGAAACGAAAATCCGCCGGAAAGTAAAGTATTCAGATGGCAGTTATACGATAACGCTTTCTTCCCCCAAGCTGGCGAAAGATGTATTCATCGAGATACCCGTACAAGGCGCACGTTTCAGCGACAATTTCTTCGACCTCCTTCCGGGAGAAAAACGTGTGATAACCATCGAGTCACCCCGCTTTACGGGAGACGAAGAAATCGCTGTCCGGCACATCCGCGATACGTACTAAAAACTCAGCTAAACATACTAATAACCAACAAAATAAAAGGCAGTAAGGAATCACCCTACTGCCTTTTTCTATATCGGTAAACCGGTGCTCACTTGCCAAGACCGATGGACGCATTATTTCTACCGCTTGCGTTACCCCGTGCTACCGCTTGCGTTTGACAAAACATGCGGTAATGTAAGAGAAAACATGCGGTAGCGTTTTTCCACGTTTGCAGCCCGCTTTCCGGATGCTTACGCCAAGCGGATTCCGTCAGCTTCCAACACAATCAACCGCTTCTTATACAAGTCTCCGACTGCCTTCTTAAACGTCTTTTTACTTACCCCGAAAGTCTGGTAAATAACCTCGGCATCGGTTTTATCGTTCATGGTGGTATGTCCCCCCTGCTCCTTGATATAGCGCAACAGCACTTGGGCAAAATCATCCACCTTGCGCATTCCGCTCTGCTGAAGCTCAAGGTCTATCTTTCCGTCCTCGCGCACCTGCTTGATGTATGCCTTCATCTGCATCCCCATCCCTATCGGCTGAAATATCTCGCTGTGGAACAACATTCCGCTGTACTCATTGTCAACGATAACCTTATATCCCAAATCCGTCCGTTGCCATACCAGTATATCCACCTCTTCGCCCGGCTCGTATTCCGGTTTTTCTTTCGACAGATATCTCTCTATTTTCGCAGAAGCCACGATGCGGTAACTTTCAGTATCCAAGTGAACATGCACGATGTATTTCCGTCCCTTCTCCATCTTTGTCTTCTGTTCACGGAAAGGAACAAAGAGGTCTTTCATCAATCCCCAGTTCAGGAATGCGCCAAATTGGTTCACCCATGCTACTTCCAGACAAGCAAAATCGCCTACCTGTGCGTATGGTTCTTGGGTGGTTGCCACCAAACGTTCGTCCATATCCAAATAAATAAAGACATTCAGCATGTCTCCCGGCTTACATCCTTCAGGGACGTATCGTTTCGGCAACAGGATTTCACCGTCTTCTCCTCCATCTAAATACAGTCCGAAATCAACCTCCTTCACTATTTCCAGTTGATTATATTTTCCTAATCGTATATGACTCATTGCTTTTAATTTTTCGTAAAGATAAAAAGTTTTTTTCAACCCACAAATATAAGTCTTAACTTTGCGCCGAAAACAAACCCTAATCAAATAAACCGTATGAAAAAACAAATTTTCGCATTTGCAGCCGGCGCCGCTCTTTTGGGCTTGGCTTCCTGCACTCAACAGCCCCAAACTACGCAAGTACGCTGGGCTACTTTCAACATCCGTTATGACAATCCCGCAGACAGCCTGAACAACTGGCAGTACCGCAAAGATACCGTAGCCGGATTCATCAAGGCACAAAACCTCGACATCGTAGGTATGCAGGAAGTGCTGCATAACCAGTTGGAAGACCTGAAAGCCCGTTTACCCGAATACGCCGAAGTGGGTGTAGGCAGAGAAGATGGAAAGACAAAGGGAGAATATGCACCGCTGTTTTTCAAGAAAGACCGTTTCGAGGTTCTCGACAGCAATACATTCTGGCTTTCGCAATATCCTGACAGCGTAGGTTTCATCGGATGGGACGGAGCTTGTACACGCATTGCTACATGGGCTAAACTGAAAGAGCGTGAAACGGGAAAAATCTTCATGGCTGTCAATACGCATTTCGACCATGTAGGCGTAGAGGCACGTACGAAAGGAGCTTTGCTGATTATTGAGAAAATCAAAGAAATTGTAGGCGACCGCCCTGCCGTGTTGACGGGCGACTTCAACGTATCCGACGAATGGGATGCTTATAAAACCATCACCACCAACGAGTTTGTAATGAAGGATGCCTTCAAGATTGCAGAAAAGAAAGAAGGAGTAGACTATACATTCCATGACTTCGGCCGTATCCCTGCCGACTCGTGCGAGAAGATTGATTACATCTTTGTTACTCCGCAAATCAAAGTAACCGATGCCTTTATTCCGCAGGAGCCGCAAGGAGAAACGGGTTTTGTATCCGACCATAACCCGCATGTGGCTACACTGGAATTTTAAGCGGTAATCTTATTCTGTTTTCCGCAAACGGAATTTAAGAGGAGACACTCCTGTTTTCTTTAAAAAAAACTTACCGAAAGCCGACTGGTCAGAAAATCCTAACCGGTCGGCTATTTCTTTTATATCCAAGTCTGTACATCCAAGCAAGCGTCGCGCCTCTGCGCAAAGAATCTCCGACACATGGAAGTAAACCGTACGCCCGGTGACACGCTTCACGATACGCGACAGATAGGTTGTAGAAATATTCAGCCTTCCGGCATAAAACGAGATGTGGTGATGGGTACGGTAATGTTCTACCAACAGCTTCTTGAAATTACGGAAAACTTCCCCCGAACGACGCACGGAAACAGACGTATGTTCGCTGTCTTGATGCAAGATATTTGCCACCTGCAACAATAAAAAGCTACACAAGTGTCTGCCAATTCCTTCACGATTCAGGCAATAGCTATCCGGACAACCGGCAAGGAACAAATCCAACGTTTGCTTCAAATAGGCATATCCGGCAGAATCCAAACGAAGAACCGGCAATGTATAACTGCCAAGAAAACGAACCAGTTGATTATACATCGGCTGACCGTCGGGCAAAGTATCGAAATAAGCCGGCTCTATGTAAACACAAATCATTGAAAAACCGGTATCGGCCGTATCAAATGCCACCGTAATGCTTGGAGTCAGTATAAGCAAATCATATTTTTCTAACGCATATTTCCGGTAACTATCTTCCACAAGAGCTGTACCGTTTGTAACCAAAACAAAATAGAATCCTTCAGACAAAACCATCCGCTTTCCGTCTGATGAATCCGAATCTACCACACAGCTATACACGCTTTGTTGTTCTTTCAAACCGTTTATGTATTCCAAAAAAGAGAAATCCACGTTATCCGACCATTTATCCGCACAAAGGTAAACTATGTTTCGCTTTTAACCAAGATTGGTTTCTTTTTTATAACCGCTAAACGCCGAAATAACACAAACTTTGCAGCGCAATTCAAATTATAATAAAACCGATTATGAGTAAATTTACATCAAGACGCTACCTGCTGTTTCTTATATCCCTCTTTGTAAATGCCTTTGGCATTGCATTCATAACCAAAGCTCTGTTAGGAACCTCACCCATCACCAGCGTCACATACGTGTTAAGTATGTTTACACCTATGACGATGGGGCAATGGACCATCATTCTCAACATACTTTTCATTATCTTTGAAATCCCTTTCATGACGCGGGAGGTTTTCAGACAAGACCGACGGCTCTACCTGCTTCAAATTCCTATTTCGCTGTGTTTTGGTACATTCATCGATTGCTCCATGCGTATGCTTCACGCTTTAAATCCTATTACGTATGTATCTCAAATAGTAACGCTGGTATTCGGATGTGTCATCCTTGCCGTAGGCATTGCCTTAGAAGTAAAGGCAAACGTGGCTATGATGTCGGGCGAATACTTTGTACGTGTCATCTCTTTGCGTCTTAAAAAAGAATTCGGTTACGTAAAATTAGGTTTCGATATTACATTGGTTATCGTGGCGTGCCTGCTTTCTTTACTGTTTATGTCGGGTATATACGGAGTAAGAGAGGGAACGGTGATTGCCGCACTGGTTGTCGGTCCTATCGTACACTTTGTCAGTCCGTATTACCACTTCCTCGACCAATGGATCACTGCTCCTGCCGGGAAGGAAACTGCCGCAGCAAAAGCCCCCGAACATACGGTTATCACCATCGCGCGAGAGTATGGCAGCGGAGGACATCTGCTGGGTGAACTGTTATCAAAGGAATTGGGCATAAAGCTTTACGACAAAGAACTTATCCGGCTGGCTGCACAAAAAAGCGGTATCGACGAAGCATATATTACCGCCAACGAGCAGTCTATCCCTTCTTATTGGTTAAAATGCATGGTTTCGCAAAACAGCGAATCTCCTTTAGAGCGCAGCTTGTCGACCGATGATGTATTATTCGTTGCCGAAAGCAAAATCATCGAAGAAATCGCCCGAAAGGAGTCGTGCATCATCGTAGGAAGATGTGCGGACTTCATCCTGAAAGACTATCCTCATGCCATCAAGGTGTTTTGTTATTCAGACTTTGAAAACGCATACAAACGCTGCGTCAACGAATACGGAATCAAAAAGGAGGAGGCCGAGGCTATCATCAGGCGGACCAACCGGAACCGTATCACTCATTACGAATATTATACGGGTATGAAGTGGGGCGAGCCTCATCATTACAACTTAATGATTAACACAGGAAGCATAGGACTGCATACGGCTTGCGAGCTGATAAAAGCCGTTTACAGCAGGCAGTAAATTTCGCGGACTTACACTCTCACTTTTTTATCGGACTCTTGACGTGATTAAAACCTGATTAATCCGCCAAGAGTTTTTTATTTGATATTCCCACACCGTTAATCGGTCTGTTTCTCCAGCCCCGCTACCCCATCAAACTCTACGGCCTATTTTTTTATTTCATGCGCTTGTTTCAAGATTATAAGGCTTTTCCAAGAGCCTGAAAACGCTAACGGTAAAACCAATCGGTCTTTCGGGTAGAATTGGTTAACTCATCCGCATGGAATGACTGACACTAACGGTTGCGTTTTCGGGGGGGTATCCGCCGGAAAAATTTCGTCTTGCAGTTTATCGTCCAAACAGGCCTGTAAGGATAAAGTTCTTTTACCTCATCCGATGAAAATTTTTATTCATCAGACTGCTTTTTTTGCTTTTTCCAACGAACAAAACAGCTTCTTGTTTGTTACTTAACAAGCGAGATATTTCCAAAAAAGATTAAGGAAGTACAAAAAACAGTCAACATGACAAACATTGTTTCACCTTAAAAACTGAATAAACGTATGGAAAAAAGTACCTGCACGACAGTTTGGGTATGAAATCACAAACTAAGACAGTAAGGTTTTATTCACCCGACCTAAACAACAAAACTATTTATTTTTTGTGGAAAACACAGTTCATTCCACAAGTCTATACTTGAAAAAATCACAATCAATGAAAAGAATCATACATTTATTAGGAAGTTTTTGTGTGCTTTTGGCTGTGGTTGCTTGCTCTGACGACATCGCAGAAGAAGTATATCGGCAAGAGAAGTCCCAAGCAGAAGACAAAACTTCATCCCTGACCATTCATCTTGAAAATGCAGAAGAGCAAGAAGACTTGATTCTTGCCGCTTTATCTGAAAGTCCGTTCAACGAGCAGGGCGTGAGCAAAGAAATCGGTGAAGCAGATTTCTTGTTATCACAGCCGGTGAAAGGAAGTCAAGTGGTATTCGACGACCTGATGGATTTTTATAAGAAAACACTCTACTTCAACGTTTATCAGAAAACGGAAGCAGGTTACAAGCCGAAAACCCACCTCGGTAATCAGTTGCAGTACGAAGTAGTGACAGGCAATATCGAAAAAACGATCGACTTGGCAGCTCCGCCTCAAGAAGTCATACGGAAAACATCGATAGCTGTTACCGTGGCTCCGGAATACAGTGGCAAAGACCTGTATCTGGTGAAAGAATCAAGCCGCAGCCACTTTGAGACGTCGCTGAAAGGTGGACAAAAACCGCAGGAAGACCTCTATGTGGCTGCTGCAATGGCAGAAAACAATGCCGCTTCTTTCGTTATCGACTCACCGAAGTCCACCGAAACCTATTGGATTTATTTATCGCAACCGGAAGAAGGTCTGCCCTTCCTGAAGAAAAGTAAGGAAATAGGATACGATACGGAAGAAAATGTTTCACTCACATTCGATAAGGAAGTAAAAAAACAAATCAAAGTTACTGCCATATATCTGATGGGGGAAGAAGGTTCGCAAACAGAAGAACCGTTCAACGAAAAAGAAATCTACCTGATAAACAAAACCGACTGGGAAACTGTGAAGCAGCACGTGGAAAACACTCACGGTAACCCCGAAAAAGGCACGTATGTAGAAAAGAAGAATACCTCGAAAGATGGCGTGGTAACCTTCGAACTGTTTTGTACCGAAGCCCAACAAGAGTATGTTATCTATGCGCCGAAATGGAATACGGAATACTATGACAATTATAAGATAGCTGAAAACGTAACGGTTACTCCGGAAAGCGACATCGTTACGGTAGAAATGAAATATCCGTTTATTCCTCCTACCAGCGAAGGTAGCGGAGGCATTAACAAGACGGTAACTTTCACGGTATCAGTGGCTTCATTGCCCGACGGCGCACAACTTCACTTTATATATTCATCTGTATACATATTAAACGATGCGGCGAATCTGAAAGAAGCGGCAGAGGCTATCAGAGCCAATATGCCTTATGATGGAATGACTCAATCTGCTGAAACCTTACAGGGAACGTCCAGTCCGGTAACAATAGAAAACGTAGAAATCAATACCGGAAAACGTATCGTTATACTTACACGGGTGATGACAGGTTTCTTAGAATTCCAATTAATGGCAAAAGAAATAGATGCGTCTGCAATAAGCGGAAATACCCATGAAGTAACATTAGCGAAAGAAGACCTCAACCCAACTTTATAATATCGGATATGAAAAATTACATAAACAGAATAAGCATGTTGCTGTTTGCCCTGCTTTGTTACTCCGGAGCGGCAATGGCGCAAAATGTAACAATAACCGGACGGGTAGTAGACCAAACCGATACGCCGATTATGATGGCTAATGTACTCGAAGCGGGAACTACGAACGGAACGGCTACCGACATGGACGGAAACTATCAAATATCCGTTCCCGTAGGTGCTACACTGGAGTTTTCTTTTATCGGATATACTCCTGAGAAACGGAAGATAGAAGCAGGCATGAGCGTACTCGACATCGTGTTACAGGAAGATACGCAGGTGCTCGACGCGGTGGTGGTTACCGCATTGGGCATCAAACGTCAGGAAAAAGCCTTGTCGTACAACGCCCAGAGTGTGAAATCAGACGAACTAACGCGCGTAAAGGATGCAAACCTTATCAACAGCCTGAGCGGAAAAATAGCCGGCGTGACGATTCAAACCAGCTCTTCGGGCGTGGGTGGTGCAGCAAAGGTGGTAATGCGCGGAACGAAATCCATCGAAGGAAACAACAATGCGCTTTATGTTATCGACGGTATCCCGATGTATAACGCACAGGGCGAACAGGGTACGGGACGTTATGCTTCACGCGGAACAACGGAAGGCATTGCCGACCTGAACCCGGATGACATCGAGTCGATGACTGTGCTTACGGGTGCTTCTGCCGCTGCGCTTTACGGTTCGTCGGCTGCCAACGGAGCCATCTTGATTACTACCAAGAAGGGAAAAGAAGGCAGACTGGAAGCTACTTTCACATCGGCAGCCGAATTTGCCAACGCTTTTGTAATGCCCGAATTCCAAAACACATACGGAAGCAGACCGAACGATGCCGTAAGTTGGGGAGACAAGCAGGCTTCTACGGGTTACCATCCTTCCGATTTCTTTAAAACTTCGGCTACTTATACCAACTCTGTCACACTTTCAATAGGTAATGAAAAGAATCAGACATACGTTTCGTTGGCTGCTACAAATGCCAACGGATTAATCCCGAACAACCGATACGACCGTTATAACCTCACTGTCCGCAATTCAAGCATGGCGTTAAAAGACCGCCTGCGCGTAGACATCGGTGCGCAGTATATCATTCAGCGCGACCAGAACATGGTGAATCAGGGAGAATATATGAATCCGCTGGTGAGTGCATATCTTTATCCGCGCGGATTGGACTGGAATGATGCTAAATATTTCGAACAATGGGACGAAGACCGCGGCATTCTTACCGCAAGTCCTTTCCCCGAAGGAGATTATACAATGCAGAATCCGTACTGGACGGCTTACCGCAACATCCGTACTTCGGAACGCAAACGTTTCATCGTGTCGCTGGGCATGTCGTATCTCATCAAAGAATGGTCGAACTCTGAGAAGTGGGACATCGGCGTACGTTACCGCATAGACCGGACTGCACAAGAGTATAAAGACAAACGCTTTGTAGGTACGGTTGCTACCCTCATGGACGGAGGTACCAAGAACGGATTCTTCGGAATGAATACCGGATATGACATGCAGAATTATGTGGATGTCTTAACCAATCTGAATAAAAACATTGGCGAGGATTGGGGATTGGCTGTAAACCTCGGTGCGAGTCTCACTGACCAGCGGAACGATATGCTTTTCAATCAGGGACCGCTGCGCGACGACGGACTGCCCAACGTATTTAATGTGCAGAACATTGCACAGGGTGCTAAAAAAGCACAGTTCTATCAAGAAGGATGGAGAGAGCAAACGCAATCTATCTTCGGTAGTGTGGAAGTAAACTGGAAACGCTTGATTTACCTCACCGTTACGGGACGAAACGACTGGGCTTCGCAATTAGCCGGTTCAAATCACAAATCGTTTTTCTATCCTTCTGTGGGATTATCGGGGATATTGACCGACATGCTTTCATCGGAACTGAGAGACAAAATGTATAACTCGCTCTCGTTTGCCAAACTGCGACTGGCATACGCGCAAGTTGCTTCGCCTTTCCAACGCGGACTGACCATGCAGATGAATACTTTCAGCCAGAGCGACAAGAAATGGGTGAAGGAAGGATTTTATCCGCTGAAAGATTTGAAACCGGAACGTACCAACTCGTTTGAAGTGGGACTTTCAACCAAGTGGTTACGCAATATCATAAGCCTTGATGTGACTTATTATAAAACCAATACGAAGAACCAAACTATCCGGGCAGCTATGTCGGCATCATCAGGTTACAATTACACGTATGTACAAACGGGTAATGTGGAAAACCGTGGTGTAGAATTGGGCTTGGGAGCTACGGTAGACCTCTCGAAGAATTTCACATGGGATACGTATTTCACTTACGGATATAACAAGAATGAAATCAAAGAGCTGGTTAAAAACGTACGCAATCCGCAGAACCCCGAAGAGCCGTTGTTTAACAAAGACGAACTGCTGAAAGAGAGTTTCGGAAATGCGCAAATCATCTTGCGTCCGGGCGGAACATTGGGAGACATCTATGCCAAAACGGATTTTGTAAGAGACGTACACGGAAACATTGATGTATCGCAAGACCTGAAGCCGCGTAACGAATACCTCAAACTGGGTAGTCTGCTTCCGGATGCTACAATGGGCTGGAGAAACGATTTCCGCTTCAAACAGTTCAGCTTCGGATTTATGCTGTCGGCTCGCTTGGGCGGTATTGTCGTATCGGGCACACAGGCTGCGCTTGATTATTCGGGCGTATCAAAGGCTACTGCGGATGCACGCGACGCGGGAGGCATTACCGTGGCAGAGGGCATCGTGATACCGGCACAGAAATATTACCAGCTTCAGGGACGTCCGAAGGATTACTTGGCGCAATATTATACTTACAGTGCAACAAACGTGCGTCTGCGCGAAGCATATATCTCGTACAACATTCCGCGCAAATGGCTGGGCAATGTACTCGACCTGACTGTTTCGCTCACAGGGAAAAACCTCTGGATGCTGTATAACAAAGCTCCGTTCGACCCCGAAGCGGTATCGTCAACGGGTAACTACGCACAGGGCATTGATTACTTCATGATGCCGTCGTTGCGCAGTTTCGGATTCAGCGTAAAAGCCAAATTCTAAATCTAAAAAAAGAAAAATCAGATGAAGAAAATTATACTGACTGGAATTATCGGTTGTATGGCAATAAGCAGCTGTACGACGAATTTCGAAGAATATAACCGCGACCCCTACGGCGTAACCGATGAAGTGCTGGCGTCGGGAGGTATCGCAGAGAAGATAGCCAATAACTGTGGCGTGCTTACGGGCATCGTGATTCCGCTGCAAGAAAACCTTTACCAGTATGCCATCAGCTTGGGATGCGAATCCTTGTCGGGTTACATGGGACAGACTAAATTCAGTGATTTCGGGAAATTCAATTACAATGCGGGATTCATTGAATATCCGTTTACCGATGCCGAATCTTTGGTTAAAGTCATCAAGCAATATAATGCGCTGGCTCTTGAGACGAATGCCGACCGGGAGAATGCTTTCTACGCATGGGGAACCGTGCTGAAGGTTGCCATTCTGCATCGCCTTACCGACATGTACGGTCCTATCCCTTACGAATTTTCGGGAACAGAGGCACAAAAGCCGTATCAGACGCAGGAATACATCTACCGCAAAATGATAGAAGAACTGACGTGGGCTTCGCAGACTTTATCATCTGCCACGCTGACGAATGTAGAAAAAGCGGCATGGACCACGCAAGATGACGTTTACGGCGGAGACTTGAACAAATGGGCGAAGTTTGCCAACTCACTCAAGTTACGTCTTGCCATGCGTACTTCCGGTAAGTTGCCCAATGAAGCAAGGGCTTGGGCGGAAGAGGCTGTAAAAGCAGGGGTTATAGAAAACAATACCGACAATGCCACGAAACCCACGTCGGATAATCCGTTCTATAAGATGAGTGTCAACTGGGGAGATACGCGCTGCGGAGCAGACATCATTGCTTACATGACGGCGTATTCTGACCCGCGCTTGGAGGCTTACTTCGAACCTACCAGCCGTAGCGGACGGGATACGTACTTCGGATTGCGGTCGGGCGTGAATCTGCCTGCCAAAGAAGAACTGATTAGCGGAAACATCTACTGCTTGCCGAAGGTGGGCATGACCGACCCGGTGGTGTGGTTCACGGCTTCCGAAGTGGCTTTTCTCCGGGCGGAAGGTGCGCTTAAAGGCTGGAACATGGGCGGTAATGCCGAAACCTTCTACACGCAGGGCATCGAACTGTCGATGAACATGCATCAGGTAAATATAGGTAACTATCTGAGTAACCGGAACAAGCGGGGAGCGTTTACCGACAGCAAGTATGCCCAGTTTAACAACGCATCGTTTGCATCCGACATTACCGTGGCGTGGAGCGACAATCCTGCCGGACAGTTGGGGCAAATCATTACGCAAAAATACATTGCCATGTATCCTTACGGAAGTGCCGAGGCATGGGCTGAATGGCGGCGTACGGGATATCCCAACCTCCTGCCGGCTATCGACTATAACCACGAGGTGGCGAACATTCAGCGTAATGCCGACGGAGCCGATATGCGGGGATACCGGCGTTATCCGCTTCCGCAAGTAGAACATGACGTAAACGGTGCAAACGTTACACAGATTATCGCCGAAGATTTGGATGGTAATGACAGCCCGAATACCGATGTGTGGTGGGCGAGAAAATGAACCTGTTTAAACTGTTTCGCTGACTGAAAATTCTTTGCCGGAACGTACCGGAAAACGCTACCGTTAGCGTTACCCATCCCATGCGGATGCGTTGACCGGTTCTACCCATAGAACAGACCGGTTTTACCGCTTGCGTTTTTCCAAGTTCCGGGCAAAGAAGGAGACCGTTTGAACAAACGCTATAAAACCCAATGATACAACACTTTATATTTATGAAACATTTTATCTACATCATAGGAATAACAGGCTGCTTGACTGCTGCAAGCTGTACGGACATCGAACCGCTCGACATGCAGGTGGGCGGCGTTCCGCAAGACATGGAAACGATACAGGCTTTCAAAGCCTCCGAACATCCCCAAACGCTGGTATGGTTTAAAAACTGGAAGGCAGACGGAAATATGAACACATATCTTAATACCTTGCCCGACAGCGTGGACATGGTGGTAGTGGAACAAGGGTATGAAACGCTTTCACAGTTCCAAGCTACCGACCTCGAAACGGCGCAAACGGTAAAAAAGACCCGCGTACTGATTTTGGCGGAGCTTGACTCGTGGACTGCCGAATACAAAGAGAAAATTGAAGAAGCTGAAATAGAGGGAGAAAATAATGCCATCGAAGCTGCCGAAGCTGAAACTCCTTCGAGAGAGGCTACAAACGAAGAAATTGAAGCTGCCATCGAGGTTGAGCGCAGCAAGGTGAACAAAGAGTTTACCGAACGCTTCAACGCCTTGCCCGACCAACTGGAAAAGACGGTTGCGGAGCATAATTACGATGGAGTGAGCCTGCGCATCACTGCTGCCGACGATGCGTTCATCCGTGAGAGACTGAACGAAATCATCGCCCAGCTGGGAGGAAAATTCGGAAAGAAAGCGGGCAACAGACTTCTGGTTTTGGAAGGTGTGCCCGAATACTTTACCGCTTATTTCGAATGTTTCGATTACCTGATCAGCACCACGCTCAAGACCGACAAGCTGAGCTACGTACAGCAGGAATATGACAAGCTGAAGGTATATGCCGGATTTGATGCCGCCAAGATGTTAACGTATCTGTCGCTTGAAAACGACGGATGGAAAACTCCGTTCGCCGACCTGATTTCTTCGCAACCGCTGACTGCTCCCAAGAATCTGACGCTCGCTACTTGGCTGCCGGCTGGCGGAAAGGCTGTGGGAGGCATGGCTATCCGAGGAATCGAAACGGATTACGAACAGAATTACGAAACACTGAGAACTACGATACAATATCTTAACCTTAACAAATAATGGAAAGTATGAAAAACAGAATCATATATTTCGGATTACTTCTCTGCCTGATCGTTTTTGCAGGGTGTAAGGACGAATTCGGAAAAACATTGTTCGGACCGGAGGATACGGTGGCTCCCGAAAAGGTGACCGACCGCACACTGGTTTTCCTGAATACTACCGATGCCGAGAACATTGCAAACGGAACGGCTGTAACTGCCGACCCGGTAGATGTTATCTTCTCGGCTGTTCAGCCCGTTGGTCAGGTTAAGGAAATCAAGACTTCTGCCAAACTGACTAACGGCAAGAGCAAACGCGACCAAGTGTTTACGGTGAGCGTATTACAAGATAAAGCTGTTTTGCAGCAATACAAAGAAACAAACGGTTACCGGGTGAAATTCTTGCCTGCCGAGGCTTACCACGTGGCTACTAATCTCATCAATATTGAATACGATGCTACAATGGCGGTAAGCCAGAGTCTGGTGAAGATTATCAACAGCAGCAAACTGGATTTAGACCAAGATTATCTGCTCGCTTTGCAATTAAATACGGCAGAGGGTTTTACTCTTGACGATTCGAACCGCACGCTTTATCTTCACGTGAAACGGAAAGGTGGTTCGGGAGAAGCTCAGGGCGCAGCCGACTTACGTCCGATGGCAGGCGATGACGCACTGGATGCCGACGGTGTAGACTTGGGTATCAACCGGAATAACCTGTATTACCAAACCGAAGGCTATGCGTTCCAGAAACTGAATGCATGTACGCTCGAAGGATTGGTTTTCGTCGATTCGTTCAAGGCGGCAAGCGAACGCGGAGATGCTACGCTGGCGGGTATCTCGTCGGTATGGGGATATGAAGCCGGAAGCGACGCTCCGTTCCTGATGAGGTTTGGTGATGCGGGCGTAGACCCGAACAAACTGCAAGTGAAAGCAGGAGGTAAAACGCTGTTGGTGAATTACAGTTTCCGCGAAAAGACATGGTATCACATCGCACTGACTTACGACGGTACGAATATCCGCGTGTATGTCAACTCGCGCGAACGGGCTTCTATGGCACATACGGGAACGCTCGACTTGGCAGGCGCACAGTTTGTCATCGGACAGTCATTCAACCAGTGGCGCGGATTCAACGGCATGATGTCGGAAATCAGAATATGGAATACCGCACGCACCACAGCCCAACTGCGCGAAAATGCACTCGACGTGGTAGAGTATGAAAGCGAAAAGTCCGACTTGCTTGCTTACTGGAAATTGAATGGAGCCAAACCCGGTTCGGACAACAAGCAGATAGCCGACTTTACCGGAAACGGACACGACCTGACTGTGAAACGACAGGGAGCGGCATCGGCTGTTCAACCGAAAGTTGTGATAAACCAAGACATCGACATTAACCTCAAATAAAGACCGTATCATGAACTATATATCAATCATTAAAGCCGGCATGTTGGCTGCATTGGTCTGCCTTGCCGGATGTAAAGAAGAAACGCTGACCGCGGAAGTTCCCGTCCCCGGAACCGGAGGCGGAGAACTTACGGGAGAAACGCGCTTCGTATTGCCTCAGGAGGAAGGAGTGAACACACATGTATGGAAGGGAGAAGACCTTACGTTCGAGCTTCGCCGCGGAATGAATGACAAACGTGAGATTACCGCTGCTTTCGACACCGATGAGGAGACTCTGAACGCCCTTACAGCCAAATATGCCGAGTTAAAAGGCATAAATCTTTATAAATTGTTAAGCACGGAAAGTTACGAAGTGCCGCAAACGGTAACCCTTGCTCCGGACAAAGCATCGGTTTCAGTTCCCGTAAAGATTAAAGATGTAAAAGAAGGCACGTTCGTTCTTCCGCTGGTACTAAAGAACGGCGAACATGAAATCGGCGTACAGTTTGTTGAAGTGGTACGCCACCCGGAAGCTGATTTCAACATGAGCTGGCTCGACCGCACTCCGTCGGTAGAAGAACCGCGCTTTGTGGCTATCATTGAAACGGCCGAAAACGACATCCGTAACGTGGGCAACTATGTGCTTTATCCGAACGGGGAGGAACAGGCAGATACCCGCCGTCCACTGTTCGACATGACGGTTATTTTCTCTGCCAACATCAACTGGAACGGCATTCAAGGCAAACCCGAACTGTATTATAACGAAAGTGTACGCCGCATCCTTGATAACCGCGATGTATTTGTAAAACCGTTGCAAGACCGCGGAATCAAGGTGTTGCTCTCGCTTATGCCGAATCATCAGGCCATCGGCTTCTCAAACCTCGACATTACAGGCGAACGCAGTATGATTAAAGGACTTGCCCGCGACATTCAAGAGGCGGTTCAGACTTACGGACTCGATGGAGTGATGTTCGACGACGAGTATGCCAACTATCCCGAAACTCCGGAAGCTGAACAGCCGGGACGTCCGATGGTACAGATGGGAAGTTTCCATTTCCTGATAAAAGAGCTGAGAGACTTAATGCCTATCGTAGAAGGTCAGGCATGGAAAGACCGTCACAACTTGATTACGCTGTATAACACAGGGCCGTTCACCAACGGTGCCGGAAACGGATGGTGCCTGTTCGGAAACAAGTTCGACCTCATAAAAAAACATGCTGCAGGATGGGAAGACGAACGTTACGGAAATCCGATTGCCGAAGACAAAAAGGCGGTACGCGAGTGGGTAAAAGACCCTGCCAACCAAGCCGTGCTTGAAGAAATAGGCAAGATAGAAGTAGGCAGGCTGTTTGATTATGTATGGAATGCCAACTACCTGCGCGGCGATAACCACCAGTATTCGTTCAGTAGCGGCAGAACCAGTGATACTTGGATAGCAGGACTGTCGGGCGAAGATGCTGAGAAGAAATACGGTGTGGCTTCCTTTGAAATGAGTCTGGAAAACGATTACGGACGCATCCAGCACCAGACTCGCTTCTGGGAGCAGGGTGAAGGCAAGCGTAACGAGGCTTTGACCACCACCATCGGCAAGCAAAAAACCGGAAAACACCAGTCTATCATTTGCTTCAACCTGCAATACGTACCCGATACGTGGAAAGATGCACCTTACACGAATCTGTATCTGCAAGACTTCCCGCTGTTTATGAAACAGTTAGGAAACACTGCCAATCCTGTTGTGAAGTTTGAGGGAGTAAACTACGATACACTTCTTCCGGCTTATATGAAGTAAAAAACCTACCAACCTATCATACATAAGTATGAGTACAGCAAAGAGACCGCCCGTGCGATACGAAGCGGTCTCTTTTTTTGTAGTCTTTCACCGATATATTACCGTTAGCGAATCACAGCCTCATCGGGCCACGGAATCAGTTCTCCCGTTTGCTTGTACGACGGGCGCTGCGCATCACAGTCTTTCAGTGCGGCAGTCAACTCTTTTGCCAGCTGTTTTGCCAAATCGGGTTGCATCTTTATCAGATTGTTTTGTTCGCCTATGTCTTCACGAACATTGTAAAGACGCAGCTCGCGGTTTTCCCAAAAATACAAAAGGTGATAATCGCCTTTCAGAATGGCAGAATAAGCGCCGAATCCCTCTGCCGTATCCTGACTTTCACCCCAAAGGTTCGGGAAATGCCAGATGTTGGTACGGTCGCGTTTCAGTGTGGGGTCTTTTAATATGTCCACAAAACTCTTTCCGTCTACGTGTTGTACAGTTTGATATGACTTTGCCCCTGCCATTTCGAGAATAGTAGGAAAGAAATCTTCTATCATCACGCGGTTTTCGTTTACCGTTCCTCCTTTTACCACACCCGGCCATGATACAATCATCGGTTCATGTACGCCACCTTCGTATGCCGAACCTTTACCTCCACGAGCCGGATAGTTAGGGTCACGGTTCAGAATGCCTTGCCGGGGTCCTACGCTCTGCCCTCCGTTGTCGGACATGAAAATAAGAATGGTGTTGGCTGCCACTTCGGGACGTTCGCCCAAATAATCCAGTATATCTCCCAAACTCTTGTCCATACCTTCCACCAAAGCTGCATGATTGATTTCATTTTCATCCAGATTGGCTTTCAGTTGGGCATCGTACACACCGCTGCCGTCCGGCTGACGGTAATTCCCCGTAAAGCGTTTGTCGGGGTTATAAGGTGCATGAATGGCATAATGAGACATATACAGATAAAAAGGCTGACGATTGGCTATGGGCTTATTGAGAGCTTTTAAAGCCTCAATGGTAAGAGCTTCGGTCAGGAAAGTACCCTTGCTGTAATATTGTTCCAATCCGCTAACATGGAAAGCCCCAGAGCCAAATTCATTTTCGGCAAGATAGCTTCCGGGAGCTCCGTTGGCCCCACCCCCGATGTTCACGTCGAAACCAAAGCTCAAAGGATTTTCTCCAACCGTACCGCGCGCGCCAAAATGGGCTTTGCCACAATGTATGGTATAATAACCATTTTCTTGCAACAGACGGGGCAATGCCGTAATGGGCGTGGCATTTTTCAAATCGTGTTCACCGGCACGGTCAACGGGCTGTATGCCGTTGTAGTTCCAATCGGGCAACTGTAATACGTTGCTTTCGACATCGGTCTGCACGTCATACTCCAGCGTCCAGTTGGTTACCCGATGACGGGCTGCGTTCATGCCGCTCATCAGACTGCATCGCGAGGGTGATGAAATGGCACAAGCGTATGCCTGCGTAAACTTCACCCCCATCTGTGCCAAACGTTCCATATTGGGAGTATGATAACGCTCATTCAGCGGAGTTGGCTCTTCATAAAAAGGAACAGAGGTTTCCTGCCATCCCATATCATCTACTAAAAACAGAATGATATTAGGCTTATCTTGCGCCGAAACGTTCCCTAAAGCTGCCAGAAATGCTGCCGTAAACAAATGTCTTTTCTGTTTCATATTTCTGATTGTTTATATTAAAGTTATTATAATTCAGACTTATCCTGCATGTCGGGTCCCGATAAACGGAAAGCCACAGCAGGCGATAACAGTGTGGTTATTAAAACCAGTAACCACAGATTTCCAGTCATCGGATTATAAGCAGCCATCAGTTCCGGAAAAGCAATGCCCGAAACCTGCCCGCATACAAGTTCAAACAGGATGGTTAGAAACACCCAAAACAAACCTACGCGGTAACACATTCCACGACTAAGATTTTTTATGCGAGGCAAAAGTATCCATGTAAGAAAAAAGATGCAAACGCTCAGCAAGATTCCGCTTATCGGCAATGCCCAACGAGCGGTAAACATTGGAGTCAGCACGTATTCCCGCAATCCTCCGTTCAGAATAGCCACGGGGATAAAACAAACCCATATCAGAACCGATTTTAATAGAATCATCATTGCATAATAGATTGTGATAACATTACTCGTTTTGCCTAAACCAATCTACCGGCTGGTTACACATAGACTTTAATAAGCAGGCGATTCAACCATGGCCAACGTACGCGATACCATCGGCGACTGCTCGTCTGCCTGCCTCCGAAGCGTAGGATAAAATCGCGGAAACCATACTTCTTAAAAGGAAGTCCGGCATCCATAAACTCAAAGTGACCATACCCGTGGCGGCGGGCATAAGTCATGGCATTCCATACCGCCAACACACCGGGATATAACAAAGGATAGCTTTTACGCATCCCACCCGAAAACAGCAAATAAGCACTATCATCGGAAAACAGGCAAACCGCCCCTCCTATTATTTTATCCTTATAACGTATAAGGAATATTTTACCGGCTTCGCGCCGCAAAGGTTGTGAAAAAAGAGATAGGAAAAAGCCTATATCGGGTAAATATTGGTTGATCTTTGAGGAATAATACTTCTTCAGCATCGAGAAAAAAGCATAAACATCGTCGCTGGTCCGTGCTACATCCATAACTGCACCGTTTTTCAGTCCGCGCTGAATCTGACGCTTGCGCGAGGTACTCATCCATTTGTCCAGCGCGTGGTGATGAATCGAATTACGTACGCGCAACCAACGTATGGGAAAATAACCGTTCTGACGGAAATAACGATAACCGAACAAAGATTCTTCCAAATTGCGAAACTCTATGAGGAATGATTTTTCGCGATAAGTGGATGTAAGGTAAGTCAGCATTTCATTGAATATCTGTTCGCGACGGAAAGAGCTTTTGAAATATTCGCCCGTACCATAAACATACGTCTTTTTAAGCAATCCCGTTATATGAAAATAGCTGCGCGTAGTACAAAGCAATTTTCCAACAACCTTGTCTCCCTCGTATGCCACCAACAATACAGGCTGATAGCCGGATGTCTGCTCCAAAGCCTGAAACAAAGCGGTAGAATGGAAGACATTCGTTCCGGGTAAAGACGGAACGTCTTTTGCATGGTAATATGTCGTCAGACGGATATCCATATAGTGCAAATTTATAACTTTTTATTGAGCATTTAAAAGAGAAAGCCTATATTTGTGGAAGAAACAAGATTTTTGTGAATCTATTTATCAAAAAAAGAGTATGGCGACAAAGGCTATAAACAATAAAGATACATGTAGGGCGGCAGCTGTATTTCTGACCTTAACGGGTATTATTTACCTACTTGACCGCTGGATAGACTTTGCCGATTGCGGACTGGCGTGGGTAACGCAGAAAGACACGATGCTGCTTTATGCATCGGTGGTTTTCCTGTGGTTCAAATCAGACAAGTCTGTGGGTATCATCCTTGCCGGTATCTGGCTTATTCAGAACATCAATTTAGTAACAGAATTACTGGGACAAATGTCATCGTACCTTCTTCCTACAAGTCTGCTTGCCGTGGGTGTCATCCTCTATTTTATTTCCTCTAAATAGAAAAACCGATGAATGAAACAATTACTTCCATTGCGATTATAGGAGCCGGAAATGTAGCCACACATCTGGCTTTGGGACTTTCCGGCAAAGGCTTTACCATTCGGCAGGTATTCAGCCGTACCGAAGAGTCCGCCCGCGAACTGGCAACCAAGCTGAATTGTCCTTATACGAGTTCGCTGGAACAACTAACGCCAGATGCCGACCTGTATATCGTATCCATAAAAGATTCGGCATTAGAGTCTGTCATCCCACATATTACCCGCCGCAATCCGCAAGCCCTGTTCGTACACACGGCAGGAAGCATGTCGGCAGACGTTTGGAAAGAATATGCCAACCGCTACGGAGTAATTTATCCGATGCAAACATTCAGCAAACAGCGCACGATAGATTTTACAGATATCCCGGTTTTTATTGAGGCCAACAATGCTGACGATACCGACCGGCTGACGAGGCTGATGGAACAGTTGAGCCGGCACATTTACCATGTGTCTTCAGAACAACGGCGTTACCTGCATATCGCTGCCGTCTTTGCCTGCAACTTTACGAACCACATGTACGCCGTGTGCGAGCATCTGCTGAAAGCTCATGGACTACCTTTTGCAGCCATGCTCCCGCTTATCGACGAAACGGCCCGCAAAGTACATTTGCTCTCTCCCACGGAAGCACAAACCGGACCTGCCTGCCGATATGATGTAAACGTTATCGACCGACACCTGCAAATGCTGAACGGGGAACCCGAACTCGCTAAACTTTACGAGCTGATAAGCCAAAACATTCATGTATATAACGAAAGAAAAAGTAAACATTAATTACCGTATGATAGATTACGATTTAACCCGAATAAAAGCATTGTTTTTCGATGTAGACGGCGTGTTAAGTGCCGAAACCATTTTTCTCCATCCCGACGGCGAACCGATGCGGTCGGTCAACATCAAAGACGGATACGCACTTCAGCTCGCAGTTAAATGCGGACTGCATGTTGCCATCATTACCGGAGGCAAGACAGAAGCAGTAAGAAAACGTTACAAAGGATTAGGCATTACAGACGTGTATTTAGGAGCAGCCGTCAAAACCAACGAATACAATGAGCTGCTGCAAAAATACAACCTCAAGCCGGAAGAAGTGCTTTACATGGGCGATGATATTCCCGATTATGAGGTTCTTTCCCTCGTGGGACTTCCTTGCTGCCCTGCTGACGCGGCTCCCGAAATAAAATCAATCTGCAAATACATATCCCACCGAAAGGGAGGGTACGGATGCGGACGTGATGTGATAGAGCAGGTGCTTCGCGCTCAAGGCAAATGGATGTCTCATGAAAAGGCTTTCGGCTGGTAATAATCCCCCCAAAAAAACGCTACCGTTAGTGTTACTCATCCTATGCGGTAGCGTTTACTGGTTCTACCCATAGAACTGATCGGTTCTACCGCAAGCGTTTTTCAAGCCTCCAAACAGATTCGAAACAAGCTCGCTACAAACTTAAACTTCCTCATCACAAAAGAATATAAAACAATGATACTTAACAACTTATCGAAATACAAAATCAAATTAGCATCCAACTCCCCCCGCCGTCGGGAGCTTTTATCGGGATTAGGCATTGACTACGAAGTAAAAATCCTGCCGGGAATCGACGAAACCTATCCTGACACCTTACAAGGTGAAGAAATACCGGTTTACATAGCCCGTAAAAAAGCGGATGCCTACCGTCCGGCGATGGGAAAAGACGAACTCATCATAACCGCCGACACAATAGTATATATCAATGGAAAGGTTTTAGGGAAACCACGTGATGAAGCAGACGCCCGTTACATGCTCCGCCAACTGTCAGGTTCTTCCCATCAAGTCATAACCGGAGTATGTATTACCACCTGTGAATTTCAAAAAACATTCTCCGCCACTACAGAAGTAACATTTGACAACCTGACCAATGAAGAAATAGATTTTTACATCGAAAGATATCATCCCATGGATAAAGCAGGCTCATACGGCATTCAAGAATGGATAGGATTTATCGGTGTATCCGGAATACACGGTTCCTACTTCAACGTTATGGGTCTTCCGGTACAGCGTTTGTATCAGGAACTCAAGAAGATACGGTGAGAGATAGATATACATCGGTTTCCCGTAAAATAACATATTAAACTTTGTTCGCTATAAATCAGGACATGATGTAACAGATAATACGCGAAAAGTAGCAGACACAGATATGATCGGAACGAATCAGGAAAAGGAAATAAACAAAAGGTTAGACCGCCTGAACACGATAGACAAGATATTGGCAGAACTTGAAAAGAAAAAGTAAGAAAAACAGTTCCCTCCCTTGATACGGGAGGAATTAAAAACATACGATTATGGCATTACGCGAAGAATTATTATCATTGAAACCGATGCTGGGGACGGATGCACCGGAATTTTACGACAAAGTGAAGTCCATAGCCGCACGTTACACCTCGGAAGAAGATAAAAAGGAAATAGCCGATTTCATAGCCGGGCGGCTTGAAGAGGCAGACCGCAAAATCGACCGTCTGGAGGAAAACGCCATCAAGCTACAAATGCAGGAAGTGGCAGACATCATTTCGCTTTCATACCTCGCCAAACGGTATTTCAACAAAAGCCGTTCATGGCTGTATCAGCGGATGAACGGAAACATCGTAAACGGCAAACCCGCCCGTTTTACTTCCGATGAACTGGCAACTCTGAACAGGGCATTAAAAGACATTTCCGAGAAATTAGGCTCGCTTAGCGTTTCATATTGACGCTTTGTTATTTGACACCGTCCCCGCAGCATGAGCCGCCTGCGGGGATTTTTTAGGTTCACCACTGCCACAAGCTCCAGTTCACTATTATGGGTCTTCCGGTACAGCGTTTGTATCAGGAACTCAAGAAGATACGGTGAGATACGATGCGAAAAACGGAATTCTTGTGGTATAAATAAAGAAACAGAAACAAAAGAAAAAGAAAAAAAAGAATTAAAATTATTTTGACCAAAATAAAACAAATACTATCTTTGAACTCGCGGTTACGTCTGACATTAACTTATAGATTATTTCCTCTCTCTAAGGATAACGTTTGATAAAACCCGCAAAATTAATCGGATATTTAATTATCTTCTAACTATTTGTAATGAAGAAAAAATCAAAATCAAAATTACCGAAAAAGATATTGGTAAAATACACGAAAAAAGGAAACTCTGAGGCCAGCAAACCAAGTTGTTATGATTATGAAACAATTCTTTCTTCCGAAGAATTGTTCTCCATACTAAATTTCAGAGAAAATCAGAGTTCTAATATAGGCATGGCAAGACCTGCTTGTGTAAAACGTATTACCGCTACTTGTGTAAAAATCTCATTAACACAGATTACGCAAAACTCAGTTCATTTATCAACAGAATCGAAAACAGACAAAGAGAACAACGAAAAAGACACTGAAAAAGACAAGTAATTTCAACTTCAAGAAATCCGGTGCAGCTTCCGGAAACAATCAGCACATTCAAGTTGCACCTCAAACAAAGAAAAGAGAACACAACAGTGAAGAAAGTCTAAAGATTTTCTTCACTGTTGTGTTATATACAGACCAACAAAATAGCCTGCGAAAATTTTCACAAATCCACAATAAAAATGAAAGGCTAATTAACACGATTCCGAGGAAAGATTTTCTATAAAAAGTTTCGTATTTCAACACAATTTTGCTTTCTTTGTCTGCAAGTAAAAAAAAGAGCTTTAAACTTAATATCCATAAAAAACTATTTTATTATGAAGATTTCTCACATCGAACATTTGGGCATTGCAGTAAAAAGCATCGAAGAAGCCCTGCCTTATTATGAAAACGTTCTTGGACTAAAATGTTATAACATAGAAACGGTGGAAGACCAGAAAGTGAAAACGGCATTCTTAAAATGCGGTGAAACCAAAATAGAACTGCTCGAACCTACGGGAGCAGACAGCACTATCGCCAAATTTATAGAGAACCGTGGCATGGGAGTACACCATGTGGCTTTCGCTATCGAAGATGGGGTAGCCAACGCTTTGGCTGAAGCCGAAACTGCCGGTATCCGACTGATAGATAAAGCACCGCGTAAAGGAGCTGAAAACTTAAACATTGCATTTTTACATCCCAAATCAACAATGGGTGTACTGACCGAACTCTGTGAAAAATAATTAAGCAAGTGCATGGAAAGCTGTCTTTTACGGTTTTTACTGACATCTTTTCGTGCTTTGATTTAATACATTACCAATTCATTTAAAAGACTAATACCATGAGCAAACAACTTGAAAAAGTAAAAGAGCTGATAGACCTGCGCACCCAAGCACGTATGGGCGGAGGTGAAAAAGCAATCGAAAAGCAACACGCAAAAGGAAAATATACAGCCCGCGAACGCATCTCCATGCTTTTAGACGAAGGAAGTTTCGAAGAAATGGACATGTTTGTACAGCATCGGTGTACTAACTTCGGCATGGACAAAAAGCATTATTTAGGAGATGGTGTAGTAACGGGATACGGTACGATAGAAGGACGTCTTGTGTATGTCTTTGCACAAGATTTTACGGTTTCGGCCGGCTCACTGTCGGAAACAATGTCAATGAAGATTTGTAAAGTAATGGATATGGCTATGAAAATGGGAGCGCCTTGCATCGGATTGAACGATTCGGGAGGTGCACGTATCCAAGAAGGCATTAATGCACTTGCAGGTTATGCTGAAATCTTCCAACGCAATATCATGGCTTCGGGAGTAATTCCGCAAATTTCAGGAATCTTTGGTCCGTGTGCCGGAGGTGCGGTTTACTCACCTGCTCTAACCGACTTTACGCTGATGATAGAAGGAACTTCTTACATGTTTCTTACAGGACCGAAAGTTGTAAAAACGGTTACAGGCGAAGATGTTTCTCAAGAAGATTTAGGCGGAGCCAGTGTACACTCTACACGCTCAGGAGTTACTCACTTCACTGCTTCAACTGAAGAAGAGGGACTTACACTTATCCGTAAACTATTAAGCTACATTCCACAAAACAACCTCGAAGAGCCTCCATACATTGACTGTACAGACCCCATCGACAGATTAGAAGATTCGTTGAATGAAATCGTACCCGACAGCCCGAATAAGGCTTATGATATGTATGAAGTAATCGGAGCCATAGTAGATAACGGTGAATTCTTAGAGGTACAACGAGATTATGCTAAGAATATCATTGTAGGATTTGCCCGCTTTAACGGACAGTCAGTAGGTATTGTAGCTAATCAACCTAAAGTATTGGCTGGTGTACTTGATTGTAATTCATCACGTAAAGGCGCACGCTTCGTACGGTTCTGCGATGCATTCAATATTCCAATCGTATCATTAGTAGATGTTCCGGGATTCCTTCCGGGTACAGGACAAGAATATAACGCCGTAATCTTAAACGGAGCCAAATTGTTATATGCCTACGGAGAAGCTACCGTACCTAAAGTAACCATAACCTTACGTAAATCGTACGGCGGTTCTCACATTGTGATGAGTTGCAAACAGTTGCGAGGCGACATGAATTACGCATGGCCAACAGCCGAAATAGCTGTCATGGGAGGAGCCGGAGCCGTAGAAGTCCTTTATGCTCGCGAGGCCAAAGAAGCTGCCGACCCCAAAGCTCTTATGGCCGAAAAAGAAGCCGAATACACGAAATTGTTTGCTAACCCATATAATGCAGCTAAATACGGTTACATTGATGATGTAATAGAACCGCGCAATACACGCTTCCGTATCATACGCGCATTACAACAGTTGCAGACTAAAAAACTGACGAACCCTGCAAAGAAGCATGGAAATATTCCTTTGTAATATTAATCTTTAAATTCAGTTTCTATGAACAAGCCTTTAATCGGAATATTTTTCATATCCATTTTGCTGGCAGCGTTTAGTTCGTGTACCACTCCCGAAGGGAAAACCAAAATAGTAATCAATGAGGTTTTAATTGATAATGAAAGCAACTTCGAGGACGATTACGGCGTACACAGCGGATGGGTTGAAATATTCAATACCTCTTACAATAGTGTTAATCTGGCAGGATGTTACCTGAAAGTTAGCAGCGAACCGGGAGATACGGTTTCTTATTTTATACCGAAAGGCGATGTGCTAACAGCCATCAGCCCGCGCCAACATGCTCTTTTTTGGGCAGACGGCACTCCACGCAGAGGAACGTTCCACACCAACTTTGTGTTAAGCAAAACAAATGATAACTGGGTAGGACTTTATGATTCCGGCAGAAATTTACTCGACCAAATAGTAGTACCTGCCGGCATTTTGAAAACAGACCAGTCTTATGCACGAGTAAGCGATGGTTCAAACGAATGGGAGGTCAAAGACGACAGCGAAACCAAATATGTTACGCCCAGTACGAACAACCAAACGCTGGAAGGAAACCCGAAGATGGATAAGTTTGAACAACATGACTCTGTGGGTATCGGTATGACGATAACTGCAATGTGCGTAGTGTTCACCGGTCTTATCCTACTTTACCTCTGCTTCAAGTTAGTCGGCAAAATTGCTATCAAGCTGCGCAAACGCAACGCCATGATAGCACATAACATTACCGATAAACAGGAAGCTAAAGACCGCAAGTTCGGAGAAACTCCGGGCGACGTAATTGCTGCCATATCTATGGCGTTACACGAAGCTCAGGGAGCCGACCACGATGTGGAAGAAACCATTCTTACCATCAGCCGCGTAAAGAGAAGCTACTCTCCGTGGAGTTCGAAGATTTATACCTTACGCGAAAATCCTCATAAGAAATAACCCGCTAACGATTAATAACCATGAAAGAATATAGATACAAAATCAACGGAAATCTTTACAAGGTAACCGTAGGAGATATTGAAGACAACAATGTACACGTAGAAGTCAACGGAACAGCATACACCGTAGAGTTAGAAAAGAAATCTTCTCCTAAAATAAAACCGGTGGTACGTACGGCTTCTACCAGCCCGGCTACACCGCCTCCCGCTGTGACCCGTCCTACACTGGCAAGTAGCAAATCGGGACTGAAATCTCCGCTACCGGGAGTAATCCTCGAAATTAAAGTAAAAGAAGGTGATACCGTAAAACGTGGACAAACCCTGATTGTGCTCGAAGCCATGAAAATGGAAAACGACATCAAGGCAGACCGAGACGGCAAAGTTACCGCTATCAAAGTCAACAAAGGAGATTCTATTCTTGAAGGTACAGACCTTATAATCATTGAATAACTATGGGAGAATTTGTTAATTTCTTACAGAATAACTTGGCGGATTTCTGGACATATACCGGATTTCATAATGCAACTTACCAACATTTTATCATGATTGGTGTCGGTATATTCTTCATTTATCTTGCCGTGGCTAAAGAATTCGAGCCAATGTTATTGATACCTATCGGATTCGGTATGCTGGTAGGAAACATTCCATTCAATATGGAAGCGGGATTACAAGTAGGTATTTACGAACAAGGCTCAGTGTTAAACATCCTATATCAAGGTGTAACGTCGGGATGGTATCCGCCCCTTATCTTCCTCGGTATCGGGGCGATGACGGACTTCTCGGCATTGATTTCTAATCCCAAACTGATGCTTATTGGTGCAGCAGCCCAGTTCGGTATCTTCGGTGCATACATGATTGCGCTTGAGTTGGGTTTCGACCCCATGCAGGCAGCCGCTATCGGTATCATCGGTGGTGCAGACGGCCCGACGGCTATCTTCCTTTCATCCAAACTGGCTCCTAACCTGATGGGTGCGATTGCGGTATCTGCCTATTCATACATGGCACTCGTACCGGTTATCCAGCCACCTATCATGCGCTTGCTGACCACGAAGAAAGAACGTGTTATCCACATGAAAGCTCCGCGTGCCGTATCGCATACCGAAAAGGTAATGTTCCCCATCATCGGTTTGCTGCTTACGTGCTTCCTCGTTCCTTCCGGTTTGCCGCTGTTAGGTATGTTGTTCTTCGGAAACTTGCTGAAAGAAAGCGGAGTAACCCGCCGTTTGGCAGAAACAGCACGCGGTCCGCTAATCGACACCATCACCATCTTGTTGGGATTGACAGTAGGTGCATCCACACAAGCATCCGAATTCCTTACCGTTAATTCTATCTTAATATTTGTATTGGGAGCATTGTCTTTCGTCATTGCTACGGCATCGGGTGTATTGTTCGTCAAAATCTTTAACCTGATACTGAGCAAAGACAATAAGATTAACCCGCTGATTGGTAACGCCGGTGTATCTGCCGTACCCGATTCAGCCCGTATTTCTCAAATCATCGGATTGGAATACGACCCTACCAACTATCTGCTGATGCACGCCATGGGTCCGAACGTAGCCGGAGTGATCGGTTCGGCTGTAGCTGCCGGTATCTTGTTGGGCTTCCTTGTATGATGAAGTAAAAATACTAAAATCATAAAACAGCCGGGGCTTGAGTGGTAAAATCATTCAAGCCCCGTTTTTGTATCCATCAATTCCGCCAAACTCAGCCTTGCATCCTCCCCAAAAACACTACCGTTAGTATTACTAATCGCATACGGATAAGTTACTCCATTCTATTCGGAAGACCACTTCACCCATGCGGTAGGAATTTTTCCGGAATAAAACCGGATAAAATTAAACAAATCCGGTCAGAATAACTTTTCATTTTACCCCGTTTTCTTGATTTATATCATGAAAAACCTGCAAATCCATACATTTTTTATGCTTCATACTCGGAAAAGAATACAAACATTATAACTTTGCCCATGCAAAACAACTAACTTAACAAGAATATGACAGCAAAAAAAACTGTAAAGTATTACATCCCTCAGAAGGGAGTATACTTATACGCCTACACTCAGAATGGAAAAACAGAAATGATTGTATTAAACAGCACTGACAGCGAACAAGTGTTATCTGCCGAACATTACAACGTGCTGACTAAAGACTCTAAATCAGGAAAAGAAATTGCAAGCGGAAAGAAAATCGACTTCTCTCAAAATTTAGTGCTATCGGCACGTAAATCATTAAGTATAGAATTTTAAGAACTCTAAGACATTTATGTCGATATTATAAAAGCGCAATGTTTTGAAGTATAACACTTCGAATATTGCGCTTTTGTATTAATATCCAATAAGCCATACGCCTATCATCATCTTCTTACTCCGAAAAATCCAACGTAAGCTGACGTTCGTCTATTACTTTTTTCGGCTTCGGCAACAGCAGTTTTCTAACAGCGGTGCTGCCGAGTTCATGAATCGTTTTTTCGGGCAATTCGTTACACGTTATAAAATATTGGGCTTTCTTGATTACGGCACCCATTTTCTTTAACTCATAAAAGCCGATGCGAGAGAAACGACGAGATGCGACAATAAGCTTTGCCGAACGAGTGCCTATGCCCGGAACACGCAACAGAACTTCGTAATCGGCCGTGTTGATATTCACAGGAAAAAACTCCGGATGGCGAAGCGCCCACGAAAGTTTGGGGTCAATTTCCAAATCCAAGTCGGGAACGTCGTCGTTCACCAGTTCATCTACTTTGAACTGATAGTAACGCAGCAACCAGTCGGCTTGATAGAGACGGTTCTCACGCACTAAAGGAGGCTGTTTCAAGGCAGGAAGCCGCTTGTCGTAAGTGTTCACTGAAATGTAGCCGGAGTAATAGACACGCTTCATTGTAGGGTGCTGATAGAGCGATGACGAAACGTTTAATATGTCTTTGTCTGTTTCGGAGGTTGCACCCACTATCATCTGTGTGCTTTGACCTGCAGGGGCAAAGCGGGGAGCATAACGATACTTTTTCCGCTCTTCGGAACTCTCCAGAATGCCCTGTTGGATGTAACGCATGGGCTGATACACACTCCGATGGTCTTTTTCCGGAGCAAGGCGTTTTAAGTTTTCTTCCGTAGGAATCTCCAGATTCACACTAAGGCGGTCGGCATAACGCCCGGCTTCGCGCACCAGTTCTTCGCTTGCTCCGGGAATACTTTTCAGATGGATATATCCGTTGAAACGGTGTACCTCGCGCAGGTCTTTCGCCACACGCACGAGGCGTTCCATCGTATAATCGGGGTTACGCACCACTCCCGAACTAAGAAACAGTCCTTCGATATAATTTCTACGATAAAACTCAATGGTCAGTTCCACCAACTCCGATACCGAAAGCGTGGCACGCGGAATGTCGTTGCCGATGCGGTTGATGCAGTACGCACAATCGTAAATGCAGTAATTCGTCAGCATGATTTTAAGCAGAGAGATACACCTCCCGTCCTCCGAAAAGCTGTGGCAAATCCCCCACCCGCTCACCGTGTTACCCAGTCCGCCTTTGATGTTCCGGCGAGACGTGCCGCTCGATGCGCAAGAGACATCGTACTTTGCCGATTCTGCCAGCACCTTTAATTTATGGATTACCTGCTCGTTCATGCGAAAACTTTTATCACAAACAAAGTTAGTTACTCTGACTGAACCATGCAACGACTTTATGAAATTTATCGTACCTTTGCACGTCAAATAAAAACAAACCGATTCTGCTATATGTGGTTACTACTTGCTTTCTGCTCGGCAGCGTTGCTGGGCTTTTATGATGTTTTCAAAAAAAAATCGCTGGCAAATAATGCCGTATTACCCGTTTTGGGACTGAATACGCTGTTTTCAAGCCTGATATTTCTACCGTTTATTCTTATTTCTTACCTCAAACCGGAATGGCTGGCGCAGACACTTTTTTTCGTTCCGCGCGCAGGATGGGAAGTGCATAAGTTTATCATACTCAAGTCGCTAATCGTGTTGTCGTCGTGGACGTTTGGATATTTCGGCATGAAGCACCTGCCCCTTACCATCGTAGGTCCGATTAACGCCACCCGTCCGGTGATGACGCTGGTAGGCGCACTGCTTATTTTCGGAGAGCGACTGAACGTGTATCAGTGGATAGGCGTACTGCTTGCCATCGTTTCGTTTTTCATGCTGAGCCGATCGGGGAAAAAAGAGGGCATCGACTTTCAGCATAACAAATGGATATGGTTTGTGGTACTTGCTGCCGTATTGGGAGCTGTGAGCGGACTGTACGACAAATACCTCATGAAGCAATTCAATAACATGGTGGTACAGTCGTGGTACAACATTTACCAACTGTTTCTGATGGGCGGCGTGCTGATGTTCCTCTGGCTGCCGCGCCGTAAAACCACCACACCTTTCCGTTGGGACTGGTGTATTATCCTGATTTCCGTATTCCTATCAGCTGCCGACTTTGTTTACTTTTACGCACTGAGCATGGACGGCTCGATGATTTCCATCGTGTCAATGGTACGCAGAGGAAGCGTAATTGTTTCTTTCCTGTTTGGCGCAATGGTATTCCGCGAAAAGAATCTCAAGAGCAAAGCCATCGACCTCGTGCTGGTACTTATCGGGATGGTTTTCCTTTATTTGGGCAACGTGTTGGGCTGACGTGTTTCGCACACTCGGCACACGTCCCTTTCACGATGTAATTTACTTTCCGCGCGATGAATCCTTCGGGGATGTCAACGTGAGGAATGAGGTCTTGATCCAAGCAATAGGTTTTTCCGCAACACTCGCAGTAGAAATGGCAGTGTTCTTCTTCGTTGGTGCAATGTCCGTGGTTATGACAGAGGCAGTATTTCAACGAACCGCTTCCGTCGTCTACACTATGAATAAGCCGGTGTTCGTGAAAAAGTGTCAAAGTACGGAAAATAACAGACTTGTCAATGCTCTGCAACTGTGCCTCCAGACTGCCCAAACTGAATGTATCCTTCGTTCCGGCTATGGCTTCATAGATTAAAAGACGGGTAGATGTAGGGCGTATTCCCGTCTCTTCCAATATAGAACTATAGTCTTGCGCTTTTTTCATGTTTCTTTGTCAATTATGCCTTTATTCCAACTATAAAGTTACGGGCATAAAAATAAAAAAACATGCTTACATTTTAAACAAAATATAAGCATGTTTTCTAAGAGCCTGTCGTTTAAATTTTCCAATAAGTTGTTTTTATCAAGTAATTTTATTTCCGGCTCAATGTTATTACTGTTGTTCCTTCCCCGTCGACCAGAAGCATTGTTCCGTTTTCATCCAAACTGAAACTGCGAACTTTATCCAAAGCCCCCAATACTTGACGCTCAATATCCATATCCGGACAAGACATCATCGTAGAAATCATTTGAGTGAAACGTAAAGAAGAGGCTTTATCTGCTTCTTGCTCAAATCCACCATTAATAACATTGCAACCCGCATTTCCGTGAACCCGCTTTTCGGCTACATTAAAAGCGAGAAAAGGAGCTTTCTCCATTCCGCCCAATTCAAAATTATATACCGAAACGATATTCCATTCACCTTCCAAGTCTTTCACCGAAACTTCCGGCTGCAAACGTTTTTCCAGCTTCATAATCTGCTTACCTTCAGAATCATTCAATGACAATCCGCTTTTTGTTTCCTCGTATCCTGCTACTTTATCAAGTGCTTCTACCACTTTGCGTTCGGTTTCCATATCAGGACACATCATACGTGTTGTTGCCACGGAAGCGAAATGGATTTTTCCGGGTTGGATGGAATCAAAATCCAGACTGCCCATCATGCGGTTACATCCCGCATTTCCGTAAATTCGTTTTTCTTTCATGTCCATTCCCAGATAGGGAAGGTTTTCTGCCGTTATTTTTTCACCATTAACTTCTACGATGTTCCACTCTCCTGCCAAATCGACAGACGAAATAGCTTTGCTACCTGTTCCGCAACTGTTCATCATCAGCAAAACGCCGCCTGCAACCACACTTAACATTTTCTTATTTACCATAAATTTCCAATTTAATATTCTCTGGTACAAAAATACAGAGATATTCCGAATACTGCATCCTATTTTAATTTTTTACTTAAACATGGAACTATTTTAACCTATTTGAGAGAGCAGACGGCGTAATAAACCACTACCGAATGGTTACAGGAAAACTGTCAGAAAAAAATCCCCGCCATCCATCGCGCAAATACAGGCAACGGATAACGGGGATCTAACTAAAGCAACTATTCTTGTTTATTCTGTATAGCGTTCAATCGTTTGTTCACGGTCGGGACCTACAGAAACAATCTTAATGGGCGCACCAAGTTGTTCCTCCAAGAATGAGATATAAGCATTAAACTCTTCGGGGAATTCATCTTCGCTGGTCATGTGAGTCATGTCTGTCTTCCATCCGGGCATTTCCACATAAACAGGTTCCACACCTTCGGAAATATCATAGGGGAAATAATCGATTTCCTCTCCGTTTACCTTGTATGCCACACATGCTTTTATCGTATCGAAGCCATCAAGCACATCGCTCTTCATCAGGATAAGCTGGGTTACGCCGTTTACCATGATGGAATAACGCAAGGCAACCAAGTCTACCCATCCGCAGCGACGTTCACGTCCGGTAACAGCTCCGTATTCATGTCCTAAATCGCGAATGGTTTTGCCGGTTTCATCAAATAATTCAGTAGGGAACGGACCTGCTCCTACACGTGTGCAATAAGCCTTCATGATGCCATACACCTCTCCTATTTTATTCGGAGCAATACCCAAACCGGTACATGCACCTGCACAAACGGTATTAGAAGAAGTAACAAACGGATAAGAACCGAAATCAACATCGAGCATTGTTCCTTGAGCACCCTCACACAATACGCTTTTTCCTTCTTTCAGCAGATTGTTTACTTCATGTTCGCTATCTACCAAATGGAACTGACGCAGGTATTCAATACCTTCCAGCCATGTCTTTTCCAAATCGGTAACATCGTATTCGTAATTCAAGCTCTTCAAAATCTTTTCATGACGGGCCTTTGCAGCAGCATATTTTGCTTCAAAATCATGAAGGATATCGCCTACACGCAAACCGTTACGACTAACCTTATCCGTGTAAGTAGGACCAATACCCTTACCCGTAGTACCTACTTTGGCATCGCCTTTAGCAGCCTCATAAGCTGCATCCAAAATACGGTGAGTAGGCAAGATAAGATGAGCTTTCTTTGATATATGCAAACGTTCTTTCAACGGATGTCCGCTGGCTTCCAATGCTTCGGCCTCAGCTTTAAACAAAGCGGGGTCAAGCACAACACCGTTTCCTATTATATTTATTTTATCACCCTGAAATATTCCTGAAGGAATAGAACGGAGTACATACTTCTGACCTTCGAACTCAAGAGTATGGCCTGCATTCGGTCCGCCCTGAAAACGAGCTACTACATCATAACGGGGAGTCAATACATCGACAACTTTACCCTTGCCTTCATCGCCCCACTGCAAACCTAATAAAACATCTACTTTCATGATAATTTTTCTATTTTAGTTTGTTTTTTCTACGTTTTCCTCCCATACATTTGCTGCATAACCCATAAATGTATAACGAATAGTGAGAAGCATGAAAATTTTTCAATTTCGTTTGTGCTATGGCTTGCTTCAAATTTTCATCTTCAAACTCCGTCACTTTCCCACAGCCTGTACAAATCAGATGATGATGGGTTTCATTCTTATACGAACGTTCATACTGAGATGTATTTCCAAACTGGTGTTTAATAATCAGTCCGGCATCAATCAGCAATATGATAGTATTATAAAGAGTGGCACGGCTTACACGGAATTTTTCTTTTTCCGCCATGTAACTATACAGCATGTCTATATCGAAATGTCCCTTTATCGAATAAATCGTATCCAATATAGCATAACGTTCGGGCGTTTTTCGATGTCCGTTTTTTTGCAGATACTCCGTTAGTATCTGTTTCACCGTTTCTTTTACATTCTCTTCCATGCCATTATCGTTCAACGTCCAAAGATAACCTTTTTTGTGTAATTTAGAAAGATTGCAAACAATATTCTATCTCATTTTTTATTTCATCGGCTAAGGCACATACATCCGGCTTATCCGATTTACACAAAAGTCCTAACGGGCGGCTTATCTTTTTCCAATTATTTTTCGAACGTGTTCCATACTTACGCAAGGCGGTTGCCGCAGCTTTTCGCACTTGTAATGAGTCACTTTCCAACCCGGTAAAGGCTTGGTCGAAAAACTCGGCTTCTGCCCGGTCATCCAACTGCAAGCCTTGCATAATCAAACGTGCCGTCAATAAGAAACCGCATACCTGAAAATACTCACGCTCGTCTGCCATCCACGGGAAAATCACTTCGGAAGCATACGGCAGGTGTTGGAAAAGATTCATTACCGTATATTCTGCCAATTCCGGATAATGAATGTCTTCAATCCATATTTCAGCGATGTCCTGATAAAAGGAGTCAACCGGCTGGAGCAGTCCCGCCATGATTTTACATTCGCGAATATTTTCTTTCCAAAGAGCCTGTGCCAAATCATGATTCGGTTCGTATTCCGCCGCAATTTCCTTGATACGGGGATATTCGATTCCGAAATTCAATTTATAGTCCATCCCTTTGTCTCGCATACTTTGCGAAATCATGCCGTTCATATAAAGCCGGAACTTTGATTTTATTTCTTTAAGAGTTTCATGCATAAGTAAATCCGATTTACATAATAAAGATACTTGCTTCGGCGGCTACAGATTTGAGTAGTCCCGACTATACCGCAACATCTGCTCGGCATAGCCCTCTGCATAACTAATCTTTACGTCTATGATATTTCCCTTGCCGTCGGTTTCCGGCGTATATACCGGATTGACAAAGCCCTTATAAGGAGCAAGATGTAAAGCGCGATAGCGTTCCAACACTTCGGTATGGAGTTTCGCGTCTACTTTTACGGCATAGGTTTCAACCAAGCGGCGAGCTGCCTCATAATCTCCTTCGCTCTTAATCCGTTGGATTTCTGCCAACAGTTGTCCGAACAGTCCGCGGAGTTTTACATAATCATTGATACGTACGTAAGTTTTCCCGTCGCGTTTCACCCACTCCACTACCCGGTCGGCAAGTCCGTGCTCCAAGCTCCAGCGTGCTATCAACTGCCGATTACGCATGTGGGCTTCCTCCACCGTACATCCCGGCTCGATACGTACCAGTTGAGTCATCAGACCATTCATCATATACGCATAATATTCCGCTTTATAGGCTTCCGAGTCAGGGGTCAGTCCGAGTTCCACCATTTTTTCATCAGGCAGGTAATAAAGTCCGAACAAATCGGCACGAGCTTCTTCGATTGTTGCCCCGTATGCCTTCAGCGCATCGGGGTCGACACCGGGTAATAATTTTCCGGAGCCGTGTCCCAAGCATTCATGAAGGTCGGTATGCAAATCATCGGTCAGGTCGGCATACTTATTCAATAATGCTCTTTCCGCATCACTGTACACGAATTCTTCGCGGAAGCCATTGCCTCGTGCCGCCTGATTATAGGCAGCAGTCAGATTACCAATGGTTACCGACTTTGAGCCGTGTACGCTTCGAATCCAGTTCGAGTTCGGCAGATTAATGCCGATAGCGGTACTCGGATACAAATCGCCCGCCAGTATGGCAGCAGTTATCACCTTTGCCGAAACACCTTTCACCGTTTCTTTTTTAAAGCGAGTATCTACTGGCGAATGGTCTTCAAACCACTGGGCGTTGTTACTGATGGTTTCAGTACGCCGGGTAGCCTCCATGTCTTTGAAGTTCACGATTGACTCCCAACTGGCTTTCATGCCCAACGGGTCGCCATAACTTTCGATAAAGCCATTCACGAAGTCTACCATTGAGTCTGTATCCTTCAGCCACGCGATGGAATAAGCATCAAAAATTTTCAGGTCTCCGGTGTGATAGAAATCGATCAACAGGCGGATGACTTGCCGCTGTGCATCGTTTTCCGCTACATCTTCCGCCTTTTCCAGCCATCCTACTATCTTACGCAGAGCGGCATCATACATGCCCCCTATTTTCCAGACTTGCTCTTTCACCGTTCCGTTTTCTTTCACCAGCCGGCTGTTCATGCCGTACATTACGGGTTGCTCATCGTCAGGAGCTTTCAGAGCCGCATAAAAGTCTTCCGCCTCTTTTTGGGTTACTCCCTCATAATAGTTTGCAGCCGAGGTTAAAACCAAATCTTCTCCGTCGGCTTGATTTACCCGCTTTGGCATCACGGAAGGATTGAAAATAACGGGGAAAAGTTTATCACACATCGTTTGCACCGTTTCTCCTTCGCCCAGCGGCAGGTACGCCGCGGGCAAAGAGAGAATCACATCCGACAGGTAGTCGGCTGTAAATCCGGGTACAAATTTATCGCACGCATAATGATGGTAAATGCCGTTCGAAAACCATACTCGCTTCAGGTAAACCTCCAGTTCATGGAAAGCCGATGCTGTACGGTCTCCCTGATAATGCAAGTAAACGGCTTCAAACAAGCGACGAATTTGCAGGTTATATTTACCGTTTTGATCGAACAGAATATCTCTACCTTCCAAAGCCGCTTGCGACAAATAATATATAAACTGTTTACGCCGCAACGACAATGTTTCGAAACCGGGAACCCGGTAACGCAACAGTTGCAAATCGGCAAACTGCTCTACAATATAGTCGAACGACGAATCTTCTGTCAACTGTTCCATCAGTGTAAAACTTACTTTTTGGGTGTATGATTAATTCGATACTCGCGAGGTGTTCCCCCCACATGTTTAAAGAAAGCCGCATAAAACGACTGGCGATTGGCAAAACCTACCATCGCACTGATTTCCTCTATGGTTTTATCTGCGTATCGTTTATCTACCAACAAATGTTTGGCGTCGCGTATGCGATATTCATTTACCAGACACGTGTAGTTCATGCCAAAACGCGAATTGATAACTCCGGACAGGTAGCGGGTGTTGGTCTTCAGGTCTTTTGCCAAATCCCGCGCACAGTAATTGGGGTCTTTGTACTTCTTTCGCGCTACGATGATATTTAAAATATCGTCATACAACTTGTCTGCCAGTTCCGCACGTATCATCTCGCGATAGGCAGCCTTTACAATTTTCCGTTCTCGCAAGTTATAAGGCAATTTCTTCTCAGATGCCTGTACTTGCGTTTGCTTGTCTTCAGTCTCTCTCATCTCTTGTTCATTAAAAATTAAGTTTTACAAATTTGGGCAGAAGTTTTTTAATTCACAATAGAAACGGGTATATTTTTTCATTTCAATTACAATCTTCTTACTATTTTTTTACGCCTGACAACTTTCTTTTCTTCCCGGCAAATTGTCTATCTTTGCACTCCACTTATATTTTTATATCGATTCATGATGCTAAAAACATTAAAAACTTACTTTGGATATACACAATTCCGCCCTTTGCAGCAAGAAATCATCTCTTGCATCCTCAATAAAAAAGATACGCTCGTACTGATGCCCACGGGAGGAGGAAAATCCATCTGTTACCAACTTCCCGCCCTGATGATGGAAGGAACTGCCATTGTGGTTTCACCGCTTATCTCGCTGATGAAAGACCAAGTGGAGTCTCTTCAGGCAAACGGAATAGCGGCAAGGGCACTGAACAGCAGCAACAATGAAACGGAAAATGCGAATTTGAGGCTTGAGTGTGCGCAGGGGAAAATAAAACTGCTGTATATATCGCCCGAACGTCTGCTGTCGGAGGTAGGTTTTCTTTTACGGGACATCAAGATTTCACTCTTTGCCATCGACGAGGCACATTGCATCTCACAGTGGGGGCATGATTTCCGTCCGGAATACACGCAGCTGAAGGTGCTCCGCCAACAGTTTCCACAAGTCCCCATCGTAGCACTTACGGCTACTGCCGATAAAATTACTCGTCAGGATATTCTTCGGCAGCTCGCCATGCGCGACCCGCAGATTTTTATTTCTTCGTTCGACCGCCCCAACCTAAGCCTCGAAGTGAAACGCGGATACCAGCAAAAAGAGAAGATACGCGCCATCGTAAAGTTCATCGAACGTCATCCCGGCGAAAGCGGCATCATCTACTGCATGAGCCGGAACGGAACGGAGAAGGTGGCGGAGCTGCTTGAAGAGAAAGGATTCAAAGTGGCAGTTTATCACGCGGGGTTAGACAACTTGGAGCGCGAAAAAGCACAAGACGACTTCATCAATGACCGCGTACAGATAGTTTGTGCCACCATCGCTTTCGGGATGGGAATAGACAAATCGAACGTACGGTGGGTTATCCATTACAACTTGCCCAAAAGCATTGAAAGTTTTTATCAAGAGATAGGAAGAGCCGGACGCGACGGATTGCCCAGCGACACGTTGTTGTTTTACTCGTTCGGCGACATCGTTCTGCTTTCTAAATTTGCTGCCGAAAGCAAACAGCAGGATATTAATTTGGAAAAGCTGAACCGTATGCAGCAGTATGCCGAATCGGATATTTGCCGACGACGTATCTTGTTGAACTATTTCGGCGAGACGGCAGACCACGACTGCGGGAATTGCGACGTTTGCCGCAACCCTCCCGAACGTTTCGACGGCACTATCATCGTACAGAAAGCCTTGAGTGCCATCGCCCGCACCGACCAGCAGGTAGGAACGCGCACGCTGACGGATATTCTGAAAGGAGCCGTTACGCAGGAAATCATTGACAAGGGATACGACAAACTGAAGACTTACGGAGCAGGACGTGACATCCCGGCCCGCGACTGGCAGGATTACCTTTTGCAGATGTTGAACTTGGGATATTTTGAGGTGGCTTACAACGAAAACAACCATCTGAAAATTACGGAAGCCGGCAGGAAAGTCTTGTTCGGACACGCCACGGCACAATTGGTTGTAATCAAACGAGAGGAACGTACCGTCAAGCCATCGCGCAAGAGTACGCGGAAAGATGTTTCGTTGCAACCGGTCATCCCCACCCTTATTCCTGCAATCTTCGAAGATGAAGACGAACAACTGTTTGAGACGCTGCGCCAACTGCGCAAACAGCTTGCCGACCAACAGGCTATTCCTCCCTACATCGTACTATCCGACAAGACATTACACTTACTCGCTTCACGTCAGCCCCGCACGCTCGATGCTTTCGGCGAGATAAGCGGAATAGGTGAATACAAAAAGAAGAAATACGGTAAAGATTTTATTGAAGCAATAGAAGCGTATAAAGCGGAAAACAAGCGGTAATCCGTCTTAAAACAGTTCTTAAAATTTCTATGGGTAAAGTGTTCGATTCTTACCCATAGAAAGTGATTACCTTCCGAATAGAAAGTGGTCGTCTTCCGAATAGAATTTCCCTTCGCTATGGGATAAAAAAAACGGCAGCCCGCCACACTGAAAAATCGCTGTCACAGCTCGGAATAAAAAGTTTCCCAAGCCTCGTTAAACGCTGGCATAGAAGGGAATAACAAATCTGCCCCTTCGTCTAACAAAGTCTTATCGGGCAGAGGCCCCGTATTGACTGCCACGGTAAAAATACCTGCCGCCACTCCGGCACGCACGCCCAGCGGAGCATTCTCTACAACAATCGCTTCATTAGGTTGAATCCCTGCTTTCCGAAGCGCCATCAGGTAAGGTTCGGGATTGGGTTTGCCATATTTCACATCGAACGCCGTTACCATCAGTTCGGACTTGAATATATCAGGGAAATGATGGTTCAACTTATCCAGCAGCGATTTCTGTCCCGACCCGGTCACTACCATCGGAATAAGTCCCTCTTGTTTGATTTTAAGCAACACTTCGTAAGCCCCCGGCATCCGTTCAGGCTTCGCCAGCCGAGAAAAAATATCGCTTTTGGTTTGATAGATTTCCTTAATCTCAGCCTCGGTAGCTTCATGTCCGCGCTCACGCAGACTGACGATATTAATGGTCGAAGCTCCGGTACGCCCTTCGTGCAGATAAGCCTCTTCAGGACTTAGCGTCATACCGTAAAGTTGCATAGCCTCATGCCAAGCAGCAGCATGATTCTTCATCGAATCAAACAGAACACCGTCCATATCGAAAAGAACGGCTTTTAATGAAATAGAAGGATACTTATGAGTTTGAAGATATTGGGTAATAGCTTGTTCGTACACTGTTTGTAGTTTAAAATGGAAAATGATATATTTAAAACAAAAAGAAAATGGAGAATTAAAGGCTTAATTCTCCATTTCCAACGCTTTCAGCTTATTTCAACCGTGCCTGAATAGCTTCTGATTCTTTTTCATAACCCGGCTTGTTCAAGAGAGCAAACATGTTCTTCTTATATGCCTCTACGCCCGGCTGGTTAAACGGATTGACACCCAGCAGGTAACCGCTGATACCGCAAGCCTTTTCGAAGAAATAAATCAACTGTCCCAAATAATATTCGTTAAGTACAGGGACACTTACACGCAGGTTAGGAACTCCACCGTCAACGTGTGCCAGCTGCGTACCCAGTTCTGCCATCTTGTTTACTTCGTCTACACGCTTGCCTGCAAGGAAGTTCAAACCGTCGAGGTTTTCTTCATCTGTCGGTACACGGAGTTCGTGGTTCGGAGTTTCGACAGACACCACGGTTTCGAAAATCGTACGTTCACCTTGCTGAATCCATTGTCCCATAGAGTGAAGGTCGGTAGAAAAATCTACTGAGCTGGGATAAATACCTTTGTTATCCTTTCCTTCCGACTCACCGTAAAGTTGTTTCCACCACTCCATGAAGTAATGAAGTTTAGGCTGGAAGTTTACAAGGATTTCAATTTTCTTGCCTTCCTTGTAAAGTTCGTTACGGGTAGCTGCATAAAGAGCAGCAGGATTTTCCATCATATTTTCGTTCGCACATACTTTTTCCATTTCGCAGGCTCCGGCTACCAACTGTTCGATGTCGATACCGGCAACGGCTATCGGAAGCAAACCTACCGGAGTAAGTACAGAGAAACGACCTCCTACGTTATCAGGGATGATGAATGACTTATACCCCTCTTTGTCAGCCGTTACACGGGCTGCCCCTTTCTTGGCATCGGTTACAGCTACAATGACCTTACGCGCCATTTCTTTGCCGCGCTGGTCTTCGCATTGCTTTTTCAGCAGGCGGAACGCAAGAGCAGTTTCGGTAGTTGTACCCGACTTTGAAATATTGATAACACCAAATTTTTTATTTTTCAAGAATTCAGTAAGTTCAGCCAAATAATCCTCGCCAATGTTATGTCCGGCAAAAACGATAATCGGTTGTCCGGCTTTCTTTTCTTCCAGCCACAGGAAACTGTTCGACATGGCTTCGATAACGGCGCGTGCACCTAAATAGCTACCTCCGATACCGGCTACCACCACAACTTCGCAATTCTGGCGGAGTGTTTCAGCAGTCGCTTTCAGGTCGGCCAAATGTTCTTTAGTTATCGAAGAAGGCAAATGTAACCAGCCCAGAAAATCATTTCCCAGTCCCGTGCCTTTCTCTAAAGTTTCCATACATTCTTTCACTTTCGGCTCATAAGCAGCCAAACTTTCTTTCGTGATAAACCCTAAAGTTTTTTCGACGTTAAGTGTAATGTTTCCCATAACTATCTGTATTTTATCTGAATGAATCAGTTAATAATTTAATCTCGATCATCGGAGCAATGCGTTCGTAAAGGATATTATAAACCGCATCCACTATCGGCATATTGACATGCAAATGCTTGTTCAACTCTTTAATGCACTTTGTTCCGTAATATCCTTCGGCTATCATCTCCATTTCAATCTGAGCGCTCTTTACGGAATATCCCTTACCTATCATCGTTCCGAATACACGGTTTCGGCTGAAATTGGAATAAGCCGTTACAAGCAAATCGCCCAAATAGGCTGAATCATTCGTACAACGATTCACCGGATGAACCGTATCAAGGAAACGGTTCATTTCCTGTAAGGCGTTAGAAACCAATACCGCTTGGAAATTATCGCCATACTTCAGCCCACTGCAAATACCGGCTGCTATCGCATATACATTCTTTAATACGGAAGCATATTCGATGCCTGCCACATCGGTATTGACCGATGTTTTAACGTAGTGTCCTGAAAGCTGACGTGCAAAGAGCCGCGCTTTCTCTATGTCCTTACACCCCACGGTGAGATAAGAAAGCCGCTCCAATGCGATTTCTTCGGCATGGCATGGTCCAGCCAAAACTGCAATATTTTCTTCGGGAACGTCGTATACCTTATGGAAATAATCGGAAATTATCATATTTTCATCGGGGACGATTCCCTTAATGGCGGTAACGATGAACTTATCCTTTAACTTGGTTTTTAGCTTCTTCAGGTGGCTTTTCAGATATGGCGAGGGAGTGACGAATATCAGCGTGTCTGATTCGCGCACTACCTTGTTTATGTCTGAAGAAAAGCTGATACGCTTCACGTCGAAACGTACGCTCGTCAGATAAGCCGGATTATGCCCCAGCCGCTTGAAGTCTTCTATCCTATCGTCACGGCGCATATACCAGTTTATCGTGTCTGCTTGGGCTAATATAATCTTAGCGATAGCAGTAGCCCAGCTTCCTCCACCCATGATTGCTATTTTACCGGGTAATTTCATATCAATTTAATTGAAAATCAAAAATGGGGAATTGTGAATCGAATCGTTATCAAATCCCCATTTCCAATTTATTTCGTCCAGTTAGCAACTTCTTCAACAGACGGATTAGTCAGTCCTAATTTATATTTCTTATTTATACCACAAATATCTTGGTGCAACTTCTGAGGATTAACCTCTTTCATGTCTGCCACCATGTTATATCCTGCTTTCTGGATTACGGGAACCCATTCTTCGGGGATACCCAATTCCATAAACTTGGCAGGAGCATCCTTCGGGACTACTTTTTCAGGACGCATTTGCGGGAAGAATAATACTTCCTGAATGGTGCTCTGACCGGTCATCAGCATTGTAAGACGGTCCATACCGATACCCATACCCGAAGTAGGAGGCATACCGTATTCCAATGCACGGACAAAGTCTTTGTCAATAACCATTGCTTCATCGTCTCCTTTCTCGCTCAGACGCATCTGTTCTTCAAAGCGTTCCAACTGGTCTATCGGGTCGTTCAGTTCCGAATAAGCGTTACACAACTCTTTTCCGTTCACCATCAGTTCGAAGCGTTCGGTCAGTTCGGGGTTTGTGCGATGACGTTTCGTAAGCGGAGACATCTCCTTCGGATAGTCGGTGATAAACGTAGGCTGGATGTAGTGACCTTCACAGAACTCGCCGAAGATTTCGTCAATCAGCTTGCCCTTGCCCATCGTGTCGTCTATCTCCATATTCAGTTTCCGGCACACTTCGCGAATCTGGTCTTCATCCATGCCCGTAAGGTCATAGCCCGTAAATTCTTTGATGGAATCAAGCATCGTTACGCGCTTATACGGAGCCTTGAAGTTTATCAGGTTTTCGCCTACCTGCACTTCGGTAGTACCGTTTACGTCCAGACAGATTTTTTCAATCATCTGTTCGGTAAACTTCATCATCCAGTTATAATCCTTGTAAGCTACATAGATTTCCATGCAGGTAAACTCCGGATTGTGCGTACGGTCCATACCTTCGTTACGGAAGTTTTTACCGATTTCGTAAACGCCCTCGAAACCGCCTACTATCAAACGTTTCAAGTAAAGCTCACTGGCGATACGCATATAAAGCGGAATATCCAGTGCGTTATGGTGAGTGATGAACGGACGTGCCGCCGCTCCTCCGGGGATAGCCTGAAGAATAGGAGTTTCTACTTCTACATATCCTTTTGCGTCGAAATACTCGCGCATGGACTTATATACTTTTGAGCGTTTCAGGAAGATGTCTTTCACGCCGTCGTTTACCACGAGGTCGACGTAACGCTGACGATAACGCAGTTCGGGGTCTTCAAACTTGTCGTACGCCACGCCGTCTTTGTACTTCACGATAGGAAGCGGACGGATGGATTTCGAGAGGACTGTCAATTTCTGTGCATGGATAGAAATTTCCCCCATCTGCGTACGGAACACAAATCCTTCGATGCCTATAAAGTCGCCCAAATCGAGCAACCGTTTAAACACTACATTATATAAATCTTTATTTTCGCCCGGACAGATATCATCGCGGGTAATATAGACTTGGATACGACCTTTAGAGTCTTGAAGTTCGATGAAAGAAGCCTTTCCCATTACGCGGCGCGACATGATTCGTCCTGCCACTGATACCTTACGCGGTTCTGCCTCGTCATCTTTAAATTCGGCTTTTATATCTGTCGAAAAAGCGTTTGTTACATACTCGGCTGCGGGATAAGGTTCAATGCCCATCGCTCTCAACTCGTTCAGACTGTTTCGTCTGATAATCTCCTGTTCACTTAACTCTAATACGTTCATCTGTTAATGCATTAACTCAAATTCGCTACAAAAATAAAAAACATTTTGCAAAACTCGCCTATAATCAAGCGAGTTTTTATACATACCGACACAAAACGGGGGAAAAGCCTCTGATGTTTCTCCCCTCTTGCCGCCCCTCAGACACCTGTTTGCAGAAGGCTCATACCACCGCCTTACAGCGGTAAAAAAACGCTACCCGAAGCGTAAGCAAGTTCTATGGGTAGAACAGGTCAACGCTACCGCATAAGATTAGTAACATTTCCCATAGCGTTTCAAGCGGGACAAAAGATAATAATTTTTTAATTTATCCCATTCAGAATTTATTTTATCCTGAAATATTTCTTACCTTTGACCTCTACCAAATTATGAAAAACATGAAAATTGTCATTTTACAAACCGATATTCACTGGACGAATCCTGCGGCTAACATCCGACACGCAGATGAGATTATATCGCGTTACGCCGACGGAGATTTATTCGTCCTCCCTGAAATGTTTTCTACCGGATTCTGCACGCAGCCGAAAGGAGTGGCAGAAACAGACGGGGGCGAGGCCCTGCAATGGATGAAGCGCAAAGCTGCGGAACGCGGGTGTGCGATAGCCGGAAGCATCGCAGTGGAAGAAGACGGAAAGTATTACAACCGTTTTTACTTCGTACACCCCGACGGCAAAGTGCAGCATTACGATAAGAAACATTTATTTACTTACGGCGGCGAGCACAAACAATACACGCACGGAACGAAACGGGTTATTGTTTCTTACCGGGGCATACGTTTTTTGCTTCAAGTGTGTTACGATTTGCGTTTCCCTGTATGGTCGCGCAACCGGAAAGATTACGATGCCATCCTTTACGTTGCCAGTTGGCCGACTCCGCGCATCGGAGCATGGAAAACGTTGTTACGCGCACGGGCTATTGAGAACCAATGTTACGTAATAGCCGTGAACCGTGTGGGCGAAGACCCTGCCTGCCAATACTGCGGCGGAAGCGCCATCATCAATCCTTACGGCGAAACATTGGCAGCCTGCGAAGACGGTACGGCGTGTGAGGCCGAGGCTGTTATCGACATGAACGAGTTGGAGGGCTTCCGCAAAAAATTCCCCGTACTGGACGATGCCGACGGATTCAGCCTTTTATAAAACCGGCTTTTTGAACGAAAAAATAAAAACAAATACCTAAATATGGAAAACAACAAACTCTTACTATTGGGCGACCAAGCGATAGCACTTGGCGCCATTCACGCAGGAATATCCGGTGTATATGCTTATCCCGGTACTCCTTCGACCGAAATCACCGAATACATCCAAGAATCGCCGCTGGCTAAAGAGCGAGGCGTACACAGCCGCTGGTGTACCAACGAAAAGACTGCAATGGAAGCGGCGTTGGGCGTATCGTACGTGGGCAAGCGGGCATTGGTATGCATGAAGCATGTAGGCATGAATGTATGTGCCGATGCTTTTGTAAATTCTGCCATCACGGGCGTCAACGGCGGGATTGTAGTGGTAGCTGCCGATGACCCGTCGATGCACTCTTCACAAAACGAACAAGATTCACGCTTTTACGGCAAGTTTGCCATGATTCCCATACTCGAACCGTCTTCCCAACAAGAGGCTTACGACATGATGGGATATGCTTTCGAACTGTCTGAAAGCAAAAAGCTCCCCGTATTGATGCGTATCGTAACCCGTCTGGCACATTCGCGCGCGGCTGTCGCTGTAAGAAATGCGGCAAACGAAACCGCTTGTACGGGCAGAGCTTCCGTCCCCACCGACTGGATATTGCTCCCTGCCAACGCTCGCCAGCGTTACAAAGAAGTTATTAAAGTTCAACCCGAACTTATAAAGCTCGCCGAAGAAACTTCATACAATGCCTTGTCGGTAACAGCCGGAGGCACGGCAGAAAAAGGTATCATAGCTTGCGGCATCGGATATAATTATGTAATGGAGAATTATCCCAACGGTTGTCCTTATCCGCTTCTGAAGATAGCTCAATATCCCTTGCCCGCCGAAAAAATAACCCGGCTGGCTCATGCCTGCAAGGAAATCTTGGTAGTAGAAGACGGTCAGCCTTTCGTAGAAGAACAGCTTAAAGGAGTATTGCCATCGACATACATCGTGAAAGGAAGATTGAGCGGTGAACTGCCCCGCACGGGAGAATTAAATCCCGACAATGTGAAAGCAGCTTTGGGCATAGCCGGCGCACAGGTATATGCTGCGGCACAAAACGTAGTTCCTCGTCCACCCGCACTTTGTAATGGATGCGGGCACCGCGACGTGTACGACGCACTGAACCGTGTAGCTGCCGGATATCCCGATGCCAAAATATTCGGCGACATCGGATGTTATACGCTGGGCGCACTTCCTCCGTTCCGTGCGTTAGACAGCTGTGTCGACATGGGAGCTTCCATCACAATGGCAAAGGGAGCAGCCGATGCCGGACTGTTTCCTGCCATAGCCGTTATCGGCGATTCTACCTTTACCCATTCGGGAATGACAGGCTTGCTGGATGCCGTAAACGACCAATCCAATATCACCGTAATCATCTCCGATAACCTGACTACTGCCATGACTGGCGGTCAGGATTCTGCCGGAACCAACAAATTCGAGGCCATTTGTCTGGGGTTAGGCGTAGAGCCTGAACACGTGCGCGTAGTGGTTCCTCTTCCGAAAAACATGGAAGAAATCACCCGCATCATCCGCGAAGAAATAGAATATAAAGGAGTATCTGTCATTATCCCGCGCCGCGAATGTATGCAGACTCTCAACCGTAAGTTAAAACAAAAAAGAGCAGAAAAGAAATGAAAACAGACATCATACTTTCAGGAGTGGGCGGACAAGGCATCTTGTCAATAGCCACCATTATCGGCGAAGCGGCCACCCGCATGGGATTGACCTTGAAACAAGCCGAAGTTCACGGAATGAGCCAGAGAGGAGGAGACGTTCAGTCGAATCTCCGCTTATCGGATACGTCCATCGCTTCTGACCTTATACCGCTCGGCACTGCCGATATGATTCTTTCGTTAGAGCCGATGGAAGCGCTGCGCTATTTGCCGTATCTGGGAAAAGACGGGTGGATTATCACGTCTTCTACTCCGTTTAAAAATATACCGAATTATCCCGACGAAGAAAAGCTAATGGCTGAACTGAACGCCCAGCCTCACGTGGTGGCACTGGATGTGGAAGGATTGGCAAAAGAGCACCAGATGCCCAAATCGGCAAACGTGATTCTGCTTGGCGCAGCAGCTTCTTTTCTTCAGATACTTGACGTACAGACGCTGCGTGAAAGCGTGGGACGTATCTTTGCATCGAAAGGTGAAGCCGTAGTAGAAACCAATTACCGTGCCTTCGACATCGGGTATGAGTATGTGAAACGTCTTAACCAGCCTGCCTTATGAGTCGTGTATTCAGCGAGGAACAAGTATCCTCGGTAGCCAAAGAAATGAAAGTTGCCGACTTACAAAACGCCACCATCGGCGACGTATTGCTGGTAGCTTCCCGCTTGGAAGAGTTGACAGGCATTCCGTTTATCCGCATGGATCAAGGCTCGCCCGGATTACCCGCCAACCGCATAGGCATTGAAGCAGAAAAGGCTGCGCTCGACCGCGGAGTGGGTGCGCAATATCCTGCCGCAGCGGGAGTAGCAGAGCTGAAAGAGGCTGCTTCACGTTTTGTCAAGGCATTTATTGATATCGACATCTCTCCCCGCGCCTGCCTGCCTACCACCGGCTCGGTAGCCGCTTCGTTCGGAGCGTTTATCGCCTGTACCCAACGCATTCCGGGTAAAGATAAAGTATTGTTTATCGATCCGGGATTCCCGATACAGAAATCCCAGCTTCGCATCCTCGGTATCGGATGGGAATGGTTCGACATCCACGATTTCCGCGGGCAGGCTTTACGCCCGAAGTTGGAAAGTTTCCTCGAAAAAGGCGACATCGCTGCCATTGTGTACTCTAACCCTAACAATCCGGCATGGATTTGCTTGGAAGAAGAAGAACTGCAAATCATCGGCGAACTGGCTACCCGGTACGATGCTGTGGTATTGGAAGACCAAGCCTACTTCTGCATGGATTTCCGCCACGCATTCGGTCGTCCGTACACAGCTCCTTTTGTGCCCACCGTCGCAAGATACACGGATAACTATATCCTGATGCTGTCTGCCTCAAAAATATTCAGCTATGCCGGACAGCGTATCGCGTTGGCTTGCGTTTCTGACAAGCTGTTCGACAAGCAATACCCTGCCCTCGCCCAAAGATACGAAGACTCCGGCGTGTTCGGTCCTACGTTTATTGCTTCCATCATGTATATGATTACGTCGGGCTGTACGGCTACTACGCAATATGCCATGGCTGAAATGCTGAACCGCTCGGTATCGGGAGAAATCAATTTCGTAGAAGATGTGCGCGAATACGAACGCCGTGCACGCCGCATGAAACAAATCTTTACGGACAACGGCTTTACCATCGTTTACGACCGCGACGTTACTCAGCGCGTGGGCGACGGATTCTTTTTCACCCTCGGCTATCCCGGCATGACGGGCGGTGAATTGCTTTGCGAACTGATGTATTACGGCGTAAGCAGCATTTCGCTGTCTACTACCGGCAGTGACCAGCAAGGAGTGCGTGCCTGCACATCGCGTATGCGCGAAGAGCTTTACCCGATACTGGAAGAAAGAATGAAAGCTTTCCGCGAAGACCACCCGATATAAATTAATAATGTATATAAAGGAGTGATAACAGAGTATGGTTACGCCGCTCGTTATTCACAGCCTATGTTAACGATTATCTGACATGATTTGGAACACTAACAAAGAATGTATGCCGCGCGAACAAATGCGCGAACTACAAGGCAAACGCTTGCAGAAGCTCGTTGTTTACGTTTATCATAACGTACCTTTCTATCGCAAGAAAATGCAGGAAATGGACCTTGCGCCCGATGACATACGCTGCATCGACGACATTGTGAAACTTCCGTTCACCACCAAGCAGGATTTACGGGACAATTATCCGTACGGGTTGATGGCGGCTCCGCTTTCAGAAGTGGTGCGTGTACATGCCTCATCGGGCACGACAGGAAACCCAACCATTGTAGGTTATACCCGCCGCGACCTTTCCATCTGGTCGGAGGTGATGGCACGGTGTCTGTCTGCTTATGGCGTTACGCGCGATGACACCTTTTCCGTTAGTTATGGATACGGACTGTTTACAGGAGGACTGGGGGCACATTACGGTGTTGAGAACCTCGGTGCTACCGTTATACCGGCTTCTACGGGAAATACCGAGAAACACGTGCGCCTCATCCGCGACCTCCACATTACGGGTATCGCCTGTACGCCTTCGTACGCGCTTTATCTGGCTGAGGTGGCTGAACGCATGGGTATCCAAAAAGGAGAACTCGGACTACGTGTGGGGGCGTTCGGGGCAGAACCGTGGACGGAAAACATGCGCCGCGAAATTCAGGAACGCCTCGGACTGAAAGGATATAATATCTACGGATTAAGCGAAATCATGGGGCCGGGCGTGTCTTACGAATGTCAGGAGCAAAACGGCTCGCACATTAACGAAGACCATTTCTATCCCGAAATCATCGACCCTGAAACGCTTCAGCCGCTGCCCGCCGGCACAAGGGGAGAACTGGTGTTTACCACGCTCACCAAAGAAGGAATGCCTTTGCTCCGATACCGCACGAAAGACCTTACTTCGCTCATGCCGGGCACGTGTCCGTGCGGACGAACCAACGTACGGATGACTCCTATCATGGGACGCAGCGACGATATGCTCATCATCCGGGGTATCAATGTATTCCCGTCGCAGGTAGAAAGTGTTATCCTCGGCATGAAAGAATTTGAACCGCGTTACTTGCTGGTGGTCGACCGCAAGAAAAACCTCGACACACTGGAAGTGCAGGTAGAGGTGCGCCGCGACTTCTTTACCGACGACATCGGTGCCATGTTGGGACTGAAAAAAATGCTTTCCGACAAACTCAAGAGCGTACTGTCCATCAGTGCCGATGTGAAGTTGATGGAACCTAACAGCATAGCCCGCAGCGAAGGAAAATCGACACGGGTAATAGACAAACGTGTATTGGTATAACCTAAAAAGCAATTATCAAGCTATGACAATAAAACAATTATCGGTTTTTTTAGAGAATAAAACCGGACGAATCAACGACGTAGTGCGCACGTTGGGACAAAACGGAATCAACATGCACGCTTTCAGTATGGCAGAAACGGCAGATTTCGGTATCCTGCGTCTGATAGTTTCTGATGTAGACAAGGCCGTAGAGGTATTGCGCCAGCAAGACTTTGCCGTGATGTCTACCGATGTGGTTTGTTTGAGTTGTGAAAACGTACCCGGCTCATTGGCTGTGATTTTAGAGTATCTGGCGCAAGAGCAAATTTTCATCGACTACATGTATGCTTTTGCCCAAAACGACCGTGCGCACGTGGTCATCAAGCCCAACGACATGGCGCGCTGTCTCGATGTGCTGAAGCAGCACGGGTGTGAAGTGCTTTTAGATAAAGATTTGTAAATCCACAGCCACTCCGGTGAGAAGAAATCCGCCGTACTTCCGTTGACCCATTGACGCTTTACGGAAGCGCGACGGATTTTTTCTTGGCATATCCGAATCTTTTCGTAGCTTTGTAATGTTATCAAAAGAAAAACTATGGCTACGATACTTTATATTAAAAACATGGTTTGTAACCGTTGCATCATGGTGGTAGAAAGCATTCTGAAAGCAGAACATCTGACAGCGGAACGGGTAGAACTGGGAATGGCTTCCATCAGCGAAACGCTGACGGAGGAACAGAAAGAAAGCGTGCGCTGGCAGTTGGAGGCTGTGGGCTTCGAACTGATGGATGATAAGCGCAGTCTTTTGATAGAACACATCAAGCAACTTATCATCGAGCTTATCCACCGACAGAACGGAGAATTGCGAACCAACCTGTCGGATTACCTCACGGAACATTGTGGACAGGATTACAGTGCGTTAAGCAAACTGTTTTCGGAAATCAACGGCATTACCATCGAAAAGTATTTCATTGCCCAAAAGATAGAGCGGGTAAAGGAGTTGCTCGCCTACGACGAACTTTCACTGAACGAAATAGCTGATTTGCTGAACTATTCGAGTACGGCACACCTCAGCGCACAGTTTAAAAGCGTAACCGGAATGCCGCCCAGCCAGTTTAAGAAGCAAGCCAGCCACAAGCGCTTGGCGTTAGACAAAATCGGGCAATAATATCCCCAAAAAACGCAAGCGGATGCGTTGATAAGAACATCCGCTTGCGTTCAACAAAACATGCGGATAAGTTACCTTACGCTATGGGAAGAAATTTTGCAGGCTTCAAACGATACAAAACTTGTAAATCCTATCCTTAATTATATAAATGGTTTTGCGGAAAAGCCGTTACTTTTGCATTCGCTAATAAGAACAGAATCAAATTTAAAAGTATATGGATAAACCCAAAACCATCAAACGGAATTTTCCTGTATTGGAAATGAGCTGTGCCGCGTGTGCAGCCCGTGTAGACAAGACATTAAACCGTCAGCCGGGCGTACAGACTGCAAGCGTAAACTACGCTTCGGCTATGGCAACCGTAGAGTATGACCCTGAAATATGTTCACCCGAATCGTTACGTACAGCCGTACAGACAGCCGGATACGACCTTGTTATCACTGCTGATAAAGAGGAAAGCAAGCAAGAGGCAGAAGATGCTCACGAACTGAAGTACCACGCTTTGAAGCATCGTACCATCTGGGCGGTTCTTCTCTCGCTCCCCATCGCCATAATCGGACTTTTCTTCATGGATATGCCTTACGCCAAGTACATTATGTGGCTATTATCTACTCCCGTTGTATTCTGGCTGGGCAGAGGATTCTACATCAATGCTTGGAAGCAACTGAAACATGGAAGTGCAAACATGGATACGCTGGTGGCAAACAGTACCGGAATTGCTTATATCTTCAGTCTGTTTAACCTTTTCTTCCCTCAGTTCTGGTTAAGCCGAGGCATCCAGCCTCATGTTTACTTTGAAGCGTCGAGCATGATTATCGCTTTTATTCTATTGGGCAGACTGCTGGAAGAACGGGCAAAAGGAAACACTTCTACCGCCATTCGGAAACTGATGGGGCTGCAACCCAAAACGGTGACGCTGCTTACTCCGCAAGGTGAATTGCGCGAAACTGCCATCGAAACGGTAAAGATTGGTGACACGCTGGTTGTAAAACCGGGAGAAAAAATAGCCGTAGACGGAACGGTTACGGAGGGAAGTTCATACGTCGATGAAAGCATGTTGAGCGGCGAACCTGTTCCGGTGGAAAAGTCTGTATCTGCAAAGGTATTTGCCGGCACCATTAACCAAAAAGGAAGTTTCCGATTCAAGGCAGAAAAGGTGGGCAGCGAAACCATGCTGTCTCAGATTATCCGCATGGTGCAAGACGCGCAAGGCAGCAAAGCTCCCGTACAGAAACTGGTAGACCGTATCGCTGCGGTTTTCGTTCCTGCCATTATGGGTATCGCGTTGTTGGCGTTTGTCTTGTGGCTGATATTCGACCCCGTAAACGGATTTACCCGCGGACTGCTGGCGGCGGTAACGGTACTGATTATCGCTTGTCCGTGTGCGCTGGGACTCGCCACGCCCACAGCCATCATGGTGGGTATCGGAAAAGGAGCCGAGACCGGCATATTGATTAAAGATGCCGAGAGCTTGGAAACAGCAAAGGGTATTGACACCATTGTACTCGATAAGACGGGAACGGTTACAGAAGGAAAGCCCGTGGTTACGGATTTTATCTGGACGGCAGAGACGCCGTTGCTGAAAAACATTTTTTACAGCTTGGAGGTCAGTTCCGAACACCCGTTAGCGGAAGCCGTGGCAAACCATCTGAAAGGCGAAGCTCTCCCGATAAATAACTTTGAGAGCCTGACCGGTGCAGGTATCAGCGGGATAGTTGGCGGAAAACGTTACTACGCCGGAAACCTGCGACTCATGAAGCAACAGCATATCCGTATCAGTGAATCGCTCGCCGCAACCGCCAAACGGCTGACGGAGGAAATGAAAACCGTGATATGGTTTGCCGACGAACAGGAAGCGTTAGCCCTTGCCGCCATTACCGACCGCATCAAGGAAACATCCAAAGAAGCTGTAGAGAAGCTCCGCCGAATGGGTATAGACATCTACATGTTAACGGGAGACAACGAAGCGACAGCTGCATCCGTAGCCAAAGAAGCGGGCATACCGCATTATCGCGCCGAGGTTCTGCCTGCACAGAAAGCCGGATTCATAAAAGAGTTGCAACAACAGGGGAAACGGGTGGCAATGGTAGGCGACGGAATTAATGACAGTGCCGCTCTCGCCCAAGCCGATTTAAGTATCGCAATGGGTAAAGGAAGCGACATTGCCATCGACGTTGCCAAAATGACGATTATCTCGTCCGACCTCCGCAAGATAGCCGATGCCGTCCGCCTGTCTACACTCACTGTCCGCACCATCCGCGAAAACCTTTTTTGGGCGTTTATCTATAATCTCATTGGCGTACCGATAGCTGCCGGTGCACTCTACCCCATTTGCGGTTTCGTTCTGAGTCCTATCATAGCGGGAGCAGCAATGGCGATGAGCAGCGTAAGCGTAGTGACCAACAGTCTCCGCCTGAAAACGAAACGCTGACAAGCGCATACGCAAACTGCTGTCATTGTCCGTACAAAGCTTCGGAACAGTGACAGCAGTTGGTGTATGCGGCAAGTTACTCTGACAGATTAACAAGCCACCATCTCTTGCAATATACGCACGGCAGATTCTACATCGTAAACTTCTTTCATCACCATGCTTCGTTTGCCGTTTTGCTCCCGCAGGTTACAGTTGCGCGGGTATTTCGCCATGTAGTTTATTATCTTACCGAATGCCTTGCTTTGGTAATACGGACTGTCAAGGTTGCTTACGAAGTAGAGCGTCATGCGTCCGGCTTTCAAAACCACTTTCTCAATGCCCAACCGCTTGGCAATGCGGCGCAACGGAACGATACGGATCAGCTCTTCGCCTTCGGGCGGTATCTTGCCAAAACGGTCGACCAGACGTGCCTTAAATGATTCCACATCCTTATCCAGTTCCAGCTTATCCAACTCGCGATACAGCAACATGCGTTCGCTACTGCTCGGTATGTATTCGTTCGGGAAAAGCAATTCGAGGTCGCTCTCTACGGTACATTCGTCAACAAACTCTTCGCCGCTGAATTTCTCTTCGCCCGCTTTCACCTCGTCGGCATACAGTTCGGCAAATTCGTCGGTCTTTAATTCTTTAACCGCTTCCGCAAGAATTTTCTGATATGTTTCATAGCCCAAGTCGGCGATAAAGCCACTCTGTTCGGCTCCCAGCATATTCCCTGCCCCACGGATATCCAAATCCTGCATGGCTATATGGATTCCGCTGCCGAGGTCACTGAAATTCTCTATCGCCTGAAGCCTGCGTTTGGCTTCGGGGGTAAGGGATGACAACGGAGGTGCCAACAGATAACAGAATGCTTTCTTATTGCTGCGCCCTACACGCCCACGCATCTGGTGGAGGTCGCTAAGCCCGAAGTTCTGAGCTTGATTGATGATGATGGTATTGGCGTTAGGAATGTCGATTCCGCTCTCAATGATAGTGGTAGCCAGAAGCACATCGTAATCATAGTTCACGAAGTCGAAAATAATTTTCTCCAATTCATCAGGCTGCATCTGCCCATGCCCGATACAAACACGGCAGTCGGGGATGTTACGCTGAATCATCATCTTCAGTTCCATCAGGTTTTGGATTCGGTTATTGACGAAGAACACTTGCCCGTTACGGCTCATCTCGAAATTGATGGCATCGGCTATGATTTCCTCGTTAAACGTATGTACTTCGGTTTGGATAGGGTAACGGTTGGGCGGCGGAGTCTGTATCACCGAAAGGTCGCGCGCTCCCATCAGCGAGAACTGAAGCGTACGCGGAATGGGAGTTGCCGTCATAGTCAGCGTATCAACGTTCACTTTTATCTGCCGTAACTTTTCCTTTACGCTGACACCGAACTTCTGTTCCTCGTCGATAATCAACAGTCCCAAATCTTTAAACTTAACACTCTTGCCGATGATTTTATGCGTACCTATCAGGATGTTTATCTTGCCATCCGCCAATTCTTTCAATATCCGGGAAGTATCTTTGGCTGTCCGGGCACGGCTCAAGTAGTCTACTTTGCAGGGCATGTCTTCCAAACGCTTCTTAAAGGTTTGGTAATGCTGGTATGCCAATACGGTAGTAGGCACCAACACCGCCACTTGCTTGTTGTCGGTCACGGCTTTGAACGCCGCCCGAATCGCCACTTCTGTCTTTCCGAACCCCACATCGCCACACACCAAACGGTCCATCGGGCGGTCGCTTTCCATATCCGCTTTTACCTCCTGCGTTGCTTTTAGTTGGTCGGGCGTGTCTTCATAAATGAAGCTCGCTTCCAGCTCATGCTGTAAAAAGCTGTCGGGACTGTACTTGAATCCTTTCTCCTGCTTACGCTGCGAGTAAAGTTTTATCAAGTCACGGGCTATGTCTTTTATCTTGGTTTTGGTGCGTTCTTTCATCTTCTCCCACGCACCTGTACCCAACTTGCTAAGGCGAGGCTGTTCTCCCTCTTTCCCTTTGTATTTGGATATTTTATGCAGCGAATGGATGGAGACAAACACCACGTCGTCATTCTGATAAACCAGCTTGATAACCTCTTGCGTGGTATTTCCGTTAGGGATGCGCACCAGTCCGGCAAACTTACCGATACCGTGGTCAATGTGTACCACGTAATCGCCCGGCTCAAACTGGTTCAGTTCTTTCAGCGAGAGGGCAACCTTCCCGCTGCGTGCTTTGTCGCTCCGAAGGTTATATTTATGAAAGCGGTCGAATATCTGATGGTCGGTAAAAAAGCAACATTTCAGCGTATGGTCGATAAATCCTTCATGCAACGTGCGGTCTACCGCCACAAAACGAATCTTATCTCCGCGTTCCGTAAATATATCATGCAGACGATCGGTTTGTTTCACGCTGTCGGAACAAATATATAACGTATATCCCCGTTGCAGATAATCGGTAAACGAACTCGCCACGAGGTCAAAATTCTTATGGAAAATGGGCTGGATGGAAGTTTCAAACTTCAGGGTTGCCTGCGGAGTTCCCAGCGCTTTATGACCGAAATCAATGCGGCGGAAATCCAGCGAGCGTACCGTAAATTCAGAACCGTCAATCAGTTTCTTTTCCAGATTCATCAGTTCTGTCTGCTCCCCTTCGTAAGCGATAAGCGCCTGCGGAGAAACAGCCTCATCGTGAACGGTTTGAATCCGCTCACGCACCCACACCAAATCTTTCGCCCAAATCACCGTGTCGCGGGGAATGAAATCCAAGAAACACACGTTGCTGTCCGACGTTCCCGACAGTTCGGGCACAATGCTTACCGAGTCTTTCTTTTCTTTCGAAAGCTGTGTTTCCACCTCAAACGTACGGATGCTGTCGATTTCTTCGCCGAAGAAGTCGATACGGTACGGATATTCCGAAGCAAAAGAAAACACATCGAGGATGCTTCCGCGCATGGCAAACTGCCCCGGCTCATACACGTAATCTACATGTTCAAACCCGTATTTCACCAGCGCTTCGGTTATTTTTTCGGTTTCAATCTCCTGCCCTACGCGCAGCGTGAGCGTATTCTCGTTCAGCGACTTGCGGGAAACCACTTTCTCAGCCAGCGCATCGGGAAATGTTACCACCGCAACCGCCTCGTTTCGCTCCAGACGGTTTAACACCTCGGTTCGCAATATCTCGTTCGCCGCATCCTTCTGCCCGTACTTGATGGCACGGCGATACGACGACGGGTAAAACAATGTCTGCTCATCGCCATTCGCCTGAACGATATCGTGATAGAAATATCCAGCCTCTTCTTCATCGTTCAGGATAAAGACGTATACTCCCGGACGCGCCTTGACAAAAGCGGAAGCATACAGAGAAGCACACGATGCGTGCATTCCGTCTAAATAAACTGTTTTTATATCTTTATTGTCCAACAAAGAAACCAGTCCCGCTAAATTGGGATGTTTCGCATAAATCTGCTGAAGTTCTATTATAGTCATTAGTTAATCGGATAGTTGGCGCAAAAATAAAGAATCTCACGGGAAAAATCGAATAAAATTTGATGATTCATACGCATCCGCTTGCGTTGGATGACACTACCCATAGAAATGGCTAACTCATGCGGTAGAAATCCTTAACGCTAACGGTAGTTTTTTGGAGCACTTCCGCAAATTTATTTATCGCTGTATATCAGCACTATAAGGATGCTCTGAAAATTATCAGTCCGATACCCATAAAGTAAGTGATTTTAAAGCATACGCTATGCTTAGAAACTGTTTTGAATTTCTACAAAAAGTTATTCTTGGCTTGATGTATCCGTTTTCGTGTGTGCGTTGGTCGATAAATTCAAAACAGTTTCTTACTTTTTCAAATTATCATTATATTTGTACTCTCTATTATTATTTATAAATGTACAACGACATTATCAAATTACTAAAAGAGCGACGACTGAAAGAAGCCTTTGAATTACTGAACTTATCGGCTTCCGATGCCGGAAACTGGCTGGTCAAGTCGGAGGTGGAAAACCTCAAAACCACGTATGGATACATGCTTCAGTATGCCGCCAAAGGTATGCAAGACCCCGAACGGGACAAGATGTACAGCCAACTTGTATGTAAGGCGTACGAACTGGCAGACCGGGTGGAGTATATCCGCACTTATACCTCCGGACAAGGACACCGGGGGGAACTGTTCCGCACGTTCAAGCGTACTCCGCCCCCCTCTTACGGAGAACTGTGTCTGACGCTGGAAACCATCGCGGAAGATATGGGCGTGGTTCCGCTTATGGAAAACGATGAAGACAAGCGGAAGGAAAAGATGAAAGCATTGTCCGTGCGACGCGAAAAAACGGTAGACACGCTGTTCGACAAGACGTGGGTGTCTGACGGATGGACGGAAGAAGAATTCAACGAAGCAACGGCGTTACTTCGGTCGGTATTGATTCCGGTCAATGACATTGCCGTGATGATAAGTGCCGTAACCATGAGTTTGCTCGATTTGTTCGACCCCCGGAAATATCAGTTCCTGCTTACGGCTTATAACGAACGAACCGAAACGTTGCTTACCCAACGGGCGCTTATCGGCATCGTGCTGGCTACCTTCCATCAGAAAGAGCGTCTGGCACTTTATCCGGAATTTATCGCCGCCTTGTCTCTCTTCATGGAAAATCCTGAAACGCTCAGACAGTTGCATGACATTCAGATATTGCTTCTGCTTTCGCGCGAAACGACGAAGATAGACAAGAAAATGCGCGAGGAAATCATTCCGCAGATGATGAAAAACCCACAGTTTAACAACTCCAATATAAACGTGGCAGACTTGGATGACATGGAAGACATGAATCCGGAATGGAAAGCCGGAATAGAAAAAATAAGCGAGCGCATCCGTGAAATGGGGGAATTACAAATGGAAGGAGCGGACACGTATATGACTACGTTCTGCCAACTGAAAAGTTATCCGTTCTTCAACCGGATGGCACATTGGTTTTATCCGTTCGACAAGCAAGTGCCGGAAGTGGCTGCCTTGTTCGATAACGAAAACATCAGTGACAAGTCGCTTATCAATCTGCTATTGGAATCGTCTACCTTCTGCAATTCCGACAAGTATTCGTTTTGCCTTACGGTAAACTCTATTCCCCTTGCCCAACGGCAGGCTTTGAGTATGCAGCTTGACGAGCAAAACAAATTTATGAGGCAAAACCTGAAAGAGGAGAAAAAGGCAAACGATGCAAGTCGCCAATACATCCACGATTTATACCGCTTTTTCAAAATCAGTTTGTTCCGCCAAGAGCATGACGATATTTTTGCCAACCGGATGTCGCTTTGGGAGAATCCGTTCTTACGCCCGCTGATCCTGACCGATGAATATCGCAAACCTATCGCTGACTATTTATTCGCAAAAGATTATGTAGACGAAGCTGCCCTACTGTATACCGAACTGACCCGAACAGGTTCTGAGGATGCTGAGGTTTGGCAAAAATTGGGCTTCTGCCTCCAAAAAGGGAAAAGATATGAAGAAGCCATCGAAGCCTACAAACAGGCAGACTTGTTCAAGCCCGACCACCGATGGACGCTCAAGCATTTGGCACAATGCTACAAACGGATGCAAAATTATGAAGAGGCTCTTTCATACTTCCTGCGGATAGAACAAATGCAACCGGAAGATTTGAACTTACTGATGCAAATCGGGCAGTGCTTAACGGCACAATGCAAATATAATGAAGCGCTGAATTACTTCTTCAAAGTGGAATACCTGACAAACAGTCCGGTTAACGCACAGCGTGCCATCGGGTGGTGTTACTTCATGGAGAAGAAATACGATGAGGCAATTCACATCTACGAAAAGATTCATGCTTCCAGTGAGGTGCGTCCTGCCGATTACCTGAACGCCGGACATGCTTGCCTGCTTCGCAACGATCTCACAAAGGCTCTGGATTACTACCGCCATACGCAAGAGCTTTGTAAGTCGTACGATGAATTTATTGAAACTTATCATGCTGATAAAGAAATCATGCTGCAACATGGCATTACGGAAGAGTATTTCTATTTGATACCCGACTTGCTGTAAACACATCTATATCTATATTATTAAAACGATTATAATATAAGTGAAAAACAGCAGGTAACGACATCGGAGAAAACAAATTATCTGTATATTTGAAACCGTATCGGTAAAGGATTCGACCTTAGCCGATACGGTTTTTCGTTAAAACAGGCTGCCATGAAAAAGTTCATTCTATTTTTATTGATATGTTTGCTTTACCCGTTCATGGGCAAGGCACAAAACGAAACGTCCCCAGCGGTTACCGACTCGCTGAGCGTACCGCTTCCTTCTCCCGTCCCACAAAGCGGATTGCTTTACTCTCCTTTCAGCATGTATGGCATTACGCCATTCAGCTATGCCACATGGGAATTGCATGAAGGATTCAATGCGTCGTTAGGAATGAACATCATGTTCAGTCCGAGCCGTTACGCCCCGTCGGGAGTGGGATTCGGACAGGATGCCGCTTTTTTATATGCCGTACCGCTCACCAAACGATTCAGCGTGGCAGGAGGAATATATGCCAGCAACTTGGATTGGGGATTCATAGACTATCGGAACGTTGGAGTTGCCGCCATTGCTGCTTTTAAAGTAAACGAGCGTATCAGCCTGTATGCTTACGGCAACAAGTCGCTGATGCCTAAACGCTCACCCTTATATTATCCGCTTCCGCACTTCGCCCCCGACCGCTTCGGAGGCATGGTCAATTTCAAATTGGGCGAAAGCAGTTCCATCAGTTTCGGCGTAGAAGGGATACGGTATTAGTTGGCAATACGAACTTTACATGCCTCAAACATTTCTTCGCTGGCGAAATTCTTTGGGAGACATCCCTGTGCTTTTTTTAAAGAAACGGGTGAGATACGACTGGTCGGCGAAACTCAGTTGTTCGGCTATCTCGGTAACAGACAGTTCAGGCTTATTCAGCAACACCTTTATCTCGGCTACCAACTGTTCGTCAATCAGTTGTTTAGGCGTTTTGCCTCCTAAATATTCTACGGTTATCTGGTGCAAATAGCGCGGAGTGATACAAAGCTCCCCGGCATAAAAGGCTACCTGATGCTGTCTCATGCTACATTCTCTTACCAACTGCATGAAGCGATGGCAGAGCACCTGCTTACGACTGTACTGGTTAACGAGTGCCAGTTTTTCCTGAATCGTATTAAACAGCCACATCAACAGGCTTTGCAGGAAATTGTACTCCAGTTGTTCTCTGAACTGACGGGGCTGTCCGCCGAACAGCATCTGCGCCATTTCCATCCACAACTTCACTTCCCGCCAAGTTTTCTGGCTGCGTTCGTCCGCCGTATGCCGGTAGCAGGGATGCTCGTGGGTATAATTAAAATAAGGAGTATCGATGGGTAACATTGCTTTCAAGAAAACTTCGTTCGGAAACATCAGCATCGTAACCTTGAAATCGGCGGATGAAGAAAGCAACTCCATCAACGCACCGGTTAAAAATATCAATTCGGTCTGCTCATCCAACTCGTACTGCTGCACACCTGTCGAAACTACGCCTCTCCCCTGCGTACATATCAAATAAATACCACACCGAAAATGGAAAGGATTTCCTTTCAAGAAACTTAAATCAGACTCTTCACAGCGTATCGTGGATATTTCGGATAAAAATTGATTATACATACATTTCTCTTTTTGTGCAACAAATATACGCATATTCCGAAACAGTACACCTGTTTATTCTTAAAATGAAATGTTTTGTACTATTTAAGTCATATTCCATTTCCTACAAAGCTAATAATTTTGCACCCGAATAAAATAAAGAGTAAAACACGATGAACAAACAAAATAGTAAGACATTTTTATCGATCTTCTTGGGAACAATGAGCGCATTCGGTCCGTTTGTTATGGACATGTATTTGCCTACACTGCCTTCCATGACGAATTATTTTCACTCGTCTTCATCCATGGTTCAATTAGGACTTACCGCAGGAATGGTAGGTCTTGCCGCCGGACAACTGATATTCGGTCCGCTGAGCGACCGGTACGGACGCCGGCAATCGCTGATTGCTGCCATGATTTTATTTCTCCTTTCCACACTGGGCTGCTTATTTTCTCAAAACATCTTCCAATTCACTATCTTACGTGTGGCTCAAGGGATAGCCGGAGCCGGCGGAGTGGTATTGTCTCGCTCGATTGCCGCCGACCGTTATGCATCGCATGAGTTGGCTGCCATGCTTGCACTCATCGGCGCCATCAACGGAATAGCCACGGTAGCCGCTCCTATAGCCGGAGGTATATTGGCAGGGTTTGGCGGTTGGAAAGGTATCTTCTGGTTTCTTTGCCTGCTGGGAGTTGCGCTACTCGTCGGTACACTTTACTTTAAAGAAACCCTGCCCCAAGCGCGTCGGCAGTGCGGGCAGTGGATAAGCGTTTTACAAAATTTCGGCACTGTGTTCCGCAACCGTACGTATATGTCATACGTCTTTCAGTACGGATTTACCATGAGTGTACTGTTTGTCAACATAGCTTCCGCTCCTTTCATCATGCAGCAACATTACGGACTGTCACCGCTTTCGTTCAGTCTTTGTTTCGGTATCAATGCCATTGCGATGGTTATCTCATCCGGTGTGGCTGTCAAACTTCCCACTATGGAGCGCGCCCTGCAGACCGGAAGTTACGGTATGATACTGTTCGCCGCCATGATATGTACCGCCCTGTTCTTAGGATGCAGTTTTTGGATATACGAAGTATTAACTTTCTGCCTGCTGTCGATGGTAGGTATGAGCTTTACCGCTTCAAATGCGCTGGCGATGGACTGCGAACGCCGACATGCAGGCATTGCTTCGGCACTGTTGGGGGCAGTGGGGTATGCCGCCGGAGGTATCGTATCGCCTCTGGTAGGTATCGGAGACATCTTTATGTCTACGGGAACTCTGTTTGTTACAGGAAGTATCTGTGCTTACATCTGCACGCGCTACGCGCTGACCCAGCGTTTCTTCCGCCTCCGCACATTTTAAAAATCCAACCCGTCAAAACAGCTTCAGAAGGCATTCAAACAAGCCTGAAAATTCATGCGGATAAGTAAGGCAACGCATCCGCATGTTTTGGTGAAAACATACGGATGCGTTGAGTAAAACTACCGCATAAAATTTACATGCCACCGAAAGCGGAAAATAACCCTCTCAAAAAGCCAATAGTTTTCCATCCCGACGGCTTGGGAAAGCGAAAAGAAAGCTCTAACTTTGTTCTTGATTTAAACCGAAACTTTATGGATTATCAAGAAACACTTACTTATTTATATAACAGTGCGCCGCTTTTCCAACAGATAGGAAAAGACGCATACAAAGAAGGGTTGGAAAATACAATCCGGCTGGATGAATATTTCGGGCATCCACACCAATGCTTCCGTACCATCCACGTAGCAGGTACAAACGGAAAAGGCTCTTGCTCACACACACTTGCCGCTATCCTTCAATCGGCAGGTTACAAAACCGGACTTTACACTTCGCCCCACTTGGTAGATTTCCGCGAGCGCATCCGGGTTAACGGGATACCGGTATCGCAAGACTTCGTTATACGCTTTGTAGAACAGCACCGTGCGTTTTTCGAACCTCTCCACCCGTCTTTTTTTGAACTGACTACGGCTATGGCGTTTCTGTATTTTGCCGAACAGAAAGTAGATGTGGCGGTTATAGAAGTCGGGCTGGGCGGACGACTGGACTGCACCAACATCATTCACCCCGACCTGTGCCTCATCACCAACATCAGTTTCGACCATGTTCAGTTTTTAGGAAACACGTTAGAAAAAATAGCCACGGAAAAAGCCGGTATCATCAAGCCCCACGTGCCGGTGGTCATCGGCGAAACCACTCCCGAAACTTATCCGGTGTTTAAAGAAAAAGCCGATAGCGAACATGCACCCATCGTCTTTGCCGAAGAAGAACAACTGCTGAAACAGACTTCAAGAAACGCAGACGGAACATACCTCTATCAGACAGCCGACTATAAAGACCTGACAGGTGAACTGGGAGGACTCTGTCAGCAAAAGAACACCAATACATTGCTTTCCGCCATCCGGCAGCTCATAAAAGCAGGTTACCCTATCGGCGAAACCAACGTAAGAGAAGGATTTGCACACGTATGCGAACTGACTGGACTGATGGGACGCTGGCAGAAACTAAGCGATCGTCCCACGCTGGTATGTGATACGGGACACAACACGGGAGGGATGCAATACATAGCCGAACAACTTAGCTTGCAGACTTACCGGACGTTACGCATCGTTATCGGCATGGTAAACGATAAAGACATCAGCGGCGTGCTTTCGATGCTTCCGAAAGAAGCGTGTTACTATTTTACCCAAGCCAGCGTGAAGCGTGCACTACCCGCCGAAAAAGTAAAAGAAGCAGCAGCCGGCTTCGGATTGAAAGGAAATATTTACCCCAATGTGGGAGCAGCCGTAGAAGCTGCACGAAAAGATGCCGCAGCCGAAGACTTCATTTTTGTAGGAGGAAGTAGTTTTATTGTGGCTGATTTACTTTCTTTAAACAATTAACCCCGTTTCTTTTTACTCAAATGTTTGGGTATATTGAATAAAATCTTTTTATTTGCATAAAATTTGACACATGTAAATAAAAAGATTTTATTAATATATGAATAACACATTCTACAAAGAAAACAATCTGAGCGGCTTGAAGAGAGCCGATTTCCAGAAAACAATCGGCGGAAAAGAAACCGACCTATTTATCTTGTCGAACGAAAACGGAGCTGAAGTGGCTGTTACGAATTATGGAGGAGCCATTATTTCGATTATGGTCCCCGACCGTAACGGAAAACTGGCGAATGTAGTTCAAAGTCACGATACCATTGATGGGGTAATCAACAGTCCCGAACCTTTCTTGAGTACACTTATCGGACGCTACGGAAACCGTATTGCCAAAGGAAAATTCAAATTAGACGGCGTAGAGTATCCGCTGACGGTAAATAATGGTCCCAATTCGCTTCACGGCGGTCCCACCGGCTATCATGCCCGCGTATGGGATGCAGAACAGACCAATGCTCAAAGCGTTACGCTACACTATCTTTCAGCAGACGGTGAAGAAGGTTTTCCGGGAAATCTGGACATTACGGTGGTTTATACCTTTACCAACGAAAATGAAATCATCATTACTTACACAGCCATCTGCGACAAGAAAACCATTGTCAACCTTACCAACCACGCATTTTTCAGCCTGTCGGGAGTAAACAATCCTACTCCTACGATAGAAAACAATATTGTAACCATCAATGCCGATTACTATGTGCCGATAGATGAAGTGTCTATCCCAACAGGCGAAATTCTGAAAGTAGAAGGCACTCCGATGGATTTCCGTACGCCACATACCGTGGGAAGCCGTATCGACGAACCATTCCAACAATTAATCAACGGTGCCGGATATGACCATTGCTATGTATTAAATAAAGAAGAAGCCGGAACTCTGACATTTGCAGCAAAATGTGTAGAACCGGAAAGCGGACGTACACTGGAGGTTTACACTACCGAACCGGGCGTACAAGTTTATACCGACAACTGGGCAACCGGTTATCACGGATATCACGGAGCCACTTTCCCAAGAAGAAGTGCAATCTGCTTTGAAGCCCAACACTTCCCCGATACTCCGAACAAAGGTCATTTCCCCTCTGCCGTATTAAATGCAGGAGACACCTACCACCAAGTAACCATATACAAGTTCGGAGTAGAAAAATAATAGATAACACTAACCTAATTTATAAACTTTATTACAATTACTAACAACCATGAATCAACAAAAACAGAACGGTAACGTCATCGCAATCGTTACCATGTTCTTCCTCTTTGCGATGATTTCTTTCGTAACCAATCTGGCTGCTCCGTTCGGTACTATCTGGAAAAACCAATATGCAGGAGCCAACACGTTAGGTATGATGGGAAACATGATGAACTTCCTTGCATATCTGTTTATGGGTATACCGGCAGGAAACATGTTGGTTAAAATCGGTTACAAGAAAACGGCGTTAACCGCCATTGCGGTAGGTTTTATCGGCCTGCTCATACAATATTTGTCCAGCTTATTCGGTGCAGATACCGATGTTTTTGCTTTGGGAGAATATGCCATTAAGCTGAATTTCATCATCTATCTGTTAGGAGCGTTTGTCTGCGGCTTCAGTGTATGTATGCTTAACACGGTGGTTAACCCCATGCTGAACTTGCTGGGTGGCGGCGGAAACAAAGGAAACCAGCTTATCCAAACAGGAGGTGCGCTTAACTCTTTGTCGGGAACATTGACTCCGCTGTTTGTAGGTGTGCTAATCGGTACAGTTACACCCAACACAGCCATGTCAGACGTTGCTCCGCTGCTGTTCATTGCGATGGGCGTATTTGCTTTCACTTTCATCGTGATTTCATTCGTCAGCATCCCCGAACCTCACATGCGTAAGAAAGGAGAGACTGTAAAAGAAGAAAAATTCTCTCACTCTCCGTGGAACTTCCGCCATACGGTATTGGGCGTTTTCTGTATCTTCGTATATGTAGGTATTGAAATCGGTATTCCGGGTACATTGAACTTCTACTTGGCAGACCCGACCGAAAGAGGAGCCGGCCTGCTTACAGATGGTGCAGCCATCGGTGGTGCCATTGCAGCTATCTATTGGCTGTTAATGCTTGTAGGACGTTTGACCAGTAGTATTATCAGCGGTAAAGTATCAAGCCGCACTCAGTTAATCGTAGCTTCTGCAACGGCTATCATTTTTATTCTGATTGCTATTTTCACTCCGAAAGAAGTAACCATCTCTATGCCGGGATATAGCGCTGACAATGGTTTCCAAATGGCATCAGTACCTTTGAGCGCATTGTTCCTTGTGTTATGTGGTTTATGCACTTCGGTAATGTGGGGAGGAATCTTTAACTTGGCTGTAGAAGGATTAGGTAAATATACCGCTCAGGCTTCGGGTATCTTTATGATGATGGTTGTGGGCGGAGGTATCTTCCCGCTTCTCCAACAATTCATCTCCGATTCATTAGGATACATGCCAAGCTACTGGTTAATCATTGCCATGCTTGCTTACTTGCTGTATTACGGACTGATTGGATGCAAGAACGTTAACAAAGACATACCAGTTGATTAAGAATCATAAAAAAATGAAGGATGGAGAATCAAAAACAGGCTCTTCATTCTTCATTTTTGTTTTCACTCATTTGAAATATTAACCTTTAAACTTTTATCATTATGGACATAGAATTTGTAAGAAGCCGCTTTATTAAACATTTTGACGGTACAACAGGCTCAGTATATGCTTCACCGGGACGTATCAACTTGATTGGCGAACACACGGATTATAATGGTGGATTCGTATTTCCCGGCGCGGTTGACAAAGGTATGATGGCTGAAATCAAGCCCAACGGTAAAGATAAGGTTTGCGCTTATTCTATCGATTTAAAAGATTACGTTGAATTCGGATTAAACGAAGAAGATGCACCCAAAGCAAGCTGGGCACGCTATATATTCGGTGTATGCCGCGAAATGATTAAAAGAGGAGTTGACGTTAAGGGATTCAATACCGCATTTGCCGGCGATGTTCCATTGGGAGCAGGCATGTCGTCTTCTGCTGCATTAGAGTCTACTTTCGCCTATGCCTTGAACGATTTGTTTGGCGACAACAAAATTGATAAATTCGAATTAGCTAAAGTAGGACAAGCTACCGAACATAACTACTGTGGTGTAAACTGTGGTATCATGGACCAATTTGCTTCTGTATTCGGTAAAGCCGGCAAATTAATCCGCTTAGACTGCCGTTCTTTGGAATATCAATACTATCCGTTCAAACCGGACGGCTACCGCTTGGTTCTTGTCGACTCGGTTGTAAAACACGAATTGGCTTCTTCTGCTTACAATAAACGCCGCCAAAGTTGCGAAGCCGTAGTAGCAGCCATACAGAAAAACCATCCGCACGTAGAATTTTTACGAGACTGCACAATGGAAATGCTTAACGAAGTAAAAGAAAATGTGTCTGAAGAAGATTACAAACGTGCTGAATATGTTATCGAGGAAATCCAACGGGTGCTTGACGTTTGCGATGCGCTGGAAAAAGGTGACTATGAAACCGTAGGTCAGAAGATGTATGAAACTCATCACGGCATGAGCAAACTGTATGAAGTTAGCTGCGAAGAACTTGATTTCTTAAACGATATTGCTTTCGACTGTGGCGTAACAGGTTCACGAGTAATGGGAGGCGGCTTCGGTGGTTGTACCATCAACTTGGTGAAAAACGAACTCTATGAAACTTTCATTACAACGGCTAAAGAACGCTTCAAAGAAAAATTCGGCCGCAGCCCGAAAGTTTACGATGTAGTTATCGGAGACGGTTCACGGAAAATCTGCTAAACCGTTTTGGAAGAACGTTTAAAGAATAACCATATAGAATCTGTAAAGCCAACCTTCAACCGAGGTTGGCTTTATTTTTTCCGGCAAGGGACAAAAGCCGATAATATTTGTTACAACCTGATAATCAAGCATAAAGAAAAGGATAACCCGACAGCGGTTTATCCCGTAAAACGCAACCGTTAGTGTTGCCCATTTCATGCGGATGAGTTGCCCATTCCTACCCATAGAACTTGCCCGTCCTATGGGTAGAATTTTCAAGCCGTTGCAGGGAGCGTTTAAAGCTGGAAGAAACGCTTCATCATTTCTTTCCGGTACTTTCTTGATACGATTAAATCTTCGGATGGAGCATCGAACGGCGGATACATAACACAACGGTTATCTTGAACCATAAGCAGGTAGCTCAGGTTTATGATGAATGACTGGTGTATCTGAACGAATTGTTCATCGTAAGCGCACAGTTGTTCGGCAGACGTATTACGCCGAAGCGAAATAAATGTACCGTTTGTCAATGCCACCTCCCATGATTTCCGTGCAGACTGGTAACGGAAATAGCCAATGTCAGAAGCACGCAGCACGCGCAAGTCGCCCGTCGGCGTAACCAGCATAAAAGGTTTCTCACTATCCACCGAAAAAACTCCGATACGGTTAGGAAACATATCTTCTTTCTTTTGTGTTTTCACGCGCGACAATACCACTTCCAGTTCTTTTCTATCAACCGGTTTCAACAAAAAATCGAAAGCATAATTGCGCAGAGCGTCAATCATATACTTGCTATAAGCCGTATAAAACACGATTCTCATGCTCCATGACAACCCTTCACGCAATTTCATAATCACATCCATACCTAACATGTCGGGCAGTTCTACATCAAGAAAAACCAAATCGGGTTTTATTTTCTCTATCAGCTTGATTCCGGCAATCCCTGTGTGAGCTATCCCCTCCACAGATATCGAATCATAATGTTTCAACTCAAAACACAAGCTGTCAACAGAGCTCTCATCATCGTCAACAATAACAGTTTTCAGATTTTCCATATTAATCATCTTTTGTTTAACTGATAAGAATAATCAAGGGGAACGACAAAGCGCACTTCACACCCCGTTTCTCCATCGTCCATTGGTACATTACCGATACACATAGTTATCGGAGTACGGTTATAGTAATTGAGCAACTGGATGGTCCGCGTAATAACTTTCATCCCCGTTCCGGTTCCTCGATTCAGACTTTTCTCGCGGTAACCTCCCCCATTATCGCGAATAATAATCTCAACCGCCTCACCGCCACACCTAATCTGCACATTCAGCAATCGTTTCCCCTGCTTCGTCCGAAGTCCATGCTTGATAGCATTCTCTACGGGAATCTGAATTAACATAGAAGGCACATGAACCGTTGCCAAATCAATATCCTTATCTATATCTTGAACATACGTAAACAGCTCGCCCAAAACCTCTTTTTCCAACTGGATGTATGTAGAAACAAAATCAAGTTCATCGGCAAGCGAAACCGACACACTGTCGGTCATTTCCAGATTGCGGCGAAGCAGTTTTATCAGCCCCATCAGGTTTCCATCGTCTTTTTCCGCTTTAGAGTGAAGGTTTACTTCGCGGCTCAAGACATTAAATATAAAATGCGGAGAAATACGGCTACGCACATTTGCTAAACGCAACGAAGTCATAACGGTTTGCATCCGCCAACGCTCGCGGTCGCGTTTCCGCCTGATAACAAGAATCAAAATGGCAAGCAATAGAACTCCTGAAATGGCAGCGTACAGCCATTGATGTAACCGGAGCACTTGGTTTTCTTTCTCCCGGATGGATATTTCTTTCTTCATCAGCGTGCTGTCTCTGCTATACTGCAAGGCTATCTCCATAACCCTCATCTTAATCCATTCGTTTCGTGTGGAGTCATCGATACGCTGGTTTTCCGACTGATAATGGTAAGCCTGCTTAAAGTCTCCCTTCTCAGCATAATAATGTTGCAAATAGCGGTTCCGGATATGCACCATGTTCGGGTCAATATGCTCAGGCTTAACCGCCTCTTTCAGTCTCCGGGACGCCAGCTCAAGGTTGCCTTGCTTCAGAGCAAGCTCTATCAGTTGGGTATCAATGTAATAAAGCGCACTGATGTTTCCGATAGAATGAAAGAAATCATAACAGCGACTCAAATAATATTCTGCCGAATCGGTACGATTCAACAACAAATACACCTCACCCAGATTAATCATCGTCAGATTCCGTTCGAACTCCATTCCGGGATATTGGTTAGAAAGTTCCAAAGAACGGCGGAAATATTTCAAAGCCGTTTCATAGTCTTCGCGGAAATAATACGAGTTGCCCCTGTTATTCAAATAAATATGTTTCTCGAACGGCTGCATACGGTCATAAAAACGATAAGCCAAATCGTAATAATAATCGCATTTAGAAAAATAGCGAAGCTCCATATTAACTTGGGCCAACCCATAATAAACAGGAAAACGCTTTTCTTCAGGGATTCTCAAAGAATCGAAAACCGATAAAGCGTACCGATACCAATAAGAACCTTCATCGTAACGCGCCAAGCGGACATAAGCATCTCCCAAATTCAAGCAAATATCGGGAACGAACGTCTTGTCTTTTATTTGCATCGCATATCCGTAGGCTTTCCGGTATGCCCAGACAGCAGAATCGGCAGAGGCCTTGATACGTGAATATACATTTCCTCTGACATTCCATGCTTCTGCACATAACTGTATCACTTCTGGAGTCCGGTTCGCTTTTTCACAATAAGTTTCTATCTTATCCAGATAACACATCGTAGAATCGGAAACGGATAAAAACATCAGTGCCTTTGCTTTCAGCATCAACAGTTGATAATAATCAAAGCTGTCGGTTTCAGAAGCCAACAAACTGTCTGCCTGCTTACAAACCCACGCGGGATTTTTCGACACGGAATCGCCTATCAGCATCATAAAAGCCTGACTCTTTCCGTCTCGAAAGTCTTTTTCGGAACGCGCACAACCTACTATCAAAAACTGGACAACCAAATATCCTATTAACACAAAGAGTATTGTATGCAGTTTCATATCGGCATTGATTTGTCAACAAATTTAAATAAAATGAACAAAGAAGCAAAAAAGTGTCCTGTTTTATTTAGTCCGGCTTCTCGCAAATATCTGAAAAATAGACTTACCTTTGCAAAAAACAATCAATCTTATGGCTGGTATTTATCTTCATATCCCTTTCTGCAAACGGCGCTGTATTTATTGCGACTTTTTTTCGACCACTCAGAGTAACCTAATGCCCCAATACATTGACGCACTCTGCCGGGAACTGGAAATCCGAAAAGATTACTTGGAAGGAGAACAGATAGAAACCATTTATTGGGGTGGCGGAACTCCGTCGCAGCTTAACGAAAAACTGTTTGAGCAGGTTTTTCATACAATAGATGCAAACTATCAGGTATCAGACGAGGCCGAGGTGACGCTCGAAGCCAATCCGGACGATTTGACTCCGGCGTATATTGACATGTTACGCAAGTTGCCTTTCAACCGGCTGAGCATGGGAATACAAACGTTCGATGACCGGACATTGAAGCTGTTAAACAGGCGGCATACGGCACAACAGGCTATCGAAGCCTTTGAAAACTGTAGGAAAGCCGGATTTAAGAACATCAGTATCGACTTGATGTATGGGCTTCCGGGAGAAACAACCGAAAGTTGGGAAAGAGATTTACAGCAGGCTGTCCGCTTGAATCCGGAACATATATCGGCTTACCATCTCATCTACGAAGAAGGAACTCCGCTATGGACGCTGCGCGAGCAACACCGTGTGGCAGAAGCAGATGAAGATTTAAGTCTGAATCTTTTCACCCAACTGATTCATCGGCTGAAAGAAAACGGTTATGTACACTATGAAATATCAAATTTCTGCTTGCCGGGATTCCATTCCAAACATAATTCAAGTTATTGGACGGGGAAAAAGTATTTGGGATGTGGAGCATCTGCACATTCTTACAACGGCTCGTCGCGTCAATGGAATGTTGCTTCGCTAAACAAATACATAGAAGGCATATCGGAAAACAACAATAGCGTGAGCGAAAAAGAGGTTTTAGACCGTTATACGCGCTACAATGACTTCGTGATTACCAGGCTCCGAACATGTTGGGGAATGTCGCTCGTCCGGCTTAAAGACGATTTTGGCAATGAGTTATATGACTATTGCCTGCGCATGGCAAAGCCTTATTTGAAACAGGGTACATTATCATTATCTGACAATATCTTACGGCTCACGGATAAAGGCATATTTATTTCCGACGGCATCATGAGTGATTTGCTGTGGGTATGAACCGGCAACAAAAAAGGCGTACGGCAGTTTGTTTTGCCATACGCCTCATATCGTTTTTCCGTTTATCCTATTTTCATGTCAGGCTGTAAACCACATCCATAATCTGTTTACCCAGTTCATCTGCCGCTTCCATTGTAGAAGCCTCTGAATAAACGCGGATAATCGGCTCTGTATTGCTCTTGCGCAAATGAACCCACTTGTCGGGGAAGTCGATCTTCACTCCGTCGATGTCATTTATCTCTTCATCCTTATAAAGTTCTTTCACTTTCGCCAAAATAGCATCCACATCGGTTTCGGGGGTTAAATCGATACGGTTTTTAGCAATAAAGTAGTTCGGATAAGAAGCACGCAACTCGCTCACTTTTTTACCTTCGTGTGCCAAGTGACTCAAGAAAAGTGCAATGCCTACCAGCGCATCGCGTCCGTAATGCGATTCAGGGTAAATTACACCGCCGTTTCCTTCACCACCTATTACGGCATGTGTTTCTTTCATCTTCGTTACCACATTAACCTCGCCTACCGCCGAAGCGTTGTACTCCATACCGTATTTACGGGTAACATCGCGCAAGGCACGGGTAGAACTGAGGTTGGAAACCGTATTTCCGGGGGTATGTTTCAACACATAGTCGGCAACGGTTACCAGCGTATATTCTTCACCATACATGGTTCCGTCTTCACAAATCATAGCCAAACGGTCTACATCAGGATCGACTACGAAAGCGACATCGGCATTACCGCCTTTCATCAGGCTCATGATATCTCCCAAATTCTTCTCCAAAGGTTCGGGGTTATGCTGAAAATCGCCCGTAGGTTCACAGTAAAGTTTTTCTATATGCTGTACTCCCAACTGCTCCAACAACTGAGGCAAAACAATGCCGCCCACCGAATTGACACAGTCGATAGCGACACGGAAATTAGCCTTGCGGATAGCTTCCACGTCGACCAGCTTCAATGCCAAAACGCTGTCGATATGTTTCTGGTTATACGTATTGTCTTCTGTATATTTACCGATGTGGTCAACGTCGGCATATTCAAACGCTTCTGCTTCGGCAATACGAAGCACCTCATTGCCTTCGGCTGCATTCAGAAACTCTCCGCGTTCGTTAAGCAACTTCAAAGCATTCCATTGTTTGGGATTATGGCTGGCAGTCAGAATAATTCCGCCACATGCTCCTTCCATCGTTACGGCCAACTCGGTAGTGGGTGTAGAAGCCAATCCGATGTTTACTACATCAAATCCCATCCCCATCAACGTACCGCATACCACGTTTTTCACCATCTCACCCGAAATACGGGCATCACGGCCTACTACAATTTTATTGCTCTTCACACTACTGGTCTTACGGATAAGTGTAGCGTAAGCCGAAGTAAATTTCACAATATCCAAAGGATTCAGTCCTTCGCCTGCATGTCCGCCAATCGTTCCGCGGATGCCGGAAATAGATTTAATCAGTGTCATATTTATTAGATTCCTATTGGTTTACTTTACCAAATCATAAGTTATTTCGTAGTAACACGGATACACCGCCGAGATAGCCGTACTTGTTCCTTCGCTGTGGGGAACAATCAGACGGACACGGGATATCTTTTCTGAATCGGTGGTACGTACCAGTTTCAAATAACGCAGCGGGAGCAACCAGCCTGAAGGTACGGCTACCGAATTGTGAGTGTCATAGATTACCGAATTGCCCACAAACGAACCGGAATAAGAACTTCCGCTAATCATCACGCGAATCTCATCCGGCTGAGAATAGGAGGAATAAACTCCCCAATTTATAGCCAGCGTATCGCCCACCGAACATCCTACCTGATCGTTGTTGCTTAACGCTATCTCGACAAAGCGTGTCAATATATTGTGTGTTCCCTCTCCTAACACCTCGCCGTCGCCGCGTGTTACGATGTTCATATACACTCCGGTTTCGTCGAACAAAACAAATTCATTTGCTCCGGTGGTAGAGTCTTGTGCCAAGAACTGGTCTTCGCTGATAAATGTAGCGCCGATTGAATCGGTAAGTTCATTCTTAAAACGGTTGATGGCGTCACGTTCTTCTTCCTCCATCTCGGCATAAGTCTTGCTGTTATCGCAACTCTGAAAAACGAAAAAACCTGCACAAACGGCAAACAATATCAGTAAATGTATTTTCTTCATGCTTCTTTTTATTTTATGGCGACAAAAGTAATAAATTGCCTCATATAGTACATATACGATAAAAAATAAATAACGAATTTTATTATTAATTCTTCAACAAGAGGCTTTCATACTTAACCAGTGCCTGCTTAAAGAGCGCAATGGCTTCGTCCATTGTTCCGTAAAGCTCTCCGCCGGAAGCATTCAAGTGTCCGCCTCCGTTGAAAAACTCCGCAGCCACCTTGTTACACGGGAAAGCCCCTACCGAACGGAGCGACACTTTTATCATTTGTTTTTCAGTATCTTCGCGCAAGAAAACCGAAAAGCAAATGCCTTTCATCTGCAAAGGCATGTTGACAAAACCTTCGGTATCGCCTTTTACGTAATGGAACTTGCCCTGCTCTTCTTTGGTAAGCCAGATGAGCGCGGCGCGGAACTGCGGGAATACTTGCATTTTTTCGTATAACACATACCCCATCAAGCGCAAACGTCCCTCGGAATACGTATTGAAAACCTTACGGTAAATCTCGTCTTTGTCAATCCCTTTCGACAGCAGTTCACCGATGATGAAATAAATCTGACGGTCGTTCGAATTATATGTAAAGCCTCCGGTGTCGGTCATCATCCCCGTATAGATACATTCGGCTCCTTCACGGGTAATGTCGTCAAAACATCCCATGCGGCAAATCAGCCGGAATATCAGTTCGGAAGTAGAAGAGATTTCGGGGTGCGAAATCGTGACCCGACAGAACGGTTCGGGATTTAAATGATGGTCTATCATCACTTTCCGCCCTTCGGCTGCCTTTACAGACTCTGCCATGGCATCGATGCGTGACAAAGCATTGAAGTCAAGGCAGCAAATCACGTCTGCTTCGGCTATCAGCTTATCGGCAAAATCGGAATATTTATCGTAGCGCACAATGTCTTTTGCACCGGGCATCCAGCGCAAAAAATCAGGAAAAGCGTTCGGAACAATCACGCGCACGTCTTTCCCCTGCCCGCTCAAGAAGTGGTATAACCCCAACGATGAGCCTAAAGCATCGCCATCCGGCGATACGTGGGTTACGATAACTATTTTATCGGCGCGGTTAAAATAGGTTTCAACCTTATCAATATTGGCTTGTAATATAACTTTTGACAACATATTTTTCTCTTATTCTATAATGAAGAAGCAAAATTACGAATTATTTCTTGAGCCGACTGCATTTTTCGCCGAAAAGAATTTTAGAAACTGAGGCAGAGCAAAATTGAAACGACAGGCTCTGAAGCCGAACAAAATTAAAAACAAGCTCTTAAACCCGGACATGAAACGGCGAAAAAAACATCCGCATACGTTCTTATACGCTATGGGATGAACCAATGAACATTAGCGGATGAACGGAGCAAAACATCCCATAGCGTAAAACGTGTATCAAACCACCCGCTCAGGCGAACACATTTCCTGCCGCAAAAGCATTCAGGGCAACCAGTGCTCCGACAAGGCAAGAGGCTTTCCGGTTATACCAATAGGCATAGAAGAAAGCCATACACGCGCATAAGGCTAACGACTGGAAAGCGGAGATATAAAAAGAAGTAATTTGAGAACCGGCGAGTTGCTGAATCCAAGCCATCGAATCGTTCAGGGCTACGGTAGAAAACTGTAACGCTTTTACTGCCCACATTCCCCCAAAAGGAAAAACAACCGACAGAAGAATTGCCCCCAATGCGCAGCCCAAAATACAGACCGACAAGGGAGATACAAGCAAGTTGGCCAGCAAGAAATAAGTAGGAAATGTTCCAAAATAATGAAGCACGAAAGGCAGTGTCCCTAATTGGGCAGCCAAAGAAAGTGACAACAGATTCCATACATAGCGAAAGAGCTTTGAACGAAGCGGACACCAACCGGAAAATACCGGATAAAAACAAAGTATGGCAAGCACTGCCACAAACGAAAGTTGAAAACTGACATCAAACAGATAAAACGGCTGGTAAAGCAGCATCAGAAATGCCGTCAGCGTAAGCGTAAGAAAACCCGAAAAGCGCTCTGATGTAACCAACGAAGCGAAAATGAACAGCGAGAACATGGCTACGGCACGTACTACCGACGGACTTAACCCCGACATGACTGCGAATCCCCACAGAGCAACAACGATCAGGCAGGAAACGAGTTTTTTCCCCACCGGAAACCGGCTGAAGGGATAGAACAAGCACATCAACATACCTGCCAAAATGCCCACATGCAGTCCGGAAAGAGACAACACATGACTTGCTCCGGTAGCATTATAAACAGCCTTGATCTCAGGAGTCAAACCATCGGTCTCGCCCACCGTCAGCGCAGATACCACTGCCAATGTTTCATCTTTAAGTCCCCACCTGCGATACATATCCGTTATCTGACGTTGTACTCCGGCAGCCTTTTGCCGGAAAGTCAGCCCGCTGCGGTTAGGCAAACGCTGCCAGTCTCCCGCAAAAGCCATCGCAGTACCACTGATACCTTTACGCATGAGGTATTCTGCATAATCAAAACGTGCTTCTTTGAAATCGGGACGCGAAATACGGGCATAAAAACAAACACTATCGCCACAGCGCAATGCGGGGGCAAGACTGTCGGGCATCCAGTAGAGCAGCACAGAACGATTTACAACTCTCCCGCCAAGTGTGTCGGCCGGATTAAACACAGAAGCTACACGTACTTCCGCCCGTAACGTTTTACCTTTAGGGCTGGGCACCGTTTCTACCACTCCGTAATAAACTTGTTTTCTTCCGTCCCACGGATAGTAAACAGCCTCCCGCTCTTTCAGAACCAGAGTTCCGCCAAGCAGTACGAATGACAGGCAGCCACACACACCAAACAAAGCGCGATACTTATATTTGAAAGTGCGATAAAAACAGCAAAGAATCAATACGGAAACTCCGAAAGCCATCGCCACCGAAGTCCACGGCAGGCAGTCGGACGCTATCGAATCGAACAAAAAAATTCCGGTTGCCAACCAAACAGTCAACCGGAACAACGGATAAGCGACAAACGGAGGTATCGTTCTCACTTACCTTTAATTATTTTAAGTTGGTGAATAGCCTCTTTCATATCTGGAGCTTTAAAGACTGCGCTTCCCGCCACAAGGACATCTACGCCCGCTTCTATCAGCTCCGGAGCAGTATTGTTATTGACTCCTCCGTCTACTTCAATCAGCGCATGGGCATTTTTGCGTGCTATAAGTTCGCGCAAGCTGCGTACTTTCTGCAAGGTATGCGGAATAAATTTCTGTCCTCCAAAGCCCGGATTTACGCTCATCAGCAGCACCATATCGACATCTTCTATAATATCTTCAAGCAAAGAAACCGGCGTGGAAGGATTTAGAGTTACCCCGGCTTTCATTCCTGCCTCCTTAATTTGCTGAACTACCCGATGTAAATGCGGACACGCCTCGTAATGCACATTCATCATCATGGCATTCAATGCACGAACCTCACGGATAAACTTCTCCGGTTGTACAATCATCAGATGTACATCGAGCGGTTTCTTGCAAAGTTCTGCAACATATTTCAAAACCGGGAAACCAAATGAAATATTCGGAACGAACACTCCGTCCATTATATCCAAATGTAACCAATCAGCCTCGCTGGAATTAATTTTATCCATTTCTCCACGCAAGTCAGCAAAATCAGCAGCTAATAATGAAGGAGAGACTTTTATTTCTTTCGCCATATCTTTCTTTTGACCTTTATCATCTAATATGATTCAAAGATAAAGATATTTTATCACAATGCAAAGAATTCAGTCTTAATTCGATAATTTCGTCTGTTTCTATTTACTTGGAAAAACTAAAACGCAGTCCTAATTGCAAGTTAAAATTCAGAGGATGCTCTTTACGGAAAGTCTCTATATCACTGCCATCGTCGAAATAATACGCTATACCCGGTTCGATGTACAGCCCGATCTGGCGTGTGAAATTAACTTGCGCACCAACGGCTCCTGTCACAGACCACTGCAACGGATCGACGTCCAAAGAAGAATTAATCTTCTCATGCTCGTTACTTCCTGTTACATATACAGTTTCCAAGCTGCCTGAAACGCATTTTTCAACAGCCCCCCCTGCAGAAACATAGAAATTAAAACGTTCGTTCTGCCAAAGTGAGCGATGTACTTTGAGTGGTATTCCGATGTAATGTAACTTCCATTCTTCTTCCATATAAGAATCAGAGCCGGAATGGGAATTTGATGACAGCAGGGTATAGAACAATCCGGTTTCGATAGCCCAATCTTTATTTAAAAGCCATTTAAAGGATGCACCGACACTTACCGGCATACGATGATGGACTTCCGTTTTCGAAGACTGTTCACGGTTATTGAATAATACTTGGTTATATGCCGTGGTTTCATTCGACAAAGGATTCATCAGCAGACCATCGGCACTACTCTTAACAGCATGTGAAACCATACGTCCGAATCCGCCGAACGAATTGGAAAAAGAATACGGCGTATTACCGGCAGCAAGTCCCATCTGCCATTTCTGTTCCTTGCGGTCAGTATTCTTTTCGGTCCAATAAGCATTACGTTTCACTTGTTCACGGTCCGCTTTACGGGTAGCACGAAGAAGCTGCATCCTTTTTTCTGTTTCATCATCTTCTTTCGTGTCGGCTTTATTCATTGACTGAGACATTTCCGACGGCTGTTCCGCATAAATGTTTTCTACCTTTACTACTTCCGGAGCAGCTACAATGTTTTCTTCCAAAACCTTCTGTGATGCCAACGATACCGATTCAATATCTTCCGATTCAATATCTTCCGCATCCTTATTTGTTTCGGCTTTCGCCAATATTAAGTTTTCAGATTCATTTACCGGAATAAAAGGTTTGTTATCTTCCAATACGGCCTGTTCCTCTTGCTGGGCTAACTTCCCTTTATCACTTAACGAATCAGCCATAGGTGAAGTCCAAAACCATACACCTACCGAAAAGACAACAGCTATCATCGCTGCCGCAGCCACAAATTGCCACCGCTTCCATAACGGTATTACCTTAGGGACATTTAAATCCTTCTCCAGCTTCCTCCACATATCGGGAGGCAGTGGTTCCGAATAATCGTCCATCCGATTACGTATGTTTTGTATCCACTTTTCGTCTTCCATCACTTATAGTTTCTTTCGATATTCATTAATTTTCTTGGCTAACAAAGTTTTGGCACGATAAAATTGCGAAGAAGAAGTATGTTCGGTTATACCTAACAATGCTGCTATTTCTTTATGACTTTTTTCTTCAAATACATAAAGGTTGAACACTGTACGATACCCGTCCGGCAATTCGCTAATCAGCTTCAATAATACCGAACGCGGAATCTTGTTCACATCTTCATCATCTGATATTTGTGTATCCGGTATTTCATCCATCAAAACTTCTTGTTTGGTCTGTATGCTCTTTTTACGCAAATATCCTAACGCTTCATTAACCATTACACGAGACAACCATGCTTTCAACGAGCCTACTCCTTGATAAGCAAATTGATTTTTTATAGATTGAAACACGCGGATAAATCCATCATGGAATACATCCTCGGCTTCTTCCCTATTACCTATGTAACGAAGACAAATGGCAAACAACACACCCCCGTACCTTTCGTACAGTTCTTTCTGTGCCTTTGTGTCTGCCTTTTGACACTGCAACGCCAGTTCCTCTTCTGTCATATTATTTGTCTCGTGCTTTTGGTTTATAAATGATGCAAATGCAAAAATACTGCACGTAACAGCATCTTTTTCTTCTGTTAATGTGTTTTAACACAAAAGAGTGCAGTAAATTCTGTCTCAGCTTATTTTAGAGATAAAAAAATAAAATACAATGAAAGTCTTTAAGCAAATATATCTTATTGCAAGTGTGTTATTATGCAGTTCAATCATTTCTTCTTGCGATTTAAATGAAGATGATTCGAAATCACTGTTTTATCTGACATTAGGAACAGTCATTAATGAAGATGAGCTAATGGTAGAATCGGATTCGCACGGTATATTAGTACCTTCCAATCCGGGCTATTTTACATCTGCCAAACTGGATACTACCGGACAACGGGTCTTAATGAGTGTGCCCGCCAGCGATTTGGAAGCTATGGTACCTGACGGGGAGCAACGCATTGTAGACATTGTTGAACTATATAAGGTTTTGACAAAAGATGCCAACGACCTCCGTAACGATTCATTGATAAGCGAGAACGATACCGATTTCGGAAATGACCCGGTTCAGATTACAGGCATATCTATCAGTGCCAAACACCTGAACATTGAAGTTTACATAAAAGGAAATGACCGAGAAAAGCCGCATCGTCTCAGCTTGTTGCTGAATAAAGACTGCAAACTGGATGAAAACGGATGGTTGCCTGTTGAACTGCGCCACAATGCAGAAGGTGATTCGCAGAAAGATGTGTTTTGGAGTGTTGTATCGTTCAATCTGTCCAGTATTCCTGAATATCAGAACTCAACCTTTAAAGGTTTCCGCGTTTATTATAATAATGGAACAAACCCACACGCTACTTGCGAAATCTCTAAAGGTCAAACTCTGAATCAAAAAGAAATCAATACGAGCCGCATACACAGCAACAACAAATAAGAGCCTGTCGTTTTAATTTTGCTCAAAATCGATTACTTTACCACAGCTCCATCTTCATGATGATAGCCTCGTAAGAAATCAGCCACGCCCATCCGTTTCTTCCCTGCGAGTTGCAAGGAACGGATGTTTATATAGCCATCTGTTACGGCTATGCGGAAATAGGTTTTCTTATCCGTTACAACCGCTCCGGGTTCAAACGAATGTTCGGCAAATATTTTATCGGTTTCATAAATCTTCAATACCTGAGGAGCAGTGCTACCTTGACAGAGTTCAGTCCATGCTGCCGGGTAAGGCGACAGTCCGCGCACGAAATCATAAATTTGTTTCACGCCTTTACTCCAGTCTATGCGACAGGTTTCTTTGAAAATCTTAGGAGCCGGACGCAGGACTTCTCCTTCTGCCAATTTATCTTGCGGAACAGTCTTTACACTACCGTCAAGAATAGAGTCGACTGTTTTTACAACCAAATCGCCGCCTAAATTCATCAAGCGTTCATATACATCGCCTACATTGTCTGTATCGGCTATCGGAACACGTACTTGGTCAATGATTTCTCCCGTATCAATTTCATGCTTCAAGAAAAAAGTTGTAATGCCGGTTTCTGTTTCACCATTGATAACCGCCCAGTTGATAGGAGCAGCTCCGCGATATTGGGGCAACAATGAGGCATGAAGGTTAAACGTCCCCAAACGGGGCATGTTCCAAACCACTTCGGGCAGCATACGGAAAGCAACCACAATCTGAAGGTCGGCTTTCAGTTCGCGCAGCTCTGCCACGAAACTTTCGTCTTTCAGTTTTTCAGGCTGAAGCACTTTCAAGCCTTGCGATACGGCATACTGCTTCACCGGACTGGGTTGCAACACACTGCCGTGACGTCCCATCGGTTTGTCGGGCATTGTGATCACCCCTACTATATTATATCCTCCCTCAACCAAACGCTTCAAACTCTCAACAGCAAATTCGGGAGTTCCCATGTATACGATTCTCAAATCTTTCTTTTCCATGATACAAAAATTTATTTATTCGGCTGATAAATCGACCAATACCTGACGATATGCTGTCAGCATCTTCGATTTAGATACAATTCCCTTATACCTTCCTTCTTCATCTACAACCGGTAAATTCCATGCCCCGGTTTCATCGAACTTCCGCATCACCTCTTCCATCGAATCTGTGATTTTGATACACGCTTTGGGCGTAACCATGAAATTTTCAACACGGTAACGGTGATACAGTTCTTGCCGGAAGATGATGTTGCGAATGTCGTTCAAGGGTACGATGCCCAAAAGAACATTATTCACATCTACCACCGGAAACAGATTTCGTCCTGATTTGGATATAGCTTTTACCATCTCTCCCAAATCCATATCGGGGCGCACTACCTGAAAGTCTGTTTCAATCACACTCTCCATGTTCATCAGAGTCAGTACCGCCTTATCTTTATGATGTGTCACCAGTTCACCTTTCTTTGCCAGACGCATGGAATAAATACTATGCGGTTCGAAGATGATGATGGTAAGATACGCACACACCGAAACAATCATCAACGGCAGGAACAGGGCATATCCTCCGGTAAGCTCGGCGATAAGGAATACACCAGTAAGCGGAGCGTGCATCACGCCCGACATCAGACCAGCCATTCCCATCAGCGCAAAGTTTTTCTCAGGGATATAAGTGTTTCCGATATGGAATTCATTGCATACATACGAAAATACGAAACCGGCTATACATCCCAGAAACAAACTCGGAGCAAAAATACCACCGCAACCGCCTCCACCGTTCGTGGCACTGGAAGCGAATACTTTAAACAAGATTATCAGCAGCAAATAGATTACCAACAGATGCCCGTTGCCGTAAAACAGTGAATTGTTCATCACCGTGTCCCAGTCTGCCGAAGTGGTTCCGTTAAGCAACAGCGAAATCGTATCATAGCCTTCGCCGTAAAGCGGGGGAAAGAGGAAGATTAAAATACTCAGCATCGTACCTCCTATCACAAACTTCACGTACGGATTAGAGTAGCGGCGGAAAATATTTTCTATCCAGTTCATAGAACAGGTGAAATACCAAGCCACCAACCCGCAAAAAACACCCAGCGCGATGGCATAGGGAACGCGCTCCATCGCAAACGGATAGTCTAAGTGGAAATAAAACATCGACTCCGTACCCGTCAGCACGTATGAAAGCGATGCTGCCGTCACGCTGGTTATCAGCAGCGGAAGCAGCGATGCCATCGTCAGGTCAATCATCAGCACTTCGAGCGTAAACACCAAGCCGGCTATGGGGGCTTTAAAGATTCCCGATACAGCTCCTGCGGCACCGCATCCCACGAGCAACATCAGTGTCTTGTGGTCCATACGGAAAATGCTGCCCAAGTTCGAACCGATGGCAGAGCCTGTCAACACAATAGGTGCTTCCGCTCCTACCGAACCACCGAAACCGATGGTTATAGCCGAAGCACAGATAGACGACCATACGTTATGACGCTTAATGCGGCTCTGACGGCGGGAGATAGCGTAAAGGATTTTCGTAACTCCGTGGCTGATGTCATCGCGCACTATTTTCCGGATAAAGAGACTTGTCAGAAAAATACCCACCACCGGATAAACCAAATACAGCCAGTTGGCTCCGGTTGAATCGAAATTATCGGTAAGAAATTCTTTAATATATTCTACTAAAAACTTCAACACATACGCCGCCAGTGCCGTACAGATTCCGACGATGAAACTTAAAATCAAAATAAATTGCTTGTCTTTGATATGTTTCTCGCGCCAGACCAACAGTCGTTGAAGTAAATTATTGTTTTCGTCAGCTATGTTCATTATTGTGTTATATATATAATGTATAAAGGCAACCTCATGATGATGCTGCTTGTTTCCTGAAGAAACAAGCCAAACATTTATTCTCTTATAATCTTCACTTCGCCTCCCTTGCCTAACTTGATAATGGAAGAAGGCTTCGGATGTCCGGTTTCTTCACGGCGGAAATCGACCACATAATCTACTGCCTGCTTGATTTCTTCGCTTATTTCGCTAAACACCGCCGGAGCAGGCTGTCCGCTGATGTTGGCAGAAGTTGAAACTATGGCTTTGCGGAAGCGGAAACACAGTTCTTTTGAAAACGCCTCGGAAGTAACCCGGATACCCACACTGCCGTCTGCCGCAATCAGGTTCGGAGCCAAATTACGCGCTCCATCGTAAATTATTGTCAAAGGTTTTGTTGTCAACTCTATCAAATCCCAAGCCACGCCCGGAACGTCTTTCACATAAAAGTCCACCTTAACAGAACTGTCCACCAGTACCAGCATAGCCTTGCTGTCTGCTCGCTGCTTTATCTGATAAACTCGTTTTACGGCTTCTTCGTTTGTTGCGTCACATCCGATACCCCACACTGTGTCAGTAGGATAAAGTATCACGCCACCCTTTTGCATGACTTCACATGCACGTTTAATTTCATCTTTCATCATAACTACTATACATTGGTACAGTTAATATAAACGCAAGCAAAAGTACAAAGGATTTTTAGGATAGCCCAAGAAAGTTTGATTAATTTTGCAGAAAGGATTTTGTTTTCATGAATACGAAACGCAAAATTATCCATATTGACATGGATGCTTTTTACGCATCGGTGGAGCAACGGGACAATCCGGAACTGAGAGGAAAACCCGTAGCCGTGGGTCATGCCGAAAAGCGAGGCGTAGTAGCTGCTGCAAGCTATGAGGCACGCAAGTTCGGTGTGCGTTCCGCCATGCCTTCACAAAAGGCCATCAAACTTTGTCCGCAACTGATTTTTATCGAAGGACGAATGGAGGTCTATAAAAGTGTATCGCGCCAAATACACGAGATTTTCCACGATTACACTGATCTTATCGAACCGATTTCGCTCGACGAGGCGTTTCTTGATGTGACAGATAACAAAAAAGGAATCGAACTGGCGGTAGATATTGCACGCGAAATCAAACAGCGCATCCGGGAGGAGCTGCATTTGGTGGCATCGGCAGGGGTGTCATACAACAAGTTTCTGGCAAAGATTGCCTCCGATTACCGCAAGCCCGACGGACTCTGCACCATCCACCCCGACCAAGCACAGGCTTTCATCGACCACCTGCCCATCGAATCGTTTTGGGGCGTAGGTCCGGTCACGGCAAAGAAACTGCATCTGTTAGGGGTTTATAACGGGAAGACGTTGCGTGAATGTTCGCGCGAGATGCTGGTACGCCAGTTCGGAAAAGCCGGAAATATCTATTATGAGTTTGCCCGCGGCATAGACAACCGCCCGGTAGAATCTGTGCGCGTACGTAAGTCTATCGGTTGCGAACATACGCTGGAGAAAGACATCAGCCTGAAAAGTTCGGTTATCATTGAGCTGTACCACGTGGCGTGCGAACTGACAGAACGCCTGAAAGCGAAAGACTTCAACGGCACGACACTTACCCTGAAAATAAAGTTCAACGATTTCGTGCAGATAACGCGCAGCCTCAGCACACGGAAAAGCCTACGCACGTTAGATGAGATTTTACCGCTTGCCAAAACGCTGCTAAAAGAAGTGGATTACGAACATCACCCCGTGCGTCTGATAGGGCTTTCGGTATCGAATCCCAAAGAAGACTCTGACGAACAGCATGTTAACACGCCCCAATGGGTACAACTGAAACTTCCGTTCAGCGATTAAAAACGCTATGGGATGAACCGGGGCACGCAAGCGGTAGAACTTGTCAACGCTATGGGATGGACCGAGGTACGCAAGCGGTAGCGTTTTCCGGCGCCGTCTAACGCTGTCAAAAGACTATTCCGACGCTATATATTTCGCCAATACCCGCTCCGCACAAGCATAGCCTTCTTCGTACAGCGCCGTCAGTTTTTTGGTGTCCCGCTCAATGCGGTTTACCGTTACCTTCTGCTCCGGACGAATAGCCAGAATACGCCCTTCGTCTTCCATGCGTTCCACCATCTCCAACTGTTTGTTATACGCTTCACACCGACGGCTTAACGCCAACCGCAAACGCGGGTAACGGCGGTAAACAAACCGTGGAACACGAATGTCTTTCTCTGTCTTGCGGTAACCCCGGTTGCGGGTGAGCACCACTACGTTAAACGCATACCCCTGCTCTATGGCACGTTCTACGGGAATCGAGTCGACGATGCCTCCGTCCAGCATCGGCCTGCCGTCGACATACGTAATAGGACAAACGTAGGGCAGACTGCTCGATGCTTTGGCGATGGCAAGCAGACGCACTTTATCGTGTTTTTCTTCCAGATAACACGCCCGCCCTGTAACACAGTTGGTGGTAACCATCTCAAACCGTGTGGGGTTGTTGAAATAAGTATCGTAATCGTAAGGAAGAATTTCTTCGGGAAAAATCTCGTAAAGCAAACGCTGGTCAAGAATACTATGCTGATACCACAAATGCTTCAGCCCGATGTAATGGTACTTGTCGAGCAGGTCGATGTTGCTGTATTTCGCCCTTCCGCGCTGGCGCGACAGGTAAGACAAGCCGTTACACGCCCCCGCCGACACACCCACAGCATAAGGAAACTCAATGTTATAATCCAACATATAATCAAGTACCCCGCAGGTGAACACCCCGCGCATACCTCCGCCTTCAAGTACCAAGCCCATTTTCTGAAAATCGACTTCCATATCCCATGTCCTCCGTTTTAATCTGTTGAAAACACATACGTGTTTTCGCAAATATATATTTTTCCTTGCAAACTCGCCACATCTTTGATTTATTTGTTACATTTGCATTTCAAAAAAAAGAAAGAAATATCATACGATTGTAACATAAAAGAAAAGGAACCATGTTTGACGCATTAACTTATCAAAAACGCCGCAAGGCTTTACGCGAAAAAGTGGGCAGCGGCATTATCCTTATATTGGGAAACAACGAAGCTCCGGCAAATTATCCGGACAATACTTATAAATTCCGTCAAGACAGTTCGTTTGTTTATTTCTTCGGCCATTCTCATCCCGGTTATGCAGGCATTATCGATGCAGACAGCGGCGAAGAATATTTCTTCGGTAACGATGTAGACATGGACGACATCATCTGGATGGGTCCGCAACCCTGTGTGAAAGAACTTGCCGCACAGGTGGGAGTTGCGAAAAGTTTTCCGTTCGACAAACTGAAAGAAACGGTAAGCAAGGCTCTCTCGCTGCGACGGAAGGTTCACTTCTTGCCTCCATACAGATATGATAACATGTTGCTGTTGGAAGAACTGACCGGTATCCGTGCTTCGCTGACCAAAAAACACGCTTCGCTGCCGTTGATAAAAGCGGTGGTGGAACTGCGGTCAGTAAAAGAGCCGTGTGAAATAGCAGAAATCGACAAGGCTTGTAACGTGGGCTACGAAATGCACACCGCTGCCATGCGCCTGTGTAAGCCGGGCGTGTCAGAACAATACATAGCCGGCGTGTTAGACGGTATCGCTTCGTCGTACGGACGGATGGTTTCTTTTGCTACCATTCTTACACAAAACGGGCAAACACTTCATAACCATGACCACAGCCATACGCTGGAGGCAGGCAGACTGATGCTGACCGACGCCGGAGCGGAACTGATGAACTATTATTGTTCTGACCACACACGTACCGTGCCCGTGGGCGGAAAATTCACTCCTCGGCAGAAAGACATTTACAGCATCGTGCTGGCTTGTCATGACAAGGCGTTGGAGCTGGCTCGTCCGGGCGTGACTTACAAATCGGTTCACTTGGAAGTCTGCAAAGTTTTGGCACAAGGACTGAAAGATTTGGGACTGATGAAAGGCGATGTAGACGAGGCGGTGGCAGCCGGAGCACATGCCTTGTTCCTCCCCCACGGACTGGGACACATGATGGGACTTGACGTTCACGACATGGAAGACCTCGGACAATGCTACGTGGGCTACGACGATGAAGTACAACCCTCTACGCAATTCGGACTCGCCTCACTGCGGATGGGACGCCGCCTGCAAGAAGGTTTCGTAATCACCGACGAACCGGGCTGTTATTTCATCCCCGCACTCATTGATAAGTGGAAGGCAGAAAAGCTGCACACTGATTTCTTGAACTTCGACCGCATTGAAACCTTTAAAGATTTCGGTGGAATCCGGTTGGAAGACGATATACTTATCACCGCCGATGGTTCACGCTTTACGGGCGAAAAGCATATCCCCATTACCATCAACGAAGTAGAAACCATTATGAATGAATAACTAATAAATAATACCTTAATAAACATTTATATCCAATGAATAAACTGATTGCACTCGCTGCGTTAGGTCTTTGTTTCAGCAATGTATATGCCGAAGCTCCTAAGAAAGACAAAACAACAGAAGAAGGTTTCGTGTTTACCACAGTAAAAGAAAACCCTATCACTTCTATTAAGAACCAAAACCAGTCAAGCACCTGCTGGTCGTTTTCTACATTAGGCTTCCTTGAATCAGAACTCTTGCGTTTAGGAAAAGGAGAGTTTGATTTGTCGGAAATGTTTGTAGTACATAAAACAATGGAAGAACGCGGAGCAAACTACGTGCGTTATCACGGTGATGCTTCTTTCTCGCCGGGAGGAAGTTTTGAAGACATCTTGGTTTGCTACGAAAAGTATGGTATGGTTCCGCAAGAAGCAATGCCGGGCATTATGTACGGCGACTCACTGCCTAACCACAATGAACTGGATGCCGTAGCCGGCGCTTATGTAGAAGCCATCGGAAAAGGCCGTCACAGCAAGTTGTCTCCGGTATGGAAGAACGGACTTTGTGCCATCTATGACACGTATTTGGGCGAATGTCCGAAAGAGTTTACCTATAAAGGCAAAACTTATACGCCGAGAACGTTTGCCGATAACGTTTTAGGATTGAACCCCGATGATTACGTATCTCTGACCTCATACTCACATCATCCGTTCTATACGCAGTTCTTCATCGAAGTGCAAGACAACTGGCGCAACGCCTTGTCATATAATCTTCCTATCGACGAACTGATGGAGGTTATGGATAACGCCGTAAACAATGGCTATACATTTGCTTGGGGAGCTGACGTAAGCGAAGACGGATTTACCCGCGACGGTATCGCCGTATGCCCGAACGTGGCAAAAGGTGCAGAGCTTACGGGTTCTGACATGGCGCACTGGTTGGGGCTGAGCAAAGCAGACAAGCGCAAAGAGCTGACCAGCAAACCGCTTCCCGAAATCGAAGTAACACAGGAAATGCGTCAGGAAGCATTCGACAACTGGGAAACAACCGACGACCACGGTATGCTTATCTACGGCTTGGCTAAAGACCAGAACGGCAAAGAATACTACATGGTAAAGAACTCATGGGGTAAGGCAGGCAAATACAAAGGCATCTGGTATGCTTCGAAAACATTTGCCAAATACAAAACCATGAATATCTTGATTCACAAAGATGCTATTCCGGCTCACATCGCTAAGAAATTAGGCTTATAATTACCTTAAATAGACCCATTACAAATAATAAAACGGTTGATTCTGCAAAATAAATAGCAGAATCAACCGTTTTTTCTTTCTTTTTTTCTAACTTTACGGATTGAATGCACAAACGAATTACAAGGCTCTTTCTACGAGAGTTTGCTGATAACAACGAAGATTTCTCGTAATCTAAACAGAAAGCCTCTGCAAGACAGCATTCACCTGATAAGAAAAAGAAAGAAAAAAACATATAAAATGAACTACAAATGGAACTATCAACCTCCTACACAAGAGCAAAGGGAAGCAGCTAAGGCTTTGGCTAAAGAGATAGGAATCAGTCCTATCCTGTGCAAGCTATTATTGGAAAGAGGAATAACTTCCGCTGCCGAAGCTAAACGTTTTTTCCGTCCCCAGCTCAACGAACTTCACGACCCGTTTCTCATGAAAGACATGAGCAAGGCCGTAGAACGTCTTAACAAAGCTATGGGGAAGAAGGAACGTATCCTTGTATACGGAGATTACGACGTAGACGGAACAACTGCGGTCGCATTGGTTTACAAATTCCTTCAACAATTCTATTCGAATATCGACTACTACATTCCCGACCGCTACAATGAAGGGTATGGCGTATCAAAGAAAGGAGTAGACTATGCCTACGAAACAGGAGTAAAATTAGTTATCGTATTAGACTGTGGAATCAAGGCGGTAGAGGAAATCATGTATGCCAAAGAAAAAGGCATCGACTTTATCATTTGCGACCATCATGTGCCCGATGAAGTGCTTCCTCCTGCCGTGGCTATCTTAAATGCCAAAAGAAAAGACTCAACGTATCCTTACGACCATTTGTCGGGGTGCGGCGTGGGGTTTAAGTTCATGCAGGCTTTTGCACTGAACAACGGTATCGAGTTTCACCAACTAACTCCGCTTTTGGACTTGGTAGCTGTCAGCATTGCTTCAGATATCGTTCCCATCATGGGAGAAAACCGCGTGTTGGCCTACCACGGCTTGCGCCAACTGAACTCCAATCCAAGTGTAGGGCTGAAAGCTATCATCGATGTCTGTGGGCTTTCGGAAAAAGAAATCACAATGAGTGACATCGTTTTCAAAATAGGTCCTCGCATCAATGCTTCGGGACGAATCCAAAACGGCAAAGAGGCAGTCGACCTTTTGATTGAAAGAGATTTTCAGGTGGCTCTTGAAAAAAGTAACCAAATCAACCGGTATAACGAAACGCGGAAAGACTTGGACAAGAGTATGACCGAAGAAGCTAACAAAATCGTAGACAATCTTTCTGACCTGTCAGAACGCCGTTCTATTGTTATTTATAACGAAGATTGGCATAAAGGTGTTATCGGTATCGTTGCTTCCCGCCTAACGGAAATCTATTACCGCCCGGCAGTGGTACTGACACGAACCGATAACCTTGCTACCGGATCGGCACGTTCTGTTTCGGGATTCGATGTGTATAAGGCTATCGAGCACTGCCGTGACTTGTTGGAAAACTTCGGAGGACATACGTATGCGGCAGGACTTTCGATGAAAATCGAAAATGTTCCGGAATTTACCCAACGCTTCGAAGAGTATGTCACGAATCACATCCTTCCGGAGCAAACCAGCGCAACCATCGATATTGATGCGCAGTTGGATTTCCGAGACATAACGCCTAAGTTCTTTTTCGATTTGAAGAAGTTCAATCCTTTTGGACCGGATAATCATAAACCGATATTTGCTACGCTGAATGTGTATGATTACGGAACAAGTAAGGTAGTAGGACGAGACCAAGAACATATCAAACTGGAATTAGTGGATAACAAATCGAACAACGTAATGAACGGTATCGCTTTCGGACAAAGTTCGCAAGCGCGGTACATCAAAACAAAACAATCGTTCAATATCTGTTATACCATCGAAGAAAATACACATAAGCGTGGAGAAATACAGTTGCAAATAGAAGATATCAAACCTACTTTTAAATAAGAATCTTTTATCAACATGAAACAGTTAAAAGACCACGAATAAAGAGTTACGTCATGCGTTTTTCTTTCTTCGTGGTCTTTTGTTTTTCTATTCAGAATCATGGACTACAAAAGCATCTTAAAGCAATATTGGGGGTACGATAATTTCCGGGGGATACAGGAAGACATCATCCGGAGCATCGGAAGCGGAAAAGATACACTGGGACTTATGCCTACGGGAGGGGGCAAATCCATAACTTTCCAAGTACCGGCACTTGCACGTCCGGGCTTGTGTCTGGTCATTACTCCGCTCATTGCTTTGATGAAAGACCAAGTGCGCAACCTGCGGGCAAGGGGCATTAAGGCTACGGCGGTGTATTCGGGCATGACGCGCGAGGAAATTATCATTGCGCTCGAAAACTGTATCTTCGGAGATTACAAATTCTTATACATCTCACCCGAACGGCTGGGGACGGAAATCTTTCAAATCAAGTTACGCAGCATGAAGGTAAACATGATTACCGTCGACGAATCTCACTGTATTTCGCAATGGGGATATGATTTCCGTCCGGCATATCTGAAGATTTCCGATGTCCGTAAGCTCCTGCCCGACGTTCCCATCCTTGCTCTCACCGCCACGGCTACTCCGGAAGTTGTCAAGGATATCCAACTGAAACTGGCTTTCCGCGAAGAAAACGTATTCCGCATGAGTTTCGAGCGGAAGAATCTGGCGTATATCGTGCGCCGTACAGAAAATAAAGCCGAAGAGTTACTTCATATCCTGAATAGCGTACAAGGTTCAGCTATCGTTTATACGAGGAACAGGAAGAAAACCAAAGAAGTTTCTCTGTTCTTGAATGACCACGACATTACATCGACTTTCTATCATGCCGGATTAAGCAACGAGACTAAAGACCAGCGGCAGAAAAGTTGGCTTACAGGAGAGCACCGTGTCATGGTGGCTACCAATGCGTTTGGTATGGGTATTGACAAGCCGGACGTGCGCATTGTGATTCATGTGGATTTTCCCGATTCGCCGGAGGCTTATTTTCAGGAGGCAGGACGTGCAGGGCGCGACGGACAGAAAGCCTACGCCGTACTTCTTTATGCGCGAAACGACAAGACTGTTCTTCGGAAACGGATTTCGGATACCTTTCCCGAAAAAGACTATATCCGCAAAGTTTACGAGGACATTAATTTCTACTACCAGATGGCGATGGGCGACGGATTGGGATGTACTTATGCGTTTAACATCGACGAGTTTTGTCATAACTTCAAGCATTTTCCCATTCAGGTAGACAGCGCGCTGAAGATTCTCACACGCGCCGGATATCTGGAGTATACTGACGAACAAGATAATGCATCGCGCATCATGTTTACCTTACGGCGCGACGAGTTATACCGCATCCATGAAAACAGTCCGGAGACAGAAAATCTTATCCGCAACATTTTGCGGCTTTATACCGGAGTGTTCAGTGATTATGCCTATATCAACGAAGAAACGCTGGCTCTGCGCACAGGGATTACCCGCCAGCAGGTATACGAAACGTTGGTGCTGCTTACCAAGCGCAGGATTTTGCATTATATTCCGGGGAAAAAGACACCGTATATCATTTATACGCGCGAGCGGCAGGAAACCGAACGCATCCATCTGAGCCGAGAGGTATACGAAGACCGGAAAGAGAGTTACATCCGCCGCATCGAGGCGATGTTGGAGTATGCCGATACAGACAACAAATGCCGTAGCCGGATGTTGCTACATTATTTCGGAGAGAAAAATGAGCACAACTGCGGACAGTGTGACGTGTGTCTCAGCAAGCATCGGTCGGGGTTGCGGCAAAACACATTTTCTGAACTTGCAGACCGCATTTGCCAACTGTTATCCAATGCTCCCCTTTCTGCCGGGGAATTAGTTGCCGCATTGGGAGATGCCGAAGAAACAGACCTCAGGCAGACACTCTCCTATCTTCTTGCCGAAGAGCAAATACGGCAAGAAGACGGAAAGCTGTATCTTGTTACTTCGCCGGCTCGGAAGGAGCAGGACAAAAGTCATGACAATGCATAAACTGTCCGGGACATGCATCCGGTCTTCCCGGACGGAATTTGTTATTCCGTGCAAACGGCATCGGGCGGCGATGTCCGGCTTTAAAAACTTCCGCCAGTTGGCGTGCCGTCAATATTTCAGAAAATTTATCCAGATACTTCTCTTTCGTTTCTACCACTGCACGCTGCGTTTCCAGTCGCTTTTTCAGATTCTCTTTTATCTGCGCGTCAGTCAGTTCACCTTTTTGTCCGTCCTTCTGAGGAGTTTGACGGCACGACTGCAAGGCTTGCAGGTATTCTTTATAAAGCGGAATGAACTTGGCAGACGTGTTTTCGTCTAACATCAGGCGCTGTTCTATATGTTTTGCCTGCAACTCAATCCGCTGTTCGGGTGTCAGCTTTTTCTTTTCCGGTTGGTTATTTTGCGCAAAAACATTGCTTCCACTCATCACAATCGCTACGGCTATTGCCAAAAATAAATATTTTTTCATCTTCGTAATACTTTTAATTGTTTTACTTTTCTTTTTCAATACAACTTGTACAAGTATTGTCTTTGTTGGGTTAGAGCTGAGAAAAAGGAAATAGTTTATCCGCTTTTCTTTGATTTAACATTTTCACAACGGCTTGCGAAGAAATCTTAAACACCGGCATACGTTCCGTAAACGAATGTAAAACCGTGAGCTTTTGAGAAAGATTCCACTTTCTTTCACTATCTTTGTCTGCCGTAAAACCATTAGTAATCAAGCCGACATGAAACAAACGCAAACCAATGAGCCAACCGACCCGATGAAGGTTATATTTAACTATAACAACGTGTTTTTCAGTTTCTTTTACGATGACAACAGCCTGTGTGTACACCGTTCACGCGAGTTTGCCATGAATTATGTGTATTCCGGCGAAATGATTCTCGACAATGGGGGCGAGCCTATCCACGTGGGCAAGGGGGAATGTGCGTTTATCCCGCGCGACCATCATATCACGATGCGCAAACAGTCGTGTAACGGGGAGCGTTACTGCGGTATTTTCCTGAGTTTTACCCGCAACTTCCTGCGCGAGATGTACGGACGGTTTGAGCAATACCGTGTTCCGGCAGACACCCCCAAGCTCGATGCAGGAGTTATCAAACTGCCGAAAACCGCCGAAATAGCCAGCCTCTTTGCTTCGATGACTCCTTATTTCGACCCCGAAGTGAAGCCGCAAGATGATTTCATGCAGCTCAAGTTACAGGAAGGGTTGCTTGCCTTGCTTCATATCGACCGGCGTTTCGCTCCCACGCTCTTCGATTTCAACGAACCGTGGAAAATAGACATCATGGAATTTATGAATCAGAACTATATGTATGAGTTCACGCTCGAAGACCTCGCCCACTACACAGGGCGCAGCCTTGCCACATTTAAGCGCGACTTTAAGAAGCTGAGCGACCTCACGCCCGAAAAGTGGCTGATACGCAAGCGGCTCGAAGTGGCATACGCGCTGATGAAGGAAGGCGGCAAGAAGATAGTCGACGTGTACGCCGAAGTGGGCTTCAAGAATCCGTCCCACTTTTCCACGGCATTCAAGCGGCAGTATGGCATCCCTCCCACCGCTGTCTCTGCCTAATATTCGTCTGATTATACATTTTCCTCACGGAAAAAAACAGAAAAGAGCCCACGTTTTTAAGAAGAAATTTTCCGCCAACATACCCCCGAGTAACGCTACCGTTAGCGTTACTCAGTCCATGCGGATGCGTTGACCATTTCTTCCCATAGTGTTGACGGGTTCTACCGTTAGCGTTTTCTAAGTCCCAAGCCAAACCGGAAAAGGCTTTAAATAAGCTCTTTACAATTTTAGAGGCTGTTTTAAATTTCCCAATAAAATAAGAGTTAAATTTAACAGGCTCTAAGGTATCTCCTTAATAAATGCGCCGTGAACTTTTCAGAAACATGCTTTTGAGCTTTTCAGTAACGTCTTTATCCGCATTTCGCCCTATCTTTGCTATCGTAATCGAAATAACATATTATCTTATGAAACCATATATTATTTGCCACATGATGGCATCTGTAGACGGTCGTATCGACTGCGACATGACCGAACGCATCGGCGGTAACGAGTATTACGATGCATTGGAACAGCTTCATTGCGATTCTGATATATCCGGACGGGTTACGATGCAGAAACATTTTGCCCTGCCCGAACTTTTCGAGGCTAAAGACTTTACTCCGATAGGCAAACCGTCGTTTTACAAGGCGTGCGACGCTGAGGGATATACCATCGCTGTCGACTCGAAGGGACGGTTGCGCTGGCCTGCCAACTGTTCGGAAGGACGACCGCTGTTGGTCATCACGGGTGAAAATGCTCCGAAAGAGTATGCAGAGGCGTTGCGCCAACAGGGTATTTCGTGGATAGCCGCCGGAAAAGATGAAACCGACCTTACGCAAGCCGTAGAGATATTAAGCAAGGAATTCGGCGTACAGAGGCTTGCCGTGGTAGGCGGCGGAATAATCAACGGGGCGTTCCTCAAAGCCGGACTGCTGGATGAGGTGAGTGTTGTAGTGGGTGCGGGAATCGACGGACGCAAAGGGATGACGGCTGTGTTCGACGGTATCGACGACCCTTCTTTCCCTACTACCATCTTAAAGCTGAACAGCGTAGAACGCATCGGCGATAACTCTGTCTGGCTGCGTTACTCTTTTTAGAAACAAAATATTTTTGGCTGCGTTATATATACACTTTAACCAACTAAAAGACATAACATCATGAAAGTATTATTAATCAATGGAAGTCCGCGCAAAGAGGGAAATACGTACCTCGCCTTGTCGGAAGTGGCATCGGCTTTACAGGCTAACGGAGTCGATACGGAAATCGTTTCCATCGGAGCAAAAGCGGTTCAGGGATGTATCGCTTGCGGACGGTGTGCTGAATTGGGACGGTGCGTATTCAAGGATGCACTTTACGAGAAAGTGAGGGCAGCGATAGAAACAGCGGACGCACTGGTGGTAGGCTCGCCGGTGTATTACGCCGGACCTAACGGCTCGCTGTGTGCCTTGCTCGACCGTTTGTTTTATTCTTCTTCGTCTTACCTGCAATACAAGCCTGCGGCAGCCGTGGCTGTCTGTCGGCGGGGCGGCGCAAGTGCCACGTTCGACCGCTTAAACAAGTATTTCACGATAACCAACATGCCCGTAGTGTCTTCTATCTACTGGAACAGCGTACACGGACGCACGCCCGGCGAAGCCTTGCAAGATGCCGAAGGGCTTCAGGTGATGCGGACGCTGGGGAACAACATGGCGTGGCTGCTGAAGAACCTGAAAAACGGAGGACAGCCCGTACCGGAAGCAGAACAGCGAATCATGACAAATTTTATCCGATAACATCAGTTTCAAGCCATGAAAAACATTATCTGTCAGTTACATATCATTCTACTGGCTGCCTGTATGTTTGGTTCAGGCAGCCTCAACGCTGAAAATAATCTTTCTAAAAATCATAGCACTATGAACGAGAATTTGAACTTAACACAAGAATGGGACAAAGTTTTCCCGCAGAGCGACAAAGTGAACCACTGCAAAGTTACCTTTCATAACCGCTATGGTATTACGCTGGCGGCAGACTTATACGTGCCCAAGAACGCAACGGGCAAACTGGCGGCTATCGCAGTCAGCGGCCCGTTCGGAGCTGTAAAAGAACAGGCTTCGGGACTGTATGCGCAAACACTGGCAGAACGCGGATTTCTGACTCTTGCATTCGACCCCTCGTACACCGGAGAAAGCAGCGGAGAGCCCCGTTATGTGGCTTCGCCCGACATCAATACCGAAGATTTTTGTGCAGCCGTCGATTACCTCTCTACCCGTGTTGATGTAGACCCCGAACGCATCGGAATCCTCGGTATTTGCGGATGGGGAGGCATGGCTATCAATGCGGCGGCAATCGACACGCGCATCAAAGCCACGGTAACAGCCACAATGTACGACATGAGCCGTGTAACGGCAAACGGCTATTTCGATGCTCTGGATGCCGACGGACGTTATGAACTGCGCAAACAACTGAACGCACAGCGCACGGAGGATTATAAAAACGGCACGTATGCTCTTGCCGGAGGTGTAGCAGACCCGCTGCCTGCCGATGCTCCACAGTTTGTAAAAGACTACCATGCGTATTACAAAACGTCTCGCGGTTATCACAAACGTTCGTTGAACTCGAATGGCGGGTGGAACAAAACGTCGTCACTGTCGTTCCTCAACATGCCTATTCTGACGTACAGCGACGAAATCCGCAGCGCGGTACTGGTTATCCACGGCGAAAAGGCTCATTCGCGCTACTTCAGCGAAGATGCTTTCAAGAAACTGAAAGGCGACAATAAGGAGTTGCTTATCATTCCGGAAGCCAACCATACCGACCTTTACGACAACCTTGACAAGATTCCGTTCGACAAAATCGAACAGTTCTATCACACTTACCTGAAATAACGTAGTATGAAACGGACTATCACGTTTGCCGATGGAGTGAAGGTATGTACACTCGGACAAGGTACGTGGAAAATGGGACAATCAGCCTCACGGCGCAACGAAGAATTAAAAGCCTTGCGCCGGGGGCTTGACTTAGGGTTAAGCGTTATTGACACTGCAGAAATGTACGGCAATGAAGAGTTCGTAGGCGAAGCGATACGGGGACAGCGCGATAAAGCATTCATCGTGAGCAAGGTGCTGCCAAGTAATGCAAGTTATAAAGGTACGAAGCTGGCTTGCGAAAGAAGCCTCCGGAAATTGGGGATAGAATGTATCGACCTCTATCTGCTGCATTGGATAGGGCATCACCCTTTCGCAGAAACCGTACGCGCGATGGAAGAACTCCGGCAAGCAGGTAAAATAGCACGCTGGGGCATGAGCAATCTGGATGTGGCGGACATGGAACGGATTCTTTCGCTGCCGGGAGGAACGCATTGCGCTGCCAATCAAGTGCTTTATAACCTGAAAGAGCGGGGTGTAGAGTTCGACCTGCTTCCGTGGAGTATGCGTCATGCCATGCCCGTCATGGCATATACGCCCATCGGTGAAGGCAGTCTCCGGAATCACCCTCTTTTAAAACGGATAGCCCAAAAACACAACGCCACGCCTACGCAAATTGCCCTTGCATGGGTTATGCGCAATCCGGGGGTCATGGCTATCCCCAAAGCCTCCGGCATCGGACATGTGGAGGAAAATTTCCGCAGCCTTTCCATCTCGCTGTCGGAAGACGACTTGGATGAACTGGATTCAGCATTTCCTGCACCTCAACACAAAATTCCGCTGGCAGGATGGTGAAATAACAGATTAATGCCATTATACCTCAAATAAGGTATTCCAAAACCGGAAGAAAGGCTGTAACTTTGTGCGCAAAACTAAACGATTACAGACTTATGGAGATAGCTGCTTTAATTTCGGGAGGTGTAGACAGTGCCGTAAGTGTACACCTGCTTTACGAACAAGGTTACAAGCCTCATCTTTTTTACATCAAAATAGGGATGGATACCGACGACGGACTAACCTGTACGGCGGAAGAAGACATCGAACTGGCAGAAGCTACTGCACGGAAATACGGGTTGGATTTTGACATCATCGACTTACAGAAAGAGTATTGGGAACGGGTGGTGGCTTATACCATCGACAAGGTGAAACAAGGGCTTACTCCCAATCCCGATGTAATGTGTAACAAACTGATAAAATTCGGATGTTTTGAGGAAAAAGCGGGATATGCTTACGACAAGATTGTAACAGGGCATTACGCTTCGACCCGCATCATCGACGGACAGACGTGGCTGGCTACGGCAAAAGACCCGGTAAAAGACCAAACCGACTTCCTTGCCCAAATCGACTATTTACAGGTATCCAAACTTATGTTCCCGCTGGGAGAGTATATGAAAGAAGACGTGCGCCGGATAGCCAAAGAAGCCAAACTGCCCAGCGCACTGCGGAAAGACAGTCAGGGTATCTGCTTTTTAGGCAAGATAAACTACAACGACTTTATACGCCGGTTCTTGGGTGAGCAGACGGGAAAAATTATAGAAATAGAAAGCGGACGGATTATCGGCACGCACCGGGGCTTCTGGTTTCATACCATCGGACAGCGCAAAGGACTCGGACTGAGCGGAGGCCCGTGGTTTGTAATAGATAAAGATGTAGAGCAAAACATCGTTTATGTTTCACGGGGATATGACACCGAAAAGCAATATGGGAATACATTCCGGCTGGCAGGTTTTCATTTTATCACTGCCAATCCGTGGACAGAGGGAAAAGAAACCGAAATCCGTTTCAAGATACGCCATACCGACACGTTCGGCACGGGGTATATTGTGAAAGAGAACAATCATTACCTCGTAACAAGCAATGAAAAAATACAAGGCATAGCTCCGGGACAATTCGGGGTTATCTACGATAAAGACGCACAATTATGCATCGGCAGCGGAGAGATACGGCGATAAGCCTATCTCCCCGCTTTCCGTTTTGTTTATTTTACAGCTTGAAACTGCTCTATCAGTGAAGTAATGTTGGCTGTAAACAAGCGGGCAGCAATCGCCAACAAAATGATTCCGAAAAATTTGCGGATAATATAAATTCCTCCCTTACCTAAAAGCCGTTCCACACGGTCGGTCATCTTCAGAACAATAAATACCCACACCATATTCAGCGTTAAGCCTATCAGAATATTAAGAGTAGAATACTCGGCACGCAGCGAAAGCAATGTGGTAAACGAACCGGCACCCGCCAGCAAAGGAAACACCAACGGAACCAATGTCGCCTCTTTGATAGGACCCAAGTTCTTAAATATCTCTACATCGAGAATCATCTCAAGCGCCATCATAAATAAGATAAATGCACCCGCCACAGCGAAAGAAGCAATATCTACCTGAAACAAACGCAATATCATATCGCCCGCAAAAAAGAACGCCAACAATAAAGCGAAGGCTATCAACGTAGCTTTCATGGGATTTACCGAACGACCTTTCTGCTTTAAATCTAACACAATAGGAATTGCTCCTATAATATCAATGACAGCGAACAATACGATAAATGCACTCAGCATCTCTTGAAAGTCAAATCTTCCCATAAGCCTATAATTTTAGTTTCTAATGCAAAGTTATCGTTTTTTTATTCACCACACAATATTCCGGCAAACATTATCAGACTGTAAGAAACAATAAAAAAGTTAAAACAAAAAGAAGCATGATACAGGCTATCGAATTTAATCATTACTTTTGTTTGTTAATAAGGTAACTTAATAAAGTTAATAGAACATGGAAACGACAATGTACGATAAGCTTTTACAGCTCCCTCTCTTTCAAGGATTATGCAAGAGCGACTTTACCAACATTTTAGAGAAAGTTAAGTTGCATTTTCATAAATACAATAAAGGAAGCCGCGTAGTAAAACAAGGAGATACGTGTAATCAACTGATTTTTATCCTCGGCGGACAAATCATGTCTGAAGCAATCGATGAAGGACATTTGTATGTGCTAAACGAAATACTCGACAGTCCGAGTATCATAGAACCTTATTCGCTTTTCGGTATGCACACACATTATACGGCTTCTTATTGGGCTGCTACCGACATACACGTATTGAGCATCGATAAATCGTATATTCTTTCCCAACTGACAAAATATGAAATATTCAATCTGAATTATCTCAATATGCTCAGTAACCGTGCTCAAACGGTATATTACAAATTATGGAATACCCATATAGGCAATACACAAGAAAAAATAGCCAACTTCTTACAACTGAGATGCAGTGTTCCCATGGGCACCAAAACTCTGTCTATCAAAATGGAGGATTTGGCACAACTCATTGACGACACACGTATCAATGTATCGAAGATTTTAAATGACTGGCAAAATAAAAAACTGATAAAATTAAGCCGAAAAAAGATTATTATCAATGATCTCAAAGCATTGATAGAAAACATTGATTCAAATTCGCCAACCGAATTGTGATTGTTATCGAAAACGTTTTTTAGTTACAACTGTTATATTTCGAGATAAAGAGAAACAAATATGACACAGAATCCATTTTTACATACTTACCATACCCCACATCAAACCACTCCGTTCAACCTCATCCAACTATCCGACTATGAGCCTGCCATCCGAGAAGGCATGAGAATAGAAGATGAAGAAATCAAAGCCATCACCGATAATCCGGAACCTCCCACGTTCAATAATACAGTGTTGGCACTCGAACGGGCCGGACAATTACTTGATCGCGTTACAACCGTTTTATTTAATCTGATGAGTGCCGAAACTTGCGATGAAATGGAGGCTATTGCCGAAAAAATGATGCCCGAACTTTCGGAACACAGCAACAATATCAGCCTCAACGAAAAGTTGTTCGAACGAATCAAATGTGTATATACACAGCGAGAATCACTCAACCTCACTCCGGAAGAACGCCGATTGTTGGAGAAAACATACGATGGCTTCATACGTAACGGTGCGAACCTCTCGGATGCCGACAAAGAAACATTCCGTAAGTTAAGCATGGAGCTGAGTACGCTGACGCTTCGCTTTTCACAAAATCATCTGAAAGAAACCAATAAGTATGAACTGGTTTTAACCTCTGAGGCAGAACTGGAAGGATTACCGGAAAGCATTATAGAAGCTGCAGCTCATACGGCTAAAGAAAAAGGTAAAGAAGGGTGGATTATCACATTACAGGCTCCAAGCTATGTGCCTTTCATGAAATACAGCAGCAACCGAAACCTGCGTAAAGAACTGTATATGGCATATAATACCCAATGTACGCATCGTGACGAACTGGATAACACGGACATCGTGAAGCAATTGGTTAACCTGCGCATGGAACTTGCACAACTGTTGGGATTTACCGATTATGCCGATTATGTTTTACGGAAACGCATGGCTGAAAACAGCGAGCATGTATACCAATTACTGAATCAGTTATTAGACGCTTACACACCCACAGCCCACAAGGAGGTAGCCGAAATCGAAGCATTGGCGCAAGAGATGGAAGGTAAAGATTTCCGACTCATGCCGTGGGACTTTTCTTACTATGCCGAAAAACTGAAGAACAAGAAATTCAATTTAGATGAAGAAGCCTTGCGCCCGTACTTCGAACTGAGTAAGGTGAAAGAGGGAGTATTCGGACTTGCCACGAGGCTGTATGGCATCACGTTCCGAGAGAACAAAGACATTCCGGTTTACCATCCCGACGTCCAAGCATACGAGGTATTCGATAAAGACGGAAGTTACCTTGCCGTACTTTACACCGATTTCCACCCGCGTGCAGGAAAACGTTCGGGAGCATGGATGACCGAATATAAAGAACAGCGGATAGACGAAAACGGAAATAACAGCCGGCCGCACGTATCGGTTACCATGAACTTCACCAAACCTACTGCCGAAAAACCGGCATTGCTGACGTTCTCTGAAGTTACCACTTTCCTGCATGAATTCGGACATGCTCTACACGGTATGTTTGCCAATACGCATTTCCAAAGTATGAGCGGAACAAACGTTTACTGGGATTTTGTTGAACTTCCCTCACAAATCATGGAAAACTTTGCGGTAGAAAAAGATTTTTTAAATACCTTTGCCCGTCATTATCAAACAAATGAGCCTATTCCGGAAGAGCTGGTTAAGCGAATTGTAGATGCTTCTAACTTTAATGTAGCTTATGCTTGCTTGCGCCAAGTCAGTTTCGGACTGTTGGATATGGCATGGTATACACGACGCACTGCTTTCGACGGGGATGTGAAAGAGTATGAAAAAGCATCATGGACACGTGCCCAAATTCTTCCGCAAATAGACGAAACGTGTATGAGTGTTCAGTTTGGTCACATTATGTCTGGAGGTTATTCTGCCGGATATTATAGCTATAAATGGGCTGAAGTGTTAGATGCTGACGCTTTCTCGGTATTTAAAGAAAAAGGGATATTCAATACGGAAGTGGCACAGTCGTTCCGCGACAATATTCTGTCGAAAGGGGGTACTGAACATCCCATGACGCTTTATAAGCGTTTCCGAGGACAAGAACCGACCATCGATGCACTGTTAATCAGAAACGGAATTAAATAACATACATTATATGAAACGACTTATATACTTGATACTTGTCGCCTTTCCTCTGATGTTCTGCGGCTGCCAAGACGACGATGTTTTTGAAATTTTTGCAAGCGGGCAATGGAGGGTGGTAAACTATTACGTAGAAGCTGATTGGAATGCAACTTACGACAATCATGCCAAAGCGCTTTATACTCCGACAAGTGATGAGTTGAGAAACCTCCAAGACTTTACGATTACTTTCAACGAAGACGGAAGTCTGACCGGCTATTTGGATAATCAGTCATTTACTGGGCGATGGTCTGCCAACCCCAAAGACCGCTCGGTTTCTATCACCCAACTAAGTGTTTCTTCGGCAAACCTTAGCGGTATGAGACGAGACTTTATACAAAAGTTAGAGAATGTGCGCTACTACCGGGGCGACAGCCGGACGCTGCAACTGGCTCCCGAATCAAGAAACAATTTCGTGCAATTTACACATTATTAATATATGGACACTTCTGAACATAAACAAGAAATACTTGACCGACGCTACATGCGCATGGCTTCCATCTGGGCGGAAAACTCTTACTGCACGCGCCGCAAGGTGGGAGCACTGATTGTGAAAGATAAAATGATTATCTCTGACGGTTATAACGGTACACCGTCGGGGTTTGAAAACGTATGCGAAGACGAGAACGGGCTTACAAAACCTTACGTGCTTCATGCCGAGGCAAACGCCATTACCAAAATAGCACGCTCAAGCAACAGCAGCGAAGGGGCTACCATGTATGTCACGGCATCGCCCTGCATCGAGTGTGCGAAACTGATTATCCAAGCGGGTATCAAGCGGGTGGTTTACGCAGAGAAATATCGGCTGGAAGACGGTTTGAATTTATTGAAACGTGCCAATATTGAAGTGGTTTACATTAATCCTAACGACGAAGAATAGCATTATGAAAAATAATACTCGATTTATCCCTTTCCTTTTAGCTATTTGCTTAGTGGCAGGTATCGGTATCGGTACATTTTACGCCAATCATTTTTCGGGAAACAAATTAGGCATCATCAACACATCGTCTAACAAACTGAATGCTTTGCTGCATATCATCGACGACCAGTATGTAGATACGGTAAAAGTCAATGATTTGGTGGAAGAAACCATGCCTTTGATACTTTCCGAGCTCGACCCGCACTCGTCTTACATCCCTGCCAAAGACCTTGAAGCTGTTAATTCGGAACTGAAGGGCAGCTTCAGCGGCATCGGAATCCAGTTTACCATTCAGGATGATACCATTCACATCAACAGTGTGATAAAGGGAGGTCCCTCGGAAAAAGTGGGACTGATGGCAGGCGACCGCATCGTGGAAGTGGACGACTCGGCTTTCGTGGGTAAAATAGTGACCAACTTCGAAGCAATGAAACGTCTGAAAGGCGAAAAAGGAAGCAAAGTGAAGTTAGGCATTTTCCGTCCCGGCGAAAAAGAAATACTTGATTTTACCGTCATACGCGGGGATATCCCTGTCAAGAGCATTGATGCCGCTTACATGATTAACGATAAATTCGGATATGTAAAGGTCAACAAGTTTGGAGAGACCACTTACCCCGAATTGCTGATAGCACTTGCCAAGCTGAACCAAGAAGACTGCAAAGGAATGATTATCGACCTGCGCGGAAATACCGGAGGTTATATGGCTGCTGCCATTCAGATGATTAACGAGTTCCTGCCCGGAAACCGACTGATAGTTTACACGCAAGGACGCAAATCGCCACGCGAAAACTATACGTCGAACGGTTCGGGAAGCAGCCAGCAAATGCCGCTTATCGTGCTGATTGATGAGATTTCGGCATCGGCAAGCGAAATCTTTGCCGGAGCCATTCAAGACAATGACCGGGGTACGATTATCGGACGACGTTCGTTCGGGAAGGGACTGGTTCAACAGCCCATCGAGTTCAGCGACGGTTCTGCCATCCGACTGACCATCGCGCGTTACTACACCCCCTCCGGACGTTGTATCCAAAAGCCGTACGAAAAAGGCAAAGACGAAGAATATGAATTAGATTTGCTTACGCGCTACGAACACGGAGAGTTTTTCTCGGCAGACAGCATCAAGCAAAACGAAAACGAGGTTTACCATACCAGTTTAGGACGTCCGGTATACGGCGGAGGAGGCATCATGCCCGACATTTTTGTACCTCAAGACACTACGGACATGACTTCGTATTTCCGCATGGCGGCAAATCGCGGTTTGATTATCCGTTATAGTTTCGATTATACAGACCAAAACCGCAGCGATTTACTGCAATATGAAACGCCCGACCAATTAGTAGATTACCTGAAGACTCAAAAACTACTCAACAAATTTGCTGCATGGGCAGAGAAAAAAGGACTGAAACGCCGTAATAACCTGATGCAGAAATCTAAAAAATTATTTGAACTGAGTCTGTACGGAAACATTATCTATAACATGCTGGGAATGGAAGCCTATATACAATACCTGAACCAAACAGACAAAACGGTTTTAAAGGCATTGGAAGTGCTTGAAAAAGGAGAGTCGTTCCCGAAAGCTCCCGAAGAGACGGAAAGCCCCCAATAAGCCTTTCCGACATGCTTCTAAACTCTATGGGATGAAACGTCTGACACAAGCCGATGCGTTCAGTAACATATCGGCTTGTGTCAGTCAACACATGCGGATAAATTTTTCATTTACCAAATCCCTGTTTATCATGCTATTAACAAAACAACAAATTCGCACTCACATAGCCCGAAAGAAAAAACAGCAAAACGGGTTTCAACTCAGCCAATGGTCGGTCAATCTCCTGAAAAAACTGGAAGAACATCCGCGTTTTCGGCAGGCAAAAACCCTTTTACTGTATTATTCTTTACCCGATGAAGTACAAACACACGACTTTGTAGAACGTTGGAGTAAGAGCAAACAGATTATTCTGCCGGTTGTGAAAGGAGATGAATTGGAGTTACGCCAATATACCGGAAAACAGGATTTACAAAAAAGCAGTTACAACATTTACGAACCTACCGGAAAAGAGCTGACACAGGTAAACGAAATAGACCTTGCGCTTATCCCCGGTGTGTCATTCGACCTGCAAGGAAACCGGCTCGGCAGAGGGAAAGGTTACTATGACCGCCTGCTTCCACGCCTGCGTTCTTATAATATAGGTATTTGTTTCGGCTTCCAGATCAGCGAAGCAATCCCCACAGAAACATTCGACCGTCCGATGGACGAAATATGGACGGAGAACGGGTGTGTTTACGTCAACGAAAAATAATATTCACTATCACCTGCGAACCAACACGGACATTCAGGTTACGTACAAGCATCTCGCGCCCCATCATCAGTTCCTGACGGATGACAGACGAAGCCAGATGAACGTATAATATTTGATTTTTAATATACAGATTCGTGGTATACCGGGCTATCACCTCTCCCACCACGTCTTTCCAAGCATCGACCAGCCGATACTCGTTCAGCGGCGTTTCTAATCCCTCCTGACGGAGAAACTGGCGGATAACGTCGCCTATCAGTTCCGTGTTATTCCGCTTCATCGTCCGCCTCCTTCCGTTCCGAAACCTCGCCGTTGTCTACCTCAAACAACTTATAATCGCCCTCTATCTTGCGCAGAATTTTATCTAAATGGTCGCGATTGGTATCGGTGATGAAAATCTGTCCGAAATTATCGCCCGCCACCAACTTTACAATCTGTTCTACCCGCGAAGCGTCCAACTTGTCGAATATATCGTCGAGCAAAACCAGTGGAGTAGTACGACTGCCCGTACGTTTCAAGAACTCGAACTGAGCCAGTTTCAAGGCAATCAGATAAGTCTTATTCTGCCCCTGCGAGCCTTCACGCTTGATGGGGAAATCGCCCAACAACATCACCAAGTCATCTTTATGCACTCCCTTCAGCGAATATCCCATAATGCGGTCTCGCTGACGGCTCTCGCGTAACAAAGCCAGCAAGTCCCCCTCTGCCACATGCGACTGGTAGGTCAGGCTAACCTGCTCTCTATCTTGCGAGATATAAGAATAATAGGACTGGAAAATAGGAATAAATTCTTCGATAAACGCAAGGCGTTTACGATAAACCGTTTCACCGGCAGAAGCCATCATTTCTTCCCACACCTCCATCAGTGCGTCTTCGGGTTCTGCCTCCGATTTAAGCAACGTGTTACGCTGCGCCAAAGCCTTGTTGTAACGAATCAGCGCATCCAAATATTCGCGGTCGAACTGCGAAATCACCACATCCATAAAACGCCTGCGCTCTTCGCTTCCGCCGGCAATCAGCAGCGAGTCTGCCGGCGAAACCATCACCAGCGGAATCAGCCCGATATGGTCGGAAAGACGGGTATATTCTTTCTTGTTCCGCTTAAACTGCTTCTTCTGCCTGCGCTTCAGTCCGCAATACACTTCTTCCGGCTCGCCGTCATCGGTTTCATAAAAACCCTGAATAACAAAAAAATCTTGCTCGTGACGGATATTCTGCGAATCGATGGGATTGGTAGAACTTTTACAAAACGAAAGATAATACACCGCATCCATCAGGTTGGTTTTCCCCATCCCGTTCTTGCCGATGATACAATTCATTTTGTGCGAAAAGGCAAGCTCTACTTGCTCTAAATTCTTATAATTTAATATGGAAATGCGTTTCAGCCACATAAATCAGTCTGTATTTCAAGCACAAAATTAGTAATAAAAGCACGATTGCTAAAAAAACCTGCCCGCAAATTTCATTTATAAACATAAATAAATTACTTTTGCTGTCCAAAATGCACATCCAACCGGAAATAATAAAAAAACGATATAAAAATGACTGAACAGAAACACACTCATGAGCCAATGAATGTAGACGAAGCACTGATTACTTCGGAAGCATTTTTAATTAAGTACAAAAACGTAATGTTAGGGGCGGTAGTCGCATTGATAGTAATCGTTGGCGGCTATTTGGGATACAAACATTTCATTTCTGATCCGAAAGAAGCAAAAGCGTCGGAAGCCATCTTCAAAGGCGAACAGTATTTTGGAGCTTCCAATTACGAAGCAGCCTTAAACGGAGACAGCCTCGGCTATGCAGGATTTATCAAACTGGCAGATGAATTCAGCGGAACAGATGCCGGAAATCTGGCAAATGCATACGCTGGAATTTGCTATGCACAGTTAGGCAAATACGAAGACGCTACAAAATATTTGGATAAATTCAGCGCAGACGACCAGTTGGTGGCTCCTGCCATCTTGGGAACAATGGGAAACTGCTATGCACAGATGAATCAGCTTGACAAAGCTGCCGCTACACTGCTGAAAGCAGCCGACCGTGCCAACAGCAATGCGCTCAGCCCGGTTTACCTGATTCAAGCCGGTCAGATTTTAGAGAAACAAGGCAAAAATGCAGAAGCATTAGAAGCATACAAACAGGTAAAGGTTAAATATCCGAACTCTTTCCAAGCTATGGATATTGACAAGTACATCGACCGCGCTTCTATTAAATAATAATTTTTTATTCACCTTTAGGCACGCATTCCGCCACAGTCACGGACAACGCTTTATCTCCGTGAAAAGACAACGGAGTACGTGCCTAAACTATTTTTTAACGACTATGGCAACAGCTTTCCACAATTTATCCGATTATGATTTCAACTCCGTCCCCGACGCATCCGGTATGCATTTCGGCATCGTAGTATCCGAATGGAACGAAAACATTACAGGCGCACTGCTGAAAGGAGCTGTCGATACGCTGAAAAAACACGGGGCGAAAGACGAAAACATTCTGGTGCAAACCGTACCGGGCAGTTTTGAACTGACTTTCGGCTCGGCTCAAATGATTAAGAGCGGAAAAGTAGATGCAGTCATCGCATTGGGATGCGTAGTACGCGGCGACACTCCTCACTTCGATTACGTATGCGCCGGAGCCACGCAAGGCATCGCCTATCTGAACGCAACGACCGATACGCCTGTTATTTACGGGCTGATAACAACCAATGACATGCAGCAGGCGGAAGACCGTGCAGGCGGAAAATTGGGGAACAAAGGCGATGAATGTGCAATAACAGCAATAAAAATGATAGACTTTGCTTGCAAATTAAAAAAATAATCGTACCTTTGCAGCGCATTTGAGAAAACAAGTCGCCAAAAGCGATATATTTAGATGCGAAAGGGCAAGTACCAGAGTGGCCAAATGGGGCAGACTGTAAATCTGCTGGCTTACGCCTTCGGTGGTTCGAATCCATCTTTGCCCACAAAAAATTGCGGAAGTAGCTCAGTTGATAGAGCATTAGCCTTCCAAGCTGAGGGTCGCGGGTTTGAGTCCCGTCTTCCGCTCTAAGAAAATCCTGAAAGTCGAATCGGCTTTTAGGATTTTTCTTTTATGCCACTATTGGAATTGGATATTTGCAGCGGATTGGCTATTTTTGCTTTAAACTTATATCACTCGATTTATGGAATACATCTATGAATTTCACAAACAATGGATGGAGAAAACATGCCAATCAATAACCTCTTGGAGCAAACAGCCTGTATCGTCAGAAGATGTAAAAAAACAGCAGGAGAAATTGAACAAACAGAGGGCTATAAGAGAAGGCAAATCAAAAAACTTATAAAAAAAACTCAGCAGGTTTCTACTTCCTGCTGAGTCCCAAAATTATTAATATCTCTTACTGCAATTCTCCGGATTCAATATCTATACTAATATCAAAACTAAACTGGCTGCCATCTCGGTTAACGACTTTAAAATTGATCTTCCAAATAGATGCGTTTTTCTCTAAGATAGTAGTTGTTACCCTTGCATCCCAGTTTGCCTTTTCTAATTGTGGTATGTCTGTTGACCAAACAGTTATACCTTCTTCATAATTTACAAGTTCAATATTACCATCAACATAACCATTATTGTTTATGCGCAGGCCTTCAGTTAACGATATTATTATATCCTCATCACTTGGTCCTTCTTTAAATTCTGTAAGTCGCTCTCCCTCTGGTGATATAACATACTTATTACCTGCTAAAATCATACCATCCCACCAATTACGAAGCCCACCTACTTCTATTGGACAAAATATAAGTTTATCTCCATTGACTATAAAAAATCCGTCAGAGCCAGAAAAATAATATGTATCAGATTCGATATACAAATAATCCGGAATAAAAGCACGCCCAAAATCTGTTGCAAGTGAACCTCTTACATCAATGGCTTCTACATAAATATCTTTATACTCATCATACTCTAAATGTATGGTACGATTCCTCTCAAACGATTCTGTACTAACGACCTCTTGCCAACCTTTTCCTTCATCTTCAAATCCAACCCATACCTTATCATTTTGAAAGCCAACATATAAATTATTGTTAAAACTGCTTCTAACATCATTTACTAATATGTTCCCCAAAAAATCATAAACTTCCTCATTTATAAAAAAACGATCCTTACACAAAATGGCTCTCATACCACCCATATTGTCATTTAAGACAAGACCATATTCGACATTCTGATCAGAACGCAAATACACAACTTGACGAATATTCTCTGGTCCAAAATTATAGGCAAAAGCATACATTCCATTTTCCAATTTCTTAAAAAACTCTAATTCAGTAGGAAATACCTCCGAAATATTAGGACGTTGATAATATCTATCTTTCCCATACCACTCATCTTGTAATGTTCCAGTATTATCAAAAAGAGCAAACCAATCTTTTCCCTTCCGATTACCATAGTAAAGAGTTTCTCCTTCTTGTTCAATTCGTTGAAATACCATCACAACATCCGTAATGTTGTTCCGATTCAATAAATCATCATTGGTTTCATACACTATTGCTGTTTCATTGTCTTTACATCCTACCAATGTAAATAAGCATAGCAACATTACTAAAATCGTACTTCTATTCCTCATTCTTTGGATTTGTTTTGCCGTTTTGCCTCCATAAACGACTTATTAAAAGAAAAAAGATGTGGAGACTTCATCTATTTTTATAGCTTATTTTACTTCAGAGTTGCAAATGTCACTATTTTTCTTGTAAAAAGCAAATAAAACCCAACAGATAGAACAGCAAGGAAATATTATCGAAAAATATCCATTTATACAGACATACTTATTCAATGTTTTTGTCTAAGTTTGCAAGAAAATAAAGACCTATGTTTACTATCAGAAAAGCAACTACAGCCGATATTCCGGTTATCAACAAACTGGCATGGGAAATTTTTCCCGAAACTTACAAGAACATTCTTACAAAAGAGCAGACTGAATACATGATGGAATGGATGTACTCGCCGGAGAATCTGCACAAACAGATGGAGGAAGAGGGACACATTTATTATATAGCCTACGAGGAATGTGAACCTGCCGGATATGTTTCCATCCAGCAAGAGGGAGAGCATCTTTTTCATCTTCAGAAAATCTATGTCTTGCCGTATTTCCAGAAGTATGGGTTAGGAAAACTTTTGTTCCGCAAAGCCATGTCTGCCATCAAGGAATTGCATCCCGCTCCTTGTCGCATGGAGCTGAATGTAAACCGCAACAATCCGGCTTTGGGATTTTATAAGCACATGGGGATGGAAAAGGTACGCGAGGGAGACTTCCCGATAGGCAACGGATTTTATATGAATGACTATATCATGGGGATAGAACTTTAAACAAAAGGAAATATTTATTACTTTTGGGCCATTATTACACTTTAATACTTTAATCATGAAAATACATAGCACTTTGTTTGTCATTGGGATGGCTTTTTCTCAAATCATAACTGCACAAACAAACTTATTTCACGACCCGGACTGCTGTACCAGTATCATGGTAGGACGAGAGGCTTCTGCCGATGGTTCGGTCATGACAAGCCACACTTGCGACAGTTGGTATCGGACTTGGGTTAATGTAGTTCCGGCACGGACTTACGAGCGAGACACGACCATGAACATCTATAACGGACGGATGCACACGGAGTTTCCGGAAGACCAGACAAACCTGACCGTAAAGGGTACAATCCCTCAGACTAAACATACCTACGCATTCCTTGATACGTCTTATCCGTGTCTGAATGAAAAACAGTTGGCTATGGGAGAAACAACCATCAGCGGACGCGACACGCTGCGCAACGAAAAGGGGATGTTTATGATTGAAGAGTTGGCACGAGTAGCATTGGAGCGTTGTTCTACTGCCCGACAGGCTATCCGGCTGATGGGCGAACTGGTCAAAGAATACGGCTATGGCGATTACGGAGAATGCCTGACCATCGCCGACCCGAAAGAGGTATGGCATTTCGAAGTATTCGGAGAAGGTCCGGACAAAGTGGGCGGCGTATGGGCTGCGGTACGTATCCCGGACGGAGAGGTAGGCATATCTGCTAATATTTCACGCATCAGTACGTTGAATTTGAAGGACAAAGACAATTACATGGCTTCGGACAACGTATTTGATGTGGCTCGGAAACTGAAACTATGGGATGGCAAAGAACCGTTCAAGTTCTGGCGAGCTTACGGAGGTCCAAATTATGCCGGCAAGTGGCAATCGTTCAGCATCCGCGAATATTTCGTACTCAGCCGGCTGGCACCGTCATTAAAACTGAACATGGATTCGGAGGAGCTTCCGCTCAGTGTTAAGCCGGAAAAGAAACTCAGCGCGGCGGATGTCATGGCTCTTTTACGTCAGACGTATGAAGGAACGGAATGGGACGTTACACGCAACTTGAAAGTGGTGAAAAAAGACTACAAGACAGGACAAACCGATACGATTATCAGTCCGAGGGCCAACCCGTGGATGCGTTCTGACGAAGTGCAAATGCTGAATGGCATTAAGAATAGGGCTGTTACGTCATATCGCAATATCTCTGTACCGCAATGTGCATATTCTACCGTCATTCAGCTCCGCAGTTGGTTGCCCGATGCCGTGGGAGGTGTATGCTGGTTCTCTATGGACAATCCGGGACAAAGTCCGCGTGTACCTATCTTCTGCGGAACAACCGACCTGCCTGCCATTTATAAAATCTGCGGAAACCATCGTTACCGCGAAGATTCGGCTTTGTGGCATTACCGCCGCGCGAACAAACTGGCTACGGTACGCTGGGGAAACGCACGCGGTATCATGGAGGCAAACATCCGTCACTTCGAAGAAAAAGGATTCAACGAACTGCCGATGGTAGAAGCACGTTATCAAGATTTGCTGAAAGCCAAAGGAGAAGAAGCTGCAAAGGCTTATCTCACCGATTATACCAAAGATTTTATCGGAGCCACTATTTTGCGCTGGGATGAAATGGCGGCTAAATACTGGAACGATTACCGTTTCGGATTTTGACAGCGTTTGTCGGAATCCGGATGAGACTTCGCTTGCTGCCCGTGTGTATGTAAGCGGAGGGTTTCGTTTATTCGTCTTAATATAAAATCACTATCATAAAACCATGAAAACAAGAGCTATAACTTTTGCCGTTTTATTGGCAGCATCAGCCTCACTTGGGGCACAACAGACCGACGGATATCAATTCACTACCGTTGTTAATCAGAAAGTAACTCCCGTAAAAAACCAAGCTGCATCCGGAACATGCTGGTGTTTCGCCACTACTTCGTTCATCGAAGCCGAATTGTTACGCATGGGCAAAGGTGAATACGACCTTTCGGAAATGTTTATCGTCCGTCAAAAATACATGAACCAGTTGGACGACAACTACCTGCGTCACGGACGGGGAAACATCGGTCAGGGAAGCATTTCCCCCAGTTGGTTTACAGCGTTTAATCAGGTAGGTATTGTCCCCGAAGAGGTTTACTCAGGAATCAATTACGACTCAAAGACGCATAATCACACAGAACTGGAAAGCTATATGGCTGCCATAGCCGGACAAGCTGTGAAGTTACGCAAACGCAGTCCGGAATATAAAGAACTCATCAACAGCTTATTCGATATTTATATGGGCAAATTACCTGAAACTTTCGTCTACAAAGGGAAGGAATATACGCCGAAATCGTTTGCCGAAAGTCTGGGTATCGATGAAAACAATTATGTGATGATTACCAGCTTTACTCACAAACCTTATTACCAGACATTCGAATTGGAAATTCCCGACAACTGGGAACATGCGCAGATGTATAATTTACCGCTCGACGAGATGATGGCTGCTACCGACCATGCGCTACAAAACGGTTATACCGTGGTATGGGACGGCGATGTAAGCGAAAAGGGATTTGCATACACTCACGGCGTTGCCATTAATCCGGAGGTGGAAAAAGCCGACGATTACAAAGATACCGACTTTGCCCGCTGGCAGAAAATGGATGAAAAAGATCGTCTTGCCGAGGTTTTTAAATTCGAACGCCCCTACCCCGAAGTCAACGTTACGCCGGAAGTCCGTCAGGAGGGTTACGAATCGTTCACTACTACCGACGACCATTTGATGCACCTCACCGGAATTGCCAAAGATCAGAACGGTACGAAGTATTACATCACCAAAAATTCATGGGGAACGGAACGCAATGATTTCGGAGGCTATCTGAACATGTCAGAAAGTTTCGTGCGTGCCAAAACCATTTTTATCATGATGCATAAAGATGCATTGACCAAAGAGATGAAAAAGAAATTAGGTATCCAATAATAATTCTTATCGACCCATGAGAAAAAGCATATTCATAACGGCCGCAGCCCTGCTCTGTCTGTTAGGAACGGGCTACGTACAGGCGCAACACGTCCCTACGCTGGACGAAGTGGTTTACGGCGGACTGATTCACACCAAAGGCAGCACTTACGTCAACTGGTTAGAGGACGGCGAACATTACTCGAAGACTGAAAAAAATCCGGCAGGAGGTTACGACATCGTGTCTTACCGGGCAAAAGACAACAAGAAAGAGACACTTATCCCGGCTTCGATGCTCGTGAAACCGGGTACAAACGATACGCTCTCGGTACGCAGCTTTGCGTTTAATGCCGACCATACGCTGGCGTTGATTTATACAAACACGCGCCGGGTTTGGCGTTACGATACGCGCGGCGATTACTGGGTGTTAGACATGAAGGGCGGAACGCTGAAACAGTTGGGTAAGGGAATGCCTGAAAGCAGCCTGATGTTTGCCAAATTCTCGCCCGACAGCCGTCGCGCCGCTTACGTGAGCCGGAACAACATCTACGTGGAAGACCTAAGCACGGGAGTGATTACGCCCGTCACTACCGACGGAACGGCGGAAATCGTGAACGGAACGTTCGACTGGGTGTATGAAGAAGAATTTTTCTGTCGCGACGGATTCCGTTGGAGTCCCGACAGCAAGTACATCGCTTACTGGCAGAGCGATACGAAAGGTACGGGGTGGTTCGACATCATCAACAACGTTGATTCGCTGTATCCTAAAATTTCCCGCTTCCCTTACCCGAAGGCAGGAACTACCAACTCAGCAGTAAAGGTTGGCTATGTGTCGGCCGACGGCGGAGCCACCACGTGGATAAACATTCCCGGAGACCCGCGTAACCATTACATCATGCGCATGGACTTTATCCCCGACAGCAACGAGTTGTTTATCCAGCAGATGAATCGCCCCCAGAATACCAACAAGGTCTGGATTGCCTCAATAGGAAACCCCGAACCGCGCAACATTTTTACCGATACCGATGCAGCGTGGTTAGAAACAAACGATAACGTAACGTGGCTGAAAGACAACACGTGGTTTACGTGGGAAAGCGAACGAGACGGCTGGCGGCACTTGTACCGCGTGAGCCGCGACGGTAAACAGATAGTGCCCATCACGAAAGGAGATTTCGATTACATTGAGCAAGCGGGTATCGACCTGAAGCGGGGTGTGGTTTACTTTATCGCTTCGCCCGATAACTTTACGCAGCGTTACCTGTATTCTGCCAAGCTCTTTGGCGACGGAACGGTGAAACGTCTCAGCCCTACTGACGAAGCAGGGCAACACCAATACAACATTTCGCCCGACGGAAGCTGGGCGGTACACGCTTTCAGCAACGCGGTCACGCCGCCGGTTATCGACATGGTTTCACTTCCTTCCCACAAAAGTGTACGCACGATTGAAGACAACGCCCAAGCGAAAGCCGAATACGATGCATTGAAATTACAGCCGAAAGAGTTCGTAAAGACCCGTTCGGGCGAATTGGAATTAGACGCATGGATGATAAAACCGATTGATTTCGACCCTGCGAAGAAGTATCCGGTGATTATCGACGTTTACGGCGAACCGGGCAGCGCAACGGTGCAAGACGTTTGGGGCGGAGGCGACTTGTGGCATCAGTATCTTGCCAATCAGGGATACATCGTGGTGAGTATAGAAAACCGGGGCGCACGCACGCCGAGAGGCCGCGAATGGCGCAAGTGTATCTACGGCGAGGTAGGCACATTCGCCAGCCAAGACCAAGCGCAAGGCATATTGGACTTGGCGCGTCAATACAGTTTCATCGACACTTCGCGCATCGGCATCACCGGATGGAGTGGCGGAGGCAGTCAGACGCTGAACTGCATGTTCCGCTATCCCGATGTTTTCCACACAGGTATTGCCATCGCTTTCGTGGCAGACCAACGTCTGTACGACACCATTTATCAGGAACGTTACATGAATACGCCGCAGAACAATCCCGACGGCTATCGTAAAGGTTCGCCCATCTCGTATGCGGAAGGACTGAAAGGAAACCTGTTGCTGATTCACGGTACGGGCGATGACAACGTGCATTACCAGAACTGCGAACGGTTGGTAAACGAGTTAGTCCGTCACGGAAAGATTTTCTCGCAAATCTCTTACCCGATGCGCACGCACAGCATCAGCGAGGGAGAGGGAACCACTATGCACCTGCGTAAATCGATGACCGATTATTTCTTGAAGCATCTTCCGGCAGGAGGCAGATAAGATTCTTATTTCAGACAAATCATTAGGGCGGGACAATGAAAAACATCGCATTGTCCCGCCCTATTTTTTGCCCATCCAAATACTAACGGATAGACCAAGTATTTCTACCCATAGTGTAGACCAATTCTACCGCATGGGTTGGGGAGTCTATGCGGTAGAAAAAAGAGCCAAGCGTGCAAACAATTCACGCTTGGCTCTTTGTATTAAAAATCAGGATATATCAATTATAAAACCACCTTATTGATGCTGTTCGCGCAACAGGTCGTTTACTGTCTTGACCGGATTAAACGTGGTGAGCGGAACTTCTACGAATACGGTGTTCCAATCGCTCATCGAACCGTTCCACAAGCCCGGAAGTTCGAGCGCTTTCAGGTCTTTTCCGTTCTTCGATTTGTAGGAAATAAAGCCCGTTGCCTTATCCACATAGTTTAACAGGTTGAATTTGTTGCCTTTGTAATCGCGGACGGCACAAACCAAATCTACCGGATTGAAGTGCGTGCCCTGTTCGAACATGGCTTTCTTTTCCGGATCTTTCATGTCTATCTGCGAGCTTTCCAGAATCTGCAATGATACTGTTCCGTCGGGGTTATATGCCAAGAACGGGCCTCCACCGGGTTCGCCTACGTTTTTCACCATACCGCAAACACGCATCGGGCGGTTCAGCTTCTTGCGCAGGTAGATTACGAGGTCGGCATCCTCCAGATTCTTGATGTCGCTCTTACGGCAACGCAAATCGTGTTGAACGAAACGGATGATTTCTTCCAGTTCATCGTGGCGATAGTGTCCGCTGTCAAGCAGTTCGAGGTATTTAAATGCCTGTTGCTGCAAAGTAACCAGCACGCCAGCCAAGAGTTTCTTATAAGTTACAGTATCGGCTTTCAAGCGGTCGGGAACTACGTTGTCGATGTTCTTGATGAACACGATGTCGGCATCCAAATCATTCAGATTTTCAATCAGTGCACCGTGACCTCCCGGACGGAACAACAACTTGCCGTCTTTGTCGCGGAAAGGTTTGTTATCCATGTCGGCAGCTATTGTATCGGTGCTGGGCTTTTGTTCTGAGAAACTGATATGATACTGGATTCCGTATTTAGCCGCATATTCGCCCACTTTCGCATCGACCAACTTTTGGAACAAATCGCGGTGTTCGGTAGATACCGTAAAATGAACATTCACTTCCCCGCTCTTTCCGGCTGCATAGAGTGCGCCCTCTACCAGATGTTCTTCCAGCGGCGTACGTACTCCGTCGGCATAGCGGTGGAATTTCAACAATCCTTTCGGCAGCGAACCGTAGTTCAAGCCTGCTGCTTCAAGCAGATTGGATACCACGGCTTTGTAGTTGTGTTCAGCCAACAAAGCATCGATATTCTTGCCCGTATTATCCATACAAGCTGCATTCAGGTCGTTGTAAAAAGCAAAATTGTGAATGTGATCGAAAAATTTCTTTTCAAAATCCGTAGTAGGAACATCGTAATCCGCTCCCAAGAACTCGAACATGTTTTTGAACATACGGCTTGCTGCTCCCGAAGCAGGTACAAATTTCACAATCTTCTTGTCACCCTGCTTATAAGCGTCCCATACATCCAAATACTTCTGTTGCTCATCACCCGTCGCAGTCATGATACCGCCGTTTTCCACCGATGCGGCAGCAGCCAACTGTAAAAACGGAAAGCCTTTTTCAAAACAACTAAGCTGTTCAGCAATCTGGGCCTCAGAAATTCCTTTCTTTGCCAATAGTTCTTTGTCTTCGTGTGTTAACATAAATGTATATTTTAGGTAATGAAATTCACTTGTCGCGGTCAATGCTGCTCAAAAATATAAAAAATACCGAAAGATTGTGCCAAACAAGCAGAAAAAAAGTATCTTTACCATCGAAGAAAAACAAAAAGACCATGGAAGAGAATGTTTTTTTCACACCTGAAGAACGTGTTCAGCTTATACCGTTGTATAAAAAGCTTCTGCGTTTATCTAAAGATACTTTACAGAAAGACGACTGCCATAAGCTGAAAAACCATTTTATCAAAGCCATGTCGGAAGGCAGTATTCCCCGAAATGTGTTCGGCATGAACCCCATCATCAAAGACATGCAAACGGCGATTATCGTTGCCGAGGAAATCGGAATGCGCCGGGCTTCTATCTTGGGTATCATGCTTCACGAGTCGGTAAAATATCATTTATGCAGCTTAGAGTCTATCAACGAAGAATATGGAGAAGACGTAGCCAGAATCATCCGGGGACTGGTAAAAATAAACGAACTTTATTCTAAAAGTCCTACTATTGAATCGGAGAATTTCCGCAACCTGCTGCTTTCGTTTGCCGAAGACATGCGGGTGATTCTGATTATGATAGCCGACCGCGTAAACCTGATGCGCCAGATAAAAGACAGCCCCAACGAGGAGGCGCGTCTGGAGGTATCCAATGAGGCTGCCTATCTGTATGCTCCGCTTGCCCACAAGTTGGGACTGTACAAGCTGAAATCGGAATTGGAAGACCTTTCGCTGAAATATACGCAACACGATGTATATTATCATATAAAAGACAAACTGAATGCCACGAAAGCAGCACGCGACCGCTATATTGAGGCGTTTATCGAACCGGTTCGCAAGAAGCTGGAGGAAGCGGGATTGAAATTCCACATCAAAGGGCGTACCAAGTCTATTCACTCCATCTACCAGAAGATGAAGAAACAGGGATGTCCGTTTGAAGGGGTGTACGACTTGTTTGCCATCCGTATCATTCTCGATGCTCCGCTCGAAAAAGAGAAGCAGGAATGTTGGCAGGCTTATTCCATCGTAACGGATATGTATCTGCCTAACCCGAAACGTCTGCGCGACTGGCTGTCGGTTCCTAAAAGCAACGGATACGAATCATTGCATATCACGGTTATGGGACCGGAAGGAAAATGGGTGGAGGTTCAGATACGTACCGAACGCATGGACGAGATAGCCGAAAAAGGTCTCGCCGCACATTGGCGATACAAAGGTATCAAGGGGGAAAGCGGCTTGGACGAATGGCTGAACACCATCCGCGAAACGCTGGAGAATGCAGACAATGACCTCGATGTAATGGATCAGTTCAAACTCGACCTTTACAAAGACGAGGTGTTTGTGTTTACGCCCAAAGGAGATTTGTACAAGCTGCCTCAAGGCGCAACGGTACTCGATTTTGCTTTTTCCATTCACTCAAACTTGGGATGCCGGTGCATCGGAGCGAGGGTAAACGGAAAGAACGTACAGTTACGGCAGACGCTGAACAGCGGCGACCAAGTGGAAATCATGACCTCGAACACACAGACTCCGAAACGCGACTGGCTGAATTTTGTCACCACCTCGAAAGCACGTAACAAAATCCGCCAAGCGTTAAAGGAAATCGCTGCCAAGCAGACGCAGTTTGCCAAAGAAACACTGGAACGCAAGTTCAAGAACCGGAAGCTGGATTACGATGAAGCCATACTGATGCGCCTCATCCGCAAGATGGGATTTAAAACCGTAACCGACTTCTATCAGAACATAGCCGACGAGTCGACCGACATCAACGAGGTTATCGACAAGTATCTGGACATGCAGAAGCGGGAGACGGAGCAACGCGACGAGGTTACTTACCGCAGTGCAGAGGGATATAACTTGCAACAACCTTCGGACACGAAAGATTTCTATAAAGACGATGTACTGGTTATCGACCGAAACCTGAAGGGGTTGGACTTTACGCTGGCAAAATGTTGTAACCCGATTTACGGCGACGACGTGTTCGGATTCGTCAGCGTTTCGGGCGGAATCAAAATACACCGTTGCGACTGCCCGAATGCCAAAGAGCTCCGTTCGCGTTTCCCCTACCGCATCGTAAAGGCACGCTGGGCAGGCAAGAGTCAGGGTAAGCAATATCCTATCCGCCTGCGCATCGTAGGGCATGATGACATCGGCATCGTGACCAACATTACTTCTATCATCAACAAAGAGAATGACATATCGTTGCGCTCTATCAGCATCGACTCCAACGACGGGCTATTCTCAGGAATGCTGACCGTAATGGTAGACGATACATCGAAACTGGAGGCACTGATAAAGAAGATAAAGACAGTAAAAGGAGTAAAACAAATAAACCGGGGTTAAAAAACCGCGTAACAGTAACACGCCTAACGATTAATTACTTAACTTTGTAAATATAAACAGAAAACAACATAGCGCAATGAAAAAGATTTTTATCACCACTGCTTTAGTCGTAATGAATATCCTGTGGGTGTTGGCTCAAGGAACGGCAGACATTACATTCGAGAAAACCAGCCATAACTTCGGGGCATTCTCTGAATCCAACCCGAAAGTAACGTGTACCTTCAAGTTTAAGAACACGGGAGACGGACCGCTGGTTATTCACCAAGCCATCGCTTCGTGCGGATGTACTGTTCCGCAATATCCCAAAGAGCCCATCAAACCGGGTGAAAGCGGAGAAGTGACCGTAACTTACAACGGTGCAGGAAAATTTCCCGGACACTTCCGCAAAACCATTACATTACGCACAAACGGTAAAAATGAAATAACCCGTTTGGTCATTGAAGGTGACATGACACCTGCTTCGGCGGATGCAAAATAATCACCTGAACGGACTCAAAAGAACAAATAAAATAAACCATTCCGTACTCACGTTATTAAGAAATTTTATCCGAATCAAGAGCCCGAAAACACTACCCATAGAACGCATCAACGCTATGGGTAGAACCGGGCAACTCTACCGCATGGACTGACCAACACTAACGGTAGCGTTTTTGGGGGTATAACGGCAAGGATTTTTCCTATATCTCCGCAAGCGGGAAAGTTCGGAAAACTTATTAATAATGAGTACGGAATGGTTATTTTTTTATCAGTTTCTCTATCACCTCCGGATAATACCGATATTCCAACTCATGCACGCGGGCTGCAAGCGTATCGGGAGTATCATCGGGAAGTACCGGACATTTGGCTTGGAGGATGAAGGCTCCTTCATCGTATTTCTCGCTGACGTATTGAATGGTTATGCCGCTTTCCGTTTCTCCGGCTGCCAATACTGCCTCGTGTACGTGCATTCCATACATTCCTTTTCCTCCGAATTTAGGGAGCAATGACGGATGGATATTCACAACCTTTTGGGGATAAGCGTGTACAATCTCGTCGGGAACGCGCGACAAGAATCCGGCGAGCACTATAAAATCTATTTCATTTTCTTTCAGAAAGCGGAATGCTTCGCCCGAAGCAAAGCCGTCGGGAGTTATCACCTTACACGGGACATGCAGCCGGGCTGCACGCTCTATCACTCCTGCCGAAGCACGAGAGGCTATAATCCACGCTACTTCTGCTGTTCCTTTTTCCTGAAAATAACGGACAATCCGTTCGGCATTCGTCCCTGTACCCGATGCTAATATGGCTATTCTTTTCATTGCTCTTGATTATTTTTATGCCTAAGATAAACATATTTTGCGGGATATCGGGTACGGAAATAAAAAAAATCATTCAGGGCTTTGGTTATCATGCCCCGAATGATTTCAAAGGATAATTCCTTAGCGAAACAACTATCCCATTTTCCCTGTCAAATAAGAGCGTGTACGCTCATCTTTCGGATTTTCAAACATCTTTGCCGTATCGTCGTACTCTATCAGTTCACCCAAAAACATAAACATGGAGCGGTCGGATATACGCATTGCCTGCGACATGTTATGTGTTACAATCAAAATCGTTACTTCTTTCTTCAGGTTTTCCATCAATCCTTCGATGTGCTTGGTAGCGATGGGGTCGAGCGCAGAGGTGGGTTCGTCCATCAGCAGGATATCAGGCTGGAGTGCCAGTGAGCGGGCGATGCACAAACGCTGCTGCTGACCTCCGGAAAGGAATGTTCCACGTTTGGTCAGTGAGTCTTTCACCTCGTCCCACAGTGCCACATTACGCAAGTTGCGTTCTACGATTTCATCTTTCTGGCTTCTTGACAGGCGGATACCGTTTAAGATATATCCGGCAAGTACATTATCGTAGATGTTCATCGTGGGGAACGGGTTCGGACGCTGGAACACCATACCAATGCGGCGGCGTTCTTCCATCGGCGGCATCTGAAGCACGTTTTCTCCGTTCAGCAGGATTTCGCCCGTAACGCGGATGTTTTTATACAGTTCGTGCATACGGTTTACAGCACGCAGCAAGGTACTTTTACCGCATCCAGACGGTCCCATGATGGCTGTGATTGAATTTTTCTCAATATCGGCGGAAACATGCTTTACCGCCATCACATCGCTGGTATACGATATACAAACGTCTTTTATCTGAAGAATCGGGTCTTTTATATTTTCCATTTCTTTGCAATTCGTTTAGCTAATAAATTCAATAATAACACAAAAGTAAGCAGGAACAAAGATGCTCCCCAAATCAGACTTTGCAGGTTGGGGTCGTTAAAGAATTCCCATATAAGCAAAGGTACTGCCGACATGGGTTTGGTTACGTTCCAACTGATGGCTGCACCGCCCAAAGCAGTAAACATCAACGGGGCCGTTTCGCCTACCACACGTGAAATTGCCAGCAAAATACCGGTAAAAATACTTCCCAATGCCGAGGGGAGCATTACTTGCAGCATTACCCGCCAGTAGCTTCCTCCCAATGCCAATCCGGCTTCTTTCAGTGTTTCGGGCAGAACTTTCATGGTTTCTTCGGTAGAACGGATAATCAGCGGAAGCATCATGATAAACAAAGCAACGCTGCCGGCAAGTGCCGAATATCCTTTCATCGGAACCACAACCCATATATAAGTAATAATACCTATGATGATAGAAGGAGTACCCTGTAATAAGTCCGTCAGATAACTGACCACTGTAGCAAACCAGCTTTTACGATATTCAGATAAACAGATTCCGCAGAATATACCGATAGGGATGGCTACCAGTGCAGCGATAATCAACATCAAGAATGTTCCTATAATACCGTTGGCAATACCTCCGGGTATCGGCTCGCCGGCGGAAACCGCCATCATGGCTTTATAGGCATTCGGAGTAGCTTCTGTAAAGAATGCCCAACCCAACTGTCGCCAGCCTTTTATCAACACTTCACCTAAGATAGCCAATAACGGAATAGCAGTCAATCCGGAAAACACACATACCGTGATATAAAGCAAACGGCTCTTGGCTATTCGGATACGTACATTATTTAATTGTATCATACTAAAAACCTGTTTATAGAATCAGACGCGACGAGCACGACGAATCAAAATCTTACCAATTATATTAATAACAGCCGTTATCAGGAACAACAACAGTCCGATGGCAATCAGTGAAGAAAGTTTCAAACCGTCTGCTTCACCAAACTGATTGGCAATGATACTCGCCATCGTATTTCCTGTGGTACGCAACGTGTCGGGCATCTGATTGGTATTACCGATAAGCATTGTTACCGCCATCGTTTCTCCCAAAGCACGTCCGATAGCCAGAATATAAGCCGAGAAGATACCGGAGCCTGCCATCGGGAAAACTACTCGCCGGATTACTTCGGCGCGTGTGGCTCCCATAGCGTAAGCTCCTTCTTTTAAATCAGAGGGAACCATCTTGATGAACTCGGAACTTAACGAAGCAGCATAGGGAACGATCATGATTGCCAATACGAATGCTGCCGTAAGAATTCCTGAACCCTGCGGCGAGAAGTTTAACTCCATAAACAAACCGCGCAACACGTAAAATCCCCACAAACCGTAGATGATAGAAGGAATACCTGCCAAAAGGTCGGTTACCGTACCTAAAAAGGTTGCAATCTTCTTTCCACGGAAATATTCTCCTGTAAACAATGCCACGGGCAAAGAAAAAGGAATACACATCAGCAATGCCAAAAAAGTGGTAAGAAGAGTTCCCGTTATAAAAGGAAGTGCACCGTACTTTTCTTTTCCTGCCGTCGTTACCCAATCATCCGAGAATACGAAGTTCCAAAATCCGAACTCCTCAAAAGCTCCCGTTGAGTCAACAGTGAGGGAATAAATAATTCCCCCACCAATGAGCGGTATAACGATAGCTGAAAGAATAAGCAAAACTCGAAAGATTTTGTCTTGCATAAACTTTGCTATTTTAATATTACTTCAAAATCGGTTGTCCGTCGTAAGTCACAGTCTTCAGGTTCTGAAGGCTCTGTTCTACGGCTTTCTTAGGCAGCGGAGCATAGTGAACCGTGGCAGTGGTCTGCTGGATGCTGTCGCTCAGCATGTATTTCATCAGGTCAAGAGTAGCTTCAGCCTGTGCTTTGCTACGGCTTGCATAGTTTTGTTCTTTGTAAATCAGCAACCAAGTAAAACAGCTGATAGGATAAGCACCTTCGGCATCTGCGTCGGTGATAGAGCAACGGGTGTCTTGCGGAATGTCGCCCGCAGCAGCCGAAATGGTTTCGGTAGACGGAGTGATTGATTCGCCGCGCTTGTTAACCACACTTGCATAAGGTATGTTTTGGGCGAAAGCGTATTCAGAACCGATGTAACCCAATGAGTAAGGTGTCTGGGCAATGATACCCGCTACACCCGGATTACCTTTAGCTGCCTGACCCACTTTGAAGTCGACCGTTTTACCAGCTCCGTAAGTTTTCTTCCAGTCTTCGCTAACTTTTGACAGGTAATCGGTAAACACGAATGTGGTACCACTACCGTCTGAACGATAGGCTACAATGATATCCTTTGCGGGGAGTTTTACGTCCGGGTTCAGCTTCTGCAAACGTTCATCGTTCCATTTAGTGATTTTTCCGGCATAAATATCTGCGATAACATCTCCCGCCAAGTTCAGTTTAACCACATCAGGCAAGTTATATGCCAATACCACCGCACCCATACAGGTCGGGATATGTACTACGGGTTGCATTTCCTTCATTTCTTCATCAGTCAAGAAAGCATCGCTTCCTGCAAAATCCACAATACCGTCTTTCAGGTTACGTACACCACCGCCGCTTCCGATGCCTCCGTAAGAAACCTTGTCATTATGAGTAGCGCTATAATTCTCGAAAGACATATTATAGAAAGGCAAGGGGAATGTAGCTCCCGCACCTGTCAATTCGACCGATTCATCTCCCTGTTTCGATTGTCCACCGCAAGCAGCAAATGCTATCGCCATCGCGCCTGCAACTAAAGGTAAATAAAACTTTTTCATTGCTTTTTAATTTATGATAATATTTTGATTACAAAGAAAATGATGCATTCAGATAACCGTAGAAGCGGTTAGGAAGGTCGGCTTGTTTTGGCGACCATACACGGAAGTTGGGAGCCAGCTTGATGTATTTTCCCAATTTAAATTCTGCACCTACTACCCCCGCCATTCCATCGTCAGACAGATTCCAATCGTTCTTCGAAGTCAGATAGTCCCAACGTCCGAAAACGCCTATATTTTTATTACATTTTATCGTAGCGTAGGCCGACACACCGCTTTGGTCTTGTCCGTCGGTGTACGACGCATTTGTCTGGTAGTTATATTCTGCCGCTACCGAAAAACGCTCATGCTTATATCCGGCAAAAGCAGCCAGATTGGTAATTCCTTTTTGTCCGTCTTCCGAGGCTTCGTTAAAAGAGCCGTAAGCCCGCAAGATAAGTCCCTTAACCGGCGTAACCGAAACACCGGCTCCGTACTGCAATCCGTCTTTTACTTGCACCTTCTTATACCCTTCGCCGTTGGCAAGTATAACGTCTGCCGACACATATTTATTAAACCGGTAAGCAGCCGATACAGCAAGGTCGGCACTGCTACCGAATTTATATTCGTCTTGGAAAGACTTCATGATGTAACGTTTACCCCAAAAATCTTCTTGAGTTTTAAACTGAGTGGTGGATATCAAACCTCCGTTCAATGTCCAATTACCATGCTTCCATGTGACTAGTGCATTTTTAACATATCCGATACGCTGATAGTCTCCCACTTCTTTCGACTGGCCGAAGTCCATCACAGCTTTTAGTTGTAATCCGTGAGGCAATGAATACTGATAACCAATATAAGCCCGGTCTAAATCGAAACCGCGATCGTCGTTCGCCGTTCCGAACCCTGTGTGAAAGTCTGAGAATATCGTTATTATGGCTTGGCCTTTTTTAGAATCCTCTTTTTCTTTTTCCCCTTTCTTGCTTGCAGATACCGGCAAAGCCATACAGCCTATCACTCCGGCAATAATCCATCGATTAATCATTAGAACTGTCTCATTTTTTAACGCTACAAAGGTCGGGCTTTGATATTACAAACCTGTTTCAAAAAATTAAAATTCATGTAACATTTATGCAGAAACCAAGAACAACCTCTTCAGATACAGAAAACGGGCATCTCCACGCTTGGAAACGCCCGCCGTAATTTATTTTTCCCACTTACAGGCAATGATAAATAACATGACAATACAAACCGCTATCACCCACGGCATGATACATTTATCTAAACCGTTATCTCCCAAACATCGGACAATAATCGGTATTAAAATACAAACAAGCAAAAAGGATGCAACAATTACAACGATTTTAGATTTCATAAAACCTCCGCTTTTCAGGTAACATTTGTAAAGATACGGAGAAAAAGCATATATTATGCTCTAAATCTTCTATTTAACCATTTGGAAGAGCAAAAGGAATACATACGAAAAACACAAGCGGATAAACCAGTCAACTCATGCGGTAGTGTTGATGAACGCATCCGCATGAGTTGGCTGACTTATCCGCATAAAAAATCAGGCATGGTTTATCGGGATTTACACAGCTGTTTTGGTTACTCAAACCGGCTGCGGATAATCACGTAAACCACGCCTGAACAAGAAAAATACCACAATTTATCTATGAAAAACGATTGGAGTTTTTATTTCACTTCCAAAACCACGATTGACTTGGCGGGCAGGTTGATTTGCAAACCGTTTTTCGTAATCTTCGCACCCGTAAACGTTTTCGGAGTTACCACGTCGGGATTGTCGAACGAGTTGTAATCATCGATGCGGTCGGCGGTCAGGATGCGTCCCGTTACCGATTTGGCTTTCACGTCGTCAAGCGTCAGGGTGATGTCTTGCGATTCTTCCAAGTCGATGTTCGACAGAGAGATGTGGATAACACCTGCTTTGTCGCGCGAAGCAGTTGCACTTACCAACGGAACGATGCGGTCATCGCGCACAATTTTGCGTTCGCACTGCAAGTCGAGCGGCAGGTAAGTAGCGTCTTGGTGTACGTTATACATTTCGAACACGTGGTAAGTCGGCGTAAGCACCATCTTGTCGTCTTTAGTCAGAATCATAGCCTGAAGTACGTTTGCCACCTGAGCAATGTTCGTCATCTTGATACGGTCGGTATACTTATGGAAGATGTCCAACGTAAGCGATGCCACGAATGCGTCGCGCAAGGTATTCTGCTGGTACAAGTGTCCCGGAATCGTACCCGGTTCTTCGTCCCACCAAGTACCCCACTCGTCTACCATCAAACCTACACGCTTTTCGGGGTCGTACTTATCCATGATAGCAATATGGCGTTTCACCACGTCTTCTATCTCGCGGCATTTGCCCATCGTCCAGTAATAATCTTCGGTAGTAAACTTCGTAGCCGAACCTTTGCTTCCGGTCCATCCGGGCACGGTGTAGTAATGAAGCGAAAGTCCGTTCATCAGGTTACCTGCCTTCTGCATCAACACTTCCGTCCAGCGATAATCATAATCGCTCGCACCGCTGGCTATTTTAAACAACTGGTTACCGTCGTAGTTACGGCAGTAAGTCTGATAACGGCGATACAAATCGGCATAATATTCAGGCAGCATATTTCCGCCGCATCCCCAGCTTTCGTTACCTACACCGAGGTATTTCACTTTCCACGGTTTCTCGCGTCCGTTCTCCTTACGCAGTTTCGCCATCGGGCTTCCTTGTTCCGAAGTCATGTATTCCACCCATTTGGCAAGTTCTTCTACCGTTCCGCTACCTACGTTTCCGCTGATGTAAGGCTCGCAGCCCAACATTTCACACAGATTCAAGAACTCATGCGTACCGAAACTGTTGTCTTCTACCGTACCACCCCAGTTGTTGTTTACCATTTTAGGGCGTTTCTCACGCGGACCGATACCGTCCATCCAGTGATATTCGTCGGCAAAACATCCTCCCGGCCAGCGCAATACGGGAACTTTCAGCTTTTTCAACGCCTCGAACACATCCGTACGATACCCCTTTACATTAGGTATGGGTGAATCTTCTCCTACCCAAAGTCCACCATAAATACACGTACCGAGATGCTCGGCAAACTGTCCGTAAATTTCCTTATTGATAACTTGTTTTCCCTCGGCGGGATGAATAGCCACGGTAGCTTTCTGTTGAGCAAACAATGGCATTGCGGCACAAAACGCCAAACCTAAAAGTGCATTTTTCATACTTATTAGTTTTCTTTTGATAAATAAATAATCCATATCACATTAGCAACAGACAAACCCACAGCGGCTTGTCTGTTGCAAATGTAGGGAAAAATGAACATACGCGAAGTGGACAAAAAAATCAAAATAGAGGACAAAAAGGTATATACAGACGAAAAAACCAAAGATTTACCTATTTTCTGTCTGCAGAACTTTGTTATGGAGAAAAGATACTTGGCGGAAGAAGAATAAAAACTATCTTTGCACCGCAAAATTTCACGAAACACAATGAAGAATAAAAAACTGATTTTATTTATCTGCATATTTCTGGTGATTATAGCCGGAGGCGGAATCGGCGTAACCGCCCTGTTATTTAATCATCCGTTCAACGTATCAAAGCCTACATTTATTTATATAGACGAAAACGATAATACCGATTCGGTTTTAGTCAAACTGGAAACTCAGCTGAACGCTTCTACCCTTACCGGTTTTAAGATGCTTATCCGCTTGAACGGCTATACCGTACGAACGGGAGCTTACCGGCTGGCGGCAGAACAAAATACGCTTACCGCTTACCGGTTACTGAGCCACGGACGCCAAACTCCCGTAAAACTGATAGTCCCAAGTGTCCGCACGATAGGACAACTTTCCCGTACCGTAGCCCGACAAATCATGGCAGACTCGGCAAGCATCTCTACGCTGCTGACCGACAGTCTGTACTGCGACTCGTTGGGTTATACGCACGAAACAATAGCTTCGCTTTTCCTTCCTAACACATACGAAGTTTATTGGAACATGACGGCACAAGGATTCATTGCCCGAATGCAAAAAGAATATGCGCGATTCTGGGATAAAAACAGACGGGCAAAAGCCTCCGAAATCGGGCTCACTCCCACCGAAGTCAGTACGCTTGCCTCTATCGTGGAAGAAGAGACGGCAAACCGTGCCGAAAAACCAACGATAGCCGGACTGTATTTGAACAGGCTACGCATCGGGATGCCTCTGCAAGCCGACCCTACCGTTAAATTTGCCTTGCAGGATTTCGGGTTAAAACGAATTTTGTATAAGCATCTGGAAACGGAAAGTGCGTATAACACGTATAAGCATCCGGGGCTTCCGCCGGGACCTATCCGTATTCCTTCCATCGAGGGAATAGAAAGCGTGCTGAACTATGCGCCTCACAATTACCTTTACATGTGTGCGAAAGAAGATTTCTCAGGCACCCACAATTTTGCTGCGACCCTTGCGGAACATCAGGTTAACGCCCGAAGGTATCAAGCCGCACTGAACCGAATGAGATAAGCATCCGTGTCCGGCTAACCGGCCTTAACAGAGCTTATCCGATGAGGGGGCTTTCAACTGTTTCACATAATCGGAAGGAGAAATGCCAAATTCGTCTTTGAAGCATTGGCGGAAATAGCCTGTACTGTTCATTCCGACCATAAACGCTATATCAGATATCGCATATTTACCTTCCAACAACAGTTTTTCGGCATTTCTCATCTTGACTTTTCTTACGTACTCATTGGTAGAAAGTCCGGTCAGCGCTTTCATTTTCCGGTACAGTGTAGAGCTACTCATACAGAGTTTATCAGACAAGTATTTCACATCTACCTTTTCTTGCGAAAGGTTTTCTTCTATCAGCTGTGTCAGCTTCGCCAAAAATTCATTGTCGAGCTTCGAACAGTTTTCGGCTATCACGGTCTTTTTAATCTCCATCGAAGAAGCTCCAGACACACGTTCCACTAACCTGCGCCTCATCTCCAGCAGGTTATGAATGCGTGTACGAAGCAAAGATGCACTGAAAGGCTTCGTCATGTAAGAGTCTGCCCCGTATTGATAACCGGCTTCCTTATCCGACAATGAATCTTTTGCCGTCAAGAGAATAACCGGGATGTGGCATGTACAGATATTATCTTTTATTTTCCGGCACATTTCTATGCCATCCATTACGGGCATCATCACATCGCTCACGATAATATCCGGGACCCATTTTACAGCCGATTGCAATCCGACTTTCCCGTTTTCGGCAATCCGCACATCAAACTCCTCAGACAAAGATTCTGCAATATACTCGCTTATGTCTGCATTATCCTCAACCACCAAAACGATAGGCTTGTTATTCTGCGACTCTTCTTTCACATCTTCCGCCTCTGCCGCCGCTCCGTGCGTTTCGTTTTCCATATTCTCGCCATGCAACGCTTGCGGATAAACGTAATCTGCCTGTAATAATATCGTAAAGATGCTTCCTTCGTTTAATTTGCTTTCTACTTCGATCTGTGCTTCATGCAGGTTTACCAAGTTTTTTACCAATGCCAATCCGATTCCCGTCCCCGATGCCTGATGTTCGCTCCGCTCCTGATAATAACGGTCGAAGATATGGGGAAGTGCCTCAGCGTCTATTCCATATCCGGTATCGCTCACGCTGATTTCGGCATACTTGCTGGCGTTTCGTTCTTTCCACCGAAGCATCAGGGTAATCTTTCCTTGTTCGGTGTATTTCAAAGCATTTGAAATCAGATTGTCCAACACGATGGTAATCACTTCCTTGTCGAAGAAAAGCTGCATGTTGTCTGATTCGGTTTCTATTAAAATATCGACAGATGGTTTGCGGTTCAACTCTTTATACTTTAAACCTATCTCATGAACCACGGCAGCCAGATTCCCCTGACTTACACAGAGCTGCCTGTTCTGAGTTTCCGCTTTACGGAATTCCAATAACTGATTAATCAAGTTCAATAAACGGACAGCACTCTGATGGATAACCGAAATCTTCTGTTTGTCTTTCGGAACTAATGAATGACTTTTCAACAAGTCTTCCAACGGACCTAATATCAGGGTGAGAGGCGTGCGCAGCTCGTGGGTGATGTTGGTGTAAAACCGCAGGCGTTCTTGCGTCAGTTCCCGCTCTTGAATGCGATTACGCTTCTCCGACTCGTATAAATAAATCAGGTTCAAACGACGACGATAGAACATCAATGCACCTACGGCCAAGCCCAAAGCTACCAATACATAAATTGTTTTAGCCCACCACGTAAGCCATAACGGGAAAGCGATTGAGATAGGTAAAGAAACGATTTTATCCGACCACTCCTGATTGCGAATCCTTGTTTTGACAAACAATTCATAATTACCCGGTGGCAGACTCCGGAAAACCACATTGTCCGGCTTGTCTACCGTATACCACGAACTTTCCAAACCTTTCAGCATATAGGCATATTCCACCTGGTCTGCCAGCGCATAATTCAGCACATTAAATGATACAGCCAACGTATTCTGATCGTATTTCAGACGGACCGTTTCGCCTTGTTTCGGAAATATATTCCGCTCGCCAAGCTGCTGGTCTTCCAATGGTTCAAATATCTTTATCTGTGAAATAACGGGCATGGGAGACTCACGGCGAGCCAAAACATATTCGGGATTAAAATAACACAATCCGTCGGTCGAGCCGAAATAAATCGTTCCGCTTTTATCTACCGTCACACATCCGTTATTGAAACTACCTAACGGAACGTGATACGATTCATCGTAAGACAAAAACGTATCCGCTGTTTCGGGCAGGCAATAAATGCCGTGGTTCGTACTGACCCAAATGTTGTTTTTTCCGTCGTCCACTATCGCGTGGATGTGTACATTGGCTAAACCATGCTTACGGTGATACACCCGATAATCTTCCAATGCGCCCGGCTCAAAGCATACCAGCCCCTCCCCCGTTGCTATCCACATACGGTGTTTACGGTCTTCATACACCTGATTCACTGTATTCGAGGGAAATCCCGATTCCACATCGAATAATCTGATACGCTTCATCGACTTATCGTAAACCTCCAATCCGCCGCCAAACGTACCGACCCACAAATTGCCATTCCGGTCTTTCCGTATGCTTCGTACCAACGAATGTCCCAGTTCATAATGTTCTATAATAGATAGCGTTTCGCCGTCTACCTTATAAATGCCTTTGCTTGTAGAAAGCCAGATAACGTGGTCATTGTCTTCATAAATCTCGCGGACGTCTGTTCCTGCCTTGCTTTTCGGAAATAGCTGGCGAAAAACGTGAGTACGTTCATCATACAGATTTACTCCGCCGCGAAACAGCCCGAACCACAATCGCCCTTTCGAATCGCATAATGACGACTGCACGATATTCACACGATAATCGCCCGTAGTGTTTGTCAACGTGGCGATGCGTTTCCCATTTTGAAATATATTCAAACCTTCATTGGTGCCTACCCATATCTTACCTTCCTTGTCGCAACAAACAGACATTACCACGGGGTCGCTCAACACGACATCGGATGCCTGAAAAGGAGAATAGTTGTAAATACCGAAAAGAGAGGGAACACTGCTGAAGAAACGAATGTTTCCGCCCCATACTCCTGCCCAGACATTGTTAAACGAGTCTTGATACAAACAGCGGATACTGGAATTGGATAGTCCGTAAAACTCATTCCCGTCATCAACAAATTCAAACTTAAAATTATCCGGAGCTACAAACATGCGCTGCGACAAGTCGAGTATCGCTATTCCGCCTAACTCCATCGCTATCCATAACTTATTGTCAGCAAACTGGCAAAGATCAAACACGTACCGGTTTAATCTGCCTTCGCGGTCTTTGAAAGCAACAAATTTCCCGCTCTGAGGGTCGAAAAGCGCCAATCCCCGGTTTGTGCCAATCCAAATATTCCCGTTCAAGTCTTTGCATACGCACTTGACTTCGTTTCCCGGCAGGGCATTCGGATTTTCCGAATCCGCTTTATAATTGCGTGCCGTTCTGTCTTTTATAGAAAGCACTGTAAATCCATCGGATACATGACCTATATATAAATAACCGTCTTTCCCGTCAAGAATCGACCATACCTGATTGCTAACCAGTCCTGAAACGTTGTCTTGATTATAATGTATAAACTGTTTCTTCTGCTTATCGAAATATTCTATTCCACTCCAATATGTAGAAATCCAAATATTCCCATCCGCAGCCGGAACAATATCGGTAATATCGTTGGTTATCAAACTGTTCGAATCGCCGTCAATGTGGCGATAATAAGTAAACCGGTCGTTTGCGTAATCATACACATTCAATCCGGCACGCTGGGTTCCTATCCAGAGCAAAGAATCCGCAGGGTCATCCAACAGACAGTTTAACTCGTTTCCCGTCAGCCCCCCTTTTTCTTTATAATAAGAGATGAAGCTGCTCCCGTCAAAACAATTCAGCCCCTCTTCGGTAGCAAACCACAACCGTCCCCGTTTATCTTGCACGATGTCTACCACGTTGTTATTCGACAATCCCTGCTCCATACCTAATTGCCGAACGGCATAAAACGGATTAGCCTTTATGCCTAAGATAATCCCCAGCAAAATATAAATCAATAATCCCAACCGCTTCATGTTGTTTTTCAAAGATTTTAACGGAACAAAAATACGGATAAAGTTTTACCTATACACAGAGAAAACATTCAAAAAAATGATTGATAACAGGATTTTATATTTGCATATATCATAACATGGACTCTTTTTATTTATGATTTCTTTTTCAACAGTTGATATCCGATGATTCCACCAATGATGGAGGCTGCAAAGATTCCTACTTTTGCCTGCATGTGGTTATCGGCCGACTGAAAAGCAAGTACGGTTACGAACATTGACATCGTGAATCCGATAGAAGCTAAAAAGCCCAATCCTGCCACTGTACGCCACGTCATCGAACGCGACCGCTTTCCTATTCCCATCGTTTCTGTCAGCCATACCGCGAAAATGATTCCTAAGGGTTTCCCCAACAGCAGTCCCACCAGCACACCGATAGCTACATTATTGGCACTCAGCACACTCAAATCCATGTCGACAAACGATACTCCGGCGTTGGCAAGGGCGAAAACCGGCATAATGACGAAGGATACCAACGGATGAAGACTGTGTTCGAGACGTTGGAGCGGAGGGGTTGCCTGTAATGAGCCGGACTTGACTTTCGACAAGATTTCTACTTGGTCGGGCTTCAACATCTTTATATCACCGGAATCAACTTGCTCAAATTGTCGGATAAGTTTCTTCGCACGCGCTATAAATGCAGCTTCGGGGATGTGTGAGTCTGCCGGAATAACCATAGCTGCTAAAACGGCAGAGATTGTGGCGTGGATACCCGATGTCAGAAACGCTACCCATACACCTCCGATTCCCAGAATACCGTAGAACCAAATGTTTTTCACTCCAAGTCTGTTGCCGAGGAACATCACGCCCAAGAAACACAGACCGATCGCCAAATTCCACAAAGAGATATGAGACGTGTAGAAAAGGGCTATCACAACCACCGCTCCCAAATCGTCCACGATGGCAAGTGTGGTCAGAAATACTTTTGCCGACATCGGTACGCGGTCGCCAAGCATATAGAGGACGGCCAAAGCAAAAGCGATATCTGTGGCCATAGGCACTCCCCAACCATCCACTGCGGGAGTGCCGAAGTTGAATAACAGATAAAAGGCAGCGGGGAAAAGCATTCCGAAGATGGCTGCCGCCACGGGCAGGGTCACCTTGCGTATATGACGCAGTTCGCCGTCGATAAACTCGCGCTTCAGCTCCAAGCCTATCACGAAGAAAAACATCGACATCAGCCCGTCATTAATCCAATGCTCTACGCTGAAGTTGAAGAACGGTTGGTCGTTGAATACAAAACCGAAATGATACTTCAATACCGAAAAATAGCTCTCACGAAAGGGTGAATTAGCAAGTATCAATGCCAAAATAACAGAAACTGCTAAAATAATGCCACTCGACTTCTCACGTTGTAAGAATAGTTTTGTAGGAATAATCAAACGATTCTCAATGTTTCTTTGGTAATACTCTCTCATCCTGTATAAATGTTATGGTATATACTCAATAAAAAACAATCCGACCTACCTGCAGGACGGTTAACAAGTTATTGCAAAACTAATTAAATATTCTGAGATATACAAACATATATAAATGCCCTATTAAAAAGTCACAAAAAGAGCTGTCTCAAATTTCACTTTGACACAGCTTCTTATTTGTTTCAGTACCCACAAGCACTGTTTTATTCAAAATTTATGTCTAACTTGCTCATTTAATTCTGCTTTTCAGATAAACCGGTAATTCGGGCATTGCACCGTTTTGGGTACAAACGTATGCCGAAACTTCTACAGCCAGTTTGTGTGCCTCACTCACCGATTTCCCTAACAGAATAGCGGCCACAAACGTAGCAGTAAATGAATCTCCCGCCCCTACCGTATCGGCAACTTCTACTTTCGGGGTTTCTACAAACGAAACTTCTCCGGGAGTAAACACATAACTTCCGTTCACGCCACAAGTAAGAATTAACATTTTAAGGTTATATTTTGCCAACAGAATCCAACATTTGTCTTGCAAATCAATACCCGGATAACCAAACATACGGCTGATGGTTACTAACTCTTCATCGTTGATTTTTAATATATTGCATTGCCTCATGGAGTTACAAAGAATTTCTTTCGTATAAAAACCTTGACGCAGATTTACATCGAAAATCTTGTATTGGCCTTCACCATCGGGCATTGCGCTCAAAAAGCGGTTGATAGTTTCGCGAGACACCACACTTCGTTGTGCCAATGAACCGAAACATACCGAACGAGTCTGGCGTGCCAACCCCTCCAGTGCCGGAGTGTATGGTATATTGTCCCACGCCACCCCTTCTTTGATGTCGTAACACGGTACTCCCTCGGCATCAAGTTCTACCTGAACCGTTCCGGTTGGGTAAGGCACGGTTTCAATCATGCAATTTAGTTTCTTTTCACGGAAATTGTCTAATATTTCCATGCCCAGTTTATCATCGCCTACCGCACTCACTACACAACTGTTTAATCCGAACTGTGATACATGGTATGCAAAATTTGCCGGTGCACCACCTATTTTCTTTCCTTCCGGAAGCACGTCCCAAAGTGCTTCTCCCATTCCAACTACAAAAGTGTTATCCATAAATATTACTTTTTAATGTTTAATTTTCAATGTATAAAACAAAAGGTAAATCACTCCTACCGTCATAACAGCCACAGCACCGTCTTGACCGATAGCATCGCTAGCAAATCCCATAAATAATGGGAATACTGTTCCGCCAAACAAACCCATAATCATCAGTCCTGACACCTCGTTTTTCTTATCAGGTCTGTTGAGCAAAGCTTGTGAAAAAACAATAGAGAATACATTCGAGTTGCCAAAACCTATCAATGCGATACACACGTAGATAATAACCAACGAATGGAATGCAAACAGCCCAACCATAGCCAGTAACATGCAGCAGACGCTTATCAGGAAAAATCGTTTGGCCGACATCACGCGTAAGATGAACGCTCCGGAAAAACATCCTAAAGTACGGAATATGAAATACAAACTGGTAGCAAATCCGGCTTCTGTCAATGTCATACCCACACGTTCCATCAGGATTTTAGGTGCCGTAGTATTCGTTCCTACATCAATGCCCACATGACACATAATACCGAGGAATGACAAAAGTATAAAAGGTTTACCCAACAGCTTCAAACAATCCATGAATCCGGAAGCACTATCAGCTTTTTCTTCCTCAATCGGAGTAACCGACAGAAACAAAATTGCAAAGATGGCAATCACCATATAAATCGGGAATAACATCCGCCAACCCAATCCGAAAGTGGGGATAGCTTGCAAAGACCCCCACATAGCCAAATAAGGAGCAAGAAACGAAGCGATAGCTTTTACAAACTGTCCAAAAGTCAAAGTACTAGCCAAGCGATCGCCCGAAATAATGTTGCTCAACAACGGATTAAGCGAAGTTTGCATCAGAGCATTACCGATGCCCAACAAAGAGAACGAGCAAAGCATTACCCCATAGCTGTCTCCGAAAATAGGAATCAGTAACGATGCAAATGTCACTACAAGACTAAGTAATACTGTTTTCTTACGTCCTATTTTATTCATCAATACTCCCGTAGGTACAGAGAATATCAAAAACCAAAAGAATACGAGCGAAGGAAATATATTCGCTTCCGAATCTGTCAGTCCTAAATCGGCTTTCACATAGTTGGACGCGATTCCCACCAAGTCAACAAACCCCATCGCAAAGAAACAGAGCATCACGGGAATCAGTTTTCCATACTTTATTTTATTATCTATTGTCATAATTCGTCACTTATTCGTTCGTTATTTGTTGTTTCCTAATTTATACACATCCATCGACTTGACGGTAAAGTTACCGCGCACAGAAACAAAAGACATCTTGTTATAGGGTTCCGTAGGGAATACTTGGTTAGTCATTACAAACTTGCCGCCTTCCCCGAAAGCCTCTATGCTGGTACGGTCGACAAACAGGCGGAGACGGATATTGTCGGTGTCATACACGGGAGCCACCGTCACGGCAGGGAAATCTACGCTGAAATCCACTTTCCCGCTCTCGCTTCTGTCCATTACAAACTGTTTGCGCATGATATCGTAATACATGTTCACCTTTTCCCCTTTGTCGTTTGACAGGGTAAACATGATTTTCGATGCACCCGAGTTTTTGATGGTCATGTCTATTTCATAAGCTCCGTCGTTACCTTCTAACAGCGATGCCAAATCATACGAGTCACTCACCTTGAACGAAGGTACGCTTACTTTCTGCATCCGTGCCTTTTCTATTTCGGGCGAGGGAGTACATCTCAGCAACAGTTCCCCGTCTTGACGGTAAAGGGTGAGGTCGCGGGCTATCGTGTTCGAGCCTCTGTACTGCAAGGTAGGAAGCACGGTCTGGTATTGCCAGTTGCTCATCCATCCCAAAGCGATGCAACGTCCGCCGGGGGCATTGCTGAAAGTTACCGTGGCGTAATGGTCTTTCCCCCAGTCCATCCATTTGGTTTGGGTAGGCGATTCGTTCACAAACTTCTTTCCATCAAACGTTCCCACGAAATACTGAGCTGCATTTCCTCCGAAAGGACCGCCGGGGTTAATGTTACAAATCAACACCCATTTCTTTTCTTTCGCACCTTCTACGGGCAACTCGACCAAATCCGGACATTCCCACACACCGCCGTGAGCACCTTGTTTTGCCCCGAAACTACTTTCGTATTTCCAATCTTTCAGATTCTTTGAAGAATAAATATCCATTTCCTGACCGCCGGCAAGAATCATCACCCAATGTTTGTCGGGGGCATACCAAAATACTTTCGGATCGCGAAAATCACGCTTAGAGGAAGTTACAACAGGATTATACGCATATTTCACAAATGTTTTCCCGTTATCAAGGCTATAAGCCATACTTTGCGACTGGGTATCTCCCCACGGACTGGACTTTGCCGAAGTATAAAAAGCTACCACCGCGTTTTTCCCAAAACCGGCTGTATTGTCATAATCTACCACAGCCGAACCACTGAAAACAGCTCCCCACGCATCTGGCTTTATGGCAAGTCCTTCATAATTCCAGTTCACCAAATCCGTGGTCGTGGAGTGTCCCCACGTCATGTTTCCCCACGTAGATCCATAAGGATTATGCTGGAAATACAAATGATACACCCCGTCTTTATAGAACATTCCGTTCGGGTCGTTCATCCAGCCGTAAGCAGGGGTATGGTGATAAACAGGACGGAATTTCTCACGGTTCGTCATATCAAACGTATCTGAAAGGCTCATCTTTTCCCAGCAGAGAGAAGATTCGGGCATCCCTTGAATATCGACGGAAATGTCTTTTCCCTCGTATGCCGACAAGTCGAACGGTATATAATAATCTACCTTATCGCGTGCCAGACGCACATTAGCTACTACCCCCTGTTGTTGGTTATCCACCACTATACAAATCTTGCCTTCGGGAGCATTATCCTGTATAGGCAATAACAGGTACTTCTTGGCTCCTTTAACAAAAACAATATTCTGCTCGTTTGCCAAATGACGGACAGACACAAACGACTCCGCAGCATTCGCCATCGCGCCCCAACCAATCAACGAACACAAACATGCCGCTTTCATGGTATTTACAATGCTCTTTTTCTTTAACTCAATCATGTTTTAAGGTCTTAAAGATTAATAAATTACAAAGCCTGCCTAAACCCGGTTCAAACCTCATTCCAGCGTTTGAAAAATTCTACCCGAAGCGTAAATAAATCCTTCGGGTAGAACCGAGAAATTCATCCGCATAAAATTAAAAAACTAACCGTAGCGTTTTACAAGGCAAACCCGTTGCTTTGTTTCTTGTTTATAGTTCGATTGTCAAATTTAAGCAAGCTCTGTTTAATATGCAATTTTTAGTTTGATATAAAACCATACTTCGATTATTCATATCCCTTGTTTTGGGTGTACAACCCGGGGATGTAGAACATCTGATTGTAAGGTATCGGGAAAAATTCATTCTTCCCTGCCGTATAATGGGCATCCTTATAATACAACCCGTAGGTTTGGTTTACGGTTTCACCAGATTGGTTTACATACGTATATACCGACTTTTGTTCGCTTTCAAAATAAGCATTCAGCGTTTGAGAAGCTATGCCCCAACGGCGCAGGTCGAAATAACGTCCGTTTTCCATAGCCATTTCCAAACGCCGTTCCCAGCGCAAACACTTACGTGCTGTTTCTTTGTCTGAAAAATATCCGGCAGGATAAAGGGCTATTTCACACTGGTCGGCGGCATACGCTATATGCTTGCTGACAGAATTGGCTGCACGGCTACGGATATCGTTTACAATATCTTCAGCCTCATCCAAACGGTTCAACTCAATCAATGCTTCGGCGCGCATCAACATCACATCCGTATAGCGGAACACATAATCGTTCATTGCAAAAGCCTGCCAAGAGCCATTGAAAGTTTCGCCTTGCGAACGTTGCGGGACTTCTTTCAAAGATGTGTAGAAACCATACTCGCTCGGTGTACGCGAGTTGCCGGTAGTCATCATGTATTGTTCTTCATATTTATAAGGGAATGTAGGCATCCCGACAGTATGGAACAAACGCGGGTCCCATTTCTGGTTGGTAGGCTGACCATTAATCGGATAATCGATTTCATCGTTATAGTCATCGAACATCGGCAGACCGTTTTTCGTCTTGAATGCGTTCACCAAGTTCTGAGAAGGTTTATGGAAATCCCATCCACACGACCACATTCCCCAGCAGCCGTTCAATGTATTCGACCAGTTGGCGCGTCCGTAAGTAGTATTATCATCTTCGTAATCGGAAGTTTGAACGGCAAATACCGATTCTTTGCTGTTCTTATATTCAGGAAGGAATATGTCGCCGAAATCTTCCATGTAACCGTATTGCGAATTCATTACATCATCAGTATAGTCTACTACTTTCTGCATATATTCATTATTGATATGGTTTACGCCGGTAGTAGCCTCATACCCATCGCCCCAAGCCAAATTCAAATAACACTTAGCCAAATAGGCTGCTGCCGCAATCTTATTGGCACGTCCGTCTTCACCGGGTCCTTTTTCCGGCAACACGTCATAAGCAGCTTGAAAATCATCAATCACATTCTGGAACAGTTCTTCATAAGTAAGGGCATCATTGCGAACCTGTTCGAATGTTTGGTTCTTATACACCTCTTCGTCAATCCACGGAATTTTACGGAAAACAGTGAGCAGTTTATAATAGAAATGTCCGCGCAAGAATCTGACTTCTGCCACACGCTGGTTAGTGGTTTCTTCTCCCAATACGGAAACGCCGTTCTGCTCCAAAGAAACCAATGCACGGTTACAACGTGATATAGCACAGTACAAGCGATACCATAATTCATCCATCTCGCCCGGAGTGGTAGGGGTCAAAGTTGTCCAAATATCAAAGGCATGATAACCGGTATCGGTACTACCCGATCCACCTTTCAAGCAATCGTCGGACGTAATGTCGCCATACGGGAACAGGTTGAACGGGTAAGTGTACCAGCAGTCTCCCAGCATAGCGTATGCAGCATTAACCATAGATTCCGGTTCTGCAAACGCTTTGTCTTCGTCTACCACTGCGGTAGGGTTGTAATCCAAGAAATCATTACAGCCTGTAAAACCTAATCCTAAAGCACAGGCAAAAACGTATGTATATATTTTTTTCATGACAAAATCCTCATTAATTTAAATTAGAAACCTATTTGTAAACCAAATGAAACCGATGTAGCCAACGGATAATTCCAATCCGGATTTTCAGGGTCAGGGCAAGTCAAGCTCTTGCTCTTGATGGTCAGCAAGTTCTGTCCTGATACATAGATACGGGCACTACTCATCTTAAACTTAGACAGGAACGTAGCCGGAACATTGTAGCCCAACTGCAAAGTACGCAGTTTCAGGTAAGAACCGTTTTCAACGAAGTAACTTGAAGCGCGTCCTTCGTCTGCCGTGTTCGAGGTGGTCAGCATCGGAATCGTTGAACCGGTATTGTTGGTATTCCAAGCATTCAACAAACGATTACCTTTGTTAGAACCGGCATCCGTCACACTCCAAAAATCGGTCTGGAATTTCTGGTTGTTATAAACATCCTTGTCGCAAACACCTTGCCAGAACATGCTGAGATCGAAGTTCTTATAATTCAAAGCAATATTAAGTCCGTATGAAAATTTGGGAACCGGATTGTAAACCCAATCTTGATCATCTGCATTAATCACACCATTCTTATCCAAATCAGCATACTTTAATCCTCCTACACGTGCGTTAGGCTGTCCCGACGCATCTACTTCCGCTTGAGTTTGGAACAAGCCCTCTACCACATATCCTACAATTGAACCGTATGGCATACCCGACTGTTCTAAGTTTTCCTTAGAGGTATGGGCGTATGAACCGGTAGTAGACGATGGCAAATAAGTCACCTTGTTACGGAAGAAGTCAGCGTTTGCGCTAATATCCATTCCTAACCCGCAAGCAAGATTCGTACGGTAGCCCAAAGCAAACTCCATACCCCAGTTACGCAACGAAGGACCATTCAACCAAGAAGCACCGCCTTCTCCGATCGCACCTAAATAAGAAGGAGTTATCAACATATCATCTACATCCTTGATATATCCGTCGATAGACCCATACAGGCTTCCGTGAAGGAGTGTGAAGTCAGTACCTATATTGTATTGCGTAGCCGATTCCCATTTCAAGTTCGGATTGGCAAGCTGAGTGGCGCGATAACCAGAGGGGAATGTACCCGAGCCTTGCAAGAACAAATCGTAAGCAGTAGAAGTTACACGATCCAAACCATAATCTACAGTGTACAAACCAAATTGCGCATTATTATCGATGGCTTGGTTACCGGTCTCACCCCAAGAAAGGCGAATCTTCCAGTCATCCATCCAATCTTTTTCCAACAATTTAGAAATACGGAAACCCAACGTTGCTGCCGGGAAAGTACCCCAGCGGTTATCTCTACCAAAACGGGAAGAACCATCACGACGGATTGTAAATGAAGCCAAAATCAAATCGTCATAATTATAATCCACCTTTCCGAAGAAAGAAGCCAAACGGTAACCAAACTTAGCACCACTGTTTCTCATCGAACCGGTAGCGGCATTCGGCCACATATAATCAGGATCTTCCAATGCATAGCCTTCTGAATAAGCCGTAAAATCAACCGTGCTTTCTTTCGACATTTCAGCACCGAGCAAGACTGTGATATCGTGTTTGTCTGCTACCTTGAAATTATAGTTTGCTGTATTCGACCACGTCCAATTCACCTGATTCCGATGCGACAAATTGGTCTTAGCAATATCATTGTTCACAATATCCGAATGGAACGTAGGAGTCATCGAGTTGATGAATGACAAATACGTGTCCAAGCCAAAATTAGAACGCAAAGTCAATCCTTTTATCGGTTTGATTTCAACGTAAGCATTACCAAACAGACGCCAGTAATCCAAATGGTTGTTGCGGTTATCGTATTGTTCGCGCACCGGATTCTGACGGTCGCTCATACCTCCCACAGGTCCGGCAAACGTAACTCCATCTTCTTCATAAACCGGTACAGTAGGAGCCATCTTCAATGCGTTTTCCATTGGAGCGCAATCAACTTGTTTAGAATAAGTAACCGTAAAGTTTTCGCCTACAGACACATATTTATTAATATTGTACGAGGAGTTCATACGAGCTGAGAAGTTCTCAAAACTTGTATAATTCAATATACCATTATTCTTTTTATAACCTAATGAAAACATTGTTGAATGTTTGTCTGTGGCGTGCGATAAAGACAAATCGTATGTTTGGGCAAAACCTGTGCGTGAAATTTCGTCAAGCCAATCGGTATCCGAGTAGCGCATCGTTTTCTTGCTGTTGATATATCCGTCATATAACCCATTGACCGTGTAATTAACATAACTGCTGGTAGCCGGATTCCATACAGTAATCGGAGTTCCTGTAGCAGCGTTCAGGTTTAAACCGTAATTGCCTGCGTAAGTCACCGGGTCAAGTCCGTCATTCAATGCTGCCTGTGCCATCGCTGTAGCATATTCGGCAGAGTTCAACAATTTCATAAACGATTGCGATGTATAAAACTGTGCCGTCAGATTAGCCGAGAAGTCTACCTTAATCTTATCTCCTTTCTTACCTTTCTTTGTAGTAATAATGATGACACCATTCGAAGCACGCGAACCGTAAATAGAAGCCGAAGCAGCATCTTTCAATACCTGCATACTTTCAATATCATTCGCGTTCAAAGAGTTTAAAGCCTGATTTGTAGGTACACCATCGATTACATACAACGGGTCTTGTGAAGAATTGAATGAACCAATACCACGGATACGCACCGTACCGGTACCGATAGGAGAACCATTTGTGGTGATAGTCATACCCGGAACTTTACCTTGCAAAGCCCTCATCGGATCCATGTCCGGACTGGTCTTTAACTCCTCCGTAGAGACTACCGCTACCGAACCGGTCAAATCGGCTTTACGTTGGGTTTGATAACCCGTTACCACCACTTCATCCAACATTTCGGAATCTTCTTCCAAAACAATCTTCATTACTTTTTGCGCTTTCAGGGTTTGAGTCTTACACCCTACATAAGAAATGGAGATTTCCGCTCCTTCTTTAACCGTTAGCGTAAAGTTTCCATCGAAGTCGGTTATGATACCATTGGTATTGTTGCCCACTTCAACGACAGAAGCACCGATAACCGGCAGTCCGTCTGATTTAGCAATCACTGTTCCACTTACCTGTAAGTTTTGGGCTTGCACCGATACACATAATCCTATAAGGAAAAGTGTAAAAAGGAATGTTCTTTTCATGCCTTTCATTACATATTAAATTTAAATTGTTAAACATTTGTTTTATCAATCTTTGTTCTGATTGAGCATTGCAAATGTATTACTTACAGACATAAACAAATAAAAAGAATGTTGCATCAACGTGTAATTTTGTGTACTTGCAACATTTGTAACAACATAAGAAACATTTTTATTAGTCCTCTCTTTCATGGAACGGGATAATTTCGGGGAACATAAAAAAATATAACCTTATTTTCGTACCTTTGTATCAGAAAGGAGCATTCATAAAAGCAAAATAAATAGTATGGGTAAAGAGAAAACCGTGTACGTATGTACCAACTGCGGACAGGAATCACCGAAGTGGGTGGGAAAATGTCCTTCGTGCGGACAGTGGAATACATTTGTAGAAGAAGTGGTGCGCAAAGAAACGCCCGTAGCCAAACACGTGGCTCACGGAATAGAGTCGGTACGCTCGAAGCCTCAATATCTGAAAGAAATCGTTTCAAACGATGAACAGCGCATCGACATGCAGGACGATGAACTGAACCGCGTGCTGGGAGGCGGACTGGTAGAGGGCTCTCTTACCTTAATCGGCGGCGAACCGGGCATCGGGAAATCAACACTCGTACTGCAAACGGTGTTACGGCTGTCAAACCAAAAGATTCTGTATGTGTCGGGCGAGGAAAGCGCACGTCAACTGAAACTGCGTGCCGACCGTATTCCGCATCCCGAATCGGGTAATCTGCTTATCGCCTGCGAGACTTCGCTGGAACAAATCTTTACCCATATCAAAAACACTGCGCCCGACTTGGTGGTCATCGACTCCATCCAGACCATTTCCACTGAAAACATCGACTCGTCGCCGGGCAGCATCGTACAAGTGCGTGAGTGTTCGGCGGCCATCCTGAAATTTGCCAAAGAAACGGGCACTCCCGTCATCCTCATCGGGCATATCAACAAAGAAGGGAGCATTGCAGGACCGAAAGTATTGGAGCATATCGTAGACACGGTGCTTCAGTTTGAAGGCGACCAGCATTACATGTATCGCATCTTGCGCAGCATCAAGAACCGTTTCGGGAGCACTGCCGAACTGGGCATTTACGAAATGCGGCAAGACGGTTTGCGTCAGGTAAGCAATCCTTCGGAACTGCTGCTGACACAAGACCATGAGGGCATGAGCGGGGTAGCCATCGCCTGCGCGGTAGAGGGCATCCGTCCGTTCCTAATCGAGGTGCAGGCACTAGTCAGCACCGCTGCTTACGGAATGCCTCAACGCTCTGCTACGGGTTTCGACCTGCGCCGCATGAACATGCTGCTGGCGGTACTCGAAAAGCGTGTAGGATTCAAGCTGGCGCAAAAAGACGTATTTCTGAACATTGCGGGAGGTCTGAAGGTGAACGACCCGGCTATCGACCTCGCCGTTATCAGTGCCATTCTTTCCAGCAACATGGATGCTGAGATAGAGCCGGGAGTCTGTATGGCGGGCGAAGTGGGACTTAGCGGTGAAATCCGTCCGGTAAACCGCATCGAGCAGCGCATCGGTGAGGCGGAGAAGCTGGGTTTCAAGCGTATGCTCATTCCGAAACATAACTTGCAGGGACTGGACCGTACGAAGATTCATATTCAGCTAATACCGGTGAGAAAAGTGGAAGAAGCTTTCCGTGAGCTGTTCGGATAGATTCTCTTCACCACAGATTACACAGATTTCACCTATTATCATTTCAACTTATATTTCATGACAACCCCAGAATTAAACAAAATATCATACGACATCATAGGCTGTGCATACAAAGTACACAAAGCATTAGGTCCGGGCTTATTGGAAAGTACATACGAAACTTGCCTATGCTATGAGTTAGAAAAAAGCGGATTACGTTACGAAAGACAAAAAGAACTTGGTATCAATTATAACGGAATCCTCCTGCCTAATGCATACAGAATAGACATTTTAGTAGAAAATAAAGTGATGGTTGAGCTGAAATCCGTAGAAAATCTGTTACCGATACACACTGCACAGTTATTGACTTACTTGAAATTATCAAACATTCATTTAGGATTACTAATTAACTTCAACACAGAAAACTTACAGAACGGCATCAGAAGGTATGTAAAATAACTTGAGATAATCTGTGTAATCTGTGGTGAAATAAAACAGAATATATGATTCACGAATATCAATTACGCGCTTTGCCTGAGCAGGCAGTAAGCGAACAGACATTAAAAGAATACATCAGTCGCGAAAAAGGGCTCGACATTCGTACCATCCACGCTGTACGCACGCTGAAACGAAGCATCGACGCACGCCAGCGAACGATTTACATCAATCTGAAAGTGCAGGTGTTTGTCAACGAAGACCCTGCAGACGAGCAGTTTGTACGTACCGAATATCCGAACGTGGAGGGGAAGCAACCGGTCGTCGTGGTGGGGGCAGGTCCCGGCGGACTCTTTGCGGCGTTGCGACTCATTGAATTAGGGCTGCGTCCCATCGTGGTGGAACGCGGAAAGAACGTACGCGAACGGAAAGAAGACTTGGCACGCATCAGCCGCGAACATAAGGTGGATCCGGAATCGAATTACAGCTTCGGAGAAGGCGGTGCGGGTGCTTATTCCGACGGCAAACTGTACACACGCAGCAAAAAGCGTGGCAACGTGGACAAGATTCTGAACGTGTTCTGCCAGCATGGTGCAAGCACTTCCATCCTGATTGATGCACATCCGCACATCGGTACGGACAAGTTGCCTCGGGTAATCGAAAACATGCGGAATACAATTTTGGAATGTGGAGGCGAAGTTCATTTCCAAACGCGCATGGACGCACTGATTATCGAAGGAGACAAGGTAACGGGCATCGAAACGAATACGGGAAAAACATTCCGCGGACCGGTTATCTTGGCTACGGGACACTCGGCACGCGACGTTTACCGCTGGCTTTACCGAAACGGTGTACAGATGGAAACAAAAGGCATCGCCGTGGGTGTCCGGTTGGAGCACCCTTCGATGTTAATCGACCAGATACAGTACCACAGCCGGAAAGGACGCGGTAAGTATCTGCCGGCAGCAGAATACAGTTTCGTTCAGCAGGTAGACGGACGCGGGGTATACAGTTTTTGCATGTGTCCGGGAGGATTTGTAGTCCCTGCCGCCAGCGGGCCTCATCAGTTGGTGGTAAACGGAATGAGTCCAAGTAACCGGGGCACCAAATGGAGTAATTCGGGCATGGTGGTAGAGATACGTCCGGAAGACTTACTCGACCCTTCGCTGCAACTTCCGGCGTGTGAATCTTTCCCCAATTCGGCTGAAGCAGAAACCGAAGAACTTATCCGGCAGGGCGATAAACTACAAGAAAATACCGTACATACGCTTGCCATGATGCGTTTCCAAGAACAAATGGAGCAAATATGTTGGCAACAAGGATGTATGCGCCAAACGGCACCTGCCCAACGCATGGTTGATTTCACCCGAAAGAAGCTGAGCTACGACCTTCCTCCCAGTTCGTACAGCCCGGGACTGATTTCTTCGCCGCTTCATTTCTGGCTTCCTCCTTTCATCGGTCAGCGCCTGAACAAAGGCTTCCAGCAATTCGGCAAACGTTCCAACGGATTTCTGACCAACGAGGCGGTGATGATAGCCATCGAGACACGTACCTCTGCCCCGCTCCGCATCTTACGCGATGCAGACAGCTTACAGCACGTCACGGTTAAGGGACTATTTCCCTGCGGAGAAGGTGCGGGTTACGCCGGAGGCATTGTATCTGCCGGAATCGACGGAGAGCGGTGTGCCGAAGCGGTAGCTGCTTATCTGGGTTGAGACGAGCTATTCGCAGCAAACAGATAATACAAACAAAAAACTCCGGTTGCAAATCAAAACTGTTGCAACCGGAGTTTTTTGTTTTACCGCTCTATGCGAAGCAAAGAATCAATACTTGTGTCCGTCGTTTTCCAACTCTTCCATCGTTATCGGCTTGCGGTCGATGGCGCGCCATGCGTAGACGATGTAAGCCAATACAAAAGGAACGAGGATGGAAACGTATGCCATTGTTTTCAGCGTAAACTCACTGGAACAACTGTTGGCTATCGTCAACGAGCTTTGTGCATCGACCAACGAAGGATAGTATGCCGTATTGTTATATCCTACGGTAAGCAGCAATGCCAGAACGGTAAGAACAGTTCCTATTCCGGCAAACCAGATACCGCGGGTATAGGTATTACAGAAAATGCTTTTCCCTATGCCGTATAATACTCCCACCACTCCTATCAGGAACAGCACGAGCAGGTAAGGCATTTCTATCAGATTATTAAAATACTTATACGGTTCCATGAATACGGCTCCGCTCGTTGGGTCGACCGCAAAACCGTCTTTCAGCAACGTGCGGATGACAAACCACAAGAAGAAGAACAGAAACAGAACGGCGTCTACCCGCAACTGCCGACGACAACGACCGATCAGTTCATCGTTACGGATGTTATTGATGAAATACAGATTTCCCAATATACGGGCGAGGAAGAACACTGCTATGCCGAGAATCAGATTATAAAGGTCGAGCAATGCGTCAAGTCCGTGCCAATTATTTGCCCACTGGCTGATAACGGGCATCATCTGGTCGGTCAGATTACCCTTGCTCACAATGAAGTTAGAACCATTGAAAAACGTGGCTACCGCCGTGCCCAGCAGCAGTGGACCAACCAGTCCGTTCAAAACAAGGAAATATTGATATGTACGTTTGCCCAACAAATTTCCTAACTTCGACTGAAACTCATAAGACACAGCCTGAAGCACGAAGCTGAACAAGATTATCATCCACAGCCAATAAGCTCCGCCGAAGCTGGTGCTGTAAAACAGTGGGAAAGAAGCAAAGAAAGCTCCGCCGAAAGTTACAAGGGTAGTAAAGGTAAACTCCCATTTGCGTCCGGTAGAGTTAACCAGCAAGGAACGTTCTTGTTCTGTACGTCCTAACAGGAAAAGCAAAGAATTTCCTCCCTGAACAAACAGCAAAAATACCAGCAAAGCTCCCAATAGGGATACTAAAAACCACCAATAGTGTTGCAAGAATATATAGGTTGAATCCATAAATTTTAGATTTTAGATTGATTGTTTCTTTTGTTTTTTATTCTGCTCCTTTCTTTATCGCCTTCACCATGATGCCTATTTCGGCTATCAGCAGCAGGGTAAACATCACAAGGAAGATAAAGAAGGTAGTCTGTACAGAACCTGCCTCCAGTTTTGACACGGCGGCATTGACCGGCAACATGTCTTGGATAGTCCACGGCTGACGTCCTACTTCTGCTACAATCCATCCTGCATGGCTGGCGATGTATGCCAACGGAATGGTCCACAAGGCTACGTAATGCAACCAGTTTATTTCGCCCAGACGTTTCTTATAACTCAGGAACAGTATCAGGGCAAAGAAGGCTATGAAATACATTCCCAGTCCTACCATAACGCGGAAAGCCCAGAACATCGTTCCTACATGAGGAACAAGCGTGGCTGTATCTTTAATATATCCGTAACCGAAATAAGGCATGTTTTCGTCGATGGTTTGAAGTGCTTCGGCAGCGGCGGCCTCATCGCCCGACTGCTTGGCACTGCGGAAATCGGCAAGAGCCGAAATTGCTTTTTTACCGCGTACTATCTTTTCTTCGGCTGACAGGGCTACAGAACCGTCGGGCTGCTCATAGCCTCCATTCAGAATATTATTGATGCCCGGCACGTAACCCGATGCTTCGCGCGTGGCAAGGAAAGAAAGCATCTGAGGTATCTTGATAGGTCCTACTACGGTAAGCGGCTGATTGGTGCCTCCGTCGTACAGTCCTTCCATCACTGCCAGCTTCATCGGCTGCACTTGTGCCACCTGATAAGCGGATTTATCGCCCGTTGCAGCTGTAACCAATGCGGCAAACAGCCCCACACAGGCAGCCACACGGATACTGGCAAGCGCCAATTCTTTTTCGCGTTTCCGAAGCAAATACCACGCACTGACGCCGACAACAAACGCCGCACCTACAATCCAGCTGCTCAGTACCGTATGAAGAAATTTCATAACAGCCACAGGCGAGAATGCCACAGCCATAAAATCGACCATCTCGTTACGCATTGTTTCGGGGTTGAACTCCATTCCCACGGGATATTGCATCCATGAGTTTGCAACCAAAATCCACCAAGCCGATATGGTTGCACCCAATCCGGTGAGCCATGTAGATGCCAAGTGGAACTTCTTGCTGACTTTGTTCCATCCGAAAAACATCACAGCCACGAAAGTAGCTTCCATAAAGAAAGCCAGAATACCTTCTATCGCCAGCGGTGCACCGAATATATCGCCTACAAACCATGAGTAATTGCTCCAGTTCGTACCAAACTGAAATTCCAGTATTAACCCCGTAGCCACACCGATGGCGAAATTGATACCAAACAACTTCATCCAAAATTTGGCTGTCCGTTTCCAAAACTCATTTCCGGTGGTAACGTAAAGTGTTTCCATAATACCCATCACGACTGCCAGTCCTAACGTCAGAGGAACAAACAGCCAATGATAAATGGCAGTCAAGGCAAACTGTGCCCGTGCCCAGTCAATCATCGAAGTGTCAATAGTTTCTAACATAAAAATTCTCTTTTGTTTATTTCATTCTGTTGATTAATTCTGTTCCTACATAATCTTGTTTTTCTTCCGTACTCTTTCCTTTCAAGAACGAAGGAAAGAAAAAGAGTTTCAGGATAAAAAACATCACGAACAGCTTTATCAATATTATGGCCCACAAAGTACGCCCCCATGTCATCTCTTTGAAGCCATCCCGATAAAACCGATAAACGCTAATAAACTTTTCTTTAATCATAATCTATTTTTATAATGATTACAAAGGAAAGAATTTATCGGGAAAAAACAAGGGTTTGTCCCGATAAATTGTGCGAAAATCTATCTCTTTTGTATTTCCGATGACAGACGTTTAGTTTTGCATCAGATAATTTAAAAAAGAGAATGATGAAACAACAAAGTCTGTTATTTACCGCTTTGCTTACTTCTGCCTTGTCACTGTCGGCTCAAGAAGATAAGCAATGGACATTGGAAGACTGCATAAACTACGCATTGGAGAAAAACATCCAACTCCAACAAAACAAAATTTCGTTGCAAGAAAGCGAAGAAGACGTTAAGGAGGCTAAAGCTGCGCTCTTTCCGAGTCTGTCTTTCAGTACAGGACATAACGTAGTAAACCGCCCTTACCAAGAGAACAGTTCAACGGTGAGCGGTACGGAGATTATCAGCAGCGACAGCAAAACTACATACAGCGGAAACTATGGGTTGAATGCACAATGGACGTTATGGAACGGAAACCAACGTTTGAACAACATCAAACAGCAGAAAACCAACCGCGAGATTGCCCAACTGACTGTTGCCGAAACCGAAAACATGCTGAAAGAACAAATAGCACAACTGTTTATCCAGATTCTTTATGCGGATGAATCGATTGCCATCAACAAAGGCACAGTGGAAGTAAGCCGCGCTACTTACGAACGTGCACAAGAGTTGTTTAAAGAAGGAAGCATCTCAAAAGCTGACTTGGCACAACTCGAAGCGCAGCTCAGTAACGATGAATATCAACTGGTTACTTCGGAATCGACTTTACGCAACTATAAATTGCAGCTGAAGCAGCTTTTAGAGCTGGATAATACGAAAGAGATGAGTCTTGTGCTTCCGCATATCAGCGATGAGCATGTGATGGAGTTACTTCCTTCGCAGACGGATGTATACCAGACGGCACTGGCTACGCGGCCGGAGATAAAAAGCAGCAAGCTGGACATTGACAATGCCAAACTTGCCATTTCTTCTGCCAAAGCGGGATACATGCCTACCATCAGCCTGTCGGCATCTACCTCGAGCACGACAAACAGTTCGAGCAGTAACAACTGGACGCAGCAAATGAAATACGGATGGAACAACATGATAGGATTGAGCCTGAGTCTCCCTATCTTCGACCAACGGCAGACGAAAACCTCCATACGCAAGGCACGCCTCCAGTACGACACCACGCAGCTCAACCTCATCAATGCGCAAAAGGAGCTTTACTCCACCATTGAAAGTCTTTATTTAGATGCACTGAATGCGCAACAACAATACGTGGCGGCTGAAACAAAACTGAAAAGCAGCCAGACAAGTTTCGACATGGTAAGCGAACAGTTTAATTTAGGCATGAAAAACACCGTAGAACTGCTTACCGAAAAAAACAACTTGCTCAGTGCGCAGCAACAGCGCATACAGGCTAAGTATATGGCAATACTGAACCGAACCTTACTTAATTTTTATGCCGGTCAAGAAATTGAATTATAAAAAATAACGAACTAAAGATATGAATAAAAAGAAAGTCATTATCACAGTTGCCGCAGCCGTAGTCTTGATTGCCGGCGGAGTGTGGATATTCGGCGGACAAAAGGCGCAAAATAAGGTAGACTTTGTTACCGAAGCCGTCCAAAAAGGAAATGTCAGCAATTCAATTACAGCAACAGGAACCATCGAGCCTGTAACGGAAGTTGAAGTAGGTACGCAGGTATCGGGTATCATCGATAAAATTTACGTCGACTATAACTCGGTGGTAAAAGAAGGCGAGGTTATCGCTGAAATGGATAAGGTAACGCTGCTAAGCGACCTTCAGTCGGCTAAGGCTTCGTACGACGGGGCTAAGGCGGAATATGAGTACCAAGAAAAGTTGTACAAGCGTAACCGCACACTACACGAAAAGCAGCTTATCAGCGATACCGACTACGAAGAAAGCGTTTATAACTACCAGCGTGCGCTTGCCACTTACGAGCAGAACAAAGCGGAGCTGGCTAAGGCAGAACGAAACCTGTCGTACGCCACAATCACTTCGCCCATCAACGGGGTGGTAACCAGCAAAGATGTGGAAGAAGGGCAAACCGTTGCGTCAGGGTTTGAAACTCCGACACTGTTCAACATCGCTGCCGACCTGACCAAAATGCAAGTAGTAGCAGATGTAGACGAGGCTGACATAGCCGGGGTGAAAGACAGCGCGCGCGTAACATTTACCGTCGATGCTTACCCCGACGATGTATTCGAAGGCATCGTCCGCCAGATACGTTTAGGAAGCACAAACAGTTCATCGAGCAGTAGCAGCAGTAGCAGCACAAGCGAAACGGTGGTTACCTACGAAGTGGTGATAACAGCCGATAATCCCGAACTGAAACTGAAACCCCGACTGACAGCGAACGTAACCATCTATACCAACTCGCGCGAAAACGTACTCGTGGTGCCTAACAAAGCCTTACGCTTTACACCGGAAAAATCGCTTGCCGGAAAACGGGCCATCAACGACTGCGAAGCGCAATATAAAGTGTGGACCATGGATGAAACGGGCTTTACGGCGCACCCCGTTCAAACGGGTATAAGCGACGGGATTCATACCGAAATAACCGGCGGTATCAGCGAAGGTACGGAAGTGGTAACCGAAACGGTACTGAAGAACGAAATGCCCGCCATAGAATCTGCTGAAGGCGAAAGCGAACGCAGCCCATTCATGCCGGGACCTCCGGACAGAAACAAGAAAGACAACGATAAAAAATAAGCGGCAGGAGGAACATGCCATGAGCAAAACTGTTATTGAACTGCAAAACATCAAGCGCAACTTCCAAGTGGGCGATGAAACGGTACACGCACTGCGGGGCATCTCGTTTTCCATCCAAGAGGGCGAGTTTGTTACCATCATGGGTACGTCCGGCTCCGGCAAGTCTACGCTGCTGAACACGTTAGGATGTCTCGACACGCCTACAAGCGGCGAATACCTGCTCGACGGGGTAAGCGTGCGCACCATGTCGAAGCCTCAACGGGCTATCCTGCGTAACCGGAAAATCGGGTTCGTATTCCAGAACTATAATTTGCTGCCGAAAACCACGGCTGTGGAAAACGTGGAATTGCCGCTAATGTATAACTCATCGGTTTCGGCAGCCGAACGGCGCAAACGTGCCATCGATGCACTGATTGCCGTGGGACTGGGCGATAGGCTGGAGCATAAGTCGAATCAGATGTCGGGCGGACAGATGCAGCGCGTGGCAATAGCGCGCGCACTGGTCAACAACCCCGCCGTTATCCTTGCCGATGAAGCAACGGGAAACCTCGACACACGTACTTCATTCGAAATTCTGGTACTTTTCCAGAAGCTACACGCCGAAGGACGTACCATAATCTTCGTAACCCATAACCCGGAAATTGCACAATACAGCAGCCGAAACATCCGCTTGCGCGACGGACATGTGATTGAAGATAAAACCAATCCGAAAATCCTTTCGGCAGCCGAAGCATTGGCCGCTTTGCCCGTCAGCACAGACGACTGAAAAAACATGCGGAAGAACCGAGGCAAACAAGCCGATGCGTACATGAACACTACGGGTAGAACCAACCAACGCTACCCGAAATGTTTTCATGAACATCAGCTACACGGTATATACTTATATTTCAATTAGTTACATATATGAACGGAACAAATCTTTTCAAAATAGCACTTCGAGCGTTGGCAAACAATAAAACGCGAGCCTTCCTCACCATGCTGGGCATCATCATCGGTGTAGCAGCCGTAATAGCCATGCTCGCCATCGGTCAAGGCTCGAAACGAAGCATACAAAAGCAAATCTCTGAAATGGGCTCGAACATGATTATGATTCATCCGGGAGCTGAAATGCGTGGAGGTGTACGCCAAGACCCGTCGTCAATGCAAACGTTGAAACTTGAAAACTACGAAACGCTGCGCGACGAATGTATGTACATTTCTGCCATCAGTCCCGATGTCTCTGCTTCCGGACAGCTTATTTCAGGTTCAAACAACTATCCTTCTTCGGTCAGCGGCGTGAGTCGCGGATACCTTGACATCCGACAGCTCAGCGTGGAACAGGGAGAGATGTTTACCGACGAAGACATCCGTACGGCTGCCAAAGTATGCGTTATTGGTAAAACGATTGTAGATAACCTCTTTCCCGATGGCACTGACCCTATCGGGAAAGTAATCCGTTGCAGCCAAGTTCCATTGCGTGTGGTAGGCGTACTGAAATCGAAGGGTTACAACTCAATGGGTATGGACCAAGACGATGTGGTACTGGCACCTTACACCACGGTGATGAAACGACTGTTGGCACAGACGTATCTGAGCGGCGTATTTGCTTCGGCTCTGACCGAAGACATGACGGAAGAAGCCGTAGACGAAATAACAACCATCTTGCGCCGCGAGCATAAACTGAAGGAAACAGACGATGATGACTTTACCATACGCACACAGCAGGAACTGAGCTCGATGCTGAATACTACTACCGACCTGATGACCACGCTGCTGGCTTGCATAGCAGGCATCTCGCTGGTGGTAGGCGGCATCGGTATCATGAATATCATGTATGTTTCGGTAACGGAACGTACGCGCGAAATCGGGCTGCGCATGTCGGTGGGAGCACGCGGGATTGACATCCTGTCGCAATTCCTCATCGAGTCCATCCTAATCAGCATAACGGGCGGAATCATCGGGGTGATACTGGGCTGCGGAGCAAGTTTCGTAATCAAGTCGGTAGCACACTGGCCGGTATTCATACAGCCATGGAGTGTATTGCTCTCGTTTGCGGTATGTACGCTTACCGGAGTATTCTTCGGATGGTATCCGGCGAAAAAGGCGGCCGACCTCGACCCCATCGAAGCGCTCCGCTACGAATAACATCGGAACTACTTTGTTCTTCATAACTTTGGTTTCCTGAACCGGCTGCATGTGATGACACGGAATATGTTCTCCATCGTACTTCTCTGTCGATAGCAGCCGGTTCTTTTTTTTAATGAAAAACATTTATCTTTGTATATCCAATCCTACTCAGAAACTTATGAAAACAATCAACTCTATCCACCGCAGTCCGTTCATACCTCTTATCCATGTCATTTGCTGGGGAATGGTTTTCTTTTTCCCGTTGTTTTTCACCCAGCGAGACAACGGTACTATCGACTGGTATGCTTTCTGGCATCACAGCCTGATGCCCATTACGCTATGTACCATCTTCTACCTGAACTACTTTTTATTCATTCCCCGGCTATTATTCAGCAACCACCAGAAACGTTTCTTGCTGGTTAATTTGGTCGTAATATGCCTGCTCACGTTAGGGATGCGTTATTGGAACAATATCCACTTCCCTCCCCCTCCTCCTTTCGACCGGCACATACCTCCGCAGTATATATTCTACCTGCGCGATATGGCGAGCCTCATATTCTGTGCCGGACTAAGCGTTGCCATCCGCATGAGTATGCGCTGGAGCGAAGCTGAAGAAGAACGCCGCGAAGCTGTGAAAAGCCGTACGGAAGCGGAACTGAAAAACCTGCGTAACCAGATGAATCCGCATTTCCTGCTCAACACGCTGAATAACATCTATGCCCTGATAGCCTTCGACACCGAAAAGGCACAACAGGCGGTGCAGGAGCTTAGCAAACTGCTGCGCTACGTGCTGTACGACAATCAGCAGATGTTCGTCCCTCTGAGCAAAGAAATAGAGTTCATCCGAAACTACATCGAACTGATGCGCATCCGCATGTCGCCTTTGGTACGCATCGAAACCCGATTCGACGTTAAGCCAGACAGCCAGACGCTTATCGCTCCGCTAATCTTCATCTCGCTGATTGAAAACGCATTCAAACATGGCATATCGCCCACCGAACCCAGTTTTGTGAGCATCTCCATCAGCGAAACCACAGGACAAATCTCCTGCCTGATAAGGAACAGCAACTATCCCAAATCGGTAACCGACAAAAGCGGTTCGGGTATCGGATTGGAACAGGTAAGAAAACGTTTGGAACTGATATACTCCGGACATTATTCATGGAACCGGAGCATAAGCAATGATAATAAAGTATACGAATCTTCAATAACCATAACCCTTAATCCTGCATAAAACCATGACTTTACGTTGCGCCATCGTAGACGATGAACCCCTCGCCCTCGGACTATTGCAAAGCTATGTTCAGAAAACTCCCATGCTGCAATTATGTGGAGCCTATTCCAGTGCAATCCAAGCAATGAAAGCACTCCCCGAAAACCCCGTGGATTTATTATTTCTCGACATACAAATGCCCGATTTAAACGGTTTGGAATTTTCCCGGATGGTTTCTGCCACTACCCGTATCGTATTTACCACAGCCTTTGAGCAATATGCCATTAACGGCTATCGTGTAAACGCCCTCGACTATCTTTTAAAGCCTATCAGCTACACAGATTTCATGGAAGCGGTAAATAAAGCAATCCAATGGTTCGAATTAAGTCCCAAAGGAAACACTTCGCCCGTAACAGACTCTACTTACATTTATGTGAAAAGCGATTACAAACTGATACAAATAGAACTTGATAAAATACTTTACATCGAAGGACTGAAGGACTATATAAAAATTCACACCGAAGACAATCCCCGCCCCGTACTTTCTTTGGTCAGCATGAAAGTAATGGAAGAAAAGCTACCTTCCGAACGTTTTATTCGTGTACACCGTTCTTTTATCGTACAAAAACAAAAGATAAAAATCATAGACAAAGGACGGATTGTTTTCGGGAAAGAATACATCCCAATTTCGGACAGTTACAAGCAAGAGCTTCAAAATTATGTTAACGAACATATAATTTGAAGTGAAGTTAAATATTTAACGTTTTTTTACCGCACAAAATAAACTTTTTTGTGCATGACCTTTGCTTGGTATAAATTTAAGGTCTATATTTGTGGTGTACATAATACGGAAGTTGTGAAACTTCCCATTTTAGAATAGTTTAGTTAAGTCTAGTTTAGTTTTTGTGTTGTGATACTCCAACCATTAGAGAATGGCTGGAGTATCTTTTTTTCAGTACTTCAGAAACTAGAGAAAAGGATTTTCAGAACCCCCAAAAGCTACCGCATAGTAGTCTGCTAAGTAGATAACAATCATATAGAACAATCTTTCATCGGGAAAGTCTCCCTACGTAAAATAAAAGAATGCTTTTGGAGAAATATTCAAGAAAAAAATAAGATAGGTATAGGAATAATATAATTTTGCCGGAAATACACGAAGCACCTTATCGTTCGTATCATTACTTCGTATAGTTCCGGCAAAGGGTTATCTGCTTCTTAAGCTGGCTTCTATTTCTTCTATTTCAGCTTTAAATGCTTTGTCTACTTCTACTTGGTCTTTTACTATCTTACAAGCATGAAGCACCGTAGCGTGGTCTTTATTGCCAATCATCTGACCAATCTTCGATGAAGAGGTATCCGTATGTTTCTTTGCAAGATACATGGCTACTTGGCGAACCTGTACTACTTCACGTTTACGGGTCTTGGTATGAATGGCAGCCGTATCGATTTTAAAATGCTCACAAACCTTTTCAATGATATCGTTTATACCAATCGGCTTAAATTCGGCGCAGCGTACAGCCTTGTGTACGATACGTTGCGCTAAATCTAAATCTACCTCGCGCTTGAACAAGATAGATTGTGCCAAAAGTGAATTGACGATACCTTCAAGCTCGCGGACACTTTCGTTTACGTTTTCGGCTATGTAACTGATTACTGATTCAGGTATAGAAAGTCCGTCACGACGAATCTTATTGCGCAAAATGTTTTTACGCAGTTCAATGTCGGGTTTCTCCAATTCAGCCACCAATCCCCACTTGAAACGTGTCAGCAAGCGGTCTTCCATACCCTGCAACATAACAGGAGCACGGTCGGACGTCAGAATAAGTTGTTTTCCGTTCTGATGCAAATGATTGAATATATGAAAGAACGTATTTTGAGTTTTTGTTACACCGGCAAACTCCTGTATATCGTCGATTATCAACACGTCGATAGTTTGGTAGAAGCTGATGAAATCATTGAAATGATTGGTACGCACAGAATCGGTATATTGTACCTGAAACAAGTGTGCAGACACGTAAAGCACACGTTTCTCCGGATAAAGTTCCTTGATACGTGTACCGATAGCATTTATCAGATGAGTTTTACCCACACCCGAAGGACCGTAAATAAAAAGCGGATTAAAGGTGCGTGCCGGATTCTGCGCAACGGTTTCGGCTACAGTTCTCGAAAACTCGTTGCTGTTTCCTTTGATAAAGTTCTCAAAGTTATAATTGGGATTCAGATGGGGATCTAAATCCTGTACCGGAGGAGCAATAGGACCCGGTGCTTTATTACCTCCCTGTATATTTTTAGGCTCAGGCAAAGCCGTTGAGCGGTCTGTTCCTTTTCTGTCTACGGTAATATGGTTCGTCTTGTCGACAAGGATAGAATACATCAACTCCGTACCTTCTCCAATCTCTTTATAGATGGCAGCACGCAGCAAACCCACATACTTTTCTTCCAGATATTCATAGAAGAAAGGACTGGGAACGCCAATAGTCAATGCCTTCTCCTCGTATTTCAAGGGGACGATAGGCTCGAACCACGTTTTAAAAGCCGTTGCATTTACGTTGTCTCGTATAAAGAGAAGGCAACGTTGCCATAATGCAACAACTTGGCTGTTTTCAATCATTACATACGTTGTTTTAATAAAGCGATACTTCTACCGCTGCAAATTTCGGAATGAATTTTTATAAAAACAAATGCTGTTTTCCTTTGATTTTTAATCTTTTATTTAAGGTTTTGATAGTTAGCAGCTTATTACAACTGTGTTTCACGAACACAGTTACGCCTGTTTGCTTAATTACAATTCCTTGTTTTTCAAATTATTACACCTCAACTACTAATCATGACCACTTCTACAACCATACTCATATTACACTAATAATCAACCATATAGACTACTTTCACAAATTCATCCGCTCACCACTCTTTATTTAGACAATTTCTATATTACACCTAAATGCGACTATTTTTCGCTGCAGAGAAATACCGTTCACCGATGTGTAAAACAGAGTTTTCAAAACCTACTGATGCAGCTGCAAACATATAGACTTCCGCAAAGGAAACGAGCCGATGAACAGACAAGATTACCCCGTGTTTTTATCGTTTTTTTAAATCGGACTGACAACGGCGTAACCGGATCTGTTTCAAACGCTGAATGGCACGCTGGCGACTTAACAAAATCTGACGACGGTAAACAAGGCAAGCTATAATGAAATAAATACCTGTTTGCAACCATAAAGCGCGGTATTCGGGCAATATATCATAAAGGGTAGCTCCCATCGTATTGATTCGCACATAACCGTTTATGCCAAATGTTGAAGGGAACAGCCATGAAACAACTTTCCAGAAATCGGGAATAGCTGCTCCCGGCCAAGATATACCAGAAATAAACAGCAAAGGAATGGAGGTAAATACGTATACCATCATGCAGGTTTCGCGGTGACGAATAAACACAGAACAAACCATTGCGAAGAAAATACATGCCAACACGTAGGGTATGGCAAAAGCCAACAGTGTAGACGGATTAGCTATCTGAACCAGACGGAACAGCTTCGGAACACAGCAAAGAACGTATGCCGAGATTATGGAATAAATCAAAAAGTAAGCGGCCGATTTACCCAAAACGACACGCAATGTTCCCTGATAATAGCGACCGGGAGGTATCAAATTACGAAAACGGCTGTTCTCGCGAGCTGTTCCTGCCGAAAGTCCGATTCCCAACAAAAGCGTTTGCTGGATAATCAGAATCAGTACTGCCGGTATAAGGAAGCTGGCAAAACCATCCTGAGGATTAAACAATGAAATGTCTTCATACTCAATGGGAGACGTACTTATTTCGTCTTGACGGTCGGTAGTATTTCCCAATCGTTTGATCTGAATCTGCTTGTTCATGTCTAACGAAGCGTTGGTAGAAGCAAGTAAAATGGCTTTATAATAAAGCATACCGCTCATATCACAGTAAATACTTACGGTAGTCTGGCGGCCGGCAGCAATGTCACTGCTGAAACTTTCGGGCAAATAAATAACGCCATATACTTTGTTTTCTTTCAACAAGGTTTTAGCTTCCTCCATGTCGGCACAATAAGACTGTATATGAACATCGGCGCTGGCATCGACAAAGCGCACAAACTTTCGGCTTAACGATGATTTGTCGGCATCGACAACAGCCGCCGGTACGTCGCGCACCACTTCGTTTGTATATATGAAAGCATATATCAAAGGGTAAGCCAGAGGCACCAGAATAAGAAAAATCAAGACACCTTGGTCTCTAAACGCAACTTTCAACTCTTCAACACAGATATGGAAGAGTCCGGAAAAGCCCTGTCGGATAATATGATAGAACGAATCGGTTTTCATGATTTCTTTTCGTTAAGGGATATAGACATAATGTAACATGGCTGTCCGCAACTTCTTGAGTATGAAAAACGGAAGCAACATGAATATCAACAATGCCACCACTGAATGCCAAGCATAAATCAGCGGATAACCGTTTAACGCAAGGTCAACATAAATTAAAAAGTAGTGGCGCAGTGGGAATAAGTTTGCAAGTGCCTGAAGCGTTGGGTGCATTGCCATCACCGGAAAAGTAAATCCCGATATAGAAAAAGAGATTACCCCCCACAACGAAGCTGCACTCAAGGCAAGACGAAGCGAGCCAAACAACCCGAACAAAAATACGCCGAATGCCTGTGAAGCCAGTACAAGTAACAACCCTGCCAACAGCATTGGGAAAATACCACTATTACAGGGGTAATGTAAAAAGCCGTACAAATAGACGTTATAAAATACAGCGATTATGAAAAAAACAATCGTATGAGGAAAGAGTTTTCCTGTCAGCGCTGTAACAATCGAATTGCCGGATTCTTTCATTAATTGTCCGGCGGTATTTTCTTTTAACTCCGTTCCCAGTGCATAAACCGTAGTCAGAAAAATAAGCAGCATCAGCAAACCGGGGAACAACGTATTACACAAGTAAACCGAATAGTTCAGCCACGGATTGTTTAATGCGTGGGTTTCAATAACAATCGGCTGCAAAAAAGCCATTGCCTGACTCTCGGTAGCTCCCTTAGCATACAGTGTTGCCCGCCCGATGGCTCCCGATGCCAATTCAGACATCGTACGCTGGTCTTTATAAAGCAACGAACCAGCTATCAGGTAAGAGTAATTGACATAAAACGATACTTTGGGCTGACGGTTGGCAAGTGCCTTTTCTGTTGTTCCACGAGGGATATAATAAAAAGAATAAATCTCTCCACGCTGAATGGCTTTACGCGCTTGGCTTACACTTTCATAATGAGCTACAATTTTTATTTCCTGAAAGGCATCCAAATTACGTATGATATTACGAGTGGTAGCCGTATTATCCAAATCGACCACTCCAGCCGGAAGATTGGAAGGTAACCCTTTCTCCATCAACGTAGAAAAAAACACAAAACAAAATATCGGAGCTATCACCATGCAAAACAGGTAAATAGGCTGAGAAGTCAAACGAAAAACTTCTCGCTTGGCTATTCGCAGGAAACGTTTATGGACGGTTACAGACATGATATTTTATTTTTCAACAATAGCCGACATACCCGGACGCAGATTTTCCACCGGCTGAACAGGGCGTGCTTTTACTTCAAATGTTTTCAAATCAAACTGACCGGTTGTCTTGGTCGCCTTCCATGCGGCATACGTTCCGAGGTCTTTCATATAAGTCACTTTAAATGTGACATCTTTCTCTAAAGCCGGGATATATGCCGTAATCTCACCACCAACGGTAAAATCCTTCAAAAAATCTTCACGCACATTGAGCGTTATCCACATATCATCAAGTTGGGCTACATTCATAATCGGCGCTCCCGTTCCCACCAATTCTCCTACCTTCGGGAATATTTCGGTTACTTCTCCGTCGGCAGAGGCTACAAGATATGTCTCGGCAATGTAAGAGGAAACCTCTGCCACCGCACCTTTTGCCCGCTCTACCTGAGCAGCGGCAGCAGCCTTGTCTTCACGTTGTGCGCCGTTTTTCGCCATCGTATATTGGGCATGGGCAGCACGCTCCGTAGCCTGCATTGCATCATACTGTGCCTTAGCCTCATCGCGCTTTTGGGCTGTCATCACTCCGGCTTCGTACAAACGATTAACCCGGTTATATGACTTTTCAGCGATTTCAAGTCCGGCTTTTGCCTTCTGCCACATTTCAAATGCAGCCTGAAGTTGCTCGCTTCGCGTACCTCTTTGGGCTTTCTCGCTCAAAGCCTGCGCAGCCTGTTCAGCGGCTTGTGCCTGCATCAGCTTCGCCATAACATCGGGAGCCTCAAGAATAGCCACCGTATCTCCGGCTTTCACCTTGTCTCCTTCCGAAACGAAAAACTTCAAAACACGTCCCGGCACCTTGCTTGAAACTCTATATTCGGTTGCTTCCGCCTGACCTTGAATAATTTCCGGTCCTTTTCCTAACGTAAAGAATCCGATAACGCTGACTATAATTACGGCAGCCGCCAAAGTAAAAAATGCCAGCATAATATTGTTGCGTTGTGTCTTTTCTACCATAATCGATTATTATTTTAAAGTTCCCATTGATTTATTCAAATATAATTCACTCATTTTCAAGTCAATCTGAGCATCTATCTTACCCGATTGCGCCGACAGCCAAGCTGTTTGGGCTTCCAGCACGTTACTGGTGGGTATGACCCCTTCTTTAAATCCCAAGTTAGCATATCTCAAATTTTCTTCTGCCTTTTCCATGTTTTTTTCTGCCATCGCCAGTTTCTTGGTGGCTTCGTTTACCTTATACGAACTTTGCGTAACCTGTAATTCTACTTTTTCTTTCACATCTTCCAGCCGATAGCGGGCTATATTTGCTTCGGCTTTGGCTGCCTTTACTTTATAGATACCTTCTCCCCAATGAAGTATAGGTACAGAAACAACCACGCCCGCTGCCCACATGCCGCGAAATTTGTTTTCAAAACCGTTAACCAGCGAAGGGTTAGTTACCAGATAATTGGCAGTAATAGCCACAGAGGGAAGAAACTCCGAACGCGCCACATTGACTTTCTGGCGATAGATTTGAGAGGCAAGTTCCAAACTCTTTAACTCTTCGCGGTTGGCGAGTGCCGTACTGACGTTGCTTTCGACGTATGTATTGGGAAGAGTCAGATTTTCCATGTCTTCATCAGCCAGCCGGATATCTGCATCCAGTGGCAGGCCGCATAACTGACAAAGCAACATTTTCGAAAGACTTAATCCGTTATCCACCTGCGTAAGTGTCATTTCCGCCTCGTTTACTTTCACCTTGACACTCAGCCCGTCTGCTTTGGTAGCAACTCCTTCCGCCACCATTTGCTGAACATCCGAATCCAACTTCTGAACCAATTGCAAAAAACCCTCAGCCAGTTTCTTCTTGTTGACCAGCGAAATGACCTGCCAGTATGCTTGGTCTGTGTTCAAAATCAGATCTTCCATACCGGTAGCGTGCTGCGATTCAGCCAAACGTTCTGCATATTTGGTTATCTTATTGTAAGCTATGATTTTTCCGCCCATAAACAAGGGTTGGGTAAGCGTTACAGCCCCTACCGTCAGATTTCGGGTATCTGTATGCAGCGCATCCACAAAACTTTGACCCACTCCGTTTAATCCGGTAGTCAGTCCCGAAACCATTCCCGGCAACAATCCTTGCAGTCCGGCAGCCAAGCCCGGATTAGAGGCAGCAATCTGCTTCATTGCAGCCTGAAAGTCAGCCGACTGCATAATTTGCTGAAGCTGGTTTCCGGTTGTAGTCCCGATGTTTCCGATTGTTTGTTTTTGCTCATCGCTGAGCAAAGAAACTTCTTTTTGCGTACGTATATATGCGCCCGTCAAATCTACCTTTGGTAAAAAATTAGTAAATGCCGCTTTTTTCTGATAATGCGCAGCATTTATTTTTTCTTGGGCAATACGCAATTCTTTATTATTGGCAAGTGCCAACGAGCGACAGCTATCCAATGTAAGTATTTGCTGAGCATACCCATTGAAGATAACCCCCACGTATAATACAAAAAAACTAAGAATTTTTTTCATGCCTTATTCAGTCTTTGTTATTTGGTTGCTTATGCAACAGGACAAATTTATGCTTTTAAAACAAACTGGCAAAAGAAATTGTTGAAAAGAATGTAAAAGAAAAGTAACTCTTTACTCTAAGAGCCTGTTTAAATTTTCCGATTAAGAGCCTTAAATTTTGCTCTGCCTCAGTTTTGAGGCAAAAATTCTATTCGAAAAGAGGAAGAGTCTTCCGAATAGAAAAGGACAACTTATCCGCATGAAACCAGCAACACTACCCATAGTATTTCGAGAGGTAGAACGGCCACAGATTTTCCTATCCGGAAGTCAGGGAGACGAATAAAAACAGGATTAAAAAACCAATTATCTGAACTTATTCAGTTTGGGTTTCCGGTCGATAGAATTGGAAAGAACTTTCCACCCGCTATTATAAACACGACTGCTTCTTGCGCTGACCGCAGAACCGGTGGATGTTGCCGACGGGAAAGCTCCATTCGAGACATGATAAAGAACTGTTTGCAACAGAGCCTCATCTTCTGAACCAAGTTCATACAAATCACCCCCGAAATCTTCTTCTATTTCAAAATCGGGAGCCAATCCATTATCGTAATAATCAGAAAAGTTCTCGCTATTACTTAATAAAGAGGTAGTAAGCCAAAGTTCTAAATAGGGAGATGCTTCGTTTGTAAAACATTGCTGGGCCACATTTTTACCAAACGTGGCAGTACCTACCTGAAACAGGCGACCTTCCATATAAGGTTTCAAGCAATTAATTACTATTTCGGAAGCCGAAGCAGTGTTTGACGATGTAATAATATACAAGTTACGATAAGACAGCGGCGCTCCTCCGCTTAACAAGCTGGCATCAAAAGTCAAAGTCTCCGTCTTATTAATCTTGTCATTATAGGTCATATTCAGAAAAGTTTGCCCGACAGCGCTTTGAGGTGCCAACAATGTACTCAATATCTGTGAAGTAGAAACATATCCTCCGGGATTATAACGCAAATCGAGGATGATGTCATCAGAAGAAGAAATTCCCGAAAAAGCAGATTGCAGTTCGTCACCGTCTTCACCAAACTCATTATAAAGCATATAAAAAGCCCGATGACCGTCTGATGTGACCAGCGTATTCGTCGTCAAAATATTATGTTGTTCTATATAACGCGGCGCTGCAAGTTCTACCGTCCCTATCGTATCAAATTCCACATATAATTCCTCGTCTTCATTTTCATCGTAAGGATTATACGAACCTAATGTAAAGGAATGTGCTTGGGTAGGGCGACTTACATACTCCTCATAATCGTTGGACGAAATTTCATTGCCATCCACGGCTATAATCCAGTCTCCACGTTTCAGTCCCGCTTCGGTAGCCGGAGAATCCGGTTCCACATAGATAACACGCAGCGCATTCCCACTGTTGGTACGCACGGTAGCGGCTTCAAAACCAAATGTAGGATATTCACTCATCGCACGTGACACGCTTACCGAATCGACGTGAGAAAAATAAGTTCCGTTTTTTTGGTCACTTTGCGAAGAAGCACTCCTTAAAAATTCATCCGGCTTATCGAAGAAATTCAATTCGCTCTCAGCAGGAATATCTTCATAAAAAAGATAATTCTGCTGCATGGTTTCATAAATCCACGTTTTATCTGCAATCAACGCATAATACTCCCCCGAACGGTCTACCCCGCACGAAGCCAACAGGTATATAAGCGTCAGACCTGCCCAAGCCGTATGAATAAATTTCATTTTCATATTCCGATTACTTCATGCTGAACGAGCCTTCGCCAATCATATTTCCATCTGCAAATATATAAACATGATATGTACCGGCGGGAAGGAACTCTTCTATATCCCAATACACAGTGACATTTTGTTCTTCACCAGTATACTCGATATACTTCTTTATAGAATAGCTGATATTTTGGTTTTCGTAAGCGAATGTATAACCAGAACCTTTAGTTAAAACTTCGTTATCGGGTTTAGCAATCCGAACATACAGCGTCTTATTGCCCGTCTCTGCTGTTATGTTCTTCACGATAGTAAATGAAACAGATAGTTTTTTCGCCCTGCTCACCCGATTGGTTTCTCTTCCGCGTTTGTTCAATGCCACCACATTGATGTTTGTTGCATCCAGTTGAGCCGCAAGCGATACTTTTTCATTCAAGTTCTTCTTTTCTTCAGAAAGCGTATTAATCCGCACGGTAGCAGCAGAATATTTGCTTTTCACCGCTTCGTTTTCTTCTTTCAATGCAGCATTCAATCGGTTTAAAGAATCTATCTGAATAACATAGCTTCTCAATACGGCACGCACCGTCTTTAATTCTTTCTTCAAACGCATGATTTCAGCGGCATTGCTGCTTTTTACCTGACGCAATTCTTCCAACAGGCGTTGGGTCTTGAGCTTCTCGGTTTCCAGTTTTTCACGCAAAGAGTCATTATTTATCTGTACTTGCAGCTCGTCATATTGGGTGGCAAATGTACTATACTCATTTTCCATCTCCTGCTTTTCGATGGCAAAAAGTTCGGTCATTTCCTTGTTCTTGTGCATTTCATTAAAAGCAAAGAACGATACCCCGGCTATAATGACAATCAATGCCGCTATTACTATTATCAGTTTTTTATTCTTTTCCATTGTATTTTTTCGTTTGCTGCAAAAATACAATATTTTATTGAACGCATATACAGTGTTTTCATTTTTTTAGCGGACAAGAGTTACAACTTTCATTTTTCCCCTATAACTAATGTAATCGGAGGATTGTCTTTCTTTTCCCAGTTTAAAAACAGAGGGCTTGGAGAAAGAGCATTGATGCTGTCTGCCCACTCATTCAACAGTCGCAACAGGCGGGGAATGGCATCTGTTCCATAATAATTTACAAAATCCTTTTTATTGCCTTCTCCCTGAGATGAAATCGAATTTATATATGAATCTTCCGGATAGAAACAATGGCTAAACGTGCTATTGGTTGCATTATTTGCCAAGCTGTAAAATTTGTCATTCTCTCCATAAACATAGCAATTCGATATTTCACCTCCATAACACCGATAGGTCATTTCTCCGCCTTTCGTAGTTTTCATATAAGTGCTGTTGGCAATATAACAATTCTGTATCTTGCCTTGATTGATGTAAACGAATCCGGCCGCAAGCTCCAATGCCGAAGCCAGTGTATAGTCTTCTACGCTACTGTTACGTATAATCCCTCTGCTGACTCCAACCAGTCCGGCAACAGTAATATCCGACTTCTTTGCTCGAATGATGCTGTTCTTCAAATGACAATTATCTACGATGCCTTCGTTTACACCGCTCAACAGTCCATTGTTATTCCCGTCATTGGTAATATTACAGGTAATGTTCTCCAATCTGAGATTTTTCACCACACCGGTATTCCCAATATAAGCAAAGAGTCCGTTAGAACCTTTATTTTCCTTACTGGCAGGAAGAGCTATATTATATAATGTATATCCACATCCATCAAATACATCTGAAAACGGATTTTTCTGCGTATTAGAAACAAATCTACCGATAGGCATAAGCCGTTCTGATTCTGCATCAGTAAATACGATATCGTTTTTCAGTCTATATGTAACAATGCCATTAGAGGTTATTCCAAATTCTTCCAAACTTCTATTCCCGTAGGTTTCGCCATTTATAAGATGAGAAAATGCAATAAAGTCTTCTGCCGTACAGATTCCGGCAGTTCCGTCATCATATAAAATATTACACTGATAACATACTCCCGCACTAAAATCTGATGCAGCGAGCTGTGTCCGGAAAGTCTTCTCTGAAGATATTACAATTTCAATATCAACATTTACAGCCTTAACAGAAGGCACAAGAAAGGTATAAACGCCATCAGCGTGTTGTGTAAAACAAATAGTAGGAGCCGACTCAGCGTCATCGTATTCAAACAAAGCTGTCTCTGTATCGAGATACAAGACACGAACAGAAGGAGTAAAACGAACTTGAGTGACTTGTTCGTTCAAGTTTTTATCAAGACGGAATGAAAGGCATGAAAAAAGATGTTTAAAACCCAGTGTTATATCTTTCCCCCACGGACACTCTTGCTTCACGAAAAGAATGTCTTTCAGATTCCCATCCTCTAAATAAAATTGTTGTTCATCCTCAAAGACCGGCGGAGCAAATGCCGTAACAGTTGCAGGCTGTTCATCTGATTGCCATTGGTCGTCCGGTAATCCATTCCATTGACTGCCGTCGTAAGTCAAGAGTGCTCCTTGACAATCTATTCCTCCTTTACTATAAAAAGAAATCGTACTCCCTTCTTTTATTTCTGCTTCAACAAACGAAGTTGATGGAGAATTATTGTTCGACCGAAGATAATCTACCGCACTATTTCCGGTTATACTTACACGAAACGGTGTTACAGAAGTTGCATCATCGGAAGTGCAGGCAAAAAGGCCCAACATAACCAACAATAAATAAAAGCAAGCCAATCTTCTTTTCATACGAATAGCGTTTTTAACTAAAAGAACGAAGACCAGCCGAAACGTTTACTTTCACAACAATAAAAAAAGCCGCCCACCTTCACAGGCAGGCAGCTACATGTACAAATACAAAATACAAATACAACTAAACGAGAATATCTTTTGTCTTCTGAAACTTTATCAAACGATTCCTTGAGCCAACATAGCATGAGCCACTTTCATAAAGCCGGCGATGTTTGCCCCTTTCACATAATTAATATAACCGTCCGGTTCTGTGCCATACTTCACGCATTGTTCGTGAATATTGTGCATAATCTGGTGTAACTTGTCATCTACTTCCTGAGCCGTCCAGCTTATGTGCATGGCGTTCTGGCTCATTTCCAATCCCGAAGTAGCCACACCGCCTGCGTTCACCGCTTTTCCCGGAGCATACATAACCTTATGTTCCACAAAAGCATCGATAGCTTCCGGTGTACAGCCCATATTCGAAATTTCGCCCACACAGAGTACATTATTATTAATAAGCATGGCAGCGTCTTCGCCGTTCAGCTCATTCTGGGTAGCACACGGCAGAGCGATATCTACCTTCACTTCCCACGGACGCTTACCGGGTACGAACGTTGCGCTAGGATAGCGTTCTGCGTACGGAGCCACAATATCGTTGCCCGAAGCACGAAGTTCAAGCATGTAATCTATCTTTTCGCCACTCACGCCATCGGGGTCATAGATGTATCCGTCAGGACCGGAAAGCGTAACTACCTTTGCTCCTAATTGAGTTGCTTTGGTTGCTGCCCCCCATGCCACGTTTCCGAAACCGGAAATAGCAACTGTCTTGCCTTTGATGTCGATATCTTTCTTATCCAGCATGTGTTTTACAAAATACAAGCCGCCGAATCCTGTTGCCTCCGGGCGTATCAGCGAACCGCCGTATTCCAAACCTTTGCCCGTAAACGTACCTGTAAATTCACGGGTCAGCTTTTTATACATACCAAACATATAACCTACTTCCCGACCGCCTACGCCAATGTCGCCTGCCGGTACATCCATGTTAGGGCCTAAATGGCGCCACAACTCCAGCATAAATGCCTGACAGAACCGCATGATTTCGGCATCGCTCTTTCCACGCGGTGAGAAATCGGAGCCGCCTTTACCTCCGCCCATCGGCAAACTGGTAAGTGCATTTTTGAAAGTCTGTTCAAATCCCAAGAATTTCAAAATGGAAAGATTAACCGAAGCGTGGAAACGAATACCGCCTTTATACGGGCCAATGGCATTGTTAAACTGTACACGGTAACCCAAGTTGGTTTGCACTTCACCTTTATCGTCAACCCAAGTTACGCGAAACGTAAAAATGCGGTCAGGTTCAACCAAACGTTCAATGATTTTAGCTTTTTCAAATTCGGGATGCTGGTTATACACATCTTCTATAGAAAGTAATACTTCTCTAACAGCTTGCAAATACTCTGATTCACCCGGATGCTTAGCCTCCAAAGATGACATAATCCGATTAATATCCATACTTCTTATTATTTAAGGTCTGACAAAATGAAATGTTTTATAAGTGCAAAGATAAGTAATTATTGAAAACAGCAAAATTTTCCCTCCGCTTTTTGCTTTAAATAATGATAAAAAGAAAGAAGGCACCCAATACAGCCATTCATCATATTGATTACTAATATTTTCATTTTAGTTGCATTCGTTTGCATAAATCATCAGAAATACCGACATTTGTTTGCAAATCAAATCGGAAAAACATGCTTAGCAAATTAAAACTGAATCAACTCTATTTTAAGGATACACAATTCGTCAACCTGATGACGAAACGGATTTTCAATGTGCTGCTCATAGCCAATCCTTACGATGCTTTCATGCTGGAAGATGACGGCCGCATCGATGAAAAGATTTTCAATGAATACATGAGCCTCAGCCTCCGTTATCCGCCCCGGTTTACACAAGTGTCTACCGCAGAAGAAACGTGGGAGAAGTTGAGCGAAACCATGTTCGACCTTGTTATCTGTATGCCTGCATCGGACAACAGCGATACGTTCGACATCGCCCGCGAAGTGAAAGAAAAGTATCCGCACCTGCCGTTAGTGGTGCTGACTCCTTTTTCGCATGGCATCCGCAAACGCATGGAGCATGAAGACCTGAGTATCTTTGAGTATGTTTTCTGTTGGCTGGGAAATACCGACTTGCTGGTGTCTATCATCAAGTTGATAGAAGACAAGATGAATTTGCAGCATGACATTGAGGAAGTAGGTGTGCAGATGATTATGCTGGTAGAAGACTCCATCCGTTTTTACTCGTCCGTGCTGCCTAACCTTTATAAATTTGTATTGCAACAGAGTCAGGAGTTTGCTACCGAAGCGCTGAACGAACACCAGCGCACGCTGCGTATGCGCGGACGTCCGAAAATTGTACTGACACGCTCGTATGAGGAGGCGATGGGGCTGTATCAGAAATACAGTCATAACATGCTGGGAATTATTTCGGATGCGCGTTTCCCGCACGATGGGGTGACCGACCCGCTGGCGGGTATCAAACTGCTGACGGAGGTGCGTAAGCAAGACCCGTTTATTCCGCTTATCCTTCAGTCGGCGGAAGAAAGCAACCGGGCGTATGCCGACCAATTAGAGGCGCAGTTCATCGACAAGAATTCAAAGAAAATGAATATCGACTTGCGCGAAGCGGTTTCCAATAACTTCGGATTCGGCGATTTCATTTTCCGGGACCCGAATACGATGGAAGAGGTGGCACGCATCCATAACCTGAAAGAGCTTCAGAACACACTGTTCTCTATTCCCGCCGAATCGTTTCTGTACCACATCCGCCATAATCATATCTCGCGGTGGCTGTATTCGCGCGCCATGTTCCCGCTTGCCGAGTTCGTAAAACAAATGAGTTGGGATTCGCTGCAAGACTTGAATGCGCACCGCCAGATTATTTTCGATGCCATCGTAAAGTACCGCAAAATGAAGAATCAGGGAGTGGTTGCCATTTTCCAGCGCGACCGTTTCGACCGTTATTCTAACTTTGCCCGTATCGGCGACGGTTCGCTGGGCGGAAAGGGACGCGGACTGGCGTTTATCGACAACATGGTGAAGCGGCACCCCGATTTCGAGGAGTTTGAAAATGCCACAGTGGTTATCCCTAAAACGGTGGTACTGTGTACCGACATTTTCGATGAGTTCATGGATACCAACCGGCTCTATCAGATAGCTTTGAGCGATGCCGATGACGATACGATTCTGCGAGCCTTTCTTCACGCCAAGCTGCCCGACCGGTTAGTGGAGGACTTCTTTGCTTTCTTCGAAGTAGTGAAATCTCCCATCGCCATCCGCTCGTCCAGCCTGCTCGAAGATTCCCATTACCAGCCCTTTGCGGGAATTTACTCTACGTACATGATTCCGTATCTTGATGATAAATACGAGATGTTGCGTATGCTGAGCGATGCCATCAAGGGGGTATATGCTTCGGTGTATTATAAAGACAGTAAGGCGTATATGCAGGCTACGAGCAACGTCATCGACCAAGAGAAGATGGCGGTTATCTTACAGGAAGTGGTGGGTACGCAGTACGGCGACAGGTATTATCCTGCCATTTCGGGCGTGGCGCGTTCCGTCAACTACTATCCTATCAACGACGAGTTGGCAGAAGAGGGCACGGTAAGCCTTGCGTTGGGATTAGGAAAATACATTGTCGATGGCGGGTTGACCTTGCGGGTCTGTCCGTACCATCCCAATCAGGTATTGCAGACCAGCGAAATGGAAATCGCCTTGCGCGAAACGCAGACCCGCTTTTATGCGCTCGACCTCAAAAACATGGGCGAAAACTTTTCATTAGACGATGGGTTTAACCTGCTGAAACTCCACGTGAAGGATGCCGAAGCCGACGGTGCACTGAATTACATCGCCTCAACCTACGACCCCTACGACATGGTAATCCGCGACGGAATTTATCCGGGCGGGCGCAAGCTCATCACCTTTGCCAATATCCTCCAGCACGATGTATTCCCGCTGGCGCGCATCTTGCAGTTAGTGCAGAAATACGGACAGGGCGAAATGCGCCGACCCGTAGAAATCGAGTTTGCCGTCAATTTCAATGCCCGTACCAAGAGCGGCGTATTCTACCTGTTACAGATACGCCCGATGGTAGACATGAAAGCCGACTTGCAGGAAGATTTAAATGCCATCCCCGACGACCGCCTGCTTTTGAAGAGCGAAAACTCGTTAGGTCACGGCATCATGGAAGATATTCAAGACGTAATCTACGTAAAAACCGATGGTTACTCGGCATCGAACAACCAGTTGATTGCTTACGACATTGAGAAACTGAACCGCCGTTTCTTGGATGAAGACAAGCATTACGTTCTTGTCGGTCCCGGACGCTGGGGAAGCAGCGACACGTGGCTCGGCATTCCCGTTAAATGGCCGAACATCTCCGCTGCCCGCGTCATCGTAGAAGCCGGATTGACGAATTACCGTGTAGACCCCAGTCAGGGTACGCATTTCTTTCAGAACCTCACTTCGTTCGGGGTAGGTTACTTTACCATCAATGCGTATATGAACGACGGTATCTATAATCAAGCCCTGCTCGACAGTATGCCTGCCGTAGAAGAAACCAAGTTCCTGCGCTGGGTACGCTTCGAGCGTCCGCTCACGGTTAAGATGGATGGTAAAAAGAAGATTGGAGTAGTGATGTTCAATGAATAAACCATACCGTGAAGTTACTATTCCGCATAAACAGTAAAGCCTAACTGATTATGACAGCCTGTGTAGGGGCGTATCGCATACGCTCCAAAGCACTCGCACGGATAAGTTGATGTATTCAAGGGCGTATGCCATACGCCCCTACATCGGCTGCCGGCAGGCATACCGCTCCGCTGTTGGCGTTACATCACACCGGAAATTTATGAATCAGCAGCACCCTATTTCCGTTATCCAACGCATTTTTTACCGTATCGGGCAATAATTCGTAATCTTGGCACCGATCTTTTAACTCCCAACTGATAAGATTGAATAGTGTTCCTTTACCATCTGAAAATATTGGTTCTATCATGTCATACACAGAAGAAGCGTCTGTAAACTTCCTGCCTCCGCATTGATTTTTCAGCGGATTGAACAAGATGGTGTACTGGTCTTCTCCGTCTTCAACCAACCCTACCCAAATACTGTCGGATACTGCTATCGGATTATTGACCAACCTTAAATAATCTTTGGTAACACCACTTCCGCGAAAAGCCAAATAATTGATCTTTGCTTCTTCAGGAATTGCTTTTCCCAAGAAGTCAAAAACCACGAACGCATCTGTTTTCCCGCTTTCATCCAACATTATCAGCGTGTCCGACGGAGAGCGATAAAAAGCGACTTCCGAACCGTTGTTTCTGAAAATAATAGGATAAAACGCAGAATAAAGCGAATTTGAGCATTCTCACTGACGGTCAGAGGGTTTGGCTTCGGGTGGCACGGAATGACATAAGGGCGGAAAAACGGATTTGGGCGGATTACAGCAATAGATGCACTTCCAAATCATTACCCAACACCTGATGCACATTTAACACTAACGGTCTCTATTTCTGCGTTCTGCGTAGGTTTACATTCTGCCTTTACAACTCCCATAAACTAATTTTGCACCAAACAAAAAGCAAGGATTATGAGGAGTACTTTCAAGACCGTCTTCTATGTAAACGGAAGCAAGGAAAAGAATGGAATTGTCCCCATCATGGGACGGGTTACAATCAACGGGACTATCGCACAGTTCAGTTGCAAGCAGCGTATCTCCAAGGATTTGTGGGATGCTAAAGGCAACAGGGCGAAAGGCAAGAGCCGCGAGGCGGTGACGGTGAACTATGCGCTTGACAACATCAAGGCGCAGATAACGAAGCACTACCAGCGGCTTTCCGACCGTGAGGCATTTGTCACGGCTGAAATGGTACGCAACGCCTATCAAGGCATCGGCACGGAGTATGAAACATTGTTACGAGCCTTTGACAAGGAGAATGAGGCGTTTGCCAAGCGGGTGGGCAAAGACCGCTCCAAGCGTACGTACCAGAAGTACCTGACCGTCCGCAAATACGTAGCGGAGTTTATTAAGAGGCAGTACAAGCGGACGGACATGGCGATGAACGAATTGACGGAGGATTTCATCCGTGACTACTGCCTGTACCTGCGAAACGAGGTCGGGCTGGCGCAATCGTCCGTGTGGATATACTCCATACCGTTGAAACACATCGTCACCACGGCGCACTACAATGGCAAGATACCGAGAAACCCGTTTGCGATGTACCACGTTGACCCCGACCACAAGGAACGAGGCTTTCTCACGGAAGATGAAATTCAGGCGTTGAGTACAATCAGTCTGGACAATCCCAACTTCGCATTGGCGAGGGATTTGTTCCTGTTCGGTTGCTGGACTGGCATCTCGTTCACGGACATCAAGAACCTGACCACCGACAACATCGTTGAGATGAATGACGCATCATGGATTGTGTCGAAACGCCAAAAGACGGGCGTACCGTTCCAAATCAAGCTGATGGACATCCCCATGCAGATAATCAGGCATTACGAGCCGTTCAGAAGAGACAAGCGACTTTTCAACATCGGCTCGCTTGACATGGTGAACAAACGCATCAAGGCTGTGGCGAAGAAATGCGGGATAGAAAAGCCGGTTTCATTCCATTTGAGCCGCCATTCATTCGCTGTTTTGGCATTGAATTACGGTATGCCGATAGAGAGCGTGAGCAAGATTTTGGGGCATACGAATATAACCACCACGCAAATTTACGCGAAGGTGACCAACGCTAAACTTGAAAACGACATATCCGCCTTTGAGAGCAAGATAAGCGGACGTTTCGTCCTATAACGCACAGTCTATGGAACGGACAACAATCACGATGGACGGGTGCGGCAGGATTGCCGTGCCGTCCGATGCCGCCAACGTGTGGATGAACGAAATGGAGTTGGTAAGGCTGTTCGATGTAATCGCCCCGACACTCCGTGCCGCCATCCGAGCCGTGTACAAAAGCGGAGTGCTGAAGCCTTGCGATGTGGAAAGGCGCATCAGGCTTCCCAACGGTTATTGTGCGGAGGCGTATGCCCTGCCAATGGTCGTGGCAATCGCTTTCCGTATCAACACACCCAATGCCGCAAGGGTACGCAACGCCCTGTTGGAAAGGCTGTGCTTGCGAAAAGACAGACAAGTGCTATTTTTCTTTTCGTCGCCAAATGTTTTGTGAACGGGTTTGTTGAACGGTTGTTTAGGTCGTATATTACAGAACATCAATGCGCTATCTTCACTTCTCAATAATTCAAAACTTTCAGACTTGCCTGCAAGTCTGCCGGAATACGGCATGGTAATTTGCATGAGTGCTATTTATTATTTTGATGAATTGATGAAAGTATATATAAACATAAAGAATAACAGCGGTTTACATCCTCATCAAACTCTCAACAAAAGGATATGGCTGATGAAAAGAGAAAACGGACACAGCCTTACTCATCGCTTTTCTTTTGACAAGCGGTTTGATGAAAGAATGTTGAGCATGTATCGCTATGACTTTTAGTATGTTAAGTCGCCCATTCATCAATTCATCGGATTTTCATTCATCATCAAGCCTGCTGTGGAAGCAACGGAGGTGAGTATCGCCATCCGCAGGCTGGCCAGACGGACTTCCGTTCTGCCGACCGACAAGGGAAAACCGACACCGCCGCAGGCTTTTGGGAACAAAAGCCATAGCTCATTATGGCGTTTTCTTCACGCACCGCTGACGCTCATGCTAAAAACTCCCCAATGAGCCAGTGGGGTTGCCCCCTGAACGCCCCCGTTTGCTTCCGAAAGAAGCTGCGAGCAGTCCTTTGAGTTGCCCAAAGTTTATGAGTTGTTTTAAAGTCTGAACTCTGTTTTTATGGTAGCAAGTTTGTGTTTCGGGCATACCGAAGCTGTTTGCTATCATCCCATAGCGGGAATTTATATACATCTTATTTTTTGAGCCTGATTTTTTCGTGATAGAAATAATTTACGATGACAGGCTTTCCTTTTTCCGAGCGTCCGTAAGGCAAATCGTTCACCCGATAGGGAAAGCCTTGCGTTTGTGCATACCGGGATATGTCCTGTTCCAATGCTTGCCAGTAATCAAGCCTTTTCTTGTTGTATATTTCCTCATATAATGGGAAGAGTTCGGGATGCTTCTCACGGATATATGCCATTATCCCTCCTTTGAATTGCCCGCGCAGGTTCAGGTTTTCAAGCCATATCAAATCGGCATATCCTTTCACTTCCTCGATAATCGCCTTCACATCGGTTATTCCCGGAAATATGGGCGAGACGAAACACACGGTACGGATGCCTGCCTCATAGACTTGGCGCATCGCTTTCAGGCGGCGTTCTATGCTCACGGCGTTGTCCATATCAACACGGAACTGCTCGTCAAGCGTATTGACCGACCACGACACTGTTACCTTGGGAAAACGTTTCAACAAGTCGAGGTCACGCAGGACGAGGTCGGACTTCGTGCATACCATAATCTCGGCGTTGCTTCCACGCAGTTCTTCGAGCAGCCTGCGGGTACGGCGGAATTGTTCCTCATTGGGGTTGTAACCGTCCGTCACAGAACCTATTACAATGCGTTCACCGTCATATTTGTGCGGATTGGCTATCGGTTTCCAGTTCTTCACGTCCAAAAACTCGCCCCACGCCTCTGTATGTCCGGTGAAGCGTTTCATAAACGATGCGTAGCAATACTTGCAGGCGTGAGGACAGCCCACGTAAGGATTGACCGAATATCCGCCGACTGGCAGCGCAGATTTTGTCATAACGCTCTGTACGTCTATTTCCTTGATTGTTTCCATTGTTTACAACTCAAGGCTCTCCCCGTCTTCCGGTATAATCAGTCGGCTCATATCCGCCCCGTGGTGGCGGGCTTCGTTACGCAGGATTTCGCGCGTGGTCTGGCAATGGTCAATGGCATCCATATGCACGGCTATCAGTTTGATTTGTGCGGGGAGCGTGTCGAGCATCGCCATCACTTCCTGCTCGTCGGGGATGATGCAGCCGTCCGTCTTGGAAAATTCGGGGAACACCGCACCGCCGCTGTTTACTACAATATAGTCGGGACGGTATTTTTCCACGGTTTCAAGGATGCACGGTTCCCATTTGCAGTCGCCCATTATATAAATGGTCGGAAGTCCCTCCGCCATCAACACATAGCCTGACACGGGTCCCATCATCTGACCTATCTGACCGAAACCGTGATGGCCCGTGGTGCGGTGGATGGTCAGTTCGCCTATTGTCTTGCTCTTTTCAATTGCTTCCACATTCGTAAAACCGTCCTGCACGAGGGTATCCTTGTCTTGCGGCTGGGTGTAGAAAGGAATGTCTTTCGGCAGATGTTGTTTCACGCTCGGTTCATAATGGTCAATGTGGTTGTGTGTGAGCAGTACCATATCCACGCCCTCGGTGATTTCGCTGATGGGCATTACCAGATGCACCCTCGGACTTTTATACACGCCGAGAGCGGATTGCAGGGTTCCTTTGTCGGCAAATACGGGGTCAACAAGGATGGTGTGTCCTGCATAATTGATTTTCAAGGTGGCGCTGCGCACCAACCGGATAATAGCTTTCTCGTTCATAATGTTACGCTTTTATGATTTGTCGGGTGCAAAGTTCGGAAGATTCCCCTGATGCCTCTATGCCTTAAAAAGAGAAATATATGCCATTTTGATAAAAGAATGATGTATATTTGCAGAAAGCAAAGAACAAGAGCGATGAAAACGATAACCAACCCCGAAAGACTGGTCAGCGTCCCGTTCAGCAAGACACGTTGCGGCGTGGACTTCTACATCAACACAGGCGAGAGCAAGGACATCTGTGGTGTCTTGACCGAGCACCGGACGTTCAAGACGGATTTTTTCAGTTTCTATTTCTTTCGCCGCGCCAATGGCTATGTGCTGTTAAACTTCCGCAAAATAGAGTTACGGGACGATATGGTGCTCCTCCTGTCGCCGCACCAGCAACAGGAATGGCACGTGGACGAAGCGGAACTGGACTACACCTTTCTTATCTTTCGCGAAGACTTTATGCGCACGTTCATCGCCGACAAGTTCTTCGTCTATCGCCTGCTGTATTATTATCAGACCGACACGCCACCGTACCTGTTTGCCGCGCCGGAAGAACTGGCGGAATATATGCGCCTCTTGGGGAAGATAAAACAGGAGCTGCTGCATCCTGTGGCAGACACTTACAACCTTATCGTATCTGTGCTTTACTATCTGTTGGTGGTTATCAACCGGGCATACGCCAAAACTTACCGTCTGCCGGTCGAAGTGCCGAAGAACAATTATGCCTTCCAATTCAAAGACCTGTTGGAGAAACATATCCGCGACATGCAGCGTGTTCAGGAATATGCCGATATACTCCGCGTGAGCCGTATCACTCTGAACAATTCTGTAATGGCGCAGTTCGGCGTGTCCGCCACCCATCTGCTCAAACAACGCTTGTTGGAGGAATTGAAAAACGAGCTGTTGTTCTCCGACCGTAACGTGAGCCAGTTGGCGGACGAGTTCCACTTTTCCGACCCCAGCCATCTGATGCGTTTCTTCAAGCAACAGACGGGAAAGACATTTACGCAATATATCACGGACTACCAAAATGGAATATACGAATGAAAAGCAAGAAAAAACTTTATAAGACTTGCACTCCTATCCTCTTTTTTTGTATTTTTGCAGTCGGCGAGAGTTTTTAGGTGGAAATACACCGCATATCACAGAATTAGCAACCGTTGCCAAGTCATTACCTCACTCTTTGAGAAAAGCTTATAAATAGCTTGTTTCTAACAGATTCCTATTTGTGTATCGAATTTTATTTGAAAATATAGCCCGTAGAGCACCCACCTACATACCCTTCGGGATAAGAATTTGAACGTCCAACAGGGTTCATCAGCGAATCTGTTACTACTAAAGCAGGGAGTTGTTTTCCATCGGGGGTGATATTGAATATAAAATTACCATTCTTCAACCGCTTCAGCGCATCAGCAAAGAAAGGCAGACTCCGCTCTCCCAGAAACGTTCCTTCTTCACTATAATGAATAACTTTCTTGGAATTTGTATCTAACACATACACTCCGGTTTCATCAACATCCATATCCCACGGGAAGACATATTCGCCGGGTCCCTGCCCTACACGCCCGTACCGGTGCCGTCCTTTTCAAAAGATACCACCGTGCGCGATTCATTTTTGTCTAAAACATAAAACTTATCACGGTATGCCATTATTTTATCAATACAAGAAAACATCGTATTATCATCCTCATCCAAAATCATGAATGTAGTATCTGATATTCGACTGGCAACGGAATCGTAATAAGCCTCATCAATGGATATTTTTACCGTGCTTATTTCACAATTTGGTGAAACTATAGATTCAGCTTTCTTTTCATAATACGAACAAGCTGAGAGCATTCCTACTAAAAATGATAGTATAATCTTCTTTTTCATATCAAAATTTTATTGCATACATCACACGAATAAAAGATTCTGGTTTTCAATTTCATCTGAAAGTATTCCGCATACTACATATCCTCCATTGACAATCCTTTATATGAAAGAGAATAACCTTTTAACTCGCCTGTTACACGCAGAAAAACATTCGCTTTCGCCTCAAGAGTTTTTTCCCCGTGCGATAGCCGACAGAATAAATAAATTCCGTAATCCTTGCCGAACTCTTCGATGAGAATATTCTTAATCTTTATAGCCAGTTCCGAAACAGCCGTTTCGGAAACAGCCGTTTCGGAACTACAAAAATAACACATTTTCTCGATAAGACATGCCTATTGATACCGATATACAAATAAAATGATTTAAAACCTTTATTTAATAATGTAGGAGTCGGTTACAGGCATTCATTTCACCCCCAAAACAGCCCTCTAAAATTCTATGGGAAGCGTTACCTTACGCTACCGCATGGGAGGAGGAGTCTTACCCATAGAACGCACCTGCGCTATGGGAAGCGTTTGAAGACGGATTTTCAACCCTTATTCCGGTACTCTAACGGGCTCATTCCCACGTAGCGTTTGAAGTATTTCCCGAAGAAAGACATGTTTGCAAAGTTCAGCGAATCGGAGATATCCTGTATCGAGAGGTGGGTGGACTTTAACTGCGACTTGGCGTCCATGATGACCATTGACGATATGATGTCGACGCACGTCGTACCCATTACTTGCTTTACCGTGGTACAGAGGTGGGCATGAGTGATGCCTAACTTCTCGGCATACCATGACACGTTCCGGGTCTGACTGTAATGCAACATGACCAGTTGCGTAAAATTACGGCAGATTTGCTCGCTTTTCGTAAGCGACACTTTCCCGTAATTCTTACTTTTATAAAGTATAGAAATTCCCTTATGTATGTCTGCATAGAGATTTGAAGTTATCTCATTACGTATCTTCTCCGACATTCCTTCGTACATGCGGATTAAGAACTGCAAATACTCTTCCAGCATCTTTGCTCCCTCCGGCTTCAGCGTAATGATAGGACGTCCAAGCGTAGAGTAAATCGCCTCCAGCATAGAATGTGCTTGGCTTGCCTGCTCAAGATACTGCGAAGAAAATCCCAAGAAATAAATTTTCAAATCGCCGTTGATACTATGAATCTGAAAAATACTTCCGGGCATAAGTGTAATCACATCGTTCCCCCTCACCGAAATATGGTTCAGGTTTACCGACGCTTCTACTTCTCCTTCCATACAGAGTACAAATATCTCACATTTCAGCCGCACGGGGTAGTTCGTATATAAACTGAGCAGCTCTTTATTGATGTCTGTCCCGATGACCCAGTCTTCGGGCAAATCGATTTTAGGCAAGTCTTTTTCCATGACAATCGTATTTATATTTCCTCATACACAAAAGTAATGAATTTGAAATTTAGACTATAAAAGAAAGAATGAAAAATGTATAAAATCGCGAAAATAGGATATTTATGACAAACAAAAATATGTGCACGTAAAAAACAGAACAAAAATAATAAAAATTGACCTTGTGAGTTTTTTAGCTTTGCCATTACTTTGCACCGAAATTTTAATAACGGTAATTATATGGATATGAAGTTTTTTTCTTTTTGTTGCCTGATGGGAGCGGGAGCTTTAATGGCATCTTGCTCTTCTGAAAACGACGCACAGCCGTCGGGAGAGGGCACTATTTCGTTGAATGTTACGGCTGAGACGGGGTTTCAGTCGCGTGCGCTTGACGAGTCCGACTATCAGAACCTGAACAACTATACGGTTCAGCTGATAAAGGAGTCGGCAGTTCTGAACACTTGGAATTATGCGGATTTGCCTTCTTCCATCAAGGTGGATGCCGGAGATTATCAGGTGAAAGCCTTTTATGGAGAAGATCAAGCCGTATCGAGAGAAAGTATGTATGTAGAAGGCGTAACCGACGTTACCGTTACTCCTTCGACTGGTGAAGAGGCTGCTACTCAAACCGTTTCGGTTACTTGCAAGCCGGTTTGCGCAAAAGTAAGCGTGAAGTTTGCCGACAGCATGAGCGAGTATTTCAGCGATTACTATGTTACGTTTAAAACAACTGCGTTAGGCGACGAGACTTTTGTATGGAGTAAAACCGATACCGACCCGGCATACCTGAAGGTGGAAGAAAACGAATCGGTGAGCGTAACCATTTCTACAACCAAAATCTCTGACAGTTCACAATCTACCACCGACAAGACTTATGTAATGAGTCCGCAAACGGGATTGACCATCAACGTGTCTCCGAAAGCTCCGGATGCTGAAGGCAATATTTCTATTTCGGTAGAAATCGATACTTCAACTGTCGACCACGAGCAAGACATCGAAGTTCCTAACGATTGGATTTGATTGATTAAAAACTAAACTTACGATATTATGATGAAAAAATTAAATATATTTACGCTGGGCATGGCGCTGGTAGCCGGATTGTCCTCGTGTGAAATGGCAGACGAAATGAGAGGCAACGGATCTTCCACCGAAACAGGAAGTCTGGAATTGTCGGTGGCTGTGGCTCAAACAGAAAGCCGTGCTGATACGGGAAGCAGCATTTCTACAGATAACTTCGACGTGGTAATCACGAATACGGAAAATGCAGAAAATACGTACACTTATACTTACTCGGAACTGCCTAAGCCTTTAACTCTGCCGACAGGTACGTATACGGTTTCGGCAAGTACGGAAGGCGATATCCAAACACAAATGAGTGCCCCGTATTATGAGGGCACCGAAACGCTGACCATAACCAACGGAGTAACGTCGCAGGTAGAGGTGGTTTGTAAAATGGCAAACACCAAAATCGACATGGGTTACAGCGATGATTTTAAAAGCATGTTCCAATCATGGACTATTAACATTGACGACGGAGACAGCCATGTCATTACTTTCTCTAACGAGAACGTAAACGACACCATTGTTTACTGGCACTTGGGCGACAATGTTACGACCATGACGATGAACATCGAAGCCACTACGACCGATGGTACGAAAATCACCGACCAGAAACAATTCACCAAAGCGGATGCTGACCAGTCGTATGGCGACGACAGCGACAACTTTACGGGAGGCGATGTACTGAATATCAACATCGACATCGATGAAAACGAACCTTCGGAAGATAACCGTCCGCAGATTGGTTTCATTATCAATGTTGACATTACTTTCAGTGATACCAACGAAACAGTGGAAATCCCGGTAGAGGATGTACCGACTGAACCGGAAGAACCGGGGGACAACAATATCGAAATCTCGGATAACGGAACCGGCTATTTAACAAACGGCGTAACCGTAGTAGGAACAGATTATCCAACGGATGTAGCCGTAGTTATGACCGTTCCTAATGGCATTAAAAACGTCTATGTAAAGATTGCATCAACCAATAGTACATTTGAAGGTATGGTGGCAGACATGGGACTTGTTAACGGAGACGGAATGGACTTGGCTAGTGATGATGCACAAAGTTTATCGGAATTATTCCCTTTACCTGAAGCAAATGCAACCAGTTATACGTTTACCATGACGTCTACCTTATTTACACTTTTGGGTAATTTCTCAGGCAAACATGACTTTACATTAACAGTTATAGATGCTAATAACAACAGCAAGTCAGCTACCCTGACTATAAACAACTAATTAGAGCTATGAAAAAGAATTGGTATACATTAATAATATGCTGTTTCATGGTAATGCTCTCCGCTTGCCAAAACGAAGATGAGCTATCAAACAGCAACGTGGGTTACTTGCGCCTGAACTTAGGCGTCAACACCTCTGTCACCACCCGTGCCGATGAAGCACCTTACAACCCCGAACAGATCGGTATTCAGATTGTTTCGGCAGATGGAGAAGTGGTAAAAGAAACATCGAATTGGACCGAATGGGAAGGTCAGCAAATCGCATTGGCTACGGGTACTTACACACTGAAAGCCTCATCTGCCGGATTCGATGGTGCAACTTCCGGATTCGACAAACCGTATTATGCCGGAAGTGCGGAAATTACGATTGAAAAAGATAAGGAAGTAAACCAAACCATCACTTGTACGCTTGCCAACGTCAAGGTTACGGTAAACTTCGACCAATCGTTTATCGATGCGTTCACGGCAGCCAACGTGGAAATCGACGACAATGCCGACAATACCGGTATCGACCCGCTGACTTTCATCATGGGACAAGAAAACCCATCGGGTTATTTCCCCGTAACCGACCTGAAAGCAACGGTATCTGTAACCAATAAAGACAACGAGAACTTTACGCAAAACGATATAATTAAAGGTGTACAAGCACGCGACCACTACATCTTGAATTACAAGGTGAGCGAAGGCAGCGGTGAGGGAAACATTTCAATCAGCGTAGACCCAAGCACCAAAGAATATACGTATACGTTCTATATCAAAACCACGCCTGACTCAGCTCCGCTTTCAGCTCCTACGGCAAATGCATGGGCGAAATTGGTTTACCTGACCGGACAAGTATCAAGCAGTGAACTGACTCCGGAAAACATCACATTCCAATACCGTGAAAAAGACGCTGCGGAATGGACTACGGTAGCTGCAACGCAAGACGGTGAAGACTACAAGGCAACCATTACTTCACTGCAACCGAACACAACGTATGAAAGCCGCATGGCATATAATGACGAGCAATACAGTGAAGTAACCGAGTTTACCACAGAAGATGCTACAGCTTTATATAACGGTAATTTCGATGATTGGTATCAAGCTGGAAAAGTTTGGTATGCTGTAGCCGAAGCCAATTACAACAACGGAAATACTTTTTGGGATTCAGGAAATGAAGGAACTTCGATGATGTCAAAAAATCCCACTTCACCTGAAGAAGGAGTTGTTCATACAAGCGGAGGAAAATCGGCTAAATTAGAGTCTCAGTTTGTTGGGCTGTTTGGAGTTGGTAAATTTGCTGCTGGTAATATTTATACTGGCAATTATTGCGAAACATTTATGAGCCCAATGGGTGCCCGCATTCGTTTTGGTAAAGAATTTGCATCTCGTCCTACTAAATTACAAGGCTGGTATAAATATACTCGTGGAACAACGATAGACGAAGATAACGATGCAAATTATACTGAAATATTGAATCAAGCAGGCGGAGACTTATGTTCCATATATATTGCATTAACAGACAATGAAGGATTAGCTGCTGATGATGTAGCTCCGGCTGCTGCATTTGAAATTGATAATCGATTATCAGCAGATGAACCGCAGAATTTTAAATATAAGAATGCTATAGATTTCAGTACAAATAATCCGCATATCATTGCTTACGGTACTATTACAGAAGAAGAAGCTAAAGGTGCAACGGATTGGACTCAGTTCACCATAGATTTAGAATATCGTGATTTAACTCGCAAGCCTAAATATATAATTATAGTAGCTTCGGCAAGCAAATATGGCGACTATTTTACGGGAAGTACAGGCAGTTTGATGTATGTTGACGACTTCTCTTTGGTATACGATGGCGAACCGGCACATTAAACCAAAAAGAGACACCATTTGTTTACAAGAATATAAATCTTATAACCCTAACCGGAAGAGGGAATCTGAAACAGGATTTCCCCTTTCGGTTATCCTTATGAAGAATGAAAACTAAACTTTTAACATTTATTCTGCTATCGGCAAGCGTAATAACCGCTTCAGCCATCAATCCTCACCGCGTAAAACGTATCGATCGCGGCATTCATGAATCCGTATTTGTCCCGAAAGGGCAATGGATGGCGGGAGGTACGATTTCTTACTCGGAACATAACGAAGATAACCTGAACTTTACAGTCTTGAAAAACATTGAAGGTAAAGGGTATGATTTCAAGGTAAGTCCTTTTGTAGGATATTTCTTCCGAGATAACATGGCTGCCGGTCTCCGCTTCGGGTATAATCGGACGTACTTAGACTTAGGCAACCTCGACTTAAATCTGGGTGAAGATTTCAACATCAGCTTAGACGATGTGTATTACTTGGAACATAAGTATGAGGTAGCAGGCTTTTTACGTACTTATCTTCCGGTAGGGCGCAGCAAGATATTCGGTCTGTTTAACGAGTGCCGTATCACTTACGGATATGCACGCGGAAAAAACTCCACCGGTTCGGGAGCGCAATACGACGGTACGTTTGAAACGACCCATAACTTGGAAATCGGTTTCGCACCGGGTGTTACTGCTTTCATCACCGACTGGTCGGCAGTGGAAGTTTCGATGGGTATCATGGGATTTGATTTCAAATGGAGAGATCAAAAAACAAATCAGGTGGAAACAGGAAAGCAACGGACTACTTCCGGAAACTTTAAAATCAATTTGTTTTCCATCAACATTGGTATGACTTTCTATTTATAACCCCTCATGGATTAAAGTATGACGAAAAAGATTGTTTATATAGCAGCCGGACTATTGGCGTTGAACGCTTGTAAAATAGAGAATGACATTCCTTATCCGATAGTGGAAGGCAATATCGAATCGTTTGCCGTAGAAGGACAGTGTGCCGCCCCCGACGGTTCGGGCAACCAAGCTGTTATCAGTACCTCTAATCGGACAGTAACGCTATACGTAGACGATACGGTAGACTTAACCAAGTTACGCATCACCCAGTTTGCAGTTTCTTCGGAAGCTACCATACAGGTAGACTCAAGTGTTTGTGTAGACTATTCCAAATTTCCCACTGCCGGGTTTGAAACGCTCGACAATACAGCAGATACACGGGTAAACTTTACGAATCCGGTGAAATTTACCTTGCAAACTTATCAAGATTACCAGTGGACGGTAAACGTTACTCAAATCATCGAACGAAACATCGACGTAACCGGACAAATCAGTTCGGTAATAGACACGGAAAACCGTATTGCCATTATTTATGTATCGACAGATACTGACTTGTCGAACATCCAAGTAAATACCATGAACTTGGGCGGAGCTTCGGGCACAGTTACTCCCGACCCTACCACGGTGCATGACTTCAGTTCGGCTCAGCAATTCTTAGTATCGCAAGGATGGGAAGATACAGCAAAAGAATGGACTGTTTATGTGTATCACAGCGAAGGAAGCACTTCGACGGCAAGCATTTTTCCCCGAACTACCAGTGCTACGATAAGCGGAAACATACAGAGCGGTCAAACTCCGGTAATTTCTTACAAAGAAACCAGTGCGTCTAACTGGACTGAGCTTTCATCTTCGGCTGTTACGGTAAGCGGAACCAGCTATTCGGCGGATATCACAGGACTGACCGGCGGAACCAGCTACCAATACCAAGTAGCAATAAACGGATCAACCGTAACTTCCGAATCGTTTACCACAGCTCCCGCCACCCCGCTGACGAATGGGGGATTCGAAGACTGGTGGAGCGAAACAACAGGCAGTGGAAGAACGTTATGGCATCCGGGAGTACAAGGTGAAAATACGTATTGGACTACCGGAAACGAAGGGGCAACAATCATAGCAAACAGCAACTCCGTCCCCGAAACAGAAATTGTATACAGCGGTACAAGGGCTGCCTGCTTACAAACGAAATGGCTGACAATGAAACTGGCAGCAGGAAACCTTTTTACCGGAGATTTCCAAACAGACGGAACGCATGGTATCTTAACCTTAGGACGTGAATTTTCTGCTTTCCCTTCTACTTTACGGATGCACTTGAAATACACTACTTCTACCATTAGCCGGACTCCTACAGAACGGGATGATTGGGATTACATGAAAGGACAGAACGATACATGCCACGTTTACATTGCGCTAACCACAGAAAAAATAGAACTTCGCACCCGAAGATATGATATATTCAACAAACGAGCTTCTTCTGTCATTGCTTATGGGGAATACCAATCGGGAGTAGATGTATCAGGCAGTGAACGTAACGGATATGCACAAATTGACGTTCCTTTGGAGTATTACCGCACAAACGTAACACCGCAGTATTTAATTATAGTATGCAGTTCCAGCAAATACGGAAACTTGTTTGTAGGAGGTGAAAGCAGCACAATGTATTTAGACGAAATGGAATTAATATATGAATAAAATTCAAGTTTATCTCTCTTTATTGGTATCTGCACTGACATTTGCAGCTTGCAGTCAGACAGACGACCTCAACTCTTTATCGGGCAAAACGGGATTTTTAGTATCGCTCACCGACCCGGTTACCGTAACCGTATCGCGTGCCACTCCGCAAGAATTGGGAGCGGCAGCAGAAAACTTTCAGATAAAAATTACACGCAGCGCCACGGGAGAAGTGGTGTACGACGGTGGATATACTTCTGACGTGATTCATGCCGAAGCCGGATTTTACGAACTTGCGGCAGTGTGTGGCGAAAACCCCGCATTGGCGTTGGATGCACCTTACTACGAAGGGAAAGTGAGTGCCAAAGAAATAAAGACCAACCAAGTAACTGCCGTCAGCATCCCCTGTAAGGTGGCAAACTCGTTGCTCTCGGTAAAATATAACGAAGAGAAAAAGAAATTCAGCGACGTTTACAGCAACTGGTATGTGGAGGTGAAAGTAGAAAGCGACACGGTACACATTCAAGATACAACGAAGAGTGCTTATTTCCGCGCCGGGTCATCGTTTGAGGTGTATTTCCACGCTGTCAAATCGGGAGAGACAGAAGAAAAATCCATTCAGATTGAAGGTATCTCTACCTCGCTTCAGGCTGCCGAGCACCTGATTCTGACTTTGTCGCCCGAACCGGACCGTTATGAGATTCCGCTAACGGTAACGAAGGCAGAAATCAAACAGGTAACCGTATCGGAAACCCTGCCTGAAACGTGGCTGCCGAAACCGAAACTGGAAGCGGAAGGATTTACCGATAACCAACTCTCGTTCGCCGAAACAGAGACTCCCACTGCCGTTATCAAACTGAATACCGCTTCTGCCTTGCAGGACATGAAGCTGAAATTCCATTTCGAAGATGAACAATTCACATCGCTGAACGGCGATAAAACCTATGTATTGTCCGACGAAGCGGATAAGAAAGCGGTAGAAGACGCGCTGGACATCACGCTCCCCGCCGTAGGAAGCGAATCGGCAAGTCTCGACCTGTCTCCGCTAGTTGCCCGTATGCAGACCAACGCGGGCACCACTACTGCCAACACCATCGAAGTAGATGTACAGGCTAACGGACGCTGGAGCAGCGAGGATGAATCGGTCAATCGGGTTTATACGTTGAATTGTAGCAGACCGGAATTTCACATTAATGTATATCCGGGTAACATTTGGACGAAAGAATTTACCGTCAATGCCCTGATGGAAGACCAAGTTGAAGCAGGTAACTTTGAGACCCTTAGTCAAAATATGAAATACCAGTTCAGCAGCGATGGAAGCACTGATTGGACTGATTTAGAAGAGGATTTGCGCAAAGCTGACTTACAACCGGGAACAACTTATTATGTGCGTGGAGCATATCGTAATGAGATTTATACAGATGTGGTGGAAGTCAAAACATACGAAACTTTAAGTATTCCTAATTCAACATTGGATGAAGGATATACAACGAGTTATCCCAAAGACGATAATCCTTTATATACTTTTAATGGAGAATGGATTGATACACGTAACTCGTTAACTTGCCATTCTAATGGCGTTAATGCGTTTTACGTATCTAAATCAAGTACATTGCCCATCACCGAAAATGGTAGCACGGTTGCTCACATGATGACAATAGGCTGGGGAGCAGGTAATACATGTAATTTTGGACATAAAGGAGGAAGCGTCATTAATAATATATCGGCAGGTATTGTTTGTGTAGGCAATTACGAAGCTGACACAGATGTTATAAAAGCAAAAGAAGCAGCCATTCGCCCTACTTCTTTAACTTTCACTTATAAAGCCTCTCCTTATAACGGTGATGAATATTTAATATCAGCAGAGCTGTTAAACATTACCAATGATGTAGAAACCGTTATAGGAAAAGGAGAGTTACAGTCAGGAGAAGCAGTAAGTAACTACGAAACTAAATCAATAGAAATTACATACGATGAATCAATGAAGGAACTATCTATTTCTCATATAAGAATTGTCTTTAAAGCCGGAACTAAAGAGGACAGAGACCATCTGGAAGATGATTTTAGAGATGCAAGTCTTTGGGAAGGTTATACTAATGCCTATCTTATGGGTAGCCAATTCTGGCTTGATTCATTCCACTTAAATTACGATAAATAAAAACAGAACCTATGAAACATCCCCTACTATACTGCATATTCGGAACCTTCTTGTTGGCAAGCTGCCAGCAAGAAGAAACTCCTGAAACAAACGGATACGGCTATCTGTCTATCAGCGACATTGCCGTACAGACTGTGAATGAAAGCATCGTTGCTACCCGTAGCGGAGAAGAACCGCTGACGGTGGAAATCTGGCAGGACGGCAGTTTACTGCAATCGCTTGACGACACAGCCGATAAGGTGAGACTGGAAAGCGGAAGCTACACGCTGAAGGCGTACAGCAGCAGTTACGAAACAAACTCGTCGTGGACGAACAGCGAAAAGGGCGAACCGGTGTACTACACCGAACAGGCATTTACCGTAGAAGCCGAACAGACCACTTCGGTGGAAGTCAGCGTACCGATGATAAATTTCGGGGTAACATTCAGCCTGCCGGAAGAGTATAGCGGCTACTTCTCTTCATGCACCTTTACAGCCACCGTAGGCGAACGTTCCGTCAGCCTGCAAGAGGGTGAAACGGCCTATTTCTCTTACACCGAAGGTGCTGCCTTCAGCTATACGCTGAATGCCACCAACTCCGACAACGAGCCGTTTAACCAATCGGGCAGTTACGGTGGAGCAGAAGCAGGCGAAACCATTTCGTCCGGCACGGTATACACAGTAACCTATAACGTAGAGACACGTCAGTTTGATATATAAAACGTAGGGGCGTATCCGCAAATACGCCCCTATAATCTCTTTACCTCTTCCGACGAAGGAACAGGCTTTATCCTATTTTACTGATTTTCTTCAGCTTTTCTTCCTCTAAAAGTTTTATCTTCCGACCGTCGATAATTATAAGTTTCTCAGCAGCAAAGTTCGACAATGTACGGATGGCATTCGAGGTTGTCATGTTCGACAAATGCGCCAAATCTTCACGCGAAAGATAAATACTCAGCGTACATTGGTCTTCTTCCACCCCGTATGTATCTTTTAAAAACAGCAACGATTCGGCAAGACGCCCGCGAATATGTTTTTGGGTAAGGCTTACGGTACGCTCATCAGCTATGCCCAAGTCTTTAGACAGCTGACGAATGAAGAACATGGAAAGTTCGGGATTTTCTCTCAGCAGCGTAATGATAACAGGCATAGGTATGAGGCAAATGGTGCATGGCTCAAACGCAGCAGCAGCGGTAACGTAGTTTTCTTCGGCAAAGTAAGCCCGATAAGCAAAATACTCCTGACTCTTGATTACACGGATAATCTGGCTACGCCCTCCTACCCCGTCTTTATAGATTTTCACCTTTCCGTTCAGCAAGCACATCAAATACATGGGGGTTTCTCCCTCGCAGTAAATTGTTTCATTCTTCTTATACTTCTGAACCACAAAATTTTGGGCAAGATAATCACGTTGCTCCTGTGTCAAAGGTTGCCATAAATCGGGAATACATTTGGCAACTTCAGCTTCAGTCAGTTCCTTTTTTACCATAAGCGTTCGAGAAAACATGTTATTCAGCACAAAGGTAAAAATAATATATTTAATTTGTCCTTTTTTATTAATAAAAATATCCACTCCAAAGTCATTTGTTATATATTTGCCCCGAATTATGTACACTTATCGTTTATATGTGGCCTGCTGGATGATAATGCTCGTGTTAGGCTTACATCCGATTACTGGAGAAGCACGCAACCAAGTTGCGTCTCTTCCTGAAAAATCGTTTGTTCCAGACTCTGTATTGGAGCATATTTTCAATTCGGCTACATTCTATTCGCAAGAAGTAAAAAGCTATAAGGGTGACTTGTACCTGAAGGGACAGTTACAGATACACAAACAGAATCGCATTATCCGCTATATCCCGTCGATGTTCCGGCTCGAAAAAGGGGTAAACAATTATTTACACGAATCTATCAGCGAGTTCCATTATACGGCTCCTTCTATCTACGACCGGAAAATCAGGGCTGTTTCGAGTACGTTTCCCAGTAACCGGGGACAAATATTCGACATATTCGACTACATGAAATTCAATCTTTATGCGCCTTCGGTGATGGAAAACAAAATATTATCTCCCCTTAACCGCAGCGCTAAAGTGCATTATTACTATTTGCTCGACTCGATCAGCCCTCAATTAGGAAGCAACCTGTATAAAATCCGGTTTATACCCCGCTATCACAGCACGCAACTCTTAGAAGGGTTTATTTGGATTTCATCGGAAGACTGGGCCATACGTTACGTAAACGTCAGCGGGAAGTATGACCTGATACATTTTCATCTTTCCATGAAAATGGGGGATACGGAAGAGAGCAAATACCTCCCTATCTTACTAAACTTGACACTGAACTTTAAGTTTCTGCGTAACCATCTGACTATGAAATATACAGGATGGATGAAGTATAACGAAATCGTACTGAGGAAACCGGGTGAAGATTTGGCAGTATTCAGAAAGCAGAAAAAAGAACATTACAATTTGTCGCAATCGTATACGCTAACCTGCGATACAAGCAGCCTGATTTCAGACCGGGATTCGTTTAACCGCATCCGTCCCATCCCGCTAAGTGCAAGTGAAGACTCTTTGTACTGGATGGCTGACGAACGGCAACGGCAAAAAGCGGCAGATACACTTGACGCAAAACCTTCAAAACGGAAAAAGAACCTTGTTTATTTAGGACAATTAGGTGATGCCTTGATAAGCAGTTACGACATCGACATCTCCAAATTCGGAACAGTGAATTGTTCGCCTCTGATAAACCCGCTGCTGGTCAGTTACAGCCACCGCAACGGTATTTCATACAGACAGGTGTTTAAATATAACAAACTGTTTCATGACGGCAGGCTGTTACGCATCGCTCCCCAAATAGGTTATAACTTTACGAAAAAAGAGTTTTATGCAAAAGCAGACGTAGAGTATGTTTATAATCCTCGACGCCACGGCTCTATCGAAGTACATGCCGGAAACGGTAACCGCATTTACAGCAGTGTGGTGCTCGATCAGTTGGCTGCGCTCCCCGACAGTGCTTTTTCATTCGAAGGGCTGGAGTTAGACTACTTTAAAGATATTTATTTAGACGTCTCACACAATATCGAAATAATAAACGGACTGAACGTATGGGCGGGTATAGCCATGCACTGGCGTTATACCAAAAGCACTCCGGAGGTAGAAGCCCGCGTACGCTCGCGCTACAACAGTTTTGCTCCGCGTATCCGTATACAATGGACGCCGGGCATGTATTATTACATGAACGGAAACCGTAAAATAAACGTAGGTTCTTACTATCCCACCCTGACGTTGGATTACGAACGGGGAATACGTATTTTAAACAATTCGGGGGAATATGAGCGCATAGAGTTCTCGATAGAACAGATGATCCGGTTACGGAATGTGCGCACCCTTTCTTACCGCCTCGGTGCGGGATTTTTCACAAATCAAAACCGTTCGGATATGTATTTCGTTGATTACGTTAACTTTGCCAACCGGAACTTGCCGCAGGGATGGAATGATGACATAGGCGGAACTTTTCAGACGCTGGATTCGCGGTGGTATAACGCTTCGAACCACTACGTAAACGGAAATTTAACTTACGAAGCTCCTTTCATATTACTTTATCCGGTCTCGAAGTTGCTTTCTTTCATCCAGAAAGAGCGCCTCTATGCGGGTATCCTGTTCGTACCTCACTTGAATCCTTATATCGAATTGGGATATGGATTTGGCACACATATCTTTGATGCGGGTGTCTTTATAGGAAATGAAAAAGGTAAATTCACATCAGTAGGATGTAAATTTACCTTCGAACTATTCAATAAATAAGACTACTTAAACTTTCTTACCTGCGAAAGCAAAAGGAGAAATTTTCCGCCTGTATATCTCTCAAAACACTACGGGTAGCATTACTCATCCCATGCGGTAGCGTTCGCTGTTTCTACCCATAGAACTGACCAACTCTACCGTTAGAATTTTGAAGACCCCGGCTTAAAATAAACTCTTTATCTATTTTATCAATTTATCCGATAAAATGACTCAGACTAATTCATCTGATGTATAACCAAGCGGAAGTTCGCGGCAATTATACCCCGATGCCATAATTTCTCCGTAAGCTCCGGCAGAGCGAAGTGCAATCAAATCTCCTCGCTTAACCCGGTTAAGGTCGATGGCTTTACCAAATACGTCTGACGATTCACAAATCGGCCCTACTACATCGTAAGTTTCCACCGCTTCATCCGAGCTTATGTTTTCTATCTTATGATATGCCTGATACAAAGCCGGACGAATCAAATCTGTCATACCTCCGTCTACGATGGCAAACTGTTTGTTAGTCCCCTGCTTTACGTAAATAACACGTGTTATAAGGCTTCCACACTGCCCCACAACGGAACGTCCCAACTCGAAATGCAACGTTTGCTGAGGACGCAAGCGCAAATGCTTGTGGTATGTAAGGAAATATTCGGCAAAGTTCGGAATCGGCTGGCGGTTAGGATGTGAGTAATCAATGCCTAAACCTCCACCTACGTTAATATGCTCTACTATAATCTGGCGTGCGAAAAGTTTTTCCTGCAACTCATTCACACGGTTACACAGTGCAATGAAGTCTCCCATGTCTAATATCTGCGACCCGATATGGAAATGTAACCCGACGAACTTTACGTTATTCATCTCTAAAGCTCTATCTATTACTCTATCCATGTCTGCCATGCTGATACCAAACTTGTTCTCTGCCAACCCCGTTGTGATATTAGCATGTGTATGTGCTCCTACATCGGGATTGATACGGAAAGCTACTCGTGCTATTTTCCCTTTAGCGGCAGCCAGTTCGTTAATCACTTCCAGTTCAGGAAGCGACTCTACATTAAAGCAGAAAATATCATAATCCAAACCTAAATTGATTTCCCAATCGGTTTTTCCCACACCGGCGTATACGATTTTGCTGGCAGGAAATCCGGCCTTGATTGCCGCTTTAATCTCTCCTCCGCTTACACAGTCGGCTCCTAACCCGCTTTCACGGATAATTCCAAGCACTTTGGGATTGGCATTCGCCTTAACTGCATAATGCACGCAAAACTTATTATACTTAGCAGTTTCTGCCTTGATAGCCGCTAAGGTATCGCGCAGCAAACCTGCATCGTAATAATAAAAAGGAGTTTTTAATCCTTGAAATTTATCAATCGGAAATATCCCTTTCATAATTTAATTCTTCCCGTTAAACAAAGCATCACTCAAAGATTGCAAAGCACGCTTCTTATCTGACTCACGAATTAAGAAGGAAATATTATAGTTGCTTCCGCCGAACGAAATCATCCGTACCGGGATATCGCGCATCGCATCCAATGCTTTAGCTTCGAAACCAACGTTCTCCCATTCCAAATCGCCTACCACACAAATGATACACATGTCATGGTCGACAGTCACCGTACCGTATTTCTTCAAATCGTCTACGATTTCATTCAGATGCTTGGTATTGTCTATCGACATCGATACCCCTACTTCTGAAGTACATACCATATCAATAGGAGTCTGGTAACTTTCGAAGATTTCAAAAACTTTGCGCAAGAATCCATGAGCCAACAGCATCCGACTCGACTTAATCTTAATAGCTGTTATGTTGTCTTTGGCTGCTACTGCCTTGATTTTACCTTTCTCCGTATCGTTGGAAATCAATGTTCCCGGAGCCGAGGGCTCCATTGTATTCAGCAAGCGCACGGGGATATTGGCATACTTGGCCGGCTGGATGCAGGTTGGATGAAGAATTTTCGCACCGAAATAAGCCAGTTCTGCAGCTTCTTCGAAATGCAACTGACGTACGGGCGAAGTCTTATCCACAACGCGCGGGTCGTTATCGTGCATACCGTCAATATCTGTCCAGATTTGAATTTCTGAAGCATTGATGGCAGCACCAATCAATGACGCGGTATAATCACTTCCGCCACGCAAAAGGTTGTCTATCTCGCCATAAGCATTGCGGCAGATAAATCCTTGCGTAATGTAAATTTCATAATCCGGATTAGCTTCCAACTGAAGGTTTAACTTCTCGCGAATATAAGTCAAGTCCGGCTCACTGTTCTTATCCGTACGCATAAAATCCAACGCAGGAATAAGCGCAGTTTTTACACCCTGTTCGCAAAGATAATTTGTCATCATATTCGTAGAAATGATTTCTCCCTGAGCCAAAATTACCTTTTCTTCAAACAGCGTAAAAATATCTTTGGTATACGAACGAATATAATCAAACACAGATTTTACAAATTCCAACGTCTTCTGCTTATATTCTTCCGTAGAATAAAGTTCATCAATATGCTGTTTATACTTAGCTTCCAACCTATTGATAATCTCATTTGCACCATCAGAATTCTTCTTGTACAAGTAATCCGAAATTTCAACCAGCGTATTGGTTGTACCCGACATAGCAGAAAGAACTACGATTTTCTGTTCACCGTCAGTAATCAATTTGGCTACATCTTTCATTCTCTGTGCAGATCCGACAGACGTTCCTCCAAACTTTAAAACCTTCATTTTTCGTTCCGAATTTTAATTTGTTCGTTAATTAGTTATTTTTCGAGTACAAATGTAATAATAAAATGCTGATTTTTGGCTCTTTCACAAAAAAAACGATTAAATCCTATGATTTTATTTGCAACAGCCATAAAGAAGTAAACAAAAAGGAGTTTATTCGGAGGGGAAGAAATAAAAAAAGGCAGAGTCCACATCGGGGTTTCTACACCCACCGGAACTCTGCCCTGTCAAAACGGCGGCGACCTACTCTCCCGCTTGCGCAGTACCATCGGCGTGGCGGAGCTTAACTGCCCTGTTCGGAATGGGAAGGGGTGGAACCTCCGCGCCAAAGCCACCTCAATTTCATTGCGGCCGTGAAAGACAAACATACAAACACGACAAGATTTGGAAAAAACGCCAAACACGGAAATTACGGGCAATTAGTAACGCTCGGCTGTGGTGTCTCCACCTATACACCTGCGTCCTATCAACGTCATAGTCTCTGACGACCCTCATTGAAATCTTATCTTGCGGCCGGCTTCGCGCTTAGATGCTTTCAGCGCTTATCCGATCCCGACGCGGATACCCGGCGGTGCACCTGGCGGCACAACCGGTAAACCGGAGGTCGGTCAAGCACGGTCCTCTCGTACTAGTGCCCGAGCCGCGCAAATTTCATGCGCCCACGATAGATAGAGACCGAACTGTCTCACGACGTTCTGAACCCAGCTCGCG